>ERZ857480.89538-NODE-138786-length-148623-cov-17.0000_pt1 | contig 148623 bp, 135 predicted proteins | sample MGYA00519767_ERZ857480 | MGnify/ENA primary metagenome ERZ857480 (study PRJEB31778, sample SAMEA3449210) | human gut metagenome | biome: human gut; feature: human-associated habitat; material: faeces | place: United Kingdom | collected 2010/2012 ...
AACTTACGCTGTTCCCAAGGGTCAGCGAAACCGGGGAAGCGGAGCTCCGGAATCGACTCCCCATTTTTTGGAAACATTTTTTGAAGCAGGCCCTTTTTCATCTCTTTGAGGTGATCCAACTTACGCTGATGAAGGGCGATGAGGGAGTCGAGCTGCCGGAAGAAAGAGCCGATTTGGACTTGCTCCACCAAAGCGGGAGCTAGTACTTCAATCTCTGTCAGCCGTTTGCCCGATATTTCCAGAAACGTAGAGCCGGATGCTTTGATCTCTGCCTTCCGTTTGATGTCATCACTAAGTGAGTAGATAAAATCAACATCTGCCGAATCGCCCACAACTAACGATTGAAATCCCTGGTTCGTGCATGCTGAGCTGCACAAAATGGCGGTGTTGCCGATTCCGGCTCGACTTGTAAATAGAATAGTTCTATTGGCAGGCAGCATCCTTGCAGAGCTGTTATCGTAGCCTGCTTGAGTGATTTTTCTTAAGCTGGAATCGACGTATCGCCGGTCGCCTAATTCTGCAGGAGTGTACCAATCGATATCTCCATCCCAATATTCTTCAACACTCGTGTTTGGCGTTCCACCACCGACTATCTCTGCGATCTCCCCCAACTTACGCTGTTCCCAAGGGTCAGCGAAACCGGGGAAGCGGAGCTTTGGAACATTTGGTTTTTCCTCGCTCATTATTTCATCCCTACTCTTCAGCGACGCTGTCGGCTAGATTGTAGATAGCCTCACGAAGTGCATTGCGATACTTGATCTTTGGCAGTGCTTGTATCTCGGGATCGTTTGACATTTCTTGATAAGAGCTTGTCGCGCTTTTGATGATGTCTTGGATCTGTCCAGTGTCATCGAGGTCTTGTTGGCCATAGCTGTGGCGGCTGAACAGCTCGCGCATCTGGGCGCTTGAGATGACCTCGGTTATTCCCCATCTATATCTGAACTCCAAGAATGTCCTGTCTATGCTTGCGTTATTTGCTCCAAGAATGATTGATTCGCTTTCTTTTAATTTGACAGGATATTTGATGGGATATTCTTCTGTTGGGAATGTGCCGCCGACGATTGCTGCAGCGGCCTTGATAACCCTGGCGGCATAATTTCGGTCTTCCAACCCATTGGCAAATTGTTTGATCTCATCTTGCGTGATCTTAGCATCTTCGGTTTTATTCTCATGAACCTGATTGAGAAGACGCTCGATTAGTTCGGTCAAGTAGTCATAGTTGACCTTCACGTCTTTGACGTGAGTCATACGAAGCTCTATCTGGGAAAGGGGGATTTTTTTAGTTTGAGATATTTCTGTTTTGAGTTCGTTTGCTAAAACGGTTGTGAGTATTACTTCTTCGTCTGGTGTCATTCCCAGCGCTTTAACGAGCACGTCAGGATCATCGTAGTCATAGCCTCCACCGTCTTCCGGGACGTATTGTTTGAGCTTTGACATGCCGGTGTTGTATTCCCTGAGCAGGTCGAGCATGTATTCTTTCTGGCTTTCCGATGGAGGGAGCTGCTCGAAACCATCCGTCAGATCTCTCAGCTTATCGACCTTGCTTCTCACTGTTTGGAGCATGTCTTCAAACAGCGGAGCTGTCAGTCCATCAGAGATATTCTGAACATTGCGTTGCTCGTCGGTCAGGTTCGCGGAGTCCCTGTTCGCATAAATCGCAAGCGCTTCGTTCATAAGCTTTTCGTTTTGGGCAGGCCAGCGATAATTTACGACACGGCCCCAAGGTTTTTCTTGCATATCTGAGATGCGGTTCGTGCGCGAGTATGCCTGGATAAGGGCAGCGCCCTTGAGCGTTCTGTCTACATAAAGGGTGTTCAATTGGGGGGCATCAAATCCTGTGAGCAACTGGTCTACCACGATTACAAGGTCCAAGTAGTTCTTGTCACTAGCCGTTCGATTCAAGCGAGACGTAACGTCTTGCGTATATCCTGAAACATCATCCATACCAAAGCCGGTTTTGAATTCTTCGTTATAGGCTTGAATTGCTTCGTAAAGATCCTTATTCGTTTCCAATTGATAGTCGTTGTTGGACGTGTTTTGACTGAAGGTGACTGCGACCTTGAGCGGCGTCTCGCCTGCAGCTTCCCTTTCTGCATTTACTCGCTGAAACTCCCTGAAATACATCATCGCCATCGGAGTGCTTGCTTTTCCTCCGCCAACATGTGTTGTGAGCAAGGCATTGTATTTGCCTTCGTTCGAACGATTACGCCAGTTCTTGAAGATGTCTTCGACTACCAGCTTCACATGCTCTTCATTGTTGTCATAAAAGCTTGGTTCTACAGCATCGTCCATATCCTCTTGTGTCAGATTTTCAATCTTTGTCTGGATTTGCTCCGGACTCCACTTTGGGTGTTGATGTCTATAAAAGCTAGGAAGATAGTCTTTCTTCATCGTGGTTTCGTCGATGGTGGTTTCAAAATCCACCTTGAAACCAAGGACGTTCTTGTCGGCTATGGCTTCGCGGATTGTATATGCATGGAGCAGCTCGCCGAAAATGTCTTCGGTCCTAGCGCCGTTTGTCGTGTCGTCGAACATCGGTGTTCCGGTGTAGCCGACCCAAGCGGCTCGCTTGAAAGCCTTCTGAATTGCTTTGAATGAATCGCCACCGGTTGAGCGATGAGCTTCATCAACGATGAAGACGATGTTTTTATCGGGGGATTTGAAAGACTTTCTTTTGATGAGCTTGTCGAGCTTTTGCACAGAGGTGACGATTATGTTGTTGTCTTTTGACTTCAGCTTGCGGCTAAGATCCCTCGTGCTATCTGTGTCTCGCACGCTTCCCGTCAGCTCGTCTTTGATATCTGGATCATAGTCAGGATCATATGCTCTATAGTTCTCGCTCGTCTGCTTGGTGAGAGCGATGCGGTCTACAAGAAAAACGACCTTGTCGATTTTTGGCATGCGGCTTGCCAACCAGGCAGTTTTGAAGCTAGTAATAGTTTTTCCTGATCCTGTCGTATGCCAGATGTAGCCAACCTTGTTTGTCCCAAGGTCAAAGTCGACTTGCCGCAATCCATTTATTACGTTTTGCGTGGCATAAACCTGATAAGGTCGCATGACCTTCAATGTCTCTTTGTTCTTAGTACCGTCCAAAATCATGTAATTTGTGGCCATCTGATGCGCCATCGGGATGGAGAGCATGGAGTCGGCGAACTCTTTCCAATTGCGTACGATGCCGTTGTCGCTTTTGCGTTGCCAGTTGAAGGCAAAGTCCTTGTTGAATGCTTCCGAGGTGGTGTTTGCCATGTATTTTACGTTGTTCGGTGAGATACCAACGAGAATTTGCAAGGTAGAGAAGATATCGCGATATTGGCCCTCGTCAATATATTGGTGCATTTGGTTTAGAGCTTCATTGACGTCGTGGGTATCACGCTTTTCTTCGATTTGTATGACCGGGAGTCCATTGATAAGAAGCGTGGTATCAAAGCGGCGGTTTTCCTTGCCGGTTATCTTCGCCGGCCGCTCAATTTGATTTACGACTTGGTAAACTGTGTCTCCTGCGCCTATCTGTTTTTGATCGAATACGGTCAGGAAAACATGACGCCCGTCATCTAAATCAATTTCAATTTGCGAAACGCCGTTAAGCCCGTACAAAAACTGGCCAGCTTTGTATGGAGTTTCTAAATCGGAAATGATTCGCTTCACTTGATTGAATTCGACGACGCTCAGGGGGTGTTCGAGCGTGTCTTGATTATGCTGTTCGAGGATCGCCTTGAAGTTGTCCCAGAGCTGATCCGTTGTTTTGATACCTGGCTCGTATTTCCAGAGCTTGGATTTTACGACGTAATCAACGGGTTTTTCTTTTACTGTGCCCCATGCTGGGGTTGTGGTATCCGCAGGATTGGATATCGTTCCACTGCAAAGATACTGAATGAGTTCACTCTCAAACTGGAGTTCGTTCATTGCGCGCATGCCTCCTTAAGTTTTTGCAGCACAAGCTTGGTTTCAGAATCGGCAAGGCGTTTTTCGAGGGCGGCCAATTTAAGTTGATTGAAGTAGAGGCAGCCGATTATCTTTTGTTTTTCTAAGGAGGGGAAATCAGGCAACTGCAAGTCAGTGATCTGCCTCACTGTGCACTTTACGACAGAGGATCCCTGCTTCCCGATATGCAATTGCTTTTTTATATCCGTATTCTCATTAATCATATAAGCGAGGAATTCTGCGTCTATTGATGGTTTTGGCACGAGTCTGATGTAATTTTGGGTAAGCAGATATCCATCATGCCAAGGCTTTACAAATGCGCATTTCCCGGACAGCAGGCTAAATACCAAGTCGTTGGTTTTCAGAGTGCACACCTTGTCATTCGTATGAATTATTCTTGGGGTGGAATTAGTAGGACTAATTCCTGCAGAATCTGATTCAATTTCGGGCTGTCCATAAAATCGGTATGCGGGAGCATCTTTAGAATCTTCTTTGATTCGGAACTGGGGAGTGCCGCTTTCTACTTTAACTATCTCAGACAGTATCATTGAATTGTGCCTTCTCTAAATCACAAATCCGTACTTTCGACAGACACAGAATAGCACTTCTCAACAGGCTGTCAACATAAACAGTTTTTAATATTTAATTATCACAGTTTTTATTGGATACTCCGTTGCCCATTCTTTGTAATCACGATATGCTCAAGTACTTGGATTCCAAGAAGCTCTCCTGCTTCTTTGAGCTTCTCTGTTATCGCATAATCTTCTTCGGAAGGTTCTGTATTTCCGCTGGGGTGATTGTGAGCGACAATGATACACGCAGCCCTGTCTTCTATCGCCTTAGCAAAGACTTCGCGCGGATGGACTAAGCTTTGATTTAATGTCCCCTGAAAAACGATAGTGTTGCTGATTAGGCGATTTGCTCCATCCAGCGTAAGGACGACAAAACATTCCTGCTTTTTGTCCCGAATATATTTAAGTTGCTCAACGGCGCTTTCGGTGCTGGAGATGACCGGTCTGTCAGCTGGCATAAGATATCTTCTGCCAAGTTCGAACAATGCAATAATCTCGCTTGTTTTGGCGACGCCCATGCCCTTGATACTCATTAGGTCTTCATATGAGATGGAGCTACCCTTATCCTTCAGAACCTTTAAGATTTGCTTCGCGACATCCTGGGCTGATGCCTGTTTGTTACCGCTGCCGATTAGAAGCTGTAGCAGCTCCAGGTCGGTTAGATTGCTTGCACCATATTTTGCAAGCTTTTCTCTAGGCATCATCTTTTTCATGGTGACTAATATACAACTGAAATGCGACACGATTTAATTAGATTGAATAGCGGGAATTGACAATTCCTACCATTACGGCGAAATCGAAGACCAGTCCGTTCATCCTCGCGTCCTTCCAGCTATAATCACCCCCAGCATATCCGTTCGAGTGAGGACCAAGACCCCATGAGCAAAGAACCCTTCTACGTAACCACGCCCATCTACTACGTTAACGGCGAGCCGCATATCGGTACCGCGTACACCACCGTCGCGACCGACGCCACCGCCCGCTTCGCCCGCATGGACGGGCGCGATGTCTTCTTCCTCACCGGCATGGACGAGCATGGCGAGAAGGTCGCCGAGGCCGCTGCCGCGCACGGCATGACGCCGCAGGAGTGGTGCGACAGCCAGGTGACGCAATTCACCGAGCTGTGGCGCGACCTCGACATCACCAACGACGACTTCATCCGCACGACGCAGCCGCGCCACGTGAAGGGCGTCCAGGACTTCATGCAGAAGCTCCATGACAACGGCTACCTCTACAAGGGAACCTACGACGGCTACTATTGCACGCCATGCGAGACGCAGTTCACCGAAGGCGACCTTGTCGATGGCAAGTGCCCCGACTGCGGTCGCGAGGTCAAGGTCATCCACGAGGAAAACTGGTTCTTCAAGCTCTCCGAGTTCGGCGACAAGCTGCTCGCGTACTATGACGAGCACCCCAACTTCATTCGCCCGCAAATTCGCGAGAACGAGATCCGCTCCTTCATCGAGGGCGGCATGCATGACCTGTCCGTGAGCCGCACGGCGTTCGACTGGGGCATTCCGCTGCCATTCGATCCCGAGCATGTCACCTACGTGTGGGTCGACGCGCTCATCAACTACCTCACCGCGCTCGGCTACGGCAGCGATGACACGACGTTGCTCGAACGCTTCTGGCCGGCGAACTTCCACTTCGTAGGCAAGGACATCATCCGCTTTCATTGCGTGATCTGGCCGGCCATGCTCATGGCCGCTGGCATGGAGTGCCCGCGTCACGTCTTCGCGCACGGCTTTCTGATGGCCGCCGATGGCTCCAAGATGAGCAAGTCGAAGGGCAACGCGCTCTATCCGCGCGACCTCATCGAGCGCTACGGTGTGGACGCCTATCGCTACTACTTCCTGAGTGACGTGACCTTTGGTTCCGATGCCAATATTGGCCACGATCGCATCACGCAGGTCTACAACGCCGATCTGGCCAACACCTACGGCAACCTCTTCAGCCGCGTGAGCAATATGGTCATCAAGTACTTCGACGGACAGGTGCCCGAGGTACCCGCCGAGTTCGGCCTGGAGGAAAATCCACTCTCGGAGATTGCCGAGGGTCTCTACGAGCGCTACGCCGCGTGCATGAACGACATCGACTTCGGCGGGGCTGCCGCTCATGTCATGGAGCTTCTGCATCGCGCAAACCTCTACGTCGAGGAAAGTGCGCCGTGGAATCTCGCCAAGAACGAGGAGACCCAGGGCGAGCTGGCGTTCGTGCTCTACAACGCACTGGAGACCTGCCGCATCGCCGCGCTGCTCCTCGCCCCCTTCATGCCCAATACGTCGACGGAGCTGTGGAGACGCCTGGGCTTGGAAGACCCGTGCGCTGTCGACAACGCTGCCGAGCTTGCGCTGTGGGGCGGGCTTCCCGCCGGCAACGAGGTCACCAAGGGTGACGCCCTCTTCCCGCGTCTCGAGAAGTAATGGGCTACAACGACTTCAAACACTTCGACGAGCGCGACGCGCTCTTTCGCAATTCGAAGGGCAAGGTCAAGCCTGCTCCCGAATTGCCGTACGGTACGCTTGTTGCCGACACGCATTGTCACCTGGGCATGTTTCCCGAACCGGGGCTCACGCTTGCGCAGGCGGCGGCCCATGGCGTCGACTTCATCTGCTGCATGACCGATCCGACAAGACCCGAGCTTGACGGCGACGACGGAGACGTGACGCGACGGACGGCGCGTGATACCTACGATGGGCTCGGCTCGTGGTTTGATGATGCCGCGGCATTGCTCGAGGAGTGGGGGATGGCGCAGGCCATCATGCCGCGCGTGCGCTATGCCTGTGGCGTGCATCCGCACAACGCCAAGTACTTCGATGATGCGCGTGACGAGCTTATCGCCCTGCTTGCCCGTCCCGAGACGTGCTGCCTAGGCGAGGTGGGGCTCGACTACCATTACGATTTCAGCCCGCGCGATGTGCAGCGCGAGGTCTTTGCCGCACAATTGCAAATGGCACAGGAGCACGGGCTTCCCGTAAGCCTGCATCTGCGCGAGGCCCATGATGACGCGCTCGCCATCTTGCGCGAGACGGGCGTCCCCAAAGCTGGCTGCATCGTGCACTGCTTCAACCTTGACGCCCAAACGCTGGCCCCGTTTCTCGAACTCGGCTGCTACGTTGCCTTTGGCGGTCCGCTCACCTTCAAGAAGAGCTGGGAGACGCGTGCGGCCGCTCTCGATGTCCCCGTCGATCGCCTGCTGACCGAAACCGATGCTCCCTACATGGCTCCCGAGCCCTTGCGCGGCACGGTCTGTACGCCGAGTCAGACCGTCTTCACCTTGCGCGAGCTGCTCGATTGCTTTGGATATGCGGGGGCCGAGCGCGCCTTCGAGCTTTTGCAGCCGCGTCAAAGCGACATCGACAAGGGTGCCGTGGCGCCGGTGACGTCCATGCCAGACTATGCGGCCCTGCAACGGGGGCTCACCGAGGCGCAGTTCGCCGAGCACGTCTTCCAGAACGCTATCGATTTGCTCGACGTGAAGCGAGGGTGAGGCTCCTCCGTGGCGAAGAAGTCGAGAAGACAGAAACTTCCAACCGAGAAGGACTTCGAGAGGCTGAAGGCTCCCAAACCGGCAAGGCCGGAGCCCGTCGAGGAGCAAGTCCCGGTCGACGAGTTGGATTCCGAGGAGGATGTTCCCGTCGCGCAGGATGTCGAGCGCGACGTTGGCACGGATGTGGGCGATGCGGCAGCTGCCGAGGCAGGCGAGCCAATCGAGACCACGCCGATCTATAACGTCGATGGCGGCATGTCCGTTTCGTTGGCAGGGGACGTTACGGGGCAGCAGGCTCCCGATGAGATTGCCGAGGAAAACATCCCCGAAGAGCATGACGAGCTGATGACCGATGTTGCGGATGAGGGCGGCTCCAAGTCGGCATGCGCCGAGGTGTCCGAAGTCGACTCCGGGCAATCGGAAGCCACCACGGATGAGGGCGGACCTGTCGAGGATGTCCCGTCCCCTGGTGACTCCGCCCTCGATGATCCTGATTCCGAAGACGGACATGCCGTCGAGGAGACATTCGTCGGTCGAGGTACGGACGTTGGCGATGATGAAGAAGGACTCGAAGACGAACATGATGAGCCTGATGACGAGGCTCCGCGACCGCCCGAGGTCCTCATCCTGGTGGGCTCACCGCATACAGATGGCAAGTCGGCGCTTTTCGGGCGCAAGCTTTCGGAGTACCTGCGCCTGTCCGGAGCCGCCGTCACGCTCTACGAAATCGCGAAATACCCGGTCGCGGCATGCACGGGTTGCGAGGCATGCAGCCGGACCGGCCTGTGCTGCATCAAGGGGGACGCCTGGAACGTGCTCTCCCGCCATATGGAATCCTGCGCGGCGCTCGTCGTGGTCGCGCCCGTCTACTTCGCAGGCCCCTCTGGTTGGCTCAAGGCGGCACTCGACCGCTGCCAGATGTATTGGGCGCGCAAGTACGTGCTCAAGGACTGGATTCCGCGCAAGCGTCCCGCGCATCTCGTCGTCATCGGCGATGGGGGAGACCCCTACGGCACCGAGCCCCTTGAGACCATCTGCACGTCGGCGCTCAACTGCGCGAACCTACGCATCGAACCCGATCGCATCATGCGCATGATCGGCGACCAGTACGATTTGCGAAACGCCATCACGCTCTCTGGCAGGGTGATGGCGAGTATCGGGCGGATGTGACGATGCCGTATTCCCCGCTGGCAAATCCCCGTGCAACCAAGGGCGTTCTGCAGGAATTCGGGCTGAGCGCGAAGCACGCCCTCGGCCAGAACTTCCTCGTCGACGATAACGTGATCGGCAACATCCTGCGTCTCGCACGGATTCCCGAACCGGGAGCGGACGGCGAGCTTTCCACGCTACTCGAAATCGGTCCGGGTATCGGCACGCTCACCCTCGCATTGCTTGAACGCGCGCGGCTCATCGCCATCGAGCGAGACTCCGATCTTGTCGACGTGCTTGCGCAGACGACCATGGACCTTTCCCATCGTCTCGTTCTGATCGAGAAGGACGCCCTCAAGGTGACGCGCGCGGAAATCGAGCAGGCATGCACGCGGCTTGCGGCGTCAATGCCCCATCAGCTCGTATCCAACCTGCCCTACGGCATCGCTGCGACGGTCGTGCTCGACTGGCTGGAGCGTTTCGACTTCATCGAGGCGATGACGGTCATGGTGCAAAGCGAGGTCGCCGATCGCATGTGCGCTGCGGTGGGTACCAAGAACTACGGCGCGTATACGGTCAAGTTGCGTTTGCGCGCACATGTGACCGACCGCTTCCAGGTGCCGCCTGGCTGCTTCATGCCCGCGCCGCATGTCGAGAGCGCTGTCATCCATATCGAGCGAAACGAGGATGCACCGGACCGCGAGCTGCTCGAAGTTGCGAGCGCCTTGGCAGATGCGGCCTTTGCTCAGCGGCGCAAGACCATCCGCAATTCCATGAGCAGCCGCTATCCCAAGGACGTGGTCGATCGTCTGCTTGCCCAATGCGATATTGCCCCCACGACGCGCGGCGAGACCCTCGAGCCCGAGACCTACCTCCAGATGGCCATTGCGTTATTGTCGATGTGACGACGTGTAGGCAGGCGGTGGATGAGGTGAGCGCACCGGCAAGCTGCAAAGCGAAGGTCCAAGGGAGCGCGCCGTAAAGACCGCGAAGCGGGCTGTCGGGAAGCGACCGTCGGAGCGTTGCAGCTTGCCGGTGTGAGCAAAAATGAAGGCGCGCAGATTGCATACAACTCGGGTGCGAGAGAAAGCCTGCAATCTGCTCACCTGAATGCCCCCTTAACATCCCGTGCGCATGTTGTGAAGCGATTGGCGCTTGCTATCTGCTTGCATTACAATGCAACAACGAATCTACAGACACCACCCGGAGAGGTACCGCAGCGAGAATATGGCGACATTCGTCAACACCTTCAACCTGTTCCTGTTCTTCGTATTCAGCCTTTGCTACATGTATCAGGCCGTGTATGCCGTCATCGTCTTGGTGAAGGACCATCGTCGCAAGATCACGCACGTGCAAGACGAGCCGCTCCACAAGTTCGCGGTGATGATCGCCGGACGCAACGAGGAGGCCGTCATCGGCGAGCTCGTTCGCAGCATCAAGAATCAGGACTATCCCGAAGAGCTCATCGACGTCTTTGTCATCGCCGACAACTGCACGGACAACACGGCCCAGGTCGCCGAGGAGGCTGGCGCCGAGGTGCTCGTGCGCAACGATCGCCTGGTGGTGGGCAAGAGCCATGCGCTCGACTTCGCGCTCAACCGCATCCGCGTCTTATACGGTGATTGCTCGGGTCGCACCGATTACGATGCGTATTTCGTCTTCGACGCCGATAACGTGCTCGACCCCGGTTTCGTCTCGGCGATGAACCGTGGCGTCAATCGTGGGTACCAGGTGCTCACCTGCTACCGCAACTCGAAGAACTACGATTCGAACTGGATTTCCGCCGGTAGCGCGCTGTGGTTCTTGCGCGAGGCCAAGTTCCTCTCCAATGCCCGCTACATGATGGGCAGCTCGTGCGCGATCAGCGGTACGGGTTTCATGATCAGCGCGGACATCCTCGAATCCAACGGCGGCTGGATCCACCATCTGCTCACCGAGGACATCGAGTTCTCGACGGACTGCATCGCGCATGGCATTCGCATCGGCTACTGCGCCGATGCCTACGTCTATGACGAGCAGCCCACGACCATGAAGGACTCCTGGCGCCAACGCATGCGCTGGGCCAAGGGCTTCTACCAGGTGCTGCTCAAGTACGGCTCGTTCCTCTTCAACGGTATTTTCAAGGGCAAGCAGGGACGCTTCGCCTGCTACGACATGTTCATGACCATCGCCCCGGCAATGCTCCTCACGTTGGCGGGCGTTGCCGTCAACCTCGTCTTCTGCCTCACCGGCATCGTGCAGATGGCCGGTATCGCGGCATCCGTGCAGACGGTCGCCGCGAGCACGTCGGGCACTGCCGGTATCGCGGCAAGCGACCCCAATTGGTTCTCCATGGCCACCGGCATGATGAGCGGCTCCATGTTCGAGGGAGACCCGTTGAGCTCGTTCAATGTCAGCCAGGTCTCGACGGTGCTTGCCTATGCCGAGGCCCGCGCGACCATCGTGACCTCCGTTCTCTCCCTTGCCGGCTGCTTCCTGAGCTTCGCGGTCGTCATGCTCGTGTTTGGCACGCTCACGACCATCACGGAGTGGAACCATATCCATGCGAAGGCCTCCGACAAGATTAAGTACCTCTTCACCTTCCCCATCTTCATGCTCACATACGTCCCCATCGCCCTCATTGCCGTGTTCAAGAAGGTCGAGTGGAAGCCGATCACGCATAATGTCGTGCGTTCGGTCGCGGATGTCGTGAGCAAGGGATAGTCGCGCTCTTGCGAATCGAGGAAACGACATGAGCAAGCTCAGCCACATCGAGGATGTCGAGCGTCGTGCTCAACAGGAGCAGGAGCGCGAGGCGCAAGTCTCCGTGCCCGAATCTGCCTCCCGTCCCATTCCATCCGATGAACCGGACCGGGCCGAGGCACCGTCTGCGCAGGAAGACATGACGGCCGAGCAGGAAGAGGAATTCCACGGTCTTGACACGATGCAACCCATGGGGGGCGGGCACAAGGCGCTGATTGTCATCGCGCTCGTCGTCGTCGCAGTCGCAATACTGTATATTGTCAATAGCTGGATTCATTTCATATAGGGGCAGTCATGGATAAGCGCGAAAACGATGAGCAGGGAGAGGTCGAGGTTCATCTCTTCACCGAGGAGGACTTCAACGACAATCAGGATGTCGATGAGACCCCCAAGGAAGAGATAACGGTCGACTTTGGCGAGGCTGCCGAGTCCATGCTCGACGATATCAAGTCAGACAGCCTCTATGGCGTCTCCGCTTCCGCAGAGGCAGACGACTTCGATCCGGGCGAGCTGTCATCGGATGCCGTCATCAACGTCGACGATGTCGTCGTCGAGCGCGGCGAAAGCGAAAGGCTTGCAGAAAGCACAGACCTCGACGAGCCGCCCGAGTCCATCACCATCGATACGCAGGAGACAATCGAATACGTCGAGGATGACAATGACGAGGAGGCTTCCGCCGAACGTGCGGCTCGTAGCAGGCGGCGCCTGCGCAACCTGCTCGTCTTCTTCATCATCATCCTGCTCGTCCTCGTCGCCATCATCGGCCTGTTCATCTGGCGCAACAGTACGCCTCCCGATGTCAAGCAGCCGGATTCCGACGTGCTGCAGACTTCCACGGCCGGTGCAAACGCCACGCAGTTCAAGGCGATCGATGCCGACAGCATCCCCGACCTCGTCAGCTACTTCGGCATGACCCCCGAGGCCGCGGCGGAGGCAAGTGGCAACTCCATCGCGCTCGATGCCGAGGCGGTTCGCGCCACGGACGCGAGCTTGCCCAACGTGACGAGAACGCGCAACGGCTGGCTCGTGGGCTCGAATGGTGAGACGCTCGCCAGCATCACCTTCGGGCTGGATGCCGGCGGCAACATCAACTACGTCTTCGCATCCTTTGACTTGGATGCGTTCGGCGTGGCCGATGCGAAGTTCGACGAGCTCGCCGCCTCCAAGGTCGTGGCCGCCTCCATACTTACGGGCATCGGCCTCGACAACGCCGTCGTGGATTCCGCGCAACTCACCATCACGGGCAATCCCCAGGCGGTGATTTCGCGTGACACGTCTGGTCAGGAGGTTGCCGAGTTCAGTGGCACCACCAATATCGAGGGCGTGCCCTCGACGTGGAAGGTGACCGAGACATACGATCACACGGCCGGTGTCACCCTCGGCGACAACAGCGTGATTCGCACCCTGAGCGTCGATCTGCGCTAAATTTCTCCTTGCGCGTGCCTGCGGGCACGTGTAAACTACACGTCCGTATCTACGAAGTGAAGGGTGCGCAAGCTACCTTCCACCTTTCGACGAGCATGTGCTCAGTTGTCTGGTCACCTACAAATCGATCCCCCGGGGGTCCTTGTGCGTGCCTGTCGGCTGAATGCAGCTCGATGGGCTTTTTTATTGGAGGTGTTTGTCATAGCAGCTCAAGACACACGGATCAACGGTGAGATCCATGCGCCGCAGCTTCTCGTCATCGGCGTCGATGGCACCAAGTACGAGATGTCCAACGATGCGGCACAGCGCTTTGCCGAGGATCAGGGTCTCGATCTGGTCGAGGTCGCTCCCAATGCCGAGCCGCCCGTTTGCCGCGTTATGGATTACGGCAAGTACAAGTACGAGCAGGCGGTCAAGGCCAAGAAGGCGCGCAAGAACCAGACCAAGATCGAGGTCAAGGAGATGAAGTTCCGCCCCAAGATCGATACGGGCGACTACGAGACCAAGAAGGGTCACGTGCTTCGCTTCCTCGCCAAGGGCAACAAGGTCAAGATCACCATCATGTTCCGCGGTCGCGAGATGGCTCATCCCGAGCAGGGACTGACCATTCTCGAGAGGCTTGCCGATGACCTCAAGGACCTCGCCGTCGTAGAACAGCAGCCAAAGATGGAAGGGCGCAACATGCACATGATGGTGGCGCCACTTCCCAAGGACGCACGCAAGAATTCCAACAAGGAAGACGAAGACAAGGAGTAAGCACCATGCCTAAGATGAAGACCCACAAGGGCACCGCAAAGCGCTTCCGCACCACGGGGTCGGGCAAGATCATGCGTGGCAAGGCGTTCAAGAGCCACATCATGACCAAGAAGTCCCAGAAGCGCAAGCGCAACTTCCGTCACGAGACCGAGGTTGCCCCCGCCGACGTGAAGGTCATCAAGAAGAACCTGGGCAAGGCGTAAAGCGCGCAAGCCCGTATCCGCATCAGTAGTTAGTAGGAGTTGATAAGAATGGCACGTGTCAAGCGCGCAGTTAACGCCAAGAAGAAGCGTCGTACCGTATTCAAGCGAGCGAAGGGCTATTACGGCGCCAAGTCTCGTCAGTATCGTGCGGCAAAAGAGCAGGTCCAGCATTCGTTGCAGTATGCCTACCGCGACCGTCGCAACAAGAAGCGCGAGATTCGCCGTCTGTGGATCACCCGCATCAATGCCGCCGCCCGCATTAACGGCTTGTCCTATTCGGTTTTCATGCATGGCCTCAAGATGGCCGGCATCGAGCTCGACCGCAAGGTACTCGCCGACATGGCCGTCAACGACCCGCAGGGTTTTGCCGAGCTGTGCAAGATCGCCCAGAAGGCCGCCGCGTAGATTCGCGAAGCGACTTATCCGCCAGAAGCGAGACGCCCCTTTCCACGGGGCGTCTTCTTTTTGCCACGTCTCTTGTCCTATGGTCGCCGCAATCCGCAATGGCTCGCGAAACCTTCCGTCCTCTTTTCTTTAATTTTTTGTGAAGGTCCCCTTTGTTGGGGTATCGTTTCATCTGGTACGAAACGCATGTTAAACGCAGCCATTCCCATAGAGAGGGCAGACCCGTGTCTCAATTGGATTTCGTCCGAGTCAAGGAACCGGAGCGCATCGCCGAGCTCGCCATCTTCGCCGAAGACATCTTCAGGGAGTACTTCTCGACGCTGCATGGGCCCGAAAAGGTCGATTACCTGGTCAATCACCTGTTGTCCATCGAGACGCTCACCACGGCAATCGCCGACGAGGGCTACGAATACTACTTCGTCGATGATGGGGATTCGGCAGAGCACGTCGGCTTCATCGGCATCAGGCCCGATGACGGCTTCCTATATCTCAGCAAGCTCTATCTCGTCAAGGATGCCCGCGGCAAGGGGCTGGGGCGTGCGGAATTCGAGTTCGTGAAGCAACGCGCGGAAGAACTCGGTCTCGAGCGCATCAGGCTCACGTGCGCACGCGACAACGTTGCGAGTCTTGATCGCTACGACCATATGGGATTCAAGAGAATCGCCTGCGTCAACAACGACATAGGCGGTGGTTTTGAGATGAACGACTACCTCATGGAGTACGCGTTCGAGGACGCCTCCTAGTCCTCGTCGACCTCGATGGCGCCGAGCGGGCATTCTTCCATGCACTCGCCGCATCCATCGCAGCTGTCCTCGTTCATAACCGAAGCGACGCTTCCGACGATGTCGATTACGCCGTTGGGGCAGGTATCAACGCAGATACCGCATCCCGAACATTCGTCGATGTCAATCGTTGGCTGGGGCATGTGCAAGCCTTTCGTCTTGGTAACATCACGTATGCAAAATAGCGGTATCAACCGCATATGGCAATAGCCTATTTTCCCGTGCGTCCGATTATTCCTCCCACGTAGGCCAGCAGCATACGTCCCGCTCCGATACTTAAGATATCTGAGTATGACGTATTGGTAACAGGTATTAAAAAAGGCTTATAAAACTTGACAATAGGGCACTTAGATTTCATAATATGCAGCGTAAACCTACAAGGGAATCCATACAGAAAGGTATAGGTAATAGATATGAGCAAGATTATTGGTATTGACCTTGGCACGACCAACTCGGCCATGGCGGTTCTCGAGGGCGGCGAGCCCACGATCATCGTCAACGCGGAAGGTGACCGCACCACTCCGTCCGTTGTCGGTTTCCGCAAGGATGGCGAGCGAGTCGTCGGCAAGGCGGCTAAGAATCAGGCCGTCACCAACCCCGAGAACACCGTCGCGTCCATCAAGCGTTTCATCGGTCGCAACTATGACGAGACCGAGTCCGAGCGCGCGACCGTCGCCTACAACGTGGTCAAGGGCAAGGATGGCCGCAACATGGTCCAGATCGACGGGCACGACTACACGCCCGAGGAGATTTCGGCCATGGTGCTCCAGAAGCTCAAGGCCGACGCCGAGAAGTACCTGGGCGAGCCGGTGACCGAGGCCGTCATCACCGTTCCGGCCTACTTCAACGACGCACAGCGCCAGGCGACCAAGGACGCCGGCAAGATTGCCGGTCTCGAGGTCAAGCGCATCATCAACGAGCCCACCGCAGCGGCCCTGGCCTACGGCCTGGACAAGAAGGGCATCGACGAGAAGATTCTCGTCTTCGACCTTGGCGGCGGTACTTTCGACGTCTCCATCCTCGAGATGGGCGATGGCGTCTTCGAGGTCCTCGCGACCGCAGGCGACAACCACCTCGGTGGTGATGACTGGGATCAGCGCATCATCGATTGGCTGGCGGACAAGTTCAAGGCCGACCAGGGCGTCGATCTGCGCAAGGATAAGATGGCTCTCCAGCGCCTCAAGGAGGCTGCCGAGAAGGCCAAGATGGAGCTCTCCAACACGCAGCAGGCTGCCATCAACCTGCCGTTCATCACGGCCGTCGATGGTAATCCGGTTCACCTGGACTATTCGCTCACGCGTGCAGAGTTCGAGCGCATCACCGCAGACCTGCTCGAGCGTTGCAAGACGCCGGTCGAGACCGCGATGAAGGACGCCGGGCTCTCCAGTGGCCAGATTGACGAGGTCATCCTGGTCGGCGGTTCCACGCGCATGCCGGCGGTGCAGGAAGAGGTCAAGAAGATCACGGGCAAGGATCCGCACATGGGCGTCAACCCCGACGAGGTCGTTTCCATCGGCGCGGCCATCCAGGGCGGCGTGCTCGGCGGCGACGTCGAGGGTATCCTGCTGCTCGACGTGACCCCGCTTTCGCTGGGTGTCGAGACCATGGGCGGCGTCATGACCAAGATGATCGACCGTAACACGACCATCCCGACCCGCAAGACCGAGGTGTACTCCACGGCGGCCGATAACCAGACCTCCGTCGAGATCCACGTCTTGCAGGGCGAGCGCGAGTTCGCACGCGACAACAAGACGCTGGGCCGCTTCCAGCTGACGGGCATTCCGGCGGCGCCGCGCGGCATCCCGCAGATCGAGGTCACCTTTGACATCGACGCCAACGGCATCGTCAACGTGTCCGCGAAGGACCTGGGCACTGGCCAGGAGCAGAAGATCACGATTTCCGGCTCCACGGCACTGTCCGACGAGGAAGTCGACCGCATGGTCGCCGACGCCCAGGATCACGCAGCCGAGGACGAAGCTCGCAAGGCCGAGGTCGAGGCTCGCAACCAGGCCGACTCGATCGTGTACGCGACCGAGAAGACCCTCAAGGACCTTGGCGACAAGGTTCCGCAGGCCTCCAAGGACGAGGTCGAGGCAGCCATCGCGGCCGTCAAGACGGCGCTCGAGGGCAACGATATCGATGATATCAAGGCCAAGACCGAGGCTTTGCAGCAGGCCAGCTACAAGCTCGCGGAGATCGCGTATGGCAATGGCCAGCAGGCCGATGCCCAGGCGGGTAACACCGCAAGCGGTTCGTACGACACCAATGCCGGCGGCGATGAGGTAGTCGACGCCGACTACGAGGTCGTCGATGACGACAAGGACAACTAGTCATGACCGCGCCAGAGAAAGACGATGTGCTCGGAGGGGCTGCCGACGGCAGCCCCGAGGGCGCTGATGCCACGAGCGAGAAGGTCGACGAGGCCATCGAGGCGGAGGTCATCGAGGAGCAGGGTGAGGTCCAGGAGGACACGCCCAATCTCTTCGAGGCCATCACCGCCGAGGTGACCGAGTTGCGTGATCGCTATGCGAGGCTCCAGGCCGAGTGGGACAACTATCGCAAGCGCACGCAGGCGGAACGCGCCTCGGAGCGCGTGCGTGCCTCGGAGGGCCTCGTCATGGACTTGCTTCCCGTGCTCGATGACCTCGAGCGTGCCATCAAGCACGCCAGGGAGACGGGCGAGGGCGGCACCCTGACGGACGGCGTCGAGGCCATCCAGAACAAGTTCTTGCAGATTCTGGAAAAGCACAAGGTCACGCAAATTGCCGCGTTGGGAGAGCCGTTCGATGCGATGCAGCATCAGGCGGTCGGTACCGAGGAGGACCCAAGCGTTCCCGAGGAAACGGTCGCCAAAGTATTCCAGCAAGGCTACAGGATGGGCGATCGCGTCATACGTCCTGCAATGGTCGTGACAAGCACCGGAGGCCCCGCAAGGGAGCCGGACGGAGCTACTAACGAATCATAGTCGGGGAAACGCGTTCGCAAGGACGCGTTTCTTCTTGTAGATAGAAAGGTGGAAGACATGTCAAAGAGTTACTACGACATACTCGGCGTGAAGAAGACCGCTTCCGCCGATGAGATAAAGAAGGCGTTTCGCAAGCTCGCCCAGAAGCATCATCCCGATGCGGGTGGCGACGAGGAGACCTTCAAGGAGATAAACGAGGCCTACGAGGTCCTTTCCGATCCCGAGAAGAAGGAGCAGTACGACACGTACGGAACCGTCGGGAACTTTGCCGACCAGGCAGGCGCCTGGGGCGGTGGCGGTAGCTGGCCTGGTGGCGGTCGCACCTACACCTACACTTCGAATGGTGATGGCGCGGGGTTCGATTGGGCCGACATCTTCAGCAATATCCGCGGCGGTGACGGAGCGTTTGGCAGCGATTGGGATTTCAACGTGAACCGGGCCCACAAAGGCCAGGACCTTCAGACCTCCATCGAGCTCACCTTCGACGAGGCCTTCAAGGGCACGACGAAGAAGGTATCGATCAGGATACCGAGCACGGGCGAGTCCGAGACGGTCACGGTCAAGGTGCCCGAGGGTGCCGTTGACGGCGGTAGGCTGCGTTTTCGCGGCAAAGGCGAGTTTGGCACCAACGGTGGCGAGCGAGGGGATCTGCTCATCGTCACGAAGATTGCCGAGCATCCCGTCTACCGACGCGAGAAGGCGGACGTCGTGATGGACCTTCCGATCAGCATCGACGAGGCGATTCTCGGGGCGAGCATCGTCATTCCCGCTCCGGATGGCACGCGCGTCAAGCTGCGCGTCCCCGCAGGCACGCAGGATGGAAAGGTCCTGCGCGTCAAGGGCAAGGGCGCCAAGGACGTGAAGGGCAAGAAGGGCACGGGGGACCTGCGCATCAAGGTGCATGTCGAGATACCCAAGAACCTTGACGCCGAGCAGAAGAAGGCCATCGAGGACTTTCGCGCCGCGTCTCCTTCGCCGGATACGTTGCGAAGCGCCATGAATGACCAGATGAAGGCAGCCAAGGTATAAGACGGAGGAGTGCGTCATGGCAAAGACAGATAGGAACAAGCCGCTCTACATGATAAGCGTAGCCGCCGACCTCGCCGGCCTTCATCCGCAGACGCTGCGCATCTACGAGGCAAAGGGCCTCGTGTCACCCCAGCGCACGAGTGGCAACACGCGTATGTACTCGCAAGCCGACGTCGATCGCCTGGAGCTTATCGGAAGACTCACTGACGAGGGCATCAACCTTGCGGGCGTCATGCGCATCCTCGACCAGAGGGAGCGCATGCGCGAAATGCAGGAAGAGGCCGACAGGTTACGCGAGGAGGTGGAGCGTTTGCACGAGGCAATGCACGAGCTCGAGCTACGTCGCACCATCACGACGCTCATGAGCAGGCCGGATCACTCCAAGCTGCTAAGCGGGGGGCTTTCCGACATCTGATGCGCCCATGCGCATCTCGCGAAATTCGAAAACGAACGTGGTGCGGCCCCAGGGGTCGTCACTGCGCGTATACACAGATAACGGAGGAACACGAAATGAGAATAGACAAGTTGGCGGTTACGGCCCAGGAGGCGTTGCAAAACGCGATCTCCATCGCGGCCGACGAACAGGCCGCAGCGGTCGAACCGGAGCATCTGCTCAAGGCGTTGCTCGATTCCAACGAGGGCAACCTGACCGCAATCATAGAAAGGGTGGGCGCTGACCCACGGGCCATCGACATGGCAATAACCGAAGATTTGAACAAGGCTCCGAAGGTCTCGGGTTCGACATCGGTCGGCAACGCGAGTCCGCGCCTCGCCGAGGTGGTTGACGATGCCGTCAAGATTGCCGGGCAGATGGGCGATTCGTTTGCCACGACCGAGCACTTGCTCATCGCGCTCACCGAGGACAAGGGCGACGCGGGCAAGGAGCTCAAGCTCGCCGGCGTGACACGCAAGCGCGTCGAGCAGGTCTACGAGGAGCTGCGTGGTGACACGCGCGTGACCAACCGCGATTCCAAGACGCAGTTCGAGGCGCTCGAGCAGTATGGGCAAAACCTCACGCAACAGGCGCGCGACGGTAAACTCGATCCGGTCATCGGCCGTAACGACGAGATCCGCCACACCATCCAGGTGCTGGCACGTCGTACCAAGAACAATCCGTGCCTCATCGGCGAACCCGGCGTTGGCAAGACCGCCATCGTCGAGGGTCTAGCTCAGCGCATCGTTTCCGGCGACGTCCCCTCGACGTTGCAGAACAAGGAGATCGTGGCGCTCGATCTGGGCTCCATGGTGGCCGGTGCAAAGTACCGCGGCGAATTCGAGGATCGTCTCAAGGCGGTTCTACGCGAGGTCGAGCAGTCGAACGGCAACATCATCCTGTTCATCGACGAGCTGCATACGATCGTGGGCGCCGGCGCGAGCGAGGGATCGCTCGATGCGGGCAACATGCTCAAGCCGGCACTCGCGCGCGGGGAGCTTCATGCCATCGGCGCGACCACGCTCAACGAGTACCGCAAGTACATCGAAAAGGATTCCGCGCTCGAGCGCAGGTTCCAACCCGTCATGGTCAGCGAGCCCTCCGTCGAGGAGACGGTCTCGATTCTGCGTGGCATCAAGGAGAAGTACGAGATCCATCACGGCGTGCGCATCCAGGATGCTGCCATCGTGGCGGCGGCCCAGCTCTCCAACCGCTACATCACGGACCGATTCCTACCCGACAAGGCCATCGACTTGGTAGACGAGGCAGGAAGCCGCTTGCGCATGGAGATCGACTCGAGCCCCGAGGAGATCGACCTGCTCGATCGCGTGCTCACGCAGATGCAGATCGAGGAGCAGGCGCTCATGAAGGAAGACGACGAGCTCTCCAAGCAGCGTCTCGAGGAGCTGCGCGGACAGATCGCCGAGCAGCAGCAAGAGCTCGACAAGCTGCGCGCCGAATGGTCCAACCAGAAAGACGCCATCAACCGCGTTCGCGAGATAAAGGCCCAGATCGATCAGGCCCAGGTGGACGAGGACCGTTGCACGCGCGAGGGTGACCTCGTGGCGGCATCCGAAATTCGCTTTGGCAGGATCCCCCAGCTCAAGTCCGAGCTCGAGGAGGCCATGGGCGTGCTCGAGGCGGCGCAGGAAGAGGATGGCCTGCTCAAGGAGGAGGTCACCGCGGAGGATATCGCCGACGTCGTGAGCAGCTGGACGGGCGTGCCCGTCAGCAAGATGATGGAAGGCGAGATGGCCAAGCTCGTCAACCTGGAGGACACGCTGCATGGTCGCGTCATCGGCCAGGAAGAGGCGGTGCACGCGGTGGCCGGCGCCATCAGGCGCAGCCGCAGCGGCCTTGCCGATCCGGACAGGCCCATTGGCAGCTTCCTGTTCCTGGGCCCCACGGGTGTGGGCAAGACCGAGCTCACCAAGGCGCTTGCCGAGTCGCTCTTCGATGACGAACGCTCGATGGTGCGCATCGACATGTCCGAGTACATGGAGAAGTTCAGCGTGCAGCGCCTCATCGGCGCGCCCCCGGGATACGTCGGTTACGAGGAAGGCGGGCAGCTCACCGAGGCCGTGCGCAGGCATCCCTACTCGGTCATCTTGCTCGACGAGATCGAGAAGGCGCACCCGGACGTATTCAACGTCCTGCTGCAAGTGCTCGATGACGGGCGGCTGACCGATGGTCAGGGTCGCGTCGTGAGCTTCAAGAACTCGATTATCATCATGACGAGCAACCTCGGGTCGCAGTTCATCCAGGAGTTCATGGAAACGGGCGACAAGGACGCGATGGACAACGCCATCCAGGCGGCCCTGCGGCAGTCCTTCAGGCCCGAGTTCCTCAACCGCATCGACGAGATCATCACGTTCACGTCGCTTGACATGGAGCATCTCGAGAAGATCGTCGACCTGCAGCTCGAGAAGGTGCGCGAGCGCCTGGCCGAGCGCCGTATAGCACTCGAGCTCACGCCCGCGGTGCTGGAGCGCCTGTCGCTCGACGGATTCGACCCACTTTTCGGGGCGCGTCCGCTCAAGAGGCTCATCCAGCACGAGATCGTCGACCGCGTGGCCAACGAGATGGTCGGTGGCAACCTGCAAGAGGGTGACACCATCACCATCGACCTCGACGAGAACGGCGACTACACCGTAACGGTTGGGGAATAGCGCAGCGCGAAGATGTGCGCAATCTATGAAGAAGGGGGCCAGTTTTTGTGACTGGCCCCCTTCTGCGCGTTCGGCTGGTCTTTACTGCTATTATCGAGTGCATGGAAGATACGCAGCAACAGTCACAGCCTATACAGGGTCTGAGCACGGCAGAGGTCAACGAGCGCATCGCCGCCGGCAAGATTAACGAAAACGCCGACGTGCACACGCGTAGCATTCCGCGCATCGTGCGCGACAACATCTGCACGCTCTTCAATCTCGTCAACATCGTCCTCGCCATCGCGATCTTCTGGACGGGGTCATATCGCAACCTGCTGTTCATGGCGATCATCATCTGCAATATCGCCATCGGCATCTACCAGGAGGCGCGAAGCAAGCTCACCATCGACCGCCTCTCGGTCATCACCTCGTCCAAGGCACATGTCATTCGCGATGGCAAGCGCGCGAACATCATGCTCGACCAGATCGTGCTCGATGACGTCATCGTGCTCGAGCGTGGTGACCAGGTCCCCTCGGATTGCGAAGTCATCGAAGGGTCGTGCAGCGCCAACGAGAGCCTACTCACCGGCGAGGCCGATCTCGTGCCCAAGAAGGCCGGCGATGAGCTCTACTCGGGTAGCTTCATCAGCTCCGGTTCTTGCGTGGCGCGCGTCACGGCCGTGGGTGCCGACAACTACGCGACCAAGATCAACAACGAGGCCAAGGTCTATCGCAAGGTGCGGTCCGACATCATGGAGTCGCTGCGCAAGATCATCAAGTTCGTCACCGTGCTCATCGTTCCCCTGGGTGTCGCGCTCATCATCAAGGAATGCTGGCTCGGCGGTGGGACGATAGATTCGGCCATCTTGCACACCTCCGCGGCGCTCGTCGGCATGATTCCGCAGGGCCTCATCCTCCTTACCTCGGCAGTGCTCGCCGTGAGCGTGATTCGCCTCGCGCAGCACAAGGTGCTCGTTCAGGAACTCTATTGCGTCGAGACGCTCGCCCGTGTCGATGTCGTGTGTCTCGACAAGACGGGCACCATCACCACGGGCGAGATGGACGTCGACGAGGTCATCCCCTTCGATGGCGTGCCCTATGACGAGGCGCTGCACGCGCTCGTCGCGCTTGATTCGCTCTCGAAGGACGATAACGAGACTGCCAAGGCCATCAAGGCCTATCTCACGGGGCTCGAGGAGCGTCCCGATGCTCCCAAAGCCGTGCAGGGCGCGACGCGCTACGTGCCGTTTTCGTCCGAGCGCAAGTATTCGGGCGTCTGCTATGGAAGCGATGCGGGCAACTACGCCATGGGCGCCGCGGAATTCGTCTTGAAGGGATCCGACGAATTACCCGAGGTCCTCGAGACCATCGAACGCCTCGCGGGCGTGCGCCGCGTGCTCGTGCTCGCCAAGGTCGCCGATTTCGACAAGGAAGATGAAATCGTCGGCCCGGTCGAACCGCTGGCCCTCATCTTCATTCGCGACCGCGTGCGTCCGACGGCCGCCCAGACGCTTGACTATTTCAAGCAGCAGGGCGTGCGCATCAACATCATCAGCGGCGATGCCGTCGAAACCGTCTCGAACATTGCCGCATCCGTGGGTGTGCCCGATGCCGACAAGTGCATCGACATGAGCACCGTGACGACTGACGAGGAACTGCGCGAGGTAGCGCGCACGTGCCGCGTCTTCGGGCGCGTGAGCCCCGCACAGAAAAAGCAGCTCGTCGTGGCGCTGCAAGACCAGGGTCATACCGTAGCCATGACGGGCGACGGCGTGAACGACGTGCTCGCCTTGCATGCGGCGGATTGCTCCGTTGCCATGGGCACGGGATCGGATGCCGCGCGCAGCGTTGCGCAACTCGTGCTCCTGGATGATGACTTCGCCTCGATGCCCCCCGTGGTCGCCGAAGGACGTCGTTCGATCAACAACCTCCAGCGCTCGGGGTCATTGTTCCTGGTCAAGACGATCTTTTCCGTTGTCATGTCGCTCATGTTCATCTTCATCGTCACGTACAACTATCCGTTCGTGACCATCCAGCTCACGCTCATCGACGCCTTTACCGTGGGCATACCCTCCTTCGTGCTCGCGCTCGAGCCCAATCGCGACCTCATACGCGGCGAGTTCTTGCGTAACGTCATCACCCGCGCCGTACCGGGTGCCATATGCGTCATCACGTCAGTCGTCATTGCCGTGGTCTTCAGTTACGTCACGGGTCTGTCGCAAGATCAGTTCTCGACGCTTTGCGTCATCCTCACCTGCGTCTCGGGCGTCAATCTCGTCATCCGGCTTTCGATTCCCTTCAATTACATCCGCGTCGCGCTGCTCGTCGTCGTCCTCGCTGGGTTGTTGCTTGGCATCTTCGTCTTCGGCCCCGTTTTCATGCTCGTTCCCCTCACGGCCGACATGGCGCTGCTCGCTCTCATCGCCGCGGTGTTCGTCACCGTCCTCTTCAACATCCTCTTCAACATCGCGCTCGATCGCGAACGTGCCTACCTTTCCTCCCTTTCAGCCGAATAGAGCCGAACCAGACAAAAGTGGGACGGGCTGGTCTGACCAACCTGCCCCAGGTCTCCTAACGCCATCCCGACCGGTTCCCGCAACTGCAATAACGGCTATAATCCGCATATTATGTTGCCCCGTTTTCACTGGTCCGATATCACGACCGTCGGTCATTACCTTGGCGTGCTCATCCTGATGACGGGCGCGGCCATGTGCGTGCCCGCCGTCATCGCGCTTGTTTTCGGGGAGTTTCGCCAGCTCGGGGCGTTTGTTGCCGGCATAGGCGTGTGCCTGACGCTCGGTTCGGCGCTGCGCTTCTTCAAGGCACGTGGCCTTGACCGGCGTCGGGCCCTCCTGCTCGTGGGATTTGGCTGGATCGTCATCGGGTTCGTCTGCGCGGTTCCGCTGCTCTTGTCCGGTTCCTTCGATTCGTGGTTCGACGCGCTCTTCGACTCGGTGTCCGCGCTTACCACGACAGGTGTCACGCTCGTGAGCGACGTGGACGCCATGAGCTATTCCCAGGTCACCTGGCGTGTGGTCATGTCCTTCGCGGGTGCCCTGACGGTCATCATCATCGCCATGTACTCGGGGTTCTTTGGCGAGGGCTCGCGGGTCTTCATGATGGCGGAGCGACGTGATGGCGAGCGTACGCGCGCGCGCATCAGCGACACCTGCCTTCTGGTATTGCGCGTGTACGGAAGCTTCGCCCTCGTCGGAGCCGTTGCGGCGACGCTGATCTGCCTTTTCCTGGGACTTCATCCCGTCGATGCGATCATGAACGGGTTCTGGCTGGCGTTGACCGCCATCGGCACGGGTGGCTTCGTGCCCCATACCTCGGATCTCGTCTATTACCACTCGCTCCCATTGCAGTTCGTGTTGAGCGCGCTCATGATTGCCGGTGCTATTGGCTTTGGCGTGTATGCGTATGCGCGGGTTCGCCGTTTCAAGCATATCAGGCGCAATGCCGAGCTGCGGATGTATGCGTTGTGGATTGTGGTGCTCGTCGCCTTCGTGACTTGGATCATGACGCGCGAGGGACTTTTCACGAGCTTGGGCGGGCTTATGCAAAACGGCCTGTCCACCGTGGTCTCGGCCGCGACGACATGCGGCATGCAGGCCGTGTATCCCGAGCAGATTGGCGGGACGATAACCGATGGCGTCGTCATCCTCGTCATCGTCGCCATTCTCTTCGGCGCTTGCGCCTATTCGTCGGGCGGTGGCATCAAGTTCGTGCGCATCCTGCAGGTGCTGCGCTGGATCAAGTACTCGATTCTCGTGCGGTTGGCTCCGGATAACGCACGCGTGAGAATCAAATACGAGCATTTTGGCTCGCAATCTCTGAGTTCCGAAGACGCCATGGTCGCCATGACGGTTTTCATCTTGTATCTGGGTACGGCCGCCCTGGGGTCCATGGCCTTCATCGCGTACGGAAACGATGCCCTCAATTCGGTTTTCGAGGCCATAAGCTACGTGACGAACTGCGGCATGACAACCGAGATCACGCAAGCCGGCCTGCCCTTTGGTCTCAAGGTCGTCGCGTTGCTCCTCATGTGGGCCGGACGCGTCGAGTTCATCGCCCTCATTGCCGCCATCGTCGGCATCATCATCTCGATTCATCCGGAAAACCTCTTCAGCAATGACAGGTCTCGGGAGCTGAGGACGCTCAAGAGCAAGAACAGCGGTGGCACGGCATGGCGTCGTCGCAAGCGTCAGGAATCGGGGCAGCGCGGAAAGACGCTTGCCGTCGCGGGCCTGCTCGTGCTGGGCCTTGCCTGCGGGGGCATTGCTGCTCCCTCGGCGCTTGCCGTCTCGGGGGGTGCGCAGGTTCCCGTCCAGGACGTCGAGGCGCTGAGCAATCCGTCGACGTACAGCTCGGTGGACATCCGCTCCCTGCTTTCGGCGGGCAAGCGGCAGGACGGAAGAGACGTCTCCTTCACGGGCGAGGCCGTCGGATCGCCTATTGTCGCTGATGCCGACCATGTGTGGGTCAACGTGAAGGGTGGCGGCGCGATGGTCGGCGTCTACATGGACGCCGAGCTCGCCAAGAAGATAACGCACTATGCGGCATACGAGCAGACGGGCGATATGATCACCGTATCGGGTACTTATCATCTTGCCTGTCCCGATCACAACGGCGAGCTCGAGGTGCATGCCGAGCAGATCGAGATAAACGCCGAAGGCGAGAGCTGGATCAGTTCCGTCAATCCGGCGGCGTACGCCGTCGGATTCGTGCTCATTGTTGTTGGCGTCACCCTGACGCTTGTGCGCCAGTCCCTGCGGGGAAGGGTACGTTTCAGGGATTTGTTCAAGTGGGAGAGAAGCTGACGGTCGGCAAAAGTCGGTTCGTTCGCGGCTATAATGTGTCGGCGAGAAGGAGGGCTATGAAAGCGGTGTTTCAAAGACGGGCGCAGAAGAAGGGCAATCCGCTTGTCGGCATGCTCGTCGTGCTTGCCTCGATTTGCGCCTTTCTCGCATTCCTCGTCTTGGTCACGGTCGTCGTGCATTTCATCGTGATGTAGGTTGGCATCTTGGTTACCCGGCTGCACTTGGAAGACTGGCGCATCATCGGCCACTATCTTGGCGTGCTGATCCTGCTCGTTGCCGTCGCCATGATTCCTCCCTTCGTGGCATCGCTGTGCCTCGCCGAGTTCTCGGCTTCGGTCGACTTCATGCTCTCGATCGGCATCACGGGTGTCGTGGGAAGCGTCCTGCTTTTCTCCAAGGTCGAGCTCGCGCAGCTCGATTGGCGCCAGTCATTGGTCATCACGGGCCTCTGTTGGGTCGTCTTGTCCGTGTTTGGCGCCCTGCCGCTTTGGATGTCGGGTCACTACGATGGTTATCTTGACGCGTTCTTCGAATCCGTTTCGGCTTTTACCACGACGGGGATGTCGCTTTGCGTCGATGTCGATCACATGGCGCTGTCGCTTTCCATATGGCGCTGCGTCATGCATCTTATCGGGGGTATCGGCGTCGTCGTCATCGCGCTCGCGCTCGGCGTATTCGGTACGGGCTCGGCGGCCGCATCGCTCTACCATGCCGAGGCGCGCATGGGTCAAGTCATGCCCAGCATCAAGCAGACGTCCCAGTTCATCTTGAAGCTCGCCGCCATCATCGTCGTGGTGGGAACGCTCGTGTGTCTCGTCCCGTTGCTTGCCGTCGGTGTTGAGCCGTTACGCGCCGCGATCAACGGGTTTCTCGTGACGGCAGCCGCGTTTTCGACGGGCGGCATGACGAGTGCGTCCTCGGGCATCGTCGCGTTTCACTGTTGGCCCATCGAGGTCATCGCGCTCATTCTCGCGGCGCTTGGCTGCATCAACTTCGTCCTTTACGGCGATATCTGGAAGGGCGTGTTTCGCAACTTCTTCAAGGACATCGAGATACGAACGATATTCGTCTGGGTGACCCTCCTTGCTGCTCTCATGGCCTTCGCCCTGGCGGGTTCGTATTTCACCACGACGGGGGCGGTCCTGCGCCGCGGACTGTTCGAGGTGCTGTCCGGCTCGTTCAATTTGGGCTTCTCGACGCTCCAGGGTGGCCAGATTCTCTTCGCCATGGGATCGGGCGCCCTCTTCGTCATCATCTTGTCCATGACGATTTGCGGGTCGTCGTCGTCGGCCTCCGGTGGCATCAAGGCGCTGCGCATTGGCATCATCGCGCGTTCGGTTGTCCAGGCGGTGCGCAAGGCGCTTGCTCCTGACCGTGCCCTTCCCCGCACCTTCTTCTTCCAGAAGGGGCGGCACAGGCTCACTCCCGAACTGGTGTCGGCGGCGATGATCATCTTCCTGCTCTATATGGTCACGTACGCCGCCGGTGCGATCGCCGGCATCGCCTATGGCTACGAGGCGCTGCCCGCAATCTTCGATTCCGTCTCGGCGGCCTCGAATACGGGACTGTCGCTCGGCGTCGCCGCGCCCGGCATGCCCAATGGCCTCGAGATCATCTACATATTCGAGATGTGGCTCGGCCGTCTCGAGTTCATCGCCATCTTGGCGATGGTCGTCGAGATGTTCGCCTTCACGCTTCCGCACAAGCGCTCGAGGTGGGTGAGAAGGAAGAAGTGACCCGCCGTCCGACATCCATCTTCTTCATGACGTTCGTCGTGGTGCTCGCGTGCCTGGCCATGCCCGCACTCGCCGTACCGCAGGACGGATCGGGGGTGAACGGGGGAACGGTCGAGATCGGCTCGCTTTCCGATCGCTTCGAGTCCCTCGACAAGCTCGGAAACTCCCTGACTGACGAGGAAAGCGTCGTCATCGAAACGCGCGTTGGCGTCCTCGTGTCCGCCAACCGCGCCCTAAACGATAGCGAAGTGAGCTTCACGGGTGAGGCGGTTGGGGACATCGTGAACGCGGACGAGGGCCACAAATGGGTGAACATCAGGGGGTCATCCAATTCGGCCATCAGCGTGTACATGCCTGATGACCTGGCGAAGCTCATCCAGAACGTCGGCGATTACCATATGACGGGAACCACGCTCAAGATCACGGGAACGTACCACATCGCCTGTCCGGAGCACGAAGGCGAGCTCGACGTTCACGCGTCGACTGCCGAAGTCACGGACAACGGAGGTCCCGTGACCCACATGGTCGCTCCGGGACGTCTCGAGGCGGCCTTTGTGCTGTGCATCGTCGCGGGACTGCTTCTCATGGCATTCCTGCTCGTCAGACGCCATCTGCAGAGAAGGGATGACCATGATTCCCTTTGATCGCCTGGCCTTTCGCTCCTCGACGCGCGAGGCATTCGAAAACGCGCAGGTCGAACTCGCACGTCAGGGCAAATCGTGCGAACCGGGGTGCGTGGTGTCACTCGACCGGGGCTACCCGCTCGTGTGCACACGCGAGTTCGAGGGACGCGCCGAACTTGCGACTTCCATCAAGAAGAGCGAGGACAGCATCGTGGCCGTGGGAGATTGGGTCGCGCTACACCGTCCGCCGCATCACGAGAAGGCTGTCATCGAACGCGTCTTGCCCCGTCGCAACGAGATCGCGCGCGTCAAGCGCGTCGGACGGGAGCGACAGCTCCGTCGTCAGGTACTTGCGGCGAATGTCGACATCGTGCTCATCTGCCATTCCCTCACGGGCATGGGCGTGGACGAGGACCTGCTCGTGCGCCAGATGGTGGCGGTTTCGGGCTGCGAGGCGACCCCCGTGTTCGTGCTCACAAAGGGCGATCTTGTGAACGAGGAGACGATTGACGCGAGCTGCGAGCGCATCAGGGCGGTTGCGCCCGAGACGCCCCTGTTCGTCGTCTCGGTCGATGATGCGGCATCTATAGAGAGGCTGCGCGGCGTCTTCTCGCGATTCACGACGGGCCTGCTGCTCGGCGAGAGTGGGGTTGGCAAGTCATCGTTGGTCAATGCGCTTTTGGGCACCGAGGCGCTGGCAACCGGGGAGGTGCGTGCATCCGATGACAAGGGACGCCATACGACGGTGGCCCGTCGCATGATTCCCCTGCCGCATGGTGGGCTCATCATCGACGCTCCCGGACTGCGTACCTTGCAGATACTCGATATGGAGACGAGCCTCAGGCTCGCTTTCGACGACATCGCCCAGACCGCCTACGCCTGCCGGTTTCGTGACTGCACGCATGGCGATGAGCCCGGATGCGCGGTACGCGGGGCCGTTGCGCCCGAACGGCTTGAGGCGTACAGGCGTCTTCTTTTGGGTGGGCGTTAGTGTTACATTATGCGAACATGCCCCGAGGTGGCTTGTCGGGCGTCTAGATGAGCGGAGGGCTCATGAGCAAAAGCGGTAACTTGACCATCGTTCTGCAGGCGGGTGGCGAATCCCGGCGTATGGGACGCAGCAAGGCGACGGTTCCCTTCTTGGGCGAGCCACTTATCTGGCGTGGAATCAATCGCCTTCTCCCATTGGCAGACGAGTTCATCATCACCACCAACGAGCCCGAAAACCTCGATTTTCTCGACGATCTGGTCGAACTTGGAAAGGTTCGCCTCGTCACCGACGAGTACGACCAACGCGGTGCGTTGCGAGGCGTGTGCACGGCCATCAATGCCGCATCGAACGAGTACGTCGCCCTCGTCGCATGCGATATGGTCTTTCCCTCGCGCAACCTCATCAGCGCCGAGCTCGAGGCGCTGATGGAAGAGGAGACGGACGTCGCCGTTCCCAAGACGAAGCACGGCTACGAACCGTTTCATGCCGTCTACAGGCGCTCGAGCTGCCTCCCCGTCGTTCGCGAAGCTACCGAGGCGGGCGAATCCCGGGCGACCGGATGGTTCGACAAGGTCAACATTACGGAGTTCGATGGCGACCGAGTCGCCCAGGCCGAGCCACGTGGCGGTTGCTTCATCAACGTCAACACGCCCGAGGAGCTCTCCGACGCCCAAGAGCGCATCCTTGCCGGCAAGATAGCCGAGCGCGAGGAGTTCGAGTAGGGCATCCCTTCAATCTTCGTTCAATAATTGCTTCGTATCATCTCAGCGGCACTTTATTACGATTTTGTGTTAAAACGCCCCATTGCCCATTCAATGGCGTTTTAATGCTGTGCAAAGGCTAGTATGCCGTCACGCAGATTATTGCTTGCAAGAGAGAGGACTCGTACATGAACCAGAACGAGAGACCGGTTCCTCCCGAAGGTGCGCAAAGCGCCTCTCCCGTCACGCCCCCTGTCACCAATCAGGGCGCTCCCAAGAACAAGCAGCCCAAGTTCACGGGCTCTGGCGGTGGCGTCAAGTCGTTTCTCTATGGCCTCCTTGGTGGCGTCGTCTCCATCGCCCTCGTCCTGTGCCTCGGTAGCTTCACGCCGTTGCTGGATTCGTTCAAGGGTGCCACGGTGACCTCGAGCAACGGCAACGTCATCATCAACCCCGACGAGGAGGATGTCACGCTCGCGGAGGCGGTCGCGGCCAAGTGCCTCGGTTCCGTCGCGACGATCTACGTGTATTCCGATTCCGCATCGACCAATCCCTTTGGTACCGGCGGCTCCTCTTCGAGCACGCCCTCGTCTCTCGGAAGCGGCGTCATCATCTCGAACGATGGGGGGACTTGCTACATCGTCACGAACAGCCACGTGGTCAACGGCGCTTCGCGCGCCGAGGTGACCATCGGCGACAATAGGTACGAGGCACAGATCGTCGGCCAGGACGCCAAGACCGACCTTGCCGTCGTCAGCATCAAGGCGACGGGCTACACGCCCATGGAGTGGGGCGATTCCGCCGACCTGACCGTCGGCGAGTGGGTCATGGCCATCGGCACGCCCTACGGTTACGAGCAAACGGTCACGACGGGCATCATCTCGGCCATGTACCGTTCCGACGTCGTGCAGGACGCCACTGGCTCGAGCTCCGTCTACACCGATATGATCCAGACGGATGCGGCTATCAACCCGGGCAATTCCGGTGGCGCTCTGGTCAATGACAAGGGCGAGCTCATCGGCATCAACACGTATATCTCCTCGACTTCCCAGTCGAGCGCCGGCTTGGGATTCGCCATCCCCTCGAGCACGGTGAAGCGCGTCGCCGAGCAGCTCATCGCGGGCAAGACGGTTACGCACGCCTTCCTCGGCATCACGATGGTCTCCTCGACCGATCCCTCCGGCGTGGCGATCACCTCCGTCTACAAGGACACGGGTGCTGCCAGGGGCGGACTGCAGACGGGCGACGTCATCACCAAGATCGATGGCAAGGCAATGACGTCTCCCAGCGACGTGAGCATCGCCGTCAGCTCCAAGAACGCGGGCGACACGATTCAGATTACGTACATCAGGGGCGGAAGCGAGCAGACGGCATCGGTGACGTTGGGAAGCGATGACCAGAGCACGCAGGAATACGCCGAAAACGGCGCACCTGCCCAGAACAACAACGGCGGCAACTCGGGTGGCTATGGCTTCAACCCCTTTGGCCGCTAGTCGACTTTCCTGCATTCGCAACGAGAGGGGCCGGCTCCGTTTGAGCCGGCCCCTCTCGTGCCTAAATGGCATGTGGTCGTGGGAGCGCGAGTAATCGTGCCCCTACTTTTTGTTGTTGAAGTCCTTGACGAAACGATAGCCGTAGCCGCGCACGGTTTCGATGACGTTGGGATCCAGCCCGACGCTTGCGAGCTTGTCGCGCAAGCGCTTGATGTGCGTGTCGACGGTCTTGGTCTCGACGACGTACTGCCAGTCCCATGCCTCGCGCAGGAGCTGTTCGCGTCCGAGTACCGTGCCCGCATGACTCATGAGCGTGACCAGGAGCTCGAACTCGCGCGGGGTAAGTTCGATGTCCTTGCCCTCGAAGGTCGCATGGTGGCCCGCCTCGTCTAGGTGGATGCCGCTCACGTCAAGCACGCGCACGCCATCTGCCCCCGTGTCTTCCTCTTGCGGTGCGCGGCGCAGGAGCGCGTGCACGCGGGCGAGTAGCTCGCGGATGCCAAACGGTTTGGCAAGGTAATCGTCGCCACCCAGTTCGAGCCCGACGACCTTGTCGAGTTCCGTATCGCGGGCAGATAGGAACAGCACGGGGACGTTGCTCTTCGCTCGGATGCGGCGGCATACCTCGTAGCCGTCGATACCGGGCAACATGACATCGAGGATCACGAGGTCGTAATCGTTCGCGTTGGCCATGTCGACGGCTTCGTTGCCATTGTGGGCGACGTCGACCTGGTAGCCCTCCTTCGAGAGGTTGAAGCTGACGAAATCGGTTATTGCCTGCTCGTCGTCGACGACGAGTATTCTCTGTTCGCTTTTTTCTTCCATGGTAAGCTCCACTCAGCCATTACCTGTTACGATTTGCTTTCATTGTATGCGCTTGAGGACAGCTCGCGCTACGCTGTAATGAAATTGTTTTGAGAAACGGAGAATGCATGCTTCTGACCGTCGATATCGGAAACACGCAAACCGCCATGGGACTCTTCGAGGACGAGGAGCTCGTCGCTCATTGGGTCTTCACGACGCGTGTGCAGGATACGGCCGACGAACTCCAGTTCTTGCTCGCGGGGCAGTTCGAACTAAATGGCATCGACCCGGCATCCTGCGATGACGTGGTGATCGCCTCGGTCGTTCCCGTGCTCACCGAGTGCTGGGCGACCGTGGGACGTCGCATGACGGGACGCGATCCCGTCATCGTGGGTCCCGGCATCAAGACGGGTCTTGCGATGCAGTACGACAACCCGGCAGAAATCGGGGCCGATCGCGTTGCCGACGCGATGGCGGCCATCAAGCTCGAGGGCGTTCCCGTCGTTGTCGTCGACCTGGGAACAACGACCAACATCGAGGTCATCGACGAGCGCGGTCGCTTCAGGGGCGGAATCATCGCTCCTGGCATGGGCACCGGCGCCGATGCGATGTTTAGCCATGCGGCGCGTCTGCCTCAGGTCGATATCGTTGAGCCAGGGCATGTGATCGGGACGAACACGGTCGATGCCATGCGCTCGGGAATCGTTTTCGGCGAAGTCGCACGCATCGACGGGCTCGTCCGCGCCATCTTCGATGAGCTTGGCTACGAGGCGCCGGTGATCGCGACGGGCGGGTTCTCGAACATGATTGCCGGACTCTCCCAGACCATAACACGTCGCGAGCCGCGACTCACCTTGCATGGCCTGCGGCTCGTTCATGAGAAGAACCGATAGGGTGAGGCGCCATGTCCGCATGCGATGCGATTGACGACGTTGACGCGCGAGACATCTTTGACGGCGATGTTCCGCCCGATGTCCTGCGCTTCTTCGAGGAGACGAACCTTCCCTGCGAGGTCCGCGAGTTCATGCGCGAGACCATCAACGAGATGCGTACCGAAGAGGCTCGTCAAGCCCAGTTCGTGAGCGACGTCAGCCATGAGATCCGCACGCCGCTCACCGCGATACGCGGCGCGGCGGAGACCCTGCTCGAAGGCGGAGTGCCCGAGGAGATGCAGCAGCGCTTCCTCAGCCAGATCATGAGCGAGTGTGACCGTCTGACTCGCCTTGCTAACGACTTGCTCACGCTGCAGCGTGCGGAGGGGGAGAGCATGGAGCTCACCCGTATCAACTTGCGCGCCGTCGCGGATAACTGCGCGCTGCTCATGCAAGGGCTGGTCGAGGAGCGCGGCGTAAACCTCAGCGTCGTGGGGGAGGCGCCGGACGTCATGGGCAACGCCGACGCACTCAATCAGATCTTCGTGAACCTCATCGAGAACGCGAGTCGCTTTGCCGGCGAGGGCGGACACGTACGCGTCGAGATTACCTGCAGCGAGGGTCACTCCGTCATTGCCGTCAAGGATGACGGGCCGGGTTTCGGGGACGAGTCGCCAGACCACCTCTTCGATCGCTTCTACCGTGCCGATCAGAGCCGTGCCCGGTTCAAGGGCAGCGGCAACAGCGGACTGGGGCTCGCCATCGTCAAGGCGCTCACCGAGGCGATGGGCGGGACGGTGCAGGCGGCGAACCTTCCCGGTCACGGGGCGGTCTTCATCGTCGCCATTCCCAGCCTTCCTCCCGAGAACTGGAAGGACATCGCCCCCTGCGCGCATCTGAGCGAGACGTTCGACGAAGTCCTCGATACGGACGAATAGCCCTTTCGGATGCACGGCGTTCCCGCATGCGAAAGCGTCGCTGGTACATGGCGGCATTTGCGGTACCATGTGCTCTACGCAAATCTGAAGGGAACAAGATGACTCCAACGAGAACCGTCGTGACCGTTTTGGGCAAGGACCGCAGCCGCATCGTTGCGACCATCGCCACGACGCTTGCCGATTGCGGCGCCAATATCGATGACATCCAGCAAAACGTCCTCAATGACATCTTCTCGATGACCATGCTCGTCACGCTTGACGAGGATGTCGCAACGTTCAACGAGGTGCAAGAGCGCCTTGCACGCGATGGAGAGACGCTTAACCTGCAGGTCGTCATCCAGCGCGAAGACGTGTTCGAGTTCATGTACAACGTCTAGGCACGGGCTTTCCGAATATGGCAACAGGCGAACAGGGCGATATAACGCGCAGCGAGCTCAAGAAGAACTGGGGCGTGCTCACCGCGCTCGTGTCCAAGGACTTCAAGATCAAGTACCGTCGCAGCGTCTTGGGCGTCGTGTGGTCGGTGCTCAACCCGCTGCTCATGATGGTCGTCATGACCGCGGTGTTCTCGTACATGTTCAAGTTCAACATCGAGCACTTTCCGCTGTATCTTATCCTGGGCAACATCCTCTTCGGTCTCATGAGCACGGCGACGACCACGGCGATGAAGTCCATCGTCGATTCCTCGTCGCTCATCAAGAAGATTCGCATCGAGAAGGCCATCTTCCCCGTGGAGAAGGTCCTCTTCGCCTTGGTGAACTTCGCCTTCTCGCTCATTGCGGCCGTCTGCGTCATGATCTATCTCCAGGTTTTCCCATCCTGGCAGATCATCCTGCTTCCCGTGCTGATCATCTTCGTCATGTTGTTCAGCACCGGGCTTAGCCTGCTGCTCGCGGCTCTCGGGGTGTTCTTCCATGACGTCTTTCATTTCTGGGAGGTCTTCATCACGGCCTGGACGTACGCGACGCCGCTGTTCTATCCGATGGACCTTCTCGAACCGTGGATGCAGCAGGTCATGCAATTCAATCCCATGTACCATTACGTGACCTACTTCCGTGACATCATGATGTACGGCACCGTTCCCGGCGGCATGGAGCACCTCATCTGCCTGGGCATGGCGCTTGTCACCTTCATCGTCGGCCTTCTGGTCTTTCGCAAGACCGAGAAGAAGTTCATCCTCTACGTGTAGGAGCGTCCCATGGCCGAGGAGATGCAGAAGAAGACCGCGTGGGTCGAGAAGGACCCGGGAGCCGCGAGCGATGAGCCCATCATCGTCTTCGATCACGTCGACATGATCTTCAACATCGCGAGTGAGCAGCTCAACAATCTCAAGGAGTATTTCATCAAGCTGGTGCGTCGTCAGCTGTTCTTCGAGGAGTTCAAGGCCCTCAAGGACGTTTCGTTCACCATTCGCCGCGGTGAGGTGTATGGCGTCGTGGGGTCCAACGGATCGGGAAAGTCCACGCTCCTCAAGCTCGTGGCCGGCGTGCTCGAGCCCTCCCATGGCACGGTCACGGTCGATGGCACCATCGCCCCCATCATCGAGCTTGGCGCCGGCTTCGACCCGGAGCTCACGGCACGCGAGAACGTGTACCTCAACGGCGCGTTGCTCGGTTACAGCAAGAAGTTCATCAACGACAATTACGACCGCATCATCGACTTCGCGGAGATCCGTGATTTTCAGGACATGCCCATCAAGAACTATTCATCGGGTATGGTCGCCCGTATCGCGTTTGCCATCGCGACGGTCACCACGCCGGACATACTCGTCGTCGACGAGGCCCTCTCGGTTGGCGACTTCCGTTTCCAGGAGAAGTGCGAGAACCGCATCAAGGAGCTGGTCGCCCGCGGCACGACGCTGCTCTTTGTCTCGCATTCCATCGAACAGGTCGAACGCGTGTGCGAGCGCGCCCTGTGGATCGAGAAGGGTGTCGCTCGCATGCAAGGTGACGTTCTCGAGGTTTGCGAAGCCTATCGTCAGGGCATCTGACAAGATAGCTGTTCGTTCACCAGCTCCACGATCTCCCGGTAGGCGATGGGCCTGTTGAACTGCTCCTCGGCGATTGCCCGCCCCCGTGCGCCCATCTGCTCCCGCAATGCGTCGTCATGCGCGAGCGCGACGATCGCGCCGGCAAGTTCGATCGCGTTTTCGGGTTCGACGTTCACGCCAAAGCCATCGTGCGTGCACTTGTCCCTGAACTCCTCGCTTTCGCCCGTATTGACGATGGGCTTTCCCGCGCAGAGGTAGTCCGCGATCTTGGAGACGATCGACTGGGGCGCCCCCTTGATGAGTGAGTTCACGAGGATGTCGCTCTTGGCGAGGTAGGCGGCCATGATCCGGTAATCGACGTAGCCGTTGAAGGTGACGAGCTCCGGGACGCGCGCCGCGACGCTTTCCAGACGCTGCCGGGCCGGACCGTCGCCCAGTATCTGCAGCCGCAGTTGCATCCCGAGTTCTTCTCGGACGATGGGGGCCGCGTGCTGGCACGCGCGGATGAGCGTTTCGATATCGTAGCTCTTCGCTAGCGACCCCGCATAGGTTACCCAGAAGTCGTCTTCGTTCTTCTCGATTGCGGGGCCATGCTCCTTCACGCCGTCGTCGAAGCGCTCGACGTCGACGCCCACGTACACGGTGCGGTGCGGTATGTCCTGCATGCATCGACGTGCGTATTCGTCGGATGTCCCCACGACCGCCGTTGCGCTCGCGTACGCGATTGCGGCGTCGCGCACGAAATCGCTGAAGGCGAAGTCGGTGAGGACGGGAATGTCCACGACCATCTTCATGGCCTCCGGCCACAGGTCGTTGATGTCGACGATGAACGGTACGTCAATCTTGCGCGCGAACATCCCCGCGGTGGCGGCAATGTTGTTGGGTGGAATCTGGCACCAGATGAGGTCGTAATCCGCACCATAGCGCTCGAGATAGGTATTCAGGTTCTTGGCGAAGACGTTCTGGCTGTATATGCGAATCGGATTGATGTTCGAACTGTATCCGGGCTCCTCGATGAAGATGACATCGTAGGGAAGCTCGTGGTACTTGGGATTCGCGATGTCGCGGCGGCGCTTTTCCCAATGCTGAAACGTCGAGGTGAGCAAGTCGACGTCATGGCCCTCTCGCGCGAGGAGCTCGGCGATGTAGGATGTGCGATTGAGACCAGCCGCCTCGTCGGCAAGCTTTACGGCCTGGGTTATCACGGCGATTCTGGCGTTACGCACAGACACTCCTTAACTCGCGAATTTGCGGCACCTCTCCTATGCCAGCCGGTCGTCGATAGACGTATTCTATTCCAGCCTGACCTTTTATTGAAACTCGATACAATATATATCCATGAATACCTATCTGAGAGAGCTTACCGTCCAGTTCGCCAAGTTCGGCATCGTCGGCGTCATCGCCTTTTGCATCGACTACGGGCTCTTCCTGCTGATGACCTATGTCTTCGGAATCAACTACCTCATCGCCTCCGCGATCTCGTTTGTCATTTCGACCATCTTCAACTTTGCGGCGAGCATGCGGTACGTGTTCGCGGGCAAGCGCGGCCAGACGCGATCGCAGCAATTCGTCATCTTCTTCGTGCTGAGCGTCGTCGGCCTTGGTGTCAACCAGCTCGTGCTATGGATGTGCGTCGATTTGCTCGCGTGGCTCGCGTGGGTTGGAAAGCTCGCGGCCACGTTCATCGTCATGATCTTCAACTTTGTCACACGCAAGGTGTTCCTCGAGGATCATGACGGACGCCGAAGATAATCTACGCTATGCTTGTGCGCACGTATTCTCGGAAGGGAACTGATCATGGCTCACTATGATTATTTGATTGTCGGTGCAGGTCTCACGGGCGCCGTCTTCGCGCACGAGGCGCGTAGGGCCGGCAAGACCTGCCTCGTTATCGACAGGCGCGACCATATTGCCGGAAACGTGTACACGCGCAAGGTCAACGGAATCAACGTGCATGAGTACGGGGCACATATCTTTCACACCTCCGATAAGCGCGTCTGGGATTATGTAAACCAGTTCGCGGAGTTCAACAACTACGTCAATGCCCCCGTCGCGAATTACCACGGCGAGTTGTATAACCTCCCCTTCAACATGAACACCTTCTCGAAGATGTGGGGCGTGTCGACGCCAGCCGAGGCACGGGCGAAAATCGACGAGCAGGTCGCCGCCGAGCATATCGGCGAGCCGGCGAATCTCGAGGAGCAGGCGCTCTCGCTCGTGGGCCGCGACATTTTCGAGAAGCTCGTGAAGGAATACACCGAGAAGCAGTGGGGGCGTGATTGCAAGGACCTGCCCGCCTTCATCATCAAGCGTCTGCCCGTCCGCCTCGTCTTCGACAACAACTACTTCAACGATCGTTACCAGGGCATTCCCATTGGCGGTTACACCAAGATGGTCGAACGCATGCTCGAGGGCACGGACGTGCGCCTGAATTGCGATTACAAGGAGCTCGTCGCAGGCGAGCCGGACATCGCCGACCGCGTCATCTACTGCGGGCCCATCGACGAGTTCTACGACTACGAGCTCGGCACGCTCGAGTATCGCAGCCTGCGCTTCGAGAGCGAGCTGCTCGAAGGGGAGCAGAATTGGCAGGGCAACGCCGTGGTTAACTACACGAGCCATGACGAGCCCTTCACGCGCATCATCGAGCACAAGCACTTCGAGTTCATGAAGGACGAGAATGGCGGTCTTCTACCCGATACCGTGATCACGCGCGAGTACCCGGCCGACTGGAAACCGGGCGACGAGCCGTACTATCCGCTGAACGACGAGAAGAACAACGCGCTGTACGAGCAATACGCCGAGCTTGCGCGCAAGGAGGATCGCGTGGTCTTCGCGGGTCGCCTGGGCGCTTACAAGTATTACGACATGGCACCATGCATTGCCGCAGCACTTGACTTGTGCGAGGCGGAGCTTGGCTAGCGCGCCCATGACGACGCAAGAAGACGACATTCGTTTCATGCGGCTTGCCATCGAGCAGGCACACGAGGCCGAATCACTCGGTGAGGTACCCATCGGGGCTGTCGTCACCTACGATGGCGAAGTCATTGCCCGGGGGCATAACCGTCGAGAGGTCGATCATGACCCGGCAGGGCATGCGGAGTTTATCGCACTCAAGCAGGCCGCGCGTGAGCTTGACCGCTGGCGGCTTTCCGGTTGCACGGTATACGTGACGCTCGAGCCTTGCCTCATGTGTGCCGGCCTCATGCAGCAATCGCGCATTGACCGTTGCGTGTACGGTGCGAGCGATTCCAAGGGAGGCGCTTTGGGGACTTTGTATCAAATACATGACGATACTCGCCTGAATCATCGCTTCGCGGTAGTATCAGGCGTCCTCGAAAGCGAATGCGCCGCGCTGCTGAGCGAGTTCTTCGCGCGGCTTAGGGAGAAGAAGTGAGCCAAAAGGTCAGCGTCATACTGTCCTTCTACAACGCCGAGCGCACGCTCGAGCGTTCCATTCGCGGTATTCTCGACCAGACCTATCGTGATATCGAGGTCATCCTCATCGATGATGGTAGCACCGACCGCGGTGCGGCCATAGCCGAAGAGCATGTTGCCGTCGACTCCCGCATCCATCTCATCTGCAAGCCCAATACAGGCGTGTCCGACTCGCGCAACATCGGGCTTGACGTTGCGACGGGGAGCTGGGTGTATTTCGTCGACGCCGATGACTGGATCGAGCCCGATGCGATCGAGGCGTTCATGCAGGCGGCCACGAGCCCCTCGTGCGATTTGGTCGTTTGCGATTTCTACCGTGTCCAGGGCGATGTGATGTCATACAAGCACGGCCCGGCGGTCGGCCTTATCTCGCGCGAGAGATATGCCACGTTCATGGCGCATCGGCCTTCCAACTTCTACTACACCTCCCTGTGGAACAAGGTCTTCAAGCGGAGCATCATCGAGGAGCATGCCATGCGGTTCGATACGCGCATGCAGTTCGGCGAAGACCACGTCTTCATCCTCGACTACGTGCGTCTGGTCGACCGCATCGCATTGCTCGACCGCGCTCTCTATTACTATGTCGACAATGCCGGCAGTCTCGTGCACCAGGGCCTAAACCCCGTGGGGGTCGTCAAGATGAAGTGGAACACGTACCTGCCGTATTTGCGCCTTTACCGCGATCTCGCGCTTTTCGAACGCTTCTACGAAAGGCCCTCTCTCTACAAGTTCATCTTCATGCCGGCGACGGATGCCTTTGCCAAGAAGGACGCCGAGCCCATCGATCCGGCGACGCTGCCGCCTGGCATCACGCTTGACTAACATGATGAGAAATTTGCTCCGGGCAAATTTCTCATTTCGCCACTAGGGAGATTCATCATGCCACGCGAATCCAAGGTCAAAAAACGCGAACGCGCCATCGAGTTTTGCGCGCGCATGGACGAGCTTTACCCGCAGCCCACACCTGCGCTCGATTTCTCCGACCCCTTCCAGTGCGTCGTGGCCGTCGCCCTATCCGCGCAGACCACGGACGCTAACGTGAACAAAGTCACTCCCGAGTTGTTCGCGCGTTGGGGCACCCCCGGCAAAATGGCCCAGGCTGACGTAAACGAGGTCGAGAAGGTCATCTGGACCATCGGATTTCACCACAACAAGGCGCGCAACTGCGTGAACTGCGCACGCATGATCATGTCCGATTTCGGCGGCGAGGTGCCGCAGAGCATGGAGGAGCTCCAGAAGCTCCCCGGCGTGGGGCGCAAGACCGCCAACATCGTTATGAACGAATGCTTTGACAAGGTCGAGGGCATTGCCGTCGACACGCACGTGTTTCGCATCGCGCATCGACTGAAGCTTTCCGCCAAGAAGACCCCCGGCGAGGTTGAGCGGGATCTGCTCTCCCTGTTGCCGAAGGAGCTATGGAAGAACGTCAACAGCCAGTGGATACGCTTTGGCAGGGAATATTGCATCGCCCGCAAGCCCCACTGTGCGGACTGCCCCTGCGTTGACCTGTGCCCCACGCGGCAAAATCTGGACTAGCCAAAGAAACCGCCGGTACCGGGCAAAAATCATCTTTTTGGTATGGGGTCATACCAGAGTCATTATTATTCTCTAAATAGGATATAGTTTCTCGTCATTCGTTCAGGCTTTTTATACGATTGCTGGTATTATTTTGGAGCGTTAGGTCACCAGCGTTTCCGATGCCCCAGACACCATCGAAAACAACAGCGCCCTAGCACACATTACCCAATCACATTCGTGAAGGGAGGGTTGACTAGAGGCATTACCCTCTGAAATCCAACCCAAGGACCGCTTGAGCTGATTTACCAGTTCGTCGAATTCTTGGAGACGAGAAGTAGGCTCGTAGTGTTGGTTATGCGGAGTGAGTGTGAAGTGGGATTCTTTGCAAATCACACCACATATATGCGCCAAGAGTTTAAATCTGGCTTTAGGTGCGTAAGAGGGCTTCAAGTTTTCCCAAAAGGTAATTGAGGAAAAGGAGTAACACTATGGCTGGAACTTACAGCAAAGAGTGGCGAGTCACACGCGAGGATGGCACTGTAGCTACCCGCAGCAACACCTGGTCTCCCCCGGGATCGCATCCCGTTGGATATGGCGTTAAGGTTATCACCGATGGCGGCCGTCTCATCCGCATCGAGGGCGACGACGACAACCCCATTACGCAGGGTCGCGTCAACGCTCTGAACCTTGCTCTGCGCGAGTACACCTACAGCCCCGATCGCGTCATCTATCCCATGAAGCGCGCCTACGAGGATCGCGGCAAGATGAAGTGGGAGCGCACCACGTGGGACGAGGCTCTCGACACGATTTGCGAGAAGGTCCGCTACTACCAGACCACGTATGGCCCCGAGTCCATCGTCTGCTTTGGTGGCACCGGCCGTGAGGCTTGCATCTTCTACTACGCTCTGACGTTCTCCGTCCTGCAGTCGCCCAACTGCTGCTACACGCAGTCTGGCTGGTCCTGCTATGGCCCGCGCTGCTCGATCGCTGACTACGTCCTGGGTGCTGGCTACCCCGAGCTCGACTATGCAGGCCACCTGCCCGGTCGCTTCGAGGATCCCGCGTACAAGCTCTCCAAGTGGGTTGTCGTTTGGGGCAAGGAGCCGCTGCCCTCCAATGGTGACGGTTTCTTCGGTCACGTCCTCGTTGACATGATGAAGCTCGGTACGCACCTGATCTCCGTTGACCCCCGCATCACCTGGCCGGGTTCGCGCAACGGCAACATCAACGTCCAGCTCCGTCCGCAGACCGACACCTGCTTCGCACTCGGCGTCATGAACCTCATGTTCCAGAACGACGAGTACGATCATGACTTCGTCGAGCAGTGGATCTACGGCCTCGACGAGCTCAAGGCTCGCGCTGCCGAGTATCCCGTCGAGAAGGTCGCCGAGATCACCACGGTCGATGTCGCCACGATTGAGCGCGTTGCTCATATCCTCGGCACCGAGCGTCCCATCGGTTGGGCTTGGGGTCTGGCGTTCGACCAGAACAAGAACGGCGTTCAGCTGTCCCAGGCGATGATTCTTCTCGCTGCCATGACCGGTTCCATCGATACCCCGGGTGGTCTGACCCTCGGTCCCCCGTCCGCTCTCCTCGGCAAGTGGCGTATGGAGCAGCGCGGCGCTATGACCGACGAGGTCTGGTCGCTCCGCATCGGTGCTGCCGAGTGGCCTGGCCTGTCCACTGGTATGGCTACCACTCAGCCGGACGAGACCCTGAACACCATGGAGTCGCACAAGCCGTACCAGCTCCGCATGGCTTGGTTCAACAGCTCCAACTTCCTGGCGCCCACCTGCTCGGCTCAGCCCAAGCGTTGGCATGACGCTCTGTGCGAGAGCATCGAGTTCTGCGTCATCCAGGACCTCTTCCTGACCCCGACCGCCATGGCCGTGGGCGATTACTTCCTGCCGATGTCCACCTGGGCTGAGCATGATGGTATCTGCCTCACGCACTATGGCCGCAACACCGTCTTCATGGGCCCGATGAACAAGGCCCTGCAGGTTGGCGAGTGCATGTCCGACGTCGAGATCTGCCTCGTCTTCGGCCAGCGCCTCAACCCGACGTGGTGGCCGTGGTACAAGCCGGCCGGCGACAAGCTCGACGTCTCCACGCTCGAGCACAGCCAGTATGCTCCCATGCTGCTTGGCAAGGATCGTGGCCTGCTCGACCGCGACGCTCTGGAGAAGGCAGTCGTCCAGTTCTACAGCGATCAGCTGGCAGAGCTCGGCATGACCTTCGACCAGTTCCGCGAGGAGGGCATCTACCAGCCGGGCGCCCATGGCTTCGAGTACGAGAAGTACGCCAAGGGCATGCTCCGCTTCGACGGCGAGCCGGGCTTCAACACCATTACTGGTCAGATCGAGGCCTACTCGATTCTGTACGAGTCCTGGGGCGAGGATCCGCTGCCGTACTACGAGGAGCCCAACTACTCGCAGGTCAGCAAGCCTGAGTTCGCTGGTCAGTATCCGCTGATCTCCACCTCTGGTTCGCGCCGCTACAGCTCCTTCCATTCGGAGCATCGTCAGGTTCCGTCCCTGCGCCAGATCGATCCGTGGCCGTGGGTCCAGATCAACCCCGAGACTGCTGCCGAGTACGGCATCACCAAGGGCGACTGGGTCGAGGTCTACAACATGTTCGGCGCTGCTCGCTTCAAGGCAGAGATCACCTTCTGCATGAAGCCCGGTATCATCAACTGCGCTCATGGCTGGTGGTTCCCCGAGCAGGACGGCGAGGAGCCCAACCTGTTCGGCGTTTGGAAGTCCAACTTCAACAGCCTCGTTCCGCACATGAACATCGGTAAGCTCGGCTTCGGTGCTCCCTACAAGGGCGTTATGTGCAACATGAGGCGTGTCCGCGGCCTGAACCAGGATTAATAAGAAAGGAAGTTACTTAAATGGCAGATCAGAAGTACGCACTGCTGGTTGACTACACCTTCTTCTCTGGCAACCACGCCGCAGAAATCGCCTGCAAGGAAGAGCTCGGTCTTCCCCTTGATCAGTTTGCGATCAAGGAAGTCGAGGTCGGTCCCTTCAAGGTTGGCGAGGGCAATGACGGTGACGATTGGGAGTGGATCTACCTTCCCATTCCGACCTGCATTTTCTCCCAGCACTGGGGCACCGGCGGCGACAAGGCTGGCCAGCGTCCCCTGGCAGTCCAGGTCGAGGAGTCGCACTCCATGTATTACGGCACTCTCGATGAGATGATTGCCAAGATGAAGGAGTTTGACCGCCCGATGTGTCTGTTCCAGCTCTAACTAGAGCCTGGATAAGCTAAAATAGGCCTGGCCGGTTACGGCTGGCCAGGCCTAGAGTTTGAATGCAGACGATTAGGAGGAAACTCATATGACACCTGAAGAGTTTTTGGCTCTCGATGCCCCTGAGGCCGCTGAGATTCTCAACAAGCTCGTTGCCGATGGCAAGAGCAAGGATGAGGCCATGGCGGAAGAGGGCGTTTCCCAGGCTGACCTCATGAAGGCACAGATCTTCTGGGTCAAGGACAAGTTCATCGCCCGCGCTTGGGGTGGCTACACCTCCACGAAGCGCACCGGCAATGAGGCTGGCGACAGCATCGAGGGTGTTGGCGGCAGCGATCCTTCCAAGGGCTACGCCGGCATCTAGTGCTTAACCTTCAAACCTGTAAGGGCCCGATATGTAACGGTATCGGGCCCTTTCAGTATTCATGGGCGCATGTCACGCTATACTATCGGCATTGCGTCAACTCTAGGAGGACTTACATGTCAACTGAAGCAGAGATCATTGCAGAGATCGAGGAGCTCGGTCGCTTGACCGAGGAGCAGGAGGATATCCTGTACAACATCGCGCTGCGCCAGGAGGAGCTTGGCCGTCAGCCAACTATCATGCTGCGCGAGAAAGTGGACGGCTCTCCCATCTATCAGCCCATGATCGATCGTGAGGTTCTCACGTACCAACTGTACAACCATGGCGGCGCGGGCTCTCACGAAGTCGTGAACCTCATCGTCACGCTCAAGGGCATGCGCTACGTCATTCTTCATTCCGACGAGCTTTCCCTGCGCAGGAAGGTCGATCCGGCGGGCAACTACCGCGATTTCGACTAGAGCACATCGCTTTTCCAGATAGGTTGGGGAGACAAGTTGGAAATCACAGACATTACGCGCGAGTCCGATGACGCCGTTCAGGAGATGGTCGTGACCATGACCGCGAGCGCGGACGAGGTCAACACCTATATCGAGCAGCAGTTCAAGGAGCTCGCCAAAAACGAAATCCCAGGCTTTCGCAAGGGAAAGGCCCCGCGTGAGGTCATTGAGCGCGAGGCGGGTGGACACGACATCGTGTTTGCGCGCATAGCCGAGGCCATCGTGAATGGCGAGGCTCCGGCCATGCTCGATGATGCTGACGTGTTGTTCATCGGGGACCCGCAGTTCAATCTCGAGAAGATCCCCACCGAAAACCAACCGTTCACCTTCACGGTTTCCGGTCCCGTTCCTCCGGAGGGAACGCTCTCGAGTTACGACGAGGTCGCAATCGAGATGCCGCCCAACGAGGCGACCGAGGAGGAGATCGAGACCCAGATCGAGGAGCTGTTGAGCGTTTACTATAACTATGACGTCATCGATGACCCCGATTACGAGGTCGAGGATGGAGACTTTGTCACCGTCAGGATGACCATCATGAATGACGGAGCCGTCATTCCGGGTCTCAACGATGTCGAGCGCATGATCAGCATCGGCGGCGGCTCGATGCCCGAGACCTTTGACGAGCACGTCATCGGCACCAAGAAGGGCTATACGCTCGACTTCGACTTCGACGCGAAGGGCCAGGACGATCGCCCCGAGCTCGGTGACGGCAATCTGCATGCCAACGTCGAGATCATGGAGATTCGCAAGCGTGTCCTTCCCGAGCTTGACGAGGAGTTCCTTGCCAAGATCGGGGCGACAAGTCTCGATGACCTGCATGAGCAGATGAAGATGACCATCAACATGCAGAAGGATCGCGAGCTGCCCAAACTGCTCGAGCAGAAGGTCGTCGATGCGCTCATCGAGCGATTCGAGGGCGAGGTCCCCGAGTACTACGTCGACTTCATGCGGGACAACGTGAGCCGAGAGCTCATGCAGCGCCTCCAGAAGGAGGGCACCGGCCTGCAGGATTGGATGCTCAAGAACAACGTCGAGGCCGAGAAGATGCAAGACGAGGTCAACCAGGAGTCAATTGACCGCGCCAAGCGCGACATGGCGCTCGAGGCCCTCTTCAAGGAGAAGGGCTGGGAGGTCACCGACGAGGACATCGCCCGGGAGCTTTCCGGAGTCGAGGACGCGGAGGCCCAGATCGCCGAGCTCAAGGAAGCGCATCGTATGGCAGACCTGCGCAAGATGTGCCGTCAGTCCATGGCGGCTCGCTGGCTTGCCAAGACGGCCGACATCACGGTCGTCGAGTAGTTTTTCGCTTCATTAGCACGCTAACGAAGGAGGCCCGCATAAGCGGGCCTCTTCTCATGTCTAGTTGAAGTCGCGAGTGCTTACAGCGAGATGAAGCTGTCGGGGAACTGCTTGTTGGCATCGAGCACGTCCTTGCTCGTGTCACCGTAGCGCATCCACTCCTTGTCATCCGGCGTGCGCTTGATCATGGCATTTTCCATGACGTCACGCAGAGCCTTTGCCTTGAGCGCGTATTCCTCCATCTGGGGCATTCTGCCCTCGAGCTCGATCTGGCGACGCTTGTACGCCTTGTCCTGGACCGAATCACCCGGGATGATCTCGTAGAAATCCTCGGCCTCGAGGGTGTAGTTCGCATGGTCTGCCCAGGCGGCGAGCGCCGAGTCCTCCTTGAGGCTTTCGATGGTGTTCTCCCGCACCTCGGCATCGAGTTGCTCTTCGGAGATACCACGCTGCTCGCAGTAATCCTTCTTCTGCAAGCCGTTCATGCGGAGCATTTCCTCCAGTCGATAGGCAGATGCGTACAGAGCCTCCTCGACCAGGTCTTCGGGAAGGTCCTCGACGAGACGCGTGGCGAGTTCGCGGCAGATGACGTTTTGATCGGCGAGCTGCTGGACCTCGACGTTATCCTTGTACATGTTGTAGCGAATGAAGATGAGGAGCTCCTCGACGGTGTTGAGGTCCTCGACGTGCTTCGCAATCCACTGGTCGTTGAGCTTGGGCGTTTCGCCGTCCTTGCAGACGTTGAGCTCGAGCCAACGAAGGGCGGTCTTGCGAACGGCCTCCTCCGGAATCCTGACCTCCTCGGCAACGACGTAGATGGGGTCGTACGAAGTCAGGGTGTAACGCTGATTTGCCATGATGGATCCTCTGTGATGTCGATATGTATAACAGCCCATGATTATACTGTATTGGTCACGATGAAAGTAGGAGCACGCATGGGAATAACGGTCATAGCCGTAGGCAAGCTCAAGGAGCGCTTCTGGAAGGATGCGGTGGCGGAATACGCGAAGCGCCTTGGCGGTTATACGAAGTTGCGTATCATCGAGATTCCCGACAAGGGCATCGATTTCGAGAGTGACGAGATCATCCGGGCGGCGGGAGACGCATACCTCATCCTGCTCGCAATCGAGGGGAAACAGCGTTCGAGCGAGGGCATATCACAACGTCTCGAGGAGCTGATGACGCGTGGAACAAGCGATATCGCGTTTTGCATCGGTGGTTCTGACGGTGTGAACGAATCCGTCTACGGGCGCGCGGACGAGACGCTCTCGTTCGGCCAGATCACGCTACCGCATAACCTTGCCCGCGTGGTGTTGCTCGAGCAGGTCTATCGTGCCTTCAAGATCATGCGCGGCGAACCGTCCCCGTCGTCAAGCTTTCTCGAGAGCGCGCAGGCCTCCCTCGATGAAGACGTCTATGGCGCGGCGAATGCGTGGCCAATCATCCCGCTGCGCGAATTCGGAGCTGGCGATCGCGTGGCATCCGCTCATCTGGAAGAGCCTGACGGCACGCATGACCACAGGGTCGATGCCTCTCGTCGCCGCATCTGTCTTCGCATCGGGATCCTCCCAGGCAAGCGCCATCACGGACGGAAAGAAGCGGGCCTCGCGCACCACACCCGCAAGCTTCTCTTCGGAGCGTACGCGTTCACAGTAACGGGGCTTTTCGTGCATGGCACATCCCGGGTTCTCACATGAAAAGCGCTCCCCAAAGGAGAGGACGTTGTCCATGACCTCGCCCACGAGCTCGTCGAAGACGTCACCCACATTGTCGTAATGGACGTAAAAGGTTGCCCTGCTAACCTTCGCCTTGCGGGAAAGCTCGCTCACGCTGATGTCCGTGAGGCTCTTTGTCTGTAGAAGGTCTGCCAATGCGTCCCGTATGCGCCGCTCGCAGTTTCTGAATCTCGCGTCTTCGGTGTTCGCCATAGTCCCTCTCCGGTTTCCTGGAGTTATCGTACAACTTGTACGATATTGTAAAGCAAGTAGAGATCTTATCTTCCAAAATGGATACAACGGAAAATCAGAGAGCGAGGTGCCCCGTGAAGGTGATGCAGAAGAACATGCTGGAGTTTATGGAAGAGGGCGACATGCGCTTTGTCATCCCGGCCTACCAGCGTCTTTATTCGTGGAACGAGACACAATGCGAGGAGCTCTGGCTCGACATATTGCGAGCCGCCCGTGGCAAGCACAATCACTTTCTGGGCACCGTTCTCTATAACGTTGCCTACGAGGGGGAGACGCCCGATCATATCGAGATTATTGATGGTCAGCAGCGCCTGACCAGTGTATCTCTCATCATCCTTGCCTTGGCAAGGCACCTGGAGTCCCATCCCCAGCCCAACGACGGCGATGCGATTGATGCTACGGCGCTCGTGTCGCGCTATCTCGTCCTGGGTGATGTCGACGAAAGACCAATCACCAAGCTTCTCCCTTCGCATTATGATGCGGGTTCCTACGATGCTGCGATTAGAAGAGAAACCGGCAATCCCATGTCGTCTATCACGAAGAACCTCGCGTTTTTCCAGGAGAAGATGGCAGGGGATGATTTCGACCACGGGCAATTGCTCGAAGGCCTTCGTCGACTCACGACCATCTTCGTCGAGGTGGACGATTATCGCGATGCGCAGCCCATATTCGAAAGCGTGAATTCCAAGGGCGTGCCGCTTAACGTAGCGGATATGGTGCGCAATTACCTTCTGCTGACGGAAAGTCATGACGAGCAAACACGGCTGTTCGAGGAATACTGGAAGGTGAGCCAGGAGATGTTCGCGCCCGATCCCGGCTCTCTCAAACTCAACACGGGAATCAAAAGCTGGCTTGCCATTCGCCTCAAAGGCGCCCGCATTCAAAGCGCAGAGCAAACATACGCCTCGTTCAAGAAATACGTCGAAGATGTCTATCAGGGCGACAAGGAGCCCATCTTGCGCGAGCTTCGTGGCTTTTGCCTGATGTGGGCCGAGAATTACCGCTATCACGGAGTCAAGAAGTACAGGTCCGGGTCCGATTGGGCGAAGCTGGGAGCGCCAGCGCTCACGTCTGGCTACAAACTCAAGAAAGCGGACAACGAGGAATATGCAAGAGAGTTCCGCGAGAAGCTGCGCAATGCGGATTCCCGTTGGTAGCGTTGTTGATTCGTTAGGAGATGCGACATGATTGCTTCGCTCAAGTCGATTTTGGACATACTCGGAAAGCCGAATACGCAATATCTCGTACCCGTGTTCCAACGTGTCTACTCATGGGATCGCATGCAGCGCGAGCAGCTGTGGAAAGACATGATGAAAGCAGATTCCAGTGCGGATGGGCATTTTACGGGCTCATTCATCTACCGTCCTGAGGCCAGCGGAGCCTGTGGCGACTCTGATGCCCCATCTGGCCACATGAAGGTCGATTTGATCGATGGCCAACAGAGGCTTACCACGATTACGCTCATGCTCGTGGCACTTAGGGACAGGGTGCGCGACATGGGCAACGAGAGGCGGGCAAACGAGATAGACGAGACGTACCTGCACGTTGCGCCTGGAGTACCCAAGCTCGTGCTCTCGGACGCCGATGCTCCAACCATGGCACACCTCGTCGATGGCGTTCCAGCTCCTGAGGAGGATGACCTGTCCCAGCTCCTCATCGAAGGATATGAGTTCTTCAGGGAGAAGGTCGAGGAGCCCTCCGTCGACGCCGATGCCGTCATGAGGGGACTCGACAGGCTGCGCGTGGTCGCGGTCGAGCTCGAAGAAGACGACGCGCCGCAGCAGGTGTTCGAGAGCCTCAATGCGAAGGGACGCCCGCTCTCGACAATCGACTTGCTCCGCAACGTCATCATGGCAAAGTACGGCGCGACCGAGCAGCAGAGGCTGTTTGATGTGTATTGGGCGCCCATTGACGAGGCGTTTCACCAATTTGGCGCCGAGCAAGACGTGTACCTCGACGCGGCGCTCCACGCCTGGGCCGAAAAACATGCCCCGAGCATACACGCATCCAAGCGCAGCGAGCTCTATCAGGCGTTCAGGGCTTATCTTGGGGGACACGATTCGATATCGCTCGAGGAATTGCTTAGGTCGATTAACGAAGGTTGCCTTGCCTTTGCCGCCGATCCCGGTTCCCCGGAGGCCAAGAAGCATCTGGACTGGGCCGTGGAAAAGCCCCAGGGGCTCATCTCCCAGAGCAAGTTCTTTGGCGACTAGCGCGAGAACCGCTACGCAGTCTCGCGTGGAGGACGCCTCGTTTCTCCTACTTCATAAAGTCGCATTTCTGGCAGTGCCTTGGGGTTTCGGCGCTCACCTCGCGATGGAAGAGCCCGGCCCACTGGCAGATGCTTTGCAGGATGGGCACTACGGACGCGCCCTTTTCGGTCAGGGAGTATTCCACGCGCGGCGGGATCTCGTCGTAGCTCCTGCGGTTCACGATGTCGGATGCCATGAGCTCCTTGATCTCGCTCGACAATACGGCATCGGAGATGTTGGCAAGCTCGTTTCGGAGTTCGCTGTAGCGAAGCGTGTCCTTTGCGGCCAGGACGCAGATGATGCGCGATTTCCACCGGCCGCCGAAAACGTCCAGTCCGTATTCCAGGGGGCAGCGGATGTCCTTCTCCAGTTTGCGTTTGTGTGTCATGACGCGCCTCCGACTTCTTGAGCCTGCGTTATTCGTCTCTGGCGATATCTTCGCAGGGCATCTCCTGGAAATCCAGTAACTAAGGAAAACATGAGCGACTAATCTTTTGCCCCATATCTCGAAATCTGTTTGATGCTCTTATAGAGTTCGCTTTGTCAAAACCAGTGTGATCGTGGCGGTTGGCGATACGCGAGGAAAGGACAGGAACATGAAGACTACCGCAAAAGCAACGACCACGAAGGCCCCGGAGGGCCTCAAGACCACCACATCCGTGAGGGACTTCGAGGTCGCGTGTGACGAACCTGTCGAGTCGGGCGGCACCAACCTGGGCATGAACCCGGTGGAGCTCCTGCTCGCGAGTCTGGGAAGCTGCATGACCATCGCGGCGTTCTACCTTGCCTCCGCGCAGGGCATCAAGGTGAACGCCTTCAGCGTCGAGCTGGAGGGAGACGTCGATCCCGATGGCTTCATGGGGCTCAACCCCGAGGTGCGCAATGGCTTCTCCGAGATTCGCATAACGCCGCACATCTCGTGCGACGCCCCTGCCGACAAGGCACGCGAGTTCGTGGAGCTCGTCGCGAGCAGGTGCCCCGTTCATGACACGATCGAGAACGGTACGAAGATCGACTGTGTCGATATCGTGGTCGAGTAGAAGCTGCCATCTGAGTTACATGCCCGGATGCCATACCCCCCCCATGCGCATCCGGGCTCCCCTTGGATTCCGAAGGAGGACGATTATGGCGAAGATGCCGCAAGACTGCATGGACATGATCAACAACGCGTACACCGCCGCCGTTGCTACGGCAGATGCAAACGGCGTGCCGAACGTGGTCTGCTGCTCCATGAAGCAGGCCTATGACGACGAGACCGTGATGATCTCCGACCAGTACATGCGCAAGACGCTCGCGAACGTGATGGCCGGCTCGAAGATGGCCGTAAGCGTTTGGAACGAGACGCATGGATACCAGGTGAAGGGTTCAGTGACCTACGAGAACGAGGGCGAACGCTACGAGGCCATAGCTGCCCAAGTGCACCAGATTTTGAGCTCCATGGGCTACGATTTCTATTCAAAGGGCGTTTGCTGGCTCCACGTGGAGGAGGTGTATTCGCTTACTCCCGGCGAAGATGCTGGCGTGCGGATTTGCTGATAGCGAGGCAGCGTTCTTTGAGTACTTATCTCATGTTGGTGCTGAGTATTAGCGTAAATGGCAACTTGAGGTGACCAAATGAGTGGGCGAATGACAATATGGCTCGTCTACCTGCTCATGTCCGCTCGTTCGAAAAAAGGCTCCGCCATTTGACGGAGCCTTCATCTTTAAGTGGTGGAGATGAAGGGATTCGAACCCTCGGCCCCCACGTTGCGAACGTGATGCTCTCCCAGCTGAGCTACATCCCCACTAGATATGCGCGCAACGGCGCGCGGGTAAGGATTATAGCGCATTTCCCGCGAGCGGGAAGGGGCATTGCTGCTGCTTTATGCGATAATACCCCCATGCAAACGCGCAATAACATATTCCGCATACTCATCATCGTCTGTGTCGTTCTCTTCGTCGGCATCATTGCCCAGCAGTTTTACATTTCGCATGTCGAGACGAGCTATGCCAAGTCAGGGGACGAGCTCGAGCAGGTCCAGGCCGATGTCGCTGTCGCTACCGAGCAAAACGACACGCTGCAGCAGCAAGTGAAGGACACGTATATCGCCTGGCGCAATGCTCAGGGCCGGCTCTCGCTCTTTGGCGATAAATCCGGAAAGGTGGCGTATCTCACCTTCGATGATGGTCCGTGCGATGCTCTCACGCCCAAGAACCTCGAGATTCTCAAGCAGAAAGGCGCCGTCGCCACGTGGTTTTGCCTGGCAAACGACGAGCTGTACACCTATCTCAACCTTGACTTGTGCAAGGATATCGAAGCACAGGGGTCGGTCGTCGGCATACACGACTGGGATCAGGATGACTCGTACAGCTACTACAAGGGCAGCGTCGACAATTACTTCACGAGTGACTTCGACAAGGCCAAGGCCAAACTCGAAGCGGCCGTTGGGCACGAGATCAAGATCACGCGCTTTGCGGGCGGTAGCCTCACCATTGGCTATTACAATCCCGAGATTGGCAAGGCGCTTCCCCGCGCCATGCTCGAGCGCGGCTACCAGTACTTCGACTGGAACGTCCTTGCCGGCGATAGCGAGCCCTCGCAGTTCGTGAACGGCTCGACACCCAAGGACAAAATTGTGAGCAACGTCTTGAGCGAGGCGGAGTTCTTCGCGAAGACGGATTCTCCCATTTGCGTGCTCATGCACGACAATCCGGGAAAGAACACGACGACTGAGGCCCTGCCCGAGATTATCGACGGCTTGCGCGCACTTGGATACGAGTTCAGGACGCTCGACTACGATTCCCCTGGCTTCTACCAGGTGGTGATTACCGAATGACCTACTCGCGCGGACAATATGACGATGGGTACGGGCGCGACAGGCGTCCTCGTCGTGATGCGCCCGAATATGGCGAGCGTCGTGCGGGAAGCGGGTCAAGCCGTTATTCACGTTCATCCGAGCGCTATGCCCGCCACGCTTCGGACAACAGAAACGAAGGTCGCACTGCGCGTTCGCAATCCCGTACAGGCCGGAAGCAGCGTGACGATGCACAGCAGGCACGCCGACGCCCGGGACAGGATGGCAGGTACGATTCCGCTCGTGATGCCCAGAGGGCGCCAGCGCGTTCAAGGCAACGCGACGGCATGCGTGACGTTGCATATGATCATCGCGACGAGCGTGGTGGCCGGCAGCGTGACACGCGAAGCAGACAAGCGCGCGATGCCCATGCGGGTTCGCGTGCAGGACAGCGCAACGTCGCCCAGGCCAACCAGTACAGCAGGGATCGCTACGTCAGTCAACCTGGCCAGCAGCGGGGCACTTCCGTGAGTCAGCAGAACTACGCCAAAGCTCGGCGCGTCAAACCGGTCGATCCACGAGCCTTCCTCGCGGTCGCCGTCATTGCCGTCGTTCTGGCTGTCGTCATCATCGTTCGCTTCGTTCTCTTTGGTGGTACGGCCAGCGAATACGGGGTCGCGAAGGCGGCCATCGATCAGCAGCAGTCGCAACTCACCGAGCTCCAGACCTCCAATGAGGATCTTCAGGCTCAGATAGACTCCATGCAAGGTCTCATCGAGCGATATGACAACTCCGGAAAGAAGTAGGGTTTCCCCAAACCACTCATCGTCTACTCCACGATTTCGGCCGCTTCCTCGGCTTCCAGGGGCGTGAGCTCGCCTTCCGGCGTCTTGCGTGCTGCCCGGATCATGTCGATGGCGACGAGCGCGAGCCCGCACCAGATGCACGCGAAGCAGATGCCGTGGGCAAACGTGAAGGCCTCGCCGTTGACGAACACGCCGCATAGCAACGCGATCGTGGGGCTCACGTACTGCATGAAGCCCAAGATGCTCAGGGGGATGGAGTTTGCCGCCGTCGCGAACAGGATGAGCGGAACGGCCGTGACCGCACCGCCCAAGATGAGAAGCCCCGTCGTGCTCCATCCCGCAGTGCTCGTCACGTCGCCGAGGAATCCATGACTTCCCGTCACGAACGCAAGCACGATGGCAAAGACGATGGCCACGGGTGTCATGACGGCGCTCTCAACGGCAATGGCCTCGACGGCCGGATAGCCGCCCTTCTTCTTGATGGCGCCATAGACGCCAAAGCTCACGGCGAGGTAGATTGCCAGCCACGGAAAGCTTCCGTAACTGATCGTGAAGTACAGGATGCCGATGCAACAGAGCGCGACGGCAATCCATTGCAGGGGCGAAAGGCGCTCCTTGAATATGATGAGACCCAGTAAGATGGAGACGAGCGGGTTGATGTAGTAACCGAGCGATGCTTCCACGATATGGTCTATGTGCACGGCAAATATGTACGTCCCCCAGTTGGACGTGATGATGATGGCGGCGGGAATCAGGTAGCACAACGCGCGCTTGTCCTTGAGCAACGAAGTGAAGTTCCATCGGGCGATGAGACAGATGATGGCGGTGAGCGCGAAGCACCAGATGACGCGCTGCGCCGTGACCTCGAGCGGGTCGACATGGTCGAGCAGCTTCCAGTATAGGGGGAATAGGCCCCAAAGCAGATAGCACCCGATACCTGCCGCTATGCCCTGTCGCGTTCGCCTTCTGATGTCGCCCACGTCGTGATTCATGGACGTGATTATAGCCAGCAAGGCATATGCGCGTAAGGACTTCCGTAAACGAAAGATGACTTGCCGGATATCGTCATGTTTGCGCGATCCAGTCGAATATCTCGCGCACACGCGGCGCGGCGTCCTCGCGCACGAGCAGGTAGAACGTCTTGGTGGCGGCGGGATGGTCGATGGGGACGCGCACGCGGTCGGGCAGCAGCCCCCGTTGCATGGGGATGTCGGTCACGAAGACCGGCATCGTCCCTGCTTCGGCAAGTTGCGTGAAGACCTCGCGGTCCTTCTGGATCACGAAATGCGAATGCGGCATGAGTCGCTTATGCATATCATGCCAAATGCCAATGTCCTCGAGCAGGAGAAAGTCGACGCCGTCGATATCCTCGAACGTGACGTACGGATATCCGGCGAGCGGATGGTCGGCTGGCACGGCGATGGAAAGTGTCTCGGTCATGAGCCGCGCGTTCGCTATCACGGGTAGAAGGAAGGGCTTCTGCGATATGCCGAAGTCGATGCTGCCATCCAGGACGCGACGCTCGATTTCCTCCTCGCCCAGCATTTCCGAGTTGAACACGTCGGAGGGAAATCGCTCGACGATGCGCGCCGTCAGGTTCCACAGGGGGGCGGGTGCGCAGGTGCCGACGCGCAGGGTGCGGGCACGGCGCTGCGCTTCATCGACGGCGTCCTGGAGCAACTGTACCTCGCGCAGGACGCTTCTGGCGTGCGCGACGGCCGCGCGTCCCGTTTCGTTGAGGTGGACGCTGTTCTTCTGTCGGTCGAAGAGTTGGGCGCCGAGCTCTGACTCGAGCCGCTGAATCGATCGACTGAAGGCCGATTGCGAGAGGTTGCATGCGTTGGCGGCGGCCGACATGGTGCCGTGCCGCGCGAGCGCCTCGAGTTGCCTGAGCTGATTGACATCCATGAATATCACCTTGCGTTTCATGCATAGCAATTTGCATGATAGGAATTGTACTTCATGCTCTCTTGCGTGCAGAATCAAAACAGACAAGGAAAGGGATGTGCGATTACATCCCTTATCATGCATGCCGCATCAGGAAAGGAGGATGGCATGATAGAACATGAGTTTTCCAACGGGGTGCGCATCCCCGTCATGGGGTATGGCGTGTTCCAGATGACGAGTGACGAGGTGCGGGAACATCTTCCCAAGGCCATCGCGATGGGCTATCGCCATGTCGATACCGCGAATGGCTACTACAACGAAGTCGCGGTGGGCGAGGTCGTCGCCCAAAGCGGCATTCCACGCGAGGACTTCTTCGTCACCACGAAGCTCTGGCCGCGCGATTACGAATATGAGGACTGCGGACGCGCCATCGACGCATCGCTCGAGCGCCTTGGCATGGATCACGTCGATCTTATGTTGCTTCATCAGCCCTACGGTGCGTACGTCGAGGCATGGCGAGCCCTCGAGGAAGCCCTTGCTGGCGGCAAGGTCCGCGCCATAGGCTTGTCGAATTTCCCCAAGAAGAAGCTTCAGGAGATTCTTGATGTCGCGACGGTCGAACCCCATGTTCTGCAGGTGGAGATCAATCCCCGTTGCAATCAGCACGACATGAAGGAATGGCTCGAGCCCAGGGGCGTGGCGTTCGAGGGCTGGTATCCGCTGGGGCACGGTGATGCTGGTTTGCTCGAAATTCCCGTCATACGCGAGCTAGCAGACAAGTACGGAAAGACGCCTGCGCAGATCGTGCTCGGATGGAGCATCCAGGATGGCAACGTCGTCTTTCCCAAGACGCTCGATCCCGAGCATATGCGCCAGAATCTCGACGTATTCGATTTCGAACTCACTGACGACGAGATGCGGCGTATCGCCGCCATTCCCCAGAAGCCCTACTATGACGTTCCGGACGAGGCGCCGGCTTTCATTGCCGACATGCCCCCGTTCGACCAACAGCTCTAATGCGCAAACCAAGACGATCAGTTCCACGTAGAAAGGAAGCATCATGGCAGTGAAGCAGACGGCAGGAAGAGACCAGCTGGGCGATTTCGCCCCACAGTTCGCACAGCTCAACGATGACGTGCTCTTTGGGGAGGTGTGGTCGCGCGAGGACGAGCTCGACCTCAAGACGCGTTCCATCATCACCGTGACTTGCCTCGTGAGTAAGGGGCTCGTTGACACGTCGTTCCAGTACCATCTCGCCAGTGCCAAGGCAAACGGCGTGACCAAGGAAGAGATGGCGGCAATTCTGACGCAGCTTGCGTTCTACGCCGGTTGGCCCAATGCCTGGGCGGCGTTTCGCATGGCGAAGGAGGTCTACGATGACTAACGCAGGCAAGGTGACCAATCCCCTGTTTGGCCTGGGGAAGCCCAACGATGCGTTCGCGCAATACTTCATCGGCGAGTCGTTCCTAAACCCCCTGACCGACCCCGAGAAGACCATCTTCCTCGCTAACGTCACCTTCGAGCCGGGCTGTCGCAACAACTGGCATATCCACCACGCTGACAAGGGCGGAGGCCAGATCCTGCTGTGCACGGACGGTCGCGGCTGGTGCCAGTTCTGGGGTGAGGAAGCCCGGGAGTTGCATCCGGGAGATGTCGTGTTCATTCCCGCCGGCGTCAAGCATTGGCATGGTGCGGCGAAGGACAGCTGGTTTTCGCACGTCGCCTTCGAGGCACCGGGTGAGGGTTGCTCGAACGAGTGGCTCGAGCCGGTCGATGGCGAGGCCTATGACATGCTGCCATAGGCCGGCGCTTGGTTCCTAGCACGTCCTTCCTATGGCCTCGCGCCAACCCGCGAGCAGCTCCTCGGCGTATGCCGGCTTCATTTGCGGGGCAAAGACGCTGTCCGTCGCGCGTAAGGCACGTAGCTCGTCGACCCCGTTCCAGAAGCCGCTCGTGAGGCCTGCCAGATATGCCGCGCCTAGCGCCGTGGACTCGATGTTCACGGGGCGCTGGATTTGCGTCTGCAGTATGTCGCTTTGGAATTGCATGAGAAAGTCGTTTTCCGAGGCGCCACCATCGACGTTGAGCTGCCTGATTTTGAGTCCGGCGTCGGCCTGCATGGCGCCCGCCAGGTCATGTATCTGGTAGGCGATCGCCTCGAGAGCCGCACGTACGATATGGGTGCGATTCGTTCCGCGGGTAAGGCCGTAGATGGCTCCGCGGGCCTCGGGCTTCCAATAGGGGGCACCCAGACCCGTGAAGGCGGGGACGATGTAAACGCCGCCCGTATCCGGGACGCTCTCGGCGAGCTGCTGGGATTCCGCCGGCACCTGGAGGATGCCGAGCTCGTCGACGAGCCATTGCACGAGGGCGCCGGCCATGAAGACGCTTCCTTCGAGTGCGTACTCGGCATGCTCCGTACCCGGAGCAGATGCCGCGATTGTCGTGACAAGCCCGTTCTTCGACGTGACGGGGGTGTTTCCGGTATGGAGGAGCATGAATCCGCCCGTGCCGTAGGTGTTCTTGGCCTGTCCCGCCTCGAAGCAACATTGCCCGAAGAGCGCGGATTGCTGGTCGCCCGCAGCGCCGCAAATGGGGATTCCCGCCGGAATGTTCGGATAGTCGGTCACGCCGAAGGAACTCGCGCTCGGGCGAACCTCGGGCATTATCTGCGCGGGAATGTCGAACAGGTCGAGCAATTCCTGGTCCCAGCGAAGTTCGTGGATGTCGAACAGCATCGTGCGGCTCGCGTTGGTGACGTCGGTGGCATGTACCTTGCGGCCCGTAAGGTTCCAGATGAGCCAGCTGTCGACGGTTCCGAAGAGCAGGCGACCCTCATCAGCAAGGGCGCGTGCGTCTTCCGTGTTGTCGAGCAGCCACTTGATCTTGCTTGCCGAAAAGTACGCGTCCGGCCGCAGACCGGTCGTGCGGATGATCTTCTCGATGACTTCCGGACTCGAACAGAGCTCCTCGATAATGGGCGCGGTGCGCCGGCATTGCCAGACGATGGCGTTTGCAATGGGACGACCCGTCTCGCGATCCCACAGCATGGTCGTCTCGCGTTGGTTGGTGATGCCGATGCTGTCTATGTCGCGTGCCGTGAGGGCATGCGAGGTGAGCAAGTCGGTGAGCGAACCCAGTTGCGAGAAGATGATCTCCTGGGGGTTTTGCTCGACCCATCCCGGCTGCGGATATATCTGGGGAAACTTGCGCTGAACAGAATCGACGAGCCGTCCGTCATGGTCGATGAGGACGGAGCGCGACGATGTCGTCCCCTGGTCAAGGGCGATGACGTACCTGCCGCTCATCGGGCACCTCCGCTCAAATGTTCGTCAAGCCAGGCGAGCACGTCGTCGTAGACGGCTTGCGCATCCCTTTCGTTCAGTATTTCGTGGCGCATTCCCTCGTAGATGCGCACCTCGACGTCCTTTACGCCGGCTTCGCGTGCCATCGCGGCGACTTTCCTGACGCCCTCTCCCATCGAGCCGACGGGGTCTTCGGCTCCCGCGATGAAGAGCAGGGGAAGACTCTGTGGAATCGCCCGGAAGGTTTTGGGATCGCATGCCTCGCGCGTGAGTGCCGTGAGCGTCGCATAGCCGCCCGCGGGGAACATGAAACCGGATTTCTCGTCGGCGAGGTAGCGGTCGACGTTTTCCTCGTTTGCGGAAATCCAATCCGCCTCCGTGCGTGGGTCGTCGATGACCCTGTTAAAGCCGCCCGCTGCCATGGAGTCCAGCAACTTGCTTTCGTAACCCTTCCCCCGGATGGCGGCAATGGCTCGAGATAGCATGTTTCCGGCCTTCGAGACGATGGGCGCGACATACCCCGTGCCGCATAGTATGGCACCGGCAAGCCCGTCGCCATGGCGCGCGATGTAGTCGCGCATGATGTAGCTGCCCATCGAATGTCCGAAGACGAAGTAGGGAAGGCCAGCAGGCGTGTGAGCCAGCATGTAGGAGCGCATGCGATGAACGTCCTCTATGAGGTGATTTGCCCCGTTGCGGGGATCGAGCTCGCCCCATGAGGTGGATTGCGAGACGCTTTCGCCATGCGCGAGGTGGTCGTAGCCTCCGACGATGAACCCCTTGCTGGCCAGAAAGCGCGCGAAGTCGTCATAGCGCTCGATGTGCTCGGCCATGCCGTGGGCGACCTGGATAATACCGCGGGGACTGGCACAGCCCTCGTCGCGCCAGATATGGCCGTGGATGGTCGTTTCGGCGTCGGTGCTCGGAAACGAAACGGGCTCTTGCGTGATGGTATCGGCCATGGTGCCTCCCAGATGACGTTCGTCCTATGCGATATTATAATCGCGCTATGGATCGAAGGCCCAACAAAGCGCGCAGACAAGGCGCAATCGCACGACTGGTGAATCATTGGATCGACCGTCTCGTCGGTGCGGCTTCGCAACGCTCCTTTTCCGGGCAGGAAGAGCAGTACTCGTCCCATCAGACCACTCGCGACTTCATCTTTAACAGCCTTGGCATCGGCGTATGGGGCGTCGTGTTTCCGTTGCTCACCATCGTCATCACGCAGCTCGTCGGTGCCGACCAAGCTGGTATTTTCTCCCTTGCCTTCGTGACCGGTACCCTGCTCATGATCATTGGCAATTACGGCGTGCGCACCTATCAGGTGTCGGATATCGACGAGGACCATTCCTTTGCCGACTACCAGATCAACCGCATCATCACCTGCATACTCATGGTCGTGGCGGGCTACGTCTATTGTTGCATCCGCGGCTACGAGTCCGACATGTTCGTCATCAGCATGGGCGTGTACCTGTACCGCATGGTCGATGCGCTGGCTGATGTCTATGAGGGGCGCTTGCAGCAGGTCGACAAGATGTATCTCGCGGGCATCTCGCAGGCATTTCGAAGTGCTATCGTGCTCGTCGTGTTCAGCATCGTCCTCTTTGTCACGCGCAACCTGGGGTTCTCGTGCATCATCATGGCAATCGTCGCGGCGGCAAGTCTGCTTGTCCTGACGGTGCCTCTCGCGTACATGGAGACACCCAAATCGCGCCGCTGGGACATGGGCGGCGTCATCAACCTCTTCAAGCGCTGCTTCCCGGTCTTCGTGGCCCTCTTCCTCTATTGCCTCATCGACAACATGCCCAAGTTCATGATGGAAGGACCGCTTTCCTACGATAATCAGCTCTACTTCAACGTGCTCTACTTCCCGGCCCAGGGCATTCTGCTGACGGCGAGTCTCATCTACAAGCCGCTCCTGCTACGCCTTGCCGCGGCCTGGGAGAACCCGGACGGGCGTCGCACGTTCAACATCATCATGATGGCGGTGTTCGGCGCGATCGTCGCCATCACCGCCTTCAACCTCATCGTCATGAACTGGATTGGCGTGCCCATCATGAGCGTGCTGTACAACACGGACTTCGAGCAGTTCAGGGTTCTCATGAACCTCATGATCGTCGCCGGAGGCATTACGGCGGCCATCGACTTCATCTACCAGATCATCACCGTTCAGCGTCGGCAGAACAGTGTCGTGAAGCTCTACCTCATCACGTTCGCGTTCTCGACCGTGGCTTCGTTCGTGCTCATCAACTCCATCGGCCTCATGGGGGCGGTCATCACCTATCTTGCCGAGATGTGCCTGCTGCTCGTCTTGGTCACGCTGCAATTCGGGAATGTCAGCGTGAATACGCGCAGGCGGCCTCGCAGGATCGAGGGGCCGTCCAGCCGGTTCTGGGGGTAGGTCATGCGGGAGTCGCAATCGATTGTCCCCGTCTTGCTCATGGTCTCGGGTGGGTCGGACTCCACGGCCCTGCTCGAGCTCGTCTGCGCCTATGCTGTAGGCGAGGGCTCCGATGACGGGCTCTTCGCGATGCTCGCGAACGAGCTTCCCGCGCCTGACCGCATCGCGCCCTTCGTCTTGCACGTGAACCACATGCTGCGCGGGGCGGATTCCGATGCCGACGAGCGCTTCGTGCGCGGCCTTTGCGAGGGGCTTGACGTTCCGTGCGAGGTGCGGCGCGTCGATGTCGGTGCCCTTGCGCGCTCGCGCAGGGGAGGCATGGAAGCCGTCGCGCGCGAGGAGCGCTATCGCCTGGCGTCGCTGGCGCTGGAACGTGCCTGTGTCCAGGCAGGTGCCAAGAACGGGCTCATCTGCACCGCGCATACGATCGACGATCGCGTCGAGACCTTCTTCATGCGTGCCTTGGTGGGAACGGGCCCCGGGGGGCTTGCGTCCATCCCGCGCGTTCGTGGCAAGCTGCGCAGGCCTTTGCTCGACGCATCGCGCGAGCAGCTGCGCGATTGGCTGAGAAGACGGCATCCGGGCATGCCCGATAGCGCGCTCTGGCGTGAGGACGAGACGAATCTCACGGGTGACAACTTTCGCAGTCAGGTGCGTCGCGAGCTCATTCCCGTGCTGCGCAAGCTGCGTCCTGGCTTCGAGCGATCGCTTGCGCAGACCATGGACCTCATCGCCGACGAGGACGAGGCATTGCGATGTCAGGCGGATTCGATTGCCTACCGGACGCTCGCGTGGGATGGCGATGTCGCGTCGGTGCCCATCGAGGCGTTGAACTCGCTCGACCGGTCCATGGCTCGACGAGTCCTGCGCGCCTGTCTGCTTGTGGTCAATCCCGACGCGCGACTCGAAGCGGGCCAGATCGACCGTGTCCTCGACGGGCTCGAAGACGAGGATTTCACGACCGAGACCTCCGGTGGTCTGCGCGTGAGCACATCGGGTGATGCGCTCGTCATCCGCAAAGCGCAATAGACAGAAAGCGTCCGTTTGCAGGCTGGCTTTCGCATCTGATGCAGGAATACTGCGTTTCTTTAGCGAATGCGATACTCCCATGTAAGTTTTTAACGCTTTTCTAGGGATAACGAGACACATTCGCCGGTTTTTTGCGTTTTCCTAGGGCAAAAGATCCATGGATGCAGAAAAAAGACGTTTCCCTAGGATTTCATAGCAGCAAATCCTAGGGAAACGAAAGAAACCTACATGCACGCCCTGCGAATCCTAGGGAAACGAAAGAAATTGACATCGCAGCTTTCAAAGAAGATCTGGTGAAGGCCGTCAGGTCGACACATTGCAATGCGAAATGACATCACGACACGATGATGCCTGTGCATCCCGGGGCCGAGGCGGTTACCGCCTGGAAGGCCTTGGGGGAGACATAGGAGACGAGCACCGTGCCGGAGTCATCGATGACCTCGACGGTCGAGCCCGCGCTTCCGCTCAGGCGCTCCATGAGGTGTGCCTGCGTGCCGCCGGTGAAGTCCTCGGCCATGGCGGCGCTGCCCATGAGGATGACGTTGCCGCCGTTGACGGTCGCCCCGTACTCGTAGTCAAGGCCGCTGTCATCGGAGTTCGAGGCACCGTTCACGAACACGGTTCCGCCGTTGATCTCGATGTAGCCGTTGGAGTCCAAGCCATCTCCGTCGGCGTTCACGACAAGCGTGCCGCCATTGATTTGGATGAGGCATTCCTCGCTTGCGCCGGGCATCGTCATGACGCCTCCCTGTCGGCCAGGGCCAGTCCCGTTTTGCGGGTCTTGTGCATCTTGGGGTCTACCGCCTTGTCCGTCAGGCGGGGTCCCATCCTGGGGGCGTTCGCCCGCATCACCTTGGGGTCTTGCGGGAGGCGTACTCTCGCCTCCCTGCGTCATGGCAGGAGGCTGGTCGCCTTGGGGCATGGCGGGCTGTTGACTGTCTTGGGGTGCGGCACCTTGCGATATGTCGTCCGTGCTCGTCGAGTCCTCGGCGGCCGATGCGTTCACGCCGTCGTCGCTTGCCACGATGCTGGTCTCGCCGCCATGCACGAAGATCTTCTCGGCTTCGTAGCCCTCCACGCAGCTTTCCACGTCTACCGTGCCATCGGCGATGTAGAACAGGTATTCCGAGTGAAACGCGTCATCGCCGGCGTTGACGATTATGTTTCCTCCGCCAATCTTGATGGCGTCGTTTCCGCGTACGGCATCCTCGACGCTCGTAACGGTGATGGTGCCGCCTGTGATGACCGTGTCGTCCTTGGAGGCGATGGCATGGCGGTAGTTGCCGGTCACCTCGAGCGTGCCCGACCCGTTGATGGTCAGGTCATCCTTGGAGTACAGCGCGGCGTACGGCTCGTCCTCTCCTTCGGCAAGAGCGTAGCTCGCTCCGTCCGAAAGCACGTTGGTCGAGCCATCGGCAAGTGTGAGGAAGACCTTGTCGGCTTGGTCGATTTGAATGGCGGGTCCGTCCTCGTTGTGGATGGTGACGCTGTCGAGCACGATCTGTGCCTTGTCGTCGTCACCCGGTAGGTTCACCACGATCTGGCCGTCGGCTAGCGTGCCGGCGACGACATAGGTTCCATCGGCCGATATGGTGACGGTCGATCCGTCGGCCGTGGCGCCTTCGCCCGTGATGGAGGCACCCGAGCCGTCAAGCACGATCTTGGTGGCGCTTGCCTCGTCGTAGCTGGAGTCGCGATCACGATCGGTGAAGCGGAGCTGCTCCTCGACCGTCTTGTCGTTCGAGCTTTGCTGGTCCTGGCCCGTCCCGGATGCCGAGCATCCGGCGAGGCCGATGACGAGCGCCATGCTCGTCAGGGCGGCGATTATCCTCTTCATTTAGAGCACCTCCTGGGTCTTCGGCGCATAGCCGAGGGAAATCTTCAGGTTGCCGTTGAGGCAACGCAATTCGTCGATGAGCGCCTTCTCGAGCCCCTGCTCCTTGAGGCGCAGCATGTACTCGAGCTGGAACAGGCTCCCCATGTTCGTCGTCTGCACGTTCATGAGCTTGTATTCGGTGGCGTACTGTCCGAGGGCCTCCTCGAAGACGCCATCGTATTCGAGGTCCTCGGGGATGGTGATGCGCAGCATCTTGTCGGGTTCGTGCGGTTTGCCAAAGGGCGTCATCACGTAGATGACGTTCACGATTGCCACGATCGCCGTGAACACGACGGCGAGGATGATGAATCCCATGCCGGTGGCAAGGCCGATGGCCATGGCGAGGAACACGCTTCCGATGTCCTTGGCGCTGCCGGGGATCGAACGGAAGCGCACGAGGTTGAACACGCCCATGACGGCGATGCCGACGCCCAGGTTGCCGTTTACCAGCGTGATGACCATCTGGACGATGAGTGGGAGCAGGGCAAGCGTCACCACGAAGTTCTTGCTGTGATCGTGGCGAAACATGTAGACGAAAGCGCAGACGATGCCAAGCACGATGGAGGCAAGGCAGCAGACGAGAAACTCGCCCGAGGTCACTTGCGACGCGAGTGACTGCGAGTTGGCGTAAATGGACGTGAGCGCGGAATCAAGCATGGGCGGCTTTCCTTTCTTCATGACGCGCGGCGGACATGCAGGCGGCCGCACCGTACTTCGAAAACGACTGGGGGTAGACGTGCAGCGAGCTCAGGGCATCGGTGATCCAGAGGGGAAGCGACGTGCTCGCCTTGAGCTCCATCACCGAGACGGTGGGTTCGAGAATGGGGCGGGCGACCGGGTCTTCCGCCGCGAGGTCGATGTAGCAGAGCTCGTCATCGAAGGTGATGCGAGGCTCATCGGCTTCGCCTTGGGGAGCCCAGGCCACGCGCCAGCAGAGTATGGCTGCGGACGGCTCGAGGCTGTCGTAGCGCCCGAGCGCCGCCTCTATCTCGTGGGCGATCTGCGCGTCAATCGAAGTGGAACAAATGGACGGGTCGATTGGTCCACTTGACTCCCCACCGCATCCATCATCCTCTGCAAGCGGATACGTCGTTATCGCCGCTTCGTAGGAAGCGCCGTGCGCGAGGGCCCATGCACCCATGAGCGACATGCGCACGCGTCGCTTGTAGACAATCCCCTTGTATTTCTTCTTGAGCTCGAAGAAAACGGGAATCGCGAGGAGCATGTCGCCGTAGAAAGCCCGCGCGGCGACAAGACCGTGTTGGCATAGGAAGACAAGTGCCGTGCCGTCTCCTTGCCCGTAGGCTCGTATGCGCAGCTTCTCCTTGTACACGGGCTTTTCCAGTGATCGTGCGATGATCGAGCGGTCGGGCGTGTCGAGATACACGCTCGTGACAAGCGTTCGACCGTAGTCGTCAGGCGACATGAATTGCCGGGCCGCCGCTTCGATCGTCTGCCTCTGCGTTGCTTCTATCAGGTACTTCTTCTCACGTCGTTTGAATACGCTCGTTATCATCACGTTTTCCTCCCCGTGCCTTCGGGAGGAGATGATAGGGAGATAACATTGAACGAAGATTGAATCTTTGCGTGTCGCGCGATTTCGCTATTTCGCGGGGATGTGCACCATGAAGGTTATGACGAGGTCCTGCTCGTCGAGGATGGCCTCAATCGTTCCGCCATGTGCGTCGACGATGCTCCGCGCGATGGCGAGGCCGAGTCCGTAGTGCGAGCCCGTCTCATCGTCCGTCTCGCCCGTACGGGCCTCGTCGCCGCGTGTGAAGCGCTCGAAGAACGAGGTCTTCCGCAGATGCTCGACCTCCTCGGGCCTCACCGCGTTGCCTACCGTGATTTGGGCGCCATTGCCCGTCCGCTCGAGCGATAGGGTCACGGGCGCATGTGGTGCTCCGTGGCTCATGGCGTTGTCGAGCAAAATGGAGACGAGGCGTGAGAGCTCGGCTGCATTGCCCCTGATTTCGACATCGCTTGCGATCGAGCTCTCGAGGCGCATGTCACGCTCGAAGGCGATGGGCTCGTGCGAGAGACATTCCGCCTCGACGAGACGGCTCAGGTCCACCATCTCGCGTGTCATCGCCCTGCTCTCGGTGCGGGCAAGTTCCAGGAGCTGCGTGACGAGTATTCCCATTTGCTCGTTTTCGTGGCGGATGTTCGCGAGCCAGGGGTTGTCCCCCACCTCGCGCTGCAGAAGCTCGGCGTTCGCCTCCATTACCGCGACGGGCGTCTTGAACTCATGTCCGGCATCCGAGATGAAACGGCGTTGCGCTTCGTATGCTTGTTGCATGGGTCGCACGATGCGTCCGGCAAGCCAACGGGCCACGAAGAAGAGCAGCACGAGCATGACGAGTCCCACGATAAGCGTGTAGCGAAAGAGCGTTCCCATGCTCTCGGTCACGAGTGTGTTGTCCATGAACGCGACCAGCGTGTAGCCCACGGTACGTTCCACGGCGAACATGAGCGAACCTTCCAGCCCGCTGCGCGTGTTCTTGCCCAGGGCGTCATGCGCGAGGTCGACGAGCTCGCCGACCGTGTAACCGTTTGCGTTGATGCTTTCAACGGACACTACCGACCCGTTCGCGTCGAAGAGCACGGCGTAGAACGGCGCCGAGGGGGAGGGCTTTTCCAACTGGCGTTGCCATGTGTTATCGGGGCGCGCGAACCCGGAGGGTAGACGGTCGGCCTGGTAGCTCGCGGCATAGTTCTCGAGCATGCGCGTGTTGCGATCGTATACCTCGGCGTAGCTAAACGCATATATGGCAACGAGCGTGGCGACGAAGAGCGTCACGAGCACGGCCATGATGGCGGCGATGATGCGGCGACGGGATTGCGCGAACAGCGAGGACGTCTTCACGATCGCACCTCGTCAGGGAGCTGGAGTTCGTAGCCCACGCCACGTACGGCCTTGATCTTCGCATCCGATCCGATGAAGGCGAGCTTCTTTCGCGTGAAGGTGAGGTAGACCTCGATCTTGTTGTACTCCGCGTCGCTGTCATAGCCCCAGACGCGTTGGACGAGCTGGTCACGCGTGAGTATGCGCCCGCGATTGCGCAGGAAATACTCGAGGATGCGAAACTCCTTGTCGCCGAGCCGGACGCTCTCGCCCGTATGGACGTTTCGTAGCGTGAGCGTCGTCTCGTCGAGGACGATATCGCCGCCGGAAAGCTGCGCCTCGTCATTCATGCCGCTACTGCGGCGCACGAGGGCCCGCAGGCGCGCGAGCAGCTCTTCGGTGAGAAACGGTTTGGTGAGGTAGTCGTCGGCCCCGCTGTCGAGTCCCTGCACCTTGTCCTCGAGCTCTCCTCGGGCGGTGAGCATGAGAATGGGGGTGGAGATGCCCTCGCGTCGCAGGGTGCTCGTGATGGCAAAGCCGTCGGAGCCGGGCAACATCACGTCGAGGATGAGGGCATCGTAGACGTTTGCCTGGGCTGCCAGCAGCGCTTCGATGCCATTGGCGAACCAGTCGACGTCATAGCCTTCCTGGCGCAGCAGCTCCAGGAGTGCCTCCGCCATGCGCCGTTCGTCCTCGGCAAGCAAAATCTTCATCGTCCTGGCGTTCCGTTCGTTTGGTTTCGGTATCGGCTTTCGTGCGCGTCCATGATAAACGACCGGACAGCTCGATGGAAAATGAGACAGTTGCTCAGGGACGTTGTCTCATTCCCGATGAGACAACGTCCCTGAGCAACTGTCTCATTTCATCTTATCCTTCCGTTCCCGGACTTATCCAAAATGCCCCTTGCATGTACGGAATGCCTGGACGATAATCTCGCCGCTGTGTTTTTCCGTGAAGCTTCCGGAATCCCGCTTGGGCGCGAGACCGGGAGTGGAGAAAACTCTGGAGAATCTCTTAAATGAGTGCCGAAGGTGCAAGACCCACGTGGGTCGAAACTCTCAGGCAAAAGGACAGAGGCACATTTTCGACCTTCTCTAGCAGCGCCGTTTTGTATTGCGAGGGAGGGTTTTTTCATGGACGTCCTATACGACATCGTCGTAACCATCAACACCTATCTGTCTAACTACGTGCTCATCATCCTGCTCGTTGCTATGGGCCTGGTGTTCACCATCCGCACCAAGTTCGTGCAGGTTCGCTTCTTCGGAGAGGGCATGCGCCGCGTCTTTGGCGAGTTCAACCTCTTCGGCGGCAAGAAGAAGAGCGGTATCAGCTCGTTCCAGGCGCTCGCCACCGCCGTCGCGGCGCAAGTCGGCACGGGCAACATCGTGGGTGCCTGCGGCGCCATCCTGATCGGTGGCCCGGGCGCCATCTTCTGGATGTGGCTCATCGCGTTCCTCGGCATGGCGACCAACTACGCCGAGGCTGTCCTCGCGCAGAAGACGCGCGAGGTCGACGAGGACGGCACCGTTCATGGCGGTCCGGTCTACTACATCACCAAGGCCTTCACAGGTGCGGGCGGCAAGTTCCTCGCGGGCTTCTTCGCCGTTTCCATCATCTTGGCACTTGGCTTCATGGGCTGCATGGTCCAGTCCAACTCGATTGCCGCGACCTGCAATACGGCCTTTGGTATCCCCACCTGGGTCATGGGCCTGCTCATCGTCTTCTTCGCCGGCCTCGTCTTCTTGGGCGGCGTGCAGCGCCTCGCGTCCGTCACTGAGAAGCTCGTTCCCATTATGGCCGTCATCTACCTCATCGGCGGCCTAGTCGTTCTCATCCTCAACATCCAGAACCTGCCGGGCGCCTTCGCGCTCATCTTCCAATGCGCATTCAATCCGCAGGCAGAGGTCGGTGGCGTGACCTTTGGCATCATCGCCGCGATAAGCCAGGGAGCAAAGCGCGGCCTGTTCTCCAACGAGGCCGGCATGGGCTCCACGCCGCATGCGCATGCGCTGGCCGACGTCAAGGACCCGCATCATCAGGGCACGGTTGCCATGATCGGCGTCTTCATCGACACCTTCGTGGTCGTCACCATGACGGCACTCGTCGTCATCTCGGTCCTCTACGTGGGTGGACCGCTTTCCGTCGACGCGACGGGCATGGTCGATGGCATCGACAAGACCAACATGGCGCAGCTCGCGTTCGGCACGTTCTTCGGGTCGACCTTCGGCAACTCGTTCGTCGCCATCTGCCTGCTGATGTTCGCGTTCTCGACGATCCTCAGCTGGAATCTCTTCGCCAAGCTCAACGTCGAATATCTCTTCGCCCGTTTTGGCAAGATGCCGGTCAAGATCTTCTCGGTCATTGCGCTCATCTTCATCTTCCTGGGCTCGCTGCTCTCCAACGACCTGGTATGGGAGCTTGCCGACATGTTCAACCAGCTCATGGTCATTCCCAACGCCATCGCGCTGTTTGCGCTGTCGGGCGTGGTCGCGACCGTCGTCAAGCAGCATCATCATGGTGAGAAGGTCGAGCTCGACGAATAGAGAGCGTGTCGCGGGAGCCAGCCCTCCCGGCATATGAGAGAGCGAGAGACCCGCGCAGGCGGGTCTCTTTGTTTGCGGTTTCGTGACGAAGCGGATATAGTCTAAACTTTCTATTCGCACGTGACATAATGGTGCAAGCTGCTGTCCAGAGACGGAAAGGCGTTTGGTGTACGAGGACATACAGGAAGTGCTCTTCACGCAAGAGCAGATCCGGGCCCGCGTTGCGCAGATGGGCGCGCAAATCACCGCCGATTATGCCGACAGGCAACCCCTCGTCGTCATCTCGGTGCTCAAAGGTGCCGCCATCTTCATGGCCGACCTCGTCCGCGCCATTGACCTTCCCCTCGAGATGGACTTCATGGTCGTGAGCTCCTATGGGCTAGGCGCCATGTCGTCCGGGACCGTGAGCATCGTCAAGGACCTTGGCGCTTCAATCGAGGGCAAGCACGTCCTCATCGCCGAGGATATCCTCGACTCGGGCCTGACGCTGAGCTTCCTCGTCGAGGAGCTTTCCAGGCGCAGCCCCGCGTCGCTCGAGATAGCGACGCTGCTTCGCAAGCGCGGTGTGCAGAAGAACGATCTTTCGTGCGCCTACATCGGGTTCGACTGTCCCGACGAGTTCATCGTCGGATGCGGGCTCGATTACGCAGAGCGCTATCGCAACCTGCCTTGCGTCGGCGTGTTGAAACCAGGTGTCTACCAGAAGACCCGTTGATTGCCAGTTAGGAGAACTTGAGTGGAAGAGCACAACAATCCGAAGAAAAAGGGGCCGAATCTGCGCAGCGTGGTGCTGTACGTGCTGCTGGGCCTCGTGCTCGTCGCCCTCGTGGGCAGCCAGCTCGTGAACTTCGGTCCCCAGGAGGAGATCGACGAGCTCATCACGAGCGATTTCGTCACGGCGGTCAATGACGGTCGCGTGGACGAGGTCACCTACCATGCCGCGTCCGCGACGCTTGACGGCACGTACTACAAGGACGAGGCCGCCAAGGAGGCCGGAGAGCTCTCCAGCTTCAAGTCGACCTACACCGGCGATGACATGCTGCAGGAGCTCATGGCAGCCCATCCCGAGACAAAGTACAACGAGGACGTCACGACCTCGGGTTGGATCACGACCCTGCTCACGACCTTGCTACCTCTCCTGCTCATCTTTGGCGTGCTGATCTTCTTCATGTCGCAGGTGAGCGGTGCGAACAACAAGCAAATGCAATTTGGCAAGACCAAGGCCAAGAAGGTCTCGGAAGAGACTCCCAAGGTGCGCTTCTCGGACGTCGCCGGCATCGACGAGGCCGTCGAGGAACTCGAGGAGATCAAGGACTTCCTGTCCAATCCCGCCAAGTACCAGGCCATGGGTGCCAAGATTCCGCGTGGTGTGCTGCTTGTCGGCCCTCCGGGCACGGGTAAGACGCTGCTCGCGCGCGCCGTCGCGGGGGAGGCGGGCGTCCCCTTCTTCAGTATCTCCGGCTCCGACTTTGTCGAGATGTTCGTCGGCGTCGGCGCCTCGCGCGTGCGCGACCTGTTCGCGCAGGCAAAGGAGGCCGCACCGGCCATCATCTTCATCGACGAGATCGATGCCGTCGGTCGCCAGCGTGGCGCCGGCCTTGGCGGCGGTCATGACGAGCGCGAGCAGACCCTCAACCAGCTGCTCGTCGAGATGGATGGTTTCGAGACCAACGATTCCGTCATCATGATCGCGGTGACCAACCGCGTCGACATCCTCGACCCGGCCCTGCTCAGGCCCGGTCGCTTCGACCGCCAGATCGTCGTCGATCGCCCCGACCTCAAGGGCCGCGAGCAGATCCTCAAGGTGCACTGCGAGGGCAAACCCATGGCAAGCGATGTTGACCTGGCAGCGCTCGCTTCGCTTACCAGCGGCTTCACGGGTGCCGATCTCGCCAACTTGCTCAACGAGTCCGCATTGCTCGCGGCGCGGCGCAACAAGAGCCTCATCACCAATGACGAGGTCACCGAATCCATGGAACGCGTCGTTGCCGGTCCCGAGCGCAAGGGCCGCATCATGACGGATAAGGAGAAGGCGACGATCGCCTACCACGAATCCGGACACGCCCTGGTGGGCCATCTGCTCAACCATACCGACCCCATCCACAAGATCTCGATTATCGCGCGCGGTCAGGCACTCGGCTACACGCTTTCCATCCCGAGCGAGGATCGCTTCCTGCAATCCAAGAGCGAGATGATCGACAACCTCGCCATGTTCCTGGGCGGCCGCGTCGCCGAGGAGATCATGAACAACGGCGATGTGACGACCGGCGCCTCCAACGACCTCGAGCGCGCGACGAAGATGGCAAAGGCCATGGTCACGCGCTATGGCATGAGCGACATCCTGGGGCATCAGGTCTACGGCGAGCCCAATCAGGAGGTCTTCCTCGGTCGCGACTTCGGGTCGACGCCGGACTACAGCCAGGAAACGGCCAATACCATCGACGAGGAAGTCGCCCGCCTCATGACCACGGCACACGATACGGCCTACAGCATCCTCTCGGAAAACCGCGACCAGCTCGAGCTCATGGCCCAGGTCCTGCTCGAGCGCGAGACCGTCGAGGGCAGGGCTGTCGAGGCGCTGCTCGACAACACGTGGGACGAGTACGTGGAGTGGGAGAAGACACATCCCAGTGAAGCCGAGCAGGACAAGAAGAACATCGTCACGGCAGCGCAAAACGTGGGGGCTCCGCACGAGCTCATGGATCCGCGTGACGCGTCCGATGCGCCGGCGCCCGTGTCACCTCCCGCGCCAGATTCCGATGACGGGGGACGCTAGGATGGATACGGCCAAGATCGAGGAGGGCGTCAGGCTCATCCTCGAGGGCGTGGGGGAGGATCCCGACCGCGAGGGGCTGCGCGAGACGCCCGCGCGCGTCGCGCGCATGTACGAGGAGATACTCTCCGGCCTGCACGAGGATCCCGGCGAGCTGTTCGTCAAGAAGTTCAACGAGGGACATCAGGAGATGGTGCTCGTCCACGACATTCCCATCTACTCCATTTGCGAACACCATCTCGTGCCGTTCTACGGTGTCGCGCACGTCGCGTACGTGCCCAATCCCTCGGGTCAGATATGCGGCATCTCCAAGCTCGCCCGTCTGGTCGACCTCTTTGCGCGTCGTCCGCAGGTTCAGGAGCGCCTGACCTCGCAGGTGGCCGACACGCTGGTCAAGGAGCTCGACCCGCAGGGCGTCCTCGTCGTGCTCGAATGCGAGCATCTGTGCATGAGCATGCGCGGCATCAAGAAGCCCGGGTCAAAGACGACGACTTCTGCCGTGCGTGGCAGCTTCATCACCTCGGCCGAGACGCGTGCCGAGGCTCTGAGCCTTATCCGGCAGGGAAGGTAGGCGGTCATGAGGGCACGTGAATGGCATTGCGGCCCCTTCGACTTTGACCTTGCGACGCCACTCGTCATGGGCATTTGCAATGTCACGCCCGATTCGTTTTCCGATGGCGGCATGCACGCCACCGCATCCGAGGCGCTCGAGCATGCGAAGAAGCTGATCGCCGCCGGTGCGGACATCATCGACGTGGGCGGCGAGTCGACTCGTCCCGGTGCCGAAGAGGTGCCGCCCGAGGTCGAAATCGCCCGTGTCTTGCCCGTCGTGCGCGAGCTCGCGTCGCATGGCGTCGCGGTGAGCGTCGACACGCGGCATGCATCCGTCGCCGAGGCATGCGTCGACGCCGGCGCCTGCATCGTCAATGACGTCTCGGGATTCAGAAGCGCAGACATGCGCGAGGTCGCGGCACGCGGCGATGCCGGCCTGGTGGTCATGCACATGCGCGGGACGCCCAAGACCATGCAGGAGGCGCCCGCCTACGATGACGTCGTCCACGAGGTGGAGCAGGAAATGATGCGCATGGTCACGCGGCTGACCACGGAGGGCGTCGAGCCCGGGCGCATCTGTCTTGACGTCGGCATCGGCTTTGGCAAGAACGTCATGCATAACCTTGCGCTCGTGCAGGCCACGGCGCATTTTGCCGAGCTTGGTTTCCCCCTCATGGCTGCCGTGAGCCGCAAGTCCTTCATCGGCGCGATGAGCGCCGAGAGCATCCCCGTCATGCGCGATCGCGCCTCGGCGCTCTGCGCGGCGTTCATGGTCGATCAGGGGGCGCGTATCGTGCGCGTGCACGACGTGGCGACCACGCGCGAGATGCTGCGTGATTCGCATCGTGTGGTCATCGGTCTGGGCTCCAACATGGGCAATAGCTGCGAGCATATCGACGACGCATTGGCCAGCATGCGCCTCGATCCCGACATTTGGGTCGGCGCCGTCTCCGAGTACGTCACGAGCGTACCCGCCTATCTGGAGGCACAGGCCCCATTCGTCAATGCCGTTGCCGTGATACAGACGACGCTCGAGCCCCCCGAGCTCCTGCGCGTGCTGCAGGGCCTCGAATCCGAACACGGGCGCATTCGCGGCATCGAGAACGGACCGCGGCCGCTCGACTTGGACATCATCGACTACGAGGGTGTCGTGTGTTCCGACGGGGAGCTTGATCTGCCCCATCCCCTTGCCCTGGAGCGCGACTTCGTGGTGACGCCGCTGCTCGACATCCTGCCGGGCTACGTGCTCTCGAATGGCGTCGCGGTGACGCATGACAAGGTAACAGTGGGCCAGGTTATGGGGCCCGCGCGGGACATGCTGGCCTGACGGATGTGCGATGAGACAGTTGCTCAGGGACGTTGTCTCATTTGCAAATGAGACAACGTCCCTGAGCAACTGTCTCATCGCGTTCCCATCGCCCCGTTCGCAGCCAAACGGGACAATCGCTTGCATATTGTGTTACCATGTGCAATTAGCATATCTGGTGCCACAATCAGAAGTGCAGCTCAAATGTAGAAACTGATAGGTAAAGGAGTCCCAGTATGGACGACGCAGGTATCGAGGAGCTCCTCGACGAGCTTGCCGAGCGCATCGAGCAGTCCAAGCCTGTCTTGGGCAATAGCCAGAAGCGCCAGGTCGAAATCGGCCCCATCTTCGAGATTCTCGATGAGATTCGCGACATCTTTCCCGAGGAACTGCGCCAGGCCCGCATCATCGTTCGTGACCGTCAGGGCATGATCGAGGCGGCCGAAATCGACGCCAACCGCATCCTCGAGGACGCCGAGCGCCAGGCCGAGCACCTTGCGGGCGAAGAGGAGGTCGTGCGCCTTGCCGAGCAGCGTGCCCAGGAGGTCATCGATGACGCCATGGCCCGCGAACGCGAGATGCGCGTCGGCGCGGAGGATTACGCCGATCAGATCTTCGCGAACCTCGAGACGAACCTCGACAACCTTCTCAAGAACGTCACCCGCTGCCGCCAGCGCCTGAACAGCGGCATGACCGACTAATGCGCGTTCATTGCTCGGCGGCTCGATAGCTGGGAGGTCGAGCAATGCAACAGCTCATCGTTTCCATTCATCCGGATCTAGCGGAACCGGCGTCAACGCGTTTTATCGAGGGCACGCTCGACGTGAGTTCCTATCACGTTGGCGGCATGGACCTGCAGACGCCGGATGGCATCCAGTACCATCTCCAACTGACGAACACCGGCGAGGGCGTTTTGCTTTCCGGCGAGGCGAGCTGCACGGCGATAACCCCGTGTGCGCGTTGCCTTGCCCCGACGAGCCTCGAGATTTCGGGAGCCGTCGAGGGATATTACCTGCTCGAGCCCGCCGAGGATATCGACGGCTACGAGGATGACGAGTTCGAGGTCATCGACGCGGACGGCAGTTTCGACATCGCCCCGGCCGTCATCGCCGCCCTCGTGTACGCGACTCCCTACGTCATCCTGTGCAAGGAGGATTGCGCCGGCCTATGCCCGCATTGCGGAGCCGACCTCAACGAGGGGCCCTGCTCGTGCGGCGAAACAGACGAAATCGATCTCCTCAATCCCTTCGCGGTTCTCAAGGACCTCGAGTTTGGCGACGAGTGACGCCGCCGTCGTGGGGTACAAGACGTATACATGCCCCCATGCCGCCCAGTGTGGCGGTTGCGAGTGGCTGTCCGTTCCCTATCCCATCCAGCTCTCCCGCAAGCGCGCGGCGCTCGGGGAGCTGTTCGCGCCATTTGGCCGTGATGTGGATGACATCGTCGGCATGGACGAGCCCGTGGCCTATCGCCACAAGATCATGACACCGTATGCCCCCGGCAAGGGCGGCAAGCCGAGGCATGGCATGTACAGGCGCGGGACGCACGATCTAATCGGGATGCGCACGTGCCTCGTCGAGCATAAGGCGGGCCGTCCCATCCTCGAGAGCATTGCGGAGCTCGCTCAGGGATTCCGAATCCCGGCATATGACGAGAACACGGGAAAGGGGCTGCTGCGTCATGCGATCGTGCGCGTTAGCAGGGTGACGGGGCAGGTCATGGTGACGCTCGTCGTCAATCGCAAGGAGTTTCCGCGCAAGAGGGCCTTCGTCGCCGCGTTGCGCAAGAGGCATCCCTCCATCGAAAGCGTGAGCTTCAACGTGAACACGCGTCGTACCAATGCCGTGCTCGGGCCGCTTTCGATGACGGCCTATGGCCAGGGCTGGATAGAGGACGAGCTGTGCGGATGCACCTTTCGCATTCCCGCGGACGCGTTTTACCAGACCAATCCGGCACAGACCGAGCGTCTCTACCAAATCGCGATTGATATGGCGCGGCTGCGCGAGGGCGATCGCGTGCTCGACGCATATTGCGGAATCGGGACCATCGGCATCATAGCCGCCAGGCAGATGCGCATCGATCTCGTCGGCGTGGAGAGCGTCGAGTCGGCAGTTTGCATCGCCCGGGAGAACGCCCGCATCAATCGCGTGAGAAACGCGAGCTTCGTCTGCGCCGATGCGGGGGAGTACCTTGCCAAGGCCGACGAGACGTTTGACGTCGTTATCCTCGACCCTCCTCGCGCCGGGGCCTCCGAGGAGTTCCTGGGTAGCTTGCTGGCGGCCACTCCCCGGCGAATCGTCTACATCAGCTGCAATCCCGTCACGCAGGTGCGTGATATCGAACGGCTCTCGTCTGCCTATCGGGTGGCGCGTCTCGTGGGCGTTGACATGTTTCCCCATACCAAGCATCTCGAGAGCGTGGCGCTGCTCGAACGCCGATGAAGAGGGCGAGGCGAAAGGAAAGGGAACCGGAATGGCCGTCCCATCCGTTCCCAATCCCCCGTGCAATTTTCTCTTCACTCTCGCGATAAATCGTGTTATATTTCTTTTTCGCGTGTTCGAAGAGATTCTGCGCGTCGCGATGACGCGCTTGCTAGAAAGGTAACAGACGATGGCAGTACCCAAGCGCAAGACCGGCAGGATGAAGACCCATTCTCGTCGTTCCTCCAACGACGTTTGCAGGACGGCACCCCGTTCCGTATGCCCGCAGTGCGGCGAGGTCAAGCTTCCGCACACCATTTGCCCGAGCTGTGGCTACTACAAGGGCCGTGAGGTTCTCGTCGTCGAGGACTAAAGGCAATCTACACATTACGTGTAATCCTGCAAACGGTCACCCGCTTGCAGGATTATTTCTTTATTCTGGGAAGAAAGTTCTCGTGAGGCGGGTGGATGAGCATGGATGAGGTCAAGGTCGTTGTGGACGCGATGGGTGGCGATGATGCGCCCGGCGTCGTGCTCGAGGGCGTTGGCCAGGCCGTGGCGCAGGATCCTTCGCTCACCGTCATACTCACCGGCCCCGAGGACGTGATCGTTCCCTTTGCCGCACAGCACGGCAATGTCATCGCCCATCCGACCACCGAGGTCATCGGCATGGGAGAGCATCCGGCGGAGGCCGTGCGCCGCAAGAAGGACTCCTCGATCGTCGTGGGCTGCCGCCTCGTCAAGGACGGCGAGGCAGGCGGGTTCTTTTCCGCCGGTTCGACCGGCGCGTGCATGTCGGCCGCCACGCTCGTCATCGGGCGCATCAAGGGCGTCAAGCGTCCCGCCATCGCAACGGTGCTCCCCTCTCCCGTGGCGAAGGTCGTCTTCGCCGACATGGGCGCAAATGCCGATTGCAAGCCCGAATACCTCGTCCAGTTCGCGCGTATGGCACGCGTGTACGCGCAGGTCACCCTCGGTATCGACAACCCGAGCGTCGGCTTGCTCAACATCGGCGAGGAGGAGACGAAGGGTTCCGAGTTCGCGCAGGAATGCCACAGGCTCATGAAGGAGCACGTGCCCAACTTCCGGGGAAACGCCGAAGGCCGCGCCCTCGCGTTGGGTGGTTTTGACGTGATCGTGACCGATGGCTTTACCGGAAACGTCGCTCTCAAGGTCTACGAGGGTGTCGGCATGGCGCTTCTGGCCGGCCTCAAGGAGACGATTTACTCGACGACGAAATCGAAGATCGGCGGTCTGCTCATCAAGGACGCGCTTTCGAAGTTCAAGGACGAGCTCTCGGCCGATAAGTACGGTGGCGCCCAGTTGCTCGGCTGCAAGGGCGTGTGCCTCATCGGGCATGGCTCGAGCAATGCGCAGGCCATTTGCAGCGGCGTGCTCGCGACAGCCGATGCGATTCGCCAGGATATGCCGGGAAGGCTCGCCTTTGCCCTGGCAGACGACGATACGCAGGCAGAAGGGCTCTGATATGGCCAACGAGGAGGTCCTCGAGACCCATCCTGACAAGATAGCCAAGGCCGAGGAGATTCTCGGATACGAATTCAAGGACAAGCCGTTGCTCGGGGCGGCCATCACGCATCCTTCCGCTCTCGACAAGGAGAAGACGCTCTACGACTACGAGCGGCTCGAGTTCCTGGGCGATTCCATCTTGGGCGCCATCACGGCCATGTATCTCTTCACTCAGTATCGCGACCTCGACGAGGGCGGGCTCACGCGCATTAAGGTGTCGCTCGTCTCGGGCAAGAGCCTCTCGCGCGTCGCCTATGACGAGGGCATCGCCGATTGCATCATCTTTGGCGAGAGCGAGGCGGGGACGGACAAGCGTGGGCTTCCCTCGGCGCTCGAAAACGTTTACGAGTCGCTCGTCGCGGCGCTCTACCTGGATGGCGGCATGGACGCAGCCTACGAGTGGGTGTCCCGTTCGCTGCTCACGCACGCCGACCGCAGCCTCGCCTCGGTGCCGGAAAGCCCCAAGTCATCGCTGCAGGAGCTCCTGCAAGACGAGGGCAGGCAGCCGCATTACAGGATCACCGGCTTTGACGGACCGCCCCATGACCGCACTTTCCACGCGCAGGTCCTCGTCGACGACGAGGTGATCGGCGAGGGAAGCGGCAAATCCAAGAAGCGTGCCGAAGCCGCGGCGGCGCAGGTCGCGCTCGACGGGTTCGAGAAGAAGAGGGCCTGACGTGTACCTCAAGTCACTCGTCCTCAAGGGGTTCAAGTCATTTGCCGATCGGGCTGTGCTCTCGCTCGAGCCGGGCATGACGGTCGTCGTCGGTCCCAACGGGTCGGGTAAGTCGAACATCTCGGATGCCGTCTTGTGGGTGCTGGGCGAGCAGAGCGCTAAGCAGCTGCGCGGCCAGGCGATGGAAGACGTCATCTTCGCCGGCTCGTCTGCGCGTCAGGCGGTCGGACTGGCCGAGGTCGACCTCGTGCTCGACAATTCCGACGGCACGCTCCCGCTCGATTTCGACGAGGTCGTCGTCACGCGGCGCATGTACCGCAGCGGCGAGAGCGAGTATCTCATCAACGGCTCGCCCTCGCGCCTCATGGACGTACTCGACATTCTCAACGATTCCGGTCTCGGTCGTGACACGCATTCGATCATCTCCCAGGGCTCGCTGCAAAATGTGCTGCGCGCCCGTCCCGAGGACCGTCGCCTGCTCATCGAGGAGGCAGCCGGCATCCTCAAGCACAAGAAGCGAAAGGAGCGCTCGGCTCGCAAGCTCAAGAACATGGATGGTGAGCTGCAGCGCGTCCACGACATAGCCGGCGAGATCGACCGCCAGCTCAAGCCCCTCGAGCGCCAGGCGAATCGCGCACGTCAGCATGAGCAACTCACCGAGGAGCTCAAGTCCGTCGAGCTCTCGCTCGCCGTCGATGACTTGCGCAGGCTCCAGGATTCCTGGCGCGAGACCGAGCGACTGGAGAAGGAAGCCGACTCGCTCGTCGAGCTCGCGCGCTTTCGCACCGACGAGAAGAAACGCGAGCTCGAGAAGTACCAACAGCTCCTCGAGGAAAAGGGCCTGTTTGCCGGGGACATAGCCGAGCAGCGCCGACGTTGCCAGACGGTTCTCGAGCGCCTCGACTCGGGCATGCTCTTGCTCGAGGAGAAGGGGCGCAACATGGTGACGCGCCTTTCCGAGCTACGCCAGGCCGTCCATCGTTCCGAGGCGAGTCGCATTGACGTCTCCTCCCGTCTCGAGACCTACGAGGCCGAGCACCGGGACACGGTTGCCCAGCTCGACGAGCTCACCGCCCAGCTCGAGCGCAAGCAGGCCGACGCCGACGAGATTCACGGTCTGCATGAGCAGGCAGAGCGCGAGCTCGCCGAGGTGAACGTCGAGGCGCGTGCCTGCGAGAGGGAATTTGACGAATGCACGCTTGCGGAGCTCAAGGCCACCGAGAGCCTTTCTACCGCCGACGTGGAGGATGGTCTTTTGGCCAACCGCATCGCGCAAATCGAGAGCGCCCAGGTGTCCACCCAGGCGACGCTTGCGGCGCGGCGTACCCGTCTCGAGGATCTCGAGGAGCAGCTTGCGCAGCTGCAAGCCGATTCCCTGGCCGCAAAGTCCGATATCGATAGCCGCGTGCGCATTCACGACGACTGCCGTGCCCGTCTCGAGGAAAAGCGTGACCAGCTCAGCTCACTGCGAGCGGAGATAAAGGGCCTCGAGCACGTCGACAGGGCCCTTGACGAGTCGCGTCCGCTGCTCACATGGGCCATGGAGCGCCAGGACGGCAACGTCGTCTCGCCCGTAAGCGAGCTCTTCTCCGCCCCGCCTGCGCTCGAGCGCCTTGTCGAACATCTACTGGGATCCGACATGTTCGGGCTCATGACCAAAGACGCGCACGCCTCGGCCGATCTGGTCGACCGGCTCCTGAAGGCCGAGCTTTCCGGGGGCGAGCTCTCGCTCATCAGCATCGGTGGTGCGCCCATCGAGCGATCTCGCGCCAAAGCTGGCACGCGCCTGCTTGACGAGGTCACCTTCGCTCCCGAGCATGAGCGTGTCGCCGAGCTTCTGCTTGGCGATGTCTACGTGCTCGATTCGGCCGTCGAGGCCATCAAGGCAGCTGCGGCGGACACAACGGGAGCGCGTTTCGTCACGCGCGATGGCGTGGTCGCGTGGCCCAACGGCAAGGTCACCATTGGCACGCAGGTTACCGACACCGAGGGCGTCTTGAGTCGCAAACGGCGTCTGCGGGAACTGCAGGCGCAGGAGCCCACCGTCATCAAGGCCATCGGGGACGGCGAGCGCGACGTCGATCAGGCGCTCAACAACTTGCGCATTGCCCAGGCGGATGACTTCGAGCTTTCGCAGTCGATTGCCCAGGTTTCCGGCGAGACGGACAGCCTGCGCGAGGAAGTCGGTCGTCTCGAGCAGACGATCACCGGCCAGCTGCAGGAGAAGGGACAGATTCAGGAACGTCGCGCGCGCATCGCCGAGGACACGGCCGCGAGTCGCGCGAAGGTCGAGGGACTCGCCGCACGCAAGGACGAGCTCGCCGCGCACAAGGCGGAGCTCGACGAAAGGGTTGCCGCCGCACGCGATAAGAGCGCCGCCTTGGCGATCCGCGAAGAGGGTTTCACGCGTGAGATCTCCACCATCCGGGTCGATCTTGCGACCGTACGTGAGCGCGAGAGGCATCTCGGCAAGCAGATCAGGTCCCTGGGGGACGAGATCGCGCAGCTCGAGGAAACGCTCAAGGTCTCGTATGAGACGGAAAGCAACCTCGAAATACTGCGCCTGCGCGTCGAGCCCCTCTACGACGTGTTCACGAACCTGCGCGAAGGCGTGCAGGAGAAGGCCGAGGTCCTGCGCGATCGTGCCCAGATCGAGCAGGCGGGCCAGGGTGACCTGCGCGATACCATCGACAAGGCACGCGAGGCCGTTGACGCCGAGCAGGCCAAGCTCGACGAGGCCAACGAAAAACTCACGCAGGTGCGCATCGAGAAGAGCAGGCTCGAGGTCAAGGTCGAGGCCGCCATAGCCGTCATCACCGAGACCCATGGCGTGCTGCTCGACATCGCCCTCGCGCTCGACCCTCCCGAGAATCGCGACGAGGAGGAAAGGCGCGCCGAAAGCCTGCGACGCAAGCTCGGCAATCTCGGTTCGGTAAACCCGGTGGCCGTCGAGGAGTACCGCAAGCTCAGGGAGCGTCGCGAGTTCATTTCCGTGCAGCTCGAGGACCTCGAGGCCGCGGCCAAGGCGTTGCAGCGCATCGTCGCGGCGATCGACCGCAAGATGCGCAACCGCTTCATCGATACCTTCGAGCAGGTCAACGCCAACTTCGAGGAGGTGTTCGCGCAGCTCTTCCCCGGCGGAAACGGGCATCTTGAGTTGACGGACCCGGACAATCCCGAGGAAACGGGCGTGGAGGTCTATGCGCAACCGCGCGGCAAGAAGGTCCGCAAGCAGACGCTGCTTTCGGGTGGCGAGCAATCGCTCGTGGCACTCGCGCTGCTCTTCGCCGTATATCGCGTGCGCAAGACGCCGTTCTACATACTCGACGAGGTCGAGGCGGCATTGGATGACACCAATCTGCGTCGACTGCTCTCGTATCTCGACAGCATCCGCTCGTCCACGCAATTCATTATCATCAGCCACCAAAGGCGTACGATGGAGATGGCGGACCTGCTCTACGGCGTCTCGATGCGCAGCGATGGCGTGTCCAAGCTCGTGTCACAGAAGCTCGACCAGCAGATTCGCCTATCGACCGAGGATTCGGGCCAGACACGTGACGTCGAGGAGTTCAGCGGCGCGCGCTAGTACCGCTCACGAGGGGGATTCACATGGCGTTCAAGGACAAGATCGATCGGAGCAGGGCGAAGTTCAACGAGCGGATGAACGTGCTGTTTCGCCGCGGTCCCAAGCTCGACGAGGATTTCTGGGATGACCTGGAGGAGACGCTCATCTTGAGCGACCTGGGTGCCCAGGCGACCATGGAGGTCATCGACCGTTTGCGTGACCAGGCCACGCGCCGTGCTCTGCCCGATGCGTATGCGGTGCTCGATCTTCTCGCCGACGAGATAAGCGGACTGTTTGCCGAGCCCGATCCCGACCCCTTCCGCATGAATCCCGTCTGCGTGCTCTTCGTGGGCATTAACGGCGCGGGAAAGACCACGACGGTCGGTAAGCTCGCCAACCAGGCATCGCTCGGCGGTCGCAAGGTGCTCATTGGATCGGCCGACACCTTCCGTGCCGCCGCCATCGAGCAGCTCGACATCTGGGGCGAGCGCAGTGGCGTCGAGGTCGTGAAGCGCGAACGCGGAAGTGACCCGGCAAGCGTGTGCTATGACGTCGTCGAACGCGCCGAGCAGTTGGGAAGCGATCTGGTCCTCATCGACACCTCGGGGCGTCTGCACACCTCCGACGAGCTCATGCGCGAGCTGCAGAAGGTGGTCAACGTCACGCGCAAGCGCGCCGACGTCGATGTCAAGACCGTGTTGGTGATCGATGCCACGACAGGTCAGAACGGCCTGCAGCAAGCTCGCGAGTTCGACAAGGCGCTCGATCTGGACGGCGTCATCATGACCAAGCTCGACGGCACGGCCAAGGGCGGCATCGCCGTGGCCGTGAGCCACGAACTGGGGTTGCCCATCTTGCGCGTGGGCGTGGGCGAGGGCATCGAGGATCTGCAGCCCTTCGAACCGCGCGAGTACGCCGAGGCGCTCTTCGGCGAGATGCGCGACGAGGTAGAGGGCAAGGACGAATCCGTGCCCGTCGTCGATACCTGTCCCGGAACCGGGGAAGGGAGGCTCGAGGACGTCGAGGAGGCTCCTGAGGTCGAGACCGATGACGAGCTCGTCGAAGCGCAACTCGAACCCGAGGAGGAACTTGCCGAAGCCGAGACCGAACCCGAGACCGACGACGAGGAGTATGAGGACGGTGTCGAGATTTGGCTTGAGGTCGATGACGGTTCCGAGGATGATGAGGTCGACGAGTTCGAGGACGAGCCTGCATTTGACGAGGGCGATGCAGATGACGAAATCGATGCGGAGCCCGTCGACGAGGACGATTCGGAACCTGCCAAGGAATCGTTCCGCGACAAGATGCGCCGCTGGTTTTCATAAGGAGCGATGATGTTCGAGAGTCTTTCCGACAAGCTGCAAAAGGCGTTTACCGGGTTCAAGTCCAAGGGCCACCTGACTGAGGACGACATCAACGACGGCATTCGCGAGATTCGCATGGCGTTGCTCGAGGCGGACGTCAACTACAAAGTGGTCAAGAACTTCACGCGCCGTGTCAAGGAGCGCTGCCTGACCGCCGAGGTCATGGATTCGCTCACGCCGGGCCAGAACGTCATCAAGATCGTGCTTGACGAGCTGACCGAGCTGCTGGGCGGCACGACGGCCGAGCTTACCTTTGGCAGCAGGATTCCCGGTGTCGTCATGCTCGTGGGCTTGCAGGGCTCAGGCAAGACGACTGCAGCGGCCAAGCTCGCGTATCGCCTCGGGAAGCAAGGCCACAACCCGCTGCTGGTCGCCTGCGACGTCTACCGTCCTGCAGCCGCTGACCAATTGCAGACCCTTGGCGACGAGATGGGCGTGCGTGTCTATCGCGGTGACGGCAAGGACCCCGTCAAGATCGCGACGGAGGGCGTGCGCGATGCCATCGACAACCTGCGCGACGTCGTGATCATCGACACCGCGGGTCGCTTGCACGTCGACGAGGGGATGATGGACGAGGCGGTCGCGATTCGCGATGCCGTCGAACCCGACCAGATTCTCATGGTCGTCGATGCCATGACGGGCCAGGATGTCGTGAACGTCGCCGCCGCGTTTGCCGAGCAGGTCGACTTCGACGGCGTCATCATGTCGAAGATGGATGGCGACGCCCGTGGCGGTGGCGCCCTCTCCATCCTCGAGGTCACGGGTAAGCCCATCGAGTTCATCTCGGCTGGCGAGCGTCCGGACTCTCTCGAGATCTTCCACCCCGACCGCATGGCAAAGCGCATCCTCGGCATGGGAGACGTCGTCTCGGTCATCGAGCGTGCCATCGAGATCCAGGATCGCGAGATGGAGGAGGCCGAGGCCGAGCGCCTCGCACGTGCCGACTTCGACTTCAATGACTTTCTCCAGGTCATTAGCCAGACGCGCAAGATGGGCGGCATTGGCAAGCTCGTGAGCGCATTGCCTGGCGGTGACAAGGCCCTGAACGCCGGCCAGGTCGACGAGCACGAACTCGACCGCACCGAGGCGATCATCAACTCCATGACGAAGGAGGAGCGCCGCAAGCCCTCGCTGTTGAACGGGTCGCGACGCAAGCGCATCGCAGACGGATGCGGCATGTCGATTCAGCAGGTCAACCAGCTCATCAAGCGCTACAACGAGACGCGCAAGCAGGTCAAGAAGATGATGAGCTCGATGAACCAGCCCGGCAAGAAGGGCAAGCGCGGCAGGAGGCACATGGGCATCCCGGGATTGGGTGACATCGACCTCAGCCAACTCAAGAACATGATGTAGACAACCAATGGCTCTTGGCAAGATCGAGTAACGATGATGGAAATCTGGGATATTTACGACGAGAACATGAACAAGACCGGCAAGACCATGGAGCGTGACAACTGGAGCATGCAGCCCGGCGAATATCACGTGTCCGTACTTGGCATCGTGCAGAGGCCTGACAAGAAGTACCTCATCACGCAGCGCAAGATGGACAAGCCATGGGGTGCCGGCTGGTGGGAGTTCCCCGGTGGCGCCGTGCGCGCGGGCGAGGAGCCCGAAGCGGCGGTACGTCGTGAGGTCGCCGAGGAAACCGGTCTGGACGTCTCTGACGTTGCAGCAGAGAAGGTGCTCACCTACAAGCGCGAAGATCCGAACGATGATAACAATTACTTCATGGTCGTCTACAGGCTCGAGCTTGACGCCGACGAGTCTATGGTCGCGATTCAGGAAGAGGAGGTCGAGGACTTCGCGTTTGCCGATGTGGCTAGAATCAGGTCCCTGGCAGACGAGGGCATCTTCCTCCACTACAACAGCATTAGTTCCATTTTCGAGTAGGGCGATTACATCATGCAGAAAACCGATACGGTCTTAATGGCACATGGTAGCGGCGGGACGATGATGCGTGACATCATCGAGCAGCTGTTCTTCGAGGCGTACGCTGGCGACACTCTGCGACGTGGCGACGACGCGGCGGTGCTCGACGTGCCCGCCGGACGCATCGCCTTCTCGACGGACACTTTCGTGGTGACGCCGCACTTCTTCCCCGGTGGAGACATCGGGCATCTGGCCGTGTGCGGTACGGTCAATGACGTCGCGACAAGCGGGGCCACGCCACGCTACCTCTCCTGCGGCTTCGTGCTCGAGGAGGGTTACCCGCTCGACGACCTGCGACGCGTGTGCGCATCCATGGCGGCGACGGCCAAGGAGGCCGGTGTCGAGATCGTGACGGGTGACACCAAGGTCGTCAATCGCGGTCATGGCGACGGCATCTACATCAACACGGCCGGTATCGGCGAGTTGCGCGAGGACATAGACCTCTCCGCATCGCATATCAGGCCAGGCGACAAGATTCTCATCAGCGGCAGCATCGGCGATCACGGCATCGCGATCATCTCGACGCGCGAGGAGCTGAGCTTCTCGACGCAGATCGAGTCGGATGCCGCGCCACTCAACCACATGATTGCCGCCGTGCTCGATGCGTGCCCGGCTGGAAGCGTCCGGGCGTTTCGCGACCCCACGCGTGGCGGTCTCGCCTCCACGCTCAACGAGTTCGCGAACACGGCGCACGTCGACATTCGCGTCGACGAGGAAGCAGTACTCGTACACGATCAGGTGCGCGGTGCCTGCGAGATGCTCGGCTACGATGTCTTCCAGGTGGCAAACGAGGGCAAGATGGTATGCGTGTGCGCGCCCGAGGTGGCCGATGCCGCGCTTGCGGCCATGCGCACGGACAAGTATGGTGCCGAGGCCGCGATCGTCGGAGAGGTGCTCGAAGGCGAGGGGCGCGTGTACCTTCGCACCGCCTTTGGCAGCGAGCGCATCCTCGACATGCTCGTCGGCGAGCAGCTTCCCCGCATCTGCTAGCCTTTTGCACCTCACGCGCTCTTCACATCTGCATGCGATAATACCTTGTCAAGAACAATGACAACTCACGACAGCGAGGAGCAAGTCATGAGCACTGAAGATACCGCGCAAGCCTACGTTCCCTTCGACCTCATGCACGACTTCATGGTCGACGTCTTCGAGGCGTACGGCGTCCCCCGCGAGGATGCCGAGATCTGCACCGACGTCCTCATCGAATCCGATCGTCGTGGCATCGCGAGCCACGGCATCAACCGGTTCAAGCCCATCTACCTCGACCGTATCAAGAACGGCACGCTGCTGCCCAAGACCGACATCGAGATTCTAAAGGAGACGCCCACCACGCTCGTCATGGACGCGCATGATGGCATGGGCATGGTGGCGAGCTACGAGATGATGAAGCGCCTGATTGAGAAGGCCAAGACGCTCGGCATGGCCGGCGGCGCGATCCGCAACTCCACCCATTACGGCATCGCTGGCTACTGGGCGACGATGGCGAGCGACGAGGGACTCATCGGCATTACCGGTACCAACGCCCGGCCGTCCATCGCCCCGACCTTCGGCGTCGAGAACATGCTCGGCACCAATCCGCTCACCTTCGCGCTTCCCACCGACGAGGACTTTCCTTTCTGCCTCGACTGCGCAACCTCCATTTCGCAGCGCGGCAAGATCGAGCGCTACGCACGCGAGGGCAATCCCACGCCGGCCGGTATGGTCATCGGCCGCGACGGCAGCGCCATGACGGATAGCGACGAGATCCTCAAGGCGCTCGTCGACGGTACGGCGGCGCTCGCTCCGCTCGGCGGCATTGGCGAGGACCTCGGCGGCTACAAGGGCTACGGATACGCCACCGTGGTCGAAATCCTCTCGGCAGCCCTTGCCGGTGGCGAGTTCATGAAGGCGCTCACGGGCGTCTCTCCCGAGGGCGATCCGCAGATGTACGGTCTTGGGCACTTCTTCTTCGTGGTCGACCCCGATGCGTTCATGGGACAAGACACCTTCAGGAAGATTGCGGGTGATATTTCGCGCGAGCTGCGCGCGTCTGAGAAAGCGCCTGGCGAGGAGCGCATCTACACGGCAGGCGAGAAGGAGCACCTTGCTTGGCTCGACCGCAAGAACAAGGGCATTCCGGTCAACGCGGCCGTCAAGCAGGAGATGACGCAAATCCGCGACGAGCTCGGGTTGGATTACCGCTTCCCCTTCGAGGGCTAACAACATCCACTTGTGCCCAGACAAGCTGCGAAGCGGAGGTCCAAGGGAGCGAGCCGTAAAGACCGCGAAGCGGGCTGTCGGGAAGCGACCGTCGGAGCGGAGCAGCTTGCCTGTGCGCAAATGACGGCATAGCCGCAAACGAATGGTCCCTAAATGGTCCCTGTTCGCCCCTGCGACCCCTGCAAACAAAAAAGCCAGCGGCCGGATAAGCCGCTGACCTCGTGTTTCATGGTGGACCGGCAGGGGTTCGAACCCTGGACCTTGGGATTAAGAGTCCCCTGCTCTGCCAGCTGAGCTACCGGTCCGTAACAGCGAAAAAGGATTATACACGAAATCGCCGTGCGCTCCAGCAGGAAAATGGGGTGGGTAAAGGGATTCGAACCCTCGACCTCCAGAGCCACAATCTGGCGCGCTAACCAACTGCGCTATACCCACCATGTGCTTCCTGCGCCGATGCGCAAAGCGAGAGTATAGCGGATTTTTTCGGTGCCTACAAACACTAATAGGAGTAAGATGAAAAAACCTGTGAGAGGGGATGGGCAGCGCCGTTGTTGCCCGGAGTTCCTAAAGGAGGACACATGGAATTGCTTGGCGATGTGGTCTTTCTGTCACGCCTTCAGTTCGCGTTGACTGTCATATTCCACTTCCTGTTCGTACCGTTGTCCATTGGTCTGGGCCTGTTCGTTGCGCTTACCCAGACGCGCGCCTACAAGACGCGTGACCCCAAGGACGAGGCCGACGCCCGTTTCTGGGTCAAGATCTTCACGCTCACCTTTACGGTTGGCGTTGCGACGGGCATCACCATGGAGTTCAGCTTCGGCACCAACTGGGCCGATTACTCGCGCTTCGTGGGCGACATCTTCGGCTCGCCGCTTGCCGCCGAGGCATTGCTCGCCTTCTTCCTGGAGTCGTGCTTCCTGGGCGTGCTCCTCTTTGGCCGCAAACGCGTGTCTCCCAAGTTCTACATGGTTTCCGGCTGGCTCGTGTGGTTCGGCTCGATGCTTTCGGCGCTGTGGATTCTCATCGCCAATTCGTGGATGCAGACGCCCGCGGGTTACGAAGTCGTCGAGACGGCGCATGGTAGCAAGGCGATCATCACGGACTTCTTTGCCGCGGCATTCAATCCGCAAACCGTGCCCACGTATCTGCACACGGTTCTCGCGCTTCTCGTGTTCGGTGCGTTCATCGCCATGGCGATTGCCGCGTACTACCATCTCAAGGGTCGTAACCCCGAGTTCGTCGCCAAGATGATGCGCTGGGGCGCCATCGTCACGCTCGTGTGCATGGTGCTCATGATGCCGGTCGCGCACATGCAGGCCCAGGTCGTTGCCGACGAGCAGCCGACCAAGCTCGCCGCCATGGAGGGCCAATACGAGACCGAGCCCGTGCCCATGTACCTCTTTGGCATCGTCGATACCGAAAACGGCACGGTCATCGGTCCATCGATTCCGGGACTCACCTCGTTCCTCGCCGCTGGCGATTTCAGCGCCGAATACCCCGGCCTCAATGACATCGAGGCGGCCGATCCCGGCAGCACGCCTACGGCCACGGAGGTGCAGCTCACCTTCCAGTCCTATCACATCATGATCGTCATGATGGGCGTCATCATGCTGGGTGTGTTGCTCGCGCTCATCATGGCCTTCGGCAAGAAGCTCAAGACCAAGCGGTGGCCTTATGTCGTGATGGGCTTCCTGTGGATTGCCCCGTTTTTGGCCATTCAGTTTGGCTGGGCGACAGCCGAGGTCGGTAGGCAGCCGTGGATCGTCACGGGCGAGCTCAAGACGCTCGACGCCATCTCGCCGTCAGTGCCGGCCGATCAGCTTCTCATCACGATTTGCCTCTTCATCGTCATCTATCTGGTGATTTTCATCGCATGGGCGCGCATCTTCTCCAAGATCGTCAAGAGCGGTCCCGAGAAGTGCCTTGCCGAGGCCCAGAAAGCGGACACCGTCGAGGCGCAGGAAGGTGATGCATCATGACGCTCCCCATCCTCTGGTTCATCATCATCGCCGTGCTCATCAGCGCATACTATGTTCTCGATGGCTTCGATCTGGGCGCGGGCATCCTCTCGCCCTTTGTGGCCAAGACCCCGGGCGAAAAGTGCGCCCTCATGACCTCCATCGGTCCGGTCTGGGATGGCAACGAGGTCTGGCTGCTCACTGCGGGTGGCGCCCTGTTCGCCGCGTTCGCGCCCGCATACGCGACCGTGTTTTCCGGCTTCTACCTGGCCATCATGCTCGTGCTTTTCGGTCTCATCATCCGTGCGGTGAGCCTCGAGTTTCGTGCGCATGACCCGAAGTGGCAGAAGTTCTGGGACGTCTGCTTCTTCGTGGGGTCTCTCGTTCCCGCTCTGCTCTTTGGCGTCGCCCTCGGCAATTGCCTGCAAGGTGTGCCGCTCGATGCCGCAGGTAACTACATCGGCTCGTTCTTTGGCCTGCTCACGCCGTTCCCGCTTCTGTGCGGCCTGCTCGGCCTGTCGACTATCATCTTGCAGGGTGCGTGTTGGCTCGCGGCCAAGATCGAGGAGGGCACGGACTTGCACAAGCGTGCCGTCACGGCTCGCGTCGTGATGCAGGTCGTCACGGCAGTGCTCGTCGTCGCCGTCTCCATCATGTTCTTCAACTTCGTCGGCTTTCCGCCGGGCGAGGCGCCGGCCCTGCCGTTCCTCGTGCTCGTCGGTTGCCTTCTGGTCGTGGCCATCGTCGTTGGCTTTTTGGCCGCGGGACGCAACAGGAACTGGTTGGCGTTCGGCGCCAATTCCGTTGTCTGCGTCGCGCTCGTCTTCGCGCTCGTGCTCGCCATGTTCCCCAATCTCGTTGTCTCCACGGGCCCCGGTCCGTCCATTGACCTGTTCACCGCAGCTGCGAGCACTTATGGACTTACGGTGATGACCATCATCGCCTGCATTGGCGTTCCCCTGGTCGCCATATATCATGTCATCATCTACCGCACCTTCCGCGGCACCATCAAGGTGGAGGAAGACTAGAAGAAAGCATTTGCATGATCGAGCTAAAGCACCTGCGCAAGTCCTACAAGGTCGGCGATTTCGAGCAAAAGGCGCTTGACGACGTTTCCCTTTCGTTCAGGGACAACGAGTTCGTTGCCGTCCTCGGGCCGTCAGGTTCTGGCAAGACCACCCTGCTCAACGTGTTGGGTGGTCTTGACCATGCCGATACCGGCGAGCTCGTCATCAACGGCACGTCCACCAAAGACTACTCGAGCGCCGATTGGGATACGTATCGCAACCACCACATCGGCTTCATCTTCCAGAGCTACAACCTCATCCCGCATCAGACGGTGCTCTCCAACGTCGAGCTCGCGCTCACGCTTTCCGGCGTGTCGCGCGAAGAACGTCGGGCACGGGCCATGGCCGAGCTCGAGCGCGTTGGCTTGGCAGAGCACGCCAGCAAGAAGCCCAGCCAGCTTTCCGGTGGCCAGATGCAGCGCGTCGCCATTGCCCGCGCGCTGGTCAACGACCCCGACATCGTGCTCGCCGATGAGCCCACCGGCGCACTCGATACCGAGACGGGCATCCAGGTCATGGACCTGCTGTCAGAGATCGCGAGCGACCGTCTGGTCATCATGGTCACGCACAATCCCGAGCTCGCCTACGACTACGCCAACCGCATCGTCAAGCTCCACGACGGTCAAATTGCCGATGATAGCAATCCGTTCGATCCGAGCAAGGCCGACGAGCAAGAGGCGAAGCTCGCCGCCGTTGCGCGTGACAAAGCGCAGACAGGGCGCAAGAAGCATGCATCCATGTCGTTTCTCACGGCGCTCGCGCTTTCCTTCAACAACCTGATGACCAAGAAGGGGCGCACCTTTCTCACAGCATTTGCGGGATCCATTGGCATCATCGGCATCGCCGCGATTCTCGCCCTTTCCAACGGCGTCAACAACTACATCGCCAAGGTCGAGGAGGATACGCTGTCTTCTACGCCGCTTACCATCACGCAGTCGAGCTTCGACGTGACCTCCATCATGATGCAGGCGGGCGATTACGTGCATGGAGATGCCGAAGACGACGTCGCCGCGGGCGTCATCCCGGAATCCACCATCATGGCCGACGTCCTGACGGACGTGAAGACGAACGACCTCAAATCCCTGCGTTCCTTCTTCGAGGCGAACGGCGGGGATGTGAATCGCTACGTGAACGCCATCGTCTACGGCTATGGCATCACGCCCCAAATCTACAAGGCCGACACCTCCGCCGGCATCAAGCAGCTCAATCCCGGTGCCTTGTCCTCGATCATGTCCAACGACATCAACTCCGCCGGCATGTTCTCCACCATGATGGGCTCGACGAGCTCGTTCCAGGAGATGCTCGATGACCAGAAGCTCCTCGAGGAGCAATACGACATCGTCACCGGTACGTGGCCTGCGAACTACGACGAGTGCGTGCTGGTGCTCAACAAGAACGGCGGCATCAGCGATTACACGCTCTACGCGCTGGGCATCCTCGACCCCGACGAGCTCAACGATCTTCTCATGGATGCCCTTGCCTCCGAGGACCTTGACGTTCCCGACACCAACGTCGAGTTCACGCAGGAGGAGGCAATGTCGCTCACGTTCAAGGTCGTGAACGAATGCGACATGTTCACCAAGGCGTCCTCTGGTTCGACATGGGTCGATCGTAGTGATGACGAGAGCTACATGAAGACGCAGATCGCCGAGGGCCTCGACCTCAAGGTCGTGGGAATCATCAAACCGAGCGCAACGGCATCGTCGACGTCCATGGACGAGGGCATCGGGTATCGCCATGACCTCATCCTGCATCTCATCGATCAGGCGGCTACCTCGCCGGTGGTCGAGGCGCAGATGGCCGAGCCCGATGTCGACATCTTCACGGGCAAGACCTTCGAGTCGCTCAAGGACGATGCGGAGTCCTCCTTCGACATGGGCTCGCTATTCAGTATCGACCAGAACATGATGGCGCGTGCCTTCAACGTCGACAATGCCGCCATCGAGTCGGCAATGGCAAGCGCGATGAGCGGCGCGGCTGCAAGCCTCGACACGAGCAACATGTTCGCGGACATTCCCGCACCCGATTTCAGCGATCTGGACATCGACTTGTCCGGTGGCGTTCCCTCTGCAGGCCAGGTGGCGGCTCTCGAGCAAAGCCTGGGGCAGATGACCAGCGGGGTTGTCACAGGCTTTGTGGAATACGTCTCGCGCACCGGTATCACCGATCCCACGCAGCTGGTTGGTGCGTGGGCTGCCTACCAGCAGTCGGATACGTACAAGAACATCATCAACCGGGCTGCGACGGGTATCGCATCGGGTATGTCAGGTTCCAGCGAGCAGCTCCAGAAGGCCTTCACCGAGGCCATCCAGAAGAAGATGAACGAGTACATGTCCACCCAGCTCGTGCCCTATCTGCAGGGCAAGATGGGCGGCATGCTGCAGAGCTACACCATGAGCCTGGCGAGTTCGATGGCCTCCGCGCTCTCGACTGCTATGGGCACGGCAATATCGGTCGACCCGAGCATGTTCGCCCAGTCCATCACCGTCAACATGGACCAGGACGAGCTCACCTCCATGTTCATGAACCTCGCGCGCAGCAACGACCTGAGCTACGAGAACAACCTGCAAACCTTGGGCTATGCCGATATAGCCGACCCGATTTCCATCAGCATCTACGCCAAGAGCTTCGATGACAAGCAGGTCGTCGAGGACATCATCGACCAGTACAACGCTGACATGGAATCCTCGGGCGAGGAGGATAAGACCATCTCCTACTCCGACATCATGGGCGCGCTCATGAGCTCCGTCACCAACATCATCGACATGATCTCCATGGTGCTCATCGCGTTCGTCTCCATCTCGCTCGTCGTGAGTTCGATCATGATCGGCATCATCACCTACATCAGCGTGCTCGAACGCAAGAAGGAAATCGGTATCCTGCGCGCCATGGGCGCGAGCAAGGGCAACATTGCCAACATCTTCAATGCCGAGACGGTCATAGAGGGCCTCATGTCCGGTGTCTTCGCCGTCGTTCTCGTGGCGTTGGTATCGCTGCCCGTGAATGCCATCGTGCTTGCGATGATGAACATCTCGGGAATCCTCGCCCTGCCCATCACGGCGGCATTGATACTCATCCTCATCAGCGTGCTGCTGACCTTCATCGCCGGTCTCGTGCCCGCCATGAACGCTGCGCGCCGCGATCCCGTCGAGGCGTTGCGCAGCGAGTAGCGTCTTTGGGCCTGCTCCGGCATGCGGGACGGGCCTACGCGCGAGTTGCGTTCGGGATGACACGTACGATATGCCGGCAGCCATCAGCCACAGAAGGGGTCTTGCCTACGTCCTGATATCGGCCGTGTGCTTTTCGCTCGCCGGTGTGCTCATCAAGGTCATTCCGTGGAACCCCATCAGCATCAACGGCGCACGCTGCATCTTCGCGATCATTCCGATGTATCTCTACCTGCGCGCGACGGGCAGGCGCTTTCACGTCAACAAGCAGATCATCGGCGGTGCCATCCTCGACTTTGCCATGCTCGAGACCTTCGTGATCGCCAACAAGCTCACGACGGCGGCAAATGCGATCGTCTTGCAGTTCACCGAACCCGTATGGGTCATCCTGCTGGGTTGGGTCGTCTTTCGGTCGCGACCACGCGCGAGTGCCCTCGTGGCGAGCGCAGTCGTGATTGCCGGCATCGTCTGTTTCTTCTTCGACAGTCTGAGCGCCGGGGGAATGCTGGGCAACATCCTCGCGATTGCCTCGGGGCTCGCCTATGCGGGCGTGTTCCTGCTCAAGGAATCGCCCCGATGCGATTTTGAATGTGCGGCGATATTGGGCTTTGCGGCGTGCTTCGTCGTCGGCATACCCTTCTACCCGCAGGAGACGGTCTTCACGTTCGACATCGCGTTGACGATCGTCGCGCTCGGCGTCGTCCAGCTCGGCCTGGCCTACCTCTTCCTCTCCAAGGGACTCGACGCGGTGTCCCCCGTGACCGCGTCGCTCACCTCCACCATCGAGCCGTTGCTCAATCCGATCCTGGTCGCGATCGTGGTGGGGGAGACCATAGGGCCGCTCTCGATCTTCGGAGCGGTGCTTGTGGTGGGAGCGGCCACCGCGTACAACGTCTACGCGGCGCGCAACGGGTAGGATTCTCGTTTGGCTGGCGCTAGAAGAGCATGAAGATGCGCGCGAGCGCCCAGCCTATGAAGCCGCAGCAGGGGAAGGTGAGTAACCACGCCATGACCATGCTCTTGGCGACGTCCCACTTGACTCGCTTGGGGTTCTTCGAGGCACCGACGCCCATGATGGCGGCGGTGCTGCAGTGCGAGGTGGAAACCGGCATGCCGGTGATCGAGGCGACGAACAGCGTGATGACCGTGGTCATCGATGCCGCGACACCCTGATACTTCTCGAGCTTGACCATGTCCATGGCCACGGACTTGATGATGCGCTTGCCGCCGACGAGCGTGCCGAGCGATATGGCGAGCGAGCATAGAATCATGAGCCATAGCGGAAACTCGGTCGCCCCGCTCGTCTGCATGTCGAAGGCGAGCGCGATGCCCAGCAAGCCGATTGACATGAACTTCTGGCCGTCCTGCGCTCCGTGGAGAAACGAGAGCGCGCAAGCGCAGACGTCTTGCAGGATGACGCAGACGCTGTTCGCCCTGAACCGGTTGGTATGGGAAAAGAAGAATTCGATGACCTTGGTGTTTATCCATCCCAGCACGAATCCCGCGACGAGCGAGAAGACCATGCCGTAGATGACGAGCATCCATTCGCCGATGACGACGCCCGCGAGGCCGTTCATGGCGATGGCGCCGCCGGTGACGCCCGCGATGAGGGAGTGGGACTTGGATGCGGGAATCCCGCGATACCAGCAGAAGAAGCCCCATCCGATGGAGCCTATCATCGCCGCTATGAGCGCCATGAGCGCCTGATGCGTGTTGCCCGAGAAATTGACCATGTTGAACATGGTGTGCGCGACCGCCGTCGAGATGTAGGTCATGCCCACGAGACCGACGAAGTTGAAGACGGCGGCTAGGGCAAGCGCCGTGCCCGGTTTGAGGCAGCGTGTCGAGACAGCCGTGGCGATGGCGTTGGGGGCGTCGGTCGCGCCCGATATGACGGTGACGCCGATGACGAGGACCAGAACGATGATGAGCGCGGGGTGAGCGCCCGCTTGCGCAATGAACACCGGAAGCGTCAGGTCCATCTATTCATCCATTCCGTTTGGGAGGGGCACGGAAATGTACCCAAGGTATTTTACCGTAAGTTTGCATGACCCGTTCTGTTTTCCGGCTGGAAATGCTTCTCGTGATGCGGGAAAATATACAAATGTGCGCAAAACCCATGCGTTGCAGGCCATAAGGAGGTCCTATTGTCTGATTACGTCTTGAGCTGCGAATCGACCGTCGATTTGACTCCCGAGAAGATACATGAGCTCGGCCTCGAGTGCATCTACTTCCACTTCTACATCGACGGCGTCGAATACCCGGACGATCTGGGGCAGACGATTCCCTTCGACAAGTTCTATCAGGCGATGAAAGACGGCGCCGAGACCAAGACCGCCGCCATCGGCACGGGTGAGTATGAGAAGTTCTTCCGCTCGTTTCTCGAGCAGGGAAAGGACGTCCTGCACGTCTCGCTCTCCTCGGGCATTTCGGGCACGGTCGAGTCGGCCCGCATCGCCGCCAAGACGCTCGCGGACGAGTTTCCCGAGCGCAAGATCCATGTCATTGACTCGCTTGCCGCCTCGAGTGGCTTTGGCCTGCTCATGCAGGCGCTTTCGGAAAAGCGCGCGGAGGGCATGGGAATCGACGAGCTCGCCGAATGGACGGAGGCCCATAAGCTCAACGACTGGCATTGGTTCTTCTCCACGGATCTCACCTTCTACATCAAAGGTGGCCGCGTGAAGCCAATCAGCGGGTTCGTGGGAAACATGCTCGGCATTTGCCCATTGCTCAACATGGATTCGCTCGGCCGCCTCATTCCGCGCGAGAAGATTCGCTCGAAGAAGAAGGTCATCAAGCGCATTGTCGAGAAGATGGAGCAGACCGCCGACAAGGGGCTCGACTACGATGGTCCCGTCTTCATCAGCGAAAGCGATTGCATGGAGGATGCGCGCGCCGTCGCCGATCTCGTCGAGGAGCGCTTCCCCAAGATGCGCGGAAAGGTCGAGATCTACAGCATCGGCACGACCATCGGTAGCCATACCGGCCCGGGCACCGTCGCGCTCTTCTTCTGGGGCTGCGAACGAGGTTTGTAGGTTTCCATGGCGTATCTCCTCGGTTGCGAGAACGTCCAGCTCGAGTACCCCACGGCGCGGCTCTTCGACTCCCTGACGCTCGGCGTCAATTCGGGTGACCGCATCGGCATCGTCGGGCGCAACGGCGATGGCAAGTCAACGCTTCTCAAGCTCCTGGCGGGCGTGGCCGAGCCGGATGGTGGACGCGTCGTGCGCACGGGCAACGTCACGGTTGGCATGCTCGCTCAACGGGACTCCCTCGATGATGGCGACACGGTCGGCCACGCGATCGTGGGCGATCGACCCGAATATGAATGGGCGGGCGATGCGCGTGTTCGTGCGATTCTTTCCGAGCTCGTGAGCGATCTCGAGTGGGACGCCAAGATCGGTACGCTTTCGGGTGGCCAGCGTCGTCGCGTCGACCTGGCCCGCGTGCTCATCGGTGACTACGACGTTCTCATGATGGACGAACCCACCAACCATCTGGACATAGAGGGCATTCACTGGCTTGCCGAGCATCTCAAGGGTCGATGGCGCGATAGCGAGGGCGCGCTTCTGCTCGTCACGCACGATCGTTGGTTTCTCGACGAGGTGTGCCTCGACATGTGGGAGGTGCACGACCGCGTCGTCACGCCTTTCGAGGGCGGCTATTCCGCGTACATCATGCAGCGCGTGGAGCGCCAGCGGCAGGCGCGTGTCGCCGAGGCCAAGCGCAAGAATATCCTGAGGCGCGAGCTCGCCTGGCTTGCCCGCGGTGCACCGGCGCGCTCGACCAAGCCGCGCTTTCGCGTCGAGGCAGCAGAAGCGCTTATCGCCGATGAGCCGCCGCTGCGCAAGAAGGTCGAGCTGCGCCGCACGGCCATGTCGCGTCTGGGCAAGAAGGTCATCCACATACGCGACGCAAGTGTCGAGCTTGGCGGTAAGGAGATCGTCAAGCCGCTCGAGTGGAACATCGGAGCAGGGGAGCGCATCGCGATCCTGGGTGCCAACGGCGCGGGCAAGACGACACTGCTCAAACTCATCGAGGGCAAGCTGCGCCCCACTCACGGGCGCGTCGAGATCGGCCAGACGGTGAAGTTCGCCGTGCTCACCCAACAGCTCAGCGAGTTCGAAGACCTGGGTGACGACCGCGTGCGCGAGGTGTGCAATCGCCATAAGATCTACGTCGAGATGGCCGATGGCAAGACCATGTCACCCATGCAGCTACTCGAGGAGCTGGGTTTCGAGGCAGACCAGCTCAGCTGTCCCGTGCGTGACCTTTCGGGTGGGCAGAAGCGCCGTCTGCAGCTCATGCTCATCTTGCTCGATCGTCCCAACGTGCTCATCCTCGACGAACCGGGAAACGATCTCGATACCGATATGCTCGCCCAGCTCGAGACCTTGCTCGATTCGTGGCCCGGTACGCTACTCATCGTGAGCCACGATCGCTATCTGGTCGAACGCGTCACCGACGACCAGTACGCCCTCATCGATGGCGAGCTTATCCACATGCCCCGTGGAGTGGATGGCTATCTCGAGGAGATCGAGCGCAGAAGGCGAGCGGAGCCGGGGCAGACGAGCACGTCGGGGACAAGCCGACGCGCCGATGCGGCCGTTCCCCTGCAACGCGAGCTGCGCGACCTCAAGAAGAAGCGCACGTCGGTCGAACGCAAGATGGGCACGGTACGTGGAAAGCTCGAGCGCGCGCGTGCCGAGCTGCTCGAGATGGATGGAACGGATTATGTCGCCCTCGGCGAACAGCAGGCAAGGATAACGCAGCTGGAAGGTGAGCTCGCGGCGCTCGAGGACGCATGGCTCGAGTATTCCGAACAATTGGGCGAATAGTCCTTCCATCAGCTATCTCTGTGTGCATTTTGCAGAGCGCAAGGTGACATTTTGCGGTTGTGCTAGGATACGGAGCCATACATGCCCGGCATGGCGCTTCGCATGCCCGGCTCGAACGTGTACCCGACCAAACGAGGGGTTATGGGAGAGGATCGCCGATCCAATCGAAATCGCGCCAACGGCAACAGGAACAGACACGGTGCGCGTGACGGCTATCGTTCCGGTACGGGCAGGAGGCTCCAGCCCGGCTCTCAGCGAAACGCCCGCTACAGTGCGCAGGGCGGCAGTGCCCAACGCAGGTCGTCCGAAAGCGCGCATGGCGGTTCGGACCGAACTGGCTCACGCGGCAAGAGGCAGCGGCCGGCTTCGCAGGCAGGTTCCCGAAACGAGCTCCAGTCCGGTGCGCGTCGCTCTCGCCAGGACGTAGAACGCGCATCTTCCGACGCGCGCGTGCGCTCCCGCTCTCGTTCCCAGAATCGTGCCGCCTCCCGCAGCCGGGCCGAGGTTCGCGGGCACGCGGATGCGCCGCGTCGCGATGGCGCGCAAGCGCAGCGGACCGCAGAAGAATACGCCCCCAACAAATACGTCGGTCGCAAGCGCGGCATGTCCCGGGGCAAGAAGATCGCCCTGGGCATTGCCATTGCGCTCGTGGTCGTGCTCGCATGCGGCGGTATCGCCGTCGCTCTGTGGTACAACAACATCGCGAACAACATCAGGGGCAACCAGGACATCACGAACCTCGCCGCTCCCGCGGCAAACGAGCCGTATTACGTGCTCCTCATGGGCAGCGATGCCCGCGAGGGGTGGGAACCCGTTGACGAGAACAACGATGGCGAACGCTCGGATTCCATCATGGTCGCACGCGTCGACGAGAAGGCCCAGCAGGTCGATATCATTTCCATACCACGAGACCTGCGCGTCAAAATCGACGGTCATGGCTATGGCAAGATAAACTCCGTGATCGAGTACGGCGGATACAATCTGCTCGTGAGCACGCTCAACGACATTTTCGACATCAAGATCAACTATTACGCAATCGTCTATTTCCAGGGCTTCCTCGACTTGGTTGACACCTTGGGCGGCGTGACCGTCGAGGTTCCCGAGGGAACGGCCAGCTTTGACATGGACGAGAATCTGAATACGGTCGAGCCGAGTATCATCCTCCCTGCAGGTGACGAGGTTCTTCTCAACGGCGAGCAGGCGCTCGTGCTCGCTCGCTGTCGCCATGGATGGCCCCTTGATCAGGGCGCCTATGCCATGGGCGATTACCAGCGCACGCTCAACCAGCGCAACCTCATCAAGGCCATCGCCAAGGGCGTGCTCGCGCAGGATGTTACCCAGTTGCCAGCCCTCGTCGAGAGTCTCTCGAAATGCGTCGAGACGAACATGAGCGTCGACAAGATCGTCTCCTTGGCCATGAACATGCGGGGCATGGACATCGAATCGATGGAATCGGCCCAGCTGCCCATCGGCGCGTCGACCATCAACGGCGACTGGCAGGCGGTCATGTACCAGGACGTCTTCGCCGTGCTCGACGAGAACTTCAAGAGCGGCACGCCCCTGTTCGAGAACCTCGATAACTTCAATCCCGAGTTCAACGACGATGACGTCAACGGCAACTACATCGACGGGCCTCTCTACGCGTATACGACGTATACGGCGCTTCACGGAAGTCCCTATTCCGCCGGTTACACTCCCTCGTCAGCTACCGAACGGGCCATTCGGGAGACCTCGAGCGGTACCACGAGGAGCTCATCATCCACGAGGTCGTCGAGCAACTAGCCATGCGGGAAACGGGCCTGACCAGACGATTGTCGCGGGGCGCTTTTGTCTGGTTGCCCCTCTTGCACACGCCTCCGGGCAACCCATCGGTAACGGTTCATTGTCCATCTTGGTAGTCGCAGGATAAATGGGGCAATATAGTCGCCATGTTTTCAATTGCGGATGCAGGCAAGCCGCACGATGAAGGGACCATTTCATGTCCGATACCACGACCGGCAACTCGTCAAGGCGCTGCAGCTTCTGCGGCAAGACCGAGGAGGAAGCCGGCGGCGCGCTTGTGACGCTGCCTCCCAACACACCCGTATGCCCCGCCTGCCTCGAGCGCGAGGTGAACAAGATGTCCCAGCTCTTTGGCTTTACCATGCCGGGGCAGGGCGGCAACGGCAGCGGCGGCGATAACCCGCCGCGCACGACGACCGACGAGAAGGGCAACCAGATCGAGGAAGTCGACGGCGAGCCCGTCGATGGCGAGAACTCCAACGACAATGCCAACAATGGCCCCTTTGGCGGTTGGAGCCCCATTGGCTTTTTCACGGGTAGCGGCAGCGGCAGCCCCTTTGGTATGGGCGCGCCCGTGCAGCAGCCCAAGCGCAAGGAGGGCGAGCCCATCATGGCACCCGTCCCCAAGCCGCACGAGCTCAAGGCCCAGATCGACGAGTACGTCGTCGGACAGGAGCTCGCGAAGAAGATCGTGGCCGTGTCGACATACAACCACTACAAGCGCTATGACGCGACGCAAAAGAGCGATGTTCAGATCGACAAGAGCAACATCCTCATGCTCGGCCCCACGGGCACGGGCAAGACCTACATCATCAAGACGCTCGCCAATCTGCTCGATGTGCCGCTGGCCATTGCGGATGCGACCACGCTTACCCAGGCCGGTTACGTCGGCGATGACATCGAGAGCATCATCACCAAGCTCATCACCGCGGCCGAGGGCGATATTGAACGTGCCGAGCATGGTATCGTCTACATTGACGAGATTGACAAGATCGCCAAGCGCAATGGCGGTCCCGAGGGCACGGGCGGTGGTCGTGATATCGGTGGCGAATCCGTCCAGCAGGGCCTGCTCAAGGTTCTTGAGGGCACGACTATGGAGGTGCCGCTTTCGGGTGGCATGAAGACGCCCTTCTCGCAGAACGCCACCATCGACACGAGCAATATCCTCTTCATCTGCGGCGGCGCCTTCCCGGGTCTTGACGCCATCATCAAGAAGCGCCTCAACAAGAGCGCGGGCATCGGCTTTGGCTCCGCGGTGCGCGAGAACTACGACGAGGACCGCGACATCCTCAAGAACGTCAAGGTCGAGGACCTAAAGGAATATGGTCTCATCCCCGAGTTCCTTGGCCGTCTGCCCATCCTGTGCACGATGGAGGCCCTTGACGAGCAGATGCTCTTCGACATTCTCGTCAAGCCGCATGACGCGCTCATCAAGCAGTATCAGGCGCTCATGGCCTTCGATGACGTCGAGCTGGAATTCGACGAGTCCGCGCTGCGCGAGATCGCGCGTCTGGCCCTCGAGCAGGATACGGGCGCCCGCGCCCTGCGTGCCATCATCGAGCGTTTCATGCTCGACATCATGTACGAGGTTCCCAAGGACGACACCATCGGGTCGGTGGTCATCACGGGTGACTACATCAAGGGTAACGGTGCCCCGATCATCCGTCCCCGTGGCCAGCAGGCACTTCCTGACACGTCAGACAGCTTGCTCCCCGAGGCCGGGGCAGAAGAATCCGTAGCGTAAGTTTGTAAGCAAGCCTGATGCGCGCTTGCTATCTTTCGATAAGCCCCAGCTTTACGCAGGCGTTCCAGATGCCGTCGTCATCGACGCTCGTTGTCACGAGATCGGCACGTTCCTTGAGCTCGGGTACGGCGTTGCCCATGGCCACGCAGGTCCATTCGGGACGAAACATGTCGACGTCGTTGGTGCCGTCTCCAAAGACGATGACGTCTTCGATGGGCGCATCGAGCAGCGCCATCATCTTGCGTATGCCACGCGCCTTATCCGTCGGCTCCACGTACACGAGTTCGTCCGAGTAACGCGCCCATGTTACGCCGGTGAAGTCGATTGACCGCTCCTCGCCGGTCTTGCAGGGGACGAAGATCTTGTAGATGGGATCGAGCGTATCGATATCGAGCGTGGAATCGATGATGGGAGTGTAGTAGAGGTTGCTCACGAGGCTCGCATAGCGCTCGTCACGTGTCAGGCAGGTGCGCGCGTTCTCATGGTTGACGGCCCATGCCCATCCATTCGCGTCGAGGCGACGGACGAAGGCGCGTGAGGGTGTCAGAGGCATGCCCTCGATGGAGACGAGTTCGCCATCGATGGTGATAGAGTTGCCGCCATCGGCGACCATGGTGTCGATGTTCTGGGGCGCCAAGACGGCAAGCGCGTCCGATTGCAGGCGTCCTGTTGCGAGTGCGACGAAATGGCCGTTTTCACGCAGCTTGTCGAGTGCGGCGCGCGCGGAAGGCGGGATGGCATCAAGCGCGCGCGAACGCAGCGTTCCGTCGTAATCGAAAAAGCAGTATCTGCGTCGCATGGCCCTCCAATGCCGGTGAGATACCCTATTGTCTGCAAGGTTCCACGCCCGTGTCAATCTGCTAGAATGTCATCCGCTGCGCTGTGGGCCGTTAGCTCAGTTGGCAGAGCAGGGGACTTTTAATCCCAAGGTCTAGGGTTCGAACCCCTAACGGCCCACCACCAAAGCAGCAAGTCATCCTAAACATTGCGCGAAGCCGGTGAGCGATCACGAGCTTGCTTTCGCACCCGACCCGCGCTTCACGCGATACCGCGTGCGGCGACGCGAAGCTAGTCCCTTTAGGGAAACTCGCGCGCATGGAACGCGCGCTCAGACAGTCCTCGCAAAATCGCATCGCGCTCATCACGGGTCTGCTCAAGATGCTCGTGATCGCTCACCGGCTTCGCACGCGCCTTTCGTTTAGTGCTATCGTAGAGTGCGTATAAAAGGGGATGATTATTCACATGGGTCTTACCAGAAAGCAATGGATGATGCTGACCGTCATCGTGGTCGGCACGTTCGTCACCATTCTTAACCAGACGCTCGTCACGCCGGCGTTACCCGCCATCATGGCCGAGATGTCCATCGATGCGGCGACGGGCCAATGGCTTACCACGGGCTTCACGCTCGTGAACGCCATCATGATTCCCATTACCGCCTATCTCCAGGATCGCTTCTCGGTACGTCGTCTCTTCCTGTTTTCCATGAGCGTCTTTGCTGTAGGCTCGCTGTTGTGCGGCTGGGGCCCGGATTTTGGCGTTCTCCTAGCCGGGCGCCTCGTCCAGGCGATAGGTGCGGGCATACTCATGCCCATGTCGATGACCGTTCTGCTCGTCATGTTCCCCGTCGACCGCAGGGGCTCGGCCATGGGCGTCTTCGGCCTCATCATCGCCTTCGCTCCGGCCATCGGTCCCACGATTTCGGGCATCATGGTCGATACGGTCAACTGGCATGTCATGTTCTACGTCATCGCGGGGCTCGTTGCGGTCGTCGTCGTGGCGGCTGCTTTTCTCATCGAGCAACACAGCCCCAAGACCAAGGGTGATGCGGCGCTCGATCCGCTTTCCGTCGTGCTCTCCACGCTTGGCTTCGGCGGCTTGCTCTACGGATTCAGCGTCTTTGGCTCCAACGGCATCGACCTCGTGAGCGGTATCACCATTCTCGTTGGCTGTGCATGTATCGTCTGGTTCTTCTTCAGGCAGCTGCATCTCGAGACGCCGATGCTACGCGTGCGCATACTCTTCAACCGCAACTTCCTCATCGCGACCATCATCGGCATGCTCGTTCAGGCGTCCCTGCTCGTGGCGCCCGTGCTCATGCCCATTTACGTGCAGGATCTTCTGGGCTACTCCGCGACGGTGTCTGGCCTTGTCATCATGCCCGGCGCCATCATCATGGGTATCATGAATCCCATTGCGGGGCGCATCTTCGACAAGCATGGCGCACGCGCGATGGGCATCGTCGGCATGCTCCTGCTCGCGGCAACCACGTTGGGTTTCGTCTTTGTCGGTACGAACACGTCAATCGCCGTCATCACGATTCTGTTCGCCGTGCGCATGTTCTCGATGGCGCTCGTGAATATGCCCATCACCACCTGGGGCATGAACGCGCTTGACACCAAGTTCATGAATCATGGCACATCCATCAACAATACGCTGCGTCAGGTCGCGGGCTCGCTCGGCACGGCGCTCGTCGTCTCGATCTACACGGCGGCCCAGGTGCAGATCGGTGGTCCCAATCCGCCGGTCGGGGCATCCATGACCGCGTTCAACATCGCGTTCATGATCTGCACGGCGCTCGTGCTCATCGGCGCGGTCCTCACCATCATCTTCGTCAAGGGCAAGCCCGGCACGATCGAGGCGACGGGTGCCGAGGGCGAGACCGTGCGCGAGCGTGGCGTTGCCGGCGAGAACAAGACCCTGCTCGAGCGCATCATGAAGCGCGATGTGTACGTGTTGCGTAGCGACGATACGGTGCAGGCAGCCATGCAGCTCTTCATCAACGAGGGCATCAGCGCCTGTCCCATCGTCGACCACGATGACAAGCCCGTCGGTTTCATTTCCGATGGCGACATACTCAAGAACCTCGCACGCAACTCCAGGTCCTTCATGGATCCGGTAGCGCTCATCGCCATGACGGCGCAGGACAAGCGTGGTTACGACGAGAAGCTCGAGGAGCTCATGGAGAAGCCGGTCGCCTCCATCGGCACGCGCAACTTCCTGAGCGTCAACGTGCACGAGAGCATCGACGAGGTCTGCCGCGTATTGGCCGATAACCACCTCAAGAAGGTTCCGGTCATGGAAGACGGCAAGATTTGCGGCATCATCAATCGCAGTGACATCACCCGCTACTCCATGGAGGCATATCTCGAGGGCCGTCCCGAGGATGCGGTCTATTGCGAAGGCGATGGCGACGGAACGAAGTGCGAATGCGAGCCCGAACACGTATCATAGGACAGTACACGTACGTTGATCGCGAGGAAGATGGCTGAGACGGTCACGATAGAGACAAACGCAAGCGATGCGACGCTCGTCGTCGACTTCGACGTGTTCTCGTACATGCTCGACATCGGCGAGGCGATGCTCACGTCCGGTGCCGACGTTCACACCGTTGAGCACATGCTCGCGCGCATGGGAAGGGCCTACGGCGCCTACAAGATGAACGTACTCGTCATCACGGCCGTCATCATCGTGACCATCACGCTTCCGGGCGATGTCGAGAAGACGATGTCCCGACGCATCGCCAACGAGGGCTCGACTGATTTCGATCGCCTGGAGGCCCTGAGCAAGCTCTGCGAGGAGTGCTGCCAGACGCCCCTACCGGCCCGGGAGCTGCGCAGGAGGCTCGACCGCATCAAGGGCAAGCCCTTTCCGAAGCTGTCGCTGTATCTGGGTGGTGCGCTATCGGCCGGTGGGTTTGCCATCTTCTTTGGCGGCACCATTCTCGATGGCATCATGTCAGCTGTCATCGCGCTGTTCGTGTGTGTCGCGCTCAAGTACTTCCGGCCCATCACGCCCAATACGATCGTCTTCAATTTCGCGACCTCGCTCGTCACCGGCCTGATCATCTGCCTTGTCGCCAGGCTCGTCCCGCACATGTCCATCGACATGGCGATCATCGGCGTGATCATGCTCTTGATTCCCGGCGTTGCCATCACGAACGCGACGCGCGACATGCTATCGGGTGACACCATATCCGGTGTCATGCGTTTCATCGAGAGCTTGCTGTGGGCCACGTCTCTCGCGCTCGGCTTCATGGCCGCGCTCTGGATCGCATCGTTAGTGTAGGGGGTGACGGATGGATTTTCCTTTTCCCATAATGCTTCTCGTCACGCTCGTCGCGTCGCTCGGTTTCGCGCTGTTCTTCAACGTGAACAAGCGCCGTATCATTCCCGCGACTCTTGGCGGTGTGTTCACGTGGGCGATCTACTACGTGCTCTCCCTGTACATCGAGGGCATCTTCATTCCCGTCGTGATCGCGAGCATCTTCGCGGCCGTATTCGCCGAGACGATGTCACGCATCACCCACACGCCCGTGACTGGCTTCTTCATCATCTCGGTCATCCCGCTCATTCCCGGGCGCGCCCTGTATTACACGATGTATAACGCGGTGAGCGGGAATCTATCCGCATGCGGGGAATTTGGCATCATGACCATGTTATATGCGGGTGGCATAGCCGTTGGTATCTGCGTCGTCACCGCCGTGGTGCAGACTTGGGATGTATGGGCTGCCGACAAGGCAAAGCGCATTGCGAAGATGGTGAGGAAGCAGACGCACCGCAAGGCCTGAGAGCCTATAATGGCCGTGTTGACTATGCGCTTGCATACCCGCTTACATCCTTGCGTTGGGAGAGGTCATGCACATCACCAAGCCACAACACCAGACGCCTTCCGTCATGAACTGTCCCATGCTGCAAATCGTCACGGGCTGCACGCATAACAAATGCCATTTCTGCAGCATCTTTCGCGACGTCGAGTTCCAGATGTCGCCCATCGAGGAGATCGAGCAGGACCTCGACGAGCTCGCGAAGACCATACGTCCCAACCAGCATCGCATTAACCTCACGGGTGGCAATCCATATGCGCTTTCGGCGCAGCGTCTCGTGCCCATCCTCGAACTCGTCAAGGAGAAGCTCCCGAGCATCACGAGCTTCGGTGGCTTTTGCCGCATCGCCGATATCCAGAACAAGAGCGACGAAGACCTCAGGTTGCTTGCCTCGCACGGCGTCGACGACTTGAGCATTGGCGCCGAGAGCGGTTATGATCCGGCGCTCGCGTTCATGGAGAAGGGGCATACGGCAGCTGACATCGCCGAGCAGGGCAAGCGCCTGCATGATGCCGGTATCGACTTCACGTACTTCTACCTCACGGGCATGGCCGGCGCCGGCAAGGGGCAGGAAAACGCCATTGCGAGTGCCAAGGCCTTCAGCGAGGCGGCTCCGGGTCATATCCTCATCGTGACCATCACGCCCACTCCGGATTGGCCGCTCGCCGCGGACATCGCCGCGGGGCGCTGGGAGGCTCCGGGCGAAATCGAGATGATCGAGGAAATTCGCACCTTCATCGAGAATCTCGACTGCAAGACGTACGTCAACTGCTCGCACGACACCGACATCGTTCGTTTCGAGGGCTTGGTGCCCAAGGACCAGGAAAACATGCTCAAGCTCATCGACGATCGCCTTCCCAAGGTCAATCCGGCTGCGGCACGTAAGATGCGGGAGTTCATCCACAAGGCGACGTTTTAGGGGGGGCGGCTATGGAGATACCGATAGGGTACGTGGCAGGCGAAGCGCTCGCGAGCATCCCGCCCATCGACGGATGCTCGTTCGCGTTGCTACGTCCTGCGCAGGCCATGGACGATCCGTATGCCGACGCCTATCTCGTGCGCATCGATGCCGCGGGCGAGATGAGCCCCATCGCCTTCATCGACGGCTCGACCGGCGCCGCCTATCGCTGCGCCTGCATGCCGGCCGACGGACAGCCTAATCCACGGGACGCGGGGGAGGAGCCGCTCGTGAAGCTCGTGGGCGATGTTGATGGCGAGACGGGCCAGCTTGTCATCAAGCAGCCCGAGGGCCATTGGCGCCGGTACAGTCGCTGGGATCGTCTGCCCAAGGCACCTGCGACGCAGCCACGTGCCGTGGTACGCACCTTGCCCCAGTGCGGATGCGGCGGATATCTGGGTGCCCCGATGATGTTCGACTCGTTCGACGAGATGCTCGCGTACTTCTTCGTCGTCTTCTCCGACGCGCAAGCCGTGAACGCAAAGCACGCCTCCATCCTTAACGGAGATGCCTGCGCCATCTAGCGCCGCATGCGGGAATTTGGTGGTACCATCGCCTGCAGTAGGCGGCTTTTGGAAGGAGAGAGGCGGTCATGAGCGAACTCGTGCGCTTTTCGGTGGCGATGCCCGAGGACCTGATGGACGAGCTCGACAGGTACACGGCGCGACGCGGCGTCGCGAAGAACCGCTCCGAGGCCATTCGTGACCTCGTGCGCGGCGCGCTCATCGCCGAGCAGGTCGAGGACCCCGATTCGAGTATCTTCGGCACGCTCACCATGGTCTTCAACCATCATTCCAACGATCTGCGCGACAAGCTCGACGCCATCCAGCACGAGCACGTCAGCGAGATAGTCTCGACCGTTCACGTGCACCTTGACGAGGAGAACTGCCTCGAGGTGGTCCTCATGAGGGGGCAGAGCAGGGTGATTCGCTCGATTGCCGATGCACTACTTGGCACGAAGGGCGTGCTGCACGGCAAGCTCGTCGTTACGACGACGGATGCGGCCCAAACGCATGGGCACGACCATCCCCATAGCCACGAGCATGGTCATAGCCATGCGCATTAGACGTTTGGCTTCTCGTCCTTCTCGGTTGTCTGGGTAGAATCGGGGGTCTTGTCTGCTGTCTTGGCAGGCTCGTCTTCCTCGAACATCTTGTCGACGCGATCCTGGAAGCTCTCGATCTTGTCGAGCACGACGCTTTTGTCGATATGATCGAGGTCGACGTCGCTGCCGGCCGCCTTCGCCCCGTTCTCGATACCCTTCTTGGCCGCCTTGCCGGTTGCCTTGACCTGCTTGTTGATCTTCTTGAAGAGAACGGGACCGAAGAGGATGCAGACGATTGCCAGGATGATGAGCAGCTCGGGAAGGCCGAGACCGAATATTCTCATGACGGGTCCAAACTCTTGATGGCTTGCGAAGTGGGACACATGATACCCCAAGCCGCGGGCATCGGGCATCGATACCGCAGAAAGCCCATTTTCATGTGCCTGGTGCGATAAGATGGGATACGACGCAATTGACGGGTTCGCATAGCGACGGGGAAGGATCTCATCATGCCGGGACTACCGTTCGGAGCCGCGCAATCACATGACGTGCCGCATGAGCTGCGTACGTACGAACACGTGCGGGGAATCGAGTTCATCGAGATCGACCCGGATTTGCCCGCCCCTCGTTCGGCTGCGTACCGGCCGGTGGCCGGTGGCGCCCAGATGCTCATCAGGCGGGCGACTCCCGATATCGACGAGGTCAGCCTGGATGAGGATGAAGCACGCGGGCTCATCGCCGCTTTGGATGCGGCGGGGCTTTTCGACTGGCAGCGCGTGTACAAGCCCTCGCAGGGGAACTTCGTGGTCACGGCAACCGAATGGCGCATCGAAGTCGATTTCGACACGAGGATCGCGAAGCGCTCCTCAACGTTCAGGTCGGAGGGCGAAGACGAGTTTCCCGATAGCTTCGAGCATGTCGTCGGGCTGCTCGTAGGCGAAGCGCCGGAGTCCAAGAGTGTCTAAGAAAAAGGAAAGCAAGACGAATGCCATGCGCATCCTTGATGCCGCCCATGTCGACCATGTCATTCACTCGGTTGACGCGACGGGCGAGGACACGGGCGTCGACATCGCGCATCGCGCGGGCGAGGATCCCGACCATGTCTTCAAGACGCTGGTCACGCAAGGAAAGAGCGGCGAGCATCTCGTCTTCATGATTCCGGTGGCCTGCGAACTCGACCTCAAGAAAGCGGCTCGTGCCGCCGGTGAGAAGTCGGTCGCGATGGTGCGCTCGCGCGAGCTCTTCGAGCTTACCGGCTATGTGCATGGGGGGTGCAGCCCTCTGGGCATGAAGAAGCCCTTCCGCACCTTCATCGACGAGACCTGCATCCTCTTCGACACCATCTTGTTTTCAGGTGGACGCATCGGCACGCAAATCGAGATGAGCTTCGACGACCTTGCGAACATCATCGAAATCGAGGCGGTCGATCTGGTCGTCTGACGTGGCTCATTCTCTCCGGAAGTATATAATGGACGGCATGACGTACCGGCGCACCCGAGAAAGGGGCAATCATGGGAGAAGTCAAATTCTATCGCTGCGAGAAGTGCGGCAACATTATCACGAAGATCATCGACGGGGGTCCGATTCCCTTCTGCTGTGGAGAGAAGATGGTCGAGCTCATCGCAGATTCGTCTGACGGCGCGGTCGAGAAGCACGTGCCCGTCATCGAGATCGACGGGGAGATCGTCACGGTCAAGGTTGGCGAGGCACCGCACCCCATGCTCGAGGAGCACTACATTCAGTGGATTTGCCTGCACACGGAAAAGGGATTGCAGTTCGTGAACCTCAAGCCGGGCGACGCGCCCGAGGCGGTTTTCGCGCTCGCGCCGGATGACGCGGTCATCGAGGCCTTCGATTACTGCAACATCCACGGCCTGTGGGTTTCCAAGCTGTAGTATCCAGTCTATCGTCGCAGCACGTCATCAAACGGGCGGTCGCCATGTGCGCGGTCGCCCGTTTTGCGTGTCTGGATGTCTTGTCATTCTTTTGTGAATTGTCCGCTGGCGGCGCATAAGCTGGTAGAATTGCCGCGTCGGTACGTATGGGCTGAGGTGGGCACGTGGTCGAAGAGCATGTGGGCAAAAAGCGCCGCAAAGAGGTGCGCCAGGCCATAACCATGAGCGAGGAGCTGCGAAAGACCCTTCTGCTGTGCATCGGGCTTATCGTCTTCGGCATCATCGTTCTCCTCGTCCTCTTCGTCATCTCCTATCTTGGCCTCTTCGAGATTCCGCTCGTCGTGACCAACACGGTTCCCCTCGTCATCCTCATCGTTCTCATGATCTTCGTCGCGCCCAAGGCAAACAGGTACTGGGCACTGCGCGACGAGTACAAGGCGCATCTCGAGCGATACAACATCAGCAAAGATGACATGAGGGCCCTCAAGAACAACGAGCTCTAGGCTGTCCCCGTACGCAGTCATCGAACAAATCCGGTCGTGGCGGGAAAATGCCGTATAATGGCACCCGTTTGTCGTAAGCACGTGTATCGCAGATATGGGCACGCGTTGCCCCTGGAGTCGTCATGGAGTTTCTAGCAGGTTTCTTCGCGCCCCTCGCCACCGCCGACGGGTGGGCAGAGGTCGCCGTCCTCATGTTCCTCGAGCTGGCACTCGGCGTCGACAACCTCGTTTTCATCGCGATCACGTCCGACCGCCTTCCAAAGGACAAGCAGCACATTGGTCGCAGGCTCGGCTTGGCCGCCGCCATGATCATGCGCTGCATCCTGCTGTGTGCCGTGGTGTGGATCATGTCCATCAACGTCGTCGTGTTCTCGCTGCCCTTTGGCATCGAGGGCGGACGTACTGACCTCACGGTGCATGATCTCGTCTTCCTGCTCGGCGGCGCCTACCTCGTCTTCAAGGGGATCAGCGAGTTACGCGAGTCGTTCCATGCGGCAAAGCACGCTCCCACGCACGACAACGTCGCTCCGCAACCGCGCAAGACGATCGGCCTCGCCCAGGCGGTCGTCACCATCATGATCATGGACATCGTCTTCTCGCTCGATTCGGTCATCACGGCGGCGGGTCTCTCCGGCCAGATCATCGTCATGATCATCGCGGTCATCGGCGCCGTGCTCATCATGATCATATTCGCCGATCCCATAAGCGAGTTCATCAACCGCAACTTCGAGATCAAGATCGTCGCGCTCGCATTCATCGTGCTCGTGGGCATCGAGCTTCTGTTCGAGGCGTTCCATGTCGAGTGCATCGTGGGGGCGCCCCTGAGCACGTTGCTGTACGCGATGATGATTTTCGGTTTCATCGTCTCGCTTCTCACGATGGCCCAGCGTCACGTGCGCGAGAGGGCCATGACGGGCGAGACAGAGGAGGATGACGCTTCCCTTGAGTAGATTTATCACGACGCAATCGCAACTCGAGGAGCTCGCTCGCGAGCTCGAGGGTTCGAGCATGCTCGCCATTGACACCGAGTTCATGCGCGAGAAGACCTATTACGCGAAGCTCTGCCTGCTGCAGCTCAACAACGGAACGGTTTCCGCCATCGTCGATCCGCTCGCGGTCACGGATCTCTCGCCGCTCGTCCCCGTTCTCACCGACGAGAACTGCGTGAAGATATTCCATGCGGGCACGCAGGATATCGCGATCCTGCATCATGAGACGGGCGTCACGCCTTCCCCGGTCTTTGATACGCAAGTCGCCGCCTCGCTTCTGGGATATCCGCTTCAGGTTGGATACGGTCCGCTCGTGCGCTCGGTTTGCGATGTCAAGCTCGCCAAGGCGGATAGCTACACCGATTGGTCCAAGCGGCCGCTCACGAACAGCCAGATCAAGTATGCGCTCGATGACGTCGTGTACCTTCCGCGCGTCTACGAATGCCTGCGCGACGAGCTCGTCGGGAAAGGACGCCTCGCATGGTGCGAGCGTGACTTCCGCGCACTTGCCGACCCCGCGAGCTACGATGTCGATCCACGCGAGACCTGGCGCCGCGTCAAGCGCATTTCCTCGCTTTCGCGCGGGCAGCTCGCGATCGCGCGCGAAGTCGCCGCATGGCGCGAGCTCGAGGCGCAACACCGCAACCTTCCGCGCAAGTGGGTGCTTGCCGACGAGGCGCTCATCGAAATCGCGCGCAAGGCGCCCAAGTCACGTGAGGCGCTCTTCGAGGTGCGTGGGCTCGCCAACAAGCTCAACGGACGTGACGTCAACCAGATCCTCGATGCGGTGAGCCGCGGCAGGGATGTCCCGCAGGACCAGTGGCCCAAGCTCGAACGCAGTCCCAAGGGTGACGTGGAGGCCGATGGCGCCGTCGAGCTTCTCTCCGCCCTGCTCGAGGTGCGCGCAAAGGAAAACGACGTCGCCGCCCCCCTCATCGCCACGCATCCCGACCTGTCGAAGCTCGTGCGTGGCCATCGCGAGGGCCTGGCGCTCATGGAGGGCTGGCGCTACGACCTCGTGGGACGCGAGCTCATCGACCTGCTCGAAGGACGCCTGGCCCTGTACCTGGATGCCGGCGTGATCAAGGTTGCACAGCGCTAGGCGCCGTCGTCTTCATATCGAAACAAAACGGTTACCCGCCGCGCTCGTGGCACTGATATGATGGATGAGTCAAAACGATCGCGGAGGTGCGCATGTCTTCCTGGTTTCTCTTGATTGTCGTCACGATGGTGATTGGCTTCGGTACGCAGGCGTACATCAACTCCTCGTACCGCAAGTACGCATCCGTTCCCAACGAATCCGGCCTGACCGGCGCGCAAATCGCCCGTCGCATGCTCGATGACAACGGCTTGCAAGATGTCGAGGTCAGGCCCGTCGCCGGTTCGCTCAGCGACCACTACGATCCGCGTACGAGGGTCGTCAGCCTTTCGGAGGGCGTATACGACCAGGCCTCCGTCTCGGCGATGGCCATCGCCTGCCACGAATGCGGCCATGCGGTACAGCATGCCCGGGGCTACGCGGCCATGAAGGTGCGCTCGGCGCTCGTCCCCATCGCGAACTTCGGATCGAGCGTCTGGCTCATCCTCCTACTCATCGGCATCTTCCTCAACATGATGCAGCTATTCTGGCTCGGCATCATCTTCTACGCGTTTGCCGTGCTCTTCCAGATCGTCACGCTTCCCGTCGAGTTCAACGCCTCACGTCGTGCCCTCGCCTACATCACGGGCACGAGCTCGGGTGCCGTCACGGCGTCGACGCAGGCGCTTGCCATACCGGGTGATGCGACCGCCGTGGGATCGCGCACGGTTCTCAGGGCCGCTGCCCTCACCTACGTCGCCGCGGCTCTCACGAGCGTCTTGCAGCTGCTCTATTTCCTCGGCATGGTTCGCGGGGACTAGTCACTTGGTTTTCGTGTCACACCACTCGCGTATCGTGGTCGTGTCGATATCGGCAACGCAAAGGCAGGCATGATGCAAGATTCGGAGCAGGGCTCGGCATATACCGTGACGCAGGCCATGAACGCCGCAAAGCGCGGGCTCGAGAAAATTCGCCTCACCGTCATCGGCGAGGTTTCCGAGTTCAACGACAAGCCCGGTTACAAGGCCGCGTACTTTTCCGTGCACGACGACGGTTGCTCCATGCCCTGCATCATGTGGCGAGATCGCTATAACGCGAGCGGGGTCGTCTTGCAGGCCGGCATGCTCGTCGAGCTCACGGGCAATTTCTCGTGCTATCCGGCAAAGGGCCGCCTCCAGTTTTCGGTCGCCTCCATGCAGTTGGCGGGCGAGGGCAAGCTGCGCATGCAGGTTGCCCAGCTCGCGCGCAAGCTCGAGGCCGAAGGTCTCATGGACGCGAGCCGCAAGCGTCGCGTCCCGGCCCTGCCGCAGCGCATCGCCGTCGTCACCTCACCGCGTGGCAAGGCGGTGCATGACGTCATCCGCACCCTGCGTCGCCGCTATCCGCTGGGCGAGCTCCTCATCTGTGGCGTTCCCGTCGAGGGTGCAGATGCCCCGGCCCGCATCATCCGGGGCCTCGAATCTGCGTGGGCGGCAAATCCCGCACCGGACGTCATCCTGCTCGTGCGCGGCGGCGGTTCCTACGAGGACCTCATGCCCTTCAACGACGAGTCCCTGGCGCGCGCCGTCGCGGCATCTCCCATTCCGGTGGTGACGGGCATTGGCCATGAGCCCGACAACTCGATTTGCGACATGGTGTCAGATCGTCGTTGTTCCACGCCCACGGCTGCGGCGGAGGCCATCGCGCTTTCCACCGATGAGCTCTCGAGCAAGCTCTCGAACGCCCGGGATGCGTTGCATCGCTCTATCGATACCTACATGCAGGGGCATCGCGCTCGTCTCGAACGCCTGCTTGATCGTCCGCTCTGGCACGACGCGCATTACCTCACCGGCTCTTACTTCCAGACACTCGATGCCATGGAGGAGCGCCTGCTGCGCGCGATCCCGGACGCCCTCTCCGCAGACGCGCATGTCCTGGAGTTGCTCAAGGGTCGCCTGATCGGCGTCGGCCCACGCCTATGCGAAGGCTTCGGGCGCGAGCTCGCGTTGTCTGCGGCAAAGCTCGACGCGCTCTCGCCGCTCAAGACCCTGAGCCGTGGATATTCCATTACGTATGCCGCAGATGGCCACTCCGTCATCGACAGCGTCGAACATGTCACCGCTGGTGATGCCATCCAGGTTCAAGTCCAAGACGGGCAGCTCGCCTGCACCGTCAACACAGTAGAAGGAGAAGCCCATGTCTGAGGAAACCACGACGCCGGCCCAGATTGACGACCTGAGCTTCAAGGAGGGTCTGGACGAGCTCGCGACCATCGTTCGCTCCCTCGAGAGCAACCAGGTCGAGCTCGAGCAGAGCATCCAGAGCTATGAGCGGGGAGTCGCCTTGCTCGCGTCGCTTCAGAAGCGTCTCAACGAGGCACAGCAAAAGGTCACCGTCTTGATGGGCGAGCTCGAGCCGGAAAGCGACGACAGCATCGACACCACCCTCAGCTGATCTTCTCGACAGCTTGACACTTCTGTGGCCGCTTGCGGCATCATCCGTATACGGCACCATCATGATATGAGAAAATGCAAGTTACGTATTTTGTGGTGAGGGCAGAAGAGGATATCGATGTACGTTCTGGTAATCAATGCGGGTAGCTCGTCTCTCAAGTACCAAATCATCGATTCGGAGACCGAAGAGCTCGTGACGCGTGGCCTGTGCGAGAAGGTCGGGTATTCCGACGCCTTTGTCCAGCACTGGAACAAGAACGACAAGCGCGTCTTCGAGGAGCCGATGGAAGACCATCTCGTTGCCGTCAAGATGGTCCTTGATGTGCTCGTCCAGGATCCGGACTCCGGCATCGAGAGCCTGGACCAGATTGGCGCAGTCGGGCATCGTATCGTGCATGGTGGGGAGAAGTTCAGCGAGTCCGTCCTCGCGGATGACCAAGTCATTGCCGATATCGAGCTCTGCTCGGAGCTCGCGCCGCTGCATAACCCGCCTGCCGTCCAGTGCATTCGCGCCTGCCGTGAAATCATGCCCGACGTTCCCCATGTCTGCGTGTTCGATACGGCGTTTCACCAGACCATGCCCCCGCGCGCGTACATGTACGCGATTCCATACGAGTTCTACGAGCAGTTTGGCATCAGGAAGTACGGTGCGCATGGCACTTCGCACCGCTATCTCGTGCAACGTGCCGCGGAGCTCCTGGGCGAGAGCCCCAGCGACCTCAAGCTCATCACCTGCCATCTGGGCGGCGGCTGTTCGGTGACCGCCGTCGACCATGGCATGTCGGTCGACACGTCGATGGGCTTCACGCCCCTCGGCGGCATCGTCATGGGCACGCGCAGCGGCGATATCGACCCCTCCATCGTCACCTACCTCATGGAGCAGGAGGGTTACACTCCCAACGAGATCATCACGATCCTCAACCGCCAGTCGGGGCTTTACGGCATCAGCGGCATATCCGCCGACATGCGCGATATCGATGCGGCGACCAAATCGGGCCTCAAGCGCGCCGCCCTGGCGTATGACATGTTCGCGAATTCGGCCAAGAAGATGATCGGCTCGTACATGGCCGAGATGGGCGGCGTCGACGCAATCGTCTTCTCGGGCGGCGTGGGCGAGAACTCCGAGCGCATGCGCCGTATGATCCTGGGCGGCATGGAGCCACTCGGCATAATCCTCGATTACGAGGCGAACAAGGTCATGGGCGAGGAGCGCATCATCAGCGACGATCGCTCTCCGGTCAAGCTCCTGGTGATTCCCACCAACGAGGAGCTCATGATCGCGCGTGATACCGTGCGCATCGCAAACGAGGTCGCGACTGCTGTCTAGGCAGCGATTACTCGGTTCAAAATTGCATAAAACAATATATTAATTCATTATTTTTGCATAAAACCAAATTAATATTGAATTTCTCTTAACAACGGTGCACAATAGCGCCTGAGTATGATTACGCACGCGAAGATGGGGAGCAGATGAAGAGAGCAGCAGTCGTAGGAGCGGCGGGATACGCTGGGGTCGAGGCGGTACGCATTTTGCTGGGACATCCCGGCTTCGAGGTGACGTGCATCACCTCGTCGGGCAACGAAGGCGAGCGCATCGCCGACCTGTATCCGGCGCTTTCCGGTATCTGCGACTTGCGCTTCGAGCCGCATGACGCGAAGCTCATCGCCCAGAAGTCGGACGTCGCGTTTCTTGCCGTGCCCCATACAGCATCGCTCGCGATGACGCCGGAGCTTGTCGCTGCCGACGTTCAGGTCATCGACTTGTCCGCAGACTATCGACTTGCCGATCCCGAGGTCTACGAAGCATGGTATGACGCCGAGCATACGAGCGTCGACTTGCTCGCCCAGGCCGTGTACGGTTTGCCCGAGGTCGCACGTGACGAGCTCAAGACCGCCCCGCCTGTCGTGGCCTGCCCGGGCTGCTATCCCACGGCGTCTGCCCTGGCGGCCCTTCCCGTCATGGAAGCGGGCCTCAAGGGAGAGGGACCCATCACCATTGCCGCGCTCTCCGGCGTTTCGGGAGCCGGTCGCAAGGCGACGCCCAAGACGCACTTCTGCAATGCCGACGAATCGGTTGGCCTCTACGGCCTGCCGCATCGCCATACGCCCGAAATCGCGCAGACGCTTTCGCGTGCCGCCGCAACCGATGTCGAGGTCATCTTCACGCCGCATCTCGTCCCGATGGTGCGCGGGCTGCTCTCGACCGTTTACATTCCGCTTAGCCGTCCGTGCTCCATCGACGAAGTGCACGCGCTCTACGTCGATCGCTATGCAGACGAGCCCTTCGTGAGCGTATGCCCCGTGGGCACCATGCCCCAGACTTCCTGGGTCGAGGGTTCGAATCGCGCGCAGGTGGGACTGCATCTCGCATCCGATGGCAAGGTGCTCGTCGCGAGCTGCGCCATCGACAACCTGGTCAAGGGCGCGGCGGGTCAGGCCGTCCAAGCCGCGAACATCGTCTGCGGGTTCGACGAGACGGCCGGCCTCGCGTACAGTTGCCCGGTGGTGTAGCCATGGTCGATATCGAATTCGCCTATGACGAGGGCGGCGTCACGACGCCTGCGGGTTTCAGGGCATCCGGCGTGCATGCCGGTTTTCGCAAGGATCCCAAGCGGCTCGATGCCGCGCTCGTGGTATCCGACGGACCCGACACGGTTTCCTGCGGCATGTTCACGAGAAACGTCTTCTGCGCCGCCCCCGTGCAGCTCGATCGCGAGTTGCTCGTGGATCACGAGCCGCGTGCCGTGCTTCTCAACTCCGGTAACGCCAATGCGGCGACCGGCGAACCTGGCCTGGCCATCGCGCGCAAGTCGGCTCAGGCCGCATGTCGGGCCCTGGACCTTCCCGATGGCGAGGTCCTCGTCGCTTCGACGGGCGTCATTGGCGTCGAGTTGCCGTGGGCTCCCTTCGAGACGGGTATTCCCGCGCTTGTCGAATCCCTTTCGCCCGACGGCGGACATGATGCCGCTTGCGCCATCATGACAACGGACACGCATCCCAAGGAACATGCGCTGCGTTTTACCCATGATGGAAACGAGTATGCGGTTGGGGGCATGGTCAAGGGCTCCGGCATGATACAGCCGGATATGGCGACGATGCTCGCCGTCATCACGACGGACATGCCAGTGGTACCCGAGACCATGCGATCGATTCTGCGGACGGCAGTTGACGTCTCGTTCAACAAGGTCACCGTCGATTCCGATACTTCCACCAATGACAGCGTCTTCTTCTTCTCGAGTGGCGTGGGCGCTCCCGTCGCCGACGCCGATGCGGCCTCGGTCGTGTTGGGCGAGGCAGTACGCATCGTGTGCGAGGACCTTGCGCGCCAGATCGCCGCGGACGGCGAGGGCGCGACTAAGCTCGTGACCGTCTACGTGCGCGATGCGGCTAGCGAAGCCGATGCCGACAAGGCGGCGCGCACCATCGCCAATTCGCCGCTCGTCAAGACGGCCATCGCGGGCCGCGATTGCAATTGGGGGCGTATCGCCGCGGCGCTTGGCCGCAGCGGCGCGCGCTTCGATCAATATGCCGTGGACATCGACATCATGGGCATGCCCGTCTTGCGTGCCGGCCTGCCCTGCGGTTTCGACGAGGACGAGGCGCTGCGGCGCTTCGAGGCCGACGAGATCGTCATCGAGGTCTCGCTTGGCACGGATGGCGATGCCGCAACGCGCGTGTGGACCTGCGACCTCACGCACGAGTACATTCACATCAACGCCGATTACCGGAGCTAGTCGGACGAGGAGAAGAGAAAGCCATGCAATTTCGCAAGAAGCACGACGAAGTCGCCGTCGCCAACATTGAGGCGCTGCCCAACCAGCTTCGCTCCCAGGTCCTGCTCGATGCGTTGCCCTGGATCGAGGACATCACGGGCAAGACCGTCGTAATCAAATACGGTGGCGCGGCCATGGTCGCCGGCGAGCTCCGCGACGCGGTGGTCGACGATATCATCATGCTCAAGCTCATGGGCGCAAATCCCATCATCGTGCATGGCGGCGGCCCCAACATCAACGCCATGCTCAAGCGCCTCGACATACCCACGCACTTCGAGGGCGGTCAGCGCGTGACTGACGACCAGACCATGGAGGTCGTCAAGATGACGCTCGTCGGTCAGGTCAACCAGGATCTCGTGAGCGCCATCAACAGGCACGGCTCCGTCGCCGTCGGCCTCAACGGCGCCGACGCGAAGATCATCCAGGCCGAGCCTCTCGATTCCAAGCTCGGACGCGTGGGCAAGGTCAAGTCCATCAACACGCGTCTCATCGAGGACCTTCTCGCCGCCGATTACATTCCCGTCATCGCGACGGTCGGGTATGGTGACGATGGCGATTACAACATCAACGCCGATACGGTCGCCGGAGAGGTCGCAGCGGCCGTCGGCGCGCAGAAGATCGTCTTCATCACCGACGTCGACGGCATCTACAAGGATTTCGACGACAAGACGACGCTTATCTCGCGCATGGCGCTTTCCGAGGCGGCCGCCCTTGCCGACGAGGGCACGATGTCGAGTGGCATGATTCCCAAGATCAACGCCTGCGTGACCGCGCTTTCGGCAGGCGTGCGCAAGGCGCATATCATCAACGGCACGGTCGCCCACTCGCTCGTTCTCGAGATATTCACCGATTCGGGTGTCGGCACGCTCATCATGCGCCATCAAAACGATTCGATTGATCCGGACTTCGTCGAGGCACCGGTGAGCAACTTCGCGAGCAAGCTCGACCAGTCGATCCAGACCATAGGAAGGAGCGAGTAGGGAAATGGGCAAGCAGTTCGATAGGGCATGGCAGCTCGATGACACCTACGTCATGCACACCTTTGCGCGCAAGCCGGTCGAGTTCGTGTCGGGAGCCGGGCAATGGCTCATCGACGACGAGGGAAACGAGTATCTCGACTTCCTTTCGGGTATCGGCGTCGTAAGCGTCGGGCACTGCAACACGCGCGTCACCGAGGCCGTCACCGAGCAGGCGAACAAGCTCCTGCACGTGAGCAACTACTTCTACATCGAGCATCGTGGCGAACTTGCCGAGCGCATCTCGGACATGCTTGCCCATGGCACGGACGGGGTCTGGCAGACTTTCTTCGCCAACTCGGGTGCCGAGGCAAACGAGGGCGCAATCAAGCTCGCGCGTCTGTGGGGCGCCAAAAACCTCGGCGGTGCCCACGGCATCATATCGGCCGAGAAATCCTTTCACGGCAGGACGCTCGCCACTCTGGCCGCGACGGCGCAGGATAACAAGCAGGACCCGTTCGCCCCGCTTCCGGCCGGCTTTGGACGTACGCCGCTCAACGACGTCGACGCACTCGCGCAGGCGCTAGACGGCGAGGTCGATGGCACGCGCCCCTGCGCGCTCATGCTCGAATGCGTCCAGGGTGAGTCAGGCGTCTGGCCCTGCACGCTCGAATACCTGCAGGCCGCCCGCGAGATGACACGCGAGCGCAACATGTTACTCATCGTTGACGAGGTCCAGACGGGATTCTGCCGTACGGGCTCGTACTTCGCCTTCCAGGCATACGGTATCGAGCCCGACATCGTGACGATGGCAAAGGGCATCGCAGATGGCATTCCCATGGGTGGTTTTGCAGCCAAGACCGAGCTCGCCTCGCTCATGCAGCCGGGTATGCACGGCACGACCTTCGGTGGTGGCCCGCTCGCCTGCGCGGCGGCGGACGCGACGACCAGGATTATGATCGAGGAGGGCTTCCTCGATTATGTCAACGAGATGGGGTCGTACCTGCGCGAGCGCCTGGCCGAGCTTCCCTTCGTAACCGACGTGCGCGGGCGCGGCCTCATGTGCGGCATCAGCCTGGACAAGCCGCTGGCAAACCAGGTGGTGCTCAATGCCCTGCGGCACGGTTTCGTGCTCAATGCCCCGGCCGCCGATATCATCCGCCTCCTGCCCCCGCTCATCATCGAACAGGAGGACATAGACGCGCTTGCCGAGGCGCTGCCGACCATCTACGAGGAGGTTGCACGATGAGTACGAACACGCTTGCCGGTCGCGATTGCCTGCGGCTGCTCGATCTGACGCCCGAGGAATTCGTCCTCGTGCTCGATACGGCCGCCCGGCAGAAGGCCGCCTGGAGAGACGGCGTGCACGATGCCCCCTGCACGGGCAAGGCCGTCGCCATCATCATGGAGAAGCCGAGCCTGCGCACGCGCTCGAGTTTCGAGATCGGCACCTACCGCCTGGGAGCGCATCCGCTCGTCATGAGCGATGACCATTCGGCGTTCAGCCGTGGCGAGACCGTCCAGGACACGACACTCGTGCTCGAGCGATTCGTGGACGCCATCGTGCTGCGCACCTTCGAGCAGGAAAAGGTCGAGGAAGTCGCCCGTTGGGCGAGCGTTCCCGTCATCAACGCGCTCACCGACGAGTTTCATCCCTGCCAGGGTCTCGCCGACGCCCTGACGATTCGCGAGCACAAGGGTGCACTCGCCGGGCTCACGATCGCCTACGTGGGTGACGGCAACAACATGGCGCACACCTATCTCGAAATGGGCGTCCTGGCGGGCATGCACGTGAAGTTGGGCTTCCCCGCCATTCACGCACCCAACTCCGTCGTCGTGGCCGAATGCGAGAAGGTCGCGCCGATGACCGGCGCCACGATCGAGCTGTTCAACGACCCGCGCGAGGCCGTTTCCGGTGCAGACGTGGTCATTACCGACACCTGGACCTCGATGGGTGACGAGGTCGAACATGACAAGCGCCTTGCCGAATTCGAGGGCTTCCAGGTGAACGCCGGGCTCATGGACCTGGCGGCAGATGACGCGCTCTTCATGCACTGCCTGCCCGCGCATCGCGGCGAGGAGGTCACCGACGAGGTCATCGACGCCCCGTGTTCCGTTGTCTTTGACGAGGCCGAGAACCGACTGCATGCCCAGAAGGCGCTCCTCTCGCTCGTCATGGGGGTGCAATAGCATGGCCGGCGTACGCAAGCAGCGTCAAGATGCCATCCGCGACCTCGTCAGAAGCGAGCGTATCCGCACGCAGTCCGATCTCGTCGCCTGCCTTGCCGAGCATGGCTTCGACGTCACGCAGGCGACCATCTCGCGCGATATCGCCGACTTGCGTCTCGAGAAGGACGCGAGTGGTATCTACGTGCTGCCCGAGGACTACCGGCTACGCATGACCGTGACCCGTTCCGTGCACGAGACACGCCGGGCGCAAAACCAGGTGCTGCTCTTGTGCGACCCGGGCTCTGCCTCGAGCGTGGCCGCGGCGCTGGATGCGTCGCAGACGTCGGGCGTGCTCGGTAGCATCGCGGGCGATGACACGATACTCGTCATCTGCGCTGACGACGCGCAGGGCGAAAGATTCCAAAATGACGTGAACCAATTGCTCGAGGCGAAGTAAACTCGGCTGATTCGAAAGGAAGGATGTATGGAAATGGAAAAGGACAAGGTCGTTCTCGCGTATTCCGGTGGACTCGACACATCGGTGTGCATCAAGTGGCTCATGGAGGAGAAGGGCCTCGACGTCATCGCCGTGACCGGTGACGTGGGCCAGGAGCGTCAGGACCTCGAGTTCGTCAAGAACAAGGCCCTGCAGGTAGGTGCCATCGAGGCGTTGGCCATCGACATGCGCGAGGAATACGTCAACGACTTCCTCACCAAGGCGCTGGCCGCCAACTGCATGTACGAGAATAAGTATCCGATGGTGAGTGCGCTGTCGCGCCCCGTCATCTCCAAGAACCTCGTCGATATCGCGCACAAGTACGGTGCGAAGTACATCGCCCATGGGTGCACGGGCAAGGGAAACGACCAGGTTCGTTTCGAGGTCGCCATCCAGAGCCTCGATCCCGAGATCAAGGTGCTCGCTCCCGTGCGCGAGTGGAATCTGCACACGCGTAACGACGAGATGGAGTATGCCAAGAACCACGGCATTCCCGTACCCACGACCAAGGCCTCGCCCTACTCCATCGACGACAACCTCTGGGGTCGTGCCATCGAGTGTGGCGAGCTCGAGGACCCGTGGAGCGAGCCTCTCGAGGACATCTACACGATGACCACGTCGAGCTACGAGGCGCCTGCCGAAGGCGAGTACGTCGTCATCAGCTTCGAGGCCGGCGTGCCCTGCGCGCTGGATGGCGAGAAGATGAGCTTCCACGACATCATCCTCAAGATGAACGAGATCGCAGGTCGCAACGGGTTTGGTCGCGTCGACATGATCGAGAACCGTCTCGTGGGCGTGAAGAGCCGCGAGTGCTACGAAGTGCCCGGTGCGCTCTCCATTATCCAGGCGCACAAGGCGCTCGAGGACCTGTGCCTGGAGCGTGAGCTTCTGCACTTCAAGCCCATCGTCGAGCAGAAGTGGGCCGAGCTCGTCTACGATGGCCTGTGGTTCTCGCCGCTCAAGGAGGCGCTCGACGGTTTCTGCGCGACCACGCAGCAGCTCGTGACCGGTGACGTGCGCCTGCGCTTCCTCAAGGGCAGTTGCGTGACGGTCGGCCGTCGCAGCAAGTACTCGCTCTATGATTACGGCCTGGCCACGTACGATTCCGCCGACACCTTCAACCGTGACAGCGCCGAGGGCTTCATCGACCTCTTTGGCCTGTCCACGCGCGTGTGGGCCAAGCATCGTCAGGACGAGGGCTGCCCCGGCGTCGTGTAGGAGCGGGATTCCCGTACATAATAAAGAAGAGGGGGCTGGTCACGAAAGGTGACCAGCCCCCTCTGTCATATCCACGAAGTGCCCTACTCGGGCTTCTCTTCAATCGTAATGGTCTCCTCGACCTTCTTGCCCTCGGCCTCTGCACTGCGCGTGAGCGTCTCGCCATGGGCATCGGCAACAACACTCTCCTTGAAGGTGACGGGCTCCTTTTCGTCGACCGCCTCGGCCTCGTTGGGATGGATGGGCGTGTCGACGGGCATGTTGACGCCCTTGAGCGGAATGCCGCCCTCGAGTACGGCGTCCAGGTGACGGTCGACGAGCTCCTCGTCCATGTAGTGGTCGAACTCGTACTGGATGGCCTCGGAGGGCTCCTTGCTCAGCAGCGAGACGATCAGGATCGCAAGGCAGCTCAGGATGAAGGCCGGCAGCAGCTCGTAGATGCCGAAGACGCCCCCGAGCGGCTTGATGAGGTTATGCCATACGATGACGGAGACGGCGCCCGTCAGCATGCCTGCGATGGCGCCTGACTTGGTCGTGCGCTTCCAGTACAGGCTGAAGAGCGTGAGCGGCCCGAACGAGGCACCCAGGCCGGCCCAGGCGTACGAGACGACGTTGAAGATGATCGAATCCTCGCTCCAGGCAACGGCAATGCCGAAGAGCAGGACGCAGGCCAGCGTGATGCGGCTCACGATGAGCACCTGGTTATCGGTGGCGTCCTTCTTGAAGACGCCGCGGAAGATGTTCTCGGCGACTGACGAGCCCGTGATAAGCAGATACGACGAGGCGCTCGACATTGAAGCGGCAAGAATGCCCGAGACGACCAGGCCGCAGAGAAAACCGGGGAGCATGACTTGCGACAGGAAGATGAAGATGCTCTCCGCGCCGGATTGGGTGAGGTACTGGGCGGGGAAGAGATAGCGGCCGATGATGCCGATCATGATCGCGCAGAACATCGAGACGACGACCCAGACGATGGCGATGCGACGCGAGGTCTTGATCTCGCTGTCATTGCGGATGCCCATGAAGCGCACGAGCACCTGCGGCATGCCGAAGTAGCCCAGACCCCAGCTCAGGGTCGAGATGATGGTGAGCAGACCGTACTCTGCGGGAATGCCAAAGATGGGAGCGCCGCCAATCATGTACTGCACGCCGTCGGCATCGACCTCGGGCGTGGCCGTCTGCACCATAGAGAGGTAGCCGGGGATGTCGGAGAGGAACGCGGCGGTGTTCTCGACGCCACCCGCCATGGCGATGGAGCCGATGACGACGACCGCCAGGGCAAAGAACATGAGACAGCCCTGCACGAAGTCGGTCGCGACGACCGAGAGGTAGCCACCGACCATCGTGTAGAGGAACACGATGATGGCGCCGAAGATCATCATGACCGTATAGTCCATGCCAAAGAGCGTGTTAAAGAGCTTGCCGCAGGTGACGAAGCAACTGCCCGTGTAGACGCAGAAGAAGATGAGGATGATGACGGCCGCAACCGTGCTCACGACATTTTTGGTGTCATGGAAGCGATTGGAATAGAAACCGGGTAGGGTGATCGAGTCGTTGGCCTTTTCGGAATAGCGACGCAGGCGCTTGGCGACGAGCAACCAGTTGAAGTAGGTGCCGAGTGCCAGGCCGATGCATGTCCAGCCTGCGTCGGCGGCGCCGGTGAAGTAGGCGAGACCCGGCAGGCCCATGAGCAGATAGCCCGACATGTCCGATGCCTCGGCTGAAAGGGCCGTGAACCAGGGACCGACCTTACGGCCGCCCAGGAAATACTCCGATGAGGACTTGTTAGCGCGCCTCGCGTAGGAAAAGCCGATGATGAGCACCACCATGAAGTAAATCAAGATGGCGATGATGACTGCGTAATCTCCTGTATTCATGAAAACCTCTCGTCCATAAAGCCTAGTGGCGCACTATTATAACTTTAGTACGGTAAAGTGAAAGCCTTTTTCCGTGGGCCAACGGTCGGGCGGGACATCATTGGCTGTTGCCCGTCAACACTGCATCTTTTGATATATTGTCTGTTTGACCACGACATAGACGGCATGGAGTTCACAATGCACGAGACATCATCGACAAGCGAAAGCACGCATATGAACGAGGCGCTCTGGGGCGGGCGCTTCGAGGATTCGCCCACCGAGTTCACGCAGGCCTTTGGCGCTTCTTTGCCCGTTGACCAGCGCATGTGGAAGTCCGACATCGAGGGATCGAAGGCGCATGCGCTCATGCTCGCCCGTCAGGGCGTGATTTCGGAAGAGGATGCCGAGGATATTCGCGCTGGCCTTGACGCCATCGCCGCGCGCATTGAGGAAGGCGACTTCGATTTCGACATAAACGACGAGGATATCCACATGTCCATCGAACGCAACTTGACCGAGGCGATTGGCGCGGCAGGTGGTCGTCTGCATACGGGCCGCAGTCGCAACGACCAGGTCGCGACCGACACGCGTCATCATGCCAAGAAGCTCGCGGACGGCCTCGCGCACCAGGTACTCGACCTGCGCGGCGCGCTGCTCGATCTCGCCCAGGACAACTTTGGCGTCGTCATGCCGGGCTACACGCACATGCAGAAGGCCCAGCCCGTGCTCTTCTCGCATCACGTGCTCGCGTACTATTGGATGTTCGCGCGTGACTTCGAGCGCCTGCGCGCGGCTTACCGCGCCGCCGACGTGCTGCCGTTGGGCAGTGCGGCGCTGGCTGGCACGACGTATCCGCTCGACCGGCACTTCGTGGCAGACGAGCTCGGTTTTGCCGCCGTGGCCGAAAACAGCATGGATGCCGTGAGCGACCGCGATTTCCTGCTCGACCTCTCCTACGCCTGCTCGGTCGCCATGATGCACCTGTCGCGTCTGTGCGAGGAGCTCATCTACTGGTCGAGCAACGAGTTCGGCTTCATCCGCCTGTCCGATGCCTACTCGACGGGTTCGTCGATCATGCCCCAGAAGAAGAATCCCGATTTCGCCGAGCTCATCCGCGGAAAGACCGGGCGCGTGTACGGCGACCTCATGGCGCTGCTCACGACCATGAAGGGTCTGCCCCTGGCCTACAACAAGGACATGCAGGAGGACAAGGAGGGCGTCTTCGACGCGGTCGACACGCTCGGCAACTCCCTCGTCGTGATGACGGGCATGATCCGCACCCTGAAGGTCAACGAGGATGCCATGCGCACCGGGGCGCTCGGCGGTTTCATGGCCGCCACCGACCTGGCCGATTATCTCGTCGGATGTGGTGTGCCGTTCCGCGAGGCGCATGCCATCGTGGGCAGGCTCGTGCTCGAGTGCGAGAAGCAGGGGAGGACCTTGCAGGACCTGAGCGCCGAAGAGCTGGCTGAAGTCGACGGGCACTTCGCCGCGGATGCGCTCGAGGCGGTTGACATCGACAAGGTCGTCGAGCGACGCACGACCTATGGCGCGACTGGCCACGAGGCAGTCAGGGTCCAGCTCGAGCACGCACGCGAGAGCCTCGCGGCCGATACGCATGTGATGGCGGACTAGGCGATGAGAAAGCCGGAACTGCTCGCCCCCGCGGGAAATCGCGAGGCGTTCGAGGCGGCGCTTGCCGCCGGTGCCGATGCCATCTATCTGGGTGCCGGTTCGTTCAACGCGCGTCGTAATGCCGACAACTTCGACATCGACGACCTGCGTGCTGCGTGTCGTGACGCCCATCTGCGCGGCACCCGCGTCTATCTCACGGCCAACACCCTCGTGTTTCCCGGCGAGATGGACGATGTCCTTTCGATGGTCACGGATGCCGCCGAAGCGGGAATCGATGCCGCCATCGTGCAGGACGTCGGCCTCATGTCCGTGTTGCGTCGTGAGCTGCCCGAGCTCGAGCTGCACGCCTCGACGCAGATGAACGTGCGCGGCAAACGCGGCATCGAGCTTGCCGCGCGTCTGGGTTGCTCGCGTGTCACGCTTGCCCGCGAGCTTTCCATCGAAAAGGTCGCCGAGCTTGCCGAGCTCGGCGTTGACCTCGAGGTGTTCGTCCACGGCGCGCTGTGCATCTGCCAGTCGGGTCAGTGCCTGCTCTCCTCGCTCATCGGCGGACGCAGCGCGAATCGCGGTCTGTGCGCCCAGCCCTGTCGTCTGCCCTACAGGTTCGTGGACGCGGATGGCAGGAAGCTCGCGGACGAGGGACAATATCTGCTCAGCCCGCGTGACCTTTGCGGTATCGAGATGATCGACCGGCTCATCGAAGCCGATGTCGCATCTCTCAAGATCGAGGGGCGCATGAAGTCGCCCGAGTACGTCTCGACGGTTACGGCGATCTATCGCGAGGCCATCGACCGCGCATGGGAGGATGTCGCCTCCTACGAGGTCGAACCCGATGCCAAGGATACTCTGGCCGAGGCGTTCAACCGCGGGTTTACGCAAGGCTACCTCGTCGGCGAGCTCGGAAACGACATGATGGGCTATAGGCGCCCCAACAATCGCGGTGTTGCCGTCGGGCGCGTCACGGGATACTCTGCCGGAAAGGTGAAGCTTGCCGCGAGCACCGACATCGCCGTGGGCGACTTGCTCGAGTTCTGGACTTCGAAAGGGCGTGTCACCTACACCGTCGAGTCGTCCGATACACTCAAGGGCGAGACGAAGTATCTGGGCGTCCGCGAACCGGTATCCGTTGGCGACCGCGTGTTTCGCGTGCGCTCGGCCAAGCTCGCTGCCGATGCGCAAGAACGCACCGAGGCGGGGATGAAGATTCCGGTTTCGATTGACGTGCACATGAGGAAGGGCGAGCCGCTCGAAATCACCGTGCATGACGGTGCCGGTCATGAGGCACGCGCGTTCGGTCCCATCGTCGAGGAGGCTCGTACCAAGGCGGTTACGCGCGAAGACGTCATCGACCACGTGGGAAGACTCGGCGCGACGCCCTTCAGCTGCGCGAGCTGGGACATCATGCTCGACGAGGGAGTCGGCATCGGATTTTCGACGCTTCACAAGACGCGAACCGCCGCGCTCGAGGCGTTCGAGGAGACATTGCTCGAGGCGGGCGCCAAGCCGGCCTTGCGAGCTGGGTCCGTCGACATCACGCGCGTTCCGGATCACTCGGATATGGCGCCCTTCGCGACCGTCATCCACTTCGACGACACGAACATCGCCTGCACGCTCGAGCAATTCGAGCCGGGGTGCTCCATCGGACCGCGCATGTACGCTACTAACGTCGAGGCCATCCGCACCTGGGCCGCGCTCGGCGCGAGCTTCGTCTGGCTCTCGCCCGAGCTCACGCTCCATCAGATGAAACTGCTTGCCGACGAATCACCCCTGCCCCTGGGCGTCATCGTCATCGGATCCCAGGAGCTCATGGTGAGCGACCATTGTTTCCTCATGGCGCAAGGTCCCTGTGACGAGCGTTGCGGAACGTGCGAGCGCCGTGCCACGCCGTGCTTTCTCGAGGACCGCAAGGGCTATCGCTTCCCCGTGACGACGGACTTGCGTGGCTGCGGGCATATCTACAACGCCGTTCCTCTCGATGTCGCGCACGCCATCGGCGACTTGCTCCGTGCTGGCATTCGTGGCTTTGCCGTGGACGCCACGCTCATGACCGAGGGAGAGGCCGAGCACGCGCTCAATCGCGTGCGCAGTGGCCTGAACGGCACGAAGGTCGCCAAGCTGCCCGATACCACCACGGGGCATCTCTTCCGACCCGTCGAGTAGGCGCAGGATCCTTCATGGGTTTCATCTGCTAAGATAGCGGTTTTAGACGATAAGGAAGTCTCGTGAAAGGCAAGATCGTGCTTTCGAGCGAAGAACAACTTCACATCATCCAGTCCGGCGCCGCGGGGCTGACCCCGCTTGAGGCCATGAAGAAGAAACTTGATCGCGGCACGCCGCTCAACATAAAGCTTGGCGTGGATCCGACGAGTCCCGACCTCCACATCGGGCATGCGGTACCCCTGCGCAAGCTGCGTCAGTTCCAGGACCTGGGCCATGAGGTCACCCTCATCATCGGCGATGGCACGGCGATGATCGGCGACCCTTCCGGCCGCGATACGACTCGCCCCCAACTTTCCGCCGAGCAGATCGACGCGAACGCCCGCACCTACATGGACCAGGCGATGAAGGTGCTCGACCCCGAGAAGACCAAGGTCGTGCACAATCGCGATTGGATCTTCGATCTCGATCTCGCCGAGTTGCTCGGCCTTCTCTCGAACTTCACGGTTGCCCGCATTCTCGAGCGTGACGACTTCTCCAACCGCTACCACAATCAGCAGCCCATCGCCATGCACGAGTTCATCTACCCCATCATGCAGGCGTATGACTCGGTCGTCATCAAGGCCGACGTCGAGCTCGGTGGCAACGACCAGCTCTTCAACTTGCTCGCCGGACGCGAGCTCATGGAGAAGAGGGGCATGGAGCCCCAGGTCTGCCTGACCCTGCCCTTGCTCGAGGGCCTCGATGGCGTGCGCAAGATGTCCAAGTCCTATGGCAACTACGTGGGCCTCACCGACGAACCTGCCGATATGTTCGGCAAGATCATGAGCATCCCCGACGAGCTCATGCCCAAGTACTACCGTTTGGCGACTGCTCTGCCCGTCGCCGAGGTCGACGAAATCGAGGCCGGTCTGGCGGCCGGGAAGCTCGATCCCAACCAGTCGAAGCGCCGGCTCGCACGCGAGATCATCAAGATCTATCACGACGAGCAAGCCGCGGCCGATGCGGAGGAGCAGTTCGATCGCGTCTTCAAGGCGCATGGCGTTCCCGAGGACATCGAGGTCTTCGACATCGCGCTCGAGGATGACCCCGAGAAAGGTGGCGTCTACTTGCCCAAGCTGCTCGCCGACCTCAAGCTCGTCGCCTCCGGTGGCGAGGGCCGCCGCATGATCGACCAGGGTGGTGTCAAGGTGAACGGCGAAGTTGTCGCCAAGGGCGCGTATCATATGCCAGCTTCCGAGCTGACTGGTGCCACGCTGCAGGTCGGCAAGCGCAAGTGGGCAAGGCTCGCATAGGAGATAGGCGGACAGAGCACTGTGCCAGGGAGTCAGACCCCTTGACACAAAGATATCGAATGTAATCGATATTACGGCAGTAATAGAATCAAATAGATATCGAATGTAATCGATATTACGGCAGTAATAGAATCAAATGTAGAGTACGTTCGACATTTTGCTTATCAAAAGCGTAGCGCAAAATGCTTATCGACCAAAGGAAATGACAAAAGTGCGCTATACTTCATCTCCGCGTCGGGAAGTGGCGCAGTCTGGTAGCGCGCCTGCTTTGGGAGCAGGATGTCGCAGGTTCGAATCCTGTCTTCCCGACCAACCATTCCAGGTCATAAAGGTGAGGTCATGGACGAGATTATCCTCGGTTCCCATGTGGGCATGTCGGGAAAGGACATGTTTCTGGGATCCGTGAACGAGGCAGATGGCTATGGCGCCAACGCTCTCATGGTGTACACCGGCGCTCCGCAGAACACGCGACGCAAGCCCCTCCCCGAGCTCAATATCGAGGCCGGTCTCGAACGGGCAAAACAGGTCGGTATCCGCGAGGTGGTCGTCCATGCGCCTTATATCATCAACCTCGCCAATTCGATGAAGCCTGATACCTTCGAGCTTGGCGTAGAGTTTCTTGCCATGGACTTGCAACGTGCCGCCGCGCTTGGCGCCAAGTCACTGGTGCTGCATCCCGGATCACATGTCGGTGCAGGTGCGCAAGCCGGCATTGAACAGCTCGTCAAAGGGCTTAACCAGGTTTTGGAGCAGGATGAGAGCGGTGTCTTTGTCGCGCTCGAGACGATGGCCGGCAAGGGCGGCGAAATCGGGAGGACCTTCGAGGAGATCGCCGCGATCTACGACGGCGTGCGCTTTCCCGAGCGCCTGCGGGTATGCTTCGATACCTGCCATGTCAACGACGCGGGTTATGACCTGGTTGGGGATTATGAGGGCGTGCTCGCGGGTTTCGACGCGCAAATCGGCCTCGACCAGATTGCTGTCATTCACGTGAACGATAGCGTGAATCCGCGCGGATCGCACAAGGACCGCCACGCGAATATCGGTGAGGGGACCATCGGCGTGGAAACCCTGCGAAAGATCGTGCATGATGAGCGCTTCGCCGAGGTGCCCAAGATCCTGGAGACACCATACCGGTGCGCCGAGGGCGAGACGAAGAAGACGTTGCCACCCTACAAGGAGGAGATAGAGCTGCTGCGTTAAACTTTCTCCAGCTTTATCCTGCGATGCGTAGCCATTGGGGTATAATCCGTCTACATTGCGGGCGTAGTTCATCGGTAGAACCTGAGCCTTCCAAGCTCATGAGGTGGGTTCGACTCCCATCGCCCGCTCCAGACACCTGCCAACGGGCACCGTGTGGTGCCCGTTGCTTTTAGGGGAAGAGGCTCACCATGAAGCGCGTCGTAAGCATCCAGGACATCTCTTGCGTTGGAAAGTGCTCCCTCACCGTCGCCCTGCCCATCATCTCGGCCATGGGTGTCGAGTGTGGCATCCTTCCCACGGCCGTTCTCTCGGTTCACACCGCCTTCAAGAGCTTCACTTTCGATGACTTGACCGACCAGATCGAGCCCATCTCCCAGAGCTGGATTGACAACGGGGTCGACTTCGATGCCATCTATACGGGCTACCTTGGTTCCTTCGAGCAACTCGAGCTCGTAAGCCGCTTCTTCGATCGTCACAGGGAAGACGACACGCTCATCTTCGTCGACCCGGCCATGGCCGACAACGGCGCGCTCTACAAGGGCTTCACCCCCGAGTTCGCCCGGGCAATGGGCACGGTGGTCTGCTCCAAGGCCGATATCATCGACCCCAACATCACCGAAGCCGCATTCATGCTCGGAGCCGAGTACAAGGAAGACGGCACGTACGACGAGGACTACGTGCGTGACCTTCTCCAGGGGCTTGTCGCCCTCGGTCCCAAGAAGGCGGTTCTCACCGGCGTGAGCCTCGAGCCGGGCAGCTGCGGCGTCTACGGTCTTGATGGCCAGACCGGTGAGTACTTCTCCTATTTCAACGAGCTCGTTGACGCGCGTTTTCACGGGACGGGCGACGTCTTCTCCTCGACGACGGTCGGTGCGTTGATGAATGGTTTCGAGCTTGACGAAGCACTGGCCGTGGCAGCCGATTACACCGTCGCCTGCATCAAGGCGACCATCGCCCAGCCCGACCACAACTGGTATGGCGTGGACTTCGAGACTGAGATTCCCTACTTGCTCAAGCTCATCGGCAAGTAGGAGCCACGCTCTAGAAAGTGTGCTCGTTCCCGTAGAGGGCTACGCAGGCGGGCGTGAAGTAGACTTTGCATGCGGAAACGAAGTCTCTGCCATGCCATGCCCTGAATCCACCTGTTTTGGGTGAATACATGTATCGAGCGCCGGATCCAGCGAGCGCCTCTATCGCTTCGTCATTTCCATCTATAAGTACGTCGAAGATTTCATCGATGCTCATAGTATTCCCCTAATCGCCAGAAAGCGGTCAACCAGCTTTTGGATGTAGGCATGGATAGTATCGTCGTCGTTTGCCTCTACAAACTCGCAATACAGTTCTCGATGGTGACTGTTTTTGATAATTCTCGCCTCAAGTTCTTCATGAATCAGCGTGTCGATTAAATCTTTGCGCGAACTGGAATATTGCTTTCCAATCTCGACGACAAGCTCGTATCCATCTATCTTCATATTATACCTTTTCGAGGCTTTGCCCGGCGTGCCGATTCTGTTGTTTACCTTCGGTTTCACGCTAAAACGAATGCCTGAGAGCTCGTTTTGGACAATGCTGTCAACTTGTTCCTGAGTGACCGGATATTCGCCACGCTTCATTCGCGGTTTCTTTCGGACTATGACGTCTTCTCGCATAGTCGGTGACCGCTCTTCGTCGGGCGATGTGAGGTTTTTGTCACCAGATGGGCTCATCTCCTTCCCTCATTTCTGCTCACGCATCGCGCCGGAGGCCTTGCGTTGCAGGAATGCGAGCAAACCGAACGTCGCGCTCCCGATAAGACAGCAAGCCAAAAGCATCCACGCTGTCGAGTCGCCCGTTTTTGGCAAGAATCCAAGTAGCTTGGATTCCGGTGCATCCGGCGGTGTGACAGGTATTGTGGGTTTCACGGTTACGGTCTGGTTCTCGTCATGGATATCGGCGTGCTCTGCCATGAGCGTGTCGTCGGCGAAGAGCCGCTCGAAGGCAACGAGCTTGGTGTCATCTTCCAGAAGTGTCGTGTCAACCTCAAACGAGATATCGACGCTCCCGTGTGAGGCTTCGGGTGTGAAAGCGAGATGGGCGGTAATGGGGTTTCCGAAGGCATCGCGTGCGGGTATTCCCTCGATTGTCCCGTCATCGATCATGAGCGCGCCGTCGAGCTCGTAGCTCTCGCCGACGATGAGACCAGTGAACGAGACCGTATCGATAATGGTCGCAGGTCCGTCGCCTTCGACGTCCTTGTCGTCATCAGCGGCATCTGATGCGGAAGTCTTGATATGTGGTGGCGCAAGGTTTACCGCTTGGGCGGTGTTCTCGTAATCGGCATGCGTTGCGATGAGCTTTCCATCACGGTAGAGCTCCTCGAAGATTACCGCCTCCTGTTCTTCGGAGCTGTTCGACGCATCGAAGGAGAAGGTGACGTCAACGGTTCCGCTTGGCTGGTCGGGGGTGAAGCTGCGTGTCGCCTGCACTGTTTGCCCCTGTGCGGTGAGCAGGGGCGATTCTGCCTTCTTGTCCATAAGCGTACCTACGAACTCGTATGTGGCGCCAGGCTTCAGGCCTTCGTATGAGACCGCGTCGAGAATCCGTGTCTCCTCATGTGCGGCGACGATCTTGTCGCCGTCGAGCGTATCGCTCGCGAATGTTTCGATGGCGGGAGGGATCACGCTCACCGTTTGCTCTTCGTCATCTATATCTTCGTGCGCGGCGACCTCTTCGTCATCGCGGTAGAGCCTCTCGAAGACGACGAGTTCGTGTCCGTCTTCGAGCAAGCTCGCGTCAAAGGCAAATGAAAGCGTCGTATTCCCGTCTGCATGTTCTGCAATGAAGTCCGTCTGTGCGATGACCTCTTGTCCGTTTGCATCAACGAGGGCCTGCCCGCTTGTCCTGTCCATGACTCGACCAATGAGCTCGTAGGTACATTCAGGCGCGAGTCCCCTGTAGCTTACGGTGTCAACAATCATGGCGTCTACATCTCGCACGATGCTCTTGGCGCCATCTTCGGATGTTGCCGTCGTCGAAATGGAGGGCTTGGTGATCGTGACTGTTTGCCGCATGCTCTCGATGTCTTCGTGTGAGGCGATTTCGACCCCATCGCGGTATAGCTTCTCGAAGACGACGAGCTCGCTTCCCTCGTCTACGACGGTTGCATCGAGCGTGAAGGAAAGCTCCACGAGCCCCGAGCTGGTATCAGGCGTGAACGCAAGGCTGCTTTCTATTGGCGAGCCTTTGCTATCGAGCAGCTGCTCGCCCGTCGCCTTGTTCATGACGCTACCTGCGAGCTCGTAGCTCTGCCCTGCCTTGAGGTTGTGGTACGAGACCTCGTCGATAATCGTGACATCCCTATCGCGCATGACTTGCTTGGAGATGCCGTCTGAGCTCGCCCCCGTCTGGATGATGGGCGGCTCGATGACAATTGACTGGTCGGCGCTGTTCAGGTCAATGTGACTCGCAAGATAGCGTCCATCGCGATAGAGTTCCTCGAAGACGACGGTCGCCGTCGATGTCGTGATGTTCGATGCGTCGAAGTCGAAAATCACGTCGGTACTCCCGCTTTGCTCGATGGGCGTGAACAGGTGCGTTGCGGTGACAGGCCGGTCGAAGGGGTCGAGTATGGGCTGCCCCGTCCTCTTGTCTACGAGCGTCGCTTCGAGCGTGTACTCCCTTCCTGCCTTGAGGCCCTTGTACGAGACCGTATCGACAACGTGCGCGTGCAAGTCGGCGGCAACGCATGAGTCGCCATCCTGCGAATCGGCAGCGTGCGTCTGCAGCGCCGGCGGAAAGACGCTCACGGTTTGTCCGGTGTCATTGAGGTCCTCATGACTCGCGATGAGAACGCCATCACGCGTGAGGCGCTCGAAGACCACGAGCTTCGTACCCGGCTCGAGTTCGCAGGCATCGAGGGTGAACCTCATGTCGATTGAGCCTGAAGGTGCTTCGGGATTGAATGATATCGTCGATGTGACCAGGCCGTCCGGGCCCTGGAAGGGTTGAGCACTTGCGTAGTCCATGACGATGCCTGTTAACTCGTAGTTTGCTCCGGGTGTGAGTCCCGTGTACGTAACGCGGTCAATAATGGTCGTATCGACATCCCCGGTGAGCAGCGAATCGCCGTCGAGTTCATCCATTGCGCTCGTTGCGATTGTGGGCTGTACGATCGTGACGGTCTGGGAGCTGTCGTCAAGGCTCTCGTGTTGTGCGAGAAGGCGGCCCTTCTCGAATAGCCGCTCGCACACGACGACGCATGCGCCGTCCTCCATCCGTGCGGCATCGAAATCGAAGCCGAGTTCGATGTTTCCAGAGCTGGCTGCTGCAATAAACGTGAGCGAGGAGGAGATGGCATTGCCTTCGCGGTCGCATAGCTTCTCGCCGCTTGCCGCGTTGACGAGATAGCCTTCGAGTGTGTAGGTTTGACCGGCCACGAGTCCGCTGTATGCAATGGAATCGACAATTCTGGCATCCGTGTCACGACTCACGAGCTTGTCACCATCAGCGGCATCGCGTGCCGTCGTCGCCAGGGTTGGAGTCGTGTTGCCCACGGTTCCCAGGTCGATCGTCCTTGACTGCGCGGCATGCGCATACGCTTCAAAACGGACAAGCGCTTTGTTCACATTGGCTTGCACGGGAAGCTCCTCGAAGACGTACTTGCCTGTCACGCTATCCGGAAAGGCGCCGAACGAGTTGTCGGGCGCTATCCAGCTTCCGTCTTTGGCGGTGCCGAACCATGTGCCGGCACCGTTGTCTAGGCGGCTCTCGTCTACAAGGTAGCTTCCATCTCCACGTACGGTCACGGCCGCGTCGTTGGCGTTTGTCCGCGTCGTGTGGAATGCGCGCGCAGTGCTCGAGTCGAACATGCCGTTTGCGTCCGTGACGATGACGTGTCTTTCGATTAGCGAGCCGTCGTCGGCAATGCGCGAGACCATGAAGGGAATGTCCCTCATGGGTCGCTGCGTGTCCATGTCCCGCTTGGCGAAGGAGAGGTCGTGGCGAATTGGCGTTTCCTCGACGATGAGGCCGCCATGTGCGAGCTCCTCGCACGAGATGTCGTATTCGCCCGTGCCGCTCGCCGTGACGACGAGCGTCTGTGGCTTTGCATCGGAGGGAGGTTCGTAGGAGCCTGGCGCGCTCAGCTCGCGAATCGAATACGTTCCCAGCGGAAACAGCGCCTCCCCCGTATCGGGATTGCGATACAGGGCATCGCCGGAGACGAAGCAGCCAGAATCACGCAGGTCGACCTGGCCCTCGCCGTTGGTCACGAACTTCCATGTGCGCGTCGCGCTTCCCGACGTGGCGCCGCCCGTATTCGCGAAATACCTCACCTCGAACAGGGCGCCTGCCATGTCCGCATCGCCCGAGGGAACGGAGCTCTTCGTGAGCAGGTCGTGCTTCTGGATGAGGATTTCGGCACGCGAGGCGATCGGAGTGTCGGTGATGTCGTTCTGGTCCACGTCGCCGGCCGCGTTCGCGGTGTCGTGCAGCCAGCTGACCTGCCCGCCGGCGACCTGGCAACTGTAGACGGTCGGATCATGCGCGTAGCCCGTCCCGGCAACCGAGCTCGCCTCCTCGCGGATGAAATACGTTCCCATGCGGATCTCGTCGACCTGCGCGTACCCGCTCTCGTCGAGCACGAGGGCCCTGCCCGTGTCGCTTGCCGCGTCGCAATTCCGGTCCGTGTAGATACCGTAGGTGATGCCTTCCATGGTGTAGACCGGATTGCCGTCCGTGATGCCGGGATTTGCGGATCGCTTGTTCATCTTGATGGTGCCGTACGGGTGGTAGGTCGAGCTCGCGGCTATGGTCTGGCGACTTCCGCCGTCGATGAGGTAGGTCTCGAAGTTCGGGGGAATCTCGCCAGAATGGCGCAACGCGACGCGTCCGAAGGCCCCCTCGTTGACGACGCTGCCATTGTCCATGTCGAGTCCCGTCACGTTCCACTCGATCCAATACCTGAAGTTGTCTCCCGCGCCATAGCAGGCCTCGTAGAGATTCGAGCAATAGGCGTCGGAAAGAAGGATGTGCGTCGCCAGGTAGTAGTCGTCATCTGACATCGGCACGCCGTTCCAGTTCGTGGCGGGCCACATGCTCGCATCGAAGCCGGGACCGCCGTAGCCAAACCACAGGCCCGTCCTCAACTCGTATTCCCTCCCGGTGGGAATGCTAAACGCGGCTTTGGCGTATTGACCCTCTGGCGGCGAGTTCTTGGCAGGTTCCACGCAGTACGCGGTTGCCTCCCCCTCGCCATCGTTCACCTTGAATATGTGCGTGTTCCACGCGCCGTCCGTGTACTCGATGTTGCCGACTTTCCAAAGGGTCACGCTCGACCCCGAAGCCAGCGCGCGTTGCGCGATTGGCGCACCGGCGCAGGGCATGATCATGGCGCATACGAGCAGCAAGGTGCATGCGATGCCCCGCACCCTCTTCAACGCGCTTGCATACTCTCCTGTGTGCCACGAGTCCTTCTGCATGCCTTCTCCTTCGTCTGCTCGGCCGGCGGATCGCTGCCGGCGCTTGTGGGAATCGCCATGCTATGTCCATTCCGTCCGGGTCAACCACCCCGGCAATCTGGACGAATGCCGACCGTTTTCCGGGCGGGATCTGCACGTGATCCGACATCTCCCGCTCCCGGGCACGCGCATGCACTGCCCGCGTGTTGCCATCGACAGCGTTGCGCGGCCGGGCCTTCGGTTTTTCCGGAGGAGCTGCGCTATACTCTGCTCAGCACAATGCTTTCCGCACGATATGCAAGGAGCGTCCATGGGTGCTGTACCAGTCATAACGGTGACCGGATGGTCCAATTCCGGCAAGACGACGTTTGTCACCCGCGTCGTGGGCCTGCTCACGGACATGGGGGTCCGCGTCGGCGTCATCAAGCATCACGGGCACAAGACGGGAGGCGTCGACGTCGAGGGCAAGGACTCGTGGAAGTACGCGCAAGCAGGCGCGAATCCGGTCGTGCTCAGCGCTTCGGACCAGTACGCCATCTTCGTGAGCACGCCGCAGGGCGAGCTGACGCGCGATGAGCTCGTTGCCAAGATTGCCGATGACGTGGACATGGTGATCGTCGAGGGCTTTCGTGCCGAGGCCGACGGGGCCGTCGAGGTCTATCGCACGGCTGCCGGTCATCCCGACCCCAAGCTCGCGCCTGACGAGCGTCTGGCCCTCATCACCGACAACGACGAGCTTGCGGCCCAGGTGCGTTCCGAGCAAAAGCCCGTGTTCGGCCTCGACGATTTCGATGCCGTGGCACGGTATTTCCTCGACCTCGCAAACATCGACGTCGACAAGCTATAGTACCCCGCGACGAATCTCTACGAGGGAGCCACATGAAGGACAACTACGGGCGCAAGATCGACTACCTGCGCATTTCCCTGACGGACCGCTGCAACCTGAGATGCATATACTGCATGCCCGAGGAGGGCGTTCCGTTTCGTTCCCACGAATCGGTCCTGCGCATCGAGGAAATTGCCGACTTCACGCGTCGGGCGGTCAAGGCGGGCATCCGCCGCGTGCGCCTCACCGGCGGCGAGCCGCTCGTGCGCAAGGGCGTCGTGGACCTCATCCGCGAGATTAACGATATTCCGGAGATCGAGGACATATCGCTCACCACCAACGGCATCCTGCTCCCCAAGATGGCCCCGGAGCTCAGGGAGGCGGGGCTCACGCGCGTCAACATATCTCTCGACACGCTCGACCCGGCGCAGTTCAGCTACGTGACCCGCCTGGGCAAGATCGAGGACGTGTTCGCCGGCATAGATGCCGCCTTCGAACATGGCTTCGATCCCGTCAAGATCAACGCCGTCGCGGTGCGTGGCCTCGACCAGGACTTCTTCGCGTTCGCCAAGTTGACGCTCGACAGGCCCCTGCACGTACGCTTCATCGAGTACATGCCGGTGGGCGAAAGCTCGGGCTGCTCGGGAGCCGGGTGGACCGAAGACGATATCATCCCGGCGAGCGAAATCATCGAGCGCATCAACGAGGGCGCGGCCGCGGCCGGCATCGGGCCGCTCGAACCCGTGGACGACGAAAGCCTTCCCTCGGGAGCCGGGCCCGCCATCTACTACAGGCTTCCCGGCGCCCAGGGAACGGTCGGCTTCATTAGCGCGATGTCCAATCATTTCTGCGCTTCGTGCAATCGTCTGCGGCTCACGTCGGACGGAAAGCTCCGCCCCTGCCTGTTCAGCGACAGGGAAATCGACGTCATGGGTCCCATCCGGGCAGGGGACGAAGGGGCGGTTGACGAGGCGATCAGGGAGGCCATCGGCATCAAGCCCGATGAGCATCACGAGGAACGCGGCACGGAGCGCCGCATGAGCCAGATTGGAGGCTAGACGATGACGCAAGATAGACCGGGCGGCCTTTCGGCTGGCAATTCCGAGAACGACATGGCACGCGACGGGCAGCTAAGCCATGTCGACGAGAAAGGCGTCGTGCGCATGGTGGACGTATCGGCAAAGGCCGACACCGAACGCCAGGCGATTGCCGAGGGCTGGATCTTCATGCATCCGGACACCCTCGCGATGATCACGGACGGCACGGCTGCGAAGGGAGACGTGCTCGCCTGCGCGCGCGTCGCGGGAATCATGGGCTGCAAGCAGACGAGCTCGCTCATTCCCATGTGCCATCCCCTCAACATCACCAAGTCAAAGTGCGAGCTCGAACCCGTCATGCCGGACGAGCGCGAAGACGGTCGCGTTGGCATACACGCGACCATGACCACGGGCGTGACCGGAAAGACCGGCATCGAGATGGAGGCTCTCACCGGGGTGAGCATCGCCTTGCTCACGGTTTACGATATGTGCAAGGCGGTCGACCGCGGCATGGAAATCTGCGACGTGCATCTCGTCCGCAAGGAGGGCGGTCGCACGGGATTGTGGACGCGAGACTAGGGACGGTACGGACCATGGACATCAAATTTGGAATCGTGACCTGCTCGTCGACGAGGAGCATCGACGAGGACACGGCGGGCGCCCGCCTCGAGGAGCTCATCGCCGAGCAGGGCTGGACCACATTGTCGCGCGTGGTCGTGAAAGACGACGTCGACACGATCGCGGATGCGATCGTGGCCTGCTGCGATGCCGGTGCGGACGTCGTGTTGACCTGCGGAGGCAGTGGCCTCTCTCTTGCCGACGTCACGCCCGAGGCGACGCGCAAGGTCTGTGACCGCGAGGTTCCCGGAATCGCCGAGGCGATGAGGGCCTACTCCATGACCAAGACGCATCGTGCGATGCTCAGTCGCGCGATTGCCGCGCAACGCGGGCGCGTACTCGTCGTCAACCTGCCCGGATCGAAGAAGGCCGCCGAGGAGAACTGGGAAGGGGTCTACGACCAGTTTGACCATGCGGTCTCGATGATGGCGGGCGAGGGACATGCGTAAGCGCGACGCCGAATACCACACGGGAAGGCTCAACATTTCCTGTCCTCCCTCTACCAAGGACGCCATCGCGGCCGATGCGACGGCGCATGGACAGTCTATCAGCCAGTTCATGCTCGGCATGTACAAGGCGAGTACCGAGGCGGGGTCATCGGCCCACCTCGCGCGCATGGGGCTCGACCTCGTGGGTCTCAAGAAGCGGCTCATCGACGTCGACACGCGCCTGCGCCGTTCGCTCAACCGGGCACAAGGACCGCTCGATCCCGCCGTGCAGGAGAACCTTGCATGTCTCAGGCGCCTCGAGGACGAGATTGACATCACCCTACGCGAGACGATTGCCGCGGTGAAGGTCATCAAGAGGCGCGAAGAGGAAACCGGCACCTAGCGGCAAGACCGGACGCCCACGCGCGTTTTTGCGCTAGAATGTCGTCTCGAGCGCGCCCTTAGCTCAGCAGGATAGAGCATCGGACTTCTAATCCGGCGGTCGGGGGTTCGAATCCCTCAGGGCGCGCCAGATTTCCCGTTTGCGCGTCTTTGCCGGCTGCCGTATGCCCTTTCGCAGGTCACGTAAATCATCCGAAATGCAATATATTCGTGGCCTCGCTATTCAGAAGTGTTATAGTACCCCCACGATGCAAGATCCCATTTCGAGGAGGATGGAAATGCCTTTACCCAAGATGACTGATGAGCAGCGTGCTGCCGCACTCGAGAAGGCTAAGGAAGCTCGCGCCAAGCGTGCCAAGCTCAAGGAAGATATCAAGTCCGGCAAGCTCACGCTCACCAAGGTTCTCAACAGCGACGATGAGATCACCAAGAAGACCAAGGTCCTGCAGATCCTCGTCTCCCTTCCCGGCGTCGGCAAGGTGACCGCCCAGAAGGCCATGGAGGAGATCGGCATTGCCGAGAACCGCCGCATCGGTGGCCTGGGCTCCGCTCAGAAGGAGAAGCTCATCGAGCGCTTCGGCAAGTAATCCTGCCGCCACAGTCTGGATGTGTTGGCCCGTCAGCCCTAGGTTGACGGGCCTTCTTCTATCCGGGAACAGGTTGCGCGGTTCACAACATCACAGCATCTACAGATTCGCTCCATATGCGAGATGCTAAACTCATGCAAGCGCATCGAAGGGGAGATATGAATTCACGTGAGTTGATCGTCGTCAACGGCCGGCGTCCCGTCTCGGGGACGGTGGAGGTCCGCGGCGCCAAGAACTCGGTTCTCAAGCTCATGGCCGCCAGCGTGATGGCGTCTGGAGAGACGCGCATCGGCAACGTGCCGTTCATCTCCGATGTCGACGTCATGAGCGACGTGCTCACGACCATCGGTGCGTCCGTGACGCGTGAGGAGGGCTCCCATTCCCTTTCCATAGACACGCGCGGAATCAACTCCTACAAGACGCCCTACGAGCTCGTTGCCAAGATGCGTGCCTCGATCTCGATCCTCGGACCGCTCATCACGCGTTTCGGACGTGCGGTCGTCGCGATGCCGGGAGGGTGCCAGATCGGCTCGCGCAAGCTCGACATGCATATCGCCAGCCTTGAGGCCCTCGGCGTCCAGTTCGAGATAGACCACGGCTACCTCCACGCGAGCACGCCCAACGGCTTGATCGGCGCCGAGGTCATCCTCGATTTCCAGAGCGTGGGCGCGACCGAGAACCTCATGATGGCGTCCGTGTGCGCTCGGGGAACGACCGTCATCCACAACGCCGCCTGCGAGCCCGAGATCGTCGACCTCGCCGACTTCCTGATTTCGATGGGCGCGCGAATCGAGAATGCGGGCACGCCGGACGTGATGGTCCACGGCGTGGACGAGCTCCACTCGACATCCCATATGACGGTGGGCGATCGCATCGAGGCAGGGACCTTCCTCGTGGCTGGTGCCGCCGCGGGCGGACCCATCACCGTCAAGGGAGTCAATCCGGATCACCTGGGCCTTGCCCTCAAGAAGCTCCATCAAATGGGTGCCGACCTGTTCATCACCGATGACGAGATCACCGTCGAGCGCAAGGGCGACTTGCGCCCCGTCGATATACAGACCTTGCCGTTTCCGGGGTTTCCCACCGACTTGCAGGCACAGTTCATGGTGCTTTGCGCGTTGGCGAACGGTAACTCCATCATTACCGAAAACCTCTTCGAGAACCGGTTCATGTTCGCCGCCGAGTTGGCGCGCATGGGCGCCAACATCCGCATCGACGGGCATCACGCCCTCGTCAATGGGGTGAGCCACCTTTCGGGGGCTCCCGTCAACTCGACCGATCTCAGGGCGGGTGCCGCGCTCGTGATAGCGGGCCTCGTCGCCGATGGCGCCACGTTCGTCGATAGCATCCATCATATCGATCGCGGGTACGAGGACTATGTCGGGAAGCTCGAGGCCCTGGGTGCCGATATCGAGCGCGTCCCGGCGCAGGACCTGAGCCTCTAGCGTTTTCCCGGAGCAAACCGTGTCGTACTATCGCAAAAGAGGCGGGCTTGACATCAACGGCGCCGGTTCGCGTCGTCGCAAACCGTCTGGGGCCTCCCACTTTGGCCAGTCCCGTCTATCGTCCAAGGCGCAATCGAGGGCCGCGCGCGCATCGGAACGGGCAGCGCTCTCCCGTGCCGCAAAGGGGCGTGGCACCTATATCCACCCGTCGGGTTTCGGCAAGCGCGATCCCGTCCAGACGCGAAAGACGCTGCTCACCGTCGTGGTCGTCGGCGTGATCGCCCTCGCTCTCGCCACTGCCGTCGGTGTGCTCGTCTACCAGCAGACGGCTCGCAACGCCCTCAAGCCCGTACTCGACACCCAGGCGATTTCCCAGCAGCTCACGCCCGTCGAATCGAGTGACGAGCTATTCTGGAACGTGCTCGTCCATACGGACGCCTCGTCTGCCGAGGAGGGGCGCGGGGCGCTCGTCGACCTCGCGTTGGTCTGCGTCGATCCCGATAACGTCACGCTCTCGTTCTTCTGGATTCCCGTCAACACGCGTGTCTACATCGACGGCACGGGGTACAGCAAAATCGAGGACGCCTTTGCCGATGCGCATGAAAGCGACATCATCGCCGCGGTCAAGAAGCTCGCCAACGTGGACATCGCGCACTATATAGAGATTAACGATGCGGGGCTGACGAGGCTCGAAAGCCAGCTCGCTCCGCTGTCCGTCGATCCCGCGACGGCGGGCAAGGAGGCACTTACCGACGCGATCTGCCGCAGGCTCTTCGGGTCGAGTACCGAGCAGATGTCCGCGCGCGTCGACAGTTTCGTGGCATGTCTCGCCACCGATGCCTCGACCGAGGACGTGACGCAGGTCTTCCGCGCCCTGCATGGCATCAACGTAGACACCTCGTGCTACGAGGAGGAGATGCCCGCGACGGTGGAGGAGATCGGCGGCGTCCAATACAGCATCTGCGATGCCGACACCTGGAACACCATGGTCTCACGTGTCGCGAGTGGCATGTCGCCGGTGGCGAGTCCCTCCGAGGTCGACACCAACAAGGTCACGCGCGAGAACTGCACCGTTGCCGTGTGGAACGGCGTGGGGGTGTCGGGTGTGGCGAACGACTGCACCAACGAGCTCAAGAAACTCGGATGGAACGTGATCAGCACCGGAAACGCCAGCCAATTCGTCTACGACGAGACGTTCATCGTCTTCAAGGACACGGATGACGAGGCGGCCGCCCGCTTGCTCGCGGCCGATCTTGGACAGGGACGAGTCGTGCGCAGCTACGCTCGCTACAGCTATACGGGAAACCTACTCGTGGTAATCGGCAAGGATTACAAGCCGTACTAGCAGTTGGAAAATAATTTCGAGAAACTTCGAATTGGCGCTTGACACCCCTTTGGGCGATGCGTAATATACCAACTCGCGCCGCAACGAAGGGCACCATGTTCGACGCGGATAGGGGCAGGTCAGAAGACAGGTTCCTATCGATGGCAAAGAAGGAATTCTTCAAAAATTTTTGAAAAAATTTCAATTTGCTATTGACGCAAGAAGCGAAGGAGCGTAAAGTACATCTTCGCGCCGCTCGTGAGGCTTTGCCTCGATGCGGCAGGGACGGTCTCGAAAAGAGCCCGTCTCGGAACCTTGAAAATCGGATACTGTTTAGACGAAAAGTGATACAAGCCAACGAGTTCTTTGAATGATCACATGAAGGAACCCGCCTCGGTCAGATACCGAGGAAATCCTTAAAAGAATTCTAAAAGACGGCTCCTCTCTTTCTACCGAGGAGTCGCATCCGGAAACCGGCTATCGCGAGAGCGAATAGCCAAACCACCGGAATCAGATAAACCGTTCTTGATGCAGGCTTTGCCTGCTTTTGAATGGAGAGTTTGATCCTGGCTCAGGATGAACGCTGGCGGCGTGCTTAACACATGCAAGTCGAACGAGAAAGCACCTTCGGGTGTGAGTAGAGTGGCGAACGGGTGAGTAACACGTGAGCAACCTGCCTCTCACTTCGGAATAACTCAGGGAAACCTGTGCTAATACCGGATACTCCGTACATTCCGCATGCTATGTACGGGAAAGCCTTGTGCGGTGAGAGATGGGCTCGCGGCCCATTAGGTAGTTGGTGGGGGAACGGCCTACCAAGCCGACGATGGGTAGCCGGGTTGAGAG
>ERZ857480.59896-NODE-92739-length-145908-cov-30.9658_pt1 | contig 145908 bp, 128 predicted proteins | sample MGYA00519767_ERZ857480 | MGnify/ENA primary metagenome ERZ857480 (study PRJEB31778, sample SAMEA3449210) | human gut metagenome | biome: human gut; feature: human-associated habitat; material: faeces | place: United Kingdom | collected 2010/2012 ...
AAGCAGCGGACCTGGACGAACTTGGTCTTGATGGAGAACCAGAGGCCGCAGCCGAGAAGCAGAATGACCAGGATATAGTCAGACAGATACGTGTTGATCGTCTGCACAATAGGGAGCAGAATGTCGTTCATTATGGATCCTCCTGTTTTTTCGGGACGGGCGGAAAGTACCCCATCAGTCCGTTTTATGTCCCTGTTGTTATCATTCTACATAATAATTTCACATTTATCAACGGTTTAGCCTATGCCCGCCTGTGCTTATATGGCGTTTTTTGCATCGGTTTTCATATCGAATATGCAAATATATCTTTTTGGCGCCCAAAAAATGATTATTGATTATGTATATTTTATTTTTCTGCATTTTCAGTTTCGAAATTATTCAATACGTTTACAGTTTGTTCATAAAATAGGCCAAATCGTGACGGAATTGTGAACTTCCCGCATTGATGACTATGATCTGTGTCTTGGCTTGCGTATAAACAGGCGGACGTTATGTTCTTCTTCCCGACCGTTTTTCCATATACCCCCGGATTGTATATCAGATAATATATTTGTATTTCTCTTTGACCTATGTCATACTAATGGATAGAAATCTGTCTGATCGGGAGGTTGTCCAGTAATGAAAAAGCTTCTTTTGGGGAACGGCGCCATCGCCCGGGGCCTGTATGAGGCCGGATGCCGCTTTGTTTCCTCCTATCCCGGCACCCCCTCCACGGAGGTCACCGAGGAGGCCGCCCTGTACCCCGAAATCTACGCCGAATGGGCTCCCAATGAAAAGTGCGCCATGGAGGCCGCTTTGGGCGCTTCCATTGCCGGGGCAAGAGCCGCCACCGCCATGAAGCATGTAGGCCTGAACGTGGCCGCCGACCCCCTGTTTACCGCCAGCTACACCGGTGTCAACGGAGGCATGGTAGTTATCGTAGCGGATGATCCGGGGATGCATTCCTCCCAGAACGAGCAGGATTCCCGGCACCATGCCATTGCTTCCAAGCTTCCCATGCTGGAGCCCGGAGATTCCGCCGAATGCCGGGATTATGCCAAGCTGGCCTTTACCCTTTCCGAACAGTTCGACACACCGGTACTCCTGCGCACCTGCACCCGGGTGGCTCACTCCCAGAGTCTGGTGGAACTGTTTGACCGGGAAGAGTGCCCGTTAAGCGAGTATACTAAAAATCCCGCCAAGTTTGTTATGACCCCCGGCAACGCCATTCCCGCCCATGTACGGGTGGAACAGCGCACCGAAGCCCTGCGGCAGTGGAACGAAAACTCCCCTATCCTCAAAGAAGAGATGGGCAGCGGCGAATGGGGCATCATTACCTCCGGCATCAGTTATCAATACGTGAAGGAAGCCCTGCCTGACGCCAGCGTGCTGAAGATAGGCATGGTCAATCCCCTGCCGCTGGAACGTATGGCGGCTTTCGCCAAAAAGGTCAAAAAGCTGGCCGTAGTGGAAGAACTGGATCCTATTATGGAGGAACAGCTCCGGGCCATGGGCGTCCATGTGGATCTGGGCAAAAAGGAATTGGGGCTTTTGGGCGAATACTCCCAGAGCCGTATCCGGGCGGCCTTCGGCATTGCCAATCCGGAAAATCAGAAGCTGGAGGAGCCCCTGCCCGTGCGTCCCCCGGTACTCTGCCCCGGCTGTCCCCACAGAGGCCTGTTCCATGTGCTGCATAAACTGAAAGTACGGGTCTCCGGGGATATCGGCTGCTATACGCTTGGAGCTGCAGCCCCTCTGAGCGCCATGGACACCACCATCTGTATGGGTGCTTCCATTGGCGTGCTTCATGGCATGAATAAAGTCCGTCCGGAGGAAAAGGTACCTGCCGTGGCGGTCATAGGCGACTCCACCTTCATGCACAGCGGCATGACTGGACTGGTGAACCTGGTATACAATCAGGGCTTTGGCCTGGTGCTGATTTTAGATAACTCCATCACCGGCATGACCGGCCACCAGCAGAACCCCTTGACGGGCATGACCCTGAAAAACCGGCCTACGGCTCAGCTTTCCGCCGAAGCTATTGTAAAGGCCTGCGGTATAGAGCGGGTGCGGGTGGAGGACCCGCAGGATCTCAAGGGTCTGGAAGCCGCTATCCGGGAAGAACTGGCCGCCAAGGCGCCCTCGGTGATCATCGTACGCCGTCCCTGCGCTCTGCTGAAGTGGGTCAAGCACAATCCCGCGCTTCATGTGGATACAGACAAATGCCGCAGCTGCCGGGCCTGTATGCAGATCGGCTGCCCGGCCCTGGTCTTTGCGGATAAAGCCCGGATCGATCCCACCCTGTGCGTAGGCTGTGGGCTGTGCGAACAGCTTTGCCATTTTGACGCCATTAAAGCATAAGAGAGGAGCCAGAGTATGGAAACCAAATCCATTATGATCGTAGGCGTAGGGGGCCAGGGTACGCTTTTGGCTTCCCGGATCATCGGCCACGCCCTGACGGGTAAGGGCTATGACGTAAAGCTTTCTGAGGTACACGGTATGTCCCAGCGGGGCGGCAGCGTGGTGACCTATGTGAAATACGGAGAGAAAGTTTATTCTCCTCTGGTAGATCTTGGAGAAGCAGACTGCATTCTCTCCTTTGAAAAGCTGGAGGCCGCCCGTTTCCTGCCTTACCTGAAAAAGGAAGGACGGCTCATCACCAACCTGCAGGAAACCCTGCCCATGCCGGTGATCACCGGCACCATGGCCTATCCTCAGGAACTGACGGAGAAGTTGGAAGCACGCTGCCGGCTCACAGCCATCGATGCCCTGTCCATAGCCATGGAGTCAGGCTCTCCCAAGGCTGTTAACGTGGTACTTGTAGGCGTGCTCAGCCGGTATATGGATATTCCGGAGGCAGACTGGCTGTCTGCGCTGGAAGCCACTGTGCCCCCCAAGTTCCTGGAACTGAACAAAAAGGCCTTCCTCCTGGGACGGGCGGCGTAACCGAAAATAAGGCGAAAAGAGGGCCTCCAGGGCCCTCTTTTTACATAAAAGCAAAAGACGCATGGCAAGTATTCTCCGTGGATAGAAACGAAGCCGTGTCGCGTCTCGCTGCTCTGTAGTTGGATACACCGTTGATAGACGAAGCCCGCAGCCTTCCCACTGTTAGTCTATATGCCTTACTTCCGTCTGCAACAGGTTCCGTTTCGCATTCCGGGTAAACAAAAGAAGCCGCAGCAGCGGCTTCTTTTTCTGTTTTTGTTTGGTTTACAGGGCTTTGGTTTCCACTTCTTCCGTGATCTTCTTGAGGAAGTCCTCCAGGCTCATGGTACCCAGATCCCCGTCCTTACGGGAACGGACGGCCACAAGATCCTGCTCCACTTCCTTGTCACCCAACACCAGCATGTAGGGAATCTTTTGTATCTGGGCCTCACGAATCTTAAAGCCGATCTTTTCGTTCCGCAAATCTATATCACAACGGATGCCTGCTTTGTCCAGCGCGGCTTGCACCTGCTTGCACTTCTCCGCCGCCCGGTCAGTAATGGGCAGCACGATGGCCTGCACCGGCGCCAGCCAGGTGGGGAAGGCCCCTGCAAAGTGCTCCGTGATCACGCCGATAAACCGCTCAATAGAACCGAACACTACCCGGTGGATCATCACCGGCCGATGCTTTTCACCATCCTGCCCCACATACTCCAGTTCGAACCGCTCCGGAAGCTGCATATCCAACTGGATGGTTCCGCACTGCCAGGTACGTCCCAGACAGTCTGCAATGTGGAAGTCAAGTTTGGGGCCATAAAATGCACCGTCGCCTTCGTTGACCACATAGTCCTTGCCCATTTCCTGAATGGCAGCGCTGAGAGTTTCCTCGGCAAAGCGCCAGTCCTTCTCTTCCCCGATATGATCTTCCGGCATGGTGGAAAGCTCGATGGTATACTTAAGCCCGAAGGTGCTGTACACCTCGTCAAAGAGCTTGACCACGTTTTTGATCTCATCCTTCATCTGCTCCCAGGTCATGAAGATATGCGCGTCGTCCTGCGTGAAGCAGCGCACCCGGAAAAGCCCGTGAAGGGCGCCGGAAAGCTCATGACGATGAACGATGCCCAGTTCCCCTACCCGCAGGGGCAGATCCCGGTAAGAATGCATCTGAGTCTTATAAACCAACATGCCGCCGGGGCAGTTCATGGGCTTGATGGCAAAGTCTTCCCCATCGATGACGGTGGTGTACATGTTGTTTTTGTAGTGATCCCAGTGGCCGCTGCGCTCCCAAAGGGTTCGGCTGAGAATGATGGGGGTGGAGACCTCCACATAACCATAGCGCTTATGCACCGCTCTCCAGTAATCGATAAGAGTATTTTTCAGCACCATGCCTTTGGGCAGGAAGAAGGGAAAACCGGGGCCTTCGTCCATAATGGCAAACAGACCCAGTTCCTTGCCCAGCTTCCGATGATCCCGCTTTTTAGCTTCTTCCAGCATCTGCAGATAAGCATCCAGATCGGCCTTCTTTTCAAAGGCGGTACCGTAGATACGCTGAAGCATCTTGTTCTTTTCGGAACCGCGCCAGTAGGCACCGGCCACGCTCATGAGCTTGCAGTTTTTCACCTTGCCAGTGGAAGGGACGTGAGGGCCTGCGCACAGATCTACGAACTCACCCTGGCGATAAAAGCTGATAACGGCATCCTCGGGCAGATCCCGGATCAGCTCCACCTTATAGGGCTCTTCCTTTTCTTCCATATAACGGATAGCCTCTTCCCGGGGCAGCTCAAAGCGTTCCAGAGGCAGGTTTTCTTTTTGGATCTTAGCCATTTCCTTTTCGATAGCGGCCAGATCCTCAGGGGTAAAGGGCTGAGGCGCATCAAAGTCATAATAGAAGCCGTTATCAATGGAGGGACCGATAGCCAGTTTGATCTCCGGGTGCAGGCGTTTGACGGCCTGAGCCAGTACATGGCTGGCAGTATGACGGTAAGTACGGCGGCCGCCGTCATCTTCAAAGGTAAGCAGCTTCAGCTGACAGTCGTGGCCGATAGGCATAAAATCATCGCAGACTTTACCATCGATCTCACAGGCCAGCGTGGCCTTGCCCAGCCTGGGGCTGATGGAATTGGCGATATCCAGCGCCGTGGCAGTATCTTCGTAGTTCCTCTGAGAACCATCGGGAAAGGTTACGAGCATTGTATATATCCTCCTGTTGAAATCGTAGTAAGAGCGGCCACGAAAAAACGCCTCAATGCCGATGCATTGGGGCGTCAAGAACGCGGTTCCACCCAAATTGGTACTCTTTGCAGGCTGTATGGGGCCTGCACCCCCGGGTCACCGGGCGGTCTTCCCCTCCGCCTCCCCCACCGCCTTTTCAGCTGCCGGCGGCTCTCTTGGAGGAAGGCCCTCGGAAGGTACTGCTTCCCGGGTCATACCCGAATTATAAGGTATTATATCACGTTTTTCCAGGCTGTCAAGGGAGGGTGTGAACGGTATTTGCCAGTGGTGCCATCGCATTTTCCAAGGCTACAGCAAGCGCAAGGCCAGCATATAGGCGCCCGTACCCAAAAGGATGCTCAGCAGCGTGCTCATCTTCCAGGCATAACTTCCCGCCGTCAACAGGCTGCCCAACAACAGAGGCCCTGCGTTTTCCGCCGGAGTTGTGATCCCGTCCTTCAGGCAATATACCACCAGCACCGCCATAATGGCCGGAGGCAATAGTTTTCCCAGCCTGCGGACCCATTCGGGCAATCCTTTCCCACCCTGGCCGAGCAGAAAGGGAGCAGCCCGCAGCCCCAGCGTCACCAGGGCGGATATTCCCACGCACAGCAATTGTCTTCCGTTTTTATGTCCCACAGGGGGATGCCCCCGACAAACCATCAGCACGCACCCGCCAGCATTGCCATATGAGACCACGGAGCCTCTGTCAGGACTGCATCTTCCGATAAGGAGGTGTTTCTTCCGGTATGCTTTGCATAAGGTTCCGTATAAGCACACTGCGTCCAACCAACAAACCTGCAAGCAAAGAAAAGACAGCGGATTTCATACTTTTTCCGAGATTGTCCTGCCTTCATGCTGCCCCGTTTTCTGACGATTGCATGGAACACACTAAACTTTGTCTGCCATCAAATCTTCCGTTTCAAAACCGCACAGGCCCCACCCCAACTCAGTTTGAAATGAGGCCTATGCCATAAACAGTTTTTAGCGGAAACTGATACTGTCCAAAATGTTGCTGCATGCAGAACCTGCGGCCGGAACTTCCGTTGCATAAGCGATGTCAATGGATATCCAGCCGCCGTTGGGAAGTTCTGCATAATACTGCACCCAATCGATCCCAAAAGCGGTGAATGCACGGCCGATCATCTCAATGCCGCCGATGGTGCGGGGCTCAAGTTCAGTCAGGTTCTCATACGAATCCTGATAAGAATTGATTTTATCCAGACTCTTTTTAATTTCGATCTTGATATACGGCGTATTATACGGCGCATCATCCGGAGTAGGATTATTGATGATCTTAAATGAACTGCCGTTCTCCTTCACACACCATGCACCCTCCGGGATCTCAAAGGAAACCGTTGCTTCGGCTGCTTTGGAAAACTCGACAATCTTAACACTTTGCCGGAGCATCTTTCCGGTACCGGTCGGCCGGCTGCCCAGTGACACGGCCTTTACATCATACGCCGGTCCTGTCCAGTTACCCGACGACCAGCTGCAACTGATTTCCTCTCCGTTTTTAACATTAAAGCTCACAAGCAGCGTTATGTTTTCGGGTGCAGACCACTCATAGGTATGGAAATCGTCTCGCCAGGCATCATTGACCTTATACGGTACGCCGTCGGTGCCAAGAAGCTTCCGAATATCGGAATACTTGACGTCATTCCAAATGAAATCACCCTTAAGAGAAACGATTGCAGTATCCATAACCTGACGGGAAACCTGACCGGCTGCATCCGCAGTGGACCTGCCATCGGGCTGTGGCTCCGGTTCTGTCGAATTTCCGGTTGTATCAGTGCCCTGCGTTACGTCTGCGCCAATGTTATCCGGCATGGCTTTGCCAGCATCTATCAGCGGCAGATACCATTCCTCATAGCTTCATGGCCGGCTTTCTTCCGCCACATCGTCCCAAATCTACCCCCAGGGCCGGAGCATCAGCTTATAATAGTAAACGTTTCCATTGTCGTCATCGTAATCACCTGTAATGACGAGCATATTTTCAAAACCGGAAAGCGCCGGGTCAATGATCCAGTCAGCGTGAGCCAGATTCTTTTCCATAAACCAGCCCCCTTCGGACATAAGGGTGCCATGTTCGCCTACGCCATTATCGGACAAGCTGACATGCACGCTGCCGATTCCGCCGGTGGTACGAGGCATATCGTCATCCCACATTTCCATGGTGCCGGTATAATCGCTGCTGATCTCAATACGGGCTTCACCGTCCCAGTATTCACCCTCCAGATCCGCAAACTTGCCCTTGCATCCGTACATGAACCACCAGCCGTACCAGTTTCCGTTCCACCAGGCGAGCAGAGGATCGGTCTCATCTTCCGTCTCTGCCGAAGCGGCATCCGGATTTGCCCCGGCACTGCGGTCTACAGAATCAAGCGCAAAGAAAATCGTTCCGCCCAGGTCTGCATGCGTGATGCCGATAACACCAGGTTCCTCTTCATAGAACCCCATCTGATCGCCGCTGGCAAAGTTCAGCATGCCCAGTTCGTATTCCAGCGTGAACGTATCCTGTTCTTCCCCCTCGAAGCTTAGTTCGCCGGTATAGCCGGCGGCCGCATCATAATCAATCCGCAGATAGCTGCTGTCCATCATATCCATCTCCACAAGCGCGGCATAATCATAGCGTACACCTGCAACTTCCATTGCGTAGAGCGTATAAAGGCCAGCCAGACGGCCCGTATCATTGGGCACTGCTTCCAGATTTCCGACCCAGTCCGGCATCTCCATACCGGCTTTAAGATAGCGGGTAACTACGCCGTCATCCTGTATCTCCAGCACTCCGTCCTTCAGCGTACCAGTCAGCGGCACGCTGATACCGAAGATACCATAGCTACCGGAGAAGTTATCTCCCTCCAGCTGCCATTGAATGTCGAAATTCTGTCCGTTGGAAACAACTCCCTTGCCTTCCTTTTTAAGTTCAACATAGGCATTCTCGTTTTCCGGTGCATAAAAGTTCTTTCCGTCTGCCGCCACGGCAATACAGTTGTACTTTCCCGTCACGTCTGCGGCTTCATCCTTGCCGCAGGCGGCAAATCCCATCAGCATGGCTGCCGCCAGGAGCAGCGCAAACAGCCTTTTTAAAGTCTTCTTCATGATTCCTCCTTATAAATTGTTGTTGTGTTCTGTTCAAAGCGTATCCAACACGGCTGCCAAATAAGTGGGAGATACGGATGCATAGATAAAATTGTCGATCCGCCCGTCTTTCTTCGCCTGCAGAACGCGAAAGGCCAAGGCACGATCGGCGTTTTCATCCACCAGCAGAAGGATCTTACAGTCCGGCCGCTGACGCTTGACTTCATTGCGCAGCCGCAACCGTTCCTCCAGCCTCCAGGGGGATACCCCGTTACCTCCATATTGAGAGCATAGGCAAGGCTTGACCTGCACAGCGCCGCCGTCTTTTCCGGGGCTTCGGCACGGAGAACATTAAAATCCGGATCGCTGCGCTCTAATGCCTGTGAGATCGCATTGGCAAACATGGCACATTGCATATCGAGTACGATTCTTTTCATCGACCCCTCCTTTCCTGTTTCCAGCATAGGGGATAAAAGAAAAAAGCACACTGTCCAAATGGACAGTGTGCAAAGAAAAAACAACTCTATTCTTCCGGAAAATTGGCGGTCAGCCGTGTTTCTATGGCGGCTACGGCCAGCTGCAGCTTATTTTCAAAATTTGTTTTTTGCAGCATGCTGCTCACATGGTATTTGACCGTTCGTGCATCCACCCCCAGTGCTTCCGCCGTGGCGGTATAGGACATGCCCTGCACCAGACAGCGCAACACCCGCATCTCCGCCCCGGTAAATTTGCTGCTGCAGGCAGTGCCTATCCGGGTGACCGGCGGGGCATCGGGAAAGATATGTTCTCCGTTGAGCGTCCGGCGCACCACATCCATCAGCTGATCCCGGCTCCCGTCCTTATACCACAGGCTGTCTGCCCCCAACGCCTTTGCCTGCCGCAGGATCTCCCCGTCGATAAGGGAAGTCACAATGACGATCCGTATATGAGGATGTTCCCGTTTGATTCTGGCATCAGTAGAAAGACCATTTTCCCGGTTTTCCGTTTGCACATCCATTAAAATCAGGTCTATCTGCTGCTGCCGGCACAGCTCCGGAGCGGCATTTGCACCCGGAACGGATCCGGTCAAAGCAAAGCCCGGCTCTTTTTCCACATAGGATTCCAGAAGCTTTCGCACCATGGTCTGGTCTTCCACGATCAACACATGGGTCATATGGGTTCCTCCTGTATGGGAATGGTAATCGTCAGCACAAAGCGGGGGGCTGCTTTCTATATGCATGGTGCCCTGTGCCTGTTCTGTACGGCGGCGCAGGCCGCTGAGTCCGCCGCCCTCTCGGATCGTCTGCTCCGGTGCGTTTCCATCATTCGTAATGGTCAGTATGGCCTGCCTGCAGCCGATCCGGCAGTCCGCAAAGAGTCTGCTCCCTCCCGCATGACGAAGGCAATTGAAGGTACATTCCCGAATGGCCAGAGAAAACAGTTCCCGTGCTCCGGGCTCTTCGGGTATGGTCCCTGTAAACGTTACCTCCGCACCAAGTTCTTTTGCCCTCAGCTTTGCATGGGCAAGGACATCCCCGGGCGGCTCCCGCCCTTCGGCATGCAGCAGGCGGATCGTAGTGCGCCACTGTTCGGATAAGGCATGAAGCGCCGAAAGATCATCGCATTGCCAGAATGCCCGCCGCACAGACAGCAGCGAATAGCCTATGTCATCGTGCACGCGGATCTTCATGCGCAGGATCTCTTCCTCCCGAATGATATCCGCCAGGTCCTCCCCCAGCTTCCGCAGCTTTTGATTTGCCGCATCCAGCCGCTCGTTTTCCCGATGAAGCTCCGTGCGCACCTCCATCAGGGCAGATACATCCGAAGCGATGACCTCGGTACAGCGCTGCCCGTCTCGATCGGTGATCTTCCTTTCCGAAAAGCGCAATATGCTTCCATCCGGAAAATGATACACGCCCGGCATGGCCAAGTCCGCCGTCACCCCCGCCGGAGGCTGCTTCAACGCCGCCTGCAGTTCTCCCAGTGTCTGCACCCCGCTTCCAAAGAACATAGCCCCCACCATCAGCATCCGGTGGTTCATCAACCGTACCAGTCCCTTATCATTAAAGATACAGACGGCAGCCGGCAGGTTATCAAAGCTTTCTTTGATAACGTTCATATATTCTCCTCCTCCGCCGTCCATGTCAGGTGCCAGAGCCCATCCTCATCCTTTTCGGCAGTCAGGCCGGCAAAGCGTTCGCACAGACCATTCAGCGGCTCTTTGCAGCTTACACTGAGGCGCATCAGAAGAACCGTCCCCTCCTGCTGTACATACAGCAGCATGGCCGAAAGACTTCGCCCGGTATCCAGCACTGCGCCAAACAGGTCATATAGCATAAGCGCTTTTGCTGCGAAAAGGTCTTTCTCCAGTTTCAGCTCCACCGTGCAGCCCACACCGCAAAGCTGGAGAGCCTGGGCCGATTCATTCAGACAGAGGAGCAGTTCGTTTGTATCCAGAGTATCCTTTTGCACCGCCAGAAAGACCAGATTGCTTCTGCGTTTGATATACGTCATGATAACGGCGATCCGGCCCAGCAGGCCTTTTGCTTCCTCCAAAGATTGGGCAGCGGACAGCTCCGTCAGCAATATTTCCAGCCGTGCAAACTGAGGAGCGGATTCCTGCTCGATAAGATCATATAGCCTCGTCTGCTCCTCCAGTTTCAGCCGCCGCGCCTTCTGCGCATTCTCCTCCTTGAGAATATCTCCTGTATCCCGCAATTCCTCCTGTACCAGCCGCAAACGATCCAGAGCATCCTGTAATTCGGAAATGTCCTCCTGCCAGAAAACGTATCCGCCGTGGACAGGACTGCTTTTCAAAAGCGTGCTGCGGTCCAGTTCCGTCGTTTGGCAGAGAGCTTCCCGCATCTTTTCCTCCGGAAACGGATCCCCCGGCACCGAAGCCGCCAGTGTATGCAGATGTGTATCCGTAATCTGTGCCCGGATACCGGAAACTTCAAACAGCGCCTCATACCCGGTGTTGGACTGGATCAACCCGCAGCGGATGCAGCTTTCGATCCCGGCAGTCAAAAGCAGGCACTGCACCACGGTCATATCCCCCAGCAGATCCCGTAACCAGCCGACCCCCGCCACATAAAATACCGTATACACAGCCGCCAGCCCCACAGGTACAAAGGGCGCCCAAAGCGTCACCCGGCTGCGTGGGATCCGACACCTGAGCAGCATGGTCACCACTGCCGCCCCCATCCCCAGAGCGATCCAGCCCATCACGGCAAAATAACCCGCGCCGTAAGTATGATCGATGTCCAGCCATACCGCCGTATCCGCCGGAAAAACAAATACCAGCTGATGCAGATCGTTAGTCAGCACCAGCAGAAGCAGTAGCGCCGTTGGCAAATACAGAAAGCCCGTCCACCGGGGCAGCCGGTAATTTTCCGGCCTGCCGAGAGAAAAAGCCACCAGCACCGAAAGCAGCGGTATGAACAGCATGGGAAAATAGTAGCCGTACCAGAGATACCGTATCGCAGTGGGTGTTGTATGCTCTAAAAGACTTCTTAATCAAGCGGTTGGGAAGTCTCTTAGAACACACAACCTAAAACCGAAGAAAGGAGCGCAAGTTATGAGAAAAAGCGAGAAAATCACAGCTCTGTACGAACGACTGAGCCGTGATGACTTTGGCAAAGATGATGACCAACAGCGTGAGAGCAATTCCATTTCCAATCAAAAGGCTAGGCGCAAAGCAAAAGCAAGAAAAGCGGCTTTCAAAAACTTTTATGACCCCCATTCGGCCTCGCGCTGCCGCCATGACGGAAAATTCATATATAAAACCCGAAAAAATCATGGAAAGCAGTCGAAATTCCATGAACAAAACGACCGGATTATGCTATAATAATAGTATCAACAGGCGAAGGAGGATTGCTACTATGGCTAACAACAATAAGAAAGATGACAGTTGGGAAGCTTTTCTGCGAGAATGCAATCGCAAGGCTGAGCTAAACCGGAAGAAGCGCAGGGAATGCACCATTACCGGAAGCGTTATTGGTGACTCGTTCCTGTTTGATGCCCTGATGGGAAGAAATAACCGCAGCCGGGACGACGACAGAAAGCGCAGAAGATAAGGAAGAAGGAGTGCAGGATCCGTGGGCTCGCCTGTAAGAATGGCCATATTGTGCCGTATGCCCTGAACATGGGGGATGCTTTCTCTGAATATTCCGGACAAGCATGTACTGGAACATAGGGAGCCGAAAGCAAAGCGGGCATTGCACCGAATTGTGCCTGCATATCCTTTCAAAAGGGTGTAGGCAGAGACTTTGGATGTATTCCCGTATGTGGGGTTTTTATGTGCAATTTCGTGTGCACAAATTCCATCAAGTATGTCCTGTCAATAATAAAAACGGCAAAAAACCGTCAGAAACGGATCAAAAGCTAACGAAGCACCAATAAAAGCAAGAAAAAAACGCCTTGTCAGGCGTTTTTCTGTATTGGTACCCGGTACGGGAGTCGAACCCGTGTTACCGCCGTGAGAGGGCGGTGTCCTAGGCCACTAGACGAACCGAGCAAGTCAACATAACATATGATACCAGAGGTTGGCCTGACTGTCAATGTTTTTTTGAAAATATTTTTGCTTTTTGTCACCGGTTCTTTTTCTGCAAAGGCTCCGGAGGCCGGGGCGGCAGGTTCAGTTCCAGAGAACCATACCGCAGCTGAGGCGTAAACAACGGATCTCCCCGGATAAACAGCGGACGGAATATATCCCGGTAAGGAGCAGTATCCGGCAGAGGATCATTTTGAACCGCCGCACCTTCCAGTTCAAAAACAGCCTGAGGACAATATACACAGCGTCCCAGCTTTAAGCACAAGGCCTCCATATGGCCGCCCTCCGTCAAGTCTTCGTCAAATCCGCCCGCCGAAAGAAAGACCTGTCTGCGGAGCATGGTGCCCCCTGCAGGCAGACAGGAGACGCTTCGCAGCCGATCCGTCCAGAAAGAACCCTCCTTTATCAATGTGGGAGCAACCCCGGGCAAACCTCCGGGCAGCAGGGCCACCCCGGGGTGCAGTTCCCTTTTCCCTCCCACGGCGGCCACCCCGGGCGCCATGGCCCAGGCAAACAGCCAGCCCATAAAGTCCGCCGTCCGAGGCAAACACCCTTCCTCCATAAACAGCAGGCACTCCCCCCGAGCCTCCCGGGCTCCCATGTTCAGCTGAACAGGCAAAGATGCCTTTGACAAAAGCACCCTGGCCGCTCCGTTTTTTTCCAATGCGTGAAGATACCGGCGAGTATCTTCCTGCAGCCGATCAGGGCACAGCAGGATCCACTCGTAGTACGGATAAACGCTCCGCCGTTCCACCCATTCCAGCAGGCGCTTCAGTGGGAACAACGCTCCTGAACAGGGCAGCAGCATAGATACAAGAGGCGGCTTTTTTACTGCCGGACGCAGGGCAAAGACCCCCGGTATGCCGCTTTTTTCCGCAAAGCCGCCCAGCCCCCGCCTATACATGGCTCTTTGTGCAGGCCATGAAGCGGGTGCAGATTTTTCTTTAGGCAGCGAAAGCAGTATCAGGGGAATATGCCGCGCCACAATCCCCTGCTCCTCTGCCCGCAGCAGCATATCCCAAAGAGCTTCAGGACTCCATGCCTGCAAGCCCCCGCAGCGGCGGTATGCATTTTTTTTCAAAGCCACGCAGCGCCCCATATAATTGCCGGAAAGCAGAGTAAAGTCTCCTCTTCCGGGCTTAAAGAGCGGTTCCTGGCGACGGCCATGCAGGAGTGTATCTTCATCCCCGAATACCAGCTCTCCGCCCTCCAGTAAAGCCCGTCCCAAATGATACACGCATTCCGGAGTCAAACGGCTCCCCCGGGGCAGAAACAGTATCCCTTTGCCCCGGGCCGCCAGAGCCCGCCTGTGCAGAGAATCTTCCTGCACCACCCGCTGATGGGGCAATCCCTCCTCCTTCTCCGTCAACACTTCAAAGCGAGAGCAGCTTTGAGTTTGCAATGAGCGGCGCAAACCGGAAATCTCTCCCTCGTCCACCAAAATAAAGGAAAGCAAAGGCTCCCCCGCCCCCAATGCCTCCCGCTGCCTTTTCTCCGCCCCGGGAGTAAGCCGAAAGGCTTCCACATATGTCTGATAGTCCATACCCCCAGCATAGACAAAAAGGCCTTCCGATTATACAATGGAAGGCCTTTTGCATGCTTTTATTTGTATGTTATTTTTATTTCCGCATCCCCTATTTTTTTCCTTGCTGTTTCTATGCGCAGTTTGAATTCTATGTTCTCAATATTCTCCGGATCATTCAATTGCATTTCCTCCAGAGAACTGGCCGCTAATTCCAGGTCCATGGCCGCCATGCCTCCACGAGGGATCTCCATAGAGTACAGCCAGCCATTTACCATAAAACCGTTTACGGAAAGAGAGTTGTACACATCGTCTACGATAATCGTCTCGCCATAGTTGTTTTCCACCAGAAGGGGGATATGCAGGTTCTTTCCCAATCAATATAGAGCAAATATAAATTATTATCTTACGTTCCATATTCAAATGGGACATATTGTGCTTTATGGTATACTTTAATATTCGCAGTAAAGTACTATAAAATTGGTATCGTAAACAATTGTTAAGAAATTATTTTAATAAAAATACGTCCTTCAAATGAGTTGCGCCATAAACACTGGTAAATATTTGATAAGTATGAAAAAAGTATTGACAATTCGCAGTTATGTCCTTATGATAAAGACATAATAGATATTTAGTGTGTGTACCAACAACAAAATACTTTAAAAGTTAAGGAGCGAACTTGGTATGCAAATGGAATTGACTGCACAACGTATAAAAACACATTTGGAAGATTTGAGTAAATATACTTCCACGCCAGGCCAGGGGGTTACCCGATTTCCGTTTACAAAGGAAGCCCGCATGGCCAGCGAGTATATTATGGCAAGAATGGCAGAAATTGGTCTGAAAACATATATGGATAATTCGGGTTCTGTCATTGGCAGACTAGAGGGCCAGATACCGGAAACAGTGATGATCGGTTCCCATTTGGATTCTGTTCGATGTGGCGGCGCATACGATGGCATTGCTGGCGCTGTATGTGGAATCGAGGCGGTACGAGCCATAGTTGAAAACGGAATTAAACCTTATTACTCTATCGAAGTAATAGCTACAAATGATGAAGAAGGATCCCGTTTCAAATCCGGTTTGTTTACCGGAAAAGTTATGGACGGGCAGTTATCTGTAGATGATATCAAGCGCTATCGGGATGAAGATGGCATAAGCGTATATGATGCTATGCTTGAATATGGACTTGATCCGGATGCAATTGCAGATAATCGTCGTGCTGATGTAAAAGCATTTATAGAAGTACATATAGAGCAGGGTCCTGTATTGGAGGCGGCAAAAAAAGATATTGGCGTTGTAGATGTAATCGTTGGTATTCGCCGCGCTCTTGTTACCGTAAATGGCAGAGCGGATCATATTGGAACCATGCCCATGAACATGCGTATGGATGCAGTAGAAGCTGCTGCAAAGGTCATTGCTAACATAGGAGACAGGGCTCGAAAATATCCTTTAGCGGTTGCCACCGTAGGAAATTTAAATGTGGAACCCAACATACTAAACATTATCCCCAGTAAAGTAACATATTCAGTTGACTTTCGCGGTACGGAACAGATTCATATTGATGAACAGTATCAGGGTATGATAAATGATCTTGACGCGGTATGCAGTCGTTTCCATATGACTTATCAAATTGAAGAAACATTAAATGTTGCGCCCGTTAAGCTGAATGATGCATTCAGAAGCTATATTGAAGAGAGTTGCCATGAACGAGGATGGTCTAATATGCATATAGTGAGTGGCGCCGGACATGATGCACAGGTATACGGTGCAAGAATGCCTGCGGCTATGATATTTGTTCCCAGCGTAGGCGGCCGTAGTCATTGTCCGGAAGAGTACTCCGAACCACGTACGCTGGCCATGGCATCAGCAACTGCGTTTGATACTTTACTCCAGATTTGTAAAGAAAAGCAGCTATGAAATTGACGATTCTTGTTGATAACAATACATATATAGATCAATATTACCTTGGGGAACCTGGTGTATCCTATTTCATTGAAGACTGTGGTATCAGAATTCTATTTGATACGGGGTATTCGGACGTTTATGTGCGTAATGCAAAAAAAATGGGTATTGATCTTTCCGAATTGGATGCAGTGGTTCTTTCTCATGGTCATAACGATCATACCGGTGGACTAGCATGGTTCCCTAAAATGAAAAGAAAGCCAAAGCTTATTGGCCATCCGCAAGTATTGGAGAAGAAAAGAGTTGGAGAATTAACGGTCTGTTCTCCGCTTGCTAAGGAAGTTCTTTCTGATATGTTTGAAGTGTGCCTTTCTTCAGAGCCAGTTCGCATATCCGAACACATTTTGTATCTGGGGCAAATCCAGCGAAGGAATACCTTTGAGAATACATGCCCTATAGGGGAACGCTTTTCAGACGGGGAATGGAAGCCGGATTTTTTACTGGATGACTCTGCATTGGTGTATATAGATATGAAGGAAAAAAGCATATCCATAATTACCGGGTGCTCTCATGCAGGTATCTGCAATATTATCGAGCAAGCCAAAACTGTCACCAGAATATCGACAGTCAAACGTGTAATAGGCGGATTCCACCTGCTAGACGGAAAGTCATTACAAACTATTCGCACAGCGGAGTATCTTAAAAACGAAAAAATTCCGTATCTATATCCATGCCATTGCACGTGTTTTAAATCCAAGGCAGAAATACATCGGAATACTCCAGTGGAAGAAGTAGGTGTCGGTGCCATCTATGAATGGTAACGCCGATATAATAAAAGCAAAGGAGAAAAACAGTGAGTACACCAAATGAAAACACGAACGCAAAGCCCTGCTGGAAAGAGTATAAGCTCCATATAGCAGTGCTGGTAATCGTCCTTCTAGCGGAACTAGTTATCCGCAAGCAGACCGTTACCTTCAGCAATGATGTCTATGGTACCCTTTCCATTGGATTTCAGCCTTTTGTCTTTGCCATGCTGCTCGGCTTGATCGCCTTTTTGGCAAAGCCTATCAAGGCAGTTGGCGAACACGAATCCGAGGCAGCTTCCGGCATTATGCTCATCTTTATTGGGCCTCTTCTCGCCAAGCTGGCTGTAGCAAGCGGACATTCAATCAATGAGATAATTGCAGTGGGTCCTGCTATCCTCCTTCAGGAATTCGGAAATATCGGTACAATGATTTTAGCATTGCCAGTTGCCCTACTGCTCGGCTTTAAACGTGAAGCCGTTGGCATGACGCATTCCATCGGTCGTGAGCAAAACATGGGGCTAATTATTGATCGCTATGGATTTGACTCTGACGAAACCCGTGGTGTATTGATGATCTACATCATTGGAACCGTTATCGGATCTGTGGTTATCGGTCCTTTGACCGGTATATTGGCTAATATACTGCCTATCAGCCCACTTGCGTATGCAATGGCAACAGGAGTAGGCAGCGCAGGTATGACTGCCGCTTCTTTGAGCACGTTGATTGACATGTTTCCTGAATTTGAAACACAGATGTCCGCCTATTCCAGCATGAGCAATCTGCTAACGCAGGTAGATGGCATCTATATGTCCGTACTAATTGGATTACCTCTGTGTAACCTGCTTTATAAGGTGCTGGAACCTACGCTGGGACGCATCACAAAGCGTGGTAGGCTTAATGCACAGAAAGCTGCTGAAAAGGAGGAAAAGTAACATGACTATAAAGAAAGAACATCTCAAAATGAGCGGCATATTGGATTGGGTTCTAATGCTTCTCATCTTTGGTGTACTGACCCTTATCATTAATATGCTCAGCTACAAGAATTCCATTATTTCGTCCATTCCCGGGATGCTTATACTGGTTGCTATTACTTTTGTTGGTATGCTTTTTGCAAAAGTAATTCCACTCAAAATTCCCGCTATCATCTATATCAGCATCATTGCTCTTGTCATTTCTTTACCAGTATTCGGTTCTGTAGCGCAATATGTATATGACAGCACCAGCAAAATCAGTACTTTGGCGCTTTGCACTGTCATTCTTGCATATTCCGGCGTAGCAATCGGAAAGAGCTGGGCAGAATTTAAGAAGATGGGATGGCGCGGCGTTGTTGTCACATTGTGTGTGATTCTTGGAACTTTTCTCGGTTCTGCTATTGTTGCGCAAATTGTACTCAAGGCACAAGGTATCATCTGATAATCAAGTTTATCATGCTAAAGCCTGGCAAAAGCCAGGCTTTAATTTCATATCGAAAGTCACAACTTGATTTTTATTATGATAAAAGCAATGCCAAGGCAGATCTTTGTTTACCGCATATACCACACCGGATTCACGGGGAGGCTGTCTATATACAGTTCATAAGTGATGGGGGCAGATTTCCCGCCTGTATCCGGTGCCGTACCCAGGGCATGGCCCTTTTCCACACGCTCAAACAGCTCTACGGATACGGAACCAAGGCCCCATACCCGAGATACAAATCCATTTTCATCGTGCTGGATATCCACCACATAGCCCATGGCGCCCCGTTTGCCCGCAAAAAGCACCACGCCGCTTTCCGGCGCTGTTACGGCAGCAGAAGCTTTGGCCCCATAGGTCAGGCCATAATGCATGATCCCCTGACTGATGCCGAAACAGGTTTGAATATTCCCCTTTACCGGAGCCTGAAGCTTCAGATTTTCCGCCTTACGTCCCATGGGCCAGTCCTTTTCCCCGGCCATAGCCTGAGGATCGGCTGCTGCTGCAGAGCCCGCTTCAGCCACATATCCTACTCCGCCGGATCCCACCAGAAAACGATTGGTCTCCGCCTGGCTGTAGGCCACAGCGCCCTTATAGGTAGTCTCACTGTATACCAGAGTAAACTCCGGGCTGCCCAGAGAACGGATGAACCGGGTTCCCCGGGGCAGGGCGCCGGTAGTAGTCACTATACTGTCTAAAGACCGTGTCTCCACTCTGCAGGTAACGGTGGTGCGCACCGCAGGCAGCAAGCCGGGGTTCTTTACCAGCACAGCATAGGCTTCTCCCTTTTTCAACAGCTCCTCGGTTCCATCCGGCGTCCCCAGAGCGATCTCACCTTCCAGAGCGGCTTTCAGCAAGCGTTCACCTGTATTCAACGGTTGTTCTGCCCAATATTGCAGATACTCTTCCAGCAATGCCATTGCTTCTTCCCGGCTCTCCATAGCGAAAAGTCCATGGCCATTGACCAACAGGGTAACGGCGCCTTCTGGATACTCCCGCTTTACAGAAATCTCCACCGGAGTTGGGCTGGGCGTCAAAGAAACGGCCTGCTCCAATATGGTGCCTACAGGGGTGGCAGTAGGTGTGATCCTTGGCTGGGCATATCCCAGCTTCCACCCACCTGCAGGCGAAAAAAACAGACCCAACAGCAGCGCTATCAGGGCCAATATGCCCACGGCACCCAGAATATACCAGGCGGAGGCTTTTTTTTCTTCCTTTTCGGGGCTGAAAACCGGTTTCTTTTCCATATGAAGCAGTATAGCACAAATGACCTCCTTTCACAAGAGCGCTGCAGGGAAAAGGCCCGAACGATCAAAGGAAGTGTTTCCTCCCAAAAAGGAACCCAGGGTGTGGAGCCGATCCATACGCAAAAAACCGGAACGCTGGCTTCCGACAATTTCCGATTCAGTACACACCACCTGCTTACTCCCATTTACGCCGATATCCACCGGATACAAAGGTGATCTGCAGGAAAAAGCTCCTCCCGGGCAATTCAATCCGGAAAATTGTTGGCAACACAAGCAAATGGTGGTATGATATGAATGGATGGATAGTTTGTAGAAAGGAGCCTTGCACAGATGAACGCTGCCGCCTTTTATCAGGGACGATCCTGCCGGGCATGGAAGCTTCTGGGAAGTCATCTGGAAACAGACAGGTGGGTATTCCGCCTTTGGGCCCCGGGGGCCCGCTCCGTCAGCGTGGTGGGCGACTTTAACGATTGGAAGCAGGGGGTCTCCCCCATGCACCGTCGCCCCGACGGTCTCTGGGAGTGTTCCGCAAGCAATGCCTGGGAAGGGCAGAAATACAAGTATGCCGTGGAGGGAGCCTTTGGAGGAATCGTTCTCAAAGCAGATCCCTACGCCCGCAAAGCCGAGCCTTTCGGTACTGCCTCCATACTTTTTGCCCCTGCACCCTACCCTTGGACGGATGAGGACTATCTGCACCATCTGCCAAATGCACACAAATCGCCCATGAACATATACGAGGTGCATCTGGGCAGTTGGAAAAAAGGGCTTTCCTACCGGCAGTTGGGGGATACGCTTGTTCCCTATGCCCGGGATATGGGATATACCCATCTGGAGCTCATGCCCCTGACAGAATACCCCTACGACCCCAGCTGGGGCTACCAGGTCACGGGGTATTTTGCTCCCACAGGGCGCTACGGGGACCCGGAGGATCTGAAATATCTTATTGATAAGGCTCATCAGGCTGGGCTGGGTGTGCTCATGGACTGGGTGCCCGCTCACTTTACCAGGGATGAATACGGTTTGGCCGCTTTTGACGGGGGATCTTTATATGAACATCCCGATCCCCGCCGGGCGGATATGCGTCAGTGGGGTACCCTGCTGTTTGATTACGGCCGGCCGGAGGTACAGAGTTTTCTCATCTCCAGCGCTGTATACTGGCTGGAAGAGTACCATCTGGACGGACTGCGGGTAGACGCCGTCAGCTGCATGCTGTATATGGATTTTGGCCGGGAAGGAGGCGACTATCTGCCCAATATTCACGGCGGCCGGGAGGATCTGGGAGCCATCTCCCTGTTTAAAAAGCTTTCCAGCGCAGTGCACGCCCTGCCGGGCCGCAAACTGCTGATTGCCGAAGAAAGCACCGCTTTCCCCATGGTTACCAACAAGCACGGAGCCGAAAGTCTGGGCTTTGACTTCAAGTGGAACATGGGCTGGATGAACGATATGCTCTCCTACATGGAGCTGGATCCCATCGCACGGAAATGGCACCATGATAAGCTGACATTCTCCCTTACCTACGCTTTCAGTGAATATTATCTGCTGCCCTTCTCCCACGACGAAGTGGTTCACGGCAAGCGTTCCATGCTTAACAAAATGCCCGGAGATTACAACGGCAAGTTCGCCCAGCTGCGGCTGCTGTACACCTATCTTATGGCTCATCCGGGCAAGAAGCTTACCTTCATGGGGATGGAGCTGGGGCAGTTTATTGAGTGGCGGTTTGGAGAATCTCTGGACTGGCTGCTGCTGGAATACCCTCAGCACAAAGCACTTCAGGGCTTTGTACGGGGACTCAACTGGTTTTATAAAGAACACCCGGCTTTATGGAACCGGGATGACGGCTGGGATGGTTTTGCCTGGTGCTCCGTAGATGATAAGGATCTTTCGGTAGTCTCCTTCCTTCGCCGCAGTGAAGAAGAGACCCTGCTATGCGCCTTTAATTTTACTCCGGTGGAACGGCCCGCTTATACCATGGGCATTCCGCTGGCAGGGGGATATGCGCCGGTGTTCTCTACCAATCCTCTTCCGGAAGCGGGCGGACTGTACCGCACCCGCCCCGTTCCTGCCATGGGACATGAATACTCGCTAACGGTACCCTTACCCCCCTTTGGCGGCGTATTTTTCCGTCTGGAAGAAGGGGTGCAGTCCTCTGTGCCATCTCCGTCGGAAGATACTGTTTCCTGAAAACGGAACCATACCCGGTACGCTTCTGCTGCGACCGGTGAATATATCATGAACAAGGAGGATCAGGATGAAGAAGAAAATCGTAGCCATGCTTTTGGCAGGCGGTCAGGGCAGCCGTCTGGGAGTGCTCACCTCCAACATGGCCAAACCTGCGGTGCCCTTTGGCGGCAAGTACCGGATCATCGACTTTCCCCTATCCAACTGCGTCAATTCCGGTATCGACACCGTAGGGGTGCTGACCCAGTACCGTCCTTTAGCTCTGAACGCTTATCTGGGCACCGGGCAATACTGGGATCTGGACAGAAACCACGGGGGTGTGTTTGTGCTTCCCCCCTATATGACGGAAAAGGTGGGGCAATGGTATAGCGGCACCGCCAACGCCATCTGGCAGAACCGGGAATTTGTGGATCAGTATGACCCGGAATATGTGCTCATCCTTTCCGGAGATCACATCTATAAGATGAACTATGCGGATATGCTGGCCTATCATGAGAAAATGCATGCCGCTGCCACCATTGCCGTTATTAATGTGCCTTTGGAGGAAGCCCATCGTTTCGGCATCATGAATACCGATGGAGAGGGTCGCATTGTCTCCTTTGAAGAAAAGCCCGTTCAACCCAAAAGCACCAACGCTTCCATGGGCATTTACATATTTAACTGGAAGCTCCTGAAAAGCTATATGGCCCGGGATGACGCCGATCCCCAGTCTGCCAACGACTTCGGCAAAAACATAATTCCCGCCATGCTGGATGCCGGAGAGATCATGGCCGCCTATCCTTTCCAGGGCTACTGGAAGGATGTGGGCACAGTGCAGAGCCTCTGGGAGGCCAACATGGATCTGCTGGGGTATCCGCCGGTCTTTGAACTGAATGATCCCAACTGGCGCATCTACACCCGCAATCCCGTGAAGCCCCCCCATTATGTGGGTGAGGAAGCCTATGTACGTAACGCCCTGGTTTCGGAAGGCTGTGTGGTAGAGGGTGCCGTGGAAAATTCCATCCTTTTTGCAGGCGCTATCGTAGAAAAAGGCGCCCGGGTAAAGGACTGCGTCATCATGCCCAACGCCTGCATCGGTGCCAACTGTGACCTGAATAAAGCCATTGTGGGGGAAAATACCCGCATCGGCGCCTATACGGTCATGGGCGGGCCTCTGCGTCCGGGGGAAACTGTCAATAATTCTCTCACCGGGGATATCACCCTGGTGGGCAACGATGTATCCGTGCCCCCCTGCAGCTACCTTGCAAAAGGGGCCGTTGTAAACGCCATGAGTCTGGAAAGCAAGGAGGAGCGCGTATGATCAGCAATGCCTTTGGTCTTATTTATGCCGGGGAAAGCAATCCCCATCTGAAAGATCTGACTCTGTCCCGTTCCATTGGTGCCGTGCCCTTCGGCGGGCGGTACCGCTGCATCGACTTTATCCTTTCGGACATGGTGAATTCCGGTCTGACCAGTGTGGGGGTCATTGCCGAAAAGAACTATCATTCCCTGATGGATCATCTTGGCTCCGGCAAGGAATGGGATCTGCATCGCAAAAGAGAAGGGCTGTACATCCTGCCTCCCTTTATGACCAAAGACTCCCCCGGCGTATCCAGCGGCTCCGTAGGCGCCATTCGTTCCGCTCTGGGCTATGCACGCCGGGCTCCGGAACCTTACTGCATCCTTTGCGCTGCAGGCATCGTATTGAACGTGGACTTTACCGCCATGATGGAGCAGCACCTTGCCTCCGGGGCAGATATCACCATGCTTTACAGTGATGACGGCGGTTCTCCCGAAGAGGAACAGGGGCAGGATCTGCGCTTTGTTATGGACGAGAACCGGCGGATCGTAGATATGGAACTGGACCCCTACCGGCCCCAAAGCATCAGCCGCAACTGTGATATCATGATCCTGCACAAGGATCTGCTGATCTATCTCATTAATGAAGCCTATGCCCGGGGAGAATATGACTTCAAGCGGGACATTATCCTTAAAAAGTACCGCACTCTGCGGATACTGGGCTTCCCTTACAACGGATATCTGGCCCGGCTCACCTCCATCTCCAACTATTTCCGCTGCAACATGGAACTGCTGGATCGAAAGGTACAGGAAGAGCTTTTCAACCCCATTCACCCCATTTATACCAAGGTCAAAGATGAAGTCCCGGCCAAATACGGCCCCGCCTCCACGGTGAAAAACAGCCTTCTGGCCGATGGCTGCCACATTGAGGGCCGGGTGGAAAACAGTATCCTGTTCCGAGGCGTTACAGTGGAAAAGGACGCCGTGGTGAAAAACTCCATTGTCATGCAGGGAGTCACCATCCAGTCAGGCGCTGCACTGGATCATATCATTCTGGATAAAGGCGTCACCATTCTGCCCGGACGAAATCTTGTGGGGTACGAAAGTTTTCCCATCGTCATCCGTAAGAACCAGACCGTATAAAAAGCAGGCAATATATTAAAGAAAGGGGCAACAGCTATGAAGGAACAGGCATCCCAAACGAACAAAATCGCCGCCGATACTCCCACGTCCTCCCGGCGGCCCATGAAAGTGCTCTTCTGCGCCAGCGAATGCGTGCCCTTTGTGAAAACCGGCGGGCTGGCGGATGTGGCCGGTTCCCTGCCCCGGGCTCTGGTGCAGGCGGGAGAAGATGTACGGGTGATCCTGCCCAAGTACAGGCTGATCCCTTATTCCTATATTTGCTCCATGGAGCATGTAACGGAATTTACCCTTCTTATGGGCAGCCAGAGCGTATACTGCGGCATCGACACCATTGTGGAACGGGGCGTGCGATATTACTTTGTGGATAATCTGGCCCTGTACAGCGGAGACAGCATATACACGGGCCATGAATCCGAAGGCTATCGTTTTGCTTTTTTCTGCCGGGCTATTTTGGAGGCCCTCCCCCGGATCGGCTTTTTCCCGGATATCATCCACTGCAACGACTGGCAGACGGGACTGCTTCCCGCTCTGCTCCGGTGCCAGTATGCCGGAGATCCCCGTTACGACGCCGTGCGCACGGTCTTTACCATCCACAATCTCCGCTATCAGGGGCTGTTTGACTGGGGGTATCTCAACGGATTTCTGGGTCTGTCCGACTGGTGCTATGACCCGGAGCGGCTGGAGTTTTACGGATGCGCTTCCTGCATGAAGGGCGGACTGGTGTTTGGCGACAGGATCACTACCGTCAGCCCAACCTATGCCCAGGAGATCCAAACCCCTTACTACGGAGAGCGGCTGGACGGGCTTCTCCGCCACCGCCAGAATGTGCTGACGGGCATTCTCAACGGCATCGACACGGAGGTTTACGACCCGGAGCGGGATCCGTATCTGCGGGTCTCCTTCTCCCGGGAAAACCGCCGCGGCAAGGCCGTGCAGAAGGCTGCCCTCCAGCAGGAATGCGGCCTGGAGGTTAAGGAGAATACGCCCCTTATGAGCATGATCACCCGCCTTTGCCCCCAGAAAGGGCTGGATCTGGTGGAGCGGGTCCTGCCGGATATCATGCGCCAGGATATCCAGATCCTTTTTCTCAGCAAGGGGGATGCCTATTACGAGGACTTTGTCCGCCAGGCCGCCCAGGCATACCCCGGCCGCATTGCCGCCCGTATAGAGCTCAATGAACCTCTGGCTCACCGGGTATACGCCGGCAGCGACATGTTCCTCATGCCCTCCCAGTTTGAGCCCTGCGGCCTGAGTCAGCTCATTGCACTGCGTTATGGGGCGATCCCCATCGTCCGGGAAACAGGAGGCCTGCAGGATACGGTGCAGCCCTTCAACGTATATACGGACGAAGGCAACGGCTTTTCCTTCCGACCCTATAATGCCCACGAAATGCTCTACACCATTGAACGGGCCTGCGGGTATTATAAGGACAAAGCCCTTTGGAACCGACTGATTGACAGAGCCATGGACAGCGATTATTCCTGGTCCAGGTCTGCTGAAAAGTACAGGGAGCTGTATCGTTCCCTGGTATAAATTGGTATTTAGGAGACAAGAAAGACTACTATGGCAAAAGAATTAAGAAGAATCGGCATTCTCACCAGCGGTGGGGATGCGCCCGGTATGAATGCGGCCATCCGCGCCGCCGTGCGCAACTGTCTGAAACATGACGTTACCCCTGTGGGCATCCGCCGGGGCTATAATGGACTGATCCATGCCGACACATACGAGATGGAAGCCAGTGACGTCAGCGGCATCATTTCTCGTGGAGGCACTATGCTCTATACCGCCCGCTGCGAGGAATTCAAGACCCCCGAGGGGGTAGCTCAGGCGGTTCGTACCTGCCGGTACTGCGGATTGGACGGCATCATCGCCATCGGCGGCGACGGTACCTTCCAGGGAGCTTCCAAGCTTTCTGCCGCAGGGATCAACACCATCGGCATCCCCGGTACCATTGACAACGATATCGGGTGCAGCCACTATACCATCGGCTTTGATACCGCCGCCAATACGGCCATTGAGTGCATCGACAAGCTCAGTGACACCATGCAGTCCCACGAACGCTGCTCCGTGGTAGAGGTCATGGGCCGGGCCGCCGGACATCTGGCCGTGTATGTAGGCTGTGCCGTAGGGGCTGCCGCCATTCTGATCCCGGAACATCCCGTGGACTTCCAGAAGGATATTGCCGAAAAGATCATTCAGGGCCGCTATCAGGGCAAACGCCATTTCATCATTGTAGTGGCAGAAGGTGTTGGACACTGCAACGAGCTGGCACAGCGTATTAAAGAAGAAACAGGCATAGAGACCCGGGTTTCCATTTTGGGTCATATTCAGCGTGGCGGCAGCCCCACCGCCCGTGACAGGGTCATGGCCTCCCGCATGGGCCATATGGCGGTGGAAGAGCTTGTCAAGGGTAAAACCAACGAAGTGATCGTGTATCTGGATTCCCAGCTGAAGGCTATCCCCATGGAAGAAGCCATGAAGATGCGCAAAAAGCTGGATCCCTATATGTATCAGGTGGCCTACGACATCTCTCTGTAAATCAACACACATACAGCAGCAAAAGCTCCTTTCAGGGAGCTTTTATTTTATTCTCCGCCGCATCCTGTTCCCGCGATCCTATCGCACCAGAAAGCATGCACTTTTTGAGCAGATGCAAAAAGCACCCGGTATGCCTCGGATGCCAAAATGATCATTTTATGGTCTCGCTATGATTCAATACGGAAGTGCTGTACAGGAACAAAACATCTTTCCCGTGAAAATCCACATACCGGCTCAGCAATGCCGGAGAGATATAGCGGATATCCACAAGGGTGACCCTGGCATAACCTTCCGCCAGCAGCGGTGCCAGGCTGCTGCCAAAGGAATCCCGGAACAGGATCAATTCCCTGTTTCCGGATGCGCATGGGTTTTCTATGGTCAGAAGGGATTTGGAGCCTCCAAGGAACATTTCATAAGGATCCCGCCCCCAAGCTTTTTCTTTATCATACAGGGGAATCTCTGCTTCCGTTTCATAATCATGGACCCGCATCCCCGCCAGCGTATCATTTGTAAGATACCGCAAAGTATCCGGCTCCATAGGCAGGGCGCTCTGCCCGTAGTACACGCCATAAAAGGGTGTCTCCAGCGTTTTCTGTACATATGCGGTCCCTGTCTGTGCCCCCATGGTCTCCAACAAGGCTTGTGCTACAGGCTCCAGTGCCTCCTGCCGCCAATGTGCATCGGTTCTGTAATAATCCTCCAAAGACAGCAAGGGGAACAGATCTATGTATTGAGCAAAGCCCGTCCCGGCCTTAAATATATCAATCAGCTTCTCATAGTCCATGGCAGGCCATGTGTCCCCGGCGGCAAAATAACTTTTATCCGGGATGACGGCTGCATATACCCGGGTATCTTCCTCCTGCATGTAGGTTTCATACAACCAGGTAAAGCGTCCGGCGGCATATGTCACGCTTTCTTCCTGCAAGGGATAGTCCAGCTTGGCGGCGCTGTTCTCTGTCAAATAGACTCCGTGACTATCCAGTTCACCCAATCCATAGCGGCTCCACAAAGCCCGCAGCCTTCGAAAGCTCTCCCGCAGGGGGAACTGATCCGGAGCATACTTTTCAAAACCGGTCATAAAAGCGCCGGACAGCAGGCTCTGCCCGTTGATCTCCGGCAGAGAAGCCAGTTTTCTTCGCTCCGTCAGGGACTGTTCGTTCACCGGCTTGCACCAGGCCCACAGAGCAAACAGCAGTACAAAGATGCCCAGCAGCCCGGCATTCAGCATATGTCTGCACTTTTCCAAAGGCCGCCTCCTAAAATCTGAAATACATAAAGGGACTGAAGGATCCATCCACCAGTGCAGCGGTAGCCAACAGCAGTACCGTCAACAGAAACAAAGGTTCTGCCGCAACCGATGCCAGTCTCCCGGCCCGTGTATCCCCAAGCTTTCTTGCCAGCAGCCGCGGTAAAGGCGTAGCACCAACTATCCCCAGCAGCAGCAATATTCCGCAGCTTTGCAGGTAATACCCCGTTTCCCGGGAAAAAAACATCTCACCTCCGCCACCGAACAGAGCCGCCACCCGGCTTACCGCTTCACGCAGATCCCCGGCTGAAAAAACGGTAAAACTGACCAGAAGGAAAAACAGCACATAGACCCGGGGCCATACCCGGCCTTTTTCCAGCCGAGGCAGCAGGAACAGTTTTTCAACCACCAGCAGCCCCCAGAAGAGCAGCCCCCAAAGGATAAAGTTCCACCCGGCTCCGTGCCACAGGCCTGTCAGCAGCCAGACGATCCATAAATTCAGTATCTGACGTCCCCGGCCCTTGCGGCTGCCGCCCAGAGGAATATATATATAGTCCCTGAAGAAACTCCCCAAGGTTATGTGCCACCGGCGCCAGAATTCCGTCAGGCTTCGGGAAAGATAAGGGTAGTCAAAATTCTCCGGCAGAGAAAGACCCAATATCCATCCCAGTCCAATAGCCATATCGCTGTACCCGGAAAAATCAAAATACAGCTGCAGGGTATAGCCCAAAGCGCCCAGCCAGGCCATGACCACCGTAGGAGAAGCACTGCTTTGGCAGGCGGTGACCAGCAGCCCCAGTTCCTCTGCCAGCAATACCTTTTTCCCCAACCCCAGAATAAACCGGCGGGCTCCGTTGGCGGCTCCTTTCCAGCTGCAGCCGGGAACCGTCAGAGCCGGTGCACTTTGCCCGTACCGGGCGATGGGTCCGGCTGTAAGCTTGGGGAACATGCACAGCCAGGTCGCATAGGTCAGCAGATCCTTTTCCGCCGGGATACGGCCGGTGTATACATCCACCGTATAGCTGACGGCCTCAAAGGTAAAAAAGCTGATCCCCAAAGGCAGGGTCAGCTTCAGCAGGGGCAGAGAGACCCCGGGCAGGCCATTGAACGTCCCCAGCAGAAAATCTGCATACTTGAAAACCAGCAGAGGCCCCAGGCTCAGTGCCAGCGACAGTCCCAGCAAACCCCGGCGGCCTGCCTGTGATCTTGCACCAGCCATAAGCCGAGCCAATATATAGCTCTGGGCCACAGTAAACAGCAGTATGGGCACATATGCCGGCCCTGCCCAGGCATAAAAAAGCAGGCTTTCCAGCAGAAGCACTCCCCGTCTCCATCTGCCGGGCGCCAGCATATACAGGGCCAACGCCCCAGGCAGAAAATAATACAGAAATACCAGGCCCGAAAAAGCCATACCGCACCTCTTTTACACGCGCCGCCACGGCGCTCTTCTTTACTCGATGGGAACCTTTACTGCCGTGACGGCATCCGGATAGACCGTTTTAAAATGGATTTCAAACCCGTCCACAAGATCCTGAAGACCGAATACGCTGACTACATACCGGCCCATGGTCAGGATCACCAGCTCATCCGGAAACCCACACATCCATTGACGGCTGGCAATGTTGGCCTGAATGGCTTCTACCACATCCTTACTGTCGGCAGCGTCTTTCAGGCCATATGCTCCACAAGTAAAGGTGTTGACGTTCATCATATGGTGCAGGGAAGCTGCATCCTCCAGTTTGCCAACAAAATTCTCAGGAAAACCCAATTCATATTCCAGTTGGGATCCATCCTCCACGGATACGGCCCCTGGGGCATTCTCCGTATAGGAATCCGCCGACATTTCTCCGCCTACCGCCGGAAACTTGTCCGCTTCCGCATAGCTTTCCCACACCTTTTTCAAAAGCTCCAGACTGCTTTCCGGGCCGGGAGCGGCAGTAGGATCGCTTTGAGAAGGGGTACCGGCTTTACAGGCCACCAGCCCAACTGTACACAGAACGGCCAAAATCAACGCCATGATTTTTTTCATATTCATATACCTCCGTTTTGCTCATCCGCCGGGATTCGGCGGATGAGTTATTATACAGTAGTTTTACCCGTTGTACAGCCTGTTTTTCCATTTTTCACGGGGGATTCACAGATAGTTTCAAATTGTCGTTTCCGGAATCCGGCTTCAAAAAACAGAATCTCCTTTTTAAGGCAGGATCACAAAATGCATAGCATATGGGTGAAATACGACTGCGCAGCGCTTTTAGTCTCTCGGTTCCTCCGGGATCATGTTCATCATATCTTCCTCGTTAGCCACATTGGTATAAGCGCCGGGCACATCCCCTACGATAACATTTTCAGCAATGGGCGCCTGCGCATACACGGTAACGGTATGACTTTCTCCCGGAAGAATGATGCGCACCGTAGCCGTCATCTCCAATGTGATACGATGCAACGTCTGGTTGATGCCCGCCGAGCGAAACTGACTGGAAAAAGCCGAGCGCACCGCTCCCGCCGGTGTAAAGCGCATGGTAATGGCAGGCCCCATTCCCGCCAGCAGCGGAATACCCGTTAGAGTGCCTACAGGCACGCTGACTCCCTGCTCCCCCAGGGCCATGATCTTTTTCTGCGCAGAATCGGCGCAGTCCGCAGCAATGGTATTCAGCTTTCCGGCATTAGCCGTAAGCAGATAAACGCCGCCCTCGCTGGCAGTATATACTTTCAGCAGACCGTCCCCCGTATCCCGGGCCGAGAGGATCTCCAGTATGGCATCATTCATGGCCCGGGCCGCTACACTTTCCACCCGGGCGGCACTGAGCCCCACCAGCACCGGCCGCAGGCTTTTATTCATATATAAGAAACTGCCCGCCCCCAGCAGAAGAGCAATCAACAGAATCAGCAGAATCCTGATTTTTCTTCTTCTGCGCATCTGCTCACCTCCCTTCCCCGCAGTATATGCAGAAAAACGGGAAAGTTGCAGAAACCTAGCTTACATTTCCACCATAAACATGTTGTTTCGCTTGGTAAGGCGCAGATCCTCCCGGGTGAGCAGCAGGGAGTGAGTCAAACCTTCATCCTCCGCCAAAGGAGTATTGGAGAGAATGCACTTCATACATACCGGCAGCAGCATCCGGGCCGAAAGGCCAGACATGAGCCCTGTGCCCCGTCCCTGACGATCCAGTGAACGCATCAGGGTGATGCTCACCCGTTCTATGCTGTTGGACTGGTTTTTGAAGTAATAGTTCACCACCATATCCTGCCGCTGACGGCGCCCATAGTATAGGGCCCGGCAGCGCTGGGGTTCTTCAAAAGAAGGAACATCATAAAACAGAGTCAGGGGTGGATCCTCCTCCTGAGGATCTCCGCCCACCAGGAGGCTGCGCATGAGCCGGGAGGCCCGGCCATCATACAGATACACATACTGCCGGTAAGCAGGTTGAGCCGGATGCTCTTTTTCTTCCGGTGGCTCCAGCGTCTCCATTAGCTGCCCCGGCTCCAGCTGAAGGGCCCGGGCAATCTCCCAAAGGGTATTCACATCCATGGCAATGGTTCCCTGCTCATATTTGCCCAGTGTGGCCTTGCTTTTATGGATTCTGGCAGCCAGCTCTTCCAACGTCAGGCGGTTGGCCCGGCGGTACAGGCGCACATTTGCGCCGATGATCTGATCCAGCTGTGACATGCGGCTCTCCCTTCTCACAACAATATGCTTTTTTCTGGTATATGCGAAAAAGTATCAGTTTCTTCTTCACATTATACCTGCTGAAAATTCTCACGTAAATAGATTGGTGATATTATATTCTCATTTGAAGGATTTTTCCCGCATTTGCCCCCTGTATGAAAAAAAGTTAGACTAAATGTATCATTTCATGGAGGCGCCTTATGAAGGAAAAGATCTCTTTCTCTCAGGTTCTGGTGCTTGGTTTTGCACTGTTTGCCATGTTTTTCGGTGCAGGAAACCTGATCTTCCCCCCCTCCCTTGGCATTACCTGCGGGGAAAACTGGTTAGGGGCTTTTGGTGCTTACATCCTTGTGGACGCCGGGCTGGCCATGCTGGCGCTTATCGCCTCTTTCCGCTGTGACGGCGGGCTGGAGCAGATCAGTCAATACCAACTGGGCCGGATGCCTTCTCTGCTGCTCATTGCCATGAATGCCCTGTGTCTGGGGCCGCTGGTCGCCATCCCGCGGACGGCTTCCACCACCTTTGAGATCGCCTTTGCCCCCCTGCTGCCGGGGCTTTCTTCCTGGGTGTTTGCACTGATTTATTTTGCCATTGTGGTTTTACTCTGCCTCAAGCCCGGCAAAGTAGTAGATATTATCGGAAAGGTTCTTTCTCCGGTAATGTTCGTAGCTCTGCTGGTGCTCATCGGATTGGGCGTGTTGTTCCCCCTGGGTTCCATCGAGGGGGGTCTGGATCTGACCGCTTCCCTGAAAATGGGACTGGAAAACGGATACCAGACCATGGATATGCTGGGGGGACTGCTCTTTGTCGTAGTAACCATGATGAGCGTTACCCAAATGGGCTTCACTCAGAAAAAATCCCGGCTGAAGATCGTTTCTCTCTCGGGTCTATTTGCCAGCGCCGCTCTGTTTCTGGTATACGGAGGACTGGCCTATCTGGGCGCCACCGCTTCCACTCTGCCCGAAATGCAGGGGCTGCCTGCCACAGCCCTGCTGCTTTCCATCACCCATGCGCTGACAGGCTCCTGGGGCGGCATCCTTCTGGGGGTTATCGTGGCTGCCGCCTGCCTGACTACGGCCATCGGTCTGGTCTCCTCCTGTGCGGAAACCTTTGTATGCCTTTCCAACGGGAAACTTCCCTATAAGCCCCTGGTCATCGGCTTCAGCCTGATCTCTCTGGTGCTTTCCAATCTTGGCACGGGTACCATCATTACCGTTGCCTCTCCTATTTTAGAGATCATTTATCCCATATTCATGATCCTCATGATCTTCTCTTTCTTCCAGGAGAAGATCCACAACCGCAACATCTTTAAGGGTGCTGTGCTTATGGCTCTTGGCATTACTCTGATGGCTGAGATAGGCAAACGGCTGCCCACCCCATTCATTCCCGACTTTTTGCCGCTGTATGAGCTGGGTCTGTATTGGATACTACCTGCCGTGCTGGGTGGTCTGTTGGGGGCCCTGATCCCTGAAAAGCCGAAAAAGCAGGTTCAGGCCGCGCCTTTGTCCCCTCAGACCGAAAAAACATTTTAAAGAATTTGTCCGCCCGGGGTGTACAAACCCCGGGCTTTGTTGTATACTTTGAGTGATGGGAAAGGGAAGTTTATTTTCCCGTTTCTCTGCGCATTTTGAATTCAAATCATTAGGAAGGAAGGTTGCTGCAATGATTCCCAAGATGATGGATGCTCTGGTCAAAACGGAAAAAGGACCGGGTCTGACGCTGATGCAGGTGCCCGTACCGGAGGTTGGCATCGGGCAGGTGCTCATTAAGATCCACAAAACCGCCATCTGCGGTACGGACGTACATATTTATAACTGGGATCCCTGGTCTCAGGAGCACATTCACCCCTCCATGACCATCGGCCATGAATATGTAGGCGAGATCGCCGCCATCGGCCCCGGGGTAGAAGGCTATCATGTAGGTCAGATCGTTTCCGGTGAAGGCCATATCGTTTGCGGCCGCTGCCGCAACTGCCGGGCAGGAAACGGTCAGTGGTGCAAGCATACACGGGGTGTAGGTGTAGACCGGGACGGCGCCTTTGCTCAGTATCTGTGCATCCCCGCCACCAATCTTATCGTCATCCCCGAAGACATGGACGAGGATGTAGTCTCCTTCTTCGATGCTTACGGCAACGCTTTCCACACCGCCACCATGTTTGATGTGATCGGCGAAGATGTGCTCATCACCGGTGCAGGCCCCATCGGCATTATGGCAGCAGGCATCTGCGCACACACCGGTGCCCGCCGGGTCGTCATTACCGATGTGAATCAGTACCGTCTGGATCTGGCCAAGAAGATGGGGGCTACCGCCACGGTAAACCTCAAGGAGCAGAACCTGGAGGATGTGATGAAAGAACAGAAGATCATCGAAGGCTTTGATGTGGGCTGCGAAATGAGCGGAAACCCCGCTGCCCTGACCCAGATGATCGACCATATGCGCAACGGCGGCAAAATTTCTCTGCTGGGTATCTCCTCCAGAAGCGAAGTGCAACTGAACATGAACAAGGTCATCTGGAACGGCCTGACCATGCAGGGCATCTACGGCCGGAAGATGTATGAGACCTGGTATAAGATGATGAGTCTGGTGGAGGCCGGTTTTGATCTGACCCCCGTCATTACCCACCGCTTCCACTATACCGACTTTGAAAAGGGCTTTGCGGCCATGAACAGCGGCAAGTCCGGCAAGGTCGTCCTCTCCTGGACCTGATAATTATTATAGGAGGAACCACTCATGAAGAAAGCATATGCACTGTATCAGCAGGAGCTGGCCGCCATCAAGGAAGCCGGCACCTATAAGGACGAGCGGATCATCGTGACCCCCCAGAAAAGCCGCATCGACACTACCGTAGCCCACGGTGTAGTGAATATGTGCGCCAACAATTACCTGGGTCTTTCCGACAATCAGGAGCTGATCGACGCCGCTAAAGCCTCTTATGATAAATGGGGCTTTGGTCTTTCCTCCGTCCGCTTCATCTGCGGCACGCAGGGCATCCATAAGGAACTGGAAGGCCGTATTGCCCGCTTTGTAGGCATGGAGGATGCCATCCTCTATTCCTCCTGCTTCGATGCCAATGGCGGTCTTTTTGAAACCATTCTTGGTGAAAACGACGCCATTATTTCTGACGAACTGAATCACGCCTCCATTATCGATGGTATACGGCTGTGCAAAGCCAAGCGCTGGCGCTACAAGAATAACAATATGAAGGATCTCAAGCGCTGCCTGGAAGAGTCCAAGGACTGCCGCATCAAGCTTATTGCTACCGACGGTGTGTTCTCCATGGACGGCTATATCGCCAACCTGAAGGCCATCTGTGACCTGGCGGATGAATATGATGCTCTGGTCATGGTGGACGATTCCCATGCCGTAGGCTTTATGGGCGCACACGGCCGCGGCACCGCCGAGCACTGCGGCGTTATGGGGCGGGTAGACATTATTACCGGCACCTTCGGTAAAGCTCTTGGCGGCGCTTCCGGCGGATACACCGCTGCCCGGAAGGAAATCATCGACCTGCTCCGGCAGAAATCCCGTCCCTACCTGTTCAGCAATGCCCTTGCTCCTGCCATCTGCGCCGCTTCCCTGAAAACGCTGGATATTCTGGAGCGCTCCACTGAACTCCGGGATCGGGTCCACGAGAATGCGGATTATTTCCGTGCAAAGCTCTCCACTCTGGGCTTTGATGTCCTCCCCGGTGAACATCCCATCGTACCCATCATGCTGTATGATGCCAAAGTAGCTCAGGAGTTTGCCCGCCGGATGCTGGAAAAGGGCGTATATGTGGTTGGTTTCTGCTATCCTGTAGTCCCCATGGGCAAAGCCCGTATCCGCACCCAGATCTCTGCCGGCCATACCAAGGAAGATCTGGACTTTGCCGTCCAGTGCTTCAAGGAAGTCAAAGAGGAAATGGGACTGTAAGTCTTATTGCACGGATAATTCACAAAAGGAAGCCTGCAGGCTTCCTTTTTATTTTCTTTAATCCTATGGGCAAATAAAAAAGCGCCTCTCAAGGAGGCGCTTTTGCTGGCTTATATGGCTTATTTGTGATCCACAGAGTACATATGCTCTATCAGATCCAGAACCTTATTGGAATAACCCCACTCATTGTCATACCAGGAAACTACCTTTACGAAAGTATCCGTAAGAGCAATACCGGCCTTGGCATCGAAGATGGAGGTACGGGGATCGGTGAGGAAGTCACTGGAGACTACATCCTCATCGGTGTAGCCCAAAATGCCCTTCAGCTCGCCTTCGCTGGCCTTCTTCATGGCTTCGCAGATCTCGGCATAAGTAGCGGGCTTCTCCAGATTGACGGTGAGATCCACCACGGAGACATCCAGGGTGGGTACCCGCATGGACATACCGGTAAGACGGCCATTGAGCTCGGGAATGACCTTGCCTACGGCCTTGGCAGCACCGGTGCTGGAGGGGATGATGTTGCCGCAGGCAGCGCGGCCGCCCCGCCAATCCTTCATGGAGACGCCGTCTACGGTCTTCTGGGTAGCGGTGACGGAATGCACGGTAGTCATGAGGCCTTCCTTGATACCGAAGTTATCGTTAAGAACCTTGGCAATGGGGGCCAGACAGTTGGTGGTGCAGGATGCATTGGACACGAACTGCATGTCAGAAGTGTACTTATCCAGGTTGACACCCACTACGAACATGGGGGTATCGTCCTTGGACGGAGCAGACATGATAACATGCTTGGCACCTGCCTTGATGTGAGCGGAAGCCTTCTCCTTGGTCAGGAACAGGCCGGTGGATTCTACCACATATTCGGCTCCCAGCTTGCCCCAGGGGATGTTGGCGGGATCCTTCTCTGCAAACACGGGAATCTCTTTGCCGTTGACCACGATGTTGTTGTCCTTGGAGGAAACCTCACCCTGGAACTTGCCGTGCATGGTGTCATACTTGAGCATGTAAGCCAGATAGTCGGCGGGGCACAGATCATTGATGCCTACGATCTCGATGTCCTTGTGATCCGCTGCCGCACGGAATACCATACGGCCGATTCTGCCAAAACCATTGATACCAACTTTAATAGCCATAATAGCCTCCTTCATTTTTTGTCGAATAAATTATAGCCCTTCAACGAAAAAATTGCAATATCCACAACCGTGTTTTACGGTTTAATTCCGGGGAAAATTCAATTTTTCCGCCACAATGTACAGGGGACGCTGCCTTACCTCATCATATATGCGGCCCAGATAAGCTCCCTGAAGTCCCATAAAGAAGAAACCGAACCCCATAAGCATACATAAACCGCAGAAAGCCCACAGCCATCCGGCCGCTCCGCAAGTTAATGCGGCAATGAGCGTGGCAATAAAGCCCAGCCCGGACAGGATACACAGCCCTATGCCAAAGCCGATGGGCAATGTCAGCGGCTTGCTGGAAAAGCCAGTAATGCCGTCTATGGCCAACTTGAGCATTTTTTTAAGGGTATACTTGGTCTTGCCGGCAGCCCGCTCATCCCGAACATACCGCAGAGGCACAGCCTCAAAGCCCATCCAGGCGGACATGCCCCGCAGGAAGCGGCTGTGCTCCCGCATGGTGAGAAATACATCCGCCACTTTTCTATCCAGCAGGCGGAAGTCCCCTGTATCCAGCGGAATGGGATATGCGCTCATGGCCGACAACAGCCGATAATAACAGGCGGCGGTAAACTTTTTGAAGAAGGTCTCTCCCTGTCGTTTTTCCCGCTGGCCATATACGATATCAGCTCCCTGCTGCCACATCTCCACCATTTGGGGAATAAGTTCCGGAGGATCCTGCAGGTCTGCATCGATAATGATCAAAGCTTCACCCCGAGCATTGTCCATGCCGCAAGTCACAGCCAGCTGATGGCCAAAGTTTCTGGAAAAAGACAGTACACGTACGTTCTTGTCCTTTTCGGCTATGTCCCGGAGGAGCTTCATGGTGCCATCCCGGCTGCCGTCGTTTACAAAGAGTATCTCATAAGGATGCCCTGTGCTCTCCATGGCAGCCTTGAGCCGCGGATAAGCTACAGGCAGCACCTCTTCTTCATAATACACCGGCACGATCAGGGACAACAGCTTTGTATCCATAGATTTCTCCTTTACTCTGTTCGGTATATATCTCAGTATAGCATGCCACCGGCGGCAAGGCAATTTGCACCGGAAGAGTTTGTTTTTTTGCTACATTCCAATGTTTTGTTTCTTTTATCTTTTATGCAATGGGCAGATATGGAACGGCATTGATATCCAGCCCGGAAACGTGCCCCTGCATCAGCAGATAAAAAGCGGCAGAGCCGATCATGGCAGCATTATCCGTACAGTACTTAAAAGCCGGGCAGCAGAAGCGGATCCCCTTTTTCCGGCACTTTTCCTCCAACATACCCCGCAGGTTCCGGTTGGCGGAAACACCTCCCGCCAGCGCCAATGTGCCATGGGCCGCCCGAACGGCCTTATCTGAAAGAATACTGTTAACCTCATATTGAAAGCTGGCTGCCACATCCGCCCGGCATACGGCCTCGCCCTTCTGTTCCATTGTATGCATATAGTTGACTACAGCGGTTTTCAAGCCAGAAAAGCTCATGTCCAGTCCTTCCCCTTCATTAAAGGCAGAATGAAAGCGGATAGCCTTGGGATTCCCCTCCAGCGCCAGTTTTTCCAGTTCCGGTCCTCCGGGATAGGGCAGTCCCAGCACCCGGGCCACTTTGTCAAAGGCTTCCCCGGCAGCATCATCCCGAGTCTTGCCCAACAGGCGGTACCGGTCATATGCTTCCACCTCTACAATATGGCTGTGTCCTCCGGAAGCGATCAGGCAGGTGAAGGGAGGCTTCAGATCCGGAAATGTCAGGTAGTTGGCCGCAATATGTCCCATGATATGATGGGTGCCGATCAGCGGCACCCCCAGGGCATAAGCCAGGCCTTTGGCATAGCTGACTCCCACCAGCAAAGCTCCCACCAGCCCCGGACCGGCGGTAACTGCTACGGCGTCAATATCCGAAAGGGATACGGAGGCTTCCCGCAGGGCCTGCTCCACCACCGGACCCACCTGCTCCACATGGTTGCGGCTGGCCAGCTCCGGCACCACGCCCCCGAAAGCCCTGTGGATGGGGATTTGGGTGTATACGGCATTGGAGCACACCTGACGGCCGTTGTATACCACGGCGGCCGCCGTCTCATCGCAGGAAGATTCTATGGCCAGAATAAGGGCCTCTCCTTTTGTCTGCAGGGCTTCCTGCTTTTGCCGGGCTGATTCGTTATAAGTCACTGTCGTCCTGTTCCTCTTCTTCGTCTCTGCATATGTCATCCTCTCCATAGGCCAAGGGCTCCCTGGCTTCCAGAGAGAGTGGGTTCTCGTTTTCCTTTGCTTCGTTTTCCGGCAGGGCAGATTCTTTCAGTACGTCCGGTTTCTGGGCGGCAGGCGTTTCCGCGGACTCCGCCTCCAGTGAAGGCCCTACGGGGCCGTTTTTTTCTGCCGGTACTGCTTTTTCCGCAACAAGCTTCTCTGCTTCTTCCGGCTTGTCTGCCGTCAACGGCATTTCTTCCGTCTGCACAGACAACTCCTGCTTTTTCGATTTGGTCGTCTTTTCTCCTTTGGACTTCTTTTTTCCGGCTGGCTTTTTCTTTCCGGAAAGAAGTTTTTTCTCTGCTTTCTGGAAGGAGCGGATCCAGGCTGCTTCCTCTTCTTCCTCTTCCGCTTCCGCAGCTTCTTTTTCTGCATCTGCATAAGCGGCAAACTCAATTTTCTTCTGCCCTTCTATCGGTTCGTCTCCCTGTGCTTCTTCATTCTGCCGCTTCGCCTGTGCCTCCTTCTCGGCCTGGGCCTTTTGCGCCGCCAGTTCCGCTTCAGCCTTGCGCCTGCGGGTAACGGACATATTCAGCAGCCGGTGCATGGTCACCAGATCCGGCCCTTCCTGCTCCGGTATTTGAGGCTCCTCCTCCCGCTGCTCCTGTAACTGAGGTACAGCCTTCTGTTTCTTTTTTTGCAGCAGCACCAGTACCGTCACTGCGGCGGCGCCCAGCGCCATAAACAGCAGCAGCATTCTCACCCCACAATGCATGACCAGATCGCTGAACAGCTGCGCCGGCAGCATCTGAATCATGCGGGAATTGTTGGGCAGGATCCAGTTTTCGCTGTTGGGGAACAGAAGCCGATGGAACTGGGTCCAAAAGCTGTTAAAGTTTGTTCCGGCCCACACCCCTGCAAACAGGGCAATGACCAGAAAGGCCCCCAGTGCCCACAAATATCCCACGGCAGTATTCCGCAGCATATGTTCGTTATCCGACAGCAGAGCGCCTATGGCCAGCAGGGCCGTCAGCAGCAGCCCCATGTTTCGTGCGGTTTCAAAGCGCTGCCATACAGTGCGTACTTCTTCCATATGCACATGCTCTATTTCCAGCGCATACATAGGGGTTTTAACGCCGCCGATCATCACGTCCACATCGATGGAATCCACCTTGCCGTTCATATATTCCACCAGTGCCCTGAGTCCCTTGGAGATATCCCCCACGGTCATACCCATGGAATCGCTGAGCTTGAGCTTGATGAACTCCTTTTCGAAAAAGCCGTAGTCGGAACAGGCGATCTGCACCACCGTAAAAGCCAGGCAGAGCAGCAGCACAAAGGCTCCTACAGCCAGCAGGGTGGTAGAAACGGTTCTGTGTGTAGTATGAGGCATAGGTATGCTCCTTGCTTGGTCCTCCGGCGCCTTACATCAACGCCGGTAAAAAGTATTTCCGCCAATAAACTCCCGCAGAATGCTGGTAGGCGGGATCTCATCCTCTATGGAAGCATCCTGCACATAGTTCAGGAACTTGACGATGTTGCGCACCTGATCGTAACAGGGGTTTTCCGGTGCTACGGTCTTCAGCAGAGGAAAGATATGCTTCTTAAGTACCGCCAGCTCATATACCAGGGCGGTATTGAAAAAGTCGTCCGCCTGCTCCTGATAGGGGAATATCCACCGCTGTTCTCCCCGCTGCACGCTGTCCCACATACCCAGAGTGCGCTCGACGGAAGCTCCCCTGGTCAGATAATCCCGGACCAGCCTCCGCAGCAGCCGCACATCCGTGGTGGGGATCCTGTTATGATCGTCCAGGCTCAAGGTGGTCAGGGCGGATACATACAGCCGGAACACCCGTTCCTTATCTACTCCTTCCGAAAGCAGCGACGGATTGAGCCCGTGAAGACCTTCGATGACCAGCGTGGTATTTCCATCCACCCGAAGGATCCGGCCGCTGGGCAGGCTTCTGCCGGTGGCAAAATCAAAGGAGGGTATCTCTACCGCATGGCCGGCCAGCAGTTTTTCCATATCCTGCCGGAAGCGCTCCACATCGATCATCTTGATGTGTTCATAGTCCCAGGAACCGTCCGGCTCCGGAGCGATCAGGCTCCTGTCTTTATAATAATCGTCCAGAGAAAGAAGAACCGGTGTCTTGCCCAGCACCCGCAGCTGGGTACACAGACGGTTGGCCGAGGTAGTCTTACCGGAGCTGGAAGGCCCTGCAATGAGCACGGCCATGGCGCCCCGATCCACTATGTTCTGGGCGATCTGTGCAAAGCGCTTTTCATGGAGCGCCTCGTTGACCCGCACCAGTTCCCGAATGGAATGGTCTGCCACCATGGCATTCAGATCCGCCACGGTGTTGCAGTGCAGCAGTGCTTCCCATTTGTCGCTGCGGGCAAAGGTCTCCGTCAATTTAGGGAATTCTTCATAACCGGCAGGTGCATCCCAGTTTTTCTCCGAGGGCCGCAGCAGCAGCACACCGGGGGCCTGAAGCCGCAGATCCATAACCCGGGCATATCCGGTGGACGGCGCCATTTCTCCATAGAAATAGTCCACATAATCTCCATGGCGGTATACGTCAAAATAGGTCAGCTGCCTCCATTTCAGCAGCCGTACCTTATCCTCCTGTCCGTCCCGCTCAAAAAGAGCAATGGCATCGTCTATATCCAGCCGCTGGCGCTTTAATGGATAATCGGCAGCCACAATAGCGGCGCATTTTTTCTTCAAAGCTGCTACATCTGCTTCAGTCAGGCCGCCGTCCTTTTCTATCTCGATATATATCCCGCCTCCGATGGCATACTCCACCTTCACCGGCGCCTTGGGAAACAGCTCCCGGGCGGCCAGGCAGAATACAAACAGCAGCGTCCGTTCATACACCCGGCGCCCCCGGTCTTCATTATAGCGAATGAGCCGAATTTGCCCGCCGCTCTCCCGAATAGCCCGGCGATGTTTATAGCCCATGGTCATGGGAAGGGCATCCTGTTCCCGGACGGGTTCATAATTTAAGGTAAATACCTCGCCCCCCAGATCCGCCGCCAGAGGCCGGGTATACAGGCTGTCGGAATCCAGCCCAAGTTCTTTAAGCAGTGTCAGCAGACTTTGACCGGGCCGAGCGTCTATAGATTTTCCTTCTATGGTGATATGCATACCGTTTCTCCTTTCTTGCAGGTACAGGCTCAAAAGCAGCGTCTTTTAGCCCCACATAACACTCAGGGCAGGGATGATCTGTTTCTTCCTGGACATAACCCCCGGCAGGAATGCCTGATTGTCTATAAACCGGGCACCCAGTGCCTGCCCGATCTCCTCCGTATCCCCTACGGCCAGAAGCTCCGTGCCCCGGCGCAATACATCGGTCAGCATGAGCAGTTCCAGATCCATGCCCTTTGCCTGCCGTTCGGCCTCCATGGTCAGAAGCAGCTCCTGCTTCCGGGCCAGCAGCGCGCCGGAATTGATGCCCGTGATCTGAGCCACTGCCAGAGAATGATCGGCTATCTCGTATACCTTGTAATCATGATGCAGCAGTTCCTCCGCAGACTGTTCCGGAGACATACTCACCGAGAAGATATCCTGTCCCAGTTCCTGCAGGGAAACACCGGCAATGCGGGCCATACGCTCCGCCATGACCTTATCCCGCTCCGTGCAGGTGGGCGACTGAAACACCACCGTATCGGAAAGAATAGCCGCCGCCATAAGTCCCGCCAGCTTTTTGCCGGGCATGATGCCCCGCTCCTGATACATGGAGGCAATGATGGTGGTAGTGGCCCCTACGGGCTCATTGCGCACATAAATGGGATTAGGTGTTTCTACATCTGCCAGACGGTGGTGATCGATGATCTCCAGGATCTCCGCCTCCTCCAGCCCGTCTACAGACTGGGAGACCTCGCTGTGATCCACCAGAATGACCTTCTTACGCTTGGGCCGCAGCAGATGGTATCGGCCCAGCGTACCTATGACCTTCCCCTCTTTATCCAGCACCGGATAGCTCCGGTAGCGGCTTTTCAGGGTTGTCTCTCTTACATTATCCAGATAGTCATCCTCCCGGAAGGAAACCAGCTCCGTAGTCCGGGCGATACGGGAAACAGGTACCGACTGGATAAGCAGCCGGGCCGCCCGATAAGGATCGTAGGGCGTGGTAATGACCACCGTGTCCCCCTTATCCTGCCAGGCCTCCGTATCCAGCTGGCTGTTGCACACGATAACGGCGGCAGCTTTTTCTTCAAAGGCGCGGCTGAGTATCTGGGGATCGTTCCCCGTCAGCAGAATGGCTCCTTCGGAAAGGGGTGTCCAGCTTTCCTTTTGCTGAGGCACGGCAATGACCATTTCCCCGGTAAGGCTGTCTACATCCCCCGTATCTCCCCATATCTGTCCATCCAGACAGGAAATGAGGTTGAACAGGGGGACGTCATGCAGCAATGTCTCTTCTACGAACTGCATATCATACTGAGCAATATCCCCAATGCTCAGCATGCCGAACAGTTTACCTTCCTCATCAGTAATGGGCAAAGCGGAGGAGGCCCGTTCCTCCGAGAGAATATCCCAGGCCCGGTGCACCGTTACCGCCCCGCTGAGGATGGGCGGGTGGTCGTAATCCATATCCTTCACCTGGGTGCGCAGATCATGAATGAGGACCGGCGCTTCAAAGCCGAACCGTTCCAGAATATGGGCCGTTTCCTCAGAAAGCATCCCCAGCCGGGCGGCCATATAATCCCGCTCCCCCAGGGCATTGCGCAGGGCAGCATATGCAATGGCTGCCACGATGGAATCCGTATCCGGATTCTTGTGTCCTGTGATATATACCGGTTCCACAGCGTTCTCCTTTTGTGTTTTCTCTTATTTTATACGCTTACGGCTTTATTATAGCAGAGGGCTGCTCCATATGCAAAGCCCCGGAGCAAAAAAGCCCCCCGGCAAACCGGAGGGCATGCATATAAGATTTATGCGTCGGAACGGGAAAAACCGTTCTTCATACCGCAGCTGGCGGTATACAGCACCTTATTCAACAGATCCACAGTCAGTTCCCGGGCTTTATCGGCTATGATCCGGTTGCAGTCGGTAAGATAAGCCCGGCTGTCCTCCATAGCCTGAGAAGCAAATTCACGATCGAACTTCTCAATTTGGTTATGCCCCAGGGCCGCCAATTTCAGCTGATATCGTTCCACATGGGGGATACACTGGGAATAGTGGCTGTCTGCCATGGCGGCGATCAGCCGGTTGGTCCAGTAAAAGCTGCCCGTATCTGCATCCTTTCCCGTGCAGGCCAGATAAGTGGGAGTATCGTTCACGTGGGTATAGAAGGGCACCACCTCATTAAAGGCATTGGAGCCCATAGCCACCCACTCGATGCCCTGAAGCTCCCGAGGCATATAAGGCCGCAGCTGCGTAATGGAAAGAAAATTGTTCCGATTGATGCCGATGGGCCGGTACATGCCGTGCCGGTTTCCTTCTCCCCGGCGGGCATAAGGATCGAACTCCGTTCCCTGATAATAAGAGGAAAGCACATACTTTACGTCCTCTACGGTGATCCGCCGCTCTGGGGTCATGGCCCAGGGCAAATCATCGGACTGGGGAGTATAATCGGCCTCTGGCCCTTCCCACACATAGGTTCTGGGGTTCAGATGCCGCAGCATGAACCAGGCTCGGGGCGTGTTATATACATGATCGGAATCGCTGTGGCTGCCAAAGGCGCCCCGCGCATCAAAATCTCTAAGAGTGCGAATGTCCCTTCCCGGCTCCCCTGCCACATCCAGGTGGTTCAACGCTACAAATTCCGCCAGATCCGGAGCGCACAGATGCTCTTTCTTCTCCCCGTAAGCATCGGCAAAGTCAAACCGATCCAGCCCCTGCTGGTTGGGCATGACCACATAGCAGTCGTCCGGCACCCGTTTGGCCATCCAATGATGACCGCCGATGGATTCCAGCCACCAGACTTCGTTGACATCCTGAAACCCGATGCCGTTGATCTCATAGGTACCGTAGCGCTCCAACAGGCTCCCCAGCCGCAGAACACCCTCCCGGGCAGAACGAATATAGGGCAGCACCAGCGTTACCATATCCTCCTCCCCGATACCCTCTTTGTGCAGAGGGTCTGCTCCCAGCACCCGGGGGTTGGAGGTCAGGGTTTCCGTAGCGGTCATAGCCACGTTGGCTTCGTTAATGCCTGCTGCTGCCCAAATCCCTTCATCGGGCAGGGCGTTGGGCATGGCAGTGTAGGACATGGGTTCTTCCGGAAGATCTATCTCCACCTTGGAGATGACACTTACATACCGCCGGGGCTGCTCCCCGGAGGGGACGAATACGAACTTCTTTGGGGTAAAGCTGCCGGAACCGGAATCCTCGTTCCGAGCCATAAGAGTAGAACCGTCATAAGACGCTTTTTTACCGACCAGAAGGGTGGTGCAGGGCATTTGATTGATCCTCCTTGCCTGACTTTTCTTGCCCTTATTGTAATGCAAACCGCTTCCCGGTGCAAGAGGAGGGAATGGAGCAAAAATGTGACTTGCGCTTTTTTGATCTTGTTTCAGATGAATGGCTTGTATGAATTTGTTAGTGCTCTTCGATTCGAAAAGATACTAAACTGCGCTCCGGAAAGGAGCTTACATTTCTCCGTTATATGAGAAGCATTGTTTTCTGTTTTCCCGGAAAAGGATCTGATCACCGGAAATATGCGCGGTCACACAGGGTTTGTTCAAGTTGGAAGTGAAAATCTTCCTGCCCCTGATCCGGAATGAATAGCGGCATATATTCAGATATTTTGCAAACTGTTCCAAAGTCCGCCCTGGCGGCCGTCATCCGCTCCCCAGTTCGGATATCGGCTTTTCTTTACTGATTCTGCTGTCTTTAGGGCATATAAAAGCATCTGAAATCATTATCGCAACAAGATGGACAAGAAAAAGTAAAACTATCTTCCATGGCTGTTCCATCTCCGCTGAAGCCGCCGGCTCATTGAAGAAGGCGTGCTTTACTTTAGTATCCCGGCCTGTTGTGCTTTGAAACCACACCGAAGCCGAGCCGGATTTTTGTTTTAAAAAGCGAGCTGTAAAACGAAGGGGCCCCGGTAATTGGGCGGGGGTCATCAGAAAGTAATATCGTATTTTCTCAGGAACGGCGTGGCTTTAATCACGCCATTCCTGTTTATAAAAAGCCCACTGGCTTTGCACATATGGCATAGCCGGTGGGCTTAATACAAATTATTTGGTTCGGCAATCAGACCGCAAGCCGGAAGTTATCAATTAGTAAATCTTAAATAATAAAAATCGTTTCCATCCATAGCATCCGTTTTCTTAAATCGATGTCGTAAATAAAAACGTTCTGCTTGAATATTATCCTTATGACACCCTAAGGCAATGGGACGCTTGCCAAAGTCACGATAAATAAGTTGTATAGTCTTTTCCAATATTTCTCCGCCAATGCCACAACCACGATATTCTTTATCAACTACAAATCCCATCAAACGGTAAAAAGGCTCTTCACTCATTTCTGGCGGATCTGTTTTCCAAGGAATTGCCTCTCCCAAAAGAATGAGCCCAATCGACTTTTCATGATACTTTACAGCGAAGGCATGCCCCATACAATGATGATTAGCACCGTAATCCGTAATATCCATTGTGGTTGAAGCCGTATCAACAAAATCCTCGGGTATGTCGTCTCTATCAACATTACAAGCATCCGAAAAATTCTGATGTGTCAATTCCTCAAATTCCATATTCATAATCAACGTCCTGAATTCCGATTTGTCAACTCTTTCCTTGTAAAAACTATAGCATATGGAGTACCTTATATCAACGCCTTCTTCAGGGTAAATCAGTATACCTGAAAGTCATGAATACATCTATTGATTTTTGTGCCGGCAAAAAATAACGGGCATCCAGCTTCACCAGATACCCGCTATTTCATTGCAAAATCTGTCTGACAGATGACATGGTCGTATTTTTATGAGCACCCTTCTAAAAACGTGGGGTTCCTTCCATATCCGTTTAATTTACTTGTTCAGTGCTTCCTGCACAGCTACAGCCACAGCCACGGTAGCGCCTACCATGGGATTGTTGCCCATGCCGATAAGGCCCATCATCTCCACATGAGCAGGGACGGAGCTGGAACCGGCAAACTGTGCATCGGAATGCATACGGCCCATGGTGTCGGTCATGCCATAGGAGGCAGGGCCGGCGGCCATGTTATCGGGATGGAGGGTACGGCCGGTGCCGCCGCCGGAGGCCACGGAGAAATACTTTTTACCGTTTTCGTTGCACCATTTCTTGTAGGTGCCGGCCACGGGGTGCTGGAAACGGGTGGGGTTAGTGGAGTTGCCGGTGATGGAAACATCCACATCCTCATACCGCATGATAGCCACGCCTTCGTTTACATCGTCTGCACCGTAGCAGCGCACCTTGGCCCGCTCTCCATCAGAGAAAGCAATGGTGTTGGTGACCTTCAGTTCCCCGGTGTACTGATTGTATTCTGTCTCGCAGAAGGTAAAGCCGTTGATACGGGAGATGATATAGGCAGCGTCTTTGCCCAAGCCGTTAAGAATGACCTGCAGAGGCTTTTGACGCACTTTGTTGGCGGTACGGGCAATGCCGATGGCACCTTCCGCAGCTGCAAAGCTTTCGTGACCGGCCAGGAAAGCAAAGCAGCCGGTCTCCTCACGCAGGAGCATGGCGCCCAGGTTGCCGTGGCCCAGACCGACCTTACGCTGATCGGCTACAGAACCGGGGATACAGAAGGACTGAAGTCCCTCGCCAATAGCTTCGGCGGCCTCTGCGGCAGACTTGACGCCCTTCTTGATGGCGATGGCGGCGCCCACGGTGTAAGCCCAGGCGGCGTTTTCAAAGCAGATAGGCTGAATGCCCTTTACGATACCGTATGCATCCACACCTGCGGTGTCGCAGATGGCTTTGGCATCCTCCACATCCTTGATGCCGTACTTGTTGAGCACGGGGAGGATCTGATCGATTCTTCTTTCGTATCCTTCAAAGGTAATCATAGCTGCACCTCCATTATTCTACCCGGGGGTCGATGACCTTGGCGGCCTGGGCGAAGCGGCCGTAGGTGCCGATGTTCTTTTCGTAAGCTTCTTTGGGATCCATGCCCTTCTTGATGGCATCCATCATCTTGCCCAGATTCACAAACTGATAGCCGATGATCTCTCCGCCCTCATCCAGACCTACCTTGAGCACATAGCCCTCGGCCATTTCCAGATACCGGGGTCCTTTGGCTTTTGTGCCGTACATGGTGCCCACCTGAGAGCGGTTGCCTTTGCCCAGATCCTCCAGTCCTGCGCCGATGGCCAGACCGTCATCGGAGAAAGCGCTCTGGGAACGGCCATAGACGATCTGCAAAAACAGCTCCCGCATGGCGGTGTTGATGGCGTCGCAGACCAGGTCGGAATTCAGAGCTTCCAGAATGGTCTTGCCGGGCAGAATCTCCGCTGCCATGGCGGCGGAATGCGTCATACCGGAGCAGCCGATAGTCTCTACCAATGCTTCTTCAATGACACCGTTTTTAATGTTCAAAGAGAGCTTGCAAGCGCCCTGCTGAGGAGCACACCAGCCAACACCGTGGGTAAAGCCGCTGATGTCGGTGATCTGCTTGGCTTTGACCCATTTCCCCTCTTCGGGAATGGGAGCCGGATCGTGGGTCGCGCCCTTCTTGACGCAGACCATGTTTTCCACTTCGCGTGAATACTGCATGTAGTCTTTCCTCCTTAAAATATAGATGAATCAATACTTTCCCAATTTTGAAAAAAGTATATCACTAAAAAAACGGATACGCAAGGGGACGATTCTGTGTTATACTGATTTTTGTCGAAGAAGGCGTGGCTTTTTCGGCCATCTATCCGATTCTTTGTTTCTGTCTTTCCTCCCTTATGGCAGAAACATGATCTATATCAGAAAGGAAGCGCCCCTTGGCGCAGCGCACATATGTTCCGTTCGTTTTTTGCCGTATTTGTATTTGATCTGCTGCTGGCCATGTACGCCACCAGTCCCCGGGGGAACCGCCGCTTTTATGCTGTGGTCAAAAGCCTGCTCATGCCCCTGCTGTTCCTTTCCTGCTGCTATTTGGTAGAAGAACCGCCCATGCTGCCCATGTGGGCCCTGGCTTTTGGCTTTATGGGAGATGTGCTGCTGCTTAACGGCCCCAGCAAAAAGCGTTTTGCCCTGGGAATGCTGGCCTTCGCTGCAGGACACATCAGTTATACGGTGTGCTGCCTGAAATATGTAAAAGGTGCGCAGCCGGTAGATGTGGCCATCAGCTGTGTGTTCCTGCTTTTATATCTGCTGTTTTTCTTTGCAGGGCGTCCGCGGCTCACCGCCTTGAAAGGGCCCCTGCAGGGTGCCGCCTGCGTATATGCCTTTATGCTGGCTTTAATGGGTTTTTCCGCCACGCTGTGTTACCTGACCACCCGTAATCATTGGGCCGGACTGACCCTGCTGGGCGCGGTGCTGTTCATTCTTTCTGATTCACTTCTGTCCATGCAGAAGTTCCGCAAACAAACCAAATGGGGAAACACAGCCGTTATCGGCACCTATGGGACGGCCCAGGCCTGTATGAGCATTGGTTTGACTCTGCTGCTCTGCCCCCCACTCATGTGATCACTTATAATAATAAAGGAGGCTCTCATGGAACTGACCATACTTATCCTCTTTCTCTGCGCCCTGATTTTGGTCCTTCTGTTTCTGCTGCTTATGATGGAGCTGCGCCGGGGCCGCCGCCGGGACAAGGCCGATGCGGATCTGCGTGTTATGATCGAAGAGCAGCAGCAGGAGCTGACCCGGGACCTGAGCGAAGCCCTGTCCAGCCAGCGGCAGGAGCTTTCCGATGCTTTTCGGGGCTCCTTTGCCGATTACGGAAAATTCATGTCCGATACACAGCGATCCGCCTTTGAACAGCAGGACCGAGCCATGCAGGCATTCCGCCAGGGAACGGAGAACCGTCTTGCCGCTTTTGAGAAAGCCAGCAGCGCCCAGCTTGCCGTGCTGCGGGAAACGCTGGAAAACCGGCTTTCCGTTTTTGAGAAAACCAATGCCCAGAACCTTACGGCCATCCGGGAAACCATGGAAAGCCGCATTGCCGCCCTTGAGAAGCGCAGCGGAGAAGACATGACCGCCGTACGCAGCACCATGGAGCAGCGGCTGACAGGGTTTGAAAAAAACAGCCTGCAGCAGTTGGCGGATATCCGCACCACCATGGAAAACCGTATCACCGCCATGCAGCAGGACAATAACCGCCGCCTGACGGAAATGCAGCAGGTGGTAGACGAAAAGCTCCAGAAAACTCTGGAAAACCGCATCACCAAGAGCTTTGAGCTGGTGCAGAAGCAGTTGGAAGAGGTATACAAAGGATTAGGCGAGATGCAGACCGTGGCTGCCGGCGTAACGGATCTGAAAAAGGTGCTCTCCAATGTCAAGACCCGGGGGATCCTGGGAGAGATCCAGCTGGGCTCCATTCTGGAAGAAATACTTTCTCCCGAACAGTACGCCCGGAATGTAAACACCCGCAAAGGCAGCCGGGATGTGGTGGAATATGCCATCAAACTCCCCGGCACGGGCGAGGGCCCCGTATATTTGCCCATTGACGCCAAATTCCCCGGAGATACTTACGCCGCCCTGGTAGACGCCTACGATACCGGCAGCGCCGAAGCCGTTTCTGCGGCAGCCAGCGCCCTTACTGCCCGGCTCCGCCAGGAAGCCAAGGATATTTCCACAAAGTACATCGATCCCCCCTGCACTACAGATTTCGCCATACTCTTTTTACCCTTTGAAGGACTGTATGCCGAAGCTGTGAACCGGGGCATGGTAGAAGAATTGCAGCGCAAATACAAAGTCAATCTGGCGGGCCCCAGCACCATGGCGGCCCTGCTGAACAGCCTGCAGATGGGCTTTAAAACTCTGGCCATTCAGAAGCGTTCCGGAGAAGTCTGGTCTATCCTTCGGGCGGTAAAAACGGAATTTGACAAGTTTGGTGAGGTGCTGGAAGCCTCTCAAAAGCATTTGCAGCAGGTCAGCGGAGATCTGGATCAGCTGATCGGCACCCGCACCCGCCAGATCCGCTCCAAGCTCAAAGGTGTGGAAAAGTATGAAGAGGGACTCCTGCCCGAAGAAACCCCTTTGGTTTGAGCTCACCCTGCCTGCAGTTCTAACGAAGGTATAAAGCATGCTCCTGTATTTTTCTGCCACGGGCAACTGCAAATATGTGGCCCAGCGGCTGGCCGCCGCGTATAATGAGAAAGCGATATCCATACTGGACTGCCTTCATCAGGAACAATATGATTTTTCGGAAAGCACCATAGGTATCGTTTTCCCCACCTATTTCTGGGGCTTGGCCAGCTTGGTGCAGGAATTTCTGGAAAAGGCTTCCTTTCAAACGGACTATCTTTATTTTATTGCCACCTATGGTACCACTCCCGGAGCGGCCGGCCATATGGCGGCCCAGGCCATACGCGGCCGATCCGTCGACGCTTTTTATTCCGTAAGGATGCCCGACACCTGGACACCCCTGTTTGATTTGTCTTCCCCGGGAAAGGTCGCTGCGTTTACAAAAACTACGGAAGCGGAGATCGATACTATCCTCCGCTGCGTTCAAAGTCGGTACACCAACAGCCATATGTCTCCCCGCGTACCGTTACTCATGGCAAAGTGCTTCGCCCAGCCCTTTTATCATTCCAAAGCCAGGCGGACCGCTCACTTTCATGTGGAACAAAGCTGCATTGGCTGCGGCCTGTGCCAGAAGATCTGTCCTGCTTAAGCCATTCGGCTGGAAAACCGAAAACCCGTATGGGTCAAAGAAAAATGTATCCTGTGTCTGGGATGCCTGCACCGCTGCCCCCGGTTTGCCATTCAATATGGCAAGCATACCCAAGCCCACGGGCAGTATGTTAACCCTCATGTAAAGCTGTAGGAGAAAGAAGCTATATGAAAAACACCACATATTCCCGGATCACACGCCTGCTTGCCTTCTCCCTTTTGGGGCTATGGCTGCTGTTCAGTCTTTGCCTTACGGTGGTCACCGCTCAGGAGATCTATGATGCGCTTTATGAACAAAGCTATGCATATGCGGCTTCCGTAAGCCAAAGCGGTTCGCTGCCGGAGTTTTATGATCCTTCTTCCGTCCGCTATGGATACCAGTACGAACGGCCGGACTTTTTCGAATATGAACTGCTCCTTGCCATGGGCAGAAAACTTTCCGCCTCCTATCACACCATTGGTCACTATGACACCGGAGACAGGGATAAGCTCATCCGGAATATTTCCTATCCTCTGGAAACCGCCATTTTACTGTATGACGCCAAGGGCGATCTGCTGCACAGCAGCGCAGACGATATCCTGTATTTTCCTTACTGTACCCAGGAAGAATGGCAGGCCGGAATGGATGCCGTTTTTGGACCCCGCTACGGCTGGATCGACATCAGCCAAGGAAAAAACGCCGACTGGAAGGAGGATCCCTACCGCCGCTTCCGAACCATCTATGCCGGGGTACACAATCTGGAGGATCTGGCCGCCCTGCGTGTGACAGGATATTTTGAAGGCACCGAGCTCAAGCCCGTGGTGATGCACTACGTTACCGAAAGCCTTATCTGGAACGTGGTAGAAGAAGACGATCGCTTTTCTCTGGAAGGGGGCACCTCCTCTTTTCTTCTTTCCCAACTGGATAAGGCTGAACTGCTGGACTGGCAGCTTCAGTTTGATCACAGCGATGCATATGAAAAAGACAGCCTTGTGACCGTCTATATCACCTATCCGGAAATGTGGAGTTCCTCTGACGATCCGCTTACCTACGGCGAACAGCCCTATGAAAATCTGGCCGCTTTGACCCAGGCTCTGGATCTGCCATTTGAAAGCACCGCCGAATATTACAGTCACAGTCGTTTTTCCCTTACGGAATTGCTGTTATTCGACCATCGTTCCTTCCCAGCACTTTCCACAGATGGGCAGCCGCTGCAGGAAAGTGAAGATACACCGGCCCTCTATCTTGTGACCGCCGTAAGAAGCAATCCGCTTGCCTGTGCCGCGTCCGCACTGCGCAATCTCTATGCCGCATCCGGTATGGTAACACTGCTGCTGTTCTTACTGCTGCGCAGCAGTATCAAAAAACGGTTTCTTATAGATGCCCAACACTAAAAATGGTCTTGCCCCGCATGCAGCGGTGCCCGGATACAATGCGATTTGTATCAGGCTGCTCCTGATGCGTCAAAGCGTCCTCCGCATTCTCAACGCAGCAGCAGTCCTTCCGTTTGGGTTCTCAATTTTCCCGCCAACTCTTTCTCCAAAAGAGCCGCGATCCGCTCCAACAGCGCCACCGTGCCCACAGCATAGCCTCCTCTGGCAAAGCGGCAGCGATCCCCTTCCATCAAAAACAGCAGCGGAAAATCTCCCGGCTCCAAAAACAGGGTTCGAGCCAGGAGTGCCTGTGCGTCCTCTTCATCCCAATACAGATGAGCCTGCGGGCAGGTTTTCAAAAAGCGTAAAAGCGTTTCCTCCTTTGCAGAAGTCCCTGCAGGCAATACCAGACACAGCTCTGCCTTCCGCAGCAGGGTCTGCCCTTCCTCCCGCAATTCGTTGAGAATGTGAGCCGTAGGTTCTTCTCCGGGGCGGATAAACAGCAGCAGCGCCAGCCCTGCATCTGGTATGGGCACGGTGACGCTCTCTTTCTCTTCCATCAGCGATATCTGCGGTACAGGGACGCTTTGCAGCATATCCTTCAGATCCGCTGCGGGCATGGTCAGGGACTCCTGATGCATTTCCCCTTCCTTCAAAGCAAAATACCGGCGCATAAAGCGCTGTGTGCCGTTGGGCAGCCGATGCACACACATGAGCCGGTACTCTCCCGCAGGCAGATCCATGGGAGTGCCCGTCTCCCCGTGGGGCAGAAGCATAAACCCTTCTTCCTTCCGAATAGCCAGGCTCCAGTTCCCGTCGTACTGCCAATTTCCCTCCCCGGTTACCAGCAGGGTGCCCGCAGGCCTCGGAAATACCCGGGCGAAGGTTTCTCCCGCAAGATACTCCGCTTCCCCCGTGCACGGATTCAGCCGAGCTCCCACCCCCAGATCCCGCAGCAGAGCCACAGCCGAAATATCCTTTTCTCTGCTTTCAAGCCCCCATACCCGGCACCATTCTTCCAGGAAAAGGGTCTTTTTCCATACTGTTTCCATGGATACGGGCGATGTTTTCACCTGCCGCCGTTCCTCTTCCGTAAGGGAAACGCCCAGTTTTCCGCGCCAGGGATATAGTTTTTCCAGCGCTACCCTGGGGCAGAGCACATATCGTTTGAACAGGTCTTCCCGACCCTCATAGTCGGGCAGATACTGCATGGCTCCTTTTAGATGTGTCAATAAGGCAGATGCTGGGGTATCCCGCAAATCCTTCTCCCCAAGGGTATCCAGCAGCTCTTCAGCCCAAAGCCCTGCCAGCGCTTCTCCTTCCCGAAGATAAGCTCCTATCTCCCCGGCATTGCCGCAGGCGGTTTTCAGCCAGGGCAGTTGACGCTCGGAAGGCATGCAGGCTTCCACCGCTTCTTTATATTGTGCCTTCTGCCGTTTATAGCGCATCCCTCCCGCCTGCATGCAGAACGTTCGGTTTTCTTCTTTGGCTTCTTTGGATACGGCAGGGCCGGGATTTATGCGCACCGGAGGAGGATAAAATTCCCCCTCTTCCGGCTCCTGCTGTGTTTTTGTCAGGGGCAAACGCACAAAATCATCCTTCCGGGTATCTGCATCTGCTGCCGCCAGCAGGTTTTCACAAAATGCCTCCACGTGCAGGCTCCCCAACCCACATACAATGGACGACCGGCCCTTTTCATCGGCGGTAAGGCGGGCCATGTCTCTGTAACCGGCCATGTTCAGTATTTGCAGATGCAGCAATGCTCCTGCTGCGGGAGTACCGTCAGGCAGCAGGGTCTCCACCGTCAAGCGGCGCACCGGGGCATATCGGTGGGTCTCGTTATACAAATAAGCATCCCCCCACTTTTCTATCAATGCCTCGCCCTTCAGCGCCTCTCCCCTGAAATCAGAAAAAGTACGGGTATGCATGAGCATGGAGCGGGCGGAAGCCGCCAGAAACCACCCCTTGTCCAATACGGGCTCCGGTTCACAGGCCCCCATAAAGTGCCATGTTCCGTCTACATATACCTCTACCCAGGCATGGTTATCGTCACAGTGACTCCACCAGGGGGCGTAAATCTGCCGGGCGGGAAACCCCAGACTCCGCAGCGCACAAACAGCAAAGGTGGATTCCTCCCCGCAACGGCCCTTGCCTGAGCGGTAAGCGGTCATCGGCCCTTCCGTGCGGCCGTCGGAAGCCTGATAACTCACCTGTTCACAGCACCAGCGGTTGCAGCAGAGAACCGCCTCCCGCTGGTTCATCCCCTGTACTCGGGGCCACAGCCGTTCCCGAAAAAAGCCACGAACAGGCTCCAGCGTCTCGTTGTTCACCCGAGGATACAGCACAAAATGCACAAACAGGTCTTCCGGCAGCTGCCGGTTCCACGGATCCCTGTCTCTCAGTTCCAATGCCAGACGGCACTCTTCCAGCAGCGCTTCATACGATGCCAGAAAAACATCCCCCAGTGGCAGCGTGCCGTATAAAAACTCCGCAGCCACCCGGAGATCCCCGGAAAGCTCCTCTGTCTTTTCCGTTATACCGGCAGGCAGCTCCTGTATCCGGTGCAAAAAGTGATTATGTGCGTGACGGACAAAGTCTTCTGAGAACATAGCTTACGCCTCCTCCAAAAGCACCTTGAGTACCGTATCATCCCCGTCAGGAAGTACAGGATCCAGCCCCAGATCTGCGAACGCCATATCCGGATAGTCACTGTGCACCCAGCTGACAGAAAGGGGGATCTCCCGCCCATCCTGCAGCAGGCGCATGGCGCGGATCTTTTCTGCGGGAATACCATACAATGGCAGCGGACCAAGTGCGTTTTCATAGATATGCAGGTACAGCACATTTTCCCTGCGGGTGATGCGCCCCCACTCCGGTTTTTCCATGCCGCTGGGGCCGCAGCCGCGGATACTTTCCCCGTTTATTTGCATCCATTGCCCCAGATATTTAAGAGTATCCATCGCCTGCCGGGGGATACGTCCATTGCCGTCCGGGCCTACGTTCAAAAGGAAGTTGCCTCCCTTGCTGACACATTCCACCAGTTTTTTCAGCAGAAGCGGCGCCGGCTTATACCAGGTATCCCCGGCACAATAGCCCCAGCTATGATTCATGGTGGTACAGGTCTCCCAATACAGAGGACGCCCCTGGGGGTCAAAAAGTCCTTCCGGCGGCACCATGCGCTCCGGGCTGACAAAATCTCCGTGGCAGGGAGCAGGCTCTCCCTGTGCCAGAGAACCAAAGCCCTCCCCGCTGACTTCCAGACGGTTGTTCAGCAATATTCCGGGCTGAAGGGTACGCACCATATCGGCCAGTTCATTGGCCCGCCACGCTTCTCCCCGCAACTGATTATAGGAAAAGTCGAACCACAGCACATCCAGCCTTCCATAGCGGGTGCACAGTTCCTTCACCTGCCCATGCATATAGGCAAGGTAGCGCTTAAAATCCCGTTCTTCATTGGAAGCAGCAGGATCGCTGCGCATGGGATGGTACCTGTCTCCATGATGCGGAAAATCCGGATGATGCCAGTCGATCAGGGAATAATACAGTCCCACCTTTAAACCGGCCTCCCGGCCCGCTTCCAGAAATTCCCGGACGATATCCCGCCCCATGGAGGTATTGGTGCTCTTAAAATCCGTCAGTTCACTGTCAAACAGACAAAAGCCGTCATGGTGCTTGGCGGTCAGAATCACATAGCCCATCCCCGCTTCTTTAGCCGCCTGCACCCAGGCTTTCGGATCTGCTGCAGAAGGATCAAATTCCCGAAAGAACGGCATATACTTCTCCTCCGGCATCCGTTCATTGCTGCGCACCCATTCCCCCCTGGCAGGAACGGCATAAAGCCCCCAGTGAATGAACATGCCAAAGCGAGCCTGCACAAACCATTGCATACGCTTTTCATAAGCGGTGCGTTCAAAGCGATACATATTTCCTCCTTGCCTGTTAAACGGTGTTACCGGTCTTTCTTTTGAAGTGTTTCCACCAGGGCACGCACCAGTGCCGTATCTACCCGTTTTACCTGAGATTCCGGCGGCAGCACGTTGCCGGAAAAAGCAATGCCCCGTGTATTTTGAGCAGAGCAGTCTTCAAAACTGCTATGAGCAGACATATGAACCTGTCTGCAGCCGGTCAAACGCAGCACTTCCTGCAGATTGTGCAGGCGAATCCCCGCTCCGGGCAGTATCTCTATGCGTCCTGCGGCATACTCCCGCATATGGCGGATGCAGGCCGCCCCCGCCAAAGCCGTAGGCGCCTGACCGGAGGTGAGTACCCGGGTAACGCCCTGCTCCATAAGCACATCCAGCGCCTTCCGCCAATCCGGCACTACGTCTACAGCTCTGTGGAACACACTTTCCCGTCCGTAAGACCGGGTCATCTCTGTAAATACTCGTATACGGGCAGAATCCGGCGTGCCATCCTCCCTGAGAAAGCCAAAAACAAGCCCGGCGGCCCCTTTTCTCAGCAGGGCTTCTCCTTCCCGGCAGGTTACGGAAAACTCCGTTTTATCATAACAAAAGCCCCCGGCCCGGGGCCGCACCATGGCCATAACGGGCTTTCCGGGTGCTTTATCCAACACCTCTTCCAATGTTCCCAAAGTAGGAGTCAAACCGCCGAAAAACAGACAGCTATTAAGTTCTACTCTGTCCGCTCCTGCCGTAAAGGCAGCAATGGCATCCCCGGCGCTGCCGCAGCATATCTCCAAACATTTTCTCTCCATATCCATAAAGGGTCTCCTTCGCTTTCTGTCTCCATGATACCCGGGCAAGGGGATCCTTGTCAACGAATGACCGCATCGCCGGTTGTATTCTCTCCCAATGTGCAGCGAAACCGATACCGGCAGGATTCGAAAATACCCTTCTCACTTATCCTTATAAACGTAAACGCAGGTGGCAAAAAGATCAGCCGAATTGGCACATCGGTATTTTCCCTGCACCGTGCCCCATATGTATATGCAAAAACTCGCCGCCTCACAGGAGGGACGAGTTTTTGCTTGATCTTATCGATCGCTTCCGTATTGTTCCAGCTTCTTTTTGACCCGCTGAATGGCATTGTCGATGGATTTAGGGCTTTTATGGAGTATCTCCCCGATCTGTTGATAGGAAAGGCCCCGAAGATACAGTTCCAGCGCCTGCTTTTCCAGCTTGCTCAGCCGCTGGTCGATATCCCGTGTCATGGCCTGAAAGTTCTCACGGCTGATCAGCAGAGCCTCCGGATCCATGACTTCCACGCTGGCTACCATATCCAGCAGGGTTTTATCCTCCTCCGGCTCGAAGGCCGGACGGTTCAGTGAAATATAAGTATTCAGAGGCTGATGCTTTTTTCGGGTAGCCGTTTTGATAGCCGTCAGGATCTGCCGGGTAATGCACAGCTCCGCAAAGCTGCGGAAGGATGCATTTTTACCGGGATCGTATTCACACACGGCCTTATAGCAGCCCAGCATCCCCTCCTGCACCAGATCTTCATGGTCTGCACCCACCAGAAAGAAGGTGCGGGCCCGAGCCCGTACCAAGGGTTTATATCGGTCATACAAAGCCCATTCGGCGTCCTTATCCCCCTGCCGCAGCCGTTGGATAAGTTCTTCATCGGTGCGCTTATCTTCTTCCATGAAGCCTCTCCTGCAAGGCCTTATTCCTGCATGGTCTGAGCCCTTTTCACGGCCTCCTGACGGCGTTTTTCAAACATCAGAATCCCGGCTGCTACGCCGGCGTTCAGAGAATCCACGTGCCCTCCCATGGGAATGGAGACCATGAAATCACACTTTTCTTTGACAAGGCGGCTGATACCCTCTCCTTCGCTGCCAATAACCAGCACCAAAGGCCCCGCCAGAGGCATGTTATGCATGGATTTCCCGGACATATCTGCGCCGGCCGCCCAGAGCCCCGCCTTTTTCAACGTCTCCAGAGCCGCCGTCATATTCACTACCCGGGCAATAGGCATGTATTCCGCCGCCCCAGCGCTGCTTTTTACCGCCGCTGCCGTAAGAGAAGCACTGCGCCGTTTGCCAATGACGACCCCATGGGCCCCGGCACACTCGGCGCTGCGGATGATGGAACCCAGATTGTGGGGATCTTCGATGCCGTCCAGAAGAATGATGAAAGGATCCTCTCCCTTCGCTTTGGCTGCCTTGAGCATATCTTCTATCTCACAATACTCCACGCCGGGCGTAAAGGCGCAGATACCCTGATGATTGGCTGTTTTCCCCCCGTGGCCAAAGGGCATGCAAACCTCATCCAGCTTCCGCCGGTCTACTTCCTGAATGACAAGCTTCCGCTCCCGGGCACCTTCCAGGATCTCCCGCAGAGAACCATCCTGTTCTTTTGTTACCAGGATCTTATCGATGCTGCGGCCGGATTTGATGGCCTCCCGTACGGCGTTACGGCCAAAGAGCATAAAGGGAAGTTCATCCTGCTCCTGTTCCCTGGCACCATAAGGAACTTCTTTTGCAGGACGGCTTTCTTTATTCTCCTGAAAACGCCTGCCTTCGTAGGGCTTGCTGTCTCCATAGGGCTTTTTTTCTCCGTAGGACCGTTGGCCGAAGTTCTTTTCTCCATAGAACTTTTTCTCACCGTAGGCCCGCTTTTCTCCGTAGGTTTTTTTCTCCGGATACTGCTTTTCCCCGTAGGAACGTTTTTCGCCGTAACCGCTGCGTCCGTTCTCCCTTTTCTCATAGCCGCTTTTGGTATAGCCGCCGTTGTTCCGGTTGTTATTGCTGTATGCCATGTATCTTCTCCTTTAAGATTACTTCCATAAGTTCACCTATGCGTGCCTCCTGACCGGTACAGAACAAATACCCCATCAAAGCTTCCAGTCCTGTGGCCAGACGATATTCCCCCACCTTTGCATTCCTGGGCACGGTGCCGCTATGGGCATTGCGGCCCCGTCGGAAAATATCCTTCTCTTCTTCACTGAGCATGGACTCCACCCGAAAATAGGCCGATGCCTGTCCGGCTGCCGATACAAGAGAACTGGAAAGCAGGTGCAGCTCATGCACGCTGCCCGGCTGAGTCTCCACCAGATATGTGCGCACAAACAAGTCGTAAACCGTATCGCCGATATAAGCCAGCTGCAGGGGCGGAAGCTTTCCTGCTTCCCCCGGCACAAAGGACAGCCAGCCTGCCATGCGCTCCATCAAGGATATATGCTCCATCAAGGCTCGTTCTCCAGCTTCTCCAGGATCTCTCCGGTATTTGCCTGCCCCGGGGTAGGAGTCAGGCAATAGCCCCACTTTCCGTCGCTGCCCCGGGCATAGCTCACATCTGCGGGGAGGGCGGGAACTTCTACAGAGTCCAGCAGGTTATAGTTGCCGTCCACCAGTGCCACGGTATCCCCGTCTTTGCTGAGGCCAAACCCCGTACAGAAGGGATTCTCCTCCGTGCCCTGTGTACCGCCGGCAAAGTAAACCAGCAGATATTCCCCCGGAGCCAGGTTCACATCGGGAAGAGTGTACTTGTAGCAATTTTTAATACTGTCTGACAGACCGTATCCTTTGAGCCGAACGGTACGGCTGCTGCCGTTATACAGTTCCACAAAATCCGGCGTGCCCAGAATTTCATCCGTCAGGCAGGTCTTATTGCTGGTGACCACTTCATTGATGACCAGCTGGCCGCTCTGCCCCCGGTTTTGCATATACAGCCACAACAGACCACCAAAAAGGAGAATGGCCGTCAACGGCAGCATTAGCATTCCCAGTGGCGTGGGCCGCTTCTCCGGCTTGCCAAAATCCTGCGACAAATCCGGGCAATCCCGCTCTGTCTGCTTATTTTCATAGTTCTTCATAGTATGATAGTATAGCATATTTTCTCTGCTTCGCAAAGGGAAAAATACGGTTTGTACAGAACAAATGCGCACAATGGCAAAGCAGACCGTATGATTGCTTTCTTATGGATGGACAAGTATAAAAGGCTCCCGAATAGCCGGAACGTGCGCCTGCTTTACCCGTAGATCTCCTCATTTCTCCGGATAAAAGAAGGCTTGATATTTCATGTGCATATTCCGATAAAATCTCTTTCCCGAAAAACAGCCCTCTGTGCTCTGTCAAAGACAGTTTATGCGTGCACTTTCTGTTCCACGCAAAAGGAGACCGCCTGTCGGCGGCCTCCTTGGCAAACAATATGTAAGGGATTAATACATTCCGTCTCCGCCCATACCGGGGGCTGCGGGAGCTGCAGGCTCAGCCTTGGGAATATCGCAGACCAGAGACTCGGTAGTCAGCACCATGGAAGCCACGGAAGCGGCATTCTGCAGTGCGCTGCGGGTGACCTTGGTAGGATCGATGATGCCCTTATCCATCATCATGCCGTAGGTACCTTCCGCTGCATCGTAGCCATAACCTACCTTGCGGCTGCGCTTGATGTTCTCCACGATAACGGAACCTTCTTCGCCGGCATTCTTGGCGATCTGGCGAATGGGCGCCTCCAGAGAGCGCAGAACAATGTCCACACCGGTCTTCTTATCGCCGGAGCAACGGGCCTTGAGGGCTTCCACGTTCTTCATGACGTTCAGCAGGGCTACGCCGCCGCCGGGCACGATGCCTTCTTCCACTGCGGCACGGGTGGCAGCCAACGCATCTTCAATACGCATCTTGAGCTCTTTCATCTCCACCTCGGTAGCTGCGCCCACGCTGATGAGGGCTACGCCGCCGGAGAGCTTGGCCAAACGCTCCTGAAGCTTTTCCTTATCGTAATCAGAAGTGGTCTCTTCGATCTGGGCCTTGATGGACTTGACCCTGTTGGCGATCTCAGCAGCATCCCCTGCGCCGCCCACGATGACGGTGTTTTCCTTATTGACCTTGACCTGACGGGCATGCCCCAGCATATCAATAGTGGTGTCCTTCAGATCCATGCCCAGCTCATCGGAAATGACCTGACCGCCGGTAAGAACAGCGATATCCTGCAGCATGGCCTTGCGGCGATCGCCAAAACCAGGAGCCTTTACGGCCACGGTGTTCAGCACGCCCCGGAGCTTATTGAGCACCAGGTTGGCCAGCGCATCACCCTCTACATCTTCTGCGATGATCAGCAGCTTTCTGCCGGACTGGGCAATGGGCTCCAGAATGGGCAGCAGATCCTGAATGTTGCTGACTTTCTTTTCGGTGATCAGAATGTAAGGATCATCCATGACCGCTTCCATCTTATCGGTATCCGTTACCATATAAGCGGAGCAGTAACCACGGTCAAACTGCATGCCTTCCACCACGGAGACCTCGGTCTTCATAGTCTTGCCCTCTTCCACGGTGATAACGCCGTCATTGCCGACCTTTTCCATTGCATCGGCAATGAGGCTGCCGATACGGCTGTCCCCTGCGGAAATAGAAGCGACCTGAGCGATCTCGTTCTTGGTGGTCACGGGGCGGCTGTTGGCTTTAAGAGCTTCCACTGCCTCTTCCACGGCGGCCTCAATGCCCCGGCGGATGACCATGGGGTTGGCCCCTGCGGCCACATTCTTCAGTCCTTCATGAACGATAGCCTGCCCCAGCAGCGTGGCGGTGGTGGTACCGTCGCCGGCCACATCGTTGGTCTTGGTGGCTACTTCCTTCACCAGTTGTGCGCCCATATTTTCAAAGGGGTCTTCCAATTCGATCTCTTTGGCAATGGTCACACCGTCATTGGTAATGAGAGGAGCGCCGAATTTCTTTTCCAGCACCACGTTGCGGCCCTTGGGCCCCAGGGTGATCTTTACGGTATCCGCCAGCTGATTGAGACCGGCTTCCAGTGCTTTACGGGCGTCTTCGCCATATTTAAGCTGCTTTGCCATAGTTATAAATCCTCCTGTTTATTCTACCACTGCCAGAATATCGCTCTGCTTGACGATGACATATTCTTCACCGTCCAGCTTTACTTCCGTGCCGGCATACTTACTGTATACGACCTTATCCCCGGCCTTAACGTCCATCTTGACTTCCTTGCCGTCCACTAGGCCGCCGGGGCCTGCTGCTATGACTTCCGCCATCTGGGGCTTTTCCTTGGCTGCATTGGTAAGGATAATGCCGCCTTTGCTTACTTCTTCGTTTTCTACCTGACGAAGAACCACCCGGTCCATCAAAGGTCTGAGTTTCATATGGAATCTAACCTCCTGTCATGTAATTACAGTCTTTCTTAGCACTCTTTATTTCCGAGTGCTAATCTATGTTCCCATTATAACATCAAAAGCCCGTCTGTCAAGCCGCATCCCCCGCTGCAAATGCAACGAAGTTGTGAAATCGCAGATATGCAAAAAGCCCCGCCTTCTTACAGCCGAAAGGACCGGAAAGCGGGCCTGTGCACAGGATTACTCTGCGGTTTCCAGAATTTCTTTGGGTGCTTCCGCCTGTTCCTGCTCCCGCAGAAGCCGGCGGCGAACGGCCGAGCCAAAGCAGAAGTGTGTCAGCGCCGTCAGCGTCCAGGAGATAGGATAGGATACATATACCATGGCAATAGAATCAAACAGCGGCACCACGCACCAGATCCATACCAGCCGCAGCACACAGGAGCCTATCAGCGAAATGGCTGTGGAGGTTACGGAACGTCCCATACCTCTGAGAATGCCGGAACCGACCTCCATAAAGGCCAGGGTAAAGTAAGGCAGTATCAGGATCCACATACGGGTCATGGCCGTATCCACCGCCATGGGCGCACTGACATACAATCCGATGAAGAATTTATGGAAGGTCAGCAGCAGGAAAGAGCAACAAGATGCAATAATAAAGGTAGCCAGATAGCAGGCGCCCTGCACCTTGGCTATCCTCTTATATTTTCTGGCACCGTAATGCTGACTGGTAAAAGTAACGGAAGCCTGATACACGGAGTTGGTGGCTGTATAGGCAAAGCTTTCCAGGCTGGCACCGGCGGCGTTGCCGTCTATAATATCGCTGCCACCGGGGCACAGACGGTTATTGAAGCCGATGATGGAAGACTGAATGAGCATATTGCTCAGGGAAAACAGCGCCCCCTGAATACCGGCAGGAATACCGTCCCGAATGATATCCCGGATAGCGTATTTATTAGGCCGGATCTTCTTGAGCTCCAACCGGCAGTATCCCGTATCCTTCATCAGCCGCATGGCCAGCAAAACGGTAGAGGCCACATTGGAGATGACCGTTGCCAGCGCTACGCCGTCTACCGACATACCGAATACCAGCACCGAGATCAGGTTCAAAGCCACATTGAGAAGACCGGTAGCCGTCAGGATATACAGGGGTGTGGAAGTATCCCCTTTCGCCCGGAAAATGGCGATAAGAAAGTTGCTCAGGGCAATGAAAGGCGTGCCAATAAAGTAGATTCTGGTATATAGGCAGGCAAGTTCCAAAATATGCCCCTGATCCCCCAGCATTACCAGCACCGGACGGCTGACCAGCAGCCCGATGCCCATGCAGGCAAGGCCTGATACCGCAGCCACGATCAGAGAACTGTGCACAGCCAGAGAAGTGCCCTGCTTATCTCCCTTGCCCAGATTCCTGGCCACAACCACGTTTGTACCGATGGAGAAGCCCATGAATATGTTCAGGATCAGGTTTATAAAGGCGCCGGTAGTGCCGATGGCGCCGATAGCCCCCTCCACACCGGACATGCCTGCCACGATCATATCTGCCGCATTGTAAAGCACCTGCAGCAGATTTGTGACCATCAACGGCAGTGCAAAACGAAAGACCTTCCCCAAAAGCGGGCCTTCCAGCATATTCAGTTCTTTCTTCGTCCCAAATAATTTCATTTTATAAGTATATTCCTTTTTTCAGTTGCAATCCCCTATTATATTTGCTTTTCCCTCTTTGTCAAGAGCGGATCCCGTTTCTTTTATTATAATTGCTTCGTTTCCTTTTTTAAATCATTTTTTCAGATTTTAAATCATTTTTTTCAGAAAAGTCGGCGTTTTTCACTGGTTTTGAACATTTCCTGCCCGTCGTTCTTTTTTTCGTGAAAAGTTGTAAATATATGAAAATAGGGCTTGCATTCCGAATCAAGGTAGGGTATAATGTCCTAGTTCGCAAAATGGACAATATAAATAGGGGGTAAATGCTGTGGCAAACATCAAATCTGCTATCAAGCGTGCAGGCACCAACCGGAAGGAGAATCTCCGCAACCGCGAGGATCGTTCCGTAGTCAAGACCGCTCTGCGCCGCTATGACGAAGCTTTGAAGGCTGACGATAAAGACGCCGCCGAGGCCGCTTATACCAAGGCCGTCAAGCTCGTAGACCAGGCAGCTGCCAAGGGCATCATTCACAAGAATGCTGCCAACCACAAGAAGGCTCAGCTGGCAGTTAAGCGCGCTTCCGCCAACTAACCCTATCTGTATAGAAGCGAGGCCCTCTTCCCCTTCTAGGGAAGGGGGCTTTTTCCATATCATTTTTGTTTTTGAGGTGCTGCCTATGGCTATGGACGGTTTAAGTTTGGGGCTTATGACCAGGGAGCTTCAACCCCTGTTGGAGGGACGCGTAGACCGGGTGCAGCAGCCGGATAAGGATTCTGTACTCCTGTACTGCCACGGTCCCAACTGCGGCCGGGTGCGGCTGCTGCTGCATATCCACAACGAGCTGGGCCGGGTGCAGCTGGTAGAGGAAGCACCGGAAAATCCTGCGGCAGCCCCAGCCTTCTGCATGCTGCTGCGCAAGCGGCTCATCGGCAGCCGGTTCGTCTCCATAGAGCAGGAAGGGCTGGACAGGATCCTGCGCATTACCTTTTCCGGCCGGGATGAATTTATGGATGAAAGCGCCTGCACTCTGGTGCTGGAACTCATGGGCAAGCACGGAAACCTGTATCTGCTGGACAAGGAGGGCCGCATTTTGGACTGCCTGCGGCATATTGGTCTGGGCAGCGAAGCCAGCCGTCTTTCCCTGCCTAACGTACTGTATGAAGCGCCCCCCAGGCAGGATAAGCAAAATCCCCTTACTGCCCCTGCAGAAGCTTTCAGCGGTCTTTCCGCTCCGGGGCAGCTGATGGAACGTTTTTCCGGCATCAGCCGCCAGGCAGCCCGCCTTATCTGGGAAGCAGCCTCCCGGCAGACGGATCCCGGCGTCTATCTTCATACTTTTTTTGCAGATCTGGCCCAAGGTGGTTTTTGTCCCTGTATCGTTTCCGGCGTAGGCCCTATGGCCTTTATGCCTCCGGCAGGAGAAGCGGCCTTCTCCTATCCCTCCCTTTCGGCCGCCCTGACCGCCTATTATAAGGAGCAGGATCTGCGCATGCGTATGAGCCGCATGACCGGGGAGCTGAAGACCGTTCTGGAGCGGGCACACAGCCGCACGCTCCATAAACTGGAAGGGTTTCGCCGGGAACTGGGCAGCCAGGAGTTGGAAGCCCAGTATCGGCTGTACGGCCAACTGCTTACGGGCTATTCCGGCCCCGTGCCCAGAGGCGCTTCCTCTTTGGCCGTAGAAAACTATTTTGTCTATCCGCCGGAAAAAACTCCGGTGCCGCTTCAGCCTGAGCTTTCCGTAAAGGAAAACGCCGCACGGTATTTTAAAAAATATCAGAAATGCAAAGCGGGCCGGGAATATGCCGCCGGACAGATCGCACCGCTGGAGCAGGAGCTTGCCTATCTGGAAAGCCAACTTCTCTCCCTCTCTCTGTGTGAAAGTGCCCGGGAGGCTGAGGAGATCAAAACCGAACTGGTTGCCCAGAAATACATGCGTCCTCCTCAGGGAAAACGGACGCCAAAGCCTCAGAGCAAGTCCCAGCCCATGGAGTTTGTCTCTTCTGAAGGGACCCCCATTCTGGTAGGCAAAAACAACCGCCAGAACGAAGAACTCACCCGCACGGCTCCGGCTGACGCTCTGTGGCTCCACGCAAAGGATATGGCCGGCTCCCATGTGATCGTCCTCTCTCAGGGACTGCCGGGAGAAAAAACGCTTTCCGAAGCCGCTGCACTGGCTGCCTATTTCAGCAAAGGGCGCAGCAGCGGAAAGGTTCCCGTAGATTATGTGCTGCGGCGGTATGTAAAAAAGCCTGCCGGATCCCCACCGGGCTTTGTGATCTTTACCAACCAGAGGACGCTGTTGGCTCAGCCCGATGGAGAACTGGCCAGAGCCCTCCGCAAAAACTGAACCCGCTGCCCAAGGAAAGGAGATTTTGTCATGAAGCTGCTCATCGCCTCCAACAACGCCCATAAAGTGCAGGAGATCGAAGCTATCCTGAAAGATTATTTTGAGGAAATGGTCACTATGAAGGAAGCCGGGCTTTCCATCGATGTGGCGGAGGACGGAGATACCTTTGAAAAGAACGCCGTGAAGAAGGCCGTGGAAGTACTGGAAAAAAGCGGGTTTGATGCCGCTTTGGCCGATGATACCGGACTGTGTGTGGATGCTCTGGACGGTGCTCCCGGGGTCTATTCCGCCCGGTACGCCGGCGGAGAGGGCCACGATACCGAGGCAAACAACCGCAAGCTTATGGCGGAGATGGCCAATGTGCCCGATGAAAAACGCACCTGCCGCTTTGTCACCTGCGTGGCTCTGGCCAGAAAAGGCCGCCCCGTGCTCTGCTGCCGTGGACAGGTGGAGGGTATGCTCCTGCGCGCCCCTGCCGGAACAAACGGCTTCGGCTATGACCCCTACTTCTTTTATCCTCCCATGGGCAAAAGCTTTGCCCAGATGACCGCCGAAGAAAAAAACCATGTCAGCCACCGGGGCAATGCCCTGAAGAATCTGCGTATGGCTCTGGAAAGCGAAAGCAGCCATGAAATTCTGAACGATCTGCTGGGGATACAGGCATGAGGATCGGAGTTTTTTCCGATACCCATGGGGATCTTTCCCTGCTGTACCGACTCAGAGAGCAGCTGGAACCCCTGGATGCCGTTTTCCACTGCGGAGATTATGCCCGGGAGGCCCGGGATATAGGCAGCTTCTTTCACTGCCCCTATTACGCCGTAAAGGGCAACTGCGATTATGGCAGCAGCGAGCCGCTGGAACGCACCGTGACCCTGGGCGAAAAGCGGTTTCTGCTGCTTCACGGCCATCAGTGCGCCGGAGAGCTGGCCATGATTTATAAAGCCAGAATGGCCGGGGCGCAAGCTGTATGCTTCGGCCACAGTCACATCCCTTTTCTGACCTGGGAAGAGGGAATTCTGCTGCTGAACCCCGGCTCCCTTTCCCGCCCCAGAGGCTGTTCTCAACCCGGCTGCGCCCTGTTGACTGTAGAAAACGGCGACATCGTTCCAAAGCTGCTTTCCCTGCTTTTATAAGGCCTGCCCCGATCCCGGCACTGGGATCCCGCCGGTCATACTTTGTTCATCAAACTCTTGCATAAGCGACGATTTTTCGCCCCGCTTATCGGTTGACAAGCCGGGGACGGGGGCGGTACACTGTTGTTACTTCTTTTTTTGAGGTGTTGCCATGTTCCGGAAGTTTTCCGTTTTCTTTTTAGCGCTTCTTCTTTGCGTCTCCCTGCTGTTTCCCGTTCCGGCTGCCCGAGCCGACGGTTTTGACATGAGTACTCTCCGGGAGCGGTATGTGATCCTGGTAGATGCTTCCGATCCCACTACGGCTCTGTACGGACTGGAAAAGAATGCCGATGAGCGCTGCGCCACCGGGAGTACCATCAAGATCCTCTCCTGCCTGATCGCACTGGAGCAGGGAAATCCGGAAGATGTGGTAACCATCAGCGCCAGCGCGGTGGATTTTTCCAAATACAATTCCCTTATGGGACTGCAGCAGGGCGAACAGTGGACGCTGAAGGATCTGCTTTACGGTTTGATGCTCCCTTCCGGCAATGATGCCGCTGTTGCCATTGCCGAGCATATTGCCGGTTCCACCACCGCTTTTGCCAAGCTTATGAACGACAAGGCGGCGGAACTGGGTATGACCAACTCCCATTTTGTCACCGTGCATGGCAAGGATAAGACCGATCATTATTCCACGGCCCGGGATATGGCCAAACTTACAGCCTATGCCCTGCAAAACGAGAAATTCCGGGAGATCGTATCCACAAAAACCTATACTTGCGCGGATGCTTCCGGAGCTCACTCCATCACCCTGACCAATACGGACCGGCTGCTGGTGGACGCTGTTTCCAGCGATGGTTCCTTTACCCCCAAGAGCCTGCTGTATCCCGATGCTATAGGCGTTAAAACCGGGGATACCAATGCCGCCGGCAAGTGCTTTGTAGGCGCCGCCACCCGCGGAGGCACTACTCTTATCGCCGTACTGCTGGGAGGCACGCTGGATGACCCGGAATATCTGGCCAACTCCATGAATATGCGGGAAAAGGCCAAGGATCCTTACAATGCCCAGCGGTTTGAAGATGCCATCGCGTTGTTCGACTATGCTTTTAAGCAGATGTCCGTGCTGGTGACGGTACAGGATCTCATCAACGCCGGTATGCCTGTCTCCTTCCCCGTTCAGGTGCAGAACTATGCCGCCAGCGATTCTAACGCCGGTGTGGTCAATGCCACGGCCCGGCTGGATACGGCGCAGGAACTTCAGCTCATGAAACCCTTCTATGACTCCCTCATGGCCGATATTACCGCCGTAGCCAAGACCCGTATCGGCACCATTGCCGCCCCCATCAGTGAAGGGGATGTAGTGGGCACGGTGGAGTATGTGGTGGGAGACACAGTGCTGTTTACTTCCAACCTGTATGCTGACAGAAGTGTCAGCGAGGGGATCCTTTCTACCCAGCCCTCCGATGCCCCTGCCGGTACCGACAGCAACGTCAGTCTCATTGGCTCCACCACCACCCTGGATGGAGCACCCGTTTCCCAGGGGCCGGGGCTGGGGAGTATTCTGCTGTACATACTCATTGGTCTGGTGGTATTGGCCCTTATAGGCTTTGTCGCTTTGGTGATCGTAGCCCGGATCCGCCGGGAAAAGCGCCGCCGGGAGCGGGCCGCCCGCCGCCGCCGTCAGCAGCGTATGGAAAGAATGAACCGGGAGGGCAGATGAGCACCCCCACTCTGCAACCGCATATCCGCCGCCTGGGGGCTTTTTTAGCTGCCCTGGCGGTTTTTCTTTTCCCCTTTTTCCCCGTGTTTGGAGAAACCGAAGCCCCGGAGCGGCCGGATATAATGTCTTTTCCGGAGTCCTCCGTGCTCCTGTGCCAAAGCAGCGATCCCGACAACGCCGTAGCCGGATTGGAAAAAGCTCCGGAAGAACGCACCTATCCCGCCAGCATCACCAAGATCCTGACGGCTCTGGTAGCGCTGGAAAACAGTTCCCCCACAGATCTGGTAACAATCTCTGCTCACGCCGTGGACCTGAGCCGGGTCAACAGCAAGATCGGCGCTAAGGAGGGGGAAGTATATACCATGGAGGATCTGCTTTACGGCATGCTTCTGCCCTCCGGCTGCGATGCGGCCCGGGCCATTGCCGAGCACGTCGCCCGCAGTGAAGAAAAATTTGCCGTCCTTATGAATGCAAAAGCGGCAGAGATGGGCATGGAGAACAGTCACTTTTCCAATGCCAGTGGTCTCCACGACAGCGATCAGTATACCACCGCCCGGGATCTCGCCCGGTTGGGGGCCGCTGCCGCAGAAAACGAAGCTCTCTGCGCCATTTTGCAGACTCCCTCACGGGAACTGAAAGAACAGACCACCGGCCGCCTGCTTCAGGTGAAAAATATCAACCGTCTGGTCAGTGATCCTACACCCTCGGAGGAATATGAAAAGATCACCGCCCTGTATCCTTGGTGCATCGGCGGAAAAACCGGCAGCACCAACGCCGCCGGACGTACCTATCTGGCCATGGCCCAGAAAAACGATGTGACCCTGATCTGTGTACTTTTGGGAGATAAGGTTTCCACCAGAGGGCTTTCCGGCGCCGCTTATGACGCTGTATCCGCCAACCGTTTTCTGGAGGCCGTTTCCCTCTTTACCTACGGGTTTGACTACCTGTATCCGGAAAGCACACTGGATGCCCTGGCCGCCCGGGGACTGCCCCATGTTTTTACCGCACAGGCGCAGGACGGGGATCGTCTCCGCCTGCTGACCTGCCGCCCCGTTTCTCCGGAAGGAGTCATCTCTCTGCCCCGGGAGGCTTATATTCATCCGGAAACCATAGAAGCGAAAACGGAGCTGATGCCGCTGGATCTTCCCATAAAAGCCGGTCAGCAGGTAGGCACGGTTACATACAGTTTCCAGGGAGAAATCCTTTTTTCCTGCCTGCTGGAAGCGGAAAGCGACCTTCTCCCTTCCCCCACCGCTACCCCTGTTCCCCAGATACAGGTGGACAGCCGCCCCGCCACTACCGCTGCGCCTGTTCAAAAAGATACATCCGCCCATTCTTCAGGCCTGCTGCAATTTCTTCCCCTGTGCCTGCTGCTTTTGGGCGGTGGCCTGTATATAGTCCTGCGAAAACGCAAATAGTGTATTCCTTCTGAAAACCGAGGGGATCCTTGAAAGTTGCTACTTGACAGATCCTCTCCGGTTTTCTATAATAGAAATGTTGAATTGCGCCAATGTAGCTCAGTTGGTAGAGCAGCTGATTCGTAATCAGCAGGTCAGGGGTCCGAGTCCCCTCATTGGCTCCATTTTTATTTGCGGGGTGTAGCGCAGTTTGGTAGCGCGTTTGGTTCGGGACCAAAAGGTCGTGGGTTCAAATCCCGTCACCCCGACCATGCAGAGTGTCCTTATAGGATCTGAGTATCCTGTAATGGACACTCTGCTTTTTTATTTCCTGAAAAGTTCATACTGCAACCTGTTCTGGGGCGTAGCTGAGTGCTACGCCTTTTCTTGTTTCCATGATAATATCGGCCGACCGGATCTTCCGGCGATCCGACACATCAAAGGCACCGATGCAGTTATAGTGAATATCGACGCGCTGGTTGGTAACGCCGTCCTGCTTTTCGGCGTGGTACACCTCAATGTGGTCGATCAGCTCTGCGACCATACGCTTTGTAATGGTGGTCGCATCCGTGTACCGCCGTACCGTTTCAAGAAAATCGTCAATATCCATGTGCTTGCTCTCGTCCTTTTTCAGTTCCAGCCGCAGCGCCTTGATCTTCTTTGCGTTTTCGCCCTGCTCCTGTTCATAGCGTTTGGACATTTTGGCAAACCGGGCATCGTCGATCTTCCCCGCCACATTGTCCTCATAGAGCCGTTCAAAGAGCATATCCAGTTCTCGGTCACGGGCGGTCAGAGCGTCCAGCTCCCGCTGCTTGCGGAGCGCGGTATTTTCCGCAACCTTTGCTGAGCGTCCAATCATGGCCTTGATAAAGTCATTTTCGTATTCGCTGGCAAAGCAGGCCAGCCGCTTGACCTCGTACAAAACGACTTGCTCTAAGAAATCCAGCCGGATATAGTGCGTCGCACTGCTCGTTGGCAGATGTGTTGATTTGTTCATCCCGCAAGCTTGCCAGCCAAAATGCACTCCGCACACAGCAGCCTGTTTTTGATCCTTTTTAGAGCGGAAAATACTTTTTTCTTTTCACGGAAGAAAATATGTGCTATTCTATGAATGGTTTTACATTCTGACTGCAAGGAGGCTGTTTATGTTTACCCTGATTTTCAACGCTTTGCTGTCCCTCGGTTCTCTTCTTTTCGTGTATGGGATTTTTGCCATAGCATTTTGGATCCTTCTGCTCATCGGGCAATGGTTCATCTTTACCAAAGCCGGCGAAGCAGGCTGGAAATCCCTTATTCCCTTCCTGAACGGACATGTGTGCTACCGCATCTGCTGGAAACCCATGTATTACTGGATCTTCCTGCTGCTGGGTGCGGTGACCTCCTGGATCAGTTCCAATACAGACGGAAACATTTTTCTGTTGTTTCTGTCTTTTGCCTGCACCGTTGGTGCATTGGTGATCCATGTTCTGTTTAGTATCCGGCTTTCCAAAGCCTTCGGTCACGGTGCGGGCTTTGCGGTAGGTTTGATCCTGCTGCCCTCCATCTTCACCATGATCCTCGGGTTGGGCAGTTCCCCATATGTGGGGCACCCGGACAGCGCTTCCTCCGATACGGTGATCGTAGAATAACTCGGTACAGGCACAAAACGCAGGCTTTTAGGCCTGCGTTTTTGCGTATGCGTATATTCCTTATGCGCTTATGATAGCACCCTCTCGAGTCATACCTGGCACAAAGCAGTATACGCTTTTTTCCCTATCTTTTTTTCCAATCTCCCTGTCATGCATCCGTCAGTTCGGAAACTATCTCTCCGGTATCCGCTGCCTCAAAAGCTTCCTGCAGGGCAAGCCCCAGATTACAGTGACGCTCCAGCGAATGCCTGCCTTGGGCAATATAGATCCAGGAATCCTTGTAGCCGCTCATAACACAAAAGTCTGATTCCGTAAGAAAGCGCACAAAGTCCGGGATATTCTCCCGATACTGGCGTACAAAAGCCATGGAGTCCTTTTCCTTATCGGCATTGGAGCTGTTCAGCTTCCCATACAGAGCGTGATCCAGATTGCAGGACATATAGAAAATCCTATAAGGTACGCCCCAGATCTTCTCTGTGTGGATCAGAGCCAGCAGGTTCTCCTTCTTTTGCCGGTTCCGCTCCTCTATCCCCGGCTTGTTGGCCGTATATATCCCCTCGGGAGAATAGCGGGTACGGCGGAGTGTGTCCTCCACATATACATAATCCGGATCAATAAAGGCTCCATCCATATCCGAAACATGCAGTATCTCCCTGAAATCCCCTTTGCGCAGGTGATTTGTCTGCGCATACCGTTGGATCAACCGCCCCACCCGCTGAACAATGTTTTCCGGCCCGGCCCGGTGTCCGGTTGTGATATCTCCACGTACGATATGCACATACACCGTTTCCGCCTGATACAATCGCTGCAGCAGCAAACCTAAAGCCGTTTCGTCTGAAGGCCCTTCCACGATAACGAATACGATCTTTCTACGCGTCATGGGCCTCTCCGGCCTCCCTGAAAGCAAAGGCGATCTCACTATCGTTGGTCGGAGCATATATCTCCCGGGGCTGTTCCCCCAGCAAAATATCCCGGTAGTAAAAGTCCCGCAGGTTTTCCGTTCCCTTCAGTCGCCCCAACCGCATATATCGATCCTCCGGATCCGTGGTGGTAAAGGCGATAAATCCCCTGTCCAACGTTTCCAGCGGACGCAGATTGTGAGAGGTGAACAGAAGCTGCCCCTTTCCCCGCTCAGAGAGGATACGCAGCAGCTCCCCCAGCAGGTATTCAAATACTCCCGCATCCATCTCATCAATGGCTACGGTAATGGAAGGCCGGTTATACAGGGCAATGAGCAGATGCAGCACGGATATCAGCTTTTTTATCCCCTCTGATTCATATTGCAGAGGGATCTCCCGGCTATTTTTGTGAGACATGAGCTGCACACTGACTCCCGGCGTGCCGTCGGCAAGTATCTGTGCCCCCAGATCCTTCAGGGCGATCGTCAGGCCGGGAACGATCTTGGGCAGCACCAGATTCATGCTCCCTATGCCCCGCTGCACCCGCTCAAAGACGGGTTTCGGCAGCAGCGCCGTACCGCTGAGAGGGATCGTCACCCGGCAGGGAGGCTGCCCCGGTGCAAAGCGAAAGGTCATGGGCAAAGCATCCAGGCTGATGCGCCCGGCGTTGGACGTGTCTATAACAAAAAGCTCCTCCCTGCCATAGGTACGCAGCCGAGCCATGATCTTTTTTTCTATAGAATCCGGTGCTTTTTGAGACAGCAGTGTCTCAAAGGCTTCACCGAAGAAAAAGGATGTTCCCTGAGCATCCGCCAGTTTACGAGCCACCAGCGCATCTACCAAAGCCGTCCGTTCACCGCCTATAAGGGCTTTACACCTTGTTTTAGGGCCGAAAGGCTCTTCCTGCCCGGCTTCCAGCAGCATCTGCATGCGGCCGCTTCCGTTCCAGGAAAGACTTTCTCCATAGATCAGAACGCCGCAGTTCCCAGATACCCCTCTTTGTTCTTCGCCCCGGTCTGTCTGTTTCTTTTTCAGCTTCAGGGTATATATGGTTCGCGTTTCCTCCTCTTCCTCCCGCAACCGAAAGGTAAAGGAAAAGGCCGCATTGGCAGCGTCTACATGTATGTATTCCCCCAGCCGAGCAGGGATGCTCTCCCCGGACAAAGCCAGTTTCAGTAAAGAAAGAGCGTCGATCACGGCGGTCTTTCCGGAACCGTTCTGGCCGTAAAGCCCCAGGATCCCCGCTTCATATCCGCTGCCTGGGTTTTCCAGACTCAGAAACCCATGCTTTACGTTTTTATAATCCCGAATCTCCAACCCCGTCAGGCGTATCTGCGCCCGTTCCAGTTCCATGGCAGTCCTCCTGCTTCTCTTTAAAGGTATGAAAGCTTTGCAGTCTTTCAGTTTGATGGTACACCGTTTTCCCCGCTCCGTCAAGGAAATCTGCCTCATTGTATATTCTTCCTGGGGCTGGACATATACATCCATGGGGTATATACTGTATAAATAATCCGGAATTAAAGGAGGCTGTTACCTTATGTCTGAGATCCTTGCCCAGGTGACCCGCGGCCCCATGGTGGAATCCGTACACAGAGGCTCGGTAGCCGTTACCAACGGCGCCGGCGAACTGCTGTACTGGGCCGGAGACCCCGGCCTTGTCACCTATATGCGTTCCTCCGCCAAGCCTTTACAGGCCATGAACGTACTGCTTTCCGGTACGGATAAGCTCTTTGGCTTTACCCACAAGGAACTGGCCATTATGTGCGCCTCCCATTACGGAGAGCCCATGCACAAAGAGGTCATCCAAGGAATCCTGCATAAGATCGGCCTGCCCAAAGAAGCCCTTAAATGCGGCTTTCAGTATTCCATCTCCGCTGCCTATAAGGAAAAACAGCTGCAGGAGCACATGGTCATTGATGAAATGAACTCCAACTGCTCCGGCAAACACTGCGGCTTTTTGGCCGCCTGTGTCCAGAAGGGCTATTCTATTGGAGATTACTATCTCCCTGAACACCCCGTTCAGCAGGAAGTGCTGGGGATCGTGGCCCGCATGAGCGGCGTACCAGCCGATTCAATCCTCCTTGGCATTGATGGCTGCGGCGTTCCAGTACACGGGCTGCCCGTACAGGCCATGGCCCGTTCCTTTGCCCGGCTCACTACGCCGGAGGATCTCTCTCCGGAATATGCTTCCGCCTGCCGTACCATTGTGACGGCCATGAACGAGCACCCGGAGATGATCGCCGGCACCAACGGCTTCTGCACCGAGTTTTTAAAGCATACCGGCGGCCGTTTTGCCGCTAAGACCGGAGCCGAAGGCGTTTACTGCATCGGCGTAAAGGATCTGAATATGGGCATTGCCCTGAAGATAGAGGACGGCAACGGCCGTGCGGTGCCTGCGGTGATGCTGGATATACTCATGCAGCTGAACCTGCTTTCCGAAGAAGAACTCCGCTCGCTGGATTCCTTTGCGCATCCGGTGGTCAAAAACGTACGCAAGGAAGACGTAGGCGTTATCCGTCCCTGCTTTACCCTGCACAAGGCTTGATAACAAACGTTCCATACTCCATACAAACGCAAAAGCAGCTTCTTCGGGAGCTGCTTTTAGTATGCCCCAAACCAAACCGCTTTTACCCCGGGGCTGGCCTCCGGACAGGATACATGCTAAAATAGGATCGTATTACATCTTCGGAGAGCTTTTATGAACGTTTTTATCCGTCCCGCTGAAACAGCAGACCTGCCCCGGCTCCGTGAGATCTTTGCCTGTGCCCGTGCCTTCATGTCTGCTCACGGAAACCCCACCCAATGGGGCAGCCGTTATCCTGAAGACAGCACCATTACCAGACAAATGCACGCAGACTGCCTGTATGCCGTGGAATCCAGCACCGGCGTCCATGGAGTCTTTGCCTGCGTACCCGGGGAAGAGCCCACTTATGCCCACATAGAAGGAGGCAGCTGGCTGGATCCATCCCCCTATGTAACCATACATTCTCTGGCCGGGGACGGGCAGATCCCGCATCTTTTTTCTTATGTACTGGATTTTTGCCTGAAACAGTGCCCGCATGTGCGCCTGGATACCCATCGAAACAACCATATCGTTCAACGTCTGGCAATGGAAAACGATTTTTCCTACCGGGGCGTTATTTTTGTTCGCGGAAACAGCCCCCGCCTGGCCTTTGAACGCCTGCCGGAGAGCCATGCTCTGCCGCCGGAACCCACCGCCCTGCTCCGGGCCATGGGGATAACGGCTCAAAGAATCACCCGCTTTCACTCTGTGGAAGATGATGCCCCCTACGATGTATGGAAAGCAGACACACCGGCAGGCATCCGCGTTTTGAAAAAGGCCAAGGCTTATGAAGGAGAACTCTATGCCCGTTTTTTGCAGCAGACAACTCCCTGGACTCCCCGCCTGTACGATACCCTGCGCCTGGGCCGGGATACCTATCTTCTGTTGGAATATATGCCCGGAAGGGACCTGTGCCGCTGCACCCGGGAGGCCCTGACATCCGCCGTTACTTCTTTAGCCGAATTGCAAAAAAGCTGGTGGGAGCGCCGGGATATGGAAACCGCCGGGTTTCCCTATGCACAGGCCCTTCAGGAGCGTACAAACCGTGGCAAGATCGTTGCCGGCCTGCAAGACCCCGCTTTGGATGCCGCTTATAAGGAATATCTTTCTCTTTTCCATACGCTGCCCCGTACTTTGTGCCACGATGACCTGCTACCCTTCAATCTGCTGGTACAGAGAGAGCGCTGCACCTTTATTGACTGGGAATACGGAGGCATGCTGCCTTACCCAACGCCCCTTGCGCGCCTGCTGGCCCATGGAACAGAAGCACCCGATGGTTTATTTTATTTGAAGGACGAGGACAGAGCCTTTGCGCTGGAACTGTATTACCGGCTCCTGCCGGAGCCCATGGGCATCCCTCGAGGAGCCTATTACAGGCACATGAACTGCTTCTTTTTCTACGAATACTGTGAATGGGTAGCCCTTGGACTGCGGCATGATCCTGAACAAATACCTCTGTTTGCGCCCTATCTGGAAAAGGCCCGTTCTCTGGCCCGGCAGCTGGCCGATCATGCCTGAAGAAATTGACAAAATGGCAGCATAGAAGGGTTCTGTGCCATTTAGGGAAAGTAAAGTCTGCAGAAAGATTTTTGAAAGCGGTTGGCTGAAGAACGCCGCTTTTATTCTCATACACTCCTCCGCGCAAACCCGCACTTTGGCTTTTGCAACAATGCTTTTTTGCACTGCTGTCTACTCCGTCTGCGAAGGAAAGCGGATACTTCCATAAAGCCCCATTTACACGAATGATTGTTTGATGTATACTGTAAATAAAGAGCATGTCTGCCGAACCGGGAAAGGAGGGCTGCCAATGGAACGCACCTATATTGCCATTGATCTGAAGTCCTTCTATGCCTCGGTAGAGTGCGTAGAACGGGGGCTGGATCCCCTTACGGCTCATCTGGTAGTGGCGGATAAAAGCCGCACCAGCAAGACCATCTGTCTGGCAGTATCCCCGGCCATGAAGGCACTGGGAATTCCCGGCAGGCCCCGCCTGTTTGAAGTGGAGCAGCAGATCCGCACCCTGAACACTTTGCGCCGAAACAAAGCCCCCGGCAAGCACTTTTCCGGAAAAGCCATGGACAGCGTCTCCCTTTCAGACCCATCCATGGAAGCGGATTTTTTTATTGCCGTTCCCCAGATGGCTCATTATATAGATATCAGTACCCGGATCTATCAGCTCTATCTGCGTTTTATCGCACCGGAGGACATCCATATATACTCCATTGATGAGGTATTTATCGATGCAACACCCTATCTGCGCCCCCTTGGCATGACGCCCCGGCAGCTGGCGGAGACCCTGATCCACACCGTGTTGAAGGAAACCGGCATTACCGCTACGGCTGGCATAGGCTCCAACCTGTATTTGTGCAAGGTTGCCATGGACATTGTAGCCAAACATCTGCCCCCAGACAGGCATGGGGTGCGCATAGGGGAATTGAGCGAAATGGATTACCGCCGTCTTCTGTGGGCGCACCGGCCGTTGACAGACTTTTGGCGGCTGGGCCGAGGCTATGCTAAAAAGCTGGAACAGCATGGCCTGTATACCATGGGCGATATCGCCCGCTGTTCTTTGGGCGGCCCGGGAGAATATTACAACCAGTCACTGTTATACCGTTTGTTCGGTGTAAATGCAGAGCTGCTCATCGACCACGCCTGGGGGCTGGAGCCCTGCGGTATGGCGCAGATCAAAGCATATCGTCCATCCGCCCGAAGTCTGGGCAGCGGCCAGGTGCTGCAGGAACCGTATCCCTGTGAAAAGGCACGGCTGGTGGTGCGTGAAATGGCGGATATGCTGGCACTGGAACTGGCCGGCAAAGGGTTGACAACGGCCCAGTTGACTCTTGTCATCGGATATGACCGGGAAAGCCTGCTGGATCCCCAGCGAAAGGCAGCGTACAACGGTCCTGTTGTGACCGATGCTTACGGGCGCCAGATACCTAAGAGCGTTCACGGCACGATTCGACTCAACAGCCCTACCGCTTCTTCTTTAGAACTGCTGGAAGCCGTGACCCGGCTGTTTGAAAGCATTGTACACCCGGCGCTATTGGTGCGGCGGATCAATCTTTCTGCAGAAAACGTATTGTCCCGGGAAGAGGCCGCCGCTCGATGCCCTCAACAGCTGAACCTGTTTGCAGATGCAGAAGCATTGGCCCGGCAGGATCGGGAAAGGGAAAAGGAATCTCAGCGGCAAAAAGCGCTGCTGCATATCAAGAAGAAATTTGGCAAAAACGCCATTTTAAGAGGAATGAGTCTGGAAGAGGGCGCTACCGCCCGCCAGCGCAACCAGCAGATAGGAGGGCACAAGGCATGACCCCATCCTTTTCTTATGAAGATATTTTGCATGCGGCCCGTCCCCCCGTTCCCCAAGAACATCCCCCCATGCCTCTTTTGGATCGCGCCGCCCAGTTTGCTCCTTTTGCCGCGCTTTCCGGATATGACGATGCCATTACGGAAGCCGGCCGTCTTACCCAGACCTGCCGGGAACTGACGGAAGATGCGTTGGAAGAACTGAACCGATCCCTTATGCGGTTGCTGCAGGATCCAACTCGTCCAAAGGTAGAACTGCTCTGTTTCTGCCGGGATGAATATAAAAGCGGCGGCGCTTATACGACCGTTTGCGGGCGGATCCGCCGGATCGATCACGCTGCCGGGCTGCTGCATCTGGATTCGGGAAAAAGTATTCCGCTGCATACGATCCTGGATTGCCGGAAAGCAGAAGAAATACCATAGACAACCCCATTATGGCATACAAAAAAGCACCCGAAAGGGTGCTTTTTGTGGCGCAGAGAAAGAGATTCGAACTCTTGATGACGTTCCCGCCATACACGATTTCCAGTCGTGCGCCTTAGACCAGCTCAGCCATCTCTGCAATGTCCGTGAAATATAATACACCATCTGTGCAAAGAAAGCAAGTCTTTTTTTGTTTCGGCAGAAAAGAATTCTTACTTTTCTTTTCTTTCCGGGAAGAACTGATAAAACGTGCACTTCATTCCCCCGTTGGAAAGTTTCCGGCGTTTATCAGCCCGTTTGCCATAGACCTTTTCAAAATCTTCCATACCGCTGATAATACCGATCTGCCACCGGGTCAGCTTATCAAATACCCGGCGCATATCGGCATACAGGGTCTCCGTCTCTCCCCGGGTCAGCATCCGCTCCCCGTAAGGCGGATTGCACAGGAGCACACCTTTTTCATATTCAGTGCGCAGTTCCTGCACCCGGCGCACCTCAAAGGGCACCTCCACCCCCGCCTTCTTCGCATGAATACGGCTCAGAGCCACGCTGCGTTCGTCCATATCATAGCCTCGGATAGGCAGTTTGTCATGGCGGGCACAGTCACGGGCTTCCTGCCGGGCCAGAAGGAACAGCCGATCCTCCATAAAAGGCCAGTCCTCTGCAGCAAATCGCCGATTCAAAGAAGGGGCAATATTATTGCCGATCATGGCCGCCTCAATGGGAATGGTGCCGGAACCGCACATGGGGTCGATCAGTGGCGTATCCGGCCAATATCTGGAAAGAAGCACCAGCGCCGCCCCCAGCGTTTCCGCCAAAGGTGCTGCCACATTATAGGTGCGGTACCCCCGCCGGGACAGGCCTGCCCCGCAGCAATCCAGCGCCACAGTGACCTCGTCCCGCAAAAGCCCGATCTCCACAATAACTTCCGCCCCGGTCTCCGGGATCAGTTCCGTATGGTAAGCCGCCTTTAAATTTTCCACAATGGCCTTTTTGGCGATGCTCTGGCAGTCGGATACGGAAAAAAGCGTACTCTTGGCGCTTTTTCCATTCACATGGATGCGACTGTTGCGGCTCAGGTAGGGGGTAAGCTCCAAAGCCTTCACCCCTTCGAACAGGGCTTCGAAGCTTTTTGCTTCAAAGCTGCCGATCTTCAGCAGCAGCCGTTCCGCCGTACGAAGATACAGCAGTGCTTTTGCCATATCTCCAAAATCTCCCTCAAAAGAAACATTGGCGTCTCTGGCAGAAACATTCTGCATCCCCAGCTTCTTCAGTTCAAACGCCACGGTGCTTTCCAATCCCAGCTTGCAGGTGGCAATAAAGGTCATGCTCATTTTTCCGGCTCCTTTTCCTCTTCTCCAGTGTCTATGGCAGCAAACAACCGGTTCAGGGCATTCTGCATCCGGCGCATAGTCACCCCAAACAGCCCGCATACCTGCTCCGGGTCATATTTCTGCTCCATGGCATGGAGACTCATGGCAGTCAGGGCCGCCTCCATGGCCATTCGCTGTTCCCGGTTCATCCGGGGATAGTCTCCCTCCAACGCCTGCACATAATGATAGAACAGACGCTGAGCTACTTCTTCCGTTCTTGCAGGCAGCGCATACCGCTGGCTGAGCCCTTCCAATTCTTCAAACAGATCCCGATAGCTTCCCGGCAGATCAGCGGGAAGGGACAGGGTCTGCACCGCCCCGTAGCGCCACATGCCTTCATAATACAGACTGTAAGGGCCCTCGGAACCCAGGTTCTTCAATGCACCTATGGCCAGCTGCTTATCTGCGTCGCTCTGATCCTGCCGCAGCAGAAAATCCCGGCATACCCGCTCCGCTTCCGGATCCCCCAGAATGCCCAGCACGCTGAACACCGCTTTCTTTGCCTGAAACAACGGGGAATATACCGCCCAGCACAGCAGGTCGTGGAAAGGCTTTTCTTCCTCCCAGGCCTGTTTCGTAGCCTGCGGCCCCTTCTCCAGATAGCCTTTCAAACGCTCGAACCGCTTGAAGGCTTCGCCGTAAGGTACATCATAATTGGTGGAAATATGGCTCTGCCCGGCAGTTTTTCCGTTGGAATGTTCCACAAGCGTCCGGTAATAGGCCGCTACGGTATCTTCCGGATCTATGGAAAGGATCTTGTCATACCGGGCCAGAGCTTCTTCCTCTTTACCCAGCATATACTTGGCAACTGCCTCTTCGTGCAGAGAAAGGGGATCATAGGGCAGCAGCTCTGTAAGCATTCCGGCGCACTCCTCTGCACGCTTATAATCCTTTACCTCCAGGAGCATGGCGCACATATTCCCCAGCACCTCTGTATCTGCACACTGCGGTATGGGGATGGAATCCATCATTTCCCGGGCTTCCCGGTTTTTGTGCTCATTCAAACGGATCAGCGCCAGCAGGCATTTGGCCCGCACATAGCCCAAATCCTTTTTCAGAATATTGAATACCCGCTGTTCGGCTCCTTTGAAGTCGCCCACGCAGAACTGATCCAGTGCGATCTCCATCTGCAGCCACAGGGAACTGGGATACCGGCTTTCCAGCCCCAGCAGATGTTCCAGACTCTGTTGGTCCAGGCCGGAAAAGTGCATGGCCTTGGCATAATGCAGATGGGCGATAAGTTCCGGATCCTCTCCGTCCTCCAGCCCCAGCTGCCAGTGCATTTCACTCCCATCGGCCAGCAACGCCAGATACTCCCGGCATTCCTGGCTGTAGTCTCCCTCCGGCCATCGCCGCAAATATGCTTCAAAACAGGTGTGTGCGGCAGAAAATTCCTCCATGGCCATGTAGTTGCTGGCCATGCCGAACACCCCCTCTTCGGGCATGAGCTCCAGAGGTGCAGTGGTCAACAGCAGCCGCAGGCTCTGGTCAAATCGCTGCATCCGGTTAAGCACCTCTGCCTGCATCACCTGAAGCGGCACCCGCTCCCCGGGCCATCTTTTTTCCGCATCCCGCAGCATCCCCAAAGCCCGGATCAGCTCTCCGCCATCCATGGCCTTGCGGGCAGCCCGCATGTAGAACCCGGCGTCCTGCTGAAAGGACAGAATGCCTTTCTGATCTGTTTTAGCCATTTTCAGAAGAAGCCTCCTTGAGCAGCTCCGTCAGCGCCTCTTTGTCGAAAGCATACTTTTTGTTGCAAAAATGGCACACGAGCTCTGCTTTTCCATCTTCTTCGATAATGGACTGAAGCTCCTGTCTGCCCAGAGAGATCAGGGCTCGCTCCATACGCTCCCGGGAGCAGTCGCAGCTGTACCGAGGGCACAGTTCCTGTGTATAGTCCATTTTCATGCGGCCAAAGATGGAATCCAGTATCCCCTTCAGGCTCTCACCTTCCTGCAGTCGAAGGGCCATATCCTCTGCAAAGGGAGAAAGACCGATGACCTGATCGATTTTATCCTCCGGACAGCCGGGCATGGCCTGAATGAGCAACCCGCCGGCGGAAAGGATCTCTCCGGTCTCCACATCTTCATGGACGCCCAGATATACCAGAGAAGGCTGCTGCTCGGAAACGGTAAGATACTGGGCAAAGTCCTCTGCCACCTCCCCGGAGATCAGGTTGCAGGCCCCCACATAGGGTTCTTTCAGCCCCATATCCCGCACTACTGTCAGCTTGCCCTTGGTGCCCACAAAGCCCCGCACAAACAGCTTTCCATTGGGAGCAGGGGGCAATTCTGCCTGCGGACAGGCAGCATATCCCTTGACCAGCGCGCCGAAGCGGCCGGTGCAGACCATGTTGCCACCGGCTCCGTCTCCGGCAAGGATGGTGGTGACGCTGTCTGTTTCGTTTTTCAGATCACTGGCCAGCAGCGCCGTCATCAGCAGCTGCCGCCCCAGAGCTGCCGAACCCGTTCGGCTCAAGCTATGGATCCGCCGTGCTTCCTTTACCAGTTCCCGGCCGGAAATGGCTGCAAAGCGCAGACTCTCCTCCCCCATCATGCCTCGTAATATCTTATCTTCCTGCATAGCCGTATGCACTTCCTTTCTGCTTTATTGCAGGTCTTTGGGCCTGCGGGCCGCGAATTGCAGCCGTTCCGTTCTTCCCCCGGGCGCATGCCGGGTAAAGGCTTCATAAACTTCTATCTTTACAAATCCGGCACGCTCCAGTGCCTTTGTCAATTCTTCCTTCGTATAAGCCCGCTGCCAGTGGGTCTCCTCAAAGCGGGCATATCCTGTTCCCTGTTTTACAAAGCAGGTAAGCTCCATTTCCAGAAGGGGGCTGTTCGGTTCCATGGCGTTTTCCCACACATATCCCCAATCCGCTCCCGTATCTCCAAAGGTGCGTCCCGACAGAACATACCGCAGCTTATAGTCGCTGGAAACATCAAACAACAGGATCCCGCCAGGCTTCAAAGCCCGGTAAGCGGCAGCAAAGAACTCCTCCGCTCCTTCGGTAAGGTAGTTTACCCCGTCGCAGGCGGCCACCACCGCGTCCACCGGCCGATGCAGGGAAAGGGTACGCATATCCTCCCGAACAAAAGGACAGGACAATCCCATTTTTCGCAGCTTCTCTCTTGCCGTCAGGAGCATATCCTCGGATATATCCAGAGCGGTGACCGAATACCCGGCCTTTATCAGCCGCCAGGTCAAATTCCCGGTACCGCAGGCACATTCGGCCACAGTCTTTGCCCCAGCCTCCTGCAGCAGGCCGTCCAGATACCGTGCCCAATCCTCATAAGCTACGGTTCCCATCATTCTGTCGTACCAGGCGGCAAAAGCAGTATATTGCTCCATGCGATTCTCTCCGTTCTTTCTGTCTTCAGCGCAAGCCTTTTTCCAGATCTTCGGCATACTCCATCAATCGCTGCAGACGGTGGTTCATGCCTGATTTTTTTATATCCGCCATATCCGCCAATTCCTGCAGGGATGCATCCGGGTAATTCAGCCGCAGCTCCGCCGCCTCCCGCACAGCGCCGGGAAGCTTATCAAAATGGCCGCAGCGCAATATGATCTCGGCTGCCTGCTGCTGCTTGAGGGATGCAGCTACCAGCTTGTCCAGATTGGCGTACTCGCAGTTGGTAGTACGGTTGACATAATTTCTTGTTTCCTTTTCTGCCCGAACATTTTCCAGATCCAGCGCAGCAGCATTGGAACCTATCAGGGCCAGAAAGCCGGTAATATCATCTCCGCCCTTCAGATAGACCACAAAGCGATTCCTACGCCGGGTCAATCCGCATTGCAGACCAAAATGTTCCAGCAGCGCCGTCATATCCCGACCGAAGGATTCCGTAGGGCACACCAGTTCCAGATGGTATTCCCCTCTTGGATCCGTGCAGGTGCCGCAGCCCAGGAAGCATCCCCGAACAAAGGCGCGGGCAGCCTCCTCTTCTTTTATCAATCCCTGAGGCAGACTTCCGCACAGATGCAGGGAGCCTTCTGTTTCTTCCATGACGCCTGTCCCCAGCAGCAGTTCCATAAGAGTCTCCCCTTCCAGACGCACCACATACAGGGCCGTCCGCCGATGCTGCTGCTCCGCCTTTTCCACGGTGATCTCCAGTTTATACAGGGAAGCGGACAGGGATGCAATATGCCGGGCTACCTCTTCGTTTTCTGTGCGGTACACAAGGCTCCGCCGCTGCCCCAGCTTCAGACTGCCGCAGGCAAAGGTCAGGCCGGAAAGCTGTGCATTTTTCAGCCGCGGTTCCCGAACGCGCTGGCGCACCAGTTCCTCTTTTATGCGGAAAGCAAAGCTCATAGGGGCCTCACCCTGCTTTCCAATTCCTCCTGCTCCTCATGGAAATCCCTGTGATACAGCCGCACGGGGATCCCTGCTTCCCGCAGTCTTCGGGCGCAGCCCTCTGCAGCATATACCGAGCGATGACGGCCGCCCGTACAACCGAAAGCAATGCGCAGGATGCTCTTTTCCTGCTTTTCATACAGAGGCAGCGTTTTAAGGATCAACCCCGTTACGGAATCCAGAAACTCCGCCACAAAGGGCTGTTTTTCTATAAACTCCGCCACAGGCTTGTCCAGCCCACTCATGAGCCGCAGCTCCGGAACATAATAAGGGTTTTCTACAAAGCGCATATCAAATACCAGATCTGCATCCACCGGCACCCCCCGCTTGTAGCCAAAGCTGCACAGCACAAGGCTGGTCACCGGGCTGCCCATCTCCGGCAGAAGTTTTTTCAGCAGCGCCGGAAAGCGCCTTGCTTTTACTCCGGAGGTGTCCATTATGTAGTCCGCCCGGGATCTGAGCTCCTGCAAGTATTCCCGTTCCAGCCGCACACCGCTTTCTGCCTCGCCGTTTTCTCCCAGAGGATGGCGGCGGCGAAGCTCGTTATAGCGTTCCATGAGCACCTCATCTCTGGCATCCAGAAACAGCACTTCATGGGGGCAGGTGAGCCTGTCTATTTCCTGTATGGCTTGCTGAAAACCGGTGTTAAGCAGGCTTTCCCTTCCGTCTACGGTGACGGCCGCAGCCCGGATGGGCGGGTTTGCCCGCTCGCACAGCGTTTGGAAATCCAACAACATGCTACTGGGCAGGTTGTCCACACAATAATACCCCAGTCCCTCCAAAGACTTCAGAGCCGTGGATTTACCTGCGCCGCTCATACCGGTAACGATCAAAAGATACATGCCGTTTCCTCCAGCAGTTTTACTTCCCGCTCCAGGGCAACGCCCGTCTGCTCCATGACCCGGCTGCAAACCTGTTCCGTAAGGGCACGAATATCCGCTTCCCGGGCGTGCCCCAGATTCACAATAAACCCTGCATGCTTGGCTGAAACCTGCGCATCCCCCACCCGCAGGCCCTTCAGACCACAGTTTTCTATAAGAGCCCCGGCAAAATGTCCTTCCGGCCGCTTGAAAAAGCTTCCGGCAGAAGGATACTCCAAAGGCTGCTTCTCCCGACGGGCCCGGGTGCATTCCTCCATGACCGGGCGGGCCGTACCGTCATCCGGTGCCAGCTTCAATTCTGCCTCCAGCACAATGGCGTTTGGCCAGGTATAAGGGCTCCTGCGGTAGCCGAAACAGGCTTTATCTGCCGTTTCCCACACGGGACCTTCTTCTTTAAGAAGGCACACCCGATGCAGCACATCGCTGATCTGGGCACCATAAGCCCCTGCATTCATGGCAATGGCGCCGCCTAAAGTCCCCGGAATGCCGCAAAGCCGCTCCAATCCCTTGAGACCCCGGCGAAGAGACTCCCGGGCCAGCAGGGTAAGGGATATCCCCGCCCCTGCCCGCAGCAGGCAGCCCTCAAATACGGGGGGCTGGGTCTGATTTTCCAGCTTCAGGAGCAAGCCGTTAAAACCTTCATCCGACCCCAATATATTGCTGCCGTTGCCCACCAGCGCGCATGGAATATGCCCTTCCCGGCAAAGCGTCAGGGCTTGCTGCAGCTTTTTCGTATCCCCCGTGCACAGAGTCAGCAAAGCCGGCCCCCCTATTTTAAAGGTGGTCAAACTGCTTACGGGTACTCCCCGCTCTGCCCCTAGGGCACAGAGCGCTTCCATATATGCTTCCATAGAATATACCATGATATCAGTATAGCAAGTTTACCCCGGGATTACAACACGGAGCCTTTCAAAAAACCTTTTTTCTGCCTGCATATCTCCCTGTAAAGCGGCAGCTGCCTCCTCCAAAGCTGCCTTGTGGCTGTAATAGGCAAAGGGATCCGGGGTCGTTACATGGGCATAGGCCTTATTTGTCTGTTCCAAAAAAGACAGGGAAAAGCTTTGCCCTCCATCCTGCAGCACGGAGAAAGCTCCCAGCGCCGACAGAGCCCGCTGGCTTTTCTTCTGCAGCAGAAATTCCATAAACCGCGCCAGGCATGCTTCACTTCCTTCTCTCCCTCGGCGAAACACCCCCATGTAGCATACCTGATCCGTAAAATCTCCTGCCGGAACCACCGCCCACTCCGGTCCGGCTTCCCGGCGGACGAGATCCCCATAGGCTCGCAGATCTGTCAAAGCACATTGGGCCTTTCCGGCCAGGAATTCCTCCCGGGTTTTATCCGCCCCGGAGAATCCATAATAGGCACCGGGGATCGCCTCCGCATATCCTCCTGCGCCCGAAGACGGTTTTTCCCCGTATTCCAGAGTGGAAGCGGCATATACATAGCCGGAAAAGAACCAGGGGCAGGCATATTCTCCTGCTGCCAGCCCCGGGCGTAAGACAGGCAGTTCCCTCCATTGCATGGGCCGCAGCTGCTCTTGCGGCAGCGCTCCTGTAAAGAAGGAAATCAGATCCGGTTCCCGCCCCATGGACAGCCGCTCTTGAAAGTCCTCCTCTCCCATACCCGCCACCTCAATGCGCAACCCATAATGAGCGGAAGAGAATTCCTCCGCCAGTGCCTGCAGGAGTTTGGTAACGCTGCCCTGATAGGTCTTTTGACTGACCACATGCCATAACACAAAGGTTCCCTCATAAGCCGGAGGGCTGCTCAAATGATTGGCACGGTAAAATTCCTCTCCCCGTCCTTTTTGCAGCCGGGCTGGCATAAGCAGCAGATAGCATAAGATTCCCAGGCCCAGCAGGGCCCGGCACAGGTTGGATCGCTTCATATATAAGCTTATGCGCCCAAACTCGTCTTCATCTTTGAAAAGAGGCCGCTTTTTACGGAAGGGTACGGATTTTCTGTGGTGAATACATAGGGGACCAAAAAAGCAAGAGGTATGCACATGGAGATACACGCAAGCAAAAAAGGCCCCCGCATGCACGCCCGGCTATGCGGGGAGCTGGATCACCACAGTGCCGAGCAGGCCCGGAATATGCTGGACACCATGCTTCACGACATCACCATCCGGGATCTGACGCTGGATCTGTCCGGCGTGACCTTCATGGACAGTGCCGGCCTGGGCGTGATCCTGGGCCGCTACCGCATACTGAGTCTGCGCGGCGGAAAACTGACGGTATGCGGCATGTCTTCGGCCATAGACCGGATATTCCGCATGTCCGGACTATATGCCATTGTGGACCGGCAGTAAGGAGGCAAGCCCATGGATAACTGGATGGAACTGAGTTTTCCCAGCCTGTCGGTAAACGAAAGCTTTGCCCGCAGTGCCGTAGCGGCCTTTGCCGCCTCTTTAAACCCCACTCTGGACGAACTCAGCGACCTGCGCACGGCGGTCAGTGAAGCGGTGACCAATGCCATTCTGCACGGTTATGACAACCGGCCGGAGGGACGGGTATTCCTGCGCTGCGAAAAGCAGGACCGAACCATCACTGTCACCGTTCGGGATATGGGCTGCGGTATAGAGGATATCGAATTGGCCCGGCGTCCCTTTTACACCAGCAAACCGGAGTTGGAACGCAGCGGTATGGGTTTTTCCGTAATGGAGGCCTTTACGGACAGGGTCAGTGTTCTTTCCCACCCCAGAGAGGGCACCACCATCACCATGGAAAAAACCATGGGACAGCCCCAGGAGCCGGAAGCCGGTTCTCTATGAGGACGCATGGAGGATTTCTGCGCCCGGATCCGGGCTATGCACCGGGGAGATACGGAGCAGGAAGCGGCTCTGTTGCAGGAAAACCTGCCCCTTGCCTATGCCATTGCCCGCCGCTACCGAAACAGCGGCATCGAAGAGGAGGATTTGCGCCAGCTGGCCAGTCTGGGGCTCCTGAAGGCCCTGCGCCGCTTTGACCCGGATCGTGGGCTGTGTTTTTCCACCTATGCAGTGCCGGTGATCGCCGGGGAGATCAAACGCTGTCTCCGGGATGACGGCCCCGTACACTTCTCCCGGGAAATCAAAGCCCTGGCCAATCAGATAGACAGGCTCCGCCACCAGGGGGATATGCCCCTGGAAGAATTGGCCCAGGCTTTGAATGCTGCGCCGGAAGATGTGGCCGCCGCTCTCATGAGTCGGGAAGGCCCCCTCTCCCTCAATGCACCGGTAGAAGAGGACGGCGCGCCTTTAAGCGAATTATTACCGCAGAAAGGAGATGGATGCGAGGAAGCGGCCGTCCGGCAGGTGCTGTTGGACGGCCTGCTGGCCTCCCTGCCTCCTTTACAGCAGCGGCTGCTGTATCTGCGTTACTTTAAGGAGCTTTCTCAGGCCCGAACGGGAGAGCTGCTTTCCCTCTCCCAGGTACAGGTGAGCCGGCTGGAAAAGAAAGCTCTGTTGGCCCTGCGGGAAAAAGCAGACTGCGTCTATGCCGAAAGCTGACCACCGTGCACATGCTTCCACCCGACATTACATTTGTGCCTTACAACGCCGCATAAAAGTCACTGCACGGAAGGATACGAATCCATTGCAATGCACTTTTATATTCCGATATTTTATGATAAAAGAAGGAGCAGCTTTTGCTGCTCCTTTTGCTCATTCAGTTGTCAGGAACGAGCCATGCCATCCACGTTCAAAATGACGCCGGTTATGTAGGAAGCCTCATCGGAAGCCAAGAATGCAAAAGCGTTGGCTACATCTTCGGGCTGCCCCATGCGCCGCAATGGAATTCTCTGAACCATGGGCTCGATGATTTCCTTGGGAACGGCCTTCATCGTATCCGTCTCCGTGATACCCGGTGCTACAGCATTTACCCGGATCCCCTTTGGTCCCAGTTCTCTTGCCAGAGAGCTCGTCATGCCGTTGACCGCAAACTTGGATGCAGGGTATGCAAACCCGCCGGGCTGACCGGAAATACTGACCATGGAAGAGGTGTTTAGGATCACGCCCTGTCCTCTGGCTGCCATATACTCGGCCGCAACACGAGTTGCAGTGAACACACCCTTTACGTTCAGATCCATGACCTTGTCATAGGTTTCCTTCGTGTATTTCAAAAGCGGAGTGCTTTCCGAAATACTGGCATTGTTGACCAGAATATCTATGCCCCCGTGTTTGGCGACAACAGCATCCAGCGCTTCTTTTACAGACTCCAGGCTGGCCAGGTTCGGGTGATCCCCGATACCATTGCATCCGGATGCTTTTCCTTTATCTTTGCCACCGCTTTGTCGGCAGAAGCCTGTGTGCTTGCCGTCAAGATAACCGTGGCGCCTTCCGAAAGGAACTTTTCTACCGTAGCAAAGCCGATGCCGCGGCTTCCACCTGTAATAACGGCAACTTTGTCTTTTAATTTCATAGCGTTACATCCTTGCTTTTTGTTAAGTATAGCATCATTTGGGCCTATAGGCTGTGACATTTTGCAGATTGAAGAAAATTCATTGCATCGGATCCACATTCACAGTATCCCCCGAGACAAAGCGGTTTTATATCCCCGATTTCAATAATCTACGGTGCTTTCCGTCCCGGCTATGAGACGCTTTATATTGTCCTTGTGGCGGATGACTACCAATACAAGGCACATAAGCGCAAAAAGCCACAGCATGGGCCGCATGGAACTGCCTGCAATGCACAGGATGCAGAAAAGTGCCGCCGCCGTCAGGGATACCAGGCTGATCTTTTTGGAGAAAAGATATACAATTACGGCAAATACCGCCACCACCGCCGCTGCCAGCGGGAAGTTGATCCACATAAAAGCAAAGGTGCATGCAGAGCCCTTGCCGCCCTTAAAGCGGAAAATCACCGGATAGCAGTGCCCCAGCACCACAAAGGCTCCGGCCATATATCCGCCGGTTGAAACGCTCAATGCAGCATCCGAAGGGAACAGCCCCCAGGCCCCGGCCATCCACCGGCCCAGCAGCACCGCCAAAACACATTTGAGCGCATCCCCCGCAAAGGTGACCAGCCCCCATTTAGTACCGAAGGTACGGGTCATATTGGTGGCCCCGGGGTTGCCGCTGCCATGATCGCGCACATCATCCTTAAGAATGCGTCGGCTCACCACGATGGCTGTTTGAAAATTTCCCAGCAAATAGCCGATAACGGCACATATGGCCGCTGTCTGAAATACGAAACCCTGAAATACTTCCATCAATCCTGACTCCTGTTTCTAAAGAATATGCGCATGGGGGTTCCGGCAAAGCCGAAAGTTTTGCGGAAGAAGTTTTCCATGTAGCGCTTATAGGAAAAGTGCACCAGCTTTTCATCGTTGACAAAAATCACGAAGGTAGGCGGCTGTACCCCCACCTGAGTGGCATAATACAGTTTCAGCCGCTTGCCGGACATGGCCGGCGGCTCCGCCATGGAGACCGCCTCGTTGACCACATCGTTCAATGTGCCTGTAGTGATCCGACGGGCAGACTGGGCATAACTCTCTTTGGCCAGCTCCAGTATCTTATGCACCCGCTGCCCTGTTTTTGCGGAGATGAACAGAAACGGCACATAGTCCATAAAGGCCAGATCTGCCTGCATATCCTTCTTGAACTTGTTCATGGTATGAGTATCCTTTTCCACCAGATCCCACTTGTTCACCAGCAGTACGGAAGGCTTCCCCTCCTCATGCACGTACCCGGCGATCTTTACATCCTGTTCAGAAAGTCCCTGACTGGCATCGCAAACGATGAGCACCACATCTGCCCGGCGCACAGCTGCCAGAGAGCGGATCACGCTGTAACGCTCTATGGTGGCATCCTCCACCGCCCGTTTCCTGCGAATACCTGCCGTATCTACCAGCACAAAATCCTCGCCGTCCACAGTGAAAGGGGTATCTATGGCATCCCGTGTGGTACCGGGAATATTGGAAACGATGCAGCGCTCCTCTCCCAGCAGGGCGTTGACCAGCGAGCTTTTGCCCACGTTGGGTTTGCCCACCACAGCTATGTTCAACGGGTGCTCTTCCGTTTCTTCTCCATCCTTTGGAAAGCCTGCGCACACGGCATCCAGCATATCTCCCAGGCCGATCCCCTGCCCTGCGGAGATAATAATGGGATCTCCCAGCCCCAGCGCATAAAAATCATACACGGCCTCGTGGAATTTGGGAGCGTCCAGCTTGTTCACCGCCAGCACCACGGGCTTATGGCTGCGGCGAAGCATGGCGGCTACCTCCTCGTCGGCGGCGGTAAGCCCTTCCCGTCCGTCGGTGAGAAACAGTATCACATCGGCAGTCTCAATGGCCAGTTCCGCCTGACGGCGCATCTGTTTTGCAATAATATCTTCACTCTCCGGCTCTATACCTCCGGTATCGATAAGGGTAAAGGTATAATTCAGCCACTCTGCATCGGCATAAATACGATCCCGGGTCACACCGGGAGTATCCTCCACAATGGCCAAACGGCGGCCGATCAGCCGGTTGAAAAGAGTGCTCTTGCCCACGTTGGGCCGGCCTACAATAGCGACTAAAGGTTTGCTCATATACACGGTTCTCCAAACAAAATGTCGATCAGTTCAAAACCGTCCCTAAAGGGGACGAGCCGGGTATGCAGGATTTGTTCCACTTCCGAAAGGGTCTTTCCGTCCAGAAATACATCCTCCACCTCCCGCAGCATGGTTTGCGGAATCAGCAAAGGCTGAGGGCAGTTTTTCTCAAAACGGGCTATTAGATCTCCGCCGGTGACCAGCCCTGCCACATGGACGTTCCCCCCGAAAAACCGGTTTTCTACCGGTATGGATTCCACAAACACGTTGTAAGGCTCCAAACACCTGTACAGCTTTTTGAAAAAGGGATTGGCCGCCACCCCTCCTGCAATGGTCATCCGCCGAGGCGCAGGCAAAGGCGTTCTTTCCGCCAGAGCCTCTCTGAAATCCCGCTCAAAAAAGCGAAGCAGTCCCACGCCATTTTCCAATTGGGGAAAGTCCCCATATTCTTCCAGGGGCGGCAGCTCCGTCTCCGCCGTTGTGTACCACTCATCCGACAGGAAACAAAAATCATCCCCCAGCTCACGGCGGCATTGATCCGTGACCTTTCGGCCCCAGGCTACTATCACTTTTGCCTCTTCCGCCGTAAATCCCCGCAACGGATACAGCCCCCGCCGATACCGGGTAAGTCCTACCGGCACAATAGCCAGAGAGCGGCACCAGGGCCACAGGCTTTTCAAATCAGACAGGGTCTTTTCCAGCACGGCTCCATCGTTCAGCCCCGGGCACAGCACCACCTGAGTATGAAAAGTCAGTTCCGCTTCCGCCAGTGCTCTCAGCCGTTCCATTATGGTGCCTGCGGTAGGATTGTGCATCATGGTGCAGCGTACGGCCGGTTCCGTGGCATGGACGGATACATACAAAGGGCTTACCCTGCGCTTCAGGATCCGTTGGAACTCTGCCTCCCCCACATTGGTCAGGGATACATAGTTCCCCATGATGAACGACATGCGCCAGTCATCGTCCTTTACGTTCAGGGAACTGCGAATGCCCTTTGGCATCTGGTCGATAAAGCAGAACACGCATTTGTTCCGGCAGGTTTGCATCCTGTCCATAAGGCTGGTTTCAAAGCACAGCCCCAAGGGTGCGTACTCTCCCTTTTTTATGGTACAGCACTGCTCCTCCCCCTCCCGCAGGAATGTGAGCTTCAGCTCTGCACAGGCGGAAAGGGCTTCGTAGTCTACCAGATCCCGCACCTGTTCCCCGTTGATGGTCAGCAGTATGTCTCCGGGCCGCATCCCCGCCCGCTGGGCCGCCGAGAACCTGTCTACTTTTGTTACGGGCTGCCCCTCAAAATCCTTTTTCATCATAGATAAATATAAGTATACCACAGCCGTTTTCCCCTGACAACCGATAGCCTGTGAAAACTTCCCCGATCTCTGCATACTTCAACAGTGGCCCCTTTCCTTACAGAACTCCTTCTGCAGGACCGTTGTGTTCTTTCGGCAGCGCTTTTCTCCCAATAGATGCTGCAGCCCGGATGTGCTATATAAAAAGATTCAGTACATATCCGATGAACCAAAGTGAGGTTTAAGTGCAATGTTTTCTGATGAGGATCTTCGAAATCTGATCATTCCTTTGTTTATTGAACAGTTTTGCTTATGTTTGTAGGCATTGCAGATACATTCACAGTGAGTTTTGCCAGTGAAGCGGAGGTTTCCGGCGTTTCACTGGTCAGTTCTTTTAATACGGTGCTGATTTTTCTGTTTACGGTTTTGTCCTCCGGCGGTGCCGTGATCATCAGCCAGTATATCGGCAGCAGGCGCAATGATCTGGCCTCCCGCGCTTCCGGCCAGCTGCTAATGCTTTCCTCCCTGCTTTCTGCAGTATTGACGGCGCTTATCCTTCTGTTTCAGAGCCCGCTGCTGAAACTGCTGTTTGGCAGGATCGAAACGGATGTGATGACGGCTTGCAGAACATACCTGTTTATCACCACCCTTTCCCTGCCTTTTCTTGCCGTGTATGATGCAGGAGCAGCTTTATGCCGCAGTATCGGAAAAACCAATGTGACCATGTATATCTCCATCGCAGCCAATGTGATCAACGTAGCAGGCAACTGTATCGGCGTATTCTTGCTGCATATGGGTGCGGCAGGCGTAGCATACCCGTCTTTGCTCTCCCGTATCCTCTCCGCCATAGCGGTGACGGCTTACTGCTTCCGCAGGGAAAACCCGGTGCACTACAAATTATCGGATATTTTTTGCCAGGACGGCGCACTCTTGAAAAAGATCATGCATATTGCACTTCCAAACGGTGTGGAAAACGGTGTGCATCAGCTGGTAAAGGTGGCTTTGTTTAGCATGGTTGCTCTGTTCGGCACCTATCAGATTGCCGCAAACGGAGTGGCGCAAAGCATATGGTCCCTGGCTGCCATTATGGGACTGGCCATGGCTCCCGTATACACCACGGTGATCGGCCAGTATATGGGGGCAAAAGATATAGACGCAGCCAACTTCTATTTTAAAAAGCTCAACAGAATCACACTGCTGCTGTCCATCCTGTGGAATGCACTGATCTTTGCCCTTACACCACTTATTGTGCGCTATTCGGCCATTTCCCCGGAAGCGAAAGAGCTGGTGCTCTGGCTGGTCCTCATCAATAATATTTTTAACGGCCTGGCATATCCTTTTGCCGGTTCTCTGGGCAGCGGGCTGCGGGCCGCCGGGGACGTAAAATTCACAATGATCGTTTCTATTGTTCTGACCATTGCCACGCGGCTGCTGTTTTCCGCATTGTTTGGCCTGTGGCTGAATTGGGGCGTCATTGGCGTAGCCATTGGCATGAGCATGGATCTGGTATTCCGGGGCGGGATCTTTCTATGGCGGTATCGTTCACAAAAATGGACGAAATTCCAGTTGATCTGACCTCTCTAAAAAGAAAAACAGACAAAAAATCCTCCCGGGAGATGTGCCTCCGAGAGGATCCGTTTTTTGTACAGCTTTCACGGTTGAAGAAGATTCCCGTTTTCAAAATAATCTATACGCATAGCCCGGCGAACGTTCCGCAAGGTTTGTGCGGCGGTCTTCTCTGCTCTTTCACTGCCGGCACGGAGGATCTCATACACCTCCGGCAGCCGTCCTTCCCATTCCTTGCGGCGTTCCCGAATGGGCCGGAGTTCCTCCTGCATGACATTGTTGAGAAAGCGCTTCACCGTTACATCTCCCAGACCTCCCCGCCGGTAATGTTCCTTCAGCTCCTCCAGAGAACCGTAGGCCGGCAGGAACCGGGCAAAGTATTCGTCCCTGCAGAAAGCATCCAGATAGATAAACACAGGGTTTCCCTCTGTATGGCCGGGATCCTCCTTCCGCAAATGAGTGGGGTCGGTGAACATGGACATGATCTTCTTCTGGATATCCTCCGGCTCATCGGAAAGATAAATGCAGTTGCCCAGCGATTTGCTCATCTTGGCCTTTCCGTCAATCCCCGGCAGCCGCAGACAGGCCCGGTTGGTAGGGAGCACGATCTCCGGCTCCACCAACGTCTGGCCGTACACATCATTGAACTTGCGCACTATCTCCCTGGTCTGTTCCAGCATGGGCGCCTGATCCTCCCCCACCGGCACGACCGTGGCCCCAAAGGCTGTGATATCCGCCGCCTGACTGATTGGGTAGCAGAAAAAGCCCACCGGAATACTGGCTTCAAAATTTCGCTGCTGGATCTCCGCCTTTACGGTCGGGTTCCGCTGAACCCGGGACACCGTTACCAGATTCATATAATAGAAGGTCAGTTCCGTCAGTTCCGGCACCATGGACTGGATAAAAATACAGCTCTTTTCCGGATCCAGCCCGCAGGCCAGATAATCCAGCGCCACCTGCATGATGTTCTGCCGCACCTTCTCCGGGTGTTCGGCATTATCCGTCAGAGCCTGTGCGTCGGCGATCATAATGTATATTTCATCGAATTTTCCGGAATTCTGAAGATTCACCCGTTCCCGCAGGGAACCTGCATAGTGCCCTACATGAAGGCGTCCCGTAGGCCTGTCGCCGGTCAAAATAATCTGCTTCATTTATTTCACTCCTGCATTTCCTGTTTTTATAAAATATACGCTTTTGGAATTCCGCCGTCAACTATTTCACTGCGCATTATGCGGTATGGATGCACTTTTTCTTATTTTCTGAACGTTGGCGTTCATAAGATGCCGGCCCATATGCCGATACACGAATCCCTTCACCGGGGAAAGCGCCTGCCTGTGGGCCCGGAGCATATCGTCCGGACTGTCATAAAGTCCGAAATCCTGGCGGATCCCAAGACTCTGGATATAGGTATCACACCCCTTCCACTCTATAGCAGGTGCCTGGAGGCTCTCCGCCGCCACGCCATACCCGCAAAAGGATCCCCTGCAATTAGGAAAGCGCCCCTGCAATCCCCGCAGATAAGCCCTATCCAGAATCAATCCCTCCAGTGCATACCAGCGACCGTCATACAATACCTCTACCCAACTGTGAAACACATCCCGGGGCGCCAGTGCATATACCAGCCCCGTCATTGCCCCCTTCTGAAGCTTTTTATCAATAGTGAAACCGTGTATCCGGCAGGGGATCTCACAGGCTCGCAGCAAGGCCATAAACAGCGTACCTTTTGTATTACATTGGCCGTACCCATCCGCCAGCACACGGGAAGCAGGAATCCCGTCATCCGTATTGTAGCCGAAAAGGATCTCATCCCGCACAAAATTATATATTCCCTCTATCCGGTGATAAGCATCCAGTTCTCTCCATTCCCGTCGGGTAATAAGCGCCTGTATCTCCGGTGCATTCAGATCCAGCATGGGCGTACAGGCCAATAACTTTTGCATCTTTTGTCTCCTTGTTTCTTCGGTTAGAGCAATTATACCGTATGCTGTCCCTGTTTTCAACCAAAAAGCAAGCGACCGGAGCGCATCCTTCGCTCCGGTCGCTTACCGTAAGATAAAATGAACGACAGTCCTTGGATAAAATTCCTTACTTCTGGGGCTGAATTTCCAGCATATGCAGGGCTTTCATCACCATACCTTCCCGGAAAGCAAATTCCGCTTCCGGTGATAAGGTAGGATCGCCCAGCGCATGGAGCACGCTCTTACCCTGCAGGATGCGGTTGGATCCGATCCCTTCGGCAATGTTGATCAGGTTGCATACATGGACAATGGGGATGCCCGCCCGCTCGATCTCTTTGGTCATCACTGCACCGCAGCGAGTGGAGGTACCTCACGTACTGGTGAGGATAACGGCATCTACCCCATCCTTCTTCAGCAGTTCGGCAATGCCCCTGCCGAATTTCTTACCGTTTTCCAGAGTGGTCATGACCCCGGCCGTGGTATAGAACCAGTCGGCCAGTTTTCCGATGACGCCTTTCTTTTCCAGATCCCGCATGGCATCCACAGGCACCAGCCGGTTCGGATCCGCCAGCACATAGGAATTGTCATACCCCTGATGCTTGACTTCATACTCCTTAGGATCCAGCCGCTCCTTCCCCGCAATGGGGTAGACGGCAAACTTTACGGAATTTACGGGCACCATTCTGTCGGGGTTGCCCAGCGGCACCAGCCCGCCATCGGTGACCAAGGCGATCTTGCACTGGCTCAAGGGTTTCTGCAGTTTGGAAGCAGGCAGTATCTCCCGTTGAGGCATAGGCACTTCCGTAACAAACTTCTGCCCGAAGAACTTGTCCAGTGCCATATTTATAGCCCGTGTTGGACCGGAGATATGATAATTGATGTTCCGCACGGGGCCTGTGCCCAAGTATCCTTCTTCTTTTGCGGTGCCGATCTCAGCGCCGGAGGCCAGCTTCAAGGCAAAACCGGTCACATCCTTTACCGCCTTGGCCATATGCCGGGCATTGTTTTCCGTGCCGATGATGTAGCAAAGACCGCTGTAAAGCTCTGCTCCGGGGTTCTCTTCAAAAAGGCCCGTAACGGCAGGGATCTTCAGCTGCTTGCGCACGGCAGCCGTAACGGAACCACAGGCAAGGCCGTAACGCCCTGCATTGAACCCAGGGCCTGCAATAAACAGATCCGGTTGGAAGGCGGCTATCTTTTCCACCACCTGTGCGGTAACGGCTTCCAGATTCTCTGCAATAAAATTGTCCCCGCAGCAGATGGTGCCCACTATCTCTCCGGCATCTCCCAGAAACTTGTTGATGAGCAGGCCGGGGCCCATGGCCTCTTCCTTGACCACGATGCCCATACCGGCGGTATCTTCGCCGCCGAACTGAGCATAGAACTGGTTGATATAGTGTACGACTCTCAGCTTTTTAGTCATCATGAGGCATCCTCCATCCGGTAGTTTTCAGATCCAGATCCTCCGTCATATAATTGGCGCCCTGGGTGGTATTGCCTCCCACCACGGTGCCGTTTGTGGTGATGGTGAAGGGCCCGTGCAGGTCAAAGGCCATCAACGCAGGTATATCGTGTACCCCGATCAGAGTTTCGATATGCGGGTAGGTCATGGTCTTTACATCCCCGCTGTGCACCACCGCATCCACCCTGGGATCGGAAATGACCAGCAGATCCCCGGGTTTTTCGCTGGAAACACCGGGCATAACAGACACGGCCTTCATACCCAGCCGCTCCGACCATATGTGAAGCATCTGCTGTTCCAGCTGGCAGTGCCCCATACCACACTTGGTATTAATGGTGATATCTGCGTGGAGATAGTCACGGGCAAATTCTGCCGCCATCATGGAGGAAACCTCTTTGGCGGTGGTTTCGGTCTTGCCGGCCGTGACGATCATGCCTACAAACTCGATATCCTTGCCGTGACGGGCATACAACTCCTTGATCATCGGCTCTTCCTGCATGTAATACAGCAGGTTCATATAGCGGTAGATCATGGCGCCGTCCAGCATTTCGTTGGGATGGATCACAAAGGGCAAAGTGCCCATGCCGCTTTGACCATACATGAAGAACTGCTGCACATCAAAGCCGGCCCACTGGCTGGTCAGATAGGCCACCTTGGGCAAAGGCTTGCCATCGGGGCCGGGGCCTACGGGCGTCAGTTCATATACCTTCTTCTCGTCCGGTTCCCTGCCGATGCCCAGCTTGGCCAGCCAAACGGCTACTTTCAAGGCAGCCAGCTTCTGCGCCTGACAGTAGGCAGCGGGGGTAACGCCTTCCTTAGGCCGCACATCCAGAATGATATGAATGTGGCGGGAAAGCATGGAAATATCTGCAATGGGTCCCCGCATATCCAGCAATCCCTTAAAGTTCGCCTTCAGTGGGTACAGCTCGCTGATGAGCACGCCCCGCAGCGCCACGGTGCGGCCGTCTCCGGCGGGCACCAGCTTCCCCAGATAGCTGGGAAAGGTAGCGTCCGGGTCGTCAGCCTTGACCCGGGGCTGGGTGCAGTCTGTCAGCCCCAGGATACGCACATCGTCTCCCGGAGAGGCGATGAATATCTCCACCGTATCAAAGGAGGATGTATCAAACTGGCTGATAAGCTCCTGCTTGTTTATGGTCAGCTCGCTGCCGCACAGCTGCGTTTTTTCTCCGAAGGAAACCTTGGTGATGTCAATATAGTCTATTTCCAGTCTTTTGCTCACTTGGATACCTTCTTTCCCGTTTTTATGGAAAGGCTCACTCGTTCTTGAGCCAGACATTCTTCTTGGTAAGGAGCAGCGCCACGGCAATGGTGCCGAAAATGCTCACGATATCAATGAAGCCGCTGAGACCGGAGAACACATACGTGAACAGCACCCGCACCAGAATAGCTACACCCAGGCCCAGAGGGATCATCTTGGGCTGACCCCAGGATACCATGATAAAGCAGGCACCCATAAGGGCGGGAAGCATATAGTTCATGGAGCCGGAAATGCTCTCGGGAAGTGCCGCCAGAGCTGCCGCACCGCCGATAACGCCTACAGCCAGAATAGCGATATTGATGAAAGTGGAGATAGCAGAACCTATATTGGCACAGATCTCTGCTTCGGGTGTACCGGGCTCTACGCCGGCAGCCTGCTCAGCCGCAATGGAGCAGGGCACACGCATGTTGGAGATCTGCCCGGAGATGTTGGACATATAGGTACCTGCAACACCCAGAATGGGGAAAAACTGGATGGGCTGCATGACCCAGGAAATGCCCACAATGCCAGCAATGGAGAGCCAGCCGGAGATTACCGGACCAGCCTCGGGCCACCAGCCGTAGAAGATGCCCAGGTACAATACCGGCAAAAAGCCCAGAAGCAGGCCCGCCAGATTGGTGATCTTGCCCCACTTGTGGATATAAGGCAGATAAATGACTTCAAGCTTTTCCTTGCTGTTGCTCATACGATGCTATCCTCCGATCAATGAATAAGGGACACAATGACGATGGCGCCAATAAGGGCAAAGGTCAATGCCCACTCCCGAAGCCATCCGGCCTTAACCTTGGAATTGATGAGATAAATGATGACCATAATGGCCGCACCGATCAGGCAGGCCACGGAGTTCATGTTCAGCGAGAATACATGACTGCTGGCCAGAGAAGCCATACCGCCCACCATGGCGCCGCCGGCAATGGCATTCATCTTGGCAGGATTGCCGCCGGAAAGCTTGTGCTGCACCTTGTCCATCTTGTCGGTAAAGAGAATGGAGAAAATGATCCAGCCCAGAGAACCGGTGATCATAACGTACACGCCGTTGATAAAGGCCTGGGAGGTCATGGCTTCCGCAGTGGCTCCGGAAGCGGTGACGCCGAAGTTGAAGGCCATGGATTCAAACACCACGTTGCCGATGTAGGAAAGACGCATCCAGGAGATGGGGCCGCCGGCGATGCCCAGCAGTGCCAGCATGCCGGAAAGAATGGCCAGAGACGGTCCGATGGAAGAGACGGCACTGGCACGAATGGCAGATTTGAGCTGCGCCTTGGTCATGCCGATCTCCAGACCGCACCTGTACGCCTTGCGGGCGAACATGGCCGCCTGTACGACCACCACCAGGATGGCCGGCACCACGCAGAGCCACATAGCCAGGCTGCCTGCGATTTTCAGGTAATCCATTTTTGTTCCTCCTTAAAGTACCCTGTTTTTTCCAATATGCGCCGATAACAGGAATGGCGCATAATTAATTGGTTGCTATCATTATAGCGCTTCCATCGTTTCTATCAATACTTTAAGAAGTTGTTCGATTATTCAGAATTGTCACGCAATTTCGACAAATCGAATTGTGTAGACTGCACGGCATTTTCCGTCTTATAATGCAGAAATGGCACAATGCTTTTCCTTGCGCCCATATCTTTTTTCTCTATGCATTCGAGGTATGCTTTATTTATGGTTATTCGGATTTTTATGCAAAAGCTGAAAAGATTCTTCCTATCTCGCTATGCCTGGTGCATCGTGCTGTGCGGCTGTGCCGTTTACGGTACCACTCTGGGCGCCCTGGGCTACACTGTGGGCAACTTCTTTTTGCCCATCAGCCGTGAGTTCGGCTGCGGTATCGGGGAGGTTTCCTTATATGTGACCATCAACAGCATAGTCATTGCTCTGTTCATTCCTTTGACCCGTGCCTTTACCGCCCGGCATATGCGCCTCTCCCTCAGTCTGGGGGCCGGGCTGCTGGTGCTGGCCCTGCTGGGCATGTCGCAGGTTAAAAGCCTGTGGCAGCTGTATGGCTGCGCAGTAATTCTGGGCGCCGGCAGCGGCTTCTTCAACGGTGCTACAGTACCTACCCTTATCGACAGCTGGTTTTATAAGAAAAAGGGAACGGCTCTGGGCATCTGCCTTTCCAGTGCAGCTTTGATAGGCGCCATTATGAACCCGGTGCTTTCCGGAATCATTGCCGCTTCCTCCTGGCGCAGCGGATATTTGTTTCTGGCCGGGCTGGTGGCGGTTGTACTGCTGCCCCTTATGGCACTGGTCATCCGGCCGGATCCTGCCTCCATGGGGCTGAAGCCGTATGGCCTTGATCCTGCTGCCGCCCCCGCTCAAAGCGGTAAAAGGGCAGACAATGCGCTGACCGGTCTGTCCATGAAGGAAGCGCTGGCCACCTTTCCCTTCTGGGCGATGATGCTCATGGCGCCAGCTTTTTCCATCGGATTCGGACTGACTTCCCACCTGCCCACCTATGCTTCTTCCATCGGTATCGGAGCCTCTGCAGGGGCCATCCTTACCTCCGCCTCTCTGGTAGGCGGTATGCTGGGCAAGCTTACACTGGGCATGCTCAACGACCGGTTTTCTACCAGAGTCCCTCTGTGTGCCGCCCAGTTATGTGTGGTGCTGGGGGTGGGGGTGCTGTTTGTCAGTCAGGGCTCTCCCCTTCTGCTGGGGCTGGGCGCACTGATCTTCGGCTACGGTTCCTGCACTACCGCCCTGATGCCCGCCATGCTTACTTCCGCCCTGTTTGGCCAACGGGATTACAACCGGATCCTTACCTGGTTCACCACCTCCAGCAGTCTGTTGGGCGGCTTCGGCAGCACCCTGTATGGCCTGCTGTATGACGCCGCTGGGGATTACGTCTCCTCCATGCTGGTGTGCATGGCCGTAGCTTCCCTTTGCCTGTTGTTGGGCCTTGCCAGCCTTTGGGTCGCCGGAAAAAAAGATTACGCCGGCAGGATATGATCTCTGCTTTTCCTGTTTTTGCCTCATGGTTGACAAATTTCTCCCCGGATTATAAAATCATTAAAAACCGGTATGCTTCGGAAGGGACGAAGTTTGCCCGTATCGATGGGAGGACCCTATGGAACCCTGCTTGCCCGCATCCACCAGCTCAATGCTCTGTTCCGTCAGCAGCTGTTTCAGGATATCACGCTGCCCGATGTGGAAGCGGCCCTTTCCCGGATCGTAAGCTGCAACATATGCTTCTGTCTGCCGGAAGGGGATATTCTTCATCTCAATCCGCGGACGGGTTTTGCCCCTGCAGATGCTGCCGCCCATGCTATGGCCAGAGATGCCGGGCTCAGCCGGTATACGCATGCCCTCTCCGGCCCACTGGTGAACCGCCCCGTAGAAGAGCCTTTCTGCCTGCTGCTCCCCGCCGGACAGCATCCGGAGCCTCGCTATTTTTCCTTTTTCCCCGCCTATGGGGACTGCACCTACATTGCCTGCCTCATAGCCTGGCATCCGGACGGACAGATGCTTTCTCAGGATGACGCTGTTCTTTGTGAAGTCGCCTCCAGCATTCTGGGAATGGTCTTCTGCCGGGCACGAAATAAAAACGCCGAGTGGGATCAGATCCAGATGGCGGCGGCCCAGGTGGCCGTCAGCGTCCTGTCTTATTCCGAATACAGCGCCGCCCGGGAGATCTTCCGTCACATCCGCAAGGATGAATGCATTCTGGTGGTCAGCAAGCTTTCCAAAGAGATCTATGTGACCCGCTCCATTATCTCCGGTGCACTGAAAAAACTGGAAAGCTCCGAGATCATCGTTGTGCGTTCCCTTGGCACCAAAGGCACCTATATACGGGTCATCAATCCCTTTATCTTTAATGCGCTGGATAACGAAACGCCCCTGATACACAGCCATACGCCAGCCAAATTTACCATCCGCTGAAGATGTAATTTCATACGCTCTCAAATAAAAACGGATCCTCCCGAAAGAGAGGATCCGTTTTGCATGACAGTTTCAGACCTGCTTTGCGTTTTTATAAGAAAGCAATATATGGCACGGAGCAAACACCAGGGCCACCAGAATCAGCAAGATCGAACGGCTCAGAAACCCGCTGGCCAAAAACAGCAGCGAAGGCAGAATGGATAAGGCTAACGCCCTGAACAGGCTGCTCTTATTAAAGCATATCCCCCAGATAACACAGTATGCAAGCAGCAATACCGCATCCAAAACAAGATATAAGGCAAAAGCCTCGTCTGACGGCCAACCGAAGCAGGTACCTGGGACCTGCAGCCACATAAAGATAAAGCAGCCAAAGCGGTCTATCTGTTCCAGCGTTTCCACCAGATGATTGTGCCAGGCGTTTTCAAAACCTTCCCTGTGACGAAGGGCAAACAGGATGTTGGGGATCAGCAGGATCCCTACAAACAGCAGCCCCCATAGATTCACGATCTTCATATTTTTCTCCATTATGATTTTGTACGTTGTATAAGCCTAACACTTACCCCCGGACTTATCAAATGCACTCGAACAGTTTACTCTCTCCCGATAGCACTTCTCCCGGCTGTCCCCCACTGGTTCAGCTGATCGGCCAAATAGCAAGCAGGCTTATTCTGCCTGTCTATTTGTTCCCTGAACATTCCGTTGATGTGTTTATCACCTTGATTAAAGCCAAATCCAACATACTTAGCAGGATCAGTCGCCTGCGCAATGACTGCAGCGACATCACCAATGGATCGTCTTAAGTTTCCGTCGATAGCGTACATGTTGTTCTACTATTTTCACCTTCTCCTTGCAATCATCCCCCAACTGTTTGTTGAGCCACCAAACAAACCCATCGGTTTCCAAACTCAAGTGTCGTTCTCCATTTGGGTATGTTACCCAAAAATCGTGCTCAGCTTCAGTCAGCCATTGGCAATATTGTTTTCCCAATTCTTGTATATTGTCATACAAACTGTCTGGCACAGCAATAACATCTGCATCGTTATACACATAATCAAACAGAATAGAAACAAGTTTCACGTTACTTTCTCCTTTATTGTTTTAATCAAAAACTCTAATATGCAGATTTCTAATTACAATATGCAAAGTATAGCTCCATATCCCACTTCTATTAGGATGCGTTTCAGGTAAATGTGTATCAAATCCCAATTCTTCTGCCCATTCTACTAAAATATTGGCCTCCTCTATAGTTGACGGCAGCCACATTGCATTGCCTGCCGCATCGTAGCTGAACAGTAAAGTGTCATTGCCTGTGACCTGCGAGATCAGTGCGGAGCCGTGGTAGTTGTAATTGGTTACTGTCCCGTTGACGGTCTTTTGCGTGCGGATTCCGTGCTCGTCGTAGGAATAGGAAATGGTATTTGTACCATTGACCGCGCTTGCAAGCTGTCTGCCGTTCCACGCCATCGTGTAACCGCGGTAGGTAGTGGGATTACCGCTTGCATCATAGCGAATCGCTTCCCCATCGTAGGACGTCAGCTGGTCTGCCCAAGCCTGATATTCGGATTCGTACCCATAGGTAATGGTATCCGCAGCCACACCAAGCGTGCCTCCGTTCGCAACGTAGGCATACTCGGTCTTATTCAGCATGTTGCCACGATCATCGTAGGTGTACGTGATCGCTTTTCCGCTTGCGAGTGTTTCGGTGATCGGGCGGTTATCTTAAGGGAGATCATCGATCGAATGCAGTTCCTTAATTACAAACCCGTTCCATTTCCCGTCAGAACTGGAAAAATACTCCGAAAACTCACTTAAGTAGTAGACGCAGGCATCCGAATCCGTGTTGTTCATCAGTCCAAACTTTGTATCTTCCGCCTCAACTTGCCGTGGAGGATAATTCAAAAAAACGATTGCCTGGAGCGCGGGCATATTGCTCGTGCGAAGCGAGCGTATCTCATGCAGTTCTCCCTCAAAGATCAGGCGCACAATGCCGGACTCGGAAAAAGCATCATACCCCACTATCTTGACGGAGGCCGGAACGAATACTTCTTGAAGCGAGGTGCAACCGCTAAATGAATAATCCTCAAGGAGTGTTAGTCCCCGCGGCAATTTGACCGTAGACAGCGCCGGGCAATCTGTAAAGTTGCATCCCATATCTGTAGCAGAATCCGGCAAGATGCAGGAGGTCAGTTTTTCGCATTTGCTAAATGCAAAATCTCCAATCGATTTCAAATTGTTTGGCAGTTCCAGCAAAACAAGTCCCGTATTTTCAAACGCAGAGTTCCCGATGCTTTCAACCTGTTCAGACCAGTTCACGGAAGTAAGGCTCGTACAAGAGCGAAAAGCGTTGTCCTCGATTGTCCGCAAATTCTTTCCCAGCGTTAGCGTCGAAACGTATGAATGGTTCTTAAACATTCCTTCCGAAATAGTCGTAACTGCGTCCAAGAACACAACGGTGGTACAATTCGCACTATCTTCTCTTGCCTTCACATCGGCGCACCAGGAAGCTACACCCTCATCTGAATAGAAAACAAGTGTATCTGCTTTAATTTCCCACCCAACTGACAAATCTTCCGTCTTACACCCCTCGTTCAGGAGAGGTATCATCAATAGCATCAATATTATGGGGATATATTTTTTCACAATTCCTCCCAATCAAAATAGCCTTTTAGGATACAGATACCCACCTATAGAAATTGGCTTTCCTGTAAAAGGTAATCCACTATCCACCGGCCGCTCCGATACTCCGTATATACCTTGTCTGTCCGTAGAATCAATCATTTTCCCACATCCTAAATATATAGCTGTATGTACAATTCTATGTTCGTCGGTTTGATAGTAAAGAAGGGCTCCACTCGGTATCTTTGAAATATCTTGTTCTAATACTTGTTTCCATAGTGAATCGTCAAAACCTGACCATTGATACCTCGCACCTCTATTAAAACCAGCATCATATTCTAAGACGGCTGCGCGCACCAATTGAGGGCAATCTCTTCTGTCATAGGAATCTCCAATCATCGATTTTGCTCTGCTTACATAGGCCTCAATTACTGGTGGTAATGGTGCCGGAGGAGCTGGTGTTTCCGAAACCATTGCCAAATTAATCTGCGCGATTTCCTCAATGATAATGACATTGTTGTTTTCTAAGCCTTGATCTGAAAACAACGATCGAATCCAATCCCATATGTATTCCCAGCAACAGCCAGACATGTCCCGTCTGTTTGCAGGACTATTCCCACAATATGCATACGCGTTATGTCCTAATACCCCCCGCCCTGTGGAAAGCAAAACATCCGAGGAAAGAAGGCGACAAGTCTTGGAATCGTAGTACCTGCTTTGCAAATAGTACCAGCACGTTTCCTCATCGTAGACATACCCACGGTACCGGAACGGGTTGAGATTGCCCAACGTATTCGCCAACGAGCCGGTGCAGGAAATCTGCCTGCCCCAGCTATCATAGGCGTATTCTACTACGGTATTGTTATCACCGTCAATCAGACGGACAACATCGTTTTGCCCATTGCGGACATAGTAGTAATATGTTCCGTTGTAATTGACCGCCGCTACATTGCCGCTCGCATCGTAGCTGAACAGTAAAGTATCATTGCCTGTAACCTGCGAGATCAGTGCGGAGCCGTGGTAGTTGTAATTGGTTGCTATTCCATTGACGGTCTTCTGCGTACGGATTCCATTTACAAGTGATCAGCTATGTACCGGCAAGCATCGCAGCCCGGATACCACAAAGGCAAAACTTGTCAGGAGTACTCCTGAAACCTTTAAGGGCTTGGGATTATCCCAGCAGTCTGCCTCTTGTCCCCAAAAGGCGTTGCTTGATTGTATAGGTTATTTAATTGTCATTTAAGCTAATTTTGTATCCCACTGGATGGGTTTTTAAACAAACTAACCTTTCACAAAATCTCATTAATAAACCATATTCAGTACCAACAAAAAAGCAACAATTGTGTTCAGTGAAGTTTCCTCCATCGTCGAGTTCTGCAAACACTTCGATATTGATATGCCCTAGTTTGTCTTTTCTAAGGAATCGTAATGATACACACGCTGTCGAATCATTTCCTTTATCCTCGTTTGCCCATAAGCCCTCTTCGATATTACCATCAAGAAATTGCTTAATTTGGCAAATCAATTCATCAATTAAAGAATCTGAAACATATATTTGCGATGTAATAGTTGCCACAGAAGAGGAACATACAACTTTTAATTCTATTATATCACCATCTTCCCATATTTTACTAAATGTAATATTATCTTTCACTGTATTGCTCCTTCTCTAAACTACGGTTTAAACTTGAAATCGTCAAATATTTTTAAGGTTTGATTATAAACGTAATGAATGTTAATGTTCCCCTGAGATGTAGGTACTATTTGTTGCATTTTTACCCACCCCTCAGAAGAAGGCCAACGTGGGTCATTCAACGTGATTTTGGTTAACGGTGTAGCTGCCGATGGATTAGATTTTACTTGTTCCATAGCTAATTTTTCCCTCAGATTAGCAGGTTCGGTTCTTCCAGTTGAGCCACGTGAAGTATTAGTTGGTGTGCTTGTCGGTGTTTGTGCTTTGGACATTGTATATCCATCATATCCACCCGTTAGCCCGCCAAAAGCTGTTGCAGCAACCGTACCCCAATTTCCTTGGTCGTTGAATTCTTGCACGGAATTTGAAGTGGAAGCGGCAGACGAAACTGCCATACCATAAACTGTTGCCGACCCTATAAATGCTCCGGCGGCAACTGTTGATGCAGTCGTGGCAGCCGCAACACCACTACCAACCATACACATTGCTGTTGCTGCGGCCGCAAATCCACCGCAGGTAACAACTGTAGCAACTGCGACTACGGCCACAACTGCCGCACCGAGCGCCCAATGCCACCAAGCTTCTCCGGTAGGATCAATTCTATTAACAGGGTTATTTCCGCAGTATGCAAACAAATTCAATCCTGCAAATCACTACCCGTTGAGAGCTGATTATCTGCATTTATCCACCGACCGATCTCGGGATCGTAATAACGGCTGATTACGTAGTACAGCCCCGTCTCGGCATCGTAGACATACCCACGGTAGCGGAACGGGTTCTGCGCGCCTAATGTACTTGCCAAGGTGCCGGTGGTGGACAGCGGTGTGCCCCAGCTGTCATAGGCATATTCTACTACGGTATTGTTTTCACCGTCAATCAGACGGATAATGTCGTTTTGCCTGAAACCTTTAAGGACTTGGGATTATCCTAGCAGTCTGCCTTTTGTCCCCAAAAGGCGATGCTTGCAGTATTAAATCACTCTGAAATTAAACTAAATGCTGATACAAGCCGGTTAAAGTCGTCAATAACTACGTATTGTCCTTTTGCGAACTCAATACACTTTCCCTCACCATAAATGTCTCCAATAGCAAGTATCTTATTATCCGGATCATAATACTTCTTTTTGCAGAACTGCTCATAATCAGAATAGTATACGCCATCTGCATGCGGAAAATCAATCTCCACATATATGCATCCAGCGGAAGCAGTAGGTTTTTTAAGTTTTGCAATTTCACAGCTCAAAAAAACCTGATTTCCCAAGAAGTGTTCTAGTTTATACTTGTTCTCTGTAACAACTGATGTGGCAATTTCAAACGACCAATGGTACGGATAAACCGAAAAAGGACATATTGATGGTGACGGAACGTAAATCATTGAACCATCACCTGTGATAACTGATTTCCCCTGTTTTATTTCATCACATGGCTCATATACAATACATATTTGCTTTTTCATTTTAACTCCTTAGCAAAAAATGACCAATTAGTCCCTTCCCATTAATCGTAGTTAATTCCCAAATACCACTTTGAAAAGTTTGCCGCACATTGCTAAATGCTGTACCTGCTGCTCTAAAAGTATAAACCCCTCCACCTTCATTCGTCATTGTACCATACTTGATTATTTCTTTCTTTAGAAGTGTGGAATCGTAGTACAAGCCGTTTTGTGTACTCCTGCAAAACGAACTCGAATAGGCAGCGATTTCCGTCATATTTGCAGGTATAGCAAAAGACCCACCACATTGGGTGAGTCTTTTTATACCAACTAATGTCAGTATTATGGCGCGCCTGGCAGGATTCGAACCTGCGACCTACCGGTTCGTAGCCGGGCACTCTATCCGCTGAGCTACAGGCGCATTCCCGGAACGCTTATTTATTGTAGCCATCTTTTCCGGAAAAGTCAATAGGGAAAATCAAATTCCGCACACTTTTTACTTCTTTTCTTCCGGTGCAAAGTTGAAAGGAAGCTCTTCCCCGGCGGTAACGACTTTTTCGATCCCGGCATTTTTGATCAGTCTGGAGCAGATCAGGCAGGGCTGAGGCGTGGCCAATTTCTTTCCGTTCTCAAAGCCAAAAAGATACAGGGTGGAGCCCAGCATCTCGTTGCGGCTGGCAGAGATAATGGCATTGCATTCTGCATGAACGGCCACGCATTTTTCATACTGCTCTCCATGGGGTATGCCATGGGCCTCCCGCCAGCAAACGCCTACATCGCAGCAGTTATCCTCCCCACGGGGAGCGCCGTTGTAGCCGGTAGCCACGATCTCATCGTTCTTAACGATAACGGCCCCGTACTGCCGCCGCAGACAGGTGGAGCGTTTGGCCACGGCGGCGGCGATATCCAGATAGTAGTCCTTTTTGCTGACCCGTTCCATGGGCACCTCCGGTTTTTCTTTTATTTTCGCAGGGAAAGGGCGATTCGTCAACCCCTCTCGCCTTTTTTACCGCCTTGACCCTCCGCCCCGATATGCTTTAATGAAGACAAAGTCAATTTTGCAGGAGGTATTTTCCATGGAACAGGTACCGATCATCGAACACCGCTGGCCCGGCCTGCTGGGCGCTGCCATCTTTTCTCTGGGAGGAGGGATGCTGTATATACTCCTGTATCCTTTCGCCTTCTGGAGCGCCCTGGGCGGGCTGACCGGGATACTTCTGGGCCTGTGGGGTTATAAGCTTCTGGGAAAAAAGAGCAGCGGGTTTGGCGTGGCCGCAGCGGCAGGAACCACACTGCTCTGGCTGCTGGCGGCCTGGTATCTGTGTCTGAGCCGGGATGTGTATGAATCCTTTGCCGACTGGTATGCCAAAGGGCTTGTAGAATACCGCATTTCCTATTGGCAGGCGCTGCAGGGTGCATTCCTGTTTTTTCAGGAACCATCGGTAGCCGGAGCCTATATCCGGGATCTGCTGCTGGCAGTGTTCCTGACCGCTCTGGGTGCATTCGGCAGTGTGATCTTTCTTCTGGGCCGGGAAGAGCCTTTGCCGACGGAGGGACCTGCTGCCCCTGCAGAAGAAGAAGAGGAAGAACCGCCCGTCGATCCGGATATGCCTCTTTCTCCTGAACCTGAGGGGGAGGACTTTCTGGTAGCGCCGCCCATGCCCGGGGTAGCCCGTCCTCTGGTGATCCCGGGGATCCCGGAGGATCGGCATCCGGAATAACGCCTTTTTGCAGATTCACGCTTCCGGCATTCTTCTCTGTCCCCTTCTCCCTGTGCAAAAGGCTCCTCCGTATAAACGGAAGAGCCTTTGTCCGCATCTTATTGCTTATCCCGCCTGACGACCCAGTTGCCAGCCTGAGCATGCCTCCGGTCCATCTCCCAGCACGGTCAGACTGCCGTCCTCATGAACGCACAGGGCCCAGCTGCCGGAAAGAGCCAGCGCCTGCACCTGCACCTGGGCTTTCAATTCCTCAGCCAGAGTCTGTACCCAGGGCCGCAGTGCCTGCACGGCCAGCGTACCGTCGCTTTTAAGGCCTGCCAACAAGGTTTCGGAACTGTACAAAGCCAGAATGTTTTTCCATTCGGAAAGATCATACTGCTCGCAAAGCACCGTGCCTTCATTGGTAAGCCCGGCGCTCCATCCCGGATTCAGGACCATGCCCGTAAGCCCCTTCCATTCCGAATGCTGTTGAGAGGCCATAGTACACAAAAAGCTCCCGTCCTCCCGCAAGGCGCCCAGGGCGCTGTTTCCGGCCGCAATGGCTTTTATGCCCTGCCAGGAAGCAACTGACTCCATGGATCCATAGCCGCAGTGAAGGATCATCCCCTCCCGCGTCAGGCCGTAGGAATCAAAATCCCCCGCAGCAATGGCCATCACATTCTCCCACTGAGCGGTATCGCACTGTCCGTATTCGTTGTCCCCGGTAGAAAGTACCTTCCCTTCCTTTGTTAAAGCAAGCGAATGCCGGGCACCGGCAGCCACGGCAGAGACGTTTTCCCAAGCCTGGGTATTGCATTGCCCATAGGTATTATCCCCGGCGGAAAGGACTTTTCCTTCCCCCGTCAGTCCCAAAGCATGCGCCCAGCCCGCCGCCACCATACCGGAAACATGTCCCTCCTGCAGGGTCTGCTGCCGCTGTACATCCGCCCATTGTTCCTGGGTATACCCCCGGCAAAGAAGAATTGCTTTTTCCGGATCCGGTTCCCCGGTCTTTTTTATTGCAGCGGCGGCCGCCCGATCCCGGGCATCCCGATAGTCTCCCAGTTCCCAGAAAAGAGAGAAAGCTTTGTCCAGTTCTCCGCCGGTTTCCGCCTGCTCTGCCATGGCGTACCGGCAGGCATCCAGCTGCTGCAGGGCATCCCCATAGCCTGCGGCCTTGCGCAGGTCTTCCTCCGCCCGGACATAATCCCCGGCTGCCATGGCGGCCATAGCCAATTCGTACCGGCATTGCAGGGCTTTCTGTGGGGCATCCTCATAAGCACCCAATTCCAGAAACAGGCTCTCTGCCTCTTCATAAGCGGCGGCTTCCAGCTTCTTTCCGGCATAAGCATATTCGATCCGCTGCTGCAGTCCGGTTTCACCCGCATCTTCCCCGGTGCGTGCCAGTCTTTCGGCCGCCTCCATATCCTCCCGCTCCATGGCAGCATAAGCCCACCGGGCATACAGGGCCGCTTTATGCGTCTCCCAATAAAACAGCCCGCCCAGCAGCAGCGCCGCCAGCAAAGTCAGCAGCGGAACCGTCATGCGCAGGAACCGGCGGTCTTTTTTTCTTTCCTGCCGGATACGCTGCCGCCTGTCCTGCCGGGTTTGCTTATTCTTCTTTGCGGTATGCTTTTCCATGCCGGATGCTCCTTACAGGTACTTCCACAGATAGTTGCTCATATATCCCGAATTGATCCCAGAAGCCGTAGACAGGATGAAATACACCTCATCGATGCCCTGCCGCTCTATATACTCACTGACGGTACACCCGCCCCGTTTCAAATCAAAATACTCCCGGCGCAGATCTACGGAATGAACCTCGCTGTAATACGGCATCAGATAGGGGATAAAGCAGTTGCCGTAGGAATCGCTGATGACCAGGCACTTGCGTCCGCCGCCGTCGGCTCCGGTGACAAATTTGCGCCACGGCCCCCGAGTACTGCCCAGATAGGCCTGATAGCTGTGCCGGGTGGTAATCATGAACACATCCTTCTTCTCCTGCCCGCTCTTATCAATGAGATAGCCTTCCGTGGGCAGCAGAGGATTGATGACGTCTATAGGTTCCCGTTCATATCCGTTTTGAGGGCCTCCGGAGCCTACAAAATCTTTATAATGCACATAGGTATAGTCCTCATAGGAAGCTGCGGATATGCCCTGGGTAGCCAGGATGGCCTGTGCCACATAGCAGGCAGCCCGGGGCGTCCAGTGATGATCCGTATGGAAATACAGATCCTCTCCCGCCAGCAAATGGCTTTCCAATACTGCCTGAGCACTGACGATCTCCACCCCCTCGTGCACATAGCGGCGCAGTGTTTCCTCCACATCACTGCCCCAGCCTATATACATGCCGTTTTGCAGGGGATGAGATATTCCCGGAAAAGGAATCTGAGAAAAATACACCCGGCCGTTCCCCGGCAGCAGGGAGCGGTAAGCATTAAGCACTTCCACGGCATTCTGCATGGCGGCCTTTTCAAAGGTATACACCGTGCGCACGGAACCGTCCGCCCGGGTCTGCCACAGGGTGCAGTCTTTGTCTACCAGCGCCACCGTACCGGGGCTTCGTGCCGGCGTGCTTGCCGCAGGTTCCGGGCTGCCCGTCGGTTCCGCCTGGGGTGTCTGTTCCGGGCTTACGCTTTCCGTCGCCGGCGTAGGCTCCGGGGCAAAAGTTTGCACCGGCTCTTCCGTGGGTACCGGCTCCTCTTCCCCGCCTGCCATGGCGGCCACCTGTTCCTCCAAGCGCTCCTCGTCGGTTTTTTTCGGAGCCCACAGAGTCAAGGCCTTTTCCAGCTGATTGGACGCATCTATGATCCTGTCCCGTTCCACCATACCGTCGGAAAGAAAGCTTTCCAGCCCCGTCATGAACTCCCCGGAAAATACGCTTTCCCAGGAAAGCACGGGAGCTCCGGCCAGCATGCGGTTCTCTTTCAACGAAGCCCGGCTCTCCCGGGGTGCCGTCAGACACAGCAGCACCCCCAGCCCCAGCAGCAGGGCCAGAAGCAGATAAATGGGAATAAAGGCGATCCTGTATTTTTTCATTTGTTAAAACCTGAAGTAGATAAAGGGATTATAGCTCTGGCATACCAGATATACCACCGAAAGTGCCCCCAGCAGGCAGGCACACACCGTCCCCGTCACATAGATGGTTTTTCGCCAGCGTTTGTGCCCCCACAAACGCTTTTTTAAGGCCGGCAGCCAGGGGAAGCACCCCACCAGTGCTGCCAGAAGGAACAGCCCGTACCGGCCCAGCACCGTCAGGGCTTTTTCGTCTATCCAGCCGCCCCGCAAAGAAAACATCGCAGACAAATGCTGCTCCAGAGCCCCAAAATCCGTGTAATAAAAGAGTACCCAGCCCAAGTTGGCCAGCACAAAAGTCAGCAGCCCCCGAAGCAGCGCCGGAACGCCTTCTTTGAAAGCATTAGGCAGAGCCTTGTCTATCTGCTGGAGCACAAACCAGTACAGTCCCCACAAAACAAAATTCCAGCTGGCTCCGTGCCAGAGCCCCGTCAAAAACCATACGACAAACAGATTCAGCGTGGTCCGCAGCCGCCCCCTCCGGTTGCCGCCCAAAGGGATGTATACATAATCCCGGAAAAAAGCTCCAAGAGAAATGTGCCAGCGCCGCCAGAATTCCGTAGGCGACAGACTGATATACGGGTAGAGGAAATTCTCTTTATATGTGAACCCCAGCACTTTTCCCAGTCCGATAGCCATATCCGAATAGGCGGAAAAATCATAATACAGCTGCAGTGTATACAGCAGAGCCCCCAGCCAGGCACCGCCCAAAGACAGAGGATCCTTTCCCCCACCCAGAGTGCACCCCTCTAGCGCTGCCCCGCAAACATTGGCCAGTAGCACCTTTTTGGCCAACCCCACAAAGAACCGATCCATACCATCTGTAAAGCTTTTCAGATTGGAAGTGCGCTTTTCCAACGCTCCGGCAATATCCCCGTACTGCACGATAGGACCGGCAATAAGCTGAGGAAAACAGCTTACATACAGCAGCAGCCGAAAGAAATTCTTTTGAACGGGCACCTTTTTCCGGTACACATCCACGGTATAGGTCAGGATCTGAAAGGTATAAAAGCTAATGCCTATGGGCAGCGCCGGCGCCTGAAAAGACAGTGAAATATGCAGCAGCTTCCCCAGGCTTTCCAGCAGGAAGCCCGCATACTTGAAATACACAAGACCCGCCAGAGAGACCACCGCCCCCAGCAGCAGCCACAGCCGCCGCCCATGCCGGGAAGGACAGGCCGCAATGCCCAGCCCGCACAGATAATTCACCAGGGTGGCCAGCACCATGAGCCAAACCATGACCGGCTCTCCCCAGGCATAAAAAAGCAGGGAGAAGAGCACCAGCACTCCGTTGCGCCAGTGTATATTGCCGCTGATAAAATACAGCCCCAGCAGCAGCGGCAGAAACAGCAGCAAAAATGTCAGCCCAGAAAAAACCAAATTTTCTCCCTCTTTTTTAGTCTATATTCAGTGAAAAGTATACCATTTTCCCCATATTCCGTCAATGGACGGCGTTTACCGCAATGCTCAGATTCATCTGCGGCCTGACTTGCATGCCGGAGATTTCGTATAAAAAAGCTGCTCGCCTGCCTGCTTCACAAGCTGCTTGCGCCTGTATACAGCTGCGTTTATAATAAATACAACAGTGTAAAAATGCTTTATTTGTGCTGAATATGATAAATACGAGGTGAGAACATGTCGCTGCGTGAGGAATTGGAACAGCTTTCCAACGAGCATTGGCAAAATGAGCAAGTACAAATCCGGCCGGTTTTGACCCAGCATGATCTGATATATGCCGCATGCGGCTGTCAGCTGACGGAGGAGCAAAAGGAATTCGTAAACCCCGCCTGTTTTTCCATCGGCAGGGCCTATCTGTCCAGAGAAGATAATTACCCGTGCATAATTTATAACGAACGTAATGAACCCATCGGCTTTATCAGCCTGCTCAAATGGCTGGGCAAAGGGGATGCCTATTCATGGAGTTATTATATCGACTGCCGTCAGCAGCGAAAGGGCTATGGAAAAAGCGCTGCCCGGCTTGCCATCCATATTCTTAAATCCGCAAACCCGAAAAAACCGATCAAGCTGGCGGCAGAAGCGAACAACAAATTGGCTCACGCTCTGTACGCCTCGTTAGGCTTTAAAAAGCTGGATGAGATGGATGGAGACGATATCGTATTCAGTCTGTAGACCATGTCCTCTGCCGATTTCTGTACAATTTCCTTGCAAACCGTCCTTTTATGCGATACAATACTGCCCTATGAAAAAACAGGGATTTCTTAAAAAATATGTAGGAGATAAAGCCTTCTACAAAATGGTTCTGGCGGTAGCGCTGCCCATTATGGTGCAGAACGGCATCACTCAGTTTGTAAACCTGCTGGACAACCTTATGGTGGGTGCCATCGGCACGGAACAGATGAGCGGTGTTTCCATTTGCAACCAGCTTATCTTTGTGTTCAACCTGTGCATCTTCGGTGGCCATGCCGGTGCGGGCATTTTCGGGGCCCAGTACTTTGGCAAAGGGGACACGGAAGGGGTGCGCCGGGTATTCCGCTTCAAGCTGTGGGTGAGTCTGCTGCTTACCGTCCTGGGCGCCGGGATACTGTATATATTCCGGGAACCGCTGATCTCCTGGTTCCTCCACGAAGGCAGCGAACACGGAGATCTGGCCGCCACACTGGTTTACGGCAAGGAATATATGCAGGTCATTCTTATTGGACTGCTGCCCTTTGCCCTGTGCCAGGCCTACTCCTCCACTCTGCGGGAGACGCAGCAGCCCATGCTACCCATGAAGGCGGGGATCGCCGCCGTGCTGGTAAATCTGGTAGGCAACTATATTCTTATCTACGGCAAGTTCGGCGCTCCGGCCATGGGCGTAGCAGGAGCCGCTGTCGCCACGGTGCTCTCCCGTTTTGTGGAACTGGCCATCGTTATTCTGGCAAGCCACCGGCAGCCGGAAAAATATCCCTTCACCAAAGGTCTGTACAGGACCCTGAAGGTACCCGGAGAGCTGGTGGGGAGTCTTGTGCGCAAGGGGTTCCCCCTGATGCTCAACGAAGCCCTTTGGTCCGGTGGTCAAACAGTCATGACCCAATTGTATTCCCGCCGGGGGTTGGCGGTTGTGGCGGCGCTGAATATCTCCAACACCGTCAGCAATCTGTTCTTCATCGCTTTTATTGCCCTTGGCAATGCGGTAGGCATCGTTATCGGCGGCCTGCTGGGAGCCGACAAGCTGGAGGAAGCCCGGGAGACGAACACCCGCATGACCGCTTTTTCCGTGGTCATATGCGCCGTTCTGGGGCTGATACTGCTGTGCACAGCCGGACTTTTCCCCATGCTCTACAACACAACCGAAGAGGTGCGCTCCATTGCCGCTTCCTTTTTACGGTTGACGGCAGTTTGCATGCCCATTTACGCTTTCAGCAACGCCTGTTATTTTACCCTCCGCTCCGGCGGATTGGTAAAGCTGACCATGCTGTTTGACTGCGGCTTCGTCTGGCTGATCTCCATTCCCCTGACCTACAGTCTCAGCGTATTCACGGGACTGCCCATCGTGCCGATCTTCGCCATTGTTCAGGCCAGCGAGCTTATCAAGGTGCTGCTGGGATACACTTTTGTCAGACAGGGTAAATGGCTGCGGAATATCGTAGACAATTAACGGAGGTTTTTCATGAAAGAAAGTAAAAAGCTCGTTGGTGAAATACTGCAGGACGTCAAGCGGGATATGAGTGACGAAGAAATTCTCGCTCTGCTGGCAGGCAGCAAAATTTCCGTAAGCCCGGCAAAGGAAAGTCGGGAAAAGGATACTCTCGGCCAGCGGGCGGCAGATAAGATCGCCAAATTTGCCGGAAGCTGGGCCTTTATTTTCTCTTTTATTGCGGTACTGCTGCTCTGGATGGGCGGCAACGTGCTGCTGGCCTCAGGCGCTTTTGACCCCTATCCTTTTATTCTGTTAAACCTGGTGCTCTCCTGCGTAGCTGCCATTCAGGCGCCGTTGATCATGATGAGCCAGAACCGGCAGGAGGAAAAGGATCGCCGCCGGGCCGAGAACGACTACAAGGTGAACCTGAAAACGGAGATTCTCATTGAGGATCTTTATAACAAGGCCAGCCGTATTCTCAGCCATCAGGAAGCCATCCTCCGGTATATCAAAGCCCAGGAAGCTGCCGAAGCTGCGGTGTCCTCCGGGACGGCCTCCGCTGAAAACATACCCCGGGAATAGGACCGCCAGCAGGCGCTCTCCTTCTGCTTGAATTTGCGAATGATACAGAGAACAAAATACCAGCAATATGCGTGTGCCCGCAAAGAGCATACGTTTTTTATTCCATGGCAAACGATAGGCTGTCCGCAGACGATTTTACGTTGGTTCTCAGTATTCTGCCGGGTTTCCCGCTGCTTTTGGTATAGATCATTCGAGGTGCAAAAAAGCACCGAAGACCTCTGGCTTCCGGCGCCTTTTGCGTTTTATCTCTTTCTTTTGCGCTCCGATTGGTTTATGTTTCCTGTCAATCTGTCGGAGCGGTGAATGTAAGCTCCAGGCAGACCGTTCCCTCTTCCGTTACCGTTCGCTCCCAAGGAACCGCTTTCAAAGGAAAAGTATACAGATGCGTATCCCACCGACCGGAAATGGTCCAGCCCTGCAGGGCTTCCGCCTTTGTTTCCAGAGTTTCCGGATCCTCGGTAAAGAATCGCATTCTATACCGCACGTTCACCTTTCCCCCTGCATGAAAGGAGGAAAGCTCAGTGATCTCCAATCGACAGCCGGACAGCGCCGAAACGGAATTTCCCGTTGGATCCGTCAGCGAAAAAACCATCTGTTTTTCGGTACCCGCTGCGGAAGCAGAATGAGCGCCGGCAGCCAAACCGGCCCAAAGGATCCCTGCCGTTACAATCAACAGCAGACAGACCGCCGCAGCTATAGGCAGTCGCCGCCCGGTCGGAGAGGATTTTGCCCGCAGCCGAACTTCCGTTTGCACGATGCGTTGATGAAAGCTTTCCGGGACGGGAGGAAAGGGAGTCTTTTCAAACAGGGTATCGTCAGTTTTATTCATTGTACAATCTCCTTATCTGCCAGCAGGGCTCCCAGTGCCTTTCGGGCGCGGGCCAGCCGGCTCTTTACGGTGCCCGAAGGGATGGCCAGCACGGCAGCGATCTCTCCGGTGGTATAGCCTTCATAGTAGTACAGAGTCAGCAGCAGCCGCTGACTTTGCGGCAGTTTCCCAAAGGCAGCGGAAAAATCCGGGTCGGGAGGGTGCATTTCATCGGCGGATTCTTTTTCCGCATCCAAAGGCGCCCAAAACTTCCGGCAGCGCAGCAGTGTGTAACACTCATTCTTCAGAATACGCAGCAGCCAGGGAGCAAAGCGTTCGGTATCCCGTAGGGATCCGAAGCATGCATACGCCCGTGTCAAAGCGCTCTGTACGGCATCCTCGCAGTCGGCGGTGTTCTGCAAAAGGGCATAGGCCGTCCGAAAAAGAGTGGGCTCCATGGCCTGCACCCGCTCAAAAAACCAGTCCGTCCGGGATATCTCCTGCATGATGGCTCCTTGTAGATAATGTATAGTCGCAATTAGGGATCCGCTCCGTAAGTCGTTTCGGCAGCAGGAGCGGCTGCGGTTCCATAAGCCGTTTGCTAAGCGTCTCGGATCCGCGGTGTCTGTGGAAGATCTTCTGTACTATAGACGGATATAAGTCCCTTTCGGTTCCCTGAACCGGAAAAATCATATTGAAAAAGGGATGCTTTGCAAGAAAAGGGCATTGTGATATACTAAAAGCTCCAAATTCAGAAAGACAGGACAGGAAACATGAGGACCATAGGCATCATCGGAGGCATGGGCCCCCTGGCAACGGTGGATCTGTATGCCAAAATCGTTTATGCCGCCCAGGGCAAAAAAGACGGAGACCATGTGCCCGTGCTCCTCAGCGGACGGCCGGATATCCCGGACAGGGCTGCTTCCATCTGCGGAACAGGTCCAAGCGCCCTGCCTGCTCTTCTGGAAGAAGCCCGGCGGCTGGAACAGGCAGGAGCAGACGCTCTGTGCCTGGGATGCAATACGGCACATTTTTATTATAACGCACTGGCAGCGGCAATAGGGATACCGATTTTCCATATGCCCCGGCTGGCAGGCACATATTGCCAGCATAAGAGGCTGCACAAGGTGATTCTTCTGGCAGCTCCCGGTACATATGAAACGGGGATCTATGAGAAGGCCTTTTCCGGTACCGGCGTAGAGATAATACGCCCGGAACCGGCAGTACAACGGTTGACAGCCCAATGCATCTATGAGGGGATAAAAGCCTGCCGCCGGGACTATGATGCAGGCGCTCTTCAGGCGACGCTCCTGCCCCTTCTAAAGAGAGAACAGGCGCCCCTGCTTCTGGGCTGTACGGAACTACCCATTGCCTGGCGCTGGTACGGTCTGCCCGGAGAGACCATAGACCCGGGCGAGATACTGGCACAGACCATAGTACGCTGGGCGCAGTGCGGAACGGACGAAAGCTTTTTCCCTCAGCCGCATTAAAAGCGCTGAAACCGCCGCCGGATAAAATCAAATCACACAGTGGGCAGCGGATTTTGCTTAACTTTTCTTACCTTTTTCTTGACAGCGCCCTGCCGAAGGGATAAACTGATAATTAGTGAAGATCGTGAAATATCTTCGCTCAATTCAAGAAAAGAGAGGTGAACACCATGGACGCTGGCAGTAGCAGTACGGGCACAAGCGGAAGCAAGGTTCCTTTAGGCTCTGCGGACATAGGTGGATCGCCTCTGTTCCTATTCCTATAAGTTTCCGGGTTTTCCTTGTGTCTTTGCTCTTGCCCCGGGTTTGAAGCGGCTGGGCAAGGCTTTTTGTTGTACCCTCTCACCGGTATGGCAAAGCCTTGAAGCTGTTTGCATGCCTATTCTATGGAAGGAGAGGAAGAAACATGGATAAAAAGTATTCTCTGGAGCAGACTATCAGCTCCCTGCTGGAAAACAAACGCTATTCCTCCGTAAAAGACATCCTTGTGACCCTGAATGCAGTGGATATTGCCGCTATTTTCGGGGAGCTTTCCGAAGACGCTCTGCCCCTGCTGTTCCGGCTTCTGCCCAAGGAACTGGCGGCGGACGCTTTTGTGGAAATGGACGCCGACCGGCAGGAAAGTCTTATCACGCGCTTTTCCGATACGGAGCTGAAAGCCGTGATCGATGAGTTGTATATTGATGATGCCGTAGACCTGGTGGAAGAAATGCCCGCCAATGTGGTCAAGCGTATCCTCAAGCAGGCGGATCCCGATACCCGCAAGCTCATCAACGAACTGCTGAAATATCCTGACGACTGCGCCGGCAGCATCATGAACACGGAGTTTGTGGAGCTGCGCACTCGCCAGACCATAGCCGACGCCATCCGGGTCATTCGCCGGGAAGGGCTGGAGAAAGAAACCATCAACGATTGCTTTGTCACCAATGCCGACAGGACCCTGGCGGGTATCATCTCCCTGCGCACACTGATCCTCTCCAAAGATGAAGATCTGGTGGGAGACCGCATGGATACCAACGTCATTTCCGTGACCACCATGGAGGATCAGGAATCCGTAGCGGAAAAATTCAAAAAATATGACCTGACCGCCATGCCTGTAGTGGATGGAGAAAACCGTCTGGTAGGTATTGTCACCGTAGACGACGCTATCGATGTCATGGAAGAGGAAGCCACGGAGGATATCGAGAAGATGGCCGCTATGACCCCTTCTGATAAACCCTATCTGAAAACCTCCGTTTGGGATATTTACAAGCACCGTATTCCCTGGCTGATGCTGCTCATGGTGTCCGCCACCTTTACGGGGCTCATTATCACAAAGTTCGAGCATGCTCTGGCAGCACAGGTTGTGCTTACGGCTTATATCCCCATGCTCATGGATACCGGCGGAAATTCCGGCAGTCAGTCCTCCGTCACCATTATTCGTGGTCTTTCCTTGAGCGAGATCCATTTTAAGGATATTTTCGCCGTTTTGTGGAAGGAGATACGGGTGGCTGTACTCTGTGGCCTGAGCCTGGCCGTGGTAAATTTTGCCAAGCTTCTGCTGCTGGATCGGGTAGGCGCCCAGGTGGCGCTGGTGGTGTCGCTGACGCTGGTGGTCACCGTAGCCGCCGCCAAGTTTATAGGCTGCACGCTGCCTTTGCTGGCCAAAAAAATTGGTTTTGACCCGGCGGTCATGGCTTCTCCTCTTATCACTACTATTGTGGATGCACTGGCCCTGCTGACTTACTTCGGTATTGCCTCTTCTCTGCTGCATATCTGAGCCTGCAGAAGCCACCCGGCTTACGGTAGGCAGATACCGCGCCGAAACTATTCACCTGTTCAGGAGCTGCAAAAGAACGCAAATCGTTTTTTGCAGTTCCTTTTCTATGAGCAGACGGGCATGAAAGCAGTTTGCAGACAATATTGCCAGAAAAACGGAGGCTGCGTGAAAACGAAACATGGGGGGGCGCACTGCGTGCCTTTCGGCACGCCTGCGGGACAGCCGTCCCGCAGAGTTCCGGCGGCAAAGCCGCCGGAACGTGCGCCCCCGCTCTTTCGTACACGAACCCAAATCCATAAATCAGCGTCTTTGTCCGCCCACTATGTATCTGCTGGACGGATAACCGAATCCGCTATTTCTTTTTACCGTTTTTTCCTGAAAACTCTTTTTGGGAAAGTTCCATGATGCCCGTTATGAAAACCGGCAAGAATCTATTTCCCCGCTCCATGAGAAAATCACCATTGTGGAGATTCAAAAGCAACGTTTTTCTCTGATGGCACAGTCTGTTTTCATACGCAAAGCAGGGAAGTGAAAACCTGATGACTTTCGCCGCCCCGCTGTCTGATATGTCATTTTATGCCGGGAACCCCCGCAGGATCTTTCTGGCATCTCCGTCCTTACGGGTATAATAGTTTCGGTCAAAATATTCCAGTATGGCCAGTGCAAACTTTCGGCTGGTACCCAAAGCATCCCGCATCTGGGCCAGAGTGACGGTTTCATTCTCTGCAAACAGTGCTTTAGCTGCTTCCAAAGCTTTCCCGTAGGCCGAAGGACTGTAGCACAACTGGGGAGAAAGCATGATCAGCTCTCCGCTGGAAAGAACACTGTCCAGTACCTGCTTAAGATCCGCCTTTTCATTGGCGGCAAACAGTGCCGAGATCTCTTCTACGGTGCCGGGTTCGATCCCTGCTTTTTCATAGATATCCAGGAGTTTTGCTTTAATAGCCGTTTGCCGCTTGGTATAATGGACGGCAAAATCGCTCATCGCATATCGCTCGCCCTCCCGGCGGATCAGCCCTTCCCTGCACAATTCCGCCAGCAGCGCATCGGCGCAGGTCTGCTCCATGGATTTGAACACCTTCTGCCTCAATTCAGCCGCCTTCATGCCTGCATGGAGGGGGTTCTGCTTGTGATATCCTGCAAGCTGGTTTTTAACGGAGGCCGCTACCGTATCCAGCACGGCGGAGGCCACATACCGGCCGGGCAGAGGTTCCACGATCTTTCCCTCCTGCAACAGCGTTGTAAGCTCCTGTTCCAGCGTTTCTTCGTTCTCCTGCAGTTTGGCCGCCAGTTTTTTCTTATCCGGCAGGTTCAAGGCCATCTCCCGCAGCAGCTGCAGCACCTGATCCCCCTGAGAACCGCTTTCCTTGATCTTCAAAGCTTCCAGCACGGCGGGCACATTGCGCTTATGCCGCCGGGGCATATCGTCCAAAATCACCCCTCCGCCAATAGTTTCCAAAGGGGAGTAGAAACGAATAACAAATCTGTCCCCGTTCTTACAGGCAATATTCTCTGTCAGGCGCAGCTGGGCATACCCCGATTCTCCCGGCTGCAGCTCGTCCCTGTCCAGCAGTACCACCTTGCACAACAGCACCATAGAGCCATGATACAGATGTACCTGCATATCGTTGGTAATGATCCGTTGGGAATCCGGAAGATTGGTAAGCTTTACATCCAGCATCCTGGAAATAGGTACAGAACCGGGTTTGGCTACAGTATCTCCCCGCTTCACATCGCTCTTTTTCAGTCCGCCCAGGTTCACTGCTACCCGCTGGCCTGCATAGGCTGTCTCCACACTCTTACCGTGCACCTGCAAATTCCGAATCCGGGTGGCCGCCCCTGAAGGCACCAGTTCTGCCGGTTCCCCCTCATGCAGGCATCCTTCTATAAGCGTTCCCGTAACTACCGTGCCAAAGCCGTCCACAGAAAATACCCTGTCTATAGGCAAGCGGAAGGGGATCCGGGCACTTTTTTCCCCCGCCTTCTGCACCAGCTCATAAAGCTTGGCTTTCAGTTCGGGAATTCCCTGCCCCGTATAGGCCGAAACGGTCATGATAGGCTTGCCTTCCAGAAAAGTGCCCTTCACCCGCTCGGCGATTTCCTCCTGCATCATCTCCAGCCATTCCGGCTCTACTATATCCGCCTTGGTAATGACCGTGACCCCGTCCTGTATGCCCAACAGCGTCAGGATGTTCATATGCTCTATGGTCTGGGGCATGAACCCTTCGTCAGCCGCCACCACCAGCATGGCCAGATCGATGCCTCCGGCCCCTGCCAGCATGTTGCGGATAAATTTTTCATGGCCGGGCACATCCACAATCCCTGCCTGGGTGCCGTCCGGCCAGTCCAGATGGGCAAACCCCAGTTCAATGGTGATCCCCCGTTTCTTCTCCTCCTGAAGCCGATCCGTATCTATACCCGTCAGCGCCTTAATGAGAGCGGTCTTGCCATGATCCACATGACCCGCCGTACCGATGATTACGTGCTTCATTTACAGCAAAGCCTCCTTGGCTCTTTGGGCGATACAGGGGTAGTCTTCCTCGCAAAGGGTACGCATATGAAGCAGATACCGTCCGTGATCCACTCGTCCGATAATAGGCGGTTCTCCCCGGCGCATAGCCGCCTCCAGCGCTTCCACGGCCTTTTCTCCTGGCAGAATGGACACGGCACAGCCGGGCAGCAGTTCCATGGGCACGCTGCCTCCCCCTACCTGATCCTCCACATCCACACATTCACAGGCCACGCCCTGCTCCCGCAGCCGGCAGCAAAGCTCCTCTCCCTGATTCTTCAGCCGTTCCAGCGGCCGGAATATCCGTTCCATGGTGGGGACCTCCTCCATGGCCGTTCCTTCCGTATAGGCGCGCAGCGTGGCTTCCAGAGCCGCCAGAGTCATCTTATCCACGCGCATGGCCCGGGCCAAGGGGTGGCGGCGGCAGGCATCTATATATTCCTTTTTACCCACCAGTATACCGGCCTGAGGCCCGCCCAAAAGCTTATCTCCGGAAAAAGTTACCACATCCATACCCGCTGCAACACACAACTGCACCGTAGGTTCATCGTGAATACCCAGAGGATTCAGATCCATCAGGGAACCGCCGCCCATATCTTCCAGTACAGGCAAACCGTATTTATGCCCCAGTTCCGTCATCTCCCGGCGCTCCACCACTTCGGTAAAGCCCACGATACGGTAGTTGCTGGTATGTACTTTCATCAAAGCCCGGGTGTTTTCCCCGATGGCCCGTTCATAATCCCGTATATTGGTCTTATTGGTGGTGCCCACCTCCCGCAGGGAAGCACCGCAGCTCTCCATGATCTCCGGCACCCGGAAGCTTCCACCGATCTCCACCAGTTCCCCTCGGGAAACCACCACCTCGCCCCCCTGGGCCAGAGCCGAAAGCAGCAGCAGTACTGCAGCCGCATTATTGTTTACCACAAAAGCTGCTTCCGCTCCCGTAAGTTTGCACAGAAGTCCTTCCACATGGGCATAGCGATGCCCCCGCTTCCCGACTTCCACATCATATTCCAAAGTGGAGTAATCCCTGGCTGCTTCATAGGCCGCCCGGGCTGCCCGCTCCCCCAGACAGGCCCGGCCCAGATTGGTGTGCAGCGTTACACCGGTGCCGTTTATCACCGGACGCAAAGAGGGCCGATGCAGAGCATGCGCCCGGCGGGCGATGCTTTGACAAAGCTCGTCCAGTTCCGGCAGTGTTTCCAGTTCCCCGGAAAGCACCTCTTCCCGAAGGGTGCTGACACAAGTGCGTACCGCCTCTACCAGATCCGTATGCGGAATATCTACACAAAGAGCTGCCAGGGCGGGAAGCCGCAGCAGATCATCCACTTTGGGAAGGCGGCGCAGTAAAGTTTTATCCATGATCCATTTGCTCCTGCAGGTTATTTATATCTGTTTTTTAATTATACCAGCTTTCCCCGGCAAAACACAAGTGGGAAAGGCCGTTTGCTTGTCCCCGAACAGAATAGATTGCGAACGGTCACTGTTGAATCCCCGTTCCTGTGCTTCTACGAGCACACGCACAGCTTGAGGACAGATCGCCCCGTAAAATTGGAAGCTGCCTGAAAGCCAGGGGTGGGGCGCACTGCGTGCCTGACGGCACGCCTGCGGGGCAAATGCCCCGCAGAGTTCCGGCGCCTACGCCGCCGGAACGTGCGCCCCCGGATTTCGCATACATCCCCGCAGCACTTCTCCCTCGCCTGCCGAAAACTACTCTCCGCTGTGGAACTGAGCTCATTATTCCGCCCTCAAATGTTTATGAGAGACAATACCGCCGCCACCCCCTCTACGCAAAAAGAGAAGCGCTGTGCGCTTCTCTTTTCTCCTGCAGGCAGGATCTTATTCATTTTCCAGCAGCAGACGGCAGGGCTCCTCTCCTTCCATCTCATAGACACGCTCCACATCCTCGTCCATATCCTCCAGATAAGGTACATCCCCCTCATAGCGTACACAGGTGCCGCAGGAGGAAGACAGGCTCCGTGGAACAGGAGCCATACGAGCCGCAATCCCCCTGCTCTGCAGAGTACGGCTGGTGAGCAGGGCGCTCAGATGGGTATGAAAGGTAGCGATATACCGGTTCAAAATGCTGCTTGTCCCTTTCTTTTTATTTGGTGAAAGTCAGGCGGAAGTCTTCTCCTTCAGGAGCGCAGACCACGCTGTACCCCTGAGAACGGCCATACCGGGTCACATTCTCCACGGAGCACATATTGTCTACCAGCACTTCCAACTTGGCGGGAGCGTTGGCCTTGACTTCCTTCTGTACCATGACCACAGGCATGGGGCAGGAATATCCTCTTGCGTCGATCATTGCAAAAACCTCCTTATGCGTTTTGGGTTTTCTTCTGGCGGGCGATGTTGATCAGACTGATGACCAGCAAAATCACCAGACCGGCGCAGACCACGATCTTACCCTTATCGGAAATACCGCCTACCTTATAAACGCCATCCACCACGGAATCGGCGTTTCCGGCCAACCCAAAGTTATGGGAGATAGCGGCTCCGGCGATCATGCCGAATACGGTCACGGCGGAGTCACCGTTGCCTTCACCGGCCAGGATCAGCTGACGCAGGGGGCAGCCGCCCACCAGTACGGAACCCCAGCCAACCAGAACCATGCCAAGCAGGTTCCAGAGGTGTGCGCTGTGGGCAATGGGCTGATTCTGGAAACTCAGGTTGAACTTGCCCTGAATGAGGTTACCAATCAATACTACCACAAAAATGGCTACGAAGCCATACAGAAGCTTGAAATCTTTAAACATGATCGCATCACGAATGCCACCTACCATGCACATACGGGCCCGCTGCGCAAGAGCGCCCACCACCAGGGCGATACCGAGTGCTGCCAGCAGGGGCGCATGCTTGGAGCCGGGGCCCTCTTCGCTGGCCTTAAAGATAGCAGGTACTGCAATCGCCAGCACCAGCAGCACCACCATCAGGAAGGGGAGGATGCTGCCTTCGGTCTTCCCTACGGGGTAAGCCCGCTTCAGGGAGAAGCCGTTCTTCAAAAATACGATGCCGATGCAGATGCCGATAACGAAACCGGCCAACCCTACCAGTGCATTCAGATCCCCGCCGCCCAGACGGATGACCATACGCAGGGGGCAGCCCAGGAAGGCCAGAGCGCCGATCATGACCAGTGCGCCGATCAAAAACCGGGTGGCAGGAGAAGAACCGGCCTTAGGCTTAAACTCTTTGGTGGCAATAGCCATCAGGCAGGCGCCCAGCACCAGACCGATGACCTCAGGACGGATATACTGCACCTTGGCAGCGGAATGAAGTCCCAAACCTCCGGCGATATCCCTCAGGAAGCAGGCGATACAGAACCCCATGTTGGCGGGGTTCCCCAGCAGTGTCAGCACCAAAGCGGCGGCGCCTACTGCAAGGCCCGTCACCAGCACTATCCAGTTGACTTTTTTCATGACAAAACCTCCCATGTATTCAGCGGTTCCTGTGAAAACCGCTTATAATATTATTATAAGAATAATGCCGAAATAAATCGAATAGTCCTTGCCGATTTTTCCCGATTTTGATCGTTTTTTACGATAATACACGCGGAATGTATTCTCTTTTCGCTCCGCCGATCCGGTTCCATGAGGTTCAATAAAAAAACTCCCCAAAGGGAGTTCATTTGCATGCACCGCATGCCGTTCTGCCGGGCTCACAGCCGGGCCAGTTTAGGCGCTTCGTTTTTAATGAAGCTCAAAAAACGCTGTTCCAGCGGCGTCAGAGACATATCTTTCCGCCAAGCGATATAGATGTGCCGGTAAGCCCCTTCTTCGTCCAGTTCAAAGGCCAGCAGCCGTTTGCTTCTGACTTCCTCCCCCACCGCCAGGTTAGAAAGAATGGCCACACCCAAGCCCTGACTGACGCTTTGCTTGATGGCTTCCGGATTATCCATCCGGGCCACCAGATGCAAATTGCCCAAAGACACGCCCTTGCTGCGCAGATAGTTATCTACAGCATGCTGGGTGCCGGAGCTTTCTTCCCGCTCGATAATGGGTTCGCTCAGCAGTTCCAATCCCGGGACGCCCTGCTCCCGCAGCTTCTGAAAACGCGGGCTGTTTTCAGTGATGAGCACCAGATTATCTCTGGCAATGGGATAGTAGTTGAAACGCCGGTTATCTGCCGCCTCTCCCACAAACCCCAGCCGTACTTCGTTGCGTTCCAGCAGCGTATGGACCTGCCCGCTGTCCCCCCGGCGCAAAATGTAGCGCACATCCGGATGCTTTTTCATAAAGGCAGACATCAGGCTGGGCAAAAGATGCTGCGCCGGCACCGTGGAGGTACCAATAGACAAAGCCTCGCTTTCCAGCCCCTGACGCATTTGCTGCAAGGCTTCGCAGCGGCTCAGAATATCCTTGGCGGCAGCATAAACCCGCTTACCGTCCTCCGTAAGGCTGAAACGCTTGCGCGCTCCCCGAACTATAAGCTGCGTCCCCAATATATCTTCCAGGCTCTGAATGTGCATGCTCACCGTAGACTGAGTAAGATGCAACTCCTGTGCAGCCCGGGTAAAGCTGCTGTATTCCGCCGTAGCCGCAAAGCTTTCCAGCTGGCGAATGCTGATGTCCAACATGTTCCTTCCTCCTGGTATGGATTCTTTCTATAATTCCGGGTGTGACATTTATCTCCGGATATGCTATGCTCTATAAAAAGCAAAGCCAGGAGTCATACACCCATGCAACAGATCTATCTGGATAACGCCGCAACGGCCTTTCCCAAGGCCCCGGGCGTCAGCGACGCCATGAAATACTACCTGGATGCCGTAGGCGCCAATATCAACCGCTCCGTATATGGCCGGGCCCAAGAAGCCGGACTTACCACCCTGAAATTACGGGAGCAGCTTAAGGAGTTCTTTTCCTTTCCTGAAAAAGCCACCCATGTGCTGCTGACCCCGGGCAACACGGCCGGGCTGAACATGGTCATCAAGGGGCTTCTTCACCCGGGAGACCATGTGCTGGTCAGTTCCATGGAGCACAACGCCGTTATGCGTCCCCTTCTCCAGCTGCAAGGGGTCTCCTTTGACCGAATTCCCTGTAACCGGGAAGGGTATCTGGATCCGGATGCAGCCGCCACACTGGTGCGCCCCAACACCCGTCTGTGCATTTGCGCCCATGCCAGCAACGTTTCAGGTACGGTACAGAATGCTGCTGCTCTGGGCAAACGAATGCAGGAAGCGGGTGTCCCCTTCCTGCTGGATGCCGCACAAAGCGCCGGTCATATACCCGTGCACTTTCAGGAGTTAAAGCTCAGCGCCCTAAGTGTCCCCGGGCACAAGGGCCTGCTGGGTCCCGGCGGCGTAGGCGCTCTGCTGCTGACGGATACGCTGGCCCAAAGGCTGGATCCGCTCATTGCCGGCGGCACAGGCAGCGCCTCTGACAGCGAATATCTGCCCCCTTATCTCCCCGATCGGTTTGAAAGCGGCACGCCCAATCTGCCCGGCTATTACGGTCTTTCCGCCACTCTTTCCTTTATAAAGGAAAAGGGACTTTCCGCTCTCATGGCACATGAAGAAGCACTGACCAGACAATTTCTCACCGGTTTGAAAGCTATTCCCAGCATCGCGGTAGTGGGCCCCCAAGGGATGGAGAACCGGGTGGGCGTTATTTCTCTGGATTTTCCGGGCAGAGACAACGCCGAGGTTGCCGATGCCCTGGAGCAGCGGTTCGGTATCCTTACCCGCTGCGGGCTTCACTGTGCTCCCTCTGCCCATAAGATATTGGGCACCTTCCCCAGAGGAACAGTGCGCTTCTCCCTTGGCTATGCCAACACAGCCGATGAAGTAGACGCTGCTCTGAATGCTGTAGAAGCGATGGCTCACGTTTAATCGAAAAATCCGATAAGCATTTATAGTATGACAGAAACTCTGCTTTTTTGCAACGGATACGGCTATAGTCTTTTTCATTTCCGACAGATATTTATCGGGAAAAGCGATTTATGTTCATCTATCATTGCGGAGCGTCCGGAAATACTATGGGACTTTGCTGCCAGTACCGAAAAGCATGCTTACACCGGCATAAAGATGCATATATTGCTTCTGCCGCATTGTTTGGCAAGGAATATCCATTGCACATTCTCTCTCCGACTCTCCCTCCTCTATTCTGCCGAAAAACTTTCCCGTTTATTCGATATACGGGGGGGATGCACGCACGGCAGCATTGCCGCCGTGCTCTGCGGGGCAAAGCCCCGCAGGCGCAGTTCCCGCACCGTGCATCCCCTCACTCCCCGTGAAGATGCTCCACCGCTGCCTGCTGCATAAAGTCGGCATACGCCTTCCGGCAGTCCGCATACATCTTTTCCGCTGCCTCTACTTCTCCATTGGCTCTGCCCCGCTTCAAAGCCATGGCGCAGGCATGAGAAAGCGCATTGCCCGCATCTATCATTTTCAGCTGTAAAAGCACCGCCCGGCGCTCCTGAGCCAATCGTTCCTCCCGGCGGCGTTCCTGTTCTTTCTCCCTCTGCGCCTGCTGCCTGTCCCGCTTATTCAAGGCCCGCTGCATCAGATACAATGCGCCGCCACAAACCAGACTGGACAGGGAAGCCAGCCATCCCTCCCAGTGCATGGTCAATCTCCTACCGGTACATGGAAGGCCAGCAGCGTATAGGTATGCCCTGCCAGCCACTTCATATAGGTACCGCCGCTGTAAGGAGGATAAAATGTGATCGTCTCTGCCGAAAAGCCTGCCGTTTCAACTCCCTTGGGTGTTGCTGCACTGCCCGCCCAGTTTTGAATACTCACACCTCCGCCGGCTGTGCCGTAAAGAGTGATCCCATCCCAGTTTGGTCGTTTTTCGGCACAGAGCCGGTGTCCCGCTGCTCCAATAAGCCCTTCGGCATACTCATTTCCGCCAAAGTCTCCATACAGCAGCAGCATATTGGCTGCTTTTCCTTCGGGCAGGCTGTAAGCAAAAGCATGGCCGCCCTGCACATCTTCCTCAGGTGCAAAGGTCGCGGCGGCAGCATCTTCTGCCCAATCAGGGCAAACGGAAAGCGTCTCTATCAGCGATGCAAAGCTGTCAAACCCCGCATGCGCAGATACTTCCGCTCCCTTATCTCGCAGAGCCTGCGCCAGAGCTGCCTTATCTGCTTTCAATGCGCTCAGAGATTCTGCAATGCTCATCGCAATCCCTCCAATTCCGCAGCCAGATCATTCAACGCACCGAGATCTTTATAAAACTCTCCCGACTCTCCCGCATATCCGCCCTTTACTGCCGCCAGATAAGCACTCTCCCCTGCCGGACCTTGCAGGCATCCCATGTATACCCATGTATCGGGAGCCAGCGCCTTATATAAGGCGCCCGTTTCCGTATTCAAATAGCAGCAGCCCTTTTCCGAGCCGGCCACAGGTGCCTGTATACCGTTGCCCGTGCTCGTAACTTCTGTGCCGAACTGCCAGCACACGGCTCCCTGCAAAAGCCGGACCAGGGTCGGGTAGCCTGCCCAGGCTGCCACAGCCTTTTCTTCCGCTCCCTCCAGGGCCTCAAAAATAAAAGGCATGGTAGTGATGCTGGTATCTTCCGTCTCCTCTCCGGAACTGTAAATGCACAGACACCCCTGATTGCTCCCCCTGCTGTACACACCTGGATAAAGCCGGATCTCCACTCGGCCGCTCCCGGCTGTCAGGGTGATCCCGCCGCCTCTTTCCCCTTTGCTGTCCTGAATATGTACGCCTGTTTGCGAATGAACGATCAGTTCCACCCGTTCCGTACCGGAGAGCACGATAGGATCGCCATCTTCCTGCAGATCCATGGCAAACACATTCCCCGTATCTCCGGTATACACCGGTGCAATGCTTCCTGCAAAGGGACGCAGCATATCCAGAGTAAAGGTCTGCTTCTTAATAATTGCTGCCAACTCAGTAGCCTCCTTTTCTGTTTTCTGACCACACATTCAGCCTACATCTGCCGGAACTGGAAAAATTATTAGAAGTTTCTATCCGTGCAAACGCATATGGCGTTCCGGGCTTCCACAAAGTTGACCATGCGGATGAGAGGGTTTCTATCCGTGCAAACGCATATGGCGTTCCTCGGCGGCTGCTATCCGAAAACCGGAACATGCAAGTTCATTTAACCCGCTGACACTGTATTTTTTCTCTTTACAACGCGACAGCAGATCGATGGTGGTTCTCTTCTTTTTGTCTAATTTAATTCACATTGCAGCGCACTAAACTTGTTGACAAAATTACGTCATATGATTATGATGATTACATCAAGTAAACTGAAAAAGGAGATGCCTATGGCCTCTTATGCATTAACCTGCTGCTCCACGGCAGATCTGTCCAAAGAACACTTTGAGTCCCGGAACATACCCTATATCTGTTTCCACTACTTTTTGAACGGTGTGGAACACCCGGATGATCTGGGGCAGACTCTGCCTTTTGACCGGTTTTACAAAGCCATGCAGGACGGTGCCGAAACCCGTACCGCCCAGGTAAATGCAGAAGAATACACCGCTTTCTGGCGTCCTATTCTGGAGCAGGGACAAGATGTTCTTCACGTCTGCCTCTCCAGCGGTATTTCCGGCTCCATCAACTCCGCCAACACTGCGGCAGCTGCTTTAAGAGAGGAGTTTCCCGGCCGCAAGCTGTATGTGGTGGATTCTCTGGGAGCTTCCTCCGGCTATGGCCTGCTCATGGATAAACTGGCCGATCTGCGGGATGGCGGCATGGATATCGACCGGCTTCGGGATTGGGCTTTGGCTCACCGGCTGGAGCTGCACCACTGGTTTTTCTCTACGGATCTGACCTTCTATGTCAAGGGTGGCCGCGTCTCCAAAACAGCCGGATTCATCGGCGGTCTGCTGAATATCTGCCCTCTGCTGAATATGAACGATGAAGGCAAGCTTATTCCCAGGGAAAAGATCCCTTCCAAAAAGCGTGTCATCAAAGAGATTGTCCGCAAAATGGAACAAAATGCACAGGACGGTTTGAATTACAGCGGGAAATGTTATATCAGTATGTCTGCCTGCTACGAAGATGCCCGCCGGGTAGCCGATCTTGTGGAAGAGCGCTTCCCCCATCTTAACGGTAAGGTAGAGATCAACAACATCGGCACCACCATCGGCTCTCACACCGGCCCGGGCACCGTGGCCCTGTTCTTCTGGGGTTCTCCCCGGGGCAAATAAGTTCTATCTTTGCAAGCTCCCCTTTCGGGGAGTTTTTATTTATGTAAAGCAAAAACATTCACTGCTTCTTACCCCAACAACGCCTGCATGCTGTATTAGTCTGAAAAACAGCCCCAAGGCAGTCTGCAAAACAATCAATAAATGGTTCCGCCGGTTATCCCGTATTTCATAAGCGGAGATTCAAACAGCTCAGTGACTGCCTTAAGAGCTTGACAGTTTTTCTTCAGAACTTTCCGTGCGAATTAGCATGCGGACCATTATCCCCAAACACTCATGCTTCTGGAATACTATTTTTTGTAATCCAGCTGTTATACTCGTCTGTTGATTTCATATAATCCCTCCATGCATCCTCAAAAGATATTTTTGAGCAATGCGCATATAAGTTCTCTGCCGCATTCGCAAGTTCTTCTGTTGTGCTTTTGATCCGTTTTTGTAGAACAGCAGCAGCTTGAAGTGCGGAATCTTTTTTCTTACGTGAAAATGTAAATGCCCAGCGCAAAGCTCCACTAGCCGGGGTCACCATGGAACAATACTCATCAATGAGCTTCTCTTCTGACGCAAGAATATCTTCAATAGAAGCGTGTACTTTAGCTGTCCATTTATACCGGCAATACTCCTGAATAACTTTTTTGCCAGTTGCATTTTGGGTGAAATTCGGCTTGGCAGCAATCGTGGCGCGAACTTCTTTTGCTATACGACTTGATTCGGCAAGGATACGCTTGGCGTTCTGCGGCCCAATTCCATTGATAGCAAGCAACTCGTAATAGTCGAGCTCGTATATCTGCTTCATGCTTTTGTACCCAGAATCCCTTAACAAAGCAACCCGTATACCTCCTTTATTCCGAGAAAGGCTTTCGACGGGTATTTCATGTAGCATTCGCATAACTTCATCTTTATAGAATTCCCGTAAGGCGGCGTAAGCATCCGCAGATGTCGGCAATATGCTTACTATTTTCCTAAGCTTAGTCAGCATCTCTGTGCCTGCTGCAAGTGAAGCATGTGCCTCTTGATACCCCCTCATAGAAACCGGTTTATCAGTAGTTTGCAGAGAATTGCATGAAAGAAAATTTGACACGAAGGATTCTAATTCCGCAGATAACTCTCGCAATGGCGCGTCCGCTTTCTCCAAGGGATGCCGTATAAGCATATCTTCAAAGAGGGACAACTGCGCATTATTCGTTGCGGAAGATGCTGGAGCGCTCGCTTGAGATTGAATGTCAGAAACTTTCCGCAGGGTGGATGGAATGCTGTTTTGTGGGCGAACATACAGTTCGATGGGGTGACCCAACCGCCGCATAATCTCCAGTTCATCCAATGCATCCAAAAGAGCATTGTGAGTTTCACAGTAAGACATATCTCCGCGCAATCGCTGCAAGGTCTGCTCAGCGCCAGCACCACGTTTCAATCGCCCCGATTTGCTTATCTCTGCATCACCCGGAATGCTTGGATTAAACTGTTTATACGCAGATAACCACATAATATCACACCAAATAAAGCCTCCCAGTTCGGATAAATGATTCTTATCAAAAGATGCATTGTATGCAAAAATGCGGGGCGATCCATGTTTTTGCAGTAAAGATACAATATCCTCCATTGCCTCTTTGCGGTCACAGCGTCTTGTAGCGCCTGCTTCTACAAAATTCATTGCATCTGAATACATACCTTTTACCGCTGCTTCTTGTGGAAGGATATAATAGCGAGAGTCGATAGGCTGAAAGGTATGCACGTCGGCCAATACAATGCCGATTGACATCACCTGATTCTGAAAATTTGTCTCCGTATCTATTACCGCAAAGACATTATCTGAACGCTGTTCTTTCAGATTTGGTTGGTAATAAGAGAGAATAGTCCTCTTGGTGATTGCTTTGGTTACCGCATCCAAAAAGGCCTTTTTCTCCGGAATGGCTATTCGGAAAGCCTTATTATCACGGGTATTCCAAAGAATTCCTTTATCAAGATTTAGGCCAACCATATAACAAGCGCATTGCAGAAAGTGCTCATGTGCTAATTCTGATACAAATTTTAGTTCGTAGACCGTACCCTCCTTCACCACATCAGCCAAGCCTATAGCAGAAAAGGATTTCGAGCCATTCTCAATCTTTGCAAAATCTATCTTGCAGAAAACCTGAACATCATCGTCGGGGGAGAACACTTCCCCCAACCGTGCATAAATCATTTCTTTTTCTGCGCCTGATACGAATGGCGATGATACCTGAGTCTGATAACGTTTCTGCCTTGTTTCTAATGCCGTCAAGAACAGTATTTTTTCATCTAACGATGCACTGCGGACGGCATCAAGTTTAAATCTTTCTTCGGGATGAAATAAGAAATATCCTTCTAATTGTGCATCAAGGCTTCGTTCACCAAAAAACACCGCCTCCTGATATATGCCAATACATGGAGACAGATCAATCAGTTCATCATTGCTCTTGACATGGATTATCTGATTATTCTCCGACAGACAAATGGGACACACATCCAGCAGCGCATAGCATGCTTCGACGTCTTCCTTATACTTGAATTGAAACATCTCAGAAATATCCACATTTTCCAGTTGTGAGTTATCCACACCAACTGCGCGCAAGGATTCCTCCGACAGCATGGCCTCACCGCTATTTACAAAGATAATATGCTGCTTACCTCGACTGGCAGCTACGCAGAATATATTGCGCAATATTTCACAAGAGGTCTGAGGTTTTTCGACTCGAAATCGCCAGTAGGACTCGGTATAATCAAAAACCACACAAATAGGACGTTCCAATCCCTTGCTGCTATCAAAAGTTGTAAAAATAGCAGCATCCTTTCCGGGTTTTGATGTACCTCCGTCTTCATCTCGTATACTGGCATACACCGTTTTCTTGTTAAATCGTTCGGGATAACGATTCTCAAGTTCATTTAATGTTTTAGAAAGTAAACCAGTTCGCTGGCCAAGGCATAGCATGTCTCTTGGCTGTTGTTTTGCCAAAAACTCGACAACGGCATCTGGAGTCATTTCCTCCACAATACAGTCATTGTTAACACCTATAATTTCTTTTTGCCAAATGTAGCCCAGTTTTTCAGCCAGCTGTGCCGATATGCGAAAGCACTTTGTGAATGATAATATAATATGTTCGCCGAGAAATTCATCCATAAAAGCAGGCACATTCAGTGTAGTTTTATCGTAGATCTTTTGCATCATGTCGCCCACAGCAATGATCTGCATATGCGGATTGGTGGATTTAATATACAAAAGCATATCCGCAAGTTCCTGTTCGATATCTTGATATTCATCCAGTATCAGCACATCGTACATATCAATTGGAGGCTTTATACGATTAAAAGTGTAAACGAGTTCTGGGATGCCACAAGTGATGTTAGCCTTTCGGAGTACACCCATTGCAAATCCATGATAATTAGTCACAGTTGTGTTGGCACTTCTAATTTTTGCTTGCGCATCCAATTTTAAAAGTCGATTATATGTTAAATATAGAATTCGCTTATCTTGTGGGGAAGCATTGCAAAGTTGCTGAATGGCAGTTGTTTTTCCACTGCCTATGCAAGCATCTACCAAAATGTTGCTTCCTGCTAGGGCCTTGGCAATAAATTCATTCTGCTCGGAAGAAAGCTTCAGATTCACCATATTCCCATTATCCATTTTAAACTCCCCAATTGCGTTATTAGCTTGATTTTTATAATATTATACATCATCCAAGCTAATTCAGCAACCGAGAATAGATGTGATGCCCTTACACGATAATGAATCGTTTGGTTTGAAACGATTGCATCTTAATCACCATTACTCTGCACTATTAAAATCTGAATATTGCAAAGCACGAAAGCCGTTTTACCCCATCATAGAACAAACAATCAATAAAGTGCTGCCAAGTATCGTGCATCTTATTGTTGAGTTACTTACCGCACAGAGAAAGTCTCTTTACTTATAGCTACTCAAATTGAAGGCAGTGTGATGGATGAAGGCTGATTTTCGCAAAGCGAATTATATGTTTGAACATCAAAAAAGCCCGCAGAGCGGGCTTTTCATTTCTTAAGATCCGGAATGTTTTCCGGTTTATGTATGTGCTGTGCTTTGCTCATTTCCCGTCGTCAGCAGACCCAGCTGCTCTGCCAGGGCGGTTAAGGGGGCATTGGGGCTTCTGGCCGCTTCTCCTGCCAGGATCACTTTTTTGCATTTGCGCATTACCTTTTCCGCCTGTGCATACGTATCTGCGGGAATGGGGCCGAAAGGCTCTGCAGTAATGGTTTGTGCTGCCAATAGTCTGGCCAGTCGATAATCCAGGTCATTGGTATACAAAACTCCGGTTGCAAAAGGAATATTCTCCCTCTGAAGCTGCCTGTAAACGGGGATCCCTGCGCCTCCACCCGCCAGCACAAATACCTCCGGAACATCTCCCGTGGGTTTCTTCAGCTCAATGCTGCCGAATAAGGGGTCAAAGTATCCGTCTTCAATATCGTACAGCTTGCGGATCGCGTTTTCCTCAAAAATTTCACCGGGAACGCCGTACCCATACTGTTGGTTTCCCTTTACCGTCAGGATCCGGTCGGCAACCTTTTCCGCCAGATCGATTTCATGGAGAGACATAATGACTGTAATGTCTTTTTTCCTGGCCATACGTGTAAGAATGGACAGCAGATCCAGCTTATGCCGCACATCCAGGAAAGAAGTAGGTTCATCCAGCAGGATTATTTCCGGTTCCTGACAGATGGCTCTGGCCAGCAGTACCCGCTGCCGTTGCCCATCGCTGATGGCATTAAAGTCCCTTTCAGCCAGATCCAGCGCATGCACCGTTTCCAAAGACTCATTTACGATTTTCTGATCCGCCGGACCCAGGATCCCCAGCCGTCCGGTATAAGGATAGCGCCCGGTAGCTACTATATCCCGGCAAGTCGTTAACTCCACCTTGATCCGTTCCGTCAGGATCACCGCCATTTTCTTTGACAGCTCCCGGTAGGAGATCGTCTGCATATTCCGGCCTTCCAGATAAATACTGCCGGAAATGGGCTCCAGCTCTCTGGCAATGGTTTTCAGCAAAGTGGATTTTCCTGCCCCATTGGGGCCGATCAGGGCTATGATCTCACCTTTCTTCACTTTCAGTGATATGTTCCGGATCACTGGCGTTCCGTGATACCCAATGGTAAGATCGTTCATTTGGAAGTAGGAGGCGTTCATTACTTTTTTCCTCCTTTCCGGCGCAGCATCATATAGATCACCACCGGTGCGCCGAAGATAGAAGTTACGGTACTGATATTCAGTTCAGTAGGCGCAAAGGCCGTCCGGGCAATCAGATCGCAGAGCATACAGAACACACCGCCGCCTAAAAAAGTCGCCGGAATCACCACCAGAGGCTTTGAAGTGTTCAAACAGCGCTTAATAAGAAACGGCACAGCGATCCCCACAAAGGAGATAGGACCGGCAAAAGCCGTTACCGTTGCCGAAAGAATGCTGGAAAGCACGATCAAAGCCGTTCGGAATACTTTTATATTCACACCCATGCTTCGGGCATAGGCTTCCCCCAGTTGGTAGGCGCCGATCGGTTTCGCCAGAAAAAAGGTAATGACTCCGGCAATACCCACCACTATGGCCGCCACCCCCACATGACTCCAGTTCATGCCCGAGAAACTGCCCTTGGCCCAGTTATGCAGATTGATAATGTTGGAATCCGCAGCAAATGTTACGGTAAAGTCCGTAATGGCCGTACATATATAGCCAATCATAATACCGGCTACCAGCAGCGTAGACATACTTGGGATCTTTCTTGAAAACAGCAGGATAAAGCAGACGGATAAAAGCGAACCCGCAAAAGCCGCCAAGATCAACGCATAGGAAGACACACTGCCAAAGACCTCCATAAAATAGATCATGGCAAATGCTACGGTCATCTTGGCACCGCTGGAAATGCCCAGCACAAAAGGACCTGCAATGGGATTTTCAAAAAAAGTCTGCAGCAGAAATCCGGATAGGGACAATGCTCCTCCCAGAATAGCTGCCATCAGGATCCTTGGCAAGCGGATCTTCCAGATAATATTTACCTCGGTTGTATTTCCTGCTTTGGTAAACAGTATTTCTGCGATCCGCTTCAAGGGAATCGGCACATTGCCAATGTTGATATTCATCACGGTGATCAGGCAAAAGGCCACAATAAGAGTCAAAAACACTAACACATACCGGGTACGCCGTTTTGCCTGATATATCCAGTACGCCCCGGCTTGTGCCGGGGCGTCATTCATATTTTTCATCATACTCTCTCAGGAAACATGTGTCAAAAAGGTCATATCGTTTGCACTGCCTCCGGTAAGCACCAGATGGATATCGCGGATCATTTCCCCCACAATATCCGTAGCCTGATAGAAGGTCTTTCCTGTGCACCAGACATTTCCTTCTTTTACGGCCTTGAAGTCTGCAAACAAGCTGTTTTTAGCCAGTAATTCATCCACGCTTTCAATGGGAGCATCAATGGATGCATTATAAATGAGCACATCCGCTTCTACTGCCGTCGCATAGAAATTTTCCATGGTAATGGAAATAGACGTAGCCGTCTGGTCCGTTTGCATGTCTTCGAAAGCATACCGGCCCCCGGCCAGCTGGATCATTTGAGGGATATAGTCCGTCGGCTTACGAACCACCACGGAGCCATCGGAATTCACAAAGAAAAATGCTACGGTTTTGCCTGTATTCTCAAAGCCCTGCAGCTGAACGATAATATCCGCCTGCCTGGCAAAGAAAGCTTCGGCTTCTGCCTCTTTTCCTACCAGAGCCGCATACAGTTTGATCCACTCTGTACGGCCTAAGGGATGGTTCTCATAGCTGGAGCGATCCACCAGCACTGGAATCCCCAGATCCTGAATCATTTCCTTTACTTTAGGCGTATGATAGATCATTGTGGATTCAATGGCCAGATCACACTCTTCGTCAATAAGCCGCTCATAGTCCGGTTCGCTGTATTTTCCCGCAAAGAGGATATCCCCTTTTTCCATGGCCGTTACGGCCGCATCGATATACCAGCCGGATTTCTGTGTACCGGTGAGACGGATATGATCCAGCGCACCTACCGCATCAAACAGCGACATGGCCGAGGTGGCCGCCAGATATATCTTATTCAATGGCTGCTGAAGCACCACGATCTCCGCATCCAGCCCCTCCGGCACAACGGCTCCCTCCGGGACCACCAGATAGTCTGCATCCTCCAGAATTCGGATCAATGTATAGCCGCCTTCATAACGATACAGCTGGAAACATTGTGCGTATTGCAGCGGCACCGTCTCCTTAAACGTAAGCCCCGGGATCGCCGGGCCATTGGATTCCGCTGCTTCGGCTGCATCTGTTTTTTCAGAAGTCTCACCGGAGATCGTGCCGGCTGTTTCCGTAGGAGCTGCTGTCGCCTCAGTTACGGCTGCAGCGGGGTCTCCGCCGCAGCCGATCATCAGGCTCAATATCAGGATAAGCGTTCCCAATAACGCCATAGGTTTCATCAGGTTTCTGTTCATACATTGCCCTCCTGGGCCGCCAGTTTACGAATCATCTCTTCTGCGGCTTTTTCCTGCCCCAGCAAAACTCCGTAGAGCCGCAGCCAATCGGCCTGCGCCAGTGCATCCTTTTCATCCGCAGAACGATCGATCAGCAGCGGGATATCCAGCACCGCGAACCGATCGGCCAGCTCATACAGACGATTTCTGTATTCTACCGCAGTCAGTTCTTCACGGTCTTCCCCTTTCTCCTGCTTCCGTTCTGCCAGAACTTCGTCGCTGAGCGGCAGCAGCTTTCCGGAAGCCAACGCCAGATCTGTCTTGGCGCGGACCAGCATCTTGTAGTCGGGCGCATCCCAGCTTCCGCCAAAGAGCACGGAGCCATCTGCCAAACCGGCTTTCAGTACTTCGTTTTCTGTCGTTTGTACGCCCAGAACCTTTATGAGTTCCAATGCGTTCAGAGCTTCCAACGTCCCTTCTGCTTCCTCATCCATCAGATAGAGGCTCTTGGGCGGCACGGTGAGGATCAGATATTCTTTTTCCAAACCTGCCGGCAGTTCTGCATTTGCAGGAACCAGCAAATAGCGCAGGACGTCTTTCTTATACAGTGCCGCTACATAATCGGCCTTGATCTGCGCAGTATCGGTGCTTTCTTCTTCGCTGGAAGCAGATGCCTTCTTTTCCTGGGCAGCAAGTTCATCTGCCTCTGCAAGGGCTTCCAAAGCTTCGTCCGTATCCAGCACGGTATCCCTGGTCAGGTCTATTTCGGCCAGTACGATATCTCCCTCATACCGGAAAAGCTTCAAATATGCGGCATGCTCCAGCTGTATCTCCTCTTTGAAGGTCAGTCCCATGATCTCCGGAGCCTGCGCGCTGAGATTGCTGCCGGTGTTGTCCGGGTTTTCCACAGCGTTTTCACCGGTTTTCAGCTGCACGAAGATCGTATACTCTATCTCATGCGCCGCAGACATCTTTGTGGTCATACCCAGGATACGGTTATTCTTGTTCAGTTCCACTGGAATGGTGAACGTAGACGTACCGGTGGGATAATAGATCTTACCGGAGGCCTTTACATAGGCATAAGCCGTAGGTGACCCGCTGGTGCTGACAAACTGAATGGTAGCATACGCTTTTCCGTTCTTTACAGTAACCTTGTTGCAGATGATCCTGGCCCGCCCGGAACCGCCGGAGAAGGAGAAGCCATCCGGTGTATACGTGCCATCCTTCAAGGTAGTGGAGTTATCCACCTTCGAGGTGGAACCGTTGGTATCATTGTCGGATTTGGACTCGTCATCCGGTTTTTCAGGATCTGTAGGAGTAGACGTAGGTGTGGGAGCAGGCGTAGGCTTGACCGGGTCTTCTGCCTCGCCGACCTTTACCAGCGAATCGGACAGGAATGTGACCGTACGGTCATACCACTTATCCTGCTTTTGACTATGGGAAGCCACGGTAAGAGGCTTATCCAGTTCAGAAACGGGAATCGTATAAGTGTATTTCCCCTCGTTGTCAGGCTGGAAGGACGCCCAGTTGTCCTTATCCTTCTCTGCTTCTTCAGAAGTCCCGGCGTACAGATAGTCATAGCCGGTACCGCTGAGTGTCAGCACCGCCATCATCTCTCCGTTGATCACATCCAGTTTGGCGCTGATGACTTTGAACATGGAAGCATCGCACTGCGCCGTCACCGTGTATTTTCCATCGGCAGCAGTCCGCTTCAAAGAGGACAGATCCAGCGTTACACTACGGTCATACCACTTATCCTGCTTTTGACTATGGGAAGCCACGGCAATGGGTTTAGTAGGATCCTCCACAGACAGAGTATAGGTATGGAAGTCCCTCGTCTCCCCGCCCAGTGTGCAATTCACAAGCTTTGCAGGAGCCCATGTGCTCTTATCAGCGCTTTCTGCCTGTGCAGCGGTCCCGGCATACAGATAATCATAACCTGTGCCGCTGAGCGTCAGAGTTACCTGATATTTTCCGTCCTTCACATGGAGCACGGCCTTGAGCACCTTAAACATGGCTGAGCCGGTCTCGGCTGCCGCATTGTAAACCCCATCACTGATCTTTTTGTCGGGATCGGTGGGATCAGGATCAGTGGGATCTACAGGGGCGGCAGAGCTCCGGGGCAGATAATCCGTCAGTACCAGGTAATCCTGAGTTTCCGTCCATCCGGAAGAACTATGCCGCAGGAAAGGAATTGGACTGCCCAGTACACTCTTGGAAAGAGTAATATAGTAAACTCTGTAGCCAAATCCAATGGGCGTATAGTCGGAGCTGGTCACAGCCTGGGCCTCCCGGGTGGCTTCATCCGCCGACAGCAGGCCAAAATACAGCTTGTCATAGCTCTTGGAACGGCATACCCACTTGATGGTAATGGTATCCCCGGATACCGTCAAGGTAGAGTCTGTATCCACGGGGAAGCTGCGGTTGTTGCTTCTCTGGAGCGCCGCATAGGCATTGCCAAAAAGGTCATAAACGCCTTCGGTATAATAGGCCAGGCTGAACTTTCGGCCGAAGTTGGGAATGTTCAGGAAATAGCTCTGGGTGGTGTCCCAGCCGCCGGTAGTAAAGCCAACCACCGCAGGGATACAGACACCCTGTTTGTCGGCCGATACCACAAAGGTAATGGTGGTAGAACCGTCTTCCTGCACAACGCCATTCACATAACCGCTCTTATCCTTATCATCCCGGCTGCCCAGATACAGTTTATCCACGGTTTTGGCGGAATTGTTTCCAGCCGCCCGGCCGTTGATGGTGCAGTAAATGCTGTTCCCCAGCCGCATGGCAGAAGAAGAATCGATTTTAAAGCTCTGCTCTACATCACTGCCTCCGGCCAGCATTTTGATCCCTGCATCGCTTAACTCCGTGCCGGTATCGCAGGGCCCGTCTGCCGGAATGGAAAGTACCAGATCCTTGCCGGTATACCAGGTACCATCAGGTTTCCCAAGACAAATGGGATTTTTGTTTCCACGATAGGAATAGGGCACTTCAAACTCAAAGATCCAGCCGCCGTCTGCTCTGGCAGTACCCTGGATATAGGGGGACTTGACGGTATCTTCCTTGGCACCGAAGTACAGTCTGTCATAAGAAACGTTAGCGGTTTCAAAATGTATCAACAGTTTTTTGCTGCCTACAACCACCATGCCTGTTTTAGCGGCGGCAAGCATCTTAAACTCCGCATTGTCTTCGACTTTGAGCACCTGTATTCCTGCCTCCTGGAGATCGTCCGGCAGCTTGGGAATGGCAGGTGAGGCTACGGGGGTGGGATCGGGTTCCTGCACTCCTTCGGGAATGCCTGCGGGAACGATCAGCTCCAGCTCACTGGAATTGTAAGCGTTCCTTGCAGTCAGGTCACTCTTCAGGACGCACACCGGTACCCGGGTCCCTGCTGCGCTGGCAGGCAAAGTGAAGTGATAC
>ERZ857480.2022-NODE-3128-length-145776-cov-16.9978_pt1 | contig 145776 bp, 138 predicted proteins | sample MGYA00519767_ERZ857480 | MGnify/ENA primary metagenome ERZ857480 (study PRJEB31778, sample SAMEA3449210) | human gut metagenome | biome: human gut; feature: human-associated habitat; material: faeces | place: United Kingdom | collected 2010/2012 ...
AGTCGGTGTCAATGACGGTGAGGATCCACCCGTTCCCATTCCGAACACGGTAGTTAAGCTCACAGGTGCTGAAGATACTTGGCTGGAAGCGGCCCGGGAAAATAGGGCGATGCCGACACCTTTCTTTTTCAAAGAGCGATCTTCGGATCGCTCTTTTGCTTTGCAATTTTTTTACGGTGTTATCTCTGTGATGTTTTGTCCGCAATGCTTTCTGCACTATATGTTTTTAGCTTTTGCGTATATGCGGTCTGATTAGAGTTCGGCAACAGAGCATTTTTTGTTTTGCTTAGGGATTGTTATTCCTCTTTTTGTCTCTGTGTGCGGCACGCGGTTTTGGAGACCGCTGCTCTACCTGTTTGTAATATTAAAAGAAAAGGATATATGAAAATGAAAAAGGTTATTTCGGCATTTGTTTTGATTTGTGTTCTTGTTTCTGTTCTTTGCGGTTGTTCTCTTCTTTCGGCAAAGAGCGGTTCGGACAAAGAATTTTCGGGCGAGGGACTGACCATTACTCTCACAGACAATTTCAGAACAGCAGAGATTGAGGGATACACACTTTGCTACGATTCTTTTGATGTCGCCGTTTATGCCCTTAAAGAGAACTTTGAAGTGTTTGAAAATGCGGGGCTTGACAATGTTACTCTTGATGATTATAAGGGATATGTGTTGGATGCGAATTCAAAGTATTCACCGAAAGAGGATAACTCTTTTGACGGACTGACCGTATTGCGTTATGAATCATATATTGACGCGAAAAAAACGAATTTCACATATTTTGTCTCTTTGTATAAGGGTACGGACGCTTTCTGGATAGTTCAGTTTGCGTGCAAATCATCGGAGTATGCCGACTATGAGCAATACTTTGTCAAATGGGCAAGATCTGTAAGAGTGTAGTCATTGCAAAAATCCACCTGCCGTTAAGCAGGTGGATTGATTTTTTATTAAGTCTGTGAAAATCAGCCGTTGATGTTGTAGTTTTCGCAGAGGAGATTTGTTGCTTTAAGCAGTTTGTAGGTATAAATGAACGGACCTACTATTATAAGTGAACCGAGAACGTTCCAAAGCCAATAATCTTTTGCGCCGAAACTGTAATTTATGCCTCTTCTGTTAAGTTCGGCTCCGATTCTGTTGGATATTTTGTGATACCAAACAATATATCCGATACCGAACGTGATGTTTCCGACAAGGAAGCAAAGCAGGCAGTAATGCATTGTTCTTTTTCCGTCATATCTGCTTGCAATGATGTTGATGTCATTGCTTACGGAAGACAGAATAACGATTCCGTAGATACCGAAAGTTATCAGTGAAAGCAATATGAATTTGACAAGGCTTTTATTTGTTTTCAACTGTCCTACGGGCGCGGTCGATGTCTGTTGAGTCTGTTCCTGTTGAATCTGGTCGTTCATTTTGTGAACCTCCTGTTTTTTATTGCTGTTATTATATCACATAATATACATTGAGTCAATATTTTTTTAACACAAAAACCAAATTTTCATACATTTCGGCTTGTTTTTTTTGAACTGATATAATTTCTGTATTCGGCTGAGTTTTATTATAGTATGTAAAGTCAAACGTCGGTTCATATTTGAATATGTATGGCTTGTTGCGGTTGCGGAATCCATACGAAAATGTAAAATTATTCTGACGAAAAATGTCGTTTTGAATATTGACAAAGGTGTCCGATTATGCTACTATCTATATATAAATATAATTATAGGAGTTAAAAATGGACGAAGTCAGAATAATCGAGATAAAACAGAGCATATTCGAAGACAACGACAAGGACGCGGAGCGTCTGCGTTCGTCTCTTCGTGATAAAGGCGTGTTTCTGCTCAATTTGATGTCAAGCCCGGGAAGCGGCAAGACAACGACCTTGACAAAACTTATTCCGATGATAAAAGAAAAGTACCGTGTCGGCGTTATGGAAGCGGATATTGACGGCGATGTTGACGCAAAAACAATAGCAAAAACGGGAGTTAAGTCTATTCAGTTGCATACGGGCGGAATGTGCCATCTTGACGCCGATATGACAAGACAGGGACTCACCGAACTCGGAGTGGACGACCTTGACCTTGTTATCCTTGAAAATGTGGGCAACCTTGTCTGTCCTGCGGAGTTTGACACGGGCGCAGTCAAAAACATCATGATATTGTCTGTTCCCGAGGGTGACGATAAACCTTTGAAATATCCGCTTATTTTTACGGTTTGCGATGCTGTTGTGATAAATAAGATCGACGTTGCGCCTTATTTTGATTTTGACATCGAAAAATGCAAAGAGAATATAAAAATGCGCAACCCGAACGCAAGGGTTTTCCCTGTCTGTGCGAAAACAGGAGAGGGAATAGACGCCGTTGCCGAATGGCTGACGGTGCAGACCGAAGCGTGGAAAAATAACGGAACAACGAACTGAAAAGGAGCGGGACAATGCCTGAAATCAGTAAAAAATATACGCCGAAACATTATGGCGACAAAAATCCGAACCCGAAGCTTATAAAACTTGTTCGCAAGATAACCGACAGGATTCCCGCAAAAATAAAGGGAATAACGACCGAAGACCCCGAATATTGGGGATTTGCCTGCATTTTTGAGGACGAACTGACAAAAGAAGAGTCCGAAGCGGCTCTTGATTTAATGCTTGAAATGAAGTTGCGTAAGAAGTATACATATCCGCAGATGCAGTCAATGGCAAAAGCGACGGACGAAACATCAAAAGCAAAATTAGACGCGCTTCTTGACAAACTCGGCGTTCTCGGTATGCTGGAATACGATTACGGCGACAGATATACAAAGGACGGTCCTTTGCCCGATACGAAGCGTGAAAAGGAAAACAGGGAGTATTGGATACCTCTCTTTGTTCCCGGTTCTGCGGAGTATACGAACATGAACAAGGGGCTTATGGACAGACATCCCGAACTTGCGATGTTCTTTGAACGCATGACGTTCCTGCCTCTTGAACACGTTACGGCTATGGTTCCTCCCGGAGGTGCCGGTGTCGGAATGCACGTCATTCCCGTCGAAAAAGCCATTTCAATGGAAAATGAGTCCATAGATATCGAACATATTTCTTATTGGCTCAAACGATATGAGGGACATATCGGCGCAAGTATGTGTTCATGCCGTTACGGCAGAAAACTGCTTGACGAGGGCTGTGCGGACGACCCCGAACTTTGGTGTATCGGTGTCGGCGACATGGCTGATTATTGCCGTGAGACGGGCAAGGGCAGAGACATTACATACGAAGAAGCGATGGAGATACTTAAACGCGCCGAGGACAACGGATTTGTTCATCAGATAACGAATATCGACGGCGAGGGCAAGATTTTCGCAATCTGCAACTGCAACGTAAATATCTGTAACGCGCTCCGTACTTCTCAACTTTTCAATACTCCGAATATGTCGCGTTCCGCCTATGTTGCGCACGTTGACAAAGATAACTGCGTCGCTTGCGGTCGCTGTGTCGAATACTGCCCCGCAGGCGCTGTAAAACTCGGTCAGAAACTCTGTCGTGCCGACGGTTCGGAAGTCGAATATCCCCGTCAGCCGCTGCCCGACAACAACAGTTGGGGCGAGCATATGTGGTCTGAGGATTATCGCGACAAAAACCGCATAAATACGCATGAAACCGGAACATCACCATGCAAAGCCGCCTGTCCCGCACATATCGCCGTTCAGGGCTATTTGAAGAAAGCGGCGCAGGGCAAATACCGTGAGGCTCTTGAACTCATAAAACGTGAAAATCCGTTCCCCGCGGTCTGCGGCAGAATATGTAACCGCCGCTGCGAAGACGCCTGCACAAGAGGAACTGTTGACGAAGCGGTTTCCATAGACGCCGTGAAGAAATTCATTGCCGAACAGGACTTGAACGCGGAACATCGCTTTGTTCCCGAGATAGTGGTCGCTTCCAACAAAGGCAGATGGACGGAGAAGATCGCCGTTATCGGCGGCGGTCCCGCAGGTCTTTCCTGTGCTTTTTATCTGGCGCAAAAGGGATATTATCCGACCGTATTCGAGAAAAACGAGCGCGCGGGCGGTATGTTGACTTACGGAATCCCGTCATATAAACTTGCCAAGAACATCATTGACGCAGAAATAGATATAATGCGCGAAATGGGCGTTGAAATAAAACTCGGAGTCGAGGTCGGCAAGGACGTAACGCTTGACGAACTTCGCGCGCAGGGCTATAAGGCGTTTTATATCGCGATAGGCTGTCAGGGCGGCAAATTGCTCGGTCTTGACGGAGAAAACGCTCCGAACGTCATGACAGCGGTCGAGTTCCTGAAAACGGCAAACTGCGGCGGACGCAAAGTCGAAGGCAGAACGGTCGTTGTCGGCGGCGGTAACGTTGCGATAGACGCGGCAAGAGTTTCCGCAAGAAGCGGCGCGGAAAGCGTGACGATGCTCTGTCTTGAAGGCAGAGACGAAATGCCCGCATCGAAAGAGGAAGTCGAAGAAGCGCAAGCCGACGGAGTGGAAATCAAAAACGGCTGGGGACCCGTTCGCGTTATCTGCGAAAACGGGGTTGCGACTGCCGTTGAATTCAGAAAGTGCGTTTCCGTATTTGACGAAAACAAACGCTTCGCTCCCGTATACGACGATTCGATGACAATTGAAACTCCCGCAGAGAACGTAATCTTTGCAATAGGTCAAGCCGTTGTTTGGGGCGACCTTCTCAAAGGCAGCAAAGTCGAACTCGGCAGGGGAAATTATCCGTCTGCGGACAAACTGACGTATCAGACTGCCGAACCCGATATATTTGTCGGCGGCGATGTCTTCACAGGTCCGAAATTCGCAATAGATGCCATTGCACAGGGACACGAAGCGGCGGAAAGCCTGCACAGATACGTTCAGCACGGTCATATGACCATTGGCAGAAACCGCAGGGAGTTCGCGATGCTCGATACGGACAATATCAAGGTTGAGAATTACGACAACGCTTCCAGACAGTTTGCGCCGGTCGATACGTCTCTTGATTCAAAGTCGTTTGAGGACAATCACGGAACGCTTACCGAAGAGCAGGTGAAGATAGAAACTTCCCGCTGTCTCGGCTGCGGTGCATCAATAGTTGACCCGAATAAATGTATCGGCTGCGGTATTTGTACCACGAAATGCGCGTTTGACGCAATAAGACTTCATCGCGATATGCCGCAGGCAAGCACGATGTGCGTTGCCGAAAAGAAAGTCGGCGCGCTGCTTCCGTATGCGGTAAAACGCGGATTCAAGATTCTCGGCAACCGCAACAATGTGGGCAAACAGGTCAAACGCCAACAACAGGGAAAATAATATGCACGAACTCGGAGTTGTTTTTCATGTTATAAAAAGCGTTAACCGTATCGCGGAGGAAAACGGAGTTTCACGCGTTTCCGCCGTTACGATAGAACTCGGCGAGGTTTCAAGCGTCATTCCCGATTATTTGCTTGACTGCTGGAAATGGGCGGTCTCGAAAGAAACCGTGATGAAAGACGCGGAACTGCGCATTGAGCAGATAAAAGCCGAGACTTTCTGCGAGAATTGCGGCAAAGTGTACGACACGGTCGAACACGGCAAAATATGCCCGTATTGCGGCAGCGACAGAACATATCTTAAACAGGGCAACGAGTTTATTCTGAAAAACATCGTTGCGGGAGATTGCGAACCCTGTGATGAAACAGAATAATTTCATATAGACAAAAAAATATCCTCTGCAAGGCGAAAACCGTCGGGCAGGGGATATTTGTCTTCAATTTTTTCTTAATTCAAAAGCCGCTCTGTCGCTTTTACAGTCAACGAGTATCTTCCCGCGCTCTTTTAACACGAGCCGTATACCTGCGTTAGTCGTCTCTCTTACGGTTTGTGACATCAGCCCTTTTAACGGTGCTTTGAGCGGGTGTCCGCCGTTATGCTTTCGCAGATAAATTTCAAGTTCAAGCGCCCCCTGTTTCAGATATATTCTGTCTTTTTTGATTTTTGACATAACGCCTTTGTATGTCGCGAAACGGTATTCTTTTTCCTTGTATACAACTGCACAGATACAACCTTTGAACGATGTTATAAGAAACGGAATGTGCGCTATCGCGAGCATAAACGAACACGGCGCGTCAAATTCATTGCACTGAACCCACATATACGATTTCGGAAAAGAGCGTCCGCTGTCTTTTTCCGCATATCCGATACCGTTTTTGAAAATATAAATTTTTCCGTACATTGTCAATGTTCCGTTGACCGTGTGCCTCATACTGACAACTCCGTGCCTGCATTGCATCGGAAGTTTTGCAAACGGTCCCATAATGTCGGAACGCAGGGGTGTGGTCTTTGTGTAGCGCAGGTCGGCGTCTATCTCGGGCAATCTGACTTTTATCCCCGACGGAGAAAAAAAACAATTTCCCGTTTTGACGGTATCTCCTTTGATTTTTAATTTTTCGGTTCGGATTGTGTGTGACCCCGAATCGGTTATAACCTGAATAAAAGCGCCGTCGTCGGCTTCGCCGGGAATAAACGCAACCGTTATGTCTCCGTTGCTTTGCTTGTAATACCAACCCTCAAATCTTTTATCAAACATCGGCGTCCCTCATAGCGGGGTTTTCAATAAGTTTCCCTCTTTTGTCAAACCGCGACCCGTGGCACGGGCAGTCCCAACTGTGCTCTGCCTTGTTCTTTCGCAGTGCGCAGCCGAGGTGAGGACATCTTTTTGTCGTCGGAAACAGCATATCCGCAACTGTTATTCCCATGTTTTCAAACAGTTTTGCACATAACATATTTCTGTCGGGCGCAAAAACGGGAGCATTCACATTCTTTTTGCCTGTTATCATGTCCGCCAATATTTCCGCCGCCGCAACAGATGTTGTCATTCCCCAAAGATTAAAACCCGTGGCGACATATACATTCGGCATCGAGGGGCTGTATCTGCCGATATACGGTATGCCGTCAAGCGTCACGCAGTCCTGATTGGACCAACGGTATTGCTCTTTTGCTTTCGGAAACCAACGCTTTGCGAAGTTTTCAACCGCACGGTACCCGCCGCCTTGTTTTCCCGTTCGGTGGTCGCCGCCTCCTATCAGTAGCAGGTCTTTGTAATTTCTGAAATAAAATCCGTTGCCCGCGTCCTCTGCCGTGCAATTGAAGTTCGGTGCGCCCGAATATGCTATGACATACGAGCGTTTCTGATACATTTTCATAAAATACAGTCCGTAACGGTTGATGAAAGGGAAGTGTGTTGCGACTATGACCTTTTTTGCTTTTACTTTGCCTTTATCCGTGAACGCCGTTGTGCCTTCAAGTTTGCGGACAAATGTGTTCTCATAAATATTTAACCCTGCCGCAACTCCGTTAAGAAAGCGCAAAGGGTGGAACTGCGCCGCTTCTTCGTATTCTATCGCGTCTGCTACCCGAAACGGCAATTCGGGCGACTTTGTGTATCTCGCTTTTACCCCGAGATATTTCAATGCCAACGCTTCATCTCTCAATCCGTCGTTTCCGCCGACGGAATACATTATCGAGGGCATTTTTTCAAAATCGCATTCGACAGTCTTTGCTTTTTCTTCGATGCGGTGCAATGCACTGATGTTTGCGTTGTAGTATTGCGTTGCCTTTTCAAGTCCGTATTTTTTGATAATATCTTTATATAAAGTATCGTGTTGTGCGGTCAGCACCGCCGTTGTACCCTTTGTTATGCCGCGTCCTATCTGTTTTGATTCAAGCACAACATTGTCTATGCCGAGTTCCGTCAGTTTTGCCGCGCACATGATTCCCGCGATGCCGCCGCCGATAATGCAAACGTCCGTAGAAATATCTTTTTCAAGCGTTTTATGCCGAAATTGTTCGGCTTCGTCAGTCCATAAATAGTTCATTATGTTTACCTCTTTTCATTCTTTGTATATTGTTGCCGTGGAAAATGCAGCATATTCGCCGAAACATCCGTTAGATATTTTGACACAAATATTTTATATTTTTGTTCACAAGTTCCGTCTTTATTGTTCGCGTATTTCCGTTGACAATTTTTTCACAATAAGATATAATGCAGTTGTAAATAAAATTTTCGGTATGACCGGAGGTAATTTGTTATGGTAAATCGTTTTGTATTGAACGCAGTTTCTTATCACGGCAACGGGGCGATAAAGGAGATTCCGGGAATCGTTTCCGCCAAAGGTTTCAAAAAAGCATTTATTGCGTCTGACCCCGATCTTGTTAAATTCGGAGTTACCAAGAAGGTGACTGACCTGCTTGACGAAGCGGGCATGGCGTATGAGGTTTATTCCGACATAAAACCCAACCCGACCATCGAAAACGTCAAGAGCGGCGTTGCGGCTTACAAAGCGTCGGGTGCGGATTACATGATAACGATAGGCGGCGGCTCGTCGATGGATACGGGCAAGGCTATCGGTATCATTATCAACAACCCCGAATTTGAAGATGTCCGCAGTCTTGAAGGAGTTGCTCCGACCAAGAACAGAACCGTTTTCACAATAGCCGTTCCGACAACTGCGGGAACTGCTGCGGAAGCGACAATCAACTATGTTATAACAGATGTTGAGCGCAAGAGAAAGTTCGTTTGCGTTGACACAAACGATATTCCCGATGTCGCTGTCGTTGACCCCGATATGATGGCTACGATGCCCAAGGGCTTGACCGCTTCGACCGGTATGGACGCCCTGACGCACGCAATAGAGGGTTACACCACAAAAGCGGCATGGGAACTTGCCGATTGCCTGAACCTTGAAGCGATAAGACTTATCGCAAAGAGCCTGCGCGGCGCTGTCAATAATGACAAAGAAGGCAGAGAGGGGATGGCTCTCGGACAGTTTGTTACCGGTATGGCATTTTCCAACGTCGGACTCGGTATCGCGCACTCCATGGCGCACACTCTCGGCGCCGTTTACGACACCCCGCACGGTGTTGCCTGCGCAATGATGCTTCCCATAGTTATGGAATATAATGCGGAGACCACCGGTGATAAGTTCAAGTATATCGCCGAGGCTATGGGCGTGGACACCGCGGGAATGGATCAGCAGGCTTACAGAAAAGCCGCCGTTGACGCAGTTCGTCAACTTTCCGTAGATGTCGGCATTCCGACCAAACTTTCGGCACTCAAAGAAGAAGATCTTGACTTCCTCGCACAGTCCGCTTATGCAGACGCTTGCCGCCCGGGTAACCCGAAAGAAACAAACGTTGAAGACCTGAAAGAACTTTTCCGCAAGTTGATGTAATTTTTGACATGGTAACCCCCGCACTTCCCAAAAGGAGTGCGGGGATTGTTTTTTTGCAGCGGTAAAAAATTAAAACATCTTGAAATCCGACAGCATATCTGATATACTGTATTCAGTCTTGTCGGAGGGATAGATATATGACCGAAATAATCGCACGGAGAGAGTTTTCTCCGTATTATATCATTTTTGATATAGCCTTTTTGGCGGTTTTTGCGGCGTTGCTGTTGTGGAAAAAGAAATACATGACCGTGCTTGTCGGTTTTCTTGCGGGATTGCTGTATATGATTGTCGATTTCGGCATTTTTCATCTTGTATGCAACTCCCGAAGCATTTCCGACGGTTACAGCCTGTTTTGGGTCTTGCTTTGGATATCGATGAGTTACGGCTTTACAAATTTCGCATGGATATGGCTGTGGATTTCAAAAGACAAGCATCTTTTTGAATGGTCTTTTCTTATCCTGATGTGGTGGTTCGTCTGCCCTCTGCTTACAAAAACCTTTGCTCCCGCAAATGTTGAAAACATAGTGATTCAGCGCACGACGGGCGAATATCATGGTTATATGGCTGCGATCCTTGTCGTGGGTTATCTCGGACTTATAATCTGTGGCAGAAAGAACGGGAAAAACGGGTGAATATCCCGTGGCTTCTTGCAATCGGAGTGCTTGTCCAGTTCGGTTGGGAAGCGGGCCTTCTTATCGGCGGCATACGCTCCGCAGGCTTTTCTCTCTCCGAAAAATTCGCGCCGCTTATCGTCAACTCTCTTCTTGAAACAAATCTCGGAATGCCCTATATATTCTTGATATTTATTGCGTATACAAGCTGTTTTACGGAACAGATGAAACGACGTTCCGCGCCGCTGTCATTGACCGAGCGCATAAGGAAAAATAACAGGGAAAGGGTAACAAAAAAGGTATAGTAGCCTTTTTGACTGTTTTTTTACACTGTCGAAACACCGTATGAGGCTGTGCCTGCCGTGATTTAATCGTTTTGCAGAAATTTCAAAAACCCTCTTCGGCGGGGTATTACAAAAATGATAACATATATTATATCGTAAAAAGCAAGTTCACAACTTGCTTTTTTTGCGTTTATTCTGCGGAAAAATCAATGTTTGAATATTTGTTCTCCGTAATGTGTATTTGTCTTGCAAACAGTACGGAAATGTGACGAAAATTTCGACGTTTGTAACGTTATATTTTCGATTATATAACAGGTATGCAACATTCGCCTTTGTGTTTTTGAAAAAAGTATGATATAATACAATCAGAAAAAAAATTCCGACTATAAACAGGAATATCAAAACGGAGGCAATTGAAATGGCAAGATTTACATTACCCAGAGATGTCTATCACGGCAAAGATGCTTTGGAGGCGCTTAAAACATTTGAAGGCAAACGCGCTATTGTATGCACAGGCGGCGGAAGCATGAAACGCTTCGGCTTCCTTGACAAAGTCGTTTCTTATTTGAAAGAAGCGGGTATGGAAGTTCAACTTTTTGAAGGTATCGAACCCGACCCGTCCGTAGAAACCGTTATGCGCGGCGCAGAGACTATGGAAAAATTCCAGCCCGACTGGATCGTTGCTATCGGCGGCGGTTCTCCGATAGATGCCGCAAAAGCGATGTGGATAAAATACGAGTATCCCGAACTTACATTTGAAGATATGTGCAAGGTGTTCGGTATTCCCAAACTTCGCCGCAAGGCTCATTTCTGCGCTATTTCTTCGACTTCCGGCACGGCTACCGAAGTTACCGCATTCTCTATCATAACCGATTACCACAAGGGTATCAAATATCCCATTGCGGACTTTGAGATCACTCCCGATGTGGCTATTGTTGACCCCGAACTTGCGCACACTATGCCGCAGAAACTCGTTGCTCACACCGGTATGGACGCTATGACGCACGCTGTTGAAGCATACGTTTCCACCGCAAACTGCGATTATACCGATCCTCTCGCGATCCATGCGATTGAGATGATCATGAACGACCTTATCCCGTCTTACAACGGCGATATGGACGCCCGTGACCGTATGCACAATGCACAGTGCCTTGCAGGTATGGCATTCTCCAACGCTCTGCTCGGTATCGTTCACTCCATGGCGCACAAGACCGGTGCCGCATTTGCCGACTACGGCGCGCATATCATTCATGGCGCGGCTAACGCGATGTATCTGCCCAAGGTTATCGCATTCAACGCAAAAGACGAAACCGCAAAGAAACGTTACGGTGTTATCGTTGACTATATGGGTATCTGCGACAAGAACGCTTCCGACGATGAAAAGGTTGCGGAACTTATCAAATACCTGCGTCATATGAACGATGAGTTGAATATTCCTCACTGCATCAAGAACTACGGCGCGGACAGCTATCCGACCGAGAACGGCTTCGTTCCCGAGAACGTATTCCTTGAGCGTCTTCCCGAAATCGCAAAGAACGCCATTGCAGACGCCTGCACAGGCTCCAACCCCCGTCAGCCCAGCCAGGAAGAAATGGAAAAACTTCTCAAGTGCTGCTACTACGACACCGAAGTTGATTTCTGATTCGTGTTCAGTAGGGGATGTTAAAAATGCCCGGACAGCAAAAAGGCTGAAAATGTATAATAAGGCAATATAAAAGAGAAGAGTATTCACACTGAACGGCAGTTTTAAACATTTTAAATTGCAAAAAGTGAAAAGTGCCTTTTTGCTATAAGCGAATCTCACCTCTCGACGTACCTATGTACGCCTTCGGGTTCGATTTACTCATTCTGAACATTTTTTCCTATCCCCGGAAGGGCTGTAAAAAAACCTACGTTTTTTTACAGCCCTATGTTTTTGATGAATTCATACAATTTGTTTGTTGAAAAAGCAAGTTAAAAGTGGTATTATTTATACCGAAAACAGCGGCGGTTTAACCGTTGCTGTATTATCCGTGCAATATCGCAATTCTGCCGATTTTGCGGAAAGGAATGCTTTTATGTATAAAATAGTAACAAAGAAAAGCCTCAATCCCACCGTTACACTTATGGAGATAGAAGCCCCTCTTGTTGCCGCAAAGGCAAAGCCGGGACAGTTCATCATTCTCCGTGTCGATGAGGACGGCGAAAGAATTCCGCTCACCGTTGCGGGTTATGACCGTGCGCGCGGAACGATTAAAATAATTTTCCAGATTGTCGGCGCAACAACCGCAAAACTCAATCATAAAAACGAGGGTGAGTATATTCAGGACTTTGTGGGACCCCTCGGCGTCCCCACAAAAGTTGACGGACTGAAAAAGGTATGTATCGTCGGCGGCGGTGTCGGCTGCGCAATCGCGCTGCCCATAGCGGAAGAACTTCACGCGGCAGGCTGCGACGTTACCGCAATCATCGGTTTCCGCTCCAAAGACCTTTTGATTCTTGAAGATGAATTTCGCGCGGCATCCGAAAAACTTGTCGTTATGACGGATGACGGTTCATACGGCCGCCAAGGCAATGTCTGCGTTCCTCTGAACGAAATGTTTGAAGCGGGCGAAAAGTTTGACGAAGTTATAACGATAGGTCCGCTTATTATGATGAAATTCGTTGTTGCCGCAACCAAGCCGACGGGGATCCCGTGCACGGTTTCCATGAACCCGATAATGATAGACGGAACGGGAATGTGCGGCGGTTGCCGTCTGACGCTTCATCGTGACGGCGAGCGCATTACCAAATTCGCTTGCGTTGACGGTCCCGATTTTAACGGTTATGAAGTTGATTTTGACGAAGCAATGTCCCGCGGCGCAATGTACCGCGATTTTGAACGCCACGCTTATGAAGAGACGTGCAATCTGTTTCGTAAGGAGGTCAAATAATTATGCCTAATATGAGTTTGAAAAAGAACCCGATGCCGTCGCAGGAACCCTCTGTTCGCGCGCACAATTTCGATGAAGTTGCTACGGGTTATTCGGCAGAGACTGCAGTTGATGAGGCGCTTCGCTGCCTCGGCTGCAAAAATATGCCCTGTGTTTCGGGCTGTCCCGTAAATATTCATATTCCCGAATTTATCGCAAAGGTAAAAGACGGAGATTTTGAGGGCGCGTATCAGATAATTCACAAGACCTCCTCGCTTCCTGCGGTTTGCGGCAGAGTATGTCCGCAGGAGACCCAATGCGAAGCCAAATGTGTTCGCGGAATCAAAGGCGAGCCCGTCGGCATAGGCAGACTTGAACGCTTTGTTGCCGATTGGCATAACGCGCACAGCGACGTTACTCCCGAAGTCGCTCCCTCGAACGGACACCGTGTCGCAGTTGTCGGATCCGGTCCCTCCGGGCTTACCTGCGCGGGAGATCTTGCGAAAAAAGGCTATAAAGTAACCGTTTTTGAAGCGTTGCATACCGCGGGCGGCGTACTTGTTTACGGTATTCCCGAATTTCGTCTGCCGAAGTCTATCGTCCGCAAAGAGGTCGATAACCTTGTTGCCATGGGCGTTGATGTCGAAACAAATGTCGTCATCGGCAAAACGCTTACCGTTGATGAACTTTTCGAGCAGGGCTTTGAAGCCGTATTTATCGGCTCGGGCGCGGGACTTCCGAACTTTATGGGAATCCCCGGTGAGTCATATAAAGGCGTATACTCCGCCAATGAGTTCTTAACACGTTCCAACCTTATGAAGGCATATCGCGAAGATCCCGACACTCCTATTATGAAAGGCGGCAAAGTAGCCGTTGTCGGCGGCGGTAATGTTGCCATGGACGCGGCTCGTACCGCTCTGCGTCTTGGCGCGGATAAAGTATATATTGTATATCGCCGTTCCATGGAAGAACTTCCCGCGCGTCGCGAAGAGGTGGAACACGCCGAAGAAGAGGGAATTGAGTTCCTGCTTCTGAATAACCCCGTTGAAATTCTCGGCTACGAGAACCCCGACGACCGCCGCGACCCCCGCAACGGCTTCGTAACGGGTATGAAGTGCATCAAGATGCAGCTCGGCGAACCCGATGAGCGCGGACGCCGCCGTCCCATTCCCATAGAGGGCAGCGAGTTCGTCCTCAATGTCGATACCGTCATTATCTCTATCGGCACGTCTCCCAACCCGCTTATCAAGTCCACCACCGCGGGACTTGAAGTCAATAAGCGCGGCGGTATCATCGTTGAAGAAGATACCGGTGCAACGACCAAAGAAGGCGTTTACGCCGGCGGTGACGCCGTAACAGGCGCCGCGACCGTAATCTCCGCCATGGGCGCGGGCAAGACCGCAGCCAAGGCAATCGACGAGTACCTGTCGAACAAATAATTATTTATCAAAACACAACGCAAGGGGCTGAAAAATCAGCCCCTTGCAGTTTTTATATGCACTTTAAATCAATATTTGCATCGTTTTTTGTAAAATTGCCTTGTGTCACAAAATGATTAAGGTTTAGTGTAGCACCGAACCTGAAATATATACATTCCAAGCCGTCCTGATTTTTTTAAGATTAAATATTGCCCAAGCAATCAAGCGAAAGCATCTCTTTTGCCATGGTATCACAAAGCGTTTTGTCGATTGATTCGTTAAACATTTCGAAAAACACAGCATGAAAAATCTCGGCAATTTCAATTTCGGTCATGGTATTTCGGATTCGCGCAAAAATCATCTCAACTTCCGAATCGTATTCATCCGTCGGGCAGTGCACCGCAAGCAGCCCCATCGGGTCGGCTTTGTCCACAACGGCTTTTATTATATTTTTAGTCATTTCCAATACCTCTGCGTGAACAGCTTTTTGTATATTCAGTATAACATAAAACCTCTTTGAAGTCAACTCGTTTCACAGTGCAAAGGCTGAGGCGCAGTAGGCAAAGAAAACGATTTTCAAATTCCGTCGGCACATCACGAAACGGCTATCGGGTCAAACAGAAACTTCTCAATGCCGACATACAGGATTCCGTTCTCATCGCGCCACGGGATAATATTATCTTTTACAATCACGATTTGGGTAAATGAATCGACAATACGGTTGTAAGGGCGAACCCTTGCAGTTGTTTTTATTCTTCGCCAACAGTAGGTGCCGACGGAATGTAGAACTTTTTGCTTCCGTCGCTTGCAATGAAATTAGCCTCTAAATTAGTCTTTTTGCTCTTTCCATCGGTTCCCTATGACAATGTCAAATTTCCAACTCACAGTTGTGAACCGTAACAAAGCATCTATTGTATCAAACCATAATTTGTGATATAATAAGGTCATACCGGTGATAAAGAATATGTGGAGGTTTTTATGGAATTAAAAATTGGAGGAAAAATTGCAAAATACAGAAAACTAAAAGGATATACACAAGAACAGTTTGGAGAATTGGTTGGTGTTTCGGGACAAGCTGTGTCGAAATGGGAAAACGGAGGCGTTCCCGATACTTATTTGCTACCGGTTATCTCCAAGATTTTAGGGGTGTCTATTGATACCTTATTTGGGGTTGAAAAAAAGATATCGGATTACTCTCAGGATGATATTCTTGATAATTTGTTTATGTTTTGCCTTCAAAAGACCAACTGCAAAGATGATAGAATAGATTTCTTCAAATTTCTGTTTGAAACAATATGGACTTTGCAAAGTGCATATTTTGGAAATGAAAAACGTCCGCTATTAAAAGATGTTATTGAAAAGTATCGTGGTAATCAGCAAATAACATCTCAAATCATCAACAATGAGGGAACGACATATTTTTCTCTTGTAGAAAGTTTTCCGTTCTTTTTGGCGGTTATGGATACGCCCGAAATATCCCAAAAACTGTTATCCGAAAAGAACTTTGGAGAGTTCTTCTCGTTGCTCGCTTCGGAAGACGGAATGAAAGCGATCATTTTCACACAAACCACAACAGAAAAAGGTCAGTATACGGCGGAAATGATAACTAAAAAAATTGGGATTAAACTTGAAAGATTTCTTGAAATCGAACCTCTGCTTATTAAATACGGTCTTTTGAATGAAGATAGTTTAACTTTGGATGACGGCATAATTAAGGTATATCATAAGTTGAGTAACCCCGAAATCCGTCCGTTATTGATAATGGCATACCAATTTATCAATGCAAGACAATGTTACTACAATTTCACTTGTGACAGAACTAAGCCTTATTTCGAATACGAATAAATCATGACCACCGGTTCTACCGGTGGTCATGATTTATTGCCATTAAAGTTTTGATACTTAAATAAAACAAATAACCCGAACGCTTCGCCAAGTAAGAGAATGTTCGGATTATTCGTATGTGGTCGGAGTGACAGGGCTCGAACCTGCGGCCTCAACATCCCAAATGTCGCGCGCTACCAACTGCGCCACACCCCGATAAAATATTTATTTTTTTGAAAATGCAATATCGAAATAAGTTTGTAGTGAAAGTTGAGAAACTGTCTTCAATGAGATTTATTCGATATTGTTTATATTATAGCAAAATCGGCGGCAAATGTCAACTGCGGAAAGGCAACAATGTTGATTTAATCCAATTCACATATAAATATCGCATATATTTGTTTGCTATTTAACAATTTATATGATATAATAACTCTGTATGGGAATGATTTCCGCGATTTCCGAAGCAAGAGATGAGGTAAAAAGCATGAGTGAAAAAAAAGAAATAGTTGCCGCCGTATATTCGGGCGAACGCCCGTTGTTCGGGGAGCATGATCTTATCATAAAAGATACGATATTCGATGTTGGAGAATCCCCACTCAAAGAAAGCAAAAACATTGAACTTTATGGCAGTATGTTCAAGTGGAAGTATCCGCTTTGGTATGCGGAAAACGTTACCGTGGAGGACTCGACATGGTTTGAAATGGGACGGGCGGGCGTTTGGTATACGAATAATATCTCCGTCAAAAACTGCGCGATAGAGGCTCCGAAAAATTTCCGCAGATGCAACGGCGTGACGCTTGAAAACGTGTCTTTTCCCAATGCGGCGGAGACACTTTGGAATTGCGATAATGTAGCGGTTGCGAATGTCAGCGCAAAAGGCGATTATTTTGCGATGAACAGCAAAAATATGACGGTTGACGGCTTGACTCTTTACGGAAACTATTCGTTTGACGGGGTTGAAAACGTTGTTGTCAAAAACTCCAAACTGCTTTCAAAAGACGTGTTCTGGAACAGCAAAAACGTCACGGTTTACGACTCTTTTATTTCGGGCGAATATCTCGGCTGGAATTCGGAAAATCTGACGCTCGTTAATTGCACGATTGAAAGCCTTCAAGGACTTTGTTATATTGATAAACTTGTTTTGAAAAACTGCAAATTACTGAATACAACGCTGGCTTTTGAGTATTCGACGAATATAAATGCGACGGTAAAGGGCGACATAACCAGTGTGTTCAATCCGTCGTCGGGCAGAATCAAGGCTGACCGCATAGGCGAACTTATTATTCAGAAAGAGCGCATTGATCCGACAAAAACGGAAATTGTCTGTTCCGATATAGCAAAGTTTTCGGATGCTGCGGAAAACGGGTGAACGGTGATGAAATACGATTTTGATGAAATAATCGACAGAAAATGCACCGATTCGATAAAATGGGACGTGGCTGACGGCGAGCTGCCGATGTGGGTCGCGGATATGGATTTCAAAACCGCGCCGTCTGTATTGAAAGCAATTGAAAACCGCGCCGCTCACGGTATTTTCGGCTACGGAGACGTGACGGACGAATGGTATTGCGCTTACGGCGATTGGTGGAAAAACCGCCATTCTTTTGAGTTTCAAAAAGATTGGCTCATCTTTTGCACGGGCGTTGTTCCCGCAATATCTTCGATAGTACGCAAACTGACCACTCCCGCCGAAAAGGTCGTTATACAAACGCCTGTTTACAATATATTTTTCAACAGTATTCTGAATAACGGCAGGCAGGTTTCCGAAAGTCCGCTGCGCTATGAAAACGGTGTGTATTCGTGCGATTTTGAAGCGCTTGAAGAAAAACTTTCCGACCCACAGGCATCGCTGATGATTCTTTGCAATCCGCACAATCCCATCGGAAAGATTTGGAGCCGAGACGAACTTGAACAAATAGGGAATCTTTGCAAAAAGTATAATGTTACCGTTGTATCGGACGAGATACATTGCGACTTGACCGACCCGGGAAAAGAATATATCCCGTTTGCTTCCGTGAACGAGACCTGCCGAGAGATAAGCATGACTTGTATTGCGCCGACAAAAACATTCAATATAGCGGGTATTCAGACAGCGGCGGTCAGCGTTCCCAATCCCGTTCTGCGCCATAAAGTTTGGCGCGGGCTTAATACCGACGAGGTCGCCGAACCGAACGCATTCGCTGTTTGTGCCGCAGTTGCCGCATTTAACGGCGGCGGGGAATGGCTCGACGAGTTGAGAAAATACCTCTTTGAAAACAAAAAGACCGTTCGCGAATTTATTGCAAATCAAATCTCCTCATTGAAAGTCGTTCCGTCGGAAGCGACATATCTTTTGTGGATAGACTGTTCCTCTCTCGGTTGCAACTCACGCGAGTTCGCAAAGTTTCTGCGAAAAGAAACAGGGCTGTTCCTTTCAAACGGAGCGCAGTACGGCAGCGGCGGCGAAAACTTTTTGAGAATGAACGTTGCTTGCCCGAAAAGCCTTGTCCTTGACGGACTTGAAAGACTTAAACGCGGCGTTGACGCATATATGAATAAATAAAGAGGCGACTTTTTATGTGGATAGTTCTTGCGTTTTTTTCCGCGCTGTTCGCAGGACTTACATCCATACTTGCAAAGTGCGGCATACGGAGGACCGATTCGACCGTTGCAACGGCGATACGAACTGTCATAGTTTTGATAATGGCGTTCTGTATGACGCTTATAGTCGGTTCAACCGGGCAGATAACCTCAATATCTCCGAAATCGTGGATATTCCTCGTCCTTTCGGGACTTGCGACGGGCGGTTCGTGGCTGTGCTATTTCAAAGCGTTGCAGCTCGGAGACGTCAACAAGGTTGTTCCGATAGATAAATCAAGTACGGTTTTAACGATAATTTTTGCCGCGGTTTTTCTGCGCGAACCCGTGTCATGGCTCGGCTGGCTCTGCGTTGTCGGCATCGCAGTCGGAACATATCTGATGATTGAGAAAAAAGCCCGCACAGGCGGTGCAAAGAGCCGCGCTTGGCTTGTTTATGCGGCACTTTCGGCGGTGTTTGCCGCGTTGACTTCCATTCTCGGAAAAATCGGCATCGAAAACATTGAGTCGAATCTCGGCACAACCGTTCGCACCGCTGTTGTGCTGCTTGCCGCGTGGGGTATGGTTTTGGTTACGAAAAAAGGTTCGCAACTCAAAACGATACCGAAAAAAGAACTCGTTTTTATCTGTCTTTCCGGACTTGCGACTGGTGGATCGTGGCTGTGCTACTACAAAGCGCTTAAAGACGGTCTTGCGTCCATTGTCGTTCCTATCGACAAACTCAGTATTCTTGTTACCGTCGCTTTTTCTTATATGGTTTTCCGCGAAAAACTGACGCTGAAATCCGCAATAGGGCTTCTTTTGATTGTTGCGGGAACGCTCGGTATGATTTTTGTTTGAAATTAAATATTTGAGTATTCAAAAACGAACGCTTCCCGGCAGGGAAGCGTTTTCGTATATGCTAAGTCTTTTACTCCTCGCGGGCAAGGTCCATTGTCTCGTTAAGTTCCCGAGAGAAATTTTCCATTTCGCACGCGAGTTCTTCGAAATATGCCTGACGACCGATAAGATATTGATATTCCGAGCGTTGTATCAACTTGTTCTTTCGCGTGCTTCTTGCCATAATGAGTATGACGGCAAGGCAAATTGCCGCTATGCCGCCGAGCGCGAGCGTCAGAAAGTTCATGAGTTCCGTATACGAAAACCCGGTTTTTCCGAACAGGGTTTTGCCTTCGGGAAATTCATATACAAAAGTCTGTTTGAAATTTTCAAGTTCCGCTTCCGTTTCGAATTTGTTGTATGTCAGAATGTCTGTAAATCGGAAAAGATAAACAAGTCCCGCGCAGAAAAGCATAGCGATTATCATAATTATAATCACAGCCTTATGCGAATGCGGTTTTTTTGTCGCTTTTTTTCTGTATTCGCAGTACGAGATATTGTTTTCTGCAAACTTTTGTGCCAAGAACGCATCTTCCGCTTCTTCTTCCAGTTCCTTTTTCTGTTGGTTTTCGGGTATGGACAAATCTCTTGTGTAGAAAAGCCTTGTCAGGTTTCTGTCTTGGTCATATTCGCTGTTTTCAAGTATCCAGCCGAATCGTTCCATTCTTTCTCTTTTGATTTGAACGGCTTCGGCATTTGCAGGGGATTGAAACAATACTTTTTCTTCTTTCATTTTCTTTCCCTCCTCAATTGACTCTTGTCGAATACGACTGTTCGCGTGTGCCTTCTTTAATGTAACTGCAATGCTTGCAATATGTCATATAGTCGCTCATCACGGTTCCGTATTCCATATCGTATTCGTCAACCACAACGGTTGCGTATATCGGTTTTGAAGATATTATCTGCGTTCGCCCGTCGGCATATCTGGCTACTGTTCTTTCTTCTCCGACTTTTTTTGTCTGCGTTTTGGTGACGTGTTCCATACCCTCTCTCTTTTTGCCGTATCTTGCAATGTTTTCTGTCACCACGCTGTCAAAACGTCCGCAAACCGGACAAGCCCTTCTTTGAAGTTTCGCGAGGTGCCGTGATGTTGAAAGGTAATAAAAGAATGGATAAAGCGCCGCACATACAAGCGGTTGAACCACACCGAGTTCGTCGGTTGTCATATTGTTAAAATCCTTAATGACAAATATCCACAGCGCGACATTTATGCCGACGCCTATTAAAAGCGACACGGGAATCATAGCGATAACTCTCTTATGATACGGTTCACCTTTGTGCCCTACCTCGCCGCGGTTAGCACTCACAAATTTTTTCAGGTTTTTTTTGGACATTATGCTTGCCGCGATCAAGGTGAACAACAGATAAATCGCGATAGCAATACAGCCTTTTGTTGTGTCTTTCATCGACTTCGGAAGAGTAGTTGCGATAAAAGCCCATGCATAGCCGAGAACCGTGAACATAAGCGCAAAAACGATGATTGCTTCAGTCCATGCTTCGGTCAGTTCAAATCCGACTTTGCGTTTATAGTCGTTGACCTCCCGTTCATTCCATTGCTCGATGTTTTTCAGAAATCTGTTGGTTAAGCGGGTTTGCGAAGAAAGTTCGTTTGCCATTTTAGACCTCCTGTTTTTCTGATATAATATTTTTTGAATTAAAATGCATAGCTCCTTGAAATAATTATATCATAATTATTAAAAAAAAGCAATACATTAAAGCAATACATTTTTATTTGAATGTTTCTGAGGGTATTTCCGTTAGGTCAACGCAAACAAAAAAATCGGAACCGACCATACGGTTCCGATTTTTTATATGAAAAGGTTTTACATCTTCCATTCGGCGGAAACGCGCTGCGCATTCGCCATGCGGCTGTAAATGCCGTCTTCTTTTTCAAGTTCTTTCGGCGAGCCTTGCTGCGCCACGGTGCCGTCCGCAAGCACAACTATCTTATCCGCACCCGCAACGGTACGCATACGGTGCGCGATAACAAGTACGGTCTTGTCTTTTATCAAGCGGGAGAGGGATTCCTGTATGAGCGTTTCGATCCTCATTGTTTTCGATGATATAACAGCACTTTTCGTTTGTCTTTTCCTCTCCGATCAAGGGGGCTGGTCACCGTTCGGATAAAAAAGGCAAAGTCATTGCAAACCTTGCCTTTTTTGAAGTGTTTTAACGGTTTTTAAGAAAGAGCAGCCCCGAGTGCTTTGCATTCATCCTGTGCCAATTCATCGGGCGCTTCATTGCAGATAACGCTGTCGCACGCAAGCACCGCTCCGTCCGATTTGCATCTGTCTTCCCAAGAACGCATCCATTCGCCGTCGCCCCAGCCGTAAGACCCGAAAAGAGCAATCTTTTTGCCGTTCAATGCGGATTCGCAAGCGGTGAACATGGGGTCGAATTCCTCTTCTTCAAGCACTTCTGCGCCCATGGCGGGACAACCGAACGCTATCGCGTCATATTCCGCAACCGCCGCAGCGTTGAATTCGCCTGCGGTCAAAATGGAAGCGTCCGCACCTTTTGATTTGACGCCCTCGGCAACCGCCGCAGCCATTGCCTCCGTGTTTCCCGTTCCGCTCCAATAAACTATTGCAACTTTACTCATCTTTTACTACCAACCTTTCATTTTATATCAACCCGCAACGGTCAACCGCTCGATTGATTTACCCTTTGAGAATTGCTCCGCATATACGCGGGAGCATTTTTTGAAATTTGCGAATTTCTTTTTCGCAAGACATTCGTCCCCGTAGACTTTCCAACAGCCGGAGCACTTACAGCACGCGCCGCCGTTTTCTACAAAGCCTTCGACGTCTTCGGGCGGATAACCGAGAAAAAGCCCTATTTCATGCGGAAATTCACCGTTATCTTCGAGACGTTTTATCAGTTCCGTGATACAGCCGCACGGCGTCAAATCTTTATATCCGAACCGCCGCAGCAACTGCGCCGCAAGTTCGTTTTGCAGGTCTCGTTCGAGTTTTGACGGACGGTAAAGATAAAGGAGCACCGAATTTTCGCCTATCCTTACGGGTATCAGTCTTATTCCTTTGTGTGAAAGCGTTCTGTTAAATTCTCGGATATTTGCCCATAAACGTTTTTTGCAAACAAATCTGCAAGGGAACAGGTTCGCCGTTTTCAATCCCGCAAGGGTAGGAGCCCCTTGTTCGATAATCATTTGCTCAAACATACGTTTCCTCCGGAGGAATGGGTGTCAAGAATCCCTTTAAGCGCCGTCATCGAACTTGAATGACAACGCGCGATGACCGTTCCGAGTCCTTTTGTTTCGGAAAGCGCGCTTTTTACCATTTTGTGTGACATCGTGCTTGTGAAAAGCACAAGCAGATCGGGTCTTCCTATTTTGGATTTGAAAGATGTCCCCGTCATTTTTGTCAGAACCTTAACGTCATAATTGTACTGCTCGCAAATATCTTTGTATTGGCGTTCCATTCTTTCGTTTCCGCCTACTATTACGACACTCATTTTTTCATCTCCTTTGAAATTCGGTTAGCGGTCGCTAATCGCTGTTCCTGAAAATCAGCCGCTTATGCGGCAGCTTTCTTTTTACGGTTAGCCATTGCTAACTGACTGTCTTAAAAATAAAACGCCTTCGCGTTTTCTGAATTCAGTATACATTAAAAACCGCCCTCCGTCCGCTCCAATCGGGTTTATATCGGCTCCGAACGGACGGCGGTTTTGTATTTTCTGTTTTTCACATTGCTGCGCTCCTGGCATTTATTATATCCATTATCTGGGATTGGAAAAAATATTCAGAATGAGCGTATGGCGTGTTTTTTGCGCTCCGGGCATTTTTATCCCACTATGCGTTTTCTTTCAGCCTGTACTCACTGGGACTGACACCTATAACATCTCTGAACGCTTTTGCAAATTTCGAGCCGTTGTCATATCCGAATCTGTTTGCAATGGCAAGCACGGTCTCATCGGTTGTTTTGAGCAGCCTTTCCGCCGCAAGCATTTTTTGCGTTCTGATATAAGAGTAAACGGAAACTCCGTAGACACGTTTATAACAGGTTTTGAGTTGGGTGGGAGAGACGTGGAATTTTTCCGCAAGTTGTTCTATCGTCAGTCTTTCGCCGAGTTTTGTTGCTATGTAAGCGCACGCTTTTTTCGCAAGCAATACCTGCGATGCAGTACATCTTCTGCTGCTTTCTTCTGTTTCGGTTTCGTCCATCGCGCTCAAAAACAGCAGCAGTTCAAGAACTTTGACTTTGAAATATCCTTTTTTAATATCGTCACGGACAGAGTATAACTCTGAAAAAATATGTTCAAAACATTCCGCGGACCTTGCGACAAAAAAGCCGTTGTCTCCGCAGAATTTGCGGACAAGAGCCGCAGGACTGACGTTTACGTCGTCAAGAAAACATGAAAGACATTCGGGTGCTTTTTCAACGTCTATCATAACGGTGATTCCGTGATAATGTCCCGTGGGAAAGAACGAATCGTGTCCCGCATCTTCCTTGCAGCTTACGGACATATCGCCGGGACCGAGATAAAGAAATTCGTTTTTGTTGAACGAACATTCTATTCTGCCTTCACGGCAATGGTTTATCTGCAATATGTTTCCGACGTCGTTTCTTTCCACCACGCAGTTCTGCGTGTGCACGTCGTTGTATATCAGGTCAATTCCGTCAAATACACGATAAGACGTCATAACAACGTCCCCGTCGCTTTCTTTTATTCTGTAAACAGTTTTGTCGCTGTCGCGTGAAACTATCTCGACACGTTCGCCGTAGATAACTCTTTCGCGCTCCGTTGCCCGATGTCCCGAACTCCTTTCTTTCGAAGGACAGACTTCGCCGGAGCAGTAAATTTCGTCCATGTTTTTCTCCCCGAAAATATATCGACAGACGGAACGGAAACGCAGGATATTGCAGTTCGGCAAGCATCGGCAGCTGCCGTCGAAGATCTTGCGTTTCCTGTTCCGCCGTTCGAACAAGTTTAGTATCGGATACTACCGATTATCTCGAAAACAGTCCTTTTTTTACGTAGGGTTCAGAAGCGACCGAGACAACTTCGTATCCCGTGTCCGTTATCGCTCTTCTGAGCTTCTGTTCATCGAGCGGCATTTCCGAGATGATTTCGCAAACGCCTTTTTTGTGCGAAGAATTGACCTTTTTAACGGAAAATTCTCTTCTTATACAGTCGTTGACGTGTGCTTCACACATTCCGCAAGCCATTCCGTTAATGTTAACCGTTGTTTTGATCATCATAAAACAGCCTCCTTATTATTCTGCGCCTTTGAGCGCTTCGACCATATCTATCTTTTTGTTCTTTCTTGCAACCATCAGGCTGACGAGCAGGGAAACCGCGAATGTCAGCACGGCGCTTACCGCAATCGAAAGCACGCTTACGCTTATTCTCATCTCATACTCGGACGCCAACTGTGTTACAAGGAAACTCAATGTTCCTATGCCTGCCGGAATACCGACGATAACGCCGATAACGGTTACCCACATATTTTGGCTTATAAGCAGTTTTCCTATCTTTCTGTTGCGGAAGCCGACAACTTTCAGCGTTGCCATTTCGCGGTAACGTTCCGTGTAACTCATAACGCCGAGGTTGTAAAGTACCACGATGCCGAGCACCGTTGCGGCAACGATGAGAACCGCTACCATCATATTCATAATTTCGTTGAAAGTGTCAAAAGAGTCTATTATCATCTGCTTTGACTGCACGCTCTTTATCGCGCTTTCCGCTTTTATATCGGCTTTTTCGGTCGATGTGTAAATCGAATCGGCTTTGACGTCAAGTCCTAACTTTTCCGCATACTTCGGGCTGATAACGATATTTTCCGATACCGAACGGATTATTCCGCTGATTTTGAGCGTGTATTCGTCGTCCGAACCGTAGGGGCTTATCGTAACGGTATCGCCTTTTTTCAGATTAAATTCGTCCGAAAGTCTCTTGCATATATACGCACCGTCGTCGGCTATATTTTCAAAGTCCTTTGTCTCTGCGGACGGGAAGCGAACTTTGTTTGTCGTCAGTTCGTATACGTCAAGCGAAATTGCCTTTTCGTCGAGTTGTACGCTGACGGATGCTGACCAGTCGCCGTCATACTTTTTGATGAGTTCCTGTATCTGTTCGTCCGTTGCGTCTTCCGAAACGTAAATTCTTGACGAATAGTTTGTCGCATCGTTGTAATACATATCGAGAAATGCCGTCATGGTGTCTCTCATTCCGAGCGAGCCTACTATGAGCAGTGTACAGCCGATTATACCGATAAGGCTCATTGCCGTTCTCGACTTGTGGCGCATGGTGTCGCGCAGATTCCAACGTGTTCCGAAAGAAAGGCGGTGGAACCATTTTGTTTTCTCTACCAGCAGATTCTTGACCTTTTTCGGCGTATACGGTCTCAATGCGTCTGCGGGTGTACCGTGAAGCATCTGCTTGACCGAAAGGAATCCGATAAGCGTCAGCAGCACGATTATTGCGGCAAGAATTATATAACAGAACCACGGAATACCGAGTTTCCATTCGGGCATATCGAGATATGTTCCCATCGAGCCGTTCGGATTCATCAAAAACCATGCCACGAAATATCCGAGACCTATACCGAGCGCAGAACCGATTATACCTATCATAAACGCATACGAGGTATAATGTCTCAAAATCTTCTTATCCTTGAATCCGAGCGCTTTGAGTGTGCCTATCTGCGTCTTTTCTTTCGCCGTCAGACGGTGCATCGTGGTAACCATCGTCAGCACGGCAATCAGCAAAAACAGAACGGGCATAACGGAACCCATGGTTTTGCCCTCTTCCGCTTCGCCCTGCTGCGCCGCATAAGAGGAGTTCTCGTCTTTGGACAGCACAAGAAGCGTCTTGTCAAGCGCAGCGTCTATCTTTTCCGCCATTTCTTTTTTCGAAAGGGAAGAAAGAATGTTTATCTGCGGATAAAACGCCATCTTTGCCGCTTTTTCGTACATAACGGGGGAGATATATGCAAACCCGTGAGTATTGTAATCGGGCATAAGCTGTGATGAGTCACGCACGCAAACGAGATATTCGCTTGCTTTTATAAGGCCCTTCACCTTGCCCGAAATTTCTATCGTTTTGTATTTGAACGTTATGTCGTCGCCGAGTTCAAAACCGTTTGCTGCGGCGTATTTGTCCGAAAGCCAAACGCCGTTTTCGCTTTTTGCATCGTATTCTTTGCCCGAAATGAGATAGGGCTTCGAAACGTTTTCGTTTTCGGTAACGGTCAGCGCCACGGTATCTCCGTTTTGACCTTCAACATCCGCGTTGACGCTCAAAAAACGGGAAACGTCGCTTACGCCGTCAATATCATTGACTTTGTTCAGGTCGTCCTCCGAAAAACCGCTGTCGGAAATTATTCTGAAATCCGCAAAGTTCGTTTTTTCGAAAAAAGAAGAGGTGTTGACATCAATGCTGACCCATTCCATATTGAATCCCACAAAGATTCCGATACCGAGGGCTATCATGATTATCATGGAAATGAACTGGGCTTTGTAAAGTCCCATCGTTCTCCACAATTTACGGAATAACATCATCTCCACCCCTTACCAGTCTATTTCGTCCGCCGATGCGGGGGAAGCCTGCTCTTCACAGGAAACGATTTTTCCGTTCTTTACTCGCAAAACGACATCCGCCATTTTTGCGATGTTTTGGTTGTGTGTAACTATCACTATTGTTTTTCCGTAATCCCTTGCCATTTTGAGAAGCAGTTTCAGCACAAGAACACCTGTTTCGGAGTCAAGCGCACCCGTCGGCTCGTCGCAAAGCAGAATTTTTGGGTTTTTTGCAAGTGCACGCGCTATTGACACCCTCTGCTGTTCGCCGCCCGAGAGTTCGGCAGGGAAGTTTTTCAAATGGTCGGAAAGTCCGACTTCTTCAATCATTTTTGTTGCGGAGAGCGCGTTCGGCGCGATCTCTTTTACCAACGCAACGTTTTCGTGAACGGTCAGTGTCGGAACTAGGTTGTAAAACTGAAAAACAAATCCGACTTTTGCCGCTCTGTAATCCGCAAGTTCGTCTTCGGACAGGGTGGATATATCCTGTCCCTCGACATATATTTTTCCGCTTGTCGGGCTGTCAAGTCCGCCGAGAAGATTCAGCAGCGTGCTTTTGCCCGCGCCGCTCGGTCCGAGAACAACAATGAACTTGCCCTCTTCAAGAGACATATTCACTCCGTCAAGCGCTTTCAGCTCGTGGTCTCCGCTCGTGTAAACACGGCTGACATCTTTGAATTCCACAATAGCCATAAAAATTCTCCTTAATCACTCATTTCCGATTTACTTATCATATTTTCGAGTCCATCCTGTCCTACCTCCGCCAAAACCGCGCAGGTTGCGGCGTTTGCCGCTTCATTGTTCGGAATGAACTCCGCTATCCGTCTTCTGACGGTCTCATAATACTCTGTGTAAATGTTTGCGAGACGACTGCCTTCTTCCGTGAAAAAAACTTCGCCGTATCTGTCCTTTCGGACAAGGTCAAGTTCTTTCAGCGAATTTATCATCGTATGCACGCTCGGTTTTGAAACCCCGAGTACCTCCGCGATTCGAACGCAGCGTGTTCCGTTTCCGTCCTCGCAGAGTTTTCTTATCGCAATAAGGTATCTGATATTTGAGGCAGTCAGGCTGCCTTTTCGGTTAGCCATTGCTTACCTCCGCCTTAAAAAGCGGGAGACGAAGATTTGCCACCCCCGTCTCCCAAGTGTTTATTTGTGATTTTCTGCGTGTTCGTGGCATTTGCCCGCCATCGGGCAATGCCCGCAGTTACCGCCGCAGGAGGACTTACCTTTTTTCTTGTTTTCGACAAGGTACACGATGATTGCCGCAACGATCGCCGCCAAAACAACGCATATAATTATCGTCGCAAGATTTTCCGAAAGCCAAGCCAACATGATATGTCACTCCTTTTCAGATTTGTTTTATTTGCTTACCTTAACTTTTTTGTTAAGCGTGGTTGCTTCATGATACTTCTTGAAGAAGAGCATGTAAACGATGAACGCAAGAACAAGAACCGCCGCGATAAGACCGATAACATTGATGCTGCCGGTGAAGATGGAACCGAACTGGTAAATCATAAGCGAAACCGCATAAGCGAAGAGGCACTGATAACCGATTGCGAACCAAGTCCACTTCGGGCTGTTCATTTCTCTCTTGATTGCGCCGATAGCCGCAAAGCAGGGTGCGCAAAGAAGGTTGAATACAAGGAAACTGTAACCTGCGATACCTGAGAAGGTCGCCGCAAGAGTTGCATATACGTTTCCGCTTGCGCCGTAAAGAACGCCCATCGTGCCGACGATGTTCTCTTTTGCAACAAGACCGGTAACGGAAGCAACGGTTGCCTGCCATTCACCCCAGCCGAGAGGTGCGAAGATCCAGCAGATACCTCTGCCTATGTAGCCGAGAATTGAGTTCTGAAGTTCGTCTTCGGGAAGCATTCCGAAGCCCTCTGCGCCCCAACCGAAGCGGGAGGTGAACCAAACAAAGATGGTCGAAAGAAGAATGATTGTTCCGGCTTTCTTGATGAAGGACCAGCCGCGCTCCCACATGCTGCGGAGCAGGTTGCCTACTGTCGGAAGGTGGTATGCGGGAAGTTCCATTACGAACGGAGCGGGGTCGCCTGCGAACATCTTCGTCTTTTTAAGCATGATGCCCGAAATGACTATCGCCGCCATACCGATGAAATACGCACTTGTTGCAACCCATGCCGAGCCGCCGAAAATCGCGCCCGCTATCATCGAAATAAACGGAACTTTTGCGCCGCAGGGGATAAATGTGGTAGTCATAATTGTCATACGGCGGTCACGTTCGTTTTCGATCGTTCTCGACGCCATAATGCCCGGAACGCCGCAGCCCGTGCCGATAAGCATGGGAATGAAGGATTTGCCGGAAAGCCCGAACTTGCGGAATATTCTGTCAAGAACGAACGCGATACGCGCCATATATCCGCAGGCTTCGAGGAAAGCAAGGAGCAGGAACAGGATGAGCATCTGCGGAACGAAACCGAGAACCGCGCCGACGCCGGCAACGATACCGTCGTTGATAAGTCCGCTCAGCCACTCGGGAGCGTTGGCTGCTTCAAGCCCGTTGCCCACAAGAACGGGGATACCCGTTACCCAAACACCGTAATCGGCAGGGTCGGGCTCCGCGAATTCGGCGTTGCTTTCGGTGAAGTATTTAACCGCGTCAAGATAGGACATCTGAATGGTTTCTTCATCGTCAACTTTATCTTTGGGAATTTCGGAATAATAAACCGTCATATCAGAAGTCGCGAGAGTTTCCTCATCTTCGACCTGCACGGTCGCCGTCGCATTGTCGGATTCGGGTTTGAACGCCTTGATCTCCGCAAGAACTTTTTCTGCGTCGAAATCTTCCGCTTCCGTATCAATGTCAAATCCGAAAGCCTTCAAAGCGTTCATTGCGTCGGTATATTCGCCCGCCGCGTCCTCATATTTGCTCGAACCGATACCGAAAAGGTGCCAGCCGTCGCCGAACACGCCGTCGTTTGCCCAGTCCGTGAGCATGGAACCGAACGGACCCATTGCAATCCAGTAAACAAGGAACATGATAAGTGCGAATATCGGAAGACCGAGCCAACGGTTTGTTACAACGCGGTCGATTTTATCCGATTTGGAGAACTTGCCCGCCTGCTTTTTCTTGTAGCAGTTCTTTATAAGGGAAGCGATGAAGACATAACGCTCGTTTGTGATGATGGACTCGGAGTCGTCATCAAGTTCTTTTTCTGCCGCTTTGATGTCTTCTTCAATGTGCTTTTTAATATCGTCGGAAAGGTTGAGCTGTGCAAGAACTTTGTCGTCGCGCTCAAAAATCTTGATTGCGTACCAACGCTGCTGTTCCTGCGGCATATTATGTACAGCCGCCTCTTCGATATGCGCCAGAGTATGTTCAACCACGCCCGTGAAAATGTTCATCGGAAGCGTCTTTGTGTTCTTTGCCGCATCAATAGCCGCATCAGCCGCCTGCATTATGCCGTCGCCTTTAAGTGCGGAGATCTCAACAATCTTAACTCCGAGTTCTCTCGAAAGTTCTTCGATGTTGATTTTGTCGCCGTTCTTTCTTACAACATCCATCATGTTGATAGCCACAACAACGGGAATGCCGAGTTCGGTCAACTGGGTCGTAAGATAAAGGTTTCTTTCGAGGTTCGTACCGTCAACGATGTTCAAAATCGCGTCCGGACGTTCGCCGATAAGATAATTTCTTGCAACAACTTCCTCCAAGGTGTAGGGGGAAAGGGAATAAATACCGGGAAGGTCGGTTATCGTAACACCGTCATGTTTTTTAAGTTTACCTTCCTTTTTCTCAACCGTTACTCCCGGCCAGTTACCTACAAACTGGTTCGAACCGGTCAGAGCGTTGAACAACGTTGTTTTACCGCTGTTCGGGTTACCCGCAAGGGCAATTCTCAAATCCATCTTTTAATTCCTCTCTTTCACGATTAGTCTTTGCTAACCGTTTGAACTGAAAAAAACGGAGTTTCAAACTCCTTTTGGTTTCGCTTACGCGATCTCGATCATTTCGGCATCCGCTTTACGGATAGAAAGTTCGTAGCCGCGAACAGTTACTTCGACGGGGTCGCCGAGGGGCGCAACTTTGCGAACGTGAACTTCTGTGCCTTTGGTCAAGCCCATATCCATGATTCTGCGCTTAACCGCGCCTTCACCGTGGAGTTTGACAACTTTGACGGTTTCTCCGACTTTTACCTCTTTCAGAGTTCTCATGTCCCTTTACCTCCGATTCTATTTTTAATTTTTTTGTTTTCAGATTTAATCAAGCAAATTCAGATGAGAATTTTTTGCGCCATTTCTTTGCTTATCGCAACGCGCGCTTCTTTAACGTTCACAATAACGTTGCCCGCCATGGTCGTGATGACCGTGACCGTGCCGCCCGCCACAAAACCGAGGTTTTCAAGGTGTTTTTTAACCTCAGGCGAACCGCCTATACGTTTGATGATGTTTTCTACGCCTTCTTCCGCAAGTGTCAACGGCATTTGGATACCTCCCTGTTTGCTCTTCTTTCCCCGAAAGGGAACCATACTCACTCTTTTAATTAGCCGAGACTAACACCAATTTCCAAAATAATGATTAGCATTCGCTAACCATACAACTTAAAAATTGATTAGCCCTCGCTAACCACATCCATATATTAGCATAGGCTAACTGATTTGTCAACAGTTTTTTTTGACGTTTTGCAATTATGTCACAATTTCTGCGGAACGCGGTTTTAAATTTCGGAAAGCAGTCTGGTTTGTTCGAAAAGTCAATGCGGGAACCGCCGAAAAAGCCGTTGTTTTTATACTGCTTTTTGTTTTCGGCAAACCGTTGACGAGAGCCGCGGCGTTGCGCCGCGGCTCTTTTCCGTATGTTTATTATTTCTCGATTTCTATGGCATCTGTTCTGTAAATGAACTTGACCTGACCGCTCATGTCGTCGGAAAGACCGGAGAACGATCTGTAATCTTTCGAAACATCGACAGTCGCCTTAACTCTCGTCAGCAGGCTTCCGAGGTCGCCGTCAACCGCATCGACGAGTTTCTGCACGCCCTGTTCGCTGAACTGTTTAAGTCCGTCGGAGAGGGTGAGCGCGCCGTCTCTCAACTGCGTTACGCCGTCCGTCAAAGCGGGAGAACCGTTTTTGAGTTGGAATATGCCGTCATAGAGTTCGCACATACCTGCGTAAAGCGTCTTTGCTCCTCCGCTCAATGTATCTGCGCCGACGCTGAGTTTCAGCGAGCCGTCCTTTGCTTCGCCGACACCTGCGGTGTAGTCCGCAAGACCCGTGTAGAACTCATTGTAACTGTCAAGCTGTTCTTTCAATGCGCTGACGCTTGCCGCACCGGATTTTGCTTTTTCAAGCGCCTCGGTTATCTGCGCCTGCACTTCCGCGGAGTTCATCGCTTTTTCTATCTGATCTTCAACCGCTTTTTCGGTGGATGCGTTTATCTGCGCCTGTGCTTCGTCGGAAGCAAGATATTTTTCAACGTCTGCGGATATAGCCGCCTGAATTTCTTCGCTGTTCAGTTTTGCCTGAACGCCGCTTTCAAGCGCGTTTTGCTGTTCTTCCGTGATAAGTCCCGCATCGACCGCTTTGTTGTAGTCCGCAACGGACATCTTGAAATTCTGCTGTATTGCGGCTGCTTTTATGCTTGCGTAATAGCCCTGCGTGTATTTTTCGGTTGCGCCTTTTTTGTATTCGGCAACAACTGCGGCTTTAATGGTCTCTTTTTGTTCGTTTACTTTCTCCGTAACTTTCGCAAGAGCCACGGCATTTGCCTGTGCCGAAACATTTTCGGGGTCGAGCTGTTTGATTATACCGTTAAGAACCTCGGCATAATTGTCAATGGTCAATGTGGGAACATCAAGCCCCGCTTTTGTGAGTTCGGTCTGCGCCGTCGAAAGCAGGGTCTCGAAAACTTTCTTTGCGCCCGCATTCAGTTCCGCGCTGTGGGAATCAAGTTCCGTCAGACCGCTTGCGAGGTCTTTCGCTCCGTTTGCAAGGTCAGCCGCACCGTTGCTCAAATCGTTTGCTCCCGCACGGAGCTGTTCCGCACCCGCCGCAAGTTTGTCAATGCCCGCAATAAGTTCGCCCGATTTGTCAAGCAGCGTGCAAAGACCGTCATAAAGTGCGGAGGAACCGTCCGTCAACTGTGTCATAGCGTCCGTAAGGCTTCCGAGCGCCGATGTCAGGTCGTCTGCGGAGTCAAGTCCGTCCGTGTCTATCTTGTTGAATATTTCGTTGGTCGCTATTGTGACCGTGTTCATCATTTCAAAGTTCTTGACGTTTGCCGTGATTTCAACATAAGAGGGAATCTCAAAATCGTTCTTTGAAATCGCGAGGTTTTCCTGCAAGCCGGGGAACGCAATGCCGAGCACGGCGGTGCGGTCTCCGTCATTTATCATTTTGCCGTTAGAAACTTCAACGTCGGTGAAAACGTCGTTGTCAAGCAGTATGCCCGTCAGCATTGCAAAAGGAACGTATATTTTTTCGTTTTTGCCGTCAATCGTTACGGTCTGGTACTGATTATTTTTGTAATCGAAACGTATCGTAACTTTTCCGCTCTTGCCCGCAAGTTCGTCAGCAGAAACGGTCTTGCCGTCCAATTTGTAGGAAACGGAGAGGTTTACGGGCAGTTTCTTGTCTATGCTGCCTTTGCAGTAAATGTCGTTGCCCTGTGCGTCCCAAACGCGCATTCCGTCGGGATTCATTGTATAACTTTCGTCGCCCTTGACGTTTTCAACGTCTTTGAGTTCGCCGCTGTCGGTTATTGTCGAACTGCCGAGCGCATTTTTAATCCAGTCGCTGACGATAACCTTTTTAACGCTGCCGTCAGCGCCCGTCAGAACGTAAACGGTCTCGTCTTTTGAAACTTTCGCGTCGTCCTCTTTTTCAATCAGCGAGATCTTGTTTTTCGGCTCATCTTTCGCTTCGTCGCCCGAATTCATCGCATAGATTGCTCCCGCGCCTCCGAGCAGAAGCGCGCCGCTCAAAACGAGCGCAAGCGGTTTTTTGAATATATTTCTCATCGTTATTTTACCTCCGTTTTTGCTTTTTTGCCGATGTGAGTCATTCCGAGCGTTGTTTTGCATACGATTTTGTCGCATAGCATAAGCAGCGCGGGAAGAATGAATATTACGCAGACCATACTTACAACGGCTCCTCTTGCCATAAGCATACACATCGAACTGATAATGTCAATGTCGGAATAGACCGCAACGCCGAATGTTGCCGCAAACAGTCCCATGCCCGAAACGAGTATGGACGGGATAGAGGTCGCAAGCGCTGTTGTAACGCTCTTTCTCTTGTCGTTTCCGTGAAGCCTTTCGGACTTGTAACGCGTTGTCATAAGTATCGCATAGTCAACCGTTGCGCCGAGCTGGATAGTACTTATGCAGATAGGCGCGATGAACGGCAGCGACTGACCGAGATAGTGGGGAAGTCCGAGGTTTATGAATATCGCAAGTTCGATGACCGCTATAAGAATGAACGGCAGCGAAATGCTCTTTTCAACAAGGGCGATGATGACGAATATAGCCACGATGGAAACGGCGTTGACAACTTTGAAGTCTCTGTCCGTTGTCTCTATCATGTCTTTCATGCAGGGCGCTTCGCCTATCAGCATTCCTTTTTGATCGTACTTTTTAAGCACGGCGTTAAGTTCGTCTATCTGGGTGTTTACGTTGTCGGACGCAACTTTGTATTCGGAGTTGATAAGCAGAAGTTCCCACTTGTCGCTCTTCAAAATGCCCTTTATGCTGTCGGGAATGACTTCTTCGGGCACTCTCGAACCTATAACCGATTCAAGACCGAGAACATATTTGACGCCGTCAACCTCTTCCATTTCTTTCATCATATTTTTAACGGATTTTTGGTCGAGGTTTGCGTCAACAAGAACCATGTGCGTGGAAGCGATATTGAAGTCGTCGGAAAGTTTCGAGTTCGCTATAACGTATTCGATATCGTCAGGCAGGCATTGTCCCATATCGTAGTAAACTTCATTGTTGGTTTTGCTGTAACCGTAATAAGCAGGCGGAATGAGAACCGCGAATATAATAAGGAATACGGGGAATATTTTTGTTAACTTGCCCGCAAACTTTGTCATATCGGGAAGCAGGGATTTATGCTTTGTCTTTTGCAGGGGGGTATCAAGAACAAGTATCAGCGCCGGCAGAACCGTTACACAGCCGATAACGCCGAAGATAACGCCCTTTGCCATAACTATGCCGAGGTCCCTGCCGAGGGTGAACGTCATAAAGCAGAGCGCCGCAAAGCCCGCAACCGTTGTTATAGAACTTCCGACAACCGATGTCAGCGTTTCTTTTATCGCAACCGCCATCGCTTCTTTGTGGTCGTCACAGCGTTCCCGTTGTTCGTTGTAACTGTGCCAGAGGAATATTGAATAGTCCATCGTTACGGCAAGCTGCAGAACAGCCGAAAGCGCTTTTGTTATGTAGGAGATCTCGCCGAAGAAGTAGTTCGTTCCGAGGTTCAGAAGAATCATCATGCCTATCGAGGCAAGGAATACAAACGGAACGAGCCAACCGTCGAGAAATATAAGCATCGCAACCGTTGCGCACAGAACCGCAAGTCCGACGTAGATGGGCTCTTCCTGTTCGCAGAGGTCTTTCAAGTCCGTTACAAGCGCAGACATACCGGAAACAAAGCATTGTTTGCCCGCCATGGAACGTATTTCTCTTATAGCGTCCATTGTCACGTCTTCGGACGTCGCGCTGTCAAAGAATACGGCAACCATGGTTGCGTTGTCGGTGTTGAATTCATTGTATATTTTATCGGGAATCAATTCTTTCGGAATCGAAATGTCCGCCAAAGTCGAATACCATATAACGGAATCGACGTGATCGACTTCTTTTATCTTGTCACAAAGTGCCGCAACGTCTTTGTCTTTCATATCTTCAACGATGATGAAAGAGAACGCGCCTTTGCCGAAGTCTTCTTTCAGTTCGTTCTGTCCGACTACCGTATCCATATCGGAGGGAAGATAGTCGAGCATATCATAGTTTATTCTCGTTCCTATCATTCCGAGCACCGACGGCACCATAAGCAGAACGGCGATTATCAGAATTGGTATGCGGTATTTTACGACCGCTCTTGAAAAACGCATAGAATGTTAATCCTTTCTCTCTTCGTAATCAATTTCAATAACATCGGGTTTTTGATTTTTTACTATCTTTACCGCCGTGATGACCGTGCTGATGTTGAGAATGCCTTCAAACAAAAGTGTTATGCCGAGCATTATCATCAGAAAATTCGTTCCCTCACCGGGTCTGAACATTAATGCAAGTCCGCATATTCCCGTCAGAACGGCAAACGCTAAAATCAGCCACCATTTTGTAAGACCGAACCGCTTTGAATCTATCGCTATCTGAATCTTGAAAAGACTGTCGGACAAAATGTAAATGCCGAGCGTTACGCAGATAAACGTCATCAACGCGGTCGGGTTTGTGAGCATTATAACGCCGAGCGCTATCAGAAGAAATCCGAGCGGGAGATCATATTGGAAAGCCAATCTGTAAAGGTCTCTCGAAAAATAACCCGCAATGCGGACTGCTCCGAACAATATAAGAAGTATTCCGCAGATTATGCCGAGCGCTTTTGCCGAAAAACCCGGAACTGCGATAAGAACTGTTCCGAGAACGCAAAGCGCTACCGATATAATAATGTAACCTATCTTGGCTGCTCTCATGGGTGCTACCGAACGTGGACTCATAAGAACGCCCCCTTTCTGTTTTTTGGGAGCGACCGCCCCCGTTTCTTTTTACGTTTGTATTATAGCACGGCGACGGGCGTTTGAAAACGGACAATTCTTCGCGAATGCCCAAAAATCAGACACTTGGATAAAACTGTCTGAAAATCAGACATTTCGCTTTGATTGCCCAAAAATCAGACAGTTTTTCGCCTTTGTCCGAAAATCAGACAGTTTTGAAAGTTTGTCCATTGCAAAAGCGCGGAATTTCTGTTATAATAAAAAGGAAGAAAAAACAAGGCGTTTTGCGCCGAAAGGAGTTGAGCCTTTGGAAAAAAAGAAAAAGGTGGACGGAACCGTCAGAAAAGAAACGATATACATCGCCGCGGCCGTCCTGATTTTGAGTATGCTCATGCAGGCTGTTTTCCTAATTATAAAGCGGTGGGATTACACGGTTCTGCTCGGAAACCTGCTCGGAGGCGGCGTTGCGGTGCTGAATTTCTTCCTTATGGGATTGACCGTTCAGAAAGCGACGTCGGAGGACGAGAAACGGGCAAAAACCGTTATGCACACTTCACAGGTCGCCAGAACGTTCTCCATGTTCGGCGTTGCGGTGCTCGGAGCGCTGCTTGATTGCTTCAATATTGCTGCGGTACTCATTCCGCTGTTCTTCCCGAGCATTTCCGTTCTGCTTCGTCCTCTCTTCTCTAAAAGAAAGGCGGCGGAAAAATGAATGAAGTCGCTTTGAAAAACACGGCGGCGGAAAAAAAGAAACGTGAACTCGGAGCTGCGGATATCGTGTTCCTTGTTCTGTGCGTTCTTCCGATAATCGCGATGATAGTGCTTAAAGTGCTGTTCACACCGCAGACGGATGGCGTAAACATTGCGGGAGCTCTGATATATTTTACCGTGCCCATGCCGTTCGGCACAAAACTTCCGATAACGGAATCGCAGGTCAACTCATGGCTTGTTATTCTGTCGATATTCTGGCTGTGTAAATTTCTGACGCACGGTATGACAGTTCGCGGAAAAGGCGTCCGACAGATATTTGCCGAGTTCATCGTTGAGAAAACGGAAAAAATGGTTCACGCCGATATGGACGCGTATTTCAACGGTTTTGCGCCGTTTATCGCCGCGATAATGGCGCTGTCTGCGTTTTCGAGTTTGCTTTCGCTGTTCGGACTTTACGCTCCGACTTCGGATCTGAACGTCGTTGCGGGTTGGGCGGTTCTCGTCTTTTGTATGATAACCTATTATAAATGCAAGTGCGGACCTCTGCAATATTTGAAGAGTTTTGCGCAGCCCGCGCCGCTGCTGACGCCGCTGAACATCATCAGCGAGTTTGCAACGCCCGTTTCGATGGCATTCCGTCATTACGGCAACGTGCTTTCGGGTTCCGTCATATCGGTGCTTGTCGCCGCAGGGCTTTCGGGACTGTCAAAACTCGTGCTCGGTTGGCTGCCCGGTGCGCTCGGAGAAATTCCGTTCTTGCAGATAGGTATTCCCGCTGTCCTGTCCGTTTATTTTGACGTATTCAGCGGTCTTTTGCAGGCGTTCATATTTGCCATGCTGACAATGCTCTATATCTCCGGAGGATTCCCTGCGGAACTCTATTACAAACGAAAAGAAAAACACAAAAAACAATCTGTAAACAATTAACGGAGGAATTAAAAAATGTTGGAACTTGCCATTGGTATCATTCTCGGTTGCTGTGCGCTCGGTGCGGGCGTTGCAATGATTGCGGGTATCGGCCCCGGTATCGGCGAAGGTAATGCGGTTGCAAAAGCCTGCGAAGCCATAGGACGTCAGCCCGAATGCAAAGGCGACGTGACCAGCACCATGCTTATGGGCTGCGCCATTGCGGAAACCACGGGTCTTTATGCCCTTGTTATCGCAATTCTTCTTATATTTGTCGCACCCGGCAGACTTGTTGAAATTCTTACAACGACGCTCGGCTAAAAGGGGAGAATATTATGCAAAGTCTTGATGTCATATCCGTCAATATCTGGCAGATACTGATTTCGCTGTGCAACCTCGTAATACTGTTTCTTATCCTTAAAAAGTTTCTTTTCAAACCCGTTCAAAAGGTCACGCAGACCCGCCGCGCGGAACTCGACGATATTTATTCCGAGGCAAAGGCGGCGCAGAGCCGTGCAGATATGAACGAAAAAGAATGGTCCGAAAAACTTGCCGCAGTCAAAGCGGAAAGCGACACGATAATCAAAAACGCGAACGAGCGTGCCGCCCGTCGCGGAGAGGAAATAGTTTCCGATGCGAGGGAAAAAGCCGACGGCATTGTGCGGGAAGCGCAGACGCAGGCGGATCTTGAACATAAGAAGGCGCAGGCGCAAATAAAGAAAGAAATAGCGGACGTTTCATCTGCGATTTCCGAAAAAGTTCTCGGCAGAGAGATAAGCGAAGCCGATCACCGTGACTTGATAGAACGCGCCATCGCCGAAATGGGTGAAAACAATGACTGAACTCGGAAAAGAATATGCGTCGGCGCTTTTTGAACTTGCCCGTGAAAATTCGTGCGAAAAAGAATTTTCCGACGCCCTCGGTCTTATCGAACGTCAGTTTGAGGCTCAGCCGCAGTATGCGGAACTGCTTTCGTCTCCCGATATTTCGATAGGCGAGAGAAGAAAACTGCTTGAAGCCGCTTTCTGCGGAAAAGTTCCCGAATATGTGATGTCTTTTACTGAACTGCTCTGCGAAAACGGACGCATAAAACTGTTCGGAGAGTGCGTTTCCGAATACGAAAAAATGTATCGTGCCGTCAGCCTTGTTTCAACGGCAAAGGTCACAAGCGCCGTTGAACTTACGGCGGAAGAAAAACAAAAACTTACCGAAAAACTCGAAAAACTCTGCGGTCACGGCGTTGTTGCGGAGTATGAAACGGATAAAAACGTCATCGGAGGTCTTGTTGTCCGCATGGACGATATTCTGATAGACGGCAGCGTCGAAACAAAACTCAAACAGATAAAGGAAGTGATTGAAAAATGAGTTCGAACACCGAAGAAATAAGCAGCATAATAAAAGAACAAATAAAAGCATATCGCTCCCGAACCGAGATGACCGAAACAGGAACCGTTATCCGCGTCGGAGACGGCATTGCCCGCGTTTACGGCATACGAAACTGCATGGCAAACGAACTGCTCGAATTTGAGGACGGAAGCGTCGGTATGGCGCAGAACCTCGAGGACGAGACCGTGTCCGTTGCCGTGCTTGCAAACGAAAACGATATTCGCGAAGGCTCGCAGGTCAAAAGAACAGGCAGAGTTCTTTCCGTTCCCGTCGGCGAAGGAATGCTCGGCAGAGTTGTAAACGCGCTCGGCGAACCCATTGACGGAAAAGGTCCCATACAAACATCGGAAACACGTCCAATTGAGGCGGAAGCGCCCGGAATAATCGAAAGAAAAAGCGTTTCCGTGCCCCTGCAAACAGGTATCAAGGCGATCGACTGCATGATCCCGATAGGCAGAGGTCAGCGTGAACTTATCATAGGCGACCGTCAGACCGGAAAAACGGAGATAGCGATAGATACCATTATAAATCAGAAAAACAGCGACGTGCTTTGCATTTACGTCGCAATAGGGCAGAAGAGCACTTCCGTTGTTCAACTTGTAAACGAACTGACCCGTGCGGGGGCGATGGAGTATACCATCGTTGTTTCCGCCTCCGCTTCCGAGAGCGCGCCGCTTCAATACATTGCACCCTATGCGGGCTGTGCCATGGCTGAATATTTCAGACAGCAGGGCAAAGATGTTCTTGTTGTTTATGACGACCTGTCAAAACACGCCGTTGCATACCGTGCGCTTTCTTTGCTTATCAGACGTCCTCCGGGACGTGAAGCATACCCCGGCGATGTGTTCTATCTGCATTCCCGTCTTCTTGAAAGAGCGGCTTGCGTCGCTCCCGAATACGGCGGCGGTTCGATAACCGCACTTCCCATAATCGAAACACAGGCGGGCGATGTTTCCGCATATATACCCACAAACGTTATTTCCATAACGGACGGTCAGATCTTCCTGGAAACGGAACTCTTCCATTCGGGAATAATGCCCGCCATAAACCCCGGTATCTCGGTCAGCCGTGTCGGCGGTTCGGCACAGTTGAAAGCCGTCAAAAAGGTTTCGGGTGCGCTGAAACTTCTGTATTCGCAGTATCGTGAACTTCGTTCTTTCGCCCAATTCGGCAGCGACCTTGACGCAGATACAAAATCCCGTCTTGCACTCGGCGAACGCATTGTTGAGGTTCTGAAACAAAAACGCAATTCTCCCGTTTCCCCGGGCTGTCAGGTCTGCATAGTATATGCCGTGACGAACGGATACCTGAATAATGTTCCCGTTGAAAAAGTCGGCGAATACGAACAGCGGCTTTACGAAAAAATGCGTTCCGAACATTCCGAATTGCTTGCGCGTTTCGAGGCGGGGTATTTTGATGAATCCGACGTTGAGGAACTGAAAAAGGCACTTTCGGAAATGGAGTGATGTTATGGCTACCGATATGAGAAGCCTGCGCACGCGAATCAAGAGTATCGACTCGACCATGCACCTGACAAAGGCGATGGGGCTTGTCGCTTCCTCAAAGTTGCGCCGTGCGACCGAAAACGCTCAAAAAAGTGAAGAATACGCCTCGGCTCTTGCCGCTGTGACAGAGGAACTTCTTTCGTGCCCCGAATGTTCGAAAAGCCCGTATCTGCGAGTTTCGGAAACGGACAGAACGAGACTTATCGTAATAGCGGGCGACAGGGGACTTGCGGGCGGATACAACGCAAATATTTTCCGTCTTGTCCGCAATTATCCCGACGCCGAAATAATTCCTGTCGGAAAACGCGCCTGCGACCGATACGAGAAAGACAAACTCTTTGCCGAAACGTTTACGGCGGCGGACGCACACGCGCTTGCAAAAAAACTGTGCGCGGATTTTGTAAACGGCGATTACGATATTTTGGGCATTGTCGGCACACATTACGTTTCGGTTCTCAAACAGGAACCGTACGTCAACTTTGTATTCCCGCTTACAAAGAGCAAAAACAAAAAAAATCCGTCCGCGATATTCGAACCGGATGAAAGTACGATACTTGAAACGGCTATCCCCGAATATGTTGCGGGACTTATAACCTCGGCAGTTCGAGAGGGCTTTCTTTGCGAACTTGCTTCCCGCCGTATGGCGATGGACAATGCGGACAAGAACGCCGAAGCGATGATAGAAGACCTGCGCTTGAAGTATAATCGCGCAAGACAGGGCGCCATCACGCAGGAAATAACCGAGATAGTCGCGGGCAGCGACGCTTGAAAGGAGAGATAAAAGTGGCACAGACACATACGGGAAAGGTTTGCCGGGTCATGGGACCTGTCGTTGACGTCCGCTTTGACGACGGAAAACTTCCCGCAATATATAATGCGCTGACCGTTCCGATAGGCGAAAGAACGCTGACAGTCGAAGTGGCGCAGCACATCGGCGACAATACCGCAAGATGTATCGCCATGTCCGCAACGGACGGTTTGCAGCGAGATGCCGTTGTTACCGATACGGGAAGTCCGATAAGCGTTCCCGTCGGCAGAGAAACGCTCGGCAGAATATTCAACGTCCTCGGCGACGTTGTGGATAACGGTGAAGAACCGAAAAATGCGGAAAGACGCAGTATACACCGTCCCGCGCCCGAATATGACGAACTTTCGACTTCTACGGAAATACTTGAAACGGGTATAAAGGTCATCGACCTTATCTGCCCGTTCGCAAAAGGCGGTAAGATAGGTCTATTCGGCGGCGCGGGCGTCGGAAAAACCGTTCTTATAATGGAACTTATAAACAACGTTGCAAAAGAACACGGCGGTCTTTCCGTTTTCACGGGTGTGGGAGAGCGTACCCGCGAGGGCAACGACCTTTACAACGAAATGAAAGAGTCGGGCGTTCTTTCAAAGACGGCGCTTGTTTACGGACAGATGAACGAGCCGCCGGGAGCGAGAATGAGAGTTGCGCTTTCGGGACTTACCATGGCTGAATCGTTCAGAGACGACGAGGGACAGGACGTTCTTCTTTTCATAGACAACATATTCCGTTTCACGCAAGCGGGCAGCGAGGTTTCCGCATTGCTCGGACGTATGCCGTCCGCAGTCGGATATCAACCCACGCTTGCAACGGAAATGGGTGCATTGCAGGAGCGTATAACCTCCACAAAACGCGGTTCCATAACATCTGTTCAGGCGGTATATGTTCCCGCAGACGACTTAACGGACCCTGCCCCCGCAACAACATTCGCACACCTTGACGCAACGACGGTTCTTTCAAGAAATATTGCATCGCAGGGTATCTATCCCGCGGTTGACCCGCTTGAATCGACAAGCCGTATTTTGTCTGCCGATATAGTCGGCAAGGAGCATTACGAAGTCGCCCGTGAAGTTCAGCGCGTGCTTCAACGTTATAACGAACTTATGGACATCATTGCCATTATGGGCATGGACGAACTTTCCGACGAGGATAAACTGCTTGTCAGCCGTGCGAGAAAGATTCAGAGATTCCTTTCCCAGCCTCTTCATGTTTCGGCAAAATTCAACGGTTTCCCCGGAATTTATGTTCCCCTCAGCGAAACCATTCGCGGATTCAAAGAAATTCTCGAAGGCAAACACGATGACCTGCCCGAATCCGCATTCCTGTTCGTCGGAACGATAGACGAAGCGGTCGAGAAAGCCAAGAGGGCGGAGAAATGAAGCCGTTTCGACTGAAAATATCGTCGCCCGACGGAGATATTTTTGACGGCGATATTCAAATGCTTGTTCTCCGCGGCGCAGAGGGTGATCTTGCCGTAATGGCTGGACACGCGCCCTTTATAACTTCCGTAAAAGCGGGGGAGTGCCGTATCACACTTGCAGACGGCAGCGAAAAGAAAGCGACGACAGACGGCGGTCTGCTGTCCGTTCAGAACGGCTGCGCAACGCTTCTTTCGTCAAGTTTTGCGTGGTAACATCTCCGTAAAATGTAAAAAGTGCCCCAATCAGGGGCACTTTCCGTAGTTATATATTTCAGTCTTTTGTATGTTTGCTTCGTTCGATAACTTCGGACGACAGTCCTCGACAGATTTCCGTTATGTGATGGAGTTCGTCCACGGCTTCGTCTTTCATTCCGTTTGATATCCAGTCGAACAGAAGCCCGTAAAGTTCGCATTTGAAAAACCGAATGGCTATCTTGCGGTCGGTCTCTCCGACCGTTCCCTTTTCAAATGCCGTGTCGAGATACGTTGTTACAAGATATTCGCACAACTGCATACAGTATTGTTCAAAGATATTGCGGTTGACCGAATTGTATATGTGCGACATCGCTTTTTTATTCTTTATCAACTGCTTAAAAACAATGTCAACACATTCGTCAAGCGAATTTATCGTGGGATATTTTTCAATCAAAAGGTCAATACTTTCCTTGATTATCTCTTCGATAAGCGTCGGCAGGTCCTGATAATAGTAATAGAACGTGTTTCTGTTTATGCCGCAGGCTTCAACCACGGTGCGGACGCTGATTTTGCTTAACGGCTGCTCGTTCAGCAATTCCAAGAATGAAGTCTTTATCGCCTTTTTTGTCAGATTCTGCATTTCTTTCTCCTCGATGTCACTTTTTGCGGATATTTGACAAGTATAATTATATCACAGAAAAATAAAAAAAGCAAGCCCCGAACGGGTATGATTCGCTCCGTTCGGACAGAATGAGGTGTGTTATGTGTACCGCAATAAATTTTAAGACGGAAGACCATTATTTCGGCAGAAATCTCGATTATGAACACGGCTACGGCGAAAGCATTGCCGTAGTTCCGCGAAATTTTCCGATAGGGAATTTATCACGGCATTATGCTCTTATAGGCACGGCACACGTTCTGAACGGGTATCCGCTTTTTTACGATGCGGCAAACGAAAAGGGACTTTGCGCGGCGGGATTGAATTTTGTCGGAAACGCATTTTACGGCAAACCTACGGACGGAAAAAACAACGTCGCTCAATATGAATTTATTCCGATGCTGCTCGGAAAATGCGCCGATGTCGCCGAAGCAAGGGCTTTTCTTGAAAACGTGAATATAACCGATACTCCGTTTTGTGAGGGGCTGCCGTCCGCTCAACTTCACTGGCTCGTTGCGGATAAAAATGAGTGCATAGTTGTCGAGTCTGTGCGGGACGGGCTGCACGTTTATGACAATCATTGCGGCGTGCTGACAAACAATCCGCCGTTTCCCACGCAGTTGTTTTCGCTCAACAATTATATGAATCTTTCTCCGAAATCGCCGAATAACAACTTTGCGCCCGAACTTGATTTGAAAGCATACAGCAGGGGAATGGGTGCGCAGGGACTTCCCGGAGACCTTTCGTCGCAGTCCCGCTTTGTCCGCGCCGCGTTTGTTCTTGCAAATTCAAAGTCGGGCAAAGGAGAAGCCGAAAGCGTTCGGCAGTTCTTTCACATTCTCGGTTCGGTGGAACAACAGCGCGGCTGCTGCGAAGTTGCGGACGGCGAATACGAAATAACCATATATTCCTGTTGCTTCAATGCCGACAAGGGTATTTATTATTACACGACTTACGAAAACGGCGCGATAACCGCAGTTGATATGCACGCCGAAGACCTTGACGGAAAAACAGTCATCTCTTATCTGATGAGAAACGAAACACTTATAACGTTTGAAAACAAGTAAACTCGAAACTTTGTGCATTTTGTTCGTATATTCAGAAAAATACCCCGCCGCGAAAGCGGCGGGGTAAATGTATGTTTTGCCTTTATCAGTCTACATCAACGGTTCCGTCTTTATGAATGGTTATTTTCATACCGTCCTTGACATAGTTCAGAAACTCTTCGCCGAGGCTGTCGATAACGGGCAGCGGTGTGCCTTCAAGCCACACGTCCGACAGGATTGCGCCTGCCGCGGCAAGCGAGTCTATCGGCTCTGAGAAAAGCATACAGGCGGGCTGGCGTCCCATGGCGCATGCGCAGTAAAGCACGAGACCTCCCGTAGTCGAACCTATCGTCATCGGCAGACAGAGCGCTTTGCCGAGCATCTTTTTGCCGTAAAGATCGGGGTTGTTCTGATCGCCGCAGGTTGCGGTTTTATCTCCGAATTGGAGCGCTTTTTGAAACGATGCAAGAGTGTTGAGACCGCCGTGCGAAACAAGTGCTTCCGCTGTCAGTTCGCCCTCCGCGACAACTCTTCCCTTAAAAGTTTTCATTATCGGTTGCCCCCTTTCGTGATTTCCGCAAGTATCTCATCGTCCGTATAATATCTTGCGCTCGTATAAGTTCTGAGTTTGTTGCTCGAAGTTATAACGGGCATTTTTGTGCTGAGAGGGTTGTTCATATACATCAGCGGGCAGATGTAACTTGTTATAACGCCCGTTTTTCTGAGCCTTTCCGCATACGGAGTTTTTTCAAACTCTTTAAGCACTGCGGGCGCTGCGGTGAACACCGTCGGGATGACTACTTTTGTGTTTCCTGCTTCTTTGAGCGCTGTTTCCACTTTGTCCGTCCATGTCATAAGTTGGTTCAGGCTCATGTGCGGGCAACCCATGAAGCAGAGTTTCGGTTTTGCGTCTTTGTTTTTCCAGATTATCGGATAACTGTCATAAACTCTTTGAAGTTCCGCATCGTCGATAACATAAACTTTTGCGTCCTCTTTGATGAGTTTTTCACCGAGTTCGACCGCTTCGGGTGTGATATTTTCGATATGGTAAAGTCCGACCGCTCCGTTAGATGCAGTTGCCGCACCGAAGTCTTTAAGATATGTTTTTGCGTCTTCGTCAAGCGTTCCGAGCCATTTGTCAAGACCTCTGACAAACGGAACTTCTTCCATAACTTTCATTCCGATTGCCGAGCCGAGCAACTGCGCTTCGGGCTTTTTCGTCGTTTTTATCTCGACTACCCAACTTGCTTTTCTGCCTTCGTCTTTAAGAAAACCGAAAGAGGGAACATAGCCTACAACGGAACCCATAAGGTCGATTATACCGGAGTTTCTGTTGCAGCGTGCACCGAGTACGGAGTTGGCGTAAACGACCGCCGAGGATTCCGACCACGAAAGAACGTCGCCTTTTTTCGGAGTGTTTCCCACTTCGTCCATATAGCATGTGCAGGTAAATGCGTCGGGTGCCATAAGTCCGAGTTTTTGAAGTTGTCCTTCATAAAAATCCTGTTTCGTATACATGAATTTATTGAATACGAAGTTTTGCAGGAAGTTCGACGGAACGTTTTTGTCAAGCGGTCTGGGGTCTGCGGAAAATTTCTGCTGCGAAACCGCGCCCGCTTCTATAAGTTTATCCATAAGCGCATAAACGGGTGCAAGTGCTTTCAGCCCGAAAGAAGTAACAAGGTGATTGTATTTGCTTGTAACGGGCACCATTTCGTCCGCTCCGAACAGTTCGCCGTAACGGACAAGCGTTTCCATGACCTTTGCCATGGTCTCGCCCTTGCTTCCGTCAAGTATGGCTTTCTGTTCCTCGGACAGTTTCATTTTATATTCCATAAATATCCTATCCGCCTTTCTTATATCTTCATCGCAGTTTCGTATGCGTTCCAAATAACGGTGCGCAGGTTGCCCACTTTGTCGCAGTCGCCCACCAGGTATCTCTTTCCGCCTTTTTCCGCAACGGGGGCGGGAATGTAGCCCGCGCAGCTGATAACGGAATCACATTTTATCTCAATGTCTTTTCCGTCCTTGCCCGTGCATACGATAGCGCCGTCTTTGACTTCTTTGAGCGTTGTTTCAAGGTAAACGGGAACTTTGTGCAGTTCAAACCATTCTCGCAGATACGATGAGTTCGCAAGACATACGCCCTTTTGCGAAACAAGGTCGTCTTTCATTTCCACTATAACGGGGTTTTTGCCTTGAAGTGCGAGTTCGTAAGCGATTTCCGAACCGGTAAGACCGCCGCCGATTACCGCGACTGTCTGTCCCACTTCTTTGTTTCCTCTCAAATATTCGCAGGCTTCGACCATTTTTTCATATCCGGGAACTCTCTTCAACAATCTCGGTGTCGCACCTGTTGCGATAATAACCGGATCGTTTCCGAAAACCGAAACGTCTTTTACTTCGTCGTTCAGGCGGACTTCAATGCCGAGTTTGTCCATCTTTCTGATATACCATGCAAGCAGATCGCGGAGTTTGCCTTTATAGGATTCCGCACTTGCCGCGATGAACGCACCGCCGAGTTCGCCGCTCTTTTCGTGAATTATCGGGTTATGTCCGCGCAATTTCAGCACTCGTGCCGCTTCCATGCCGCCGATACCGCCGCCGATAATATGAACGGTTTTGGGCGAAGTCGTTTTCTTTATGTAATGCTTGTTCCATTGCATCGTTTCCGCATTGACGGCACAACGCGCAAGGTGCAGACTGTCAGAAAGGTCCTGATCGTTCGGCACGCCCTTGTAATGGCACATATTGAAGCAGCCGTTATGACAGAGTATGCAGGGACGTATATCGTCCTGCTCGTCGTTCATAAGTTTTGTTATCCAGCGCTGATCCGCCAAGAACTGACGTGCAAAGCCCGCGCCGTCAAGTTCTCCATTTGCAACGGCGTCAGCCGCCGTTTCGGGGTCAAGTCTGCCCGCGCAGATAACGGGGATATCTACAAATTTTTTGATATGTTCTACGTCTTGCAGGTTGCAGTTTTCGGGCATATATATCGGCGGGTGCGCCCAATACCATGCGTCGTAAGTGCCGTTGTCGCAATTCAGGCAGTCATAACCTGCGTCCTGCAAATATTTTGCCGCTTTTTCGGATTCCGCCATATCTCTGCCGACTTCGGTATATTCTTCTCCCGGCAGCGCGCCTTGGCGGAATCCCTTTGTTTTTGAAATAACGCTGTAACGCAGGGAAACGGGGAAGTCCTTGCCGCACGCCGCTTTTATTGCGTCAACGATTTCGACGGCAAAGCGGTATCTGTTTTCAAACGAACCGCCGTAGGAGTCCGTTCTCTTGTTGACGTAACCGAGCGTGAACTGGTCAAGCAGGTACCCCTCGTGAACGGCGTGAACTTCAACGCCGTCAACGCCCGCTTCTTTGAGCAGTCTTGCGCTTTCCGCAAACGCTTCCACAAACTCGTGTATCTCTTCCACGGTCATCGCTCTCGACGGCACTTTGTCCGACCAACGGTTCGGGGACGGGCTTGCCGTCGCGGTTATTTTGTCGAGGTTCATAAACGGCTTGCTGACAACTCTCAAAAACTTGTTTGTATAAAGTTTTTCCATCATTTCGCTTATTGTGAACGAACGTCCGAATCCCGCCGTCAACTGCACGAAAAGTTTTGCGCCCGTCTTATGAAATTCGGGCATCCACTTTTTCAGATCCTCAAACATTTTCTTGTTCTTGTGCAGCCATTGCCCGAACATCGGGTTGTAAACGGGCTGACATCCCGGCATAACAAGTCCCGCATTGTTTTTTGCAACTTCCATGATGAAGCGCGCGCCGTCTTTGTCGAAATGGTTCTTCTCCATCCAGCCGAAGAGGTCTGTTCCGCCCATGCTTGTCAGCACAAAGCGGTTTTTTATCTCACAGTTACCTATCTTCCACGGCGTGAATAATGGGTCGAGTCTTTTGTCCATATCTTTTCCTCCGTTATCCAGCTTTCCGCAGATATTTCCGCGGAAAACTTCTTTCAGCCGTAACCTACGCCTTTCGGCACGAGTTACGCTTTTATTTATAATTATAACATAAAAAATTCTGAATTACAAGGTTTGAAGAGCGTTATATCCAAAAAATATATATAAATTTATATATGTTTTTTTATGCAAAAAGAAAGTCCCCGAAAAATCGGGGACAATGTGTCCGTTTTAAATTTACAGCGCAAAATCAAGGTTTTCCGCTTCTTTTTCCAACTCTTTTGCTTCGTTGACAAAGCCCTCTTCACGGCTTTCGGGCAAAAGGTTCGTCATGCTTTTAAGGCTGATGCCGAGAGTAGACATATTGTGAAGCATTGCGGAAGTCGTGGGCTGAATAAAGCCCGCAACACCGAGAACTATAAGCATAAAGTTGAATCCGACAATGAAGCGGTAGTTTCTGTCTATCCGCTTTGTCAGCGCTGACGCAAGTTCACGGAGTTTGACAATTTCGAAAAGGTCTTCCGAGGATATTGTTATATCCGCTATCTCCTTTGCTATTGCCGCGCCCGTGTTTATCGCTATGCCGACATCGGCTTCCGAAAGTGCAGGGGTGTCGTTTACTCCGTCGCCTATCATGATAACGGTTCGTCCCGCCGTCTTTTCTTCTCTGATGAACTTTGCCTTGTCTTCGGGCAGAACCTCCGCATGATATTCGTCAACGCCGACTTCTCTTGCCACCGCCGCCGCGGTCTTTTCATTGTCTCCCGTCATCATAACAACGTTTTTGACGCCGAGAGCATGAAGCGCTTTTATAGCGTCTTTCGCTTCTTTGCGGAGCGGGTCGGAAATACATATAACCGCTGTCAGAACGCCCGAAACGGCAAGATAAAGGTGTGAGTATTCGTCCGAAATGTCCGCAAATTTTTGTTCGTCGCCGTCGGGTATACGGCAGTTTTCGTCTTCAAAAACAAAATGGTAACTTCCGATAACGACCTTTCTGTTTTCGACGGTGCTCGATATTCCGTGCGCAACGACGTATTCCACTTTTGAGTGATACTCTTCGTGGTTAAGACCTCTTGCTTTTGCTTCTTCTACAACGGCATTTGCAAGCGAGTGCGGATAGTGTTCTTCAAGGCACGCCGCAAGACGCAGCATATCGTTTTCCGCACGGTTGCCGAACGTCACTATTTTTGCCACTTTCGGTTGTGCATAGGTCAGAGTTCCCGTCTTGTCAAAAACTATCGTGTCCGCTTTTGCAGCCGCTTCAAGAAATTTTCCGCCTTTGACGGAAATGTTGTATTGGTTGCATTCGCGCATCGCGGAAAGCACGGCAATGGGCATGGAAAGTTTCAGCGCGCAGGAGAAATCAACCATGAGCACCGCAAGAGTTTTTGTGACGTTGCGGGTCAGCAGATACGTCAGAACAGTTCCTCCGAGCGTGTAGGGAACAAGTCTGTCCGCAAGTCTCGACGCTTTGTCTTCCGCGGTCGATTTGAGTTTTTCGGATTCCTCTATCATCTTTACGATACGGTCATACCGTCCGCCGCCCGAGACTTTTTCGACTTCTATAACGCATTCGCCCTCTTCAACGACCGTTCCCGCATAAGCGTAGCTGCCGCAGACTTTGCGCACGGGGAGAGCCTCTCCCGTCATTGAAGCCTGATTTACAGCCGCTTCGCCCTCGACAACTTTTCCGTCAAGCGGAATCATGTTGCCCGTGCGGACGATTATTCTGTCGCCCTCTTTCACGTCGCTTACGGAAACGAGCGTTTCTTCTCCGTTTTTGAGCCATACTTTGTCAACATTCAAAGACATTGCTCCCGCAAGGTCGGAAACGGATTTTTTATGCGTCCAATCTTCAAGAAGTTCGCCGAGTCCGAGCATGAACATAACCGAACTTGCCGTTGAAAAGTCGCCTCTGACAAGCGAGACAGTAACAGCCGTTGCGTCAAGCACCGAAACGGAAAGTTTGCCGTTCAAAAGCGATTTCAGTCCCGCCGATATGTAGCGGACGGAACGGATTATCGCCATTCCCGCTCTTATCGGCGCGGGTAAAAACGATTTCGACGCAAAGCGCAGCAGCACTTTCATTACAAGTTTGTCTTCAAATTCTCTGTTCAGCACCCTTGAAGTGTGGTCGGGAACCAACCCCTCATTTTCTGCGGATTCAAACGAAAACTCGGCAAGCGCTTCGATTATTCTTTTGTTGCTTCCGCGGTAAAAGATAACCGTATCTGCGGTTCTGTCATAAACTTTTACGTCCGTTATTCCGTCGATGTTCCGAATGTAGTATTCGAGAACGTCGGCTTGTCTTAACGTCATGCCGTTCACACACAGATGGATGCGGAGACGCCCCGCCGAAGTGTGTAATATTTTACATCTCATTTTTTTGTGCCTCAAAATAAAAGAAAGAGCCGCTTTCGGACGGCTCTTTCGATGTTTTTTACTGTTCGGATACCGGTTCTTCGCAAGAGCAGTCTTCTATCACGGTTTCTTTTTCCGCCGCACGCTTTTCGTTGAGCGCTTTTGCGTCTGCGAGAATGTCTCCCGCATTTTCCTTGATAACGGTTGCTCTCTTCATAACATCGTCTTTTGCACGAAGAGCCGCCGCAGTTGCGTGAGTGTAAGCCTTTTTGGCTTCTTTGCTGCCGAGGATCTTTATGCCCGCCGTGCCGAAAAGAAAGCCGCCTGCGAACAGTCCGATCTTACCCCAATTGCATTTCATGGCAAATACCTCCAAAAATAGTTGTTTTATATTTAATAGAATAATATCACAAAATCTGACATTTTTCTACCCCGAAAAGACAGTTGCGAAATCATTGCAAATACTTCAAACTCCCGAAAAAAAACTGACGTGATTACATGTTTTTCGCTTGTAGTACCCGCAATACTTTTACGTTTTTTCGGAAAACAAAGGCTTTGTATCTGAAAAATCTCGAAAATTTTTCAGTTGAGGCTCCAATCGGACATTTTTACTTAAAAACGAATTGAACGAGCAGCATATAGCATACTGTTCCTCCCGCTATGGAAAGCAGCATTTGCCTTTTCCACAGATGAAGAGCGACAACGGCGGCTATTGCAATGAGTTCGGGTAACCCGTGGCTTCCCGAGAATATGCTCACATCTTTGAGACAGTAAACGACAAGCAAACCGAAAATCGCTGACGGAAGTACCGTTCCGAGATATGAAATATATTTCGGAGTCGGCTTTCCCGCGGGGAAAAAAACGAATGGAATATAACGTGTCAGCATCGTAGCAAAAACAACAACCGCCACCGTTATTATCTGTTGCGTTACTGTCATTTTACTTCACCGCCTTTCTTTTCAAAAGGCTTGCGCAGAATCGTCAGCGCCGCAAGTATCGCAAACATTGCGGGCAGCATAAAATTTGAAGAACCGAATACTGCAAGGCTCAATACCGAAAGCCCGAGCCCGATAAGAGCGGGAAAGTGGTTTTTGTCTTTGAGCCATTGTTCGAGAAAAATGACAACGAACATTGCCGTCATAACAAATTCAAGCCCTTTTGTGTCGAACGTTATGAACGAACCGAAAATACCGCCGAGCGTCGCACCCGCAACCCAATATATCTGATTAAGAAGCGTTACGAAAAACATAAACCAACCTCGGTCAACGTCTTTCGGTACGTCTGCGGTGTAATTGACCGAAAAAGTTTCGTCGCACATTCCGAAAATAAGATAAATCTTTTTAAGTCCCGTGCCTTTGAATTTGTCAAGCATGGATATGCCGTAAAATATATGCCGCGCGTTCAGCATAAGAGCCATGACGAACGCCTGAACGGGGTCGAATGAGCCGAGCAGCAGATTGACCGTTACGAACTCTACCGAACCCGCAAAAATGGTCATGCTCATCAGCATGGGGTAAACAAAGTTAAAGCCGGAAACATTCATGTAAATCCCATACGTCATTCCGAGAAACAGGAACCCCGCAAGAATCGGAACCGTGTGGGGGAACGCCGCTTTTAAGGATTTTATATACTTGTTTTGTGTTTTTGTTTCCGTATTTGTTTTCATTGCCGCTTTTTTGTTAAATTTTACAGGACTGTAAAAAACTTACTTTTACAGCCCCGCAAAAAATTTTTTCCTTGTTAAATTTTTTAATAGTAGATTGAACCCTCATAGACGAGTTTTGTGTCGCCCGTAAGGATTATTCCGCTTTCGCCGTAGTTTACGGTCAGGTCACCGCCGCGAACCTTGACGGTTATGTCTTCGCCTTTCTTGCAATATCCGCTTTCGACCGCCGCAACAACAGCCGCACAAGCGCCCGTGCCGCAAGCGAGGGTCTCGCCGCTTCCGCGCTCCCAAACGCGGATTTTGAGCATAGTCGGGTTGACAACTCTTACAAATTCCGTATTTACACGTTCGGGAAATATCGGTGCGTTTTCAAACTGCGGACCTACCGTTGCAAGATCTACCGCGTCAACGGAATCGCAGAACACTACGCAATGCGGGTTCCCGACGGAAACGCACGTTACGTTGTATTCGTTGCCCGCAACGGTTATCGGCGAATTTATAAGTTTGTCTTTGTCCGTTATCACGGGCACGGAAGCCGCCGTCAAATCCGCTTTCCCGATGTTTACATCAGCCAGCGTCACTTTGCCGTTTCGAGTGTAGAGTGTCAGGTTCTTTATACCGCTTGAAGTTTCTATCGTAATATCTGTTTTCGGCACTATGCCGTGGTCGTAGAGGTATTTGCCGACGGAGCGTATGCAGTTGCCTCCCATCGACCCCTCCGAGCCGTCACGGTTGAATACTCGCATTTTTGCATCCGCGACTTCCGATTTCTCTATCAGCGCAAGTCCGTCCGCACCAATGCCGAAATGGCGGTCGCATATACCTATGCTGATAGACTCGGGGCAGTCGATGTTGCCGTCTCTGCCGTCGATGATGATATAGTCGTCGCCTGTCGCCTGCATCTTGAAGAAATCTATCTTTTGTTTTTCTTCACGCAGTTTGTTGATGTCAACAAGTTCTGTGTTGCTTTCGTTGAACCCGCCCGCGATGATGTCCGCCGCCGCGTGCGCCGTGTCAAGAGAAGTGAAACAGGGTACGGAAAGCTGCAGACAGCGTCTGTTCAACGCGATATATTCATCCAGTGTGCCGTCAAGCAAAGCGCCCGTGTAAAGAACGTAACTTATTTTACCGTCATCAAGAAGCGGAACAAAGTCTTTGAATGTGACTTCCGTTACGTCAATGCCGAGAGAACGTACAGCCTCTGCCGTTTCGGGTGTCGCATAAATCGAGAATTTGAGGTCGTCGAGTTTTTTCGCAAGAGAAACAACTTCGAGCAAGTCGTGCGTGTCAACGCTTAAAAGCACTCCGACGCTTCCGTCCTTGTGAGGATATTTGAAGTTTCTGCCCGAGGCGGTCATTCCCTTGAAAAGAGCCTCGCTTAATGTCCTGCCTATGCCGAGAACTTCGCCCGTGGACTTCATCTCCGGTCCGAGTGACGCATTCGCATCTATAAGTTTTTCAAAAGAGAAAACAGGGAATTTGACCGCATAATACGGCGGGGTTCTGTAAAGTCCCGTGCCGTAACCCGCGTCGCGGAGTTTGCCGCCGAGCATTACGCTTGAAGCCACATCGACCATGGGAACGCCCGTGACCTTGCTTATGTAGGGAACGGTTCTCGACGCTCTCGGGTTTACTTCGATTACATAAAGTTCGCCGTGCCAGATAAGATACTGGATATTGACAAGCCCCTTTGTGCCGAGCGCCAGCGCAAGTTTTTCGGAGCAATCGACAATAGTCTGCGTCATCTTGTCGTTTATGCTGTAAGGAGGATACACCGCAATGGAGTCGCCGCTGTGGACTCCGGCACGTTCGATATGTTCCATTATTCCGGGAATGAGCACGTCTTCTCCGTCCGAGATAACATCGACTTCAAGTTCCACACCCATCATATATTTATCGACGAGAACCGGGTTGTCTATCTTTTGCGCGAGTATTCTGCGCATATAAAGGCGGACTTCCTTTTCATCGTGGACTATTCTCATATTCTGCCCGCCGATAACGTATGAGGGACGGAGCAGTACGGGATAGCCTATTCTTTCAGCTGCGGCAACGGCTTCTTCTTCCGTCGAAACACCGCAGCCCACGGGTCTGTGTATGTTGAATTTTTCAAGCAGAGCGTCAAAGCGTTCTCTGTCTTCCGCAACGTCTATGCCCTCTGCGGAAGTGCCGAGAATGGGTATACCCGCTTTGTCCAGCGCACCTGTCAGTTTTATGGCGGTCTGACCGCCGAACGCCACAACAACGCCGACGGGTTTTTCAATGCGTATGATGTTCATCACATCTTCTTCGCAGAGCGGCTCAAAATAAAGCCTGTCCGCCGTGTCATAGTCGGTCGAAACCGTTTCGGGGTTGTTGTTTATGATAACAACGTCATATCCCATTTGCTTCAACGACCAAACGCAATGGACGGATGAATAGTCAAACTCGATGCCCTGACCTATGCGTATCGGTCCAGAGCCGAGAACTATGACAACGGGCTTTCCGCTTCTGCCGAATTTGACAGCTTCGCACGAGCCGTCCGCAACGGAATAGAAATACGGCGTTTCCGCATCAAATTCCGCGGCGCAGGTGTCCACCATTTTATATGAAAGCGTGAAGCGCGGGCAGGGAAGAATGTCACAGCCCGAAAGTCTTTTAAGCGCCTTGTCGGGATAGCCGAATTTCTTTCCTTGCAGATATTTTTCGGAATCAAGTCCGTTTTCTATGCTCTTTTCATAGTCCGCAAGGTGTTTGAGTTTGTTCAGGAAAAACGTATCTACACGGGTAACGTCGTGGATATGTTCAAGTGTAACGCCCGCTTTTATCGCCTCGAATATTGTAAACAGTCTGCGGTCGTCGGGTGTTGCAAGCCTTGTTTCGAGGTCATTGTCCGATATCGGGCGCGCATTGAGTGTGTCAAGCGAGATCTCCGCACCGCGCACCGCTTTCATCAGCGCATTTTCAAAAGACGGCGCGATAGCCATAACTTCGCCTGTCGCTTTCATCTGCGTGCCGAGTTTTCGGGACGCACCCACAAATTTGTCGAACGGCCATTTCGGGAACTTTACCACAACGTAGTCAAGCGCGGGTTCAAAGCACGCACAGGTCTTGCCCGTTATATCGTTTTTGATTTCGTCGAGAGTGTAGCCGAGCGCGATTTTTGTCGTTATTTTCGCAATGGGGTAGCCCGTCGCTTTCGATGCAAGCGCCGACGATCGCGAAACTCTCGGATTGACCTCGATCACCGAATAATCAAAACTGTTCGGGTCAAGCGCGAACTGGCAGTTACAGCCGCCGACTATTCCGAGCGCGGAAATGATGTTCAGCGACGCCGAACGGAGCATCTGATATTCTTTGTCCGAAAGCGTCAGCGCGGGTGCGACAACGATGCTGTCGCCCGTGTGTATTCCGACCGGGTCGAAGTTTTCCATTGAGCAGACCGCTATGGCGTTGCCCGCCGCGTCTCTCATCGTTTCAAACTCTATCTCTTTCCAGCCGAATATGTATTTTTCCACGAGTATCTGCGTTATGGGGGAAGCATCAAGCCCCGTTTTTGCGGCTTTTTTCATCTGTTCCGCGTCATAAGCCACACCGCCGCCCGTTCCGCCGAGCGTGAATGCGGGACGGATGATCACGGGATAACCTATCTTTTCGGCGATTTCGAGAGCGTCTTCAACCGTTGTGGCAATATCGGAAGGAACCGTCGGTTCGCCTATCTGCGCCATTGTTTCCTTGAACAGTTTTCTGTCTTCGGCTTTGTCTATCGCTTCCGCATTCGTGCCGATAAGGCGTACGTTGTGAGCTTTCAGAAAACCGTCTTTTTCAAGTTCTGTCGCAAGCGTCAGTCCCGTCTGTCCGCCGAGCGAGGCAAGCAAACTGTCGGGCTTTTCTTTCTCGATAACGCGCTCAATGGTTCTTTTTGTCAGCGGTTCAAGATATATTTCATCGGCAAGAGCCTTGTCCGTCATTATCGTTGCGGGGTTTGAGTTGACGAGCACAACGTTTACGCCCGCATCTTTAAGCACGCGGCACGCCTGCGCTCCCGCATAGTCGAACTCAGCCGCCTGTCCGATAACTATCGGCCCCGAGCCGATAACGAGAACTTTTTTTATACTTGTGTCAAACGGCATTTCAGTTCCTGCCTTTCTGCATCAGTTCGCAAAATCTGTCAAAGAGAAATTCGGTGTCTTTCGGACCCGAACACGCTTCGGGGTGGAATTGGACGGAAAAAGCGTTGTATTCGGGATAGTCGATACCCTCACACGTTCCGTCGTTTGCGTTTACCCAGCGCACAACGCCGTTTTTGATGCTCTTTTCGTCAACCGCATATCCGTGATTCTGGCTTGTGATAAACGTTCTTGTTCCCAAAGCGTCCCTGACGGGCTGGTTAGCGCCTCTGTGTCCGTATTTGAGTTTGAAAGTCCTTGCTCCCTGCGAAAGAGCCATAAGCTGGTGACCGAGACATATTCCGAATATGGGAACGTTTCCGAACAGTTTGCCTATCTCTTTGATTATCTGCGTATTCTCCGCAGGGTCGCCGGGACCGTTGGAAAGCATAACTCCGTCGGGTTTTTCCGCAAGGATTTCTTCCGCGGTCGTATCGTAGGGAACGGACACGACTTCACACCCGCGTTTGCAAAGACAGCGTTCGATGTTTGCCTTTGCTCCGAAATCCATAAGCACAACTCTGAATTTTCTGTCTCCGTCGGGCGTAAAAATTGTTTTTTTCGATGTGCTGACGCTCTTTACGGCGTCCTTGACAGAGTATCTTTTCAAACTCTCAAAAACAGCAGTAGAAGCGGCGGCACCTTTCGGAATGTCGTCGCTTATCGTTGCGTTCATAACTCCGTATTCACGGATAATGCGTGTCAGCCGTCTTGTGTCAACGCCGCTTATGCCCGGAATACCGTTGTTTTTAAGAAATGTATCGAGGGTATATTCCGCTCGGAAATTTGACGGTTCGTCGCATTTTTCATGTACGACGTATCCCTTGACAAAGCATTTGCCCTCGAAATCGGGACTGATTATGCCGTAATTTCCTATCAGCGGAAATGTCTGTGTAACAATCTGCCCGTAATAACTCGGGTCGGTCAATGTTTCGATGTAACCGCACATACCGGTCGTGAAAACTATTTCTCCGACCTGCGTCACGTCCGCGCCGAACGCTTCGCCCTCAAAAACGCTTCCGTCCTGCAAAATAAGATATCTTTTTTTCATACTCATACTTCCGTAAGTGTTGCCGCCATAACGGCTTTTATTGTGTGCATCCTGTTTTCCGCTTCTCGGAAAACCACGGAATTTTTACTCTCAAATACTTCGTCCGTAACTTCCATTTCTGTTCTGCCGAACTTTTCGCCCATCTCTTTGCCTATCTTTGTTTTGAGGTCGTGATAAGAGGGCAGACAATGCATAAATATCGTCGTGGCTTTTCCCGTTTTGCGCATAAGTTCCGCATTTACCTGATACGGCGAAAGTTCTTCTATGCGCTCCGCCCAAACGCTTTCGGGTTCTCCCATGGAGACCCAGATATCCGTATATATAACGTCCGCGTCCTTGACTGCTTTTGTCGCGTCGGTCTCAAACCTGAGTACGGAGCCGCTTTCTTTTGCAAACTCTTCGCATTTTGCAACGAGGTCTTTTGACGGAAAATATTTTTCGGGACAGCACGCCGTGAAGTTCAGCCCGAGTTTTGCGCAACCGACCATAAGCGAGTTGCCCATGTTGAACCGTGCATCGCCCATGTAAACAAAATTTATGCCTTTCAGTTTGCCGAACTGTTCCCGTATGGTCAGCATATCGGCAAGTATCTGCGTCGGGTGCGCTTCGTCCGTCAGCCCGTTCCAAACGGGGACGTCGGAATATTCGGCGAGTTCTTCAACGGTTTTCTGCGCAAATCCTCTGTACTCTATGCCCTCGAACATCGACGAAAGCACACGCGCCGTGTCCGCAATGCTTTCTTTTTTGCCTATCTGCGAGCCTTGCGGGTCAAGATACGTCACTCCCATGCCGAGGTCGTGCGCCGCAACTTCAAAACTGCACCGCGTCCGTGTGCTTGTCTTTTCGAAGATAAGCGCAATGTTTTTGCCGTTGCAATACCTGTGCGGTACGCCGTCCTTTTTCAGCGTTTTCAACTTTTCGGCAAGGTCAATCAGATATGTTATCTCCTCACCCGAAAAGTCGAGCAGCTTCAAAAAGTCTCTTCCTTTTAAATTCATTCTTTTTCCTCCGCGCAAACTTTTTTCAGTATATAAATGGATTTTTCCAGCAATTCAAACGGAATGTTCAATGCGGGCAACAGGCGTACCTTGTCTTTTGCCGTCAAAACGAGAACCCCGTTTTTCATACATTCGGTAACGACATCTTTTGCGGGACGCTTCGTTTTTACGCCTATCATAAGTCCGAGCCCCGCAACGCTTTCAACACCCGCGGCACCGCCCAATTCGTTGAATATATATTCGGATTTTTTGCGAACGTCTTCAAACAGGGTATCGTCAAGCCTTGAAAGAACATTCAGCGCCCCCGCGCAGCAAACGGGGTTTCCGCCGAATGTCGAACCGTGCGAACCGGGAGTGAAAACGTTACCGACTTTTTCGCCGAGCATTGTCGCGCCGAGCGGCAGCCCGCCGCAAAGACCCTTGGCAGTGGATACAATGTCGGGCATGAAACCGTAATTCATATATGCGTAAAGTTTTCCGCTTCTGCCGTTGCCGCATTGCACTTCGTCCGCAATAAGCAGTATATCTTTTTCTTTTGCGATATTCACCATCGCCCGAACGAACTCTTTTTCAAGCGGAATAACGCCGCCCTCACCGCGGACAATTTCAAACATTATCGCCGCCGTGTCGTCTCCGATTTCTGCTCTCAACGCTTCTTCCGTCGGCTCCACGGAAACAAAGCCCTCTGTCAGCGGCAGAAAATCGTGATGAAATGCGTCCTGTCCCGTTGCCGCAAGCGTTGTCAGCGTTCTTCCGTGGAAACTGTTTTTGAGTGTGATTATTTTGAAGCAGTCTTTTCCTTTTTTATCCGCGGTATATTTCCTTGCAGCCTTTATCGCGCATTCGTTTGCCTCCGCGCCTGAATTGGAAAAGAATACTTTCTTCATTCCGGTTTTTTTGCAGAGTTCCTCCGCAAGTTTTGCGCAGGGTTCGGTGTAATAAAGGTTTGAGGTGTGCTGGAATTTTCCGAGCTGCGCGGTGACCGCTTTTATCCACTCTTCGTCCGCAACGCCGAATGTGTTTACCGCAATTCCGCTCCCGAGGTCTATGTATTCCTTGCCGTCGCAGTCGTAAACAAGCGACCCCTTTCCGGAAACTATATCAATGGGAAAACGCGCGTATGTGTTTGCAACGTATTCCCTGTCAGTCGAAAATATATCAGTCATTTTTGTCCCCCTCAAACATCGTTCCGATGCCCTCGTCCGTCAATGTTTCAACAAGAATAGAGTGCGGAACCTGTCCGTCAATGATGAAAACGCGTTGAACGCCGTCCGCAATGGCCTGCACGCAGCATTCGACTTTCGGAATCATTCCGCCTGCGATAACGCCGTCGTCAACAAGTTTTTTTGATTCGGAAACCGTCATGTGCGAAATAAGCGATGACGTGTCGTTTTTGTCTTTGAGTATTCCCGCAATATCGGTCAGAATGATAAGACTTTCCGCTTTCAGCGCACCCGCTATCTTTGCCGCCGCAGTGTCTGCGTTTATGTTATACACTTTTCCGTCATCGTCGCAGCCGAGCGTGGAAATAACGGGAATATATCCTTTTTCGAGAACGTCGAGTATGGGCTGCGGGTCGATTTCCGTAATCTTTCCCACATATCCGAGACGTTCGTCTTTTATCTGTGCTTTTATCATGTGTCCGTCAAGTCCCGAAAGCCCTATCGCCGAACCGCCGCGGCATTCAAGCAGATTGACAAGACTTTTGTTTATCTTGCCCGCAAGCACCATTTGCGCAACTTCTATCGTCTCTTCGTCGGTAACGCGAAGTCCGCCTACAAACTGCGTCTCTTTTCCTATTTTTGAAAGCATTTCCGTTATTTCGGGACCGCCGCCGTGAACAAGAACAACTTTCACGCCTATCAGGTTCAAAAGCACGATGTCTCTTGCAACGGAATCTTTCAGTTTTTCGCTTGTCATTGCGTTCCCGCCGTATTTCACAACGAGAATTTTGCCCGTATATTTTTTTATGTAGGGGAGCGCATGAACAAGTATTCTTGCTCTGTCGGCATTTGAAACAGTCATCTTGTCCGCTCCCCTCATGTGCGATAATCGCCGTTTATCTTAACGTAATCGTATGTCAGGTCGCAACCCCACGCAACGGCGCTTCCCGTGCCGTCGTCAAGGTCGATCTCTATCGTTATATCGTGTTCGAGCAGTATCTTTTTCGCAAGTTCTTCCGAAAAATCCACTCCCGCGCCGTCTTTGCACACCGTTATCCGTCCCGCGGAAGATATGAACGTAACGCCGACCTTTGAAACATCGACATCAGCGCCGCTGTAACCGAGCGCGCAGAGAACGCGTCCCCAGTTCGCGTCCGCTCCGAACATCGCCGCTTTGACAAGGGAAGAACATATAACGGACTTTGCAACCGTTTTTGCGCAGACCTCGTTTTTCGCTCCGATGACGGCACACTCAATCATCTTTGTCGCGCCCTCGCCGTCGCCCGCAATGGATTTGCAAAGGTGAACCGTGACTGTGTTGAGCGCCTGCATAAATACTTCATAGTCGCCGTTCGGCTCGGTTATCTCCTTGTTTTCGGCTTCGCCGTTGGCAAGCACAACGACCATATCGTTGGTCGAAGTGTCGCCGTCCACGCTGACCATGTTGAATGTGCTTTGTATATCCGTCGAAAGCGCTTCGGAAAGCATTTCCGAACTTATCGCGCAGTCGGTTGTTATAAAAACAAGCATCGTCGCCATGTTGGGGTGTATCATTCCCGAGCCTTTTGCAATGCCGCCGATATGACATACCCTGCCGTCCAACTCAAACTCCACGGCAATCTCTTTTTTCTTTGTATCGGTCGTCATTATGCCCTCTGCGGCAAGTTCGCTGTTATCTCCGAGCCCCGAAACAAGTTCGTCTATCCCGTTCGAGATAGGCGTTACGTCAAGCGGCAAGCCTATAACTCCCGTTGACGCAACCACAACGTCGCTTGCTTTTATTCCGAGCGCCGTTGCCGCGATCTCACTCATTTCTTCGGCTTTTTCAACGCCGTCCGCGTTGCAGGTGTTCGCGTTTCCGCTGTTGCAGATTATCGCCTTTGCCTTTCCGTTGGTAAGGTGTTGTTTTGTCACAAGCAGGGGAGCTCCCTTGACAAGATTTGTCGTATAGACCGCCGCCGCGTTTGCGACTTTGTCCGAAACGATAAGCGCAATGTCCCTTTTTGTTTTGTTTTTGCGTATTCCGCAATGTATTCCGTTTGCTTTGAATCCTTTCGCGGCACAAACGCCGCCGTTTATTATCTCCATAATCATATACTCCGTTTTCCGCTCTTCGCGTACATTTTCACTCTTTGTCTTGGTTCTTTCACTCTTTACGTTATATTCAGCCCGCTTGTTTCGTCTTTGCCGAGGATTATGTTCATTACCTCGACCGCCGCACCCGACGCGCCTTTTCCGAGGTTGTCGTAAACAGCCGTCAGAAGTATTCTTTCATCGTTTCCGAAAACGCATATCTTCATCGAATCCAATCCCGACATCGCCGCCGCGGAAAGCATTCCGTCCGCCGCCTTATCTTCATAAGAGACTATCGCGGAAGCGTATTTGGATTTGTATATCTCTTTGATTTCGTCCGCTCCGACACCGTTTTGTAAATCGGAAGAGAACAGGGGAACGGTCACTTCCATTCCGCTGTAAAACGGCGCCACAACAGGACAGAATATCGGCGCGTTTTCAAGCCCAGTTATCGCCTGCATTTCTTTCAGATGCTTGTGGTTCTGCGTCAGACCGTACTGTCTCGGCGCTTCCAAAAGCCTGTCTCTGCCGCCTTGTTCGTATTGCGCTATCATCTTTTTTCCGCCGCCGCTGTAACCCGTCAGCGAATGACAGCACAGTTTTATGCTCGGGTCGATAACTTTTTCGTCAATCAACGGCTTTACAAGAGCGATAAAGCCGCTTGCGTGACACCCCGGAACAGCTATTCTTTTCGCGCTTTTCAGTCTGTCTGAAAAATCCTTACCGAGTTCGGGAAAACCGTATACCCAACCGTTTGCCGTTCTGTGCGCCGTCGATGTGTCAATAACAACGGCGTTCGGGTTTTCAATCATCCTCACTGCGTCAACCGCCGCGTCGTCGGGCAGACACAAAAAAGCAATGTCCGCATTGTTTAACGCCGCTTTGCGCTTTTCTGCGTTTTTCCTGTCTTCCTCGGCAAGCGTCAGCAGTTCGATGTCGTCTCTCTGTCCGAGCCTTTCGTATATCCGAAGCCCCGTCGTTCCCGCCTTGCCGTCGATAAATACCTTTTTCACTCTTTTTCACCGTCTTTCGAAGCCGTTGCATAAATAATCCGACTTGCGGATTTTATGTGCGATCTGATTTGCTGTAAGGATAATTATTCACAAAACTGCATATAAATGAATTGTTATGCATATATAATAGCACTTTTTGAGCATTTATGCAATATCTTAATTTGAAAAAGTTAAAAAACGGCAATTCGTACAAACACAGGCGTATATCAAATATATGAATTGTATATATTGAAAAAACGCTGTACGGAAAAAGAAAAAAGCGTTTCCGAAGAAACGCTTAAAAGTCGGTGGTTATATTATTGTCGGCGGAATAAGAATTTGAAAAAACGGGGTAAAAAGGCACTTTTTTTCGGCAATTCGTTTTGCAAACAAACACCGTTCCCATCTCGTTGCCCTCCGCCATAAAATCTTTTTGGTTATTTTACCATATATAAAGCCCAATGTCAATACGTCGTAAAGTATTATTTAATTGAACTTTTTGCGGACGGTTAAAATACACTATGGCATTTTATGATTTAACTATGCATCAGCCAATAAATGTAAAGTACAGTATTTCTGTATGACCGCTTGCAGCGAGAGAGCCGGAGCGTGACCGAGCCGCAGCGAGACCTGCCGATTCCGTGTTGGCAGAGAAATAAAATCGACAAGCAGCATGTGCGGCCTGTCGATTTTTGGTGCGGGTAACAGGACTTGAACCTGCACAGCCTTGCGACCATTAGAACCTGAATCTAACGCGTAGCGCAGCGGCGCGACGGGAGTGAATGACAGTCCGGTGGACTGTCAGAGCCGGAGCGTGACCGAGCCGCAGCGAGACCTGCCGATTCCGTGTTGGCAGAGAATAAAATCGACAAGCAGCATGTGCGGCTTGTCGATTTTTGGTGCGGGTAACAGGACTTGAACCTGCACAGCCTTGCGACCATTAGAACCTGAATCTAACGCGTCTGCCAATTCCGCCATACCCGCATATTAAGTTTTTATCCTCTGATTTTTACACGGCGAGGTGCCCGAGGCGGAGCATATCGCTTATTCCGCTTGTATAAAAACGCATTTCTGCGATTTTATCATAAATACAAGGAGTTATGGTGCGGATGAAGGGACTTGAACCCCCACGTCTGAGACATCGGATCCTAAATCCGACGCGTCTGCCAATTCCGCCACACCCGCAGACAAAGACAAATCAACTCCGTTGCTAAAAGATTATACCACACAAAGCGTCGGTTGTCAATAGCAACGGAGTTAAAAAACCTTTTTGATTTGTGAAATTTTGTTGATAGGGAAGCGTTACTTTCGGATCATTCGGCAGAGAATACCGAAACTATCCCGTTATAAACGAAAACAGCCTTGCAAAATATGTTCCGAAGCCTGCGGCGGGGACTTTTTCGGTCGTGATTATCGGGCAGGTCTTTATTGTTTCGCCGTTGAGCGTGTATGTGACCGTTCCGACCTCCGTGCCCGCTTCTATCGGGGCTGTGAGTTCGCTTTCAACCGTTATATGTTTTTCTATGTTTCGTCCCTGTCCTTTTGCAACAAGCAGATCAAGCCCCTCCGATTCACGGATTCCGACGCTTGAAGATGTTCCTTTCAATACGGGTATCGGTTGATATTCTTCTGCTTTTGAACTGTAAACGGAAAAGTTCGCAAACCCGAAATCGAGCATTTTTGCCGTGTCCTTGAATTTGTCTTTTGCGGACGGCGCGCCCATGACCGTGGCAATCAACTGCATTCCGTCACGTTTTGCCGTGCCGCTGAAACAATGTTTTGCAAGTTGCGTGTAACCGGTCTTCATGCCGTTCATTCCGTTGTAAGTTTTTAGCATCTTGTTTGTGTTCGCAAGCCCGAACTGTCCGTCCCGCAAAGTGTCCATCCAAATTGTGGTATATTCAAATATTCGCTTATGCTGCAACAGCGCGCGGGTCATTATTGCCATATCTTTTGCGGTCGTATAATGGTTGTCGTCGTCAAAAAGTCCCGTGCAGTTTGTGAAATGCGTGTTGTTCATTCCGAGAGCGGAGGCGTGTTCGTTCATCATCTGAACAAAGCCTTCTTCCGAGCCCGCAACGAACTCCGCCATTGCAACGGTTGCGTCGTTTGCGCTCGGAACGGCGATAGCCTTTATCATATCGTTCACGCACATCTGCTCTCCGACTTCGAGATATATCTGCGTGCCGCCCATCGACGCGGCGTGTGCGCTTGTCGTAACGGTATCTTCCGTTGTGAACGTTCCTTTGTCGAGTTCTTCCATTATTATCAGAAGCGTCATGACTTTTGTCACGCTTGCCGGGGCATGGCGCGCGTCGCCGTTTGCTGCGTAAAGAATCTTGCCCGTCGAGTCCTCCATAAGCACCGCCGAAGCTGCCGTCAGGTCAAGTTTGATTTCTGGTGAATCGGTTTCCACACTTGAAAGATAATTCATTACATCCGAAAATGTTTTGATTTCCGCTTCCGTGTCGGTCTCGTCCGCGTTTGTCATAACGGCGCACCCGAGAAAAAGCGTCGCCGCAAGTATCAGACTGAAAATTTTTTTCATATCGCTGTCTCCGTTTACTTGAATAGTGATGAGAAAAAACCGTTTTTCTGCGAATTTTGGTTGGGCGGGTCGATACAGACAAGCACCGCGTCTTTGCCGATTTTCTGAATATCGCACCAACGGATATATATTTCTTCTCCGCGCCCGAAAAGTCCGAAAAACCGTGCGCGTCCCAAAACGGTTATTGCGCAGATGTCGCCTTTCGGCAGCGTGAACTCCACGTCGTCCACAAGCCCGAGCCGCGCCCCGTCCGTGACGTTGACAACTTCTTTGCACCGCAATTCGTTAACGCGCATTATTATGACCTCCGAACCGTTTGTCTGTTAATCTATATGCCGAAAAATTGCACGTTATGATATTGCTTTTTCGACGACGGTATGATATAATCAATCAAAAGGGGAGATTTGAAAACAAAATGAAAGTGTATTACGAAACAACTGTTCCCGCAAATATCGTAAAAGATAAGATAAAGCGAAAATACGGAGAGTATCTGCAAGAGATTCTTTCCAAAAAACTCTTTCCCGAATTTGTAAAACCGCGGGAAAAACTTAACAGACTTGATTATTATTACAACACATACGCAGAGAAGAAAACCGTTTCCGAGGGTGTGAATTCCCGCTACCGTATCTCGATAACCGTCGAACAGATGCGCGGATATTCTTCCGTTTGCGTGAATGTTGTGAACGGTTGGAAAAAGTTGCTGCCTGTCGATCCGTTTGCACTTATCCCTGTGTGTTCGTTTGGCCCGATTTCGTTATTGCCTACGCCGGGTCAAATTCGGATTGGTTTAGAAAGGTTTTTATTCCGTTCGCCACTGCTTCATTTTTTGATTTTTACGGGAATAGGTGCTGCCGTGTCCGTTCTTTTTTCGTTCTTGCGCAGAGTGCTTACAGAACCGAAAGAAGACCCGCAGCAGAAACTCGACGCCTTTGCCGAACGGCTTATTTCGGACATTCCGAATCTGAAAAAAACAGATATACAAAAATAAGAAATGCCTACCGCATATTTGAAATGTGCGGTAGGCATATTAAATGCTTGTTTTGTTGATTGATGACTATTTCACGGTGTCGGTGAAAATCTGTTCCTCGTCGTTTCCGTCGTCCTTGTTTTCTTCTTCTTTCGCAATATATTTCACAAGCACGGGATATACCGCGAAATTGTTGAGCAGGAAAACAAGCGAAAAGTTCGTCAGAAGCAAAAAGGCAAGTCCCAATTGCCAGAAGTAAGCGAAGGCGCCGAGAAATACGACTGCGAAAAGCAACATTCCGAGCGTTCGGAAAATTTTTGCGGTGCAGAGGATAAGGCTGTTTCTTATCAACTGTTTAAGATGCAAATCAAAAGATACCATCATCGGGAACAGATAGGGCAGAGAACCCGCCGCAAGAAGCACTATTAAGAGCATAAGCCCGAACAGAAGCGCAAACCCAAACCCGCCGCCTGTTGTATACTGCGAACGGTACCACGATATTGCAAATCCGAGCAGAACGCCGACGATGATGTAAAGCACCGTTACCGCCGTGCCCTGCTTGAAATTTTCTCTGCACTTTTTAAGAAAATCGTGATAAGGGTCAACGTGAACGCCGCGGACATAGTTTCTCATAACATAGTTGAGCGCGGCGGTTGACGCGCCTATCGTAACTATCGGAAGACAGCAGAAAAGATAAAGCAGGTTCAGTCCGACCATTGTCGGAAAATGCGTAAAATACGTTTTGAAAAATCTGATATAGGCAGGGGCTTTTTCTTCGTTTTTGCTGACCCCGGGACCTATTTTGTCTTTGAACGACCAAATGCTCATAAATTGTCCTCGGATTTTAATGTATGTATTTGATTGCGAGCGGCGTAAGAAAAATGCGCCACAGCACAGGTATTGCCGCCAGCGCAAAAAGTGCGCCGCAGACCGCGAAATACCGCTTTATAAGTTTTTTGAGTATCGCTCTGTCCGTTGCCCTGTATGCGTGATACGAAAGGTCCGTCGCTTCAACGCAGAACAGGCACAGCACGCATAATATAAGAAACGCATAGGGGAGTATCGCAGTTGCGACCGTAAGTGCGCCGCGAACACCGTTAAGACAGTAGCACGCACTTGCCGCTATCCCCAAAAACATCGCTTTCAGAAACAGAAAAAGATTGCAGAACCAAAAGCCGAAGAGCGAAAAACCGAGCAGAAACAGCGTGACCGTGAAAAACAGCGTATCTGCAATTATCGGAAAAATTTTGACCGAATTTTCAAATGAGGTCTTGTACTCTGCGCAGATTTGCGAAAGTCCGCCGCCGCAGAAAAAGCCGATATAGAGACAGCCTGTGATAAATCCTATGGCGATAACGCAAAGCGCAATTAAAAAAATATTGTTTTTATATTTTCGCTCAAACGGCATTTTTACGAACCTCTTTCATCAGTCTTACGGTCAATGACTATGAAAAAAAAACAGTTCTTATGCCGTCAAAAAACTATTTTGCCGAGTTGACCCCGAAAATTCCGCCGAGAGACGCCGTGCAAATCTCCACGGCAAACAGCGCGAATACAAGCGCTCCGACGTCTCCGAGCCCTTTGAAGATTATGCAGGCGAGAATGTGGATAAGCGCATAGAACGCCCCGCATATTATTCCGTTTCGGAGTCCGTTGCTCTTTATCAGACGCGCCGTCAGAAACCCTCCGAAAAACGAGCCTCCCGCAATGCTTATCCCCGCAAAAAGAGGCATAAACCCGTCCGAGATCCTTGTAACGGAAAGTATCAGCGCGGAAATGCACATCAGCGCGCAGAAAACAACGGCGCCGCCGAGTATTCCTATTAAAAACCGCAACAGAAAAACGCCTTTCGGCAGGTCTGAGTTTTTTTTGTCGTAATAGTTCATAAACATCACACTCCCGAGTCTCGGCAACGGCTTTTGCCGCGCCTGTCAAAACAAGAATATGATGTTTATGAAACGATTATTCTCAGTCAGAGATTACTTCTTCTTTTCGCCGTTCAGTTTTGCTTCCGCGGCGGCACTTTCAGCCGCAAGGCTTTCCGCACCGGCAGCGTCTTTGGATTGAAGCGCCCATCTCTTTACCGCTATCTTGGACTTGTCAGCGGAAGATTCGATGATAAACAGGTCTTCGTCTTCTTTGATCTGACGAACGATGCCGTTGATACCGCCGATGGTGGTGATGGTATCTCCGACCATAACGCCGTTACGCATTTTCTGTGTTTCTTTTTCCTGCTTTTTCTGAGGTCTGATTATAAGAAGCCAGAAAACAAGAACAAGACCGATGATCATAAGCGCGGGGAAGAGGTACTGCTGAACCGTTGCCCAGCTGAATCCCGACGAAGCGGCGCTCGATGCTGTCGAAGTTGCAGCCTCGGTTGCTTCTTTCGTAAGTGCAATAAGAAAATTCATGATTGTTTCCTCCGAAATTATATTTATAGATATTTTAACATATTTTTACCGTTATTGCAATAGGTGATACAAAACTTTCGCAAACCGTTAAATTCTTCTGCCCAAAACTTCTCTCCGTTCACGGTAAAATTCTTCGTATCTGCCCTCTGCGAGAGCCTGTCTTATCTTTGCCGTAAGGTCGTTATAGAAGAACAGATTGTGCATTACGGCAAGTCTCATCCCGAGCATTTCGTCGGCTTTTATCAGGTGTCTGACGTACGCTTTTGAATATGTTTTGCAGACGGGACATTCGCAGTTTTCGTCTATGGGGGAGAAGTCGTGCGCGTATTTCTCGTTTTTGATGTTGATTATGCCTTTTGACGTGAACAGATGTCCGTGACGGGCATTTCTTGACGGCATAACGCAATCGAAGAAGTCAACGCCTCTGTAAACCGCTTCAAGAATATTGACGGGGGTGCCCACGCCCATGAGATAACGCGGTTTGTTTTTAGGCATAAACGGTTCGACCGCCTCAATTATTCTGTACATTTCCTCGGCGCTTTCGCCGACCGCCAATCCGCCTATCGCATAGCCGTCAAGGTCGAGTGTCGCTATATTTTTCATGTGCGTTTGACGCAGGTCTTCAAAAGTGCAGCCCTGATTTATTCCCCAAAGCATCTGCTTCGGATTGACAGCAACTCGCGTTTCTTTGAGTCTGTCAAGTTCGGTCCTGCATCTGACAAGCCAGCGGTACGTTCTTTCGCACGATTTTTTCGCATATCCGTATTCCGCGGGGTTTTCAACGCATTCGTCAAAAGCCATAGCAATGGTGGAACCGAGATTCGCCTGTATCTGCATACTTTCTTCCGGTCCCATGAAGATTCGGTGCCCGTCAAGGTGGCAGTTAAACGTAACGCCCTCTTCTTTTATCTTTCGGAGCTGTGCCAGAGAGAAAACCTGAAATCCGCCGCTGTCGGTCAGAATGGGTCTGTCCCAATGAACGAACTTGTGAAGTCCGCCCGCTTCCGCGACAAGTTTGTCGCCGGGTCTGACGTGCAGATGATATGTGTTGCACAAAAGCACCTGGCAGCCGAGCGTTTTCAAGTCGTCCGCGCTGACGGCGCCTTTTATTGCGCCCGCGGTTCCCACGTTCATGAAAACCGGCGTCTGCACCGTGCCATGGACGGTCTCGAATTTGCCGAGACGCGCGTTTCCTTCCTGTTTTATAAGTGTATACATAGTTTTGCCTTTCAATACGGTGTGCCCGTGTTTTTTAATAAATGAACATCGCGTCGCCGAACGAGAAGAATCTGTATTTTTCCTTGACCGCCTCTTCATAAGTCGCGAGTATTGTTTCTCTGTCAACGAGCGCGGAAACAAGCATTATCAGCGTGCTTTCGGGCAGATGGAAGTTCGTTATAAGTCTGTCGATGACATGAAATTCAAAGCCGGGATAGATGAAAATATCGGTCTCTCCCGACTGCGCTTTCAGCGGCATAGAGCGTCCCGCCGTTTCGAGAACGCGGACGGACGTTGTTCCTACCGCCGTGACCTTTCCGCCTCGGGCTTTTGTTCTGTTTATCATATCGACCGTCTGCTGCGGCAAGATGTAATATTCGCTGTGCATTTTGTGCTGCGTCGGGTCGTCAACTTTGACGGGTCTGAACGTTCCGAGCCCGACGTGCAGGGTAACATATCCTATCTCCACGCCCTTTGCCTTGATTTTTTCGAGCAATTCCTGCGTGAAATGCAAGCCTGCTGTCGGCGCGGCAACGGAGCCGTCATATTTTGCGTATACGGTCTGATAACGGTTCGCGTCTTTGAGTTTTTCGTGTATATACGGCGGCAGCGGCATTTCGCCGAGTTGTTTGAGCCTTTCGGTAACGTCGCCGTCGTATGTGAATTTTATCGTTCGGTTTCCGTCTTCCGCAATGTCGAGAACCTCGCATTGCACGTCTTCTATGTCAAGTATCGTTCCTATCTTTGTCTTTTTGCCCGGTTTGCAGAGACATTCCCAAACATCGGCGCCGCTTGTGGGACGAAGCAGAAATATTTCGACCACCGCGCCCGTGTCGCGTCTTACCGCATAAAGTCTTGCGGGAATAACTCTCGAATCGTTCAGCACAAGGCAGTCGCCCTCGTTGAAATAATCCAAAATGTCGGAAAAATGACGGTGCGAAATTTCATGTGTTTTTCTGTTTAAGCAGAGAAGTCTCGAGCCGTCTCTTTTTTCAAGAGGTTTCTGCGCTATGAGTTCCTGCGGCAGGTCATAATAAAAATCGGATAATCTCATCTTTTTGTTAAAGAATCTCCCTTGCTGAAATGTTGACAAAACGCCGAAAATGTGCTATACTTTCAATATTATAATGCAATACGAAAAATTTGTCAACCTTATCGGGGTAACAAAACATAAAACTTTTTCGTAGTATATTGGTAGGAGTGATCGAAATGCAAAATCTGAAAATCGCCATCGTCGGCGCAACGGGCATGGTCGGCAGAACCTTTTTGAAGGTCTGCGAGGAGTACGACCTTAAAGCGGATTACACGCTTTTGGCTTCGGCGCGTTCGGCGGGCAAAAAACTTGAATTCTTCGGTAAGGAGTACGAAGTCAAGGAACTCACGGAACACAGCTTTGACGAGGGCTTTGACATCGCGCTTTTCTCTGCGGGCGGCTCGACAAGTGAGAAATTCGCGCCAATCGCCGCGGCACACGGCTGCGTTGTTATAGACAACAGCTCCGCGTGGCGTATGGATCCCGAAGTGCCCCTTGTCGTTCCCGAAGTCAACCCCGAGGATATCAAGTGGAACAAAGGTATAATCGCAAACCCGAACTGCTCGACGATACAGGCTGTTGTCGCGCTCAAACCTCTGCACGACAAGTACGGTATCAAGAGAATAGTTTATTCGACTTATCAGGCTGTTTCGGGCGCGGGCGTCGCGGGCTATGAAGATTTGAAAAACGGAATCAACGGCGAAGCGCCGAAGAAGTTCCCGTATCCCATCTTCTCGAACTGTCTGCCGCACATCGACGTTTTCGGCGACGACGGTTATACCAAAGAAGAAAAGAAAATGATAAACGAGACGCGCAAAATCCTGCATGACGACACTCTCAGAATAACGGCTACGACCGTTCGCGTTCCCGTTTTTGACTGCCACAGCGAATCCATCAACGTCGAACTGAAAAAGCCTTTCGAACTTGATAACGTAAGAAAAGAACTTGCGGATTTTGAGGGCATTGTGGTTCAGGACGATCCGAAGAACAACGTTTATCCCATGGCTGTAACGGCAAAGGGTACAAACGAGGTTTATGTCGGAAGATTGAGACGCGACGACAGCGCAGACAATGCGCTCAATATGTGGGTGGTCGCGGATAATATCCGCAAGGGTGCCGCGGCAAACGCCGTTCAGATCGCCCTCAAACTCATTTCCATGTGGGAGAGCGGCGAAATCAAGAAATAGGGTGACTTTTTTGCCTCATGCTCCGATTTTTGTCGGTTCCGCGGCGGCTGTCACGACTCCTTTCCGCGAGGACGGTTCTCTCGATCTGTATTCGTTTGACCGTATACTTGATTTTATTCTCGAAAGGAACACCGATGCCGTTGTCGTTTGCGGAACGACGGGAGAAGCGTCTACTCTGACAGACGAGGAAAGAACGGCGCTCATTGCGCGCTGTATCAAAAAAGTCAATAAAAAGATTCCCGTGATTGCGGGAACAGGAAGTAACAACACCGTCCACGCTCTGGAACTGTCGCAAAAAGCGGCTGACCTCGGCGTGGATGCTCTTTTGCTCGTAACTCCGTATTACAACAAAACAACGCAAAAAGGACTTGTCGAACATTACGGCTTCATCGCCGAGCGTGTGGCTTTGCCGATGATAGTTTACAACGTTCCGTCACGCACGGGACTGAACATTTTGCCAGAGACGTATGCCGAGTTGAAAGAAATTCCGAACATAGTGGCGATAAAGGAAGCGAACGGCAATGTTTCCGCTCTTTGCAAAACTTTCGGACTTTGTCGTGATTCGCTTGATGTTTATTCTGGCGATGACGCGCTGATAACACCGTGTCTGTCTCTCGGTGCAAAAGGTGTTATTAGCGTTTTGGCAAATATCTGTCCCGCTCAGGTTCATGAAATCTGCACATCGTTTTTCGAGGGCGACCATACAACGGCGGCGATGATCCAGACGGATTATCACGACCTTATCGAGGCTCTGTTCTGTGAAGTCAACCCCGTTCCCGTCAAAGTTGCGCAATCTCTTCTCGGGCTGTGCTCCGACACGGTGCGGCTGCCGCTCGCAAAGATGAGCGAAAGCGCAAGGGAACGGCTTGTTTCGGCAATGCGTCGGCATTGTCTTTTGCCATGACCGGGGGATGTTCCGAATATTGCCGCATCACGATAAATTATTCCGCAGATACGAAGAAAACTTCCGAATTTCTTCGCGCACTTGCGGAAGCGGGAATAGAAACTCACGCGCTCTGCTGTTCGTTCGGAAAAAAGAACAGACTGACTTTTACCACAAGGGCTGCAAATGTCGCCGCGGCGCTTCGAAGTGTTGCGCTCCTTAACACGGACGGAAAAAGAACGAAAACGAGAGTGGAAGTCTGCCGAACGTTCGATATTGTTTCTTTCAGGGGCTTGTCTTCGATTTCGGAAGACGAAACGCCGCTTTCCGTTTCTGCGACAAGGATAGAAAAGGCTAAATTTTAACCGTCGGGGTCGAAAGACCCCGTCTCTTTTTTCAGAGTATACAATAACCGACGGTTCCTGAACAATTCTTTATGCCGAAAATCAAAATTACCTAAAATGATTAAAGAAAAAATATCTTTCGCTATTGCTAAACAGAAAAATGTATGATATAATATATTTATAATAAGTCGCACGGAGGTGCCGTCCACGATGAAAGAAAGCGTTCTTCGCGCTGTCGCGGTTTTCGCGGCTGTCATCAATATTCTTGTTTTTTCCGTCTTTTCTTTTTCGGGAAATACGGACGGGACATCTTCCGCGCCTGTTTTTGACAATTCAGATAATATTTATTCAGTTTCCGTTTTCTCGCCGAAGTCCGTTTACCGTGACGAACTCGTCGGGGGAGCGGATATTTATTTTTCCGTATACAGAAACGGAGTGAAACTTGCGTCCGACGAAATTTCATCATTGGATATTTCTGTCTCCGCCGACGGCAGACCGTTTGAACGGGCGATATTGTCCGACGGAACGGTTCGCGTTCGCGTTTACGGGCTTACGGCTTCTTCGTTTCTTTCAACTTTTGCAAAACCGCTTTCTCCGTTCTTTCTTAAAACAGGCGATTGCCGTGTCAGATTGACGTTTTATTCGGCAGAAGATACTATGACGGTCGGAAATTCCGCAACGGTATGCGTCTTGCCCGAGCCGTTCGGAAGATACGCTTTTTATGTATTTCTTCCGTTTTTGGTATTGTTCATTGCTCTCGGCTATGTTTTTAAGAGCCGCTTCGGAAAAAAATACAGGCTGCTTGCTTTTGACGTTACCGAGATCGACGGAAAACTTTCTTTCAGTCGGAAAGTAAAGAAAAATCCCGCAAAAGTCGGTTTCAGAAGTTTTGTTCCGTATATCAGAAACAAGGCGTATGTCGGCGGAGTAAAAGTTGCGGCTTACGGGGTCTTTCGGAAACGGTTTTATATCCGCAGTACAAACAAATTGCTTTCTTTTTCCGTGCTTCCTTTGACGGAGATTGAAAACAACGGTTTAACTCTTCCCGAGACTCGGAAAAAAGGCGCTAAAAAGTCTCATATCATTTTTTCTGCGGGAGAAGCAGTATTGTTAAAGACTTCCGACGGATTTGTTTGTGTTGCGGCAAAAGAAGTAAGACCGAAAAGAAACGAAAATTCTTACAAAATAAAAGAGTCGTCTGTTTCGGAAACGGAGCGTTTTGAAGAACCTGCGGAAACGGAGGGCAAAAAAGAATGAAAAAACTCGGACACTTTTGGTTTGCTCCGCGTATTTTGCTTATCCTGCTTGCCGCGCTCCTTATCTGCGGAATAATTTTTGTCGGCGCGTGCGTCGGCTACGGACGGTCATTCCTCGATATTGTGGGGTACGATGAAGAAGTAAGCAAAGCCGATGTGGTAAACGCACTTGAACGCGGAGAAGATATTTCATCTTTGGGTTTGACCGATGTCGAGATATCGAACGCCGTAAAAGCGTATCAGAAACTTTCCGCTCCTTTGGCACTGCGCGATACGCAGAATACCACAACAGAAGAACTTTTGTCCCGATTGGAACGGCAGGCGGCTTACAATTCGACGAGAGCATCGGCGTATCTGACAAATTATCTGCTTGTCAGCACGGATAAGGACGATACGGAAATGATACTCTGCGTTCTGCTGTCGCTCAATTCGAAAACGGGCGGCTGTGTTATAACGTCCCTGCCGTCGTATATGCTTGTGCTTGACGACGAACTCGGAATGACAAAACTCGGAAACGTGTACTTCCGACGCGGAATAAAAGGCGTTGCGGAAGATTGCGGAAAAATGTTCGGACTGACCGTTTCTGAAACGGGAAAACTCAACATCGGGTCAGCCGCTGAACTTATAACTGCCGCAGATACGGATTTCGGGTATGAGATAATCGTTTCAAACTCGGGTATAGGCGTAAAACACAACAGCAAGCCGCTGACGTTTTCCGCGCTTGACAAAATGCTTCGTTTGCTTGTCCGCGATGTGAGAACGGATATGGATACGTTGTCTCTTTACCGCTTTGCGCTCGGAGTTCGCAATGCTCTTAAAACAGAGATGCTTATGATCTCGCCCGCGGCAATAGAAACGAGCGCTGTTACGACTTATGACGGCAATTCGGCATTGGTCGTCGATTTTATCGCCGCAAGAAGCCTTATCGGCTGATGTGATTGTTACGGAGGAAGTATGACCGAAAATGTAAAGGTGACCGAAAAGGGAAATGACGGTGCGATTTTTCTGTTTCATCAGGGAACGAATTTTCGCGCTTACGAATATATGGGCTGCCACCCTCTCGGAAAAGACAGGACTGTATTCAGAACATGGGCGCCGAAAGCCGATTCGATAGAACTTGTCTCCGATTTCACGGGTTGGGATGAGGGCATTCCTTTCGAAAAAGTCTCCGAAAACGGGATATGGCATGCCATAGTTGACATTCCTTATAGCGAACTTGTAGGAAAATTCTATAAATTCCGCGTGACGGGCGGCGGGGTTACACGTTATAAATCCGACCCGTATGCCTTTGAATCTCAGACGCTTGAAAAAACTGCGTCGATAGTTGCCAAACCGTCGGATTTTGCGTGGAACGATTCGAATTGGCTCAAACACAGAAAAAGCATTTTTGCGGGCGGCAGGCATTTTTACTCCGCTCCGATGAATATATATGAAATGCACCTCGGTTCGTGGCGCACACGCGACGGCGCGGATAATTCCGACGGAAAACATTATCTGAACTATCGCGAGATAGCCGATTTGCTTGTTCCTTATGTAAAACACCTCGGCTATACGCACATCGAACTTATGCCCATTGCGGAATACCCGTTTGACGGCTCATGGGGCTATCAGGTCTGCGGCTATTACGCGCCTACATCGCGTTTCGGAACGCCCGACGATTTCAGATACTTTGTCAACACGCTTCACGCCGCGGGCGTAGGCGTTATTCTGGACTGGGTTCCCGCGCATTTTCCCAAGGACGAGCACGGACTGTTTGAGTTTGACGGTCACCCGCTTTACGAATATACGGGCAAAGACCGTATGGAACATAAAGGTTGGGGTACACGCTGTTTTGACGTCGGTCGCCCCGAGGTTCAATCTTTCCTTATCTCAAACGCGCTGTATTGGCTTCGCGAATTTCATCTTGACGGACTTCGCATAGATGCGGTTGCGTCAATGCTGTATCTCGATTACGACAGAAAACCCGGGGAATGGATCCCCAACACTTACGGCGAAAATAAGAATCTTGAAGCGATTGCCTTTTTCAGAAAACTGAACACCGCCATTTTCGGCGAGTTCGGCGATGTTCTGATGATAGCGGAAGAATCCACCGCATGGCCGATGGTTACGGGACCCGTGGACAAGGGCGGTCTCGGCTTCAATTTCAAGTGGAATATGGGCTGGTCGAATGATATGTTCGATTATGTCGCCCGTGACCCGCTGTTCAGACGGTACGACCACGAAAAACTGACATTTCCGCTGATGTATGCGTTTTCGGAAAACTATATTCTGCCGGTTTCTCACGATGAAGTCGTTCACGGCAAAAAATCGCTTCTTGACAAGATGTTCGGCGAATATGAGGACAAGTTTGCGTGTATGCGCGCATTCCTTGTTTATATGATAACTCTGCCCGGCAAAAAAATGACGTTTATGGGCACGGAGTTTGCACCTTTCCGCGAGTGGGATTATCAGAATCAACTCGAATGGTTTATGCTCGATTATCCCATGCACGCAAAAATGTTTGAGTTTACATCGGCGCTCAACAACTTTTATCTGCAAACACCCGCGCTCTGGCAGATAGACGACGGGTGGGACGGCTTTGAGTGGATAGACGCCGACCTGCGCGATATGAACACGATAACATACAGAAGAAAATCTTCGGACGGCGCGTCGGTTTCCGTCATCATCAACTTTTCGCCTGTGGCTCATGAACGTTTTCGCTTAAAAGTTCCCGAAAACGGAACATATCGCGTTGCTTTTTCATCGGACGACGAATGTTACGGAGGCAAAAATTCTTTGGAAAAACGGTCATTCAAAGCAAGACGGGACGAAAACGGCGGATATTATATTGACGTGGACATTCCCGCATACGGCGGTCTTATAATTTACGACGCAAAGAAAAAACAAGGCAGATAAATAAAGATAAAAAAAAAGAACAGAAAATAAAATACGGAGGTACGATATGAACACCAAAAAAGAATGTGTTGCGATGCTTCTTGCGGGCGGGCAGGGAAGCCGTCTTTACACGTTGACCGAGAAGACTGCAAAGCCTGCGGTGCTTTTCGGCGGAAAGTACAGGATAATAGATTTTCCGATGTCGAATTGCGTCAATTCGGGTATAGATACCGTCGGCGTGCTGACCCAGTATCAACCGCTCGTGCTCAATGAATATATCGGTAACGGACAGCCGTGGGATCTGGACAGACTTTACGGCGGCGTTATGGTTCTTCCTCCTTATCAGGGAAAACAGGGCGCGGATTGGTATAAAGGCACGGCAAACGCCATATATCAGAACTTGCAGTTTATTAACCGCTACGACCCCGATTATGTTCTTATTCTTTCGGGCGACCATATCTATAAAATGGACTACGCAAAAATGCTGGACGCGCATAAAAAAGAGGGCGCGGATTGCACGATTGCGGTTTTGAGCGTGCCTCTCGATCAGGCGAGCCGTTTCGGCATAATGAACACGGACGATACGGGCAGAATAATCGAGTTTGAAGAAAAACCCGCACATCCGAAAAGCACAAAAGCGTCAATGGGTATCTATATATTCAACAAAAAACTGCTTGAAGAATATCTGATAAAAGACGAAGCCGATCCCGAGTCTTCAAAAGATTTCGGCAAAAATGTCATTCCCGCAATGCTTGCCGACGGAAAGAAACTTTTCGCCTATCCGTTTGAGGGGTATTGGAAAGACGTCGGAACTCTGACAAGCCTTTGGGAAGCAAACATGGACTTGCTCGGCACAAAGCCCGCGTTTGACCTGCATACAAAAGATTGGCGCATCTATTCCAGAAACAACAATCTTCCGCCGCACTTTATCGCGGACACGGCAACGGTTCAGAACTCACTCATAACAGAGGGGTGCGACATTCACGGCACGGTTGTCAACAGCGTGCTTTCAAACGGCGTTACGGTCGAAGCGGGCGCATTTGTGCGTGATTCCGTGCTGATGAACAACGTAACGGTAAAGAGCGGCGCCGTTGTCGAGTATTCCATTGTTGACAGCGACGCAGTTATAGGCGAAGATGCCGTTGTCGGCAAAGAGCTTTCGGAAGCAAAAGGACTTGCCGTTATCGGTGAGGGGCTTACGATAGCGGCGGGCAGAGTTATCGCCGACGGCGAAATGATAGGTTCCGCTTCGAAGAACAACTGATGAAAGGGAGAGCATTATGACAACCGCGGGTATTATTTTTTCTAACATTCATGACAGCAATATCCCCGAACTCACAAGCAAAAGGACTATGGCGTCCGTTCCGTTCGCCTGCAAATACAGACTTATAGATTTCACCCTTTCGAATATGGTGAATTCAAATATAACGGATATCCGAATAGTTACGCAGTACAATTATCAGTCGCTTATGGACCATATCGGCTCGGGCAAGGATTGGGACTTGGCTCGCCGTTCGGGCGGTGTCAAGATAGTTCCGCCGTACATTTCTGCGGGTTCTCCGGCATCTTCGGTCTATCCCACACGCCTTGAAGCGCTGAAAAACGTCAATTATTCCATAACTCACATAACCGCCGACTACGTCGTGCTTTCGGATTGCGACGTTATCTGCAATATTGACCTGACGGATATGATAGAGTATCATATCAACCGGGGCGCGGACATAACGGTTGCGACAAGGCTTGTCGAGGTGGACAGCGAGACCGCAAAAAAGAATGTTCTTTTTCAGGCGAACGATGAGGGCAGAATCACGGACGTTATTTCTTACAGCCCGATATTCTCAGGCAAGGCACACGTCAATCTGAATATCCTTGTCATTAACAGGGACTATCTTCTTGATGTCGTTGCCGACGCCATCGCGCACGGTTACAGAAGCTTGACACGGGATATAATGACAAACCATACCGTTGACAGAAAATATTCCGTTTATGAGTTTTCGGGTTATTATGCGTGTCTGTCGTCTCTGAACGATTATTTCGGTTGCAGTCTTGACCTTATATCTAACAAAGCGTCCCGCAACGCATTGTTCAACGTTAAGAACAGACCTGTTTATACCAAAGTCAAAAATTCCGCGCCGACATATATCAGCACCGACGCAAAAGTCAGCAACAGCCTTATCGCGGACGACTGTATGATTCTCGGCGAAGTTGATAACTCCATACTGTTCCGAGGCGTTAAAGTGGGCAAGGGGACGGTTGTGAGAAATTCCATTCTGTTCCAGGACGTGTTTACGGGTTCGGACGTTCACTTAAACTATGTGCTTGCCGATAAAAACGCCGTTATATGCGACGGAGTGACTTTGAGCGGGCACTCTCAACTTCCGAGTTACATCGAAAAAGGAAAGTCGATAGGCTGATTTTTTCTGCAAAAAGAAATACGTCGAAAAGGAGTGTCGATATGAAAAAAATACTATATGTCGGTTCAGAGGTCCTGCCGTTTGCTTCGACGGGCGGACTTGCGGACGTGCTTGGGTCTTTGCCTGCGGCGGTCGCAAAAAAACTCGGTGACGGCGGCGATGTTCGCGTTGTTTTGCCGATGTACAAGTCGGTCAAAGAAAAGTTCCTTTCAAATATGACACGCGAATACGAAACATATATAAGTCTTGCGTGGCGCTGGCAGTATTGCGGTATATGGAGCCTTTGCGACAAGGGCGTTAAATATTATTTCATAGATAACGAATACTATTTTTGCAGAGGTCCTCTTTACGGCGAATACGACGATGCCGAAAGGTTCGCATTTTTCTGCAAAGCCGTTATGGAAATGATGAACATTGTGGATTTCCACCCCGATGTGCTTCACGCAAACGATTGGCAAAGCGCGTTGACTGTCATCTATCTGAAACGGAAATATAATAATAACGGGGCATTTGCGAATACCCGCGCCGTTTATACCATTCACAATATCGGCTATCAGGGCAGATACGGTTTCGACATTCTCGGCGACGTGTTTGAACTTTCGGAAGCGGATAAAGAGATAGTCGAGTTCGGCGGGGATATAAACCTGACCAAGGGTGCTATCGTGTGCGCCGATAAAGTAACGACGGTAAGCCCTCGCTATGCCGAAGAGATAATGACCGATTATTATTCGGAGGGGCTGTCTCCCGTTCTGAATATGTACCGATTCAAGACCTGCGGCATTATCAACGGCATTGATATAGATTATTACAATCCGCAGACCGATACGGAAATTCCCGCAAATTATTCGGCAAAAAGTTTTTCGGGCAAAGCCGCAGATAAAAAAGCGTTGCAGGAACGCTGCGGACTCGAAGTCAGAAAAGACGTTCCGATCATAGCAATGGTTTCGCGCCTTGCTTCGCATAAGGGCTTTGACCTTGTCAGATACGTTTTGGAAGAAATCCTTACGAATGACGTTCAGTTTGTTCTGCTCGGAACGGGCGAACACGAACTCGAAAATTTCTTCCGTTATATCGCAAACAAATATCCCGGAAAAGTGAGCATAAATCTTGCCTACGACAAGGCTTTTTCAAAACTTATCTATGCCGGTTCGGACATCTTCCTTATGCCGTCGCTTTCGGAACCGTGCGGTCTTTCGCAGATGATAGCGTCCCGCTACGGAACCGTGCCCGTCGTTCGAGAAACGGGCGGTCTGTTCGATACGATAAAGCCTTACAACAAATTCGACGGCAGCGGCAACGGTTTCACTTTTGCCAATTACAACGCGCATGAGATGAAAGATGCCGTTATGCGTGCTGTTGAACTGTATCATGATGAAAAAGAGTGGAAGAGGTTCGCAAAACACGCAATGGAAATGGATTTCTCGTGGAACGCTTCCGCGGAAAAATATCTTCGTCTGTATGACGATTTGACATAAAAACGAACCGTTCGTCTTTCGGAACGGCTCGGAAACAGGAAAAACTGAAAGGACACTTGCAAAAGCAATGGAGAAAAACGTAAAAGAGGAAATCAGAAAAGCGCTCGAAAGCAAAGTTTCGAGATATTTCGGCTGCGCATTGACCGACGCTACCGAAAAACAAATCTACAATTCGGTCATTCTTACCGTCAGAGACATTCTGACCAACAAAAAGGCGGAGTATAAAAAACTCATCAAAAAGAATCAGCCGAAGAGAGTTTACTACCTCTGCATGGAATTTCTTGTCGGACGGTCTCTGAAAAACAACCTGCGCAATCTCGGACTTGCGGACGAGTATGCTTCGGTGCTTTCCGACCTCGGATTCGACATCGAAAAACTCTACGAACGCGAACCCGACCCGGGTCTCGGCAACGGCGGCCTCGGCAGACTTGCAGCGTGCTTTATGGACGCGCTAACAACGCAGGATTATCCCGCAATGGGCTTTTCTATATGCTATGAATACGGACTTTTCAAACAGCGTATAGTTGACGGTTCGCAGGTCGAACTGCCCGACGTTTGGATGGACGACGGCGGCGCATGGCTCGTTCCGAGAACGGATAAAACGATGAGCATACGTTTCGGCGGCACGGTCTCCGAAAAATGGGATAACGGCAGATGTGAGATAATCAACGAGGGCTACGAGGAGATTCAGGCCGTTCCCTACGATATGATGATATCGGGCGCAGACAGCGCGGCGGTAAGCACGCTTCGTTTGTGGCGCGCCGAAAACGTCAGCAATTTCAATATGAAACTGTTCTCACAGGGCGAGTATATCAAGGCGATGGAGGAGAACAACAACGCCGAAGTAATTTCAAAGGTTCTTTATCCCGCAGACGCAACGCCCGAGGGCAAAATGCTGCGTTTGAGCCAACAGTATTTCTTTGTTTCCGCGTCGCTTCAAAGCATAATCGCGGATCATCTTGCCATGTACGGCACGCTCCGCAATTTCGGTGAAAAGGTCGCTATCCATATCAACGACACGCACCCTGCGGTCTGCATTCCCGAACTTATGCGTATATTCATGGATATTTATTCGTATTCGTGGGAAGATGCGTGGAACATTGTGAAACAGACCGTTTCGTATACAAACCATACGGTTATGCCCGAAGCGCTTGAATGCTGGAACGAGAATATTTTCAAACTTCGTCTTCCGCGCCTTTATATGATAATCGAAGAGATTAACCGCCGTTTCTGCGCTGATATGTGGAATCTCTATCCCGGAGATTGGGACAGAATTTCCCGCATGGCTGTTATCGCAAACGGACAGGTAAGAATGGCTAATTTGAGCGTTGTCGGTTCTCATACCGTCAACGGCGTTTCCAAACTCCATTCCGAAATTCTGAAAGAGACAATATTCCACGACTATTACAAGGCGATGCCCGAAAAGTTTACCAATGTAACAAACGGTATCGCGCACAGACGTTGGCTCTGCTATTCAAATCCCGGGCTGACTGCGTTGCTTGACGAGACCATCGGAACGCAATACAGAAAACAACCCGAGACTTTGAAAAAATTCGAGGCATTCAATGATGATAAGTCCGTTCTTTCAAGACTTGAACAGATAAAGAAAGAAAACAAGATAAACTTTGCAAATCACATCTTTGAAAAAACGGGCGAAAAAATTGACCCGAACTCGATTTTCGACGTGCAGGTAAAGCGTATGCACGAATATAAACGCCAACTTCTGAATGCGTTGAAGATAATCAACAGATGTATAGAAATCAAAGATAATCCGAACGGCAACTATGAGCCGATGACGTTCGTTTTCGGCGGCAAAGCCGCGCCGAGTTACTATATGGCAAAAGACATAATCAGCCTTATATGGAATCTCGGCAAAGACATCGACCGTCACGACGTTCTGCGCAAATTCATCAAGGTCGTATATGTTGAGGATTACAATGTAAGCACCGCCGAAATCCTTATGCCTGCGTCGGATATCAGTGAACAAATTTCTCTTGCGGGTAAAGAAGCAAGCGGCACGGGCTGTATGAAATTTATGATAAACGGCGCGTTGACGCTCGGAACGCTTGACGGCGCGAACGTTGAGATGAAAGCGGCGGTCGGAGACGACAATATCTATATTTTCGGACTCAACGCAAAAGAGGTCGAGGATCTTTGGCGCAGCGGCTACGTTTCGGCAAAATATTATATGGCAAGTCCGCGTCTTCGTGCAACGATAGACCGTATAAGCGAGGGCTTCAACGGCAGGAACTTTGCCAATATCGCAACGTATCTTACAACTACCAACGGCGTTGCAGACCCGTATATGTGCCTTGCGGATTACGAGTCGTATAAAAACACGTTCGACCGAATGATCGCGGATTATTCCGACCGCGACGCATGGCTGAAAAAATCGCTGATGAACATTGCGAACGCGGGGTATTTTTCCGCAGACAGAAGCATTCGCGAATACGCCGAGAATATTTGGCATATCACTCCCGTAAAATGATGAAAAAAACGGTTTCACACGAACAGATTTTGATAAAACGCGACGGCGGGCTCAAACCCGTCGTCGCTTCCGCGCTTCCTTGCGGGGTGACAGCCGTTTTCAGAGTTTTTATAGCCCGTATTTACGGCGCATACGACGGCGTTTTTCGTTTAAGAGCGGACGAGGATTTCGGAAAACACGGCGGTGTTTCCGTTCCGCTTGAATGGATAACATTTGAAAACGGACACGATGTTTTTGAGGCGGAGATAAAGATTTCCGATTTCTGTGACAGTAACGGCGGACTTTTCTTTTACAGATATGAGTTTAAGACATATTACGGCGAAAGATATTGCGTTTCGGACGGTTTTTCGGAACTTTCAGTCAACGCTCTTCCGTCGGAAAGACAACTGCTTGTTTATGACGCAGACAACGAAATAACATATTCTCCGAAAGGGATAATATATCATATCTTTGCCGACCGTTTTCGCCGCAGCGGAAAATGTGAAATAAAGAAATCTTCTGTGCTGAACGAGGATTGGGAAAACGGTATCCCCGAATACGCAAAGAAAAACGGGGATTTTCTGAAAAACAACACGGTGTTCGGCGGCGACCTTTACGGCATTGTCGAAAAACTCGATTACATCAAAAGTCTCGGCACGGAACTCATCTATCTCAGCCCGATATTCGACGCTTACTCAAATCATAAATACGATACGGGCGATTATATGCGTGTCGATGAATCGTTCGGCGGCGACGAGGCGCTCGATCTGCTTATATCGGAAGCGAAAAAACGCGGTATCGGCATAATTCTTGACGGCGTTTTCAATCACACAGGAGACGACAGCGTTTATTTTAACAGATACGGCAATTATCCCGACACGGGCGCATATCAAAGCGAAAAATCGCCGTATTATAATTGGTACACGTTCAGGCATTTTCCCGATGATTACGAGTGCTGGTGGAACATCAAAATTCTGCCCCGTGTCCGCTGCGACGAGCCGTCATACAGGGAGTTCATCTGCGGCGACGGCGGCGTGCTTGAAAAATGGATGCGAAAAGGTGTACGCGGCTTTCGCCTTGATGTTGCGGACGAACTTTCCGACGGTTTTATTGCGTCAATACGCAAAAAAATCAAGAAAGAGACCTCGGACGGCGTTCTTTACGGCGAAGTGTGGGAAAACGCTTCAAACAAGGTGGCGTATTCGACCCGTCGAGAATATTTCCGAGGAAAAGAACTTGATTCCGTTATGAATTATCCGCTCCGAAAAGCGGTTATAGAATATCTTCGAAACGGAAATGCGGCGCAGTTCAAAACTCTGTTGTATGACGTTTACGGTACTTATCCGACGTTTGCCTCACGGCTTTTGATGAACTTCCTCGGCACGCACGACACTGAGCGCATAATCACTGCGCTTGCCGCCCCGCCGTGGGACGGAAAGTCAAATGATGAACTTGCGGTTCTGAAAATGAACGAGAATGAGCGGGCAAGGGGAGAAAAACTTGTAAAACTTGCGCTTGCTGTTGTATTTACCGTTCCCGGAGTTCCCTGTGTCTTTTACGGAGATGAAGTCGGTGTTGAGGGCTATCATGATCCGTTTAACCGCAGGACTTTCCCTTGGGGACATGAAAATTGTTCGCTTGCGGACTTTTTGCGGACGCTTTCCGTAATTCGTGCCGAAAACAGCGTTTTCAAGGACGGGGATTTCCGCATTTGCGAGGCAACTGCCGAGTATCTTATTCTCGAACGTAAAAACGCCGACGGCGGCATATTGACGGTTGTAAACCGCTCCGACAAAACGTTGACGCTTGCGTTTGAAAATCCCGTTCTGAATCTGTTGAACTGCGACGAAGTGTCAGTTATTACTGTTTCGGGCTTGACCTGTTCAATGCTCCGTTTTGACTGCGAAACGCCCGATTATGAGATAGAATAAACACTTAAATACAAAAAATCGGTGAGCGTTCGCTCACCGATTTTTTATAAAATCAAAGGAGAAAAAAATGGCAAAATATGGTTATGTTCGTGTTTCAAGCACGGATCAAAATGAGGACAGGCAAATAGTGGCTCTGAATAAATATAATATCCGCCATGAAAATATATTTATTGATAAGCAATCGGGAAAGAATTTTGAAAGAAACGAATATAAACGCTTATTACAAAAAATAAAAAAAGGAGATGTGTTGTTTTTAATAAGTATTGATCGTTTGGGACGAGATTATAAACAAATACAAGAACAATGGCAGTATTTGACGAAAGTAAAGGAAATAGATATAGTTGTTTTGGATATGCCTTTACTTGACACAAGAAGGGAAAAGAATTTACTTGGAACATTCATATCTGATATAGTATTGCAAATACTTTCTTTTGTTTCACAAAATGAAAGAGAAAACATAAAGAGGAGACAAGCAGAGGGAATATCTGCCGCACAGAAGAGAGGTGTTATATTCGGGCGTCCAAAAACCGACTTACCGCTTGATTTTTTAGATATAGTTAAACGTTGGAAAGAAAGAAAAATTTCAACAAAAGAAGCAATTACATTGTGTGAAATGAGCCGAGCAACATTTTATAGAAAAATTCGATCCGAGTATTTATTGTAAAAAAAAAATTAAGAGTCTCAAAAAGTAGACAATTTGAGACACTTAATTTTTCTACATTTTAACACATAAAAGCAAAAAATGCAACCCTTTGTCATGAAAATGTTGAAAAATAATCAAATTAACTCGGTTGAAATTATGTTTTTATAAGTCTGCTTTTTGAGACAAAAGGAGGATTTATGGGTGAAACAATAGGAACAAAGGCTTTCGCCGAAAAATTTGGGGTAAAACAGAGTACTGTGGCACGTTGGTGTCGAGAAGGGCGGTTGGAGGCAACACAAGACTCTCCTGGAAGTCCTTGGCATATTTCTGTTGATGCGAACCCCCCTCAAGACCGTAGAAAAAAAGGGGGAAAATAGGCAATGAATGATGATCCGTCGCCAGAACAAATCGTTGCAGATACTTCTTCTGATGACATTGTTAAAAGTAATCAATTTAAACAAAAAAAACAAATAAACAAAATTATACTAATTTGCGGAATCACTTTCCTGCTTTTAATCATTGCTATTGTTTGCATTATGTTTGTTCCGAGATTGCAGAAAACAGTAGATGATTACTTAGCAGTTGGTGATTATTCAAAGGCGTATCATGTTGCAAAAACAGATGAAGAAAAAAGTGGAGTTATAAGGGAGAATACAATTGCGGTTTGCAGTGCATTGTGTTTAGATGTTCTGAAAGACTCTGAGTCATTTTGTTTAAGGGATGGATGGTACGACGGTGAAAAAAACGCAGTTATAAAAGTATCTGCCAACAATAGTTTTGGAAATACCGTTGTTAATTATGTTTTATTGTTTTACGACGATTCAAGTTGCAGCTGGACTATATTTGATTCTTATGCTGACCTTAACAATGAAAAAATTGCGTCTTACGATGATATTGCAAAGAGATTTGAAAAAGGTGTTCATAATTTGGGGTTATTAACAATTAAGGAAACGATGCTTTCGCAAAACAAAATTGATAAATATGGGATTGATAGAATCAACAATATTTACAAGGAGAATGCTCTTGAAAATATCAAGTTGTGCATTGAATCTATTCCATGAGACTGATATTTTAATGAAAAATACAATAAAAGGAAATAAAGAAAAATGAAAAAAACAGTTTTAATTTGTATCATAACTATAATAATATGTCTTGCATTTTCAGGTTGTTCACATACGCATGTCTTTGGAGACTGGAAAATCACAAAACAAGCGACATGTAAAGAAGAGGGGGAACGTGTCAGATCTTGTGAATGCGGTGAAATACAAACTGAAAAGATAGAATTAACAGATCATAAATGGAAAGCCGCAACCTGCACATCTCCAAAGATATGTACAGTTTGCAATGCAAAAGAAGGAAGTTCCTTAGGACATAATAAATATGGATATTCCTGTTCAAGATGTGGAATAAGCCTTGTTACAAAAAAGGATGTTCCAAATATTATTGATATAACATCTCTTAGATATTATATTGATAGTCTCGGTGGAATGGATCAATATATAACTTTTAAGAACAAGAGTTCCTCAAAAACAATCAAATATGTTTATTTTGATGTATCTTTCTATAATACCGTTGGGGATATAACTAAGAATGAGATAGGCGGAGATTCAAATGTCGTTTTGCAATATACCGGTCCATTAAAACCCGGACGTTCGTCTGGAAAAATCACATGGGAAACATGTTTTTATTGCAAGGATTTTGGAGGAAAAATGAAGTTCAACTCAATTAAAATTGAGTACACCGATGGTTCTAAAATAACACTTGAAGAATCCATGGCTGACTACGCTGTGTCCTCATGGCGGTGAAGATTGACTTAAGACTTAAAGATTCAATATAAATCCACGTTCTTCTAATAAAAATCTCTTAGAGTCCGTTTTGAAATGGTTATGTAAACGGGCACTAAGGGATTTTTTGAGCTTAAAAACTATACTTTTACTCTGTTCCCGAGACGGCTTTTTACGAGCGACGAAAGACCGAGCGCCAGCGCGAGTTTTGCGAGGTCAAACGGAATGTACGGCACAACGCAGAGCATGAGCGCGGGGAAGAAAGATGTTTTTGTGCTTATCACGAACCATACCGTGCCGAAAAAGTAGGCAACGGCAAGTCCCGCAATGAGCAGGATTATGCGTTTCCATATTGCCGAAAACTTCGGGTATGCGGTAAGCCCCGCAAGAAAAGCAAGCCCCAAAAATCCGATAATGTATCCGCCCGTCGGTCCCGCAAGTTTTGCAAATCCGCCCGCGAATCCCGAAAATACGGGAACGCCTATCGCGCCGATGACAATATACAGCGCCGTTGCTGGAACGGAAACTTTTGCACCGAATATCAGCGAGAATAAGGAGATTACAAAAATAGCGAGCGTGAACGGGATAGTGGGGGACAGCGGGTTCGGTATTGCCCAAGGTGCGGTCACGCAAAGAATTGCGGCGATAAGTGCGATGTAAACAAGTGTTCTGAGTTTTTGGTTTTTCATAGTTTCCCTTTCACGCTGACTTCTCCCGAGTCAAGCGTCTTTATTTTCTCATTTTCTTTTACGATAAGCCGTCCGTTTTCGTCAACGTCAACAGCCGTCGCTTCGTGCGTCTCTCCGTTTTTTACAAACGTAACGGTCTTGCCGAGCAGGAACATTCGGCTTTTGTATTCGGAAATACAGTTTTCGCTCAAATAAAGGCTTTTCGTTATTTCAGCGATAAGACATTCGCGTTCCGCCGTCTCGTTTTCGGAGAACAGATACCCGGCTTTTTCTTTCAGCTCGTCGGGCAGGGAAGAGACACTTCCTCTGAAATTTATTCCGATGCCGACGACTGCCGCATTTTTTGCCGGGACGGCTTCGCAGAGTATTCCGCAAATCTTTTTGCCGTTCAGATAAACATCATTGACCCATTTTATCGCAGGCTTTTTGTTCGTCAGACTTTCGATAGCCTTGCACACGGCGACCGCCGCAGACGTCGTGATTTTTCCCGGATTGAAAATATCAACATTCGGCAAAACCGCCGTCATATATATTCCGTTTTCGGGGGAGAAGAACGATTTCCCAGAACGTCCTTTTCCTTTTATCTGCTTATCGGCAACAAACAAAGTTTTCTCTGCGTCGTGTTCTTTCAAAAACGTTTTCGCGTCTTCGTTTGTCGAACCCGTTTCGTCGCAGACAAAAATTTTTACTTCGTCACCGAGCAGTTCGATTAATCTTTTTTCATTTATCTTCATTGCCGTAATCTTTTGTTTCGACCTCATATAGGCTTTTTTCCGTTCCGTCGCATTCAAGGTCTTTTCCGAACGGTTTCCAGCCTGTTTTGTCGTAATATTTCTTCAAATCGGTATACAGATACACTTTTTCATAACCGAGTTTTTCCGCATATTCAACCACCGCTTTTTGCAGCAACGCTCCGAAATGCCTTTTTCTGTATTCGGGTTTAACATAAAGCAACGCAAGCCACGGGCAGAGATCCTGCCTTGTCATCAGGTCGCTTCTCCAAAGCCCGCACGTTCCCGCAAAACGCCCTTTCACGGTAAGAATGAACGTTTTCGGCAGCGCGGTTTTTGCTTTTGCGCTGCTTTCTACCATTCTTTCAAAAAACGCCGCGCTTTCGTTTTCTCTCGCAAACTCGTCATAGAGCGCTTCAGCTGTTTCTTTTATCAGGTCGGGTCTTTCGTCAAGCGCAAATACTCTCGGTTGCTCGTCAAACGTGCCGAATTTGAGAAAATCGGGATTTGAACGTCCGAAATAAAACATATACTGCTGTATTATACCCGCGTTCTCTCCGAGTTCTTTTTCAGAGAAATTCTCATGAAAAACTTCTCTTGTCACGCGGTTTATCCATACGTCTTTCGGGAACACATCATATTTTTGAAAAGCAAACAGCAATATACAGTCCGCAACCTTGTCGCCTATGCCTTTTATCGTTTTCAGCTTTTTTCTTGCTTCGTCTGCGTCGAGAGATGAAAGGGAAGGTATAAAATCATCGTTTTCGTTCAGAACCCTTGCGCAGTCGATAAGATATTTGTCCCTGAATCCCGCATGAATAGGTTCAAGGTCTTCTACGGTTGCGTTTTTGAGTGCCTCCGCTTTCGGAAATGCGTAAAACAGCCTGTTTCCGACCCAAATTTCTTCGCCGAACAGCGCGCAGAATGCTTCCACTATCTTTTTGATACGCGAAATATTGTTGTTAGACGAGATTATAAACGAGAAAATCGTTTCTTCGGGCGCTTGTTTCAGAATACGAATACCTTTTCCGCTTTCCGCCGCCGCGGTAAGAAAGGCATTGTTTTTGCAAAAATCGCGAACCGGTTTGTAGTCGTGTTCAAGGTCAAGATACGGAATCCAGACTTTGTAAATATCTTCTTCCGTGGTATTGCCGACTGCAATTCCGTTTTCCGTCTGACGCATATAGACTGCATGCCCGAAGGCAACGCCTTGCCATACGCCGTCAAGGAAATTCCAACGGAAGCATTGACCGCATTCAAACGTGTCTTTCAGGTTTATGTCCGCGTTTTCTATCTCATATTCACCGAGTTCCGAATTGACGCATTTTACAGACAATTTGCGCATATAAACGTCCTTTTTCCCGTGTGGGGGTTGACAAATTTTGAATAAACCGTTATAATATAAATAATTATACCACGAACGCAATAATATTTCAATAGCAGGAGAGTTGTTTTTTATGTTTTTGGAAAAGATCAAACCCATGATAGCGGAAAAATTCGGTATAGATGAAGCGCAGATAACCGCAGATACGAGAATAATCGAAGACCTCGGCGCGGATTCTCTTGACCTTGTAGATATGCTGACCATAATCGAAGACGATTTCAACATTGTTATTCCCGATGAAGCGGCAATGAATATGCGCACCGTCGGAGATGTTGTCAACTTTATGCAGAAAGCATCCGAGCAATGAAAATTCTTGCGATAGATTACGGTATTGCGAGAACGGGCGTTGCAACCTGCGATCCGCTTGAAACCATAGCGTCTCCGCTTTGTGTCATTCCGTCTTACAATCACGAAAAACTTGTTGCCGAACTGCTTCGTGTCATCAAAGAAAGCGGCGCGCAGAAATTGATAATAGGCAAACCGCTCCGTACCGACGGCAATAAAAGCGAAATGGCTGAAAAATGCGAGGCGTTTGCGGCGGAACTGCGCGAATTGACGGGTATGGAGATTGAGTCCGTCGACGAACGGTTCACCACCGTTATCGCGTCCCAACATCTTCACGCAAATTCGATAAACGCAAAAAAACAGAAAAAGACCATCGACGCCGCGGCTGCCGCCGTGCTGTTGCAGGGGTATATCGATTCAAGAAAATAGAATTGCAAAATATCAGGGGCTTCCGTTCGGAAGCCCCTTTTCATCTGTTTGTTTTATGCGTTTTTGGATTTCTTGTTGTTGGAAGCGATTACGAAAAGCACCACAGCAACAACCGCAACCGCCGCGGTAACTATGCCGATAAGCATCCAGTTTGCCTGACCGATAAGCGAGAAGTCAAGTTCGCCGCTGTCCGCATTCTGAAGTTTGGAGAAAAGCGCAACAACGTCAAATATAAGACCGCCTGCAATAAAGAGCCCCGCAATTATGGAAAGCGGGCTGATGGGCGAGCCCTGAGTCTGAATACGAACGGGTTTTTCGCTTCTGAAATCTATTGCGGAAGACAGATAGAATGCAAGAACGAGCGTAACTATCGTTTCGGGAATCATGTAAGTTGCATTGTAGCTGAAAGAATAGAGCATTGCTGCCGTTGTCGGAATGGAAATACCCGCCCAAACGGTTGCCCCCGAAAGAACGTGGCAGAAATATCTGAGAACGCATACGATAAGCGCTCCGATAAGAAGACCGGTGGTCTGATTCTTTATCTTCTTTCTGAACATACCGGCAAGACCGAGAACCGCAAACGCAACGATATAGTCGAGCATAATTATAGCAACGGTTGCCTGCCAGGAAGTTGCGTAAGAAAGATTTTTCAGTCCGAACAACTGCTGGATAACCGCATAAACGAGTGCGGAGCCCATGCCCCAACCGAGACCTCTGCGGTAGGAGATAAGAATTATCGGAAGCATAGAAGCCGCCGTGATCGAACCTCCGTAGGGGAGATCAACGAATTTGATCATGCTGAGTACGGTTGCAACGGCGATAAGAATCGCACATTCTACCATACAAACTACTTTTTTGTTCTGTGCCATGTGTTTTGTACCTCTTTTATATTAAAATTTTTTGAGTGCAATAAAAAAACGGAAGGCGACATAGGTTCGCCTTCCGCAATTTTCGGATTTAACATTCCCTACGCTGGCATTACCCATATCAGGTTCAAGGGTCGAAGTTCGATAACTTCCTCTCAGCCTGCCTAACAAGCTCCCCGTATTAAATTGTGAATTATCTTTTAGATATCTTCTTCTTCGTCTGCACAGCATTTGCCGAACGCTTCAAGATATTTGTCATGAAGTTTCTGCTTCTTCGCCTTGCATTTATCCGCAAAATCGGAAACTGTTGCTCTTGCTTTGTCGTTCTTGCAAACGAATACTACCGCGCCCGCTACAACTCCTGCAACGATAACCGCGCCGATTGCGATTTTCAAAACTTTTGCTGCTCTTTCACTCATGATATAAGTCTCCTTTACAATTATAATAAAGTATAAATTATTGTCGCAAACAGGGAAAGGACAAGTGCGCCCGCAAGCACGAGGCAAATTATCCTTATCGCTTTTTTATTGAGCATTGTATATTACCTTTCGGTCAGTCTTCTTTGATTGATTCTTTTAATTTTCTTATTCTGTCAAGAATGGATTCCGTTTTCTTCGGTCTTTGCTCCGCTTGAATCTGTTTCGCTCTTATTTCCGCCGCTTCAAGGTGCTTTTGGGCGTTTTGTCTTATCTGCGCCGCCTCTTCAACAGCCTTTGAGCGAATCTCTTCCGCTTCGGCTCTGACTTCTTCAAGAATCTGGTCAATATTTTCTTCAACCTGATCGAAAAGTTCTTTTTGCTCGGAAAGTCTTTCGAGTTGTTCCGTCAGTTCCGCAATTCTTGCGGCTTGTTCTTCTATTGTTTTTCTGTCCTCGTCGGACTGAACATACTGCTCCGAAAGTTTATCCGTGCAGGTGGTTACCTCTTCGCAAAGCTGCGATACCTTTTCGGAAAGTTTTGCATCTTCCGATGCTTTTACCACAAGGTCTGCATTCGACTGCTTTAATCCGACTATCTCCGTTTTGAGCGTTTCGAGTTCCGAAAGATATTCTTCTTTTTCGGCGTGTAGAGCCGCACATTCGTCGTTTTTTTCTTTCAGCGTATTTTGAAGCGCTTCATTTGTTGCGTTTACGGTTTCGAGCAATTTTTCCGAACGTTCGAGTTTTTCGGTCACATCGGCAAGCGCGGAAGCGTTTGCATCGTTCATTTCGCGTATCTTTGCGTCGGTCGCAACGATGTAAGCGTTTACGTCATCGGCATTGTAACCGTGAAAGCCCGCTTTTCTGAAAAACTGTTCGTTCATGATTTAAGACTACCTTTTAATGAATATTTCCAGTATCTTTTTATATATTCCGTCGGCGTTTTCTCTGAAAGACTGCGCCATCATTTCCGCCTGCATTTCCGTCGGACAATACATCGAAAGGTCAATGATGTCCGCTCCGTCGTCTTTGAGTTTAAGCTCAACCACATACTCTACAACGCCGTTGTTTAACCTCTGTTTGACCGCCGTATCGACTGAAAGCGACTTTTTCAGCTTCTGCAACTCAATCGCCGTTACATACGTCACTTTCTGACGGAGAGCGAGAGGAAGTTGTGTTCGAAGGACGTATGCTATTTCCTTGCCTTTTTCCGAAAGGGAGAGAAATATGCCGTCTTCCGTTTCGTATCTGCCCACAAGTCCGTTCTCGACAACTTCGTCAAGCACGGGGACTATATTGAAATAGTTGATGTCGCAGATTCCGAGAATTTCTCCGAGCGTTGATTGGGGTATCGGCGATACCGCGGAACGCAGCGAAAAAAGTATCAGTATTTTTAACTGTTCGTCGGACAAATTGATGCTCATATATGCAAATTCCTTTTTCACTTATATAATAACACACAAAACCGCAAATTGCAAGTGGTCGGGTACAAATGACAGAAAAAAATTAAAAATTTTTCGTGCGATTTTCTTCACAATTATGTGGTAGTATAAAACCGAACAAAAAACGGGAGGAAACAACCATGGATATAAATTCAACGATAACTCTCAATAACGGAACAAAAATTCCCCGTCTCGGCATAGGCTGTTGGCGTTCGCCGTCCGGTGATGTTACAAAAAATTCTGTCTTGTGGGCATTGGAAGCGGGATATCGTCATATTGACACCGCCGCGATATACAAAAATGAAGCAGATGTCGGAAATGCCATAAAAGAAAGCGGCATAGCCCGCAAAGACATTTTTGTTACCACAAAACTCTGGAACACGGACAGCCGCGCACACCGTCAGCGGGAAGCGTTCGAAGAAAGTCTTGACAGACTCGGTCTCGATTATGTTGATCTCTATCTGATACACTGGCCTGTCGAAAACTTTGTTGAATCGTGGCATGAGCTCGAAAAGATATACCGTTCGGGCAGAGCAAAAGCGATAGGTGTGTCAAACTTCAAGGTTCATCATCTGCAAACGCTGCTCAACTCTGCGGAGATAACGCCCGCCGTGGATCAAATGGAATTCAGTCCGTATATGCAGGATAACGAAGCTGTTGATTTCTGCCGCGCGCACGGTATCGCTTACGAGGCATGGAGCCCACTCGGCGCGGGAACATTGCTTGAAGAGCCAACGCTTGTAAAACTTTCGCAGAAATACGGTAAGTCAACCGCGCAGGTCATTCTTCGTTGGGTCCTTCAACGCGACATCATTGTTTTTCCGAAATCTAACCATAAAGAACGAATAGCGGAAAACGCAGACATATTTGATTTTGAGATTTCGGAAGAGGATATGAAACTCATAAATTCGCTGAATTGCGGAAAGAGAACGGGCTCCGACCCCGACACTTTCAATTTCTGATTTTGCGGGTCATACGGAACGACCGCCATCAACACAAAGCGTCTGTCCCGTGATAAATGACGAATCGTCTGATGCAAGAAAATAGATCGCTTTTGCGACATCCTCGGGACTGCCGACTTTTTCAAGCGGGGTATCGGACGCAAACGCTTCGATGTCTTCTTTCGAGAAGTGTGCGTTCATATCCGTCATTATAAAGCCGGGAGCGACGCAGTTGACCCGTATTCCTGACGGTCCGACCTCTGCCGCAAGCGCTTTTGTGTAACCGATTACCGCGGCTTTTGACGAGGTGTATACCGCTTCACAGGAACCGCCGCGAACGCCCCACAGGGACGCCAGATTTACAATGCTTCCGCTTTTGCGGGAAATCATATAGGGGAGCGCCGCGCTGACCGCGTTGTGCGTTCCCTTTATATTTGTGTTGAATATTTCGTTGAACTCTTCGTCGGAAACGTCCGTCACGAGTTTTTGCGGCAAAGCGATTCCCGCATTGTTTACAAGCACATCTATTCCGCCGAAAGTTTCGACCGCCGTATCAATAAGCGCACGGGCTTCTTCTTTGATTGAAACATCCGCTTTTATCGCGACCGCGGAAGGCAGAGCGCGGGCAAGCGCTTGTGCCTTTTCTTCCGAGCGGACGTAATTCACGCATACATTAAATCCCTTTTCAGCAAAAAGTTTTGCGGTCGCCGCGCCGATACCTCTTGCCGCGCCCGTTATGACTGCCGTTTTCATTTCTTGTCGTCTCCGCCTTTCGAACCGATATGTTCGAGAACTTTCCGGATATCCGTTTCAGTCGTATCGTCTTTGATTATCGATGTTTCAGCCGTGTCGTCCGATACGGGGCATTCCACAACGGACGCACCGTCCGCCGTGACTATACGCGAAAGTTTTATATGCTTTCTGTCAAGCCTTTCGGAAGAGCCGTTTTTAAGCAATTTATAAACGACCGCAGTTGTCGGAACAGCAAGCAATGCGCCGATAATTCCGAAACAACCGCCGCCCACAATAACCGCAACGAGCGTCCATACCGCAGGCAGACCTGTTGAGTTTCCGACTATCTTCGGCGCGATAAGGTTGCCGTCGAGCTGCTGAACCGCAAGAATGAATATCGCAAAGAAAATTGCCGACTGAAAACCTCCGTCGGGGGAGATAAGAATAAGCAACGCCGACGGGATACCTCCGATAAAAGGTCCGATTATCGGAATGATGTTTGTCAGACAGATAATAACGCTTATGAGTATCGCATCGCTGAAACCGAATATCGTCAACCCGATAAACGTCACAACGCCGATTATTGCGGAATCTATAAGTCTGCCCGAGATAAATCCGCCGAAAGTTTCCGCGCAGATGTCTGCTGTGTTGCAAACTCTGTCCGCATTTTTCTTTTTGAGATAAGCGTAGCAGAGTCCTTTTGATTGTCGGAGCAAAGAGTCTCTGGACGCAAGCAGATACACGGAAGTGCAGAAGCCGAAGAACAAATATGCAACGGTAGTCGCGACGGAAACAGTCGCGCTGAAAATGTTCGGAACTATCGAGACGAACCAATTTGCCAAGCCCTGACCTATGTTTCCTCCCTCGCTCATATACGGTGCAAGGAATTTTTCCAAATATTCAAGTGCAATATCGGGCAGCGGCTTTTCGATGTGGAAGAAATTGCCGACGTTCGTCAGTATCTTTTGTATCTGTTCCCAATATTGCTCATAATTGACGGCTATTGTTGTCACGCTTTCCGTAATGCTCGGTATAAGTAGCCAGAAAAACAGCGCGATAACGCCCAAAAATATTATGTATGAAAGCGTAAGAGATATTGCTATCGCGGGCTTTGAAGCCATATCCTTTTTGAATATTTTTGCATAAGACCGCCTGAAAAACATATACGGCTTGTTAAGCACAAACGCAATGCAAAAACCGATGAACAGCGGGGACAGATATTTCAGAATGATGCCGAGCGCATATATGACCCAATCGATTTTTATAAGCACGGCAACAAGTGCAATGCAAAATGTCGCTATCAGCAATATTTGTTTGAATGTCCTTTTTTTCATTTGTCTTCACCTTTGCGCGGAAATCCGCCGCTCATAATTATATTTATATCATTATATCATATATTCCGCGAAAAATCTACCTCTAATCGAAAAAAAATACCGTATTTGCTTGAATTTTTTCTTAATCTGTGCTAAACTGTTACGGTATTACTGTTCACAGCCGAAAAGAAAGGCGGAAAAAATGGATATAATCAAACAACTTGCCGAGGAATTTAACCTGCGGCAGGACTACTCGAAAAATATCGTCTCGCTTATCGATGACGGAAACACCATTCCGTTTATTGCGCGTTACAGAAAAGAGATGCACGGTTCGTGCGACGACCAGGTGCTGCGTGAGTTCGATGAGCGACTGACATATCTGCGCAACCTTGAAAAGCGAAAAGAGGAAGTAACGTCTTCGATCACCGAACAGGGAAAACTGACGCAGGAACTTGCCGAAGCGATAGCCGCCGCAAAAACGCTTGCGGAAGTTGAAGACCTTTACCGTCCGTACAAGCAAAAAAGAAGAACGCGCGCCACCGTTGCCAAGGAAAAAGGGCTTGAACCGCTTGCCGACATTATTTTTGCTCAGGAATTGAAAATCGGAAACATCGCCGATATAGCATCACCTTATATTTCCGAGGAAAAGGGCGTTGAAACCGTTGAAGATGCTGTTGCGGGTGCTTCCGACATAATCGCGGAGACCGTTTCGGACAATGCGGAAGTTCGCAAAAAGATAAAAGACGCCGTTCACCGTCTCGGAACCGTGGTTGCGTCGGGAGACAAAGAAAACGACTCCGTTTATCGCAATTACTATGAGTATTCCGAACCCGTATCTAAAATTCCGAGCCACCGTATTCTGGCAATTCTCCGCGGCGAAAGCGAAGACTTTTTGAAAGTCGGAATAGACTGCTCCGACGCCACTTGTCTTAACATAATTTTCAATGAGTTTGTAAAGGGAAACAGCATTTTCACGGAAATCGTTAAAAATGCCTGCGAAGACTCTTGGCAGAGACTGCTTCAACCGTCTGTCGAAAGAGAAATCCGAAACGAACTGCGTGACAAAGCATACGAACAGGCTGTCAAAATGTTCGGTCTTAATCTGCGTCATCTGCTTATGCAGCCGCCCGTCAAAGGCAAAGTCGTTCTTGCTGTCGATCCCGCATACAGAACAGGTTGCAAGATTGCCGTAGTAGACCCGACGGGCAAAGTTCTTGACACGGGTGTGATATATCCGACCCCTCCGCAGAATAAGGTCGAAGAAGCGGAAAAGAAAATACTTGCGTGGATAAAAAAATTCAACGTTGACTGTATTTCGATAGGCAACGGCACCGCATCGAAAGAATCTGAAATTTTTATCGCAAATACGATTAAAAAAGCAGACAGAAGCGTTTCGTATATGGTCGTCAACGAGGCGGGCGCGTCTGTGTATTCCGCATCCAAACTCGGCGCTGCCGAATTTCCCGAATTTGACGTCTCGCTCCGCAGTGCCGTTTCCATCGCGCGCCGTTTGCAGGACCCGTTGGCGGAACTTGTCAAGATAGACCCGAAGTCCATCGGCGTGGGACAGTATCAGCATGATGTTCCTCCCGCACAACTCGATGAAGCGCTCCGCGCCGTTGTGGAAGACTGCGTTAACAGCGTAGGCGTTGACCTGAACACGGCGTCTCCGTCGCTTCTTTCGTATGTTTCGGGCCTTTCTGCCGCCGTTGCTAAAAATATTGTCGCTTACAGGGAAGAGAACGGCTCTTTCAAGACACGTTCCGAACTTAAAAAAGTTCCCAAACTCGGTCCCAAAGCCTTTGAGCAATGCGCGGGCTTCCTGCGTATTCCCGACGGTAAAAACGAACTTGACAACACCGCAGTTCACCCCGAAAGTTATGATTGCGTTAAATCTCTTCTTGCGCTGTTCGGTCATAAACTGTCCGATATTGCGTCTTTTTCTGACGGAAGTCTGCGCAAAGAAACTGAGAAATACGGAAAAGCAAAAGCCGCCGAAGCGTGCGGCGTCGGTCTTCCGACTCTTGAAGATATACTCGGCGAACTTGAAAAGCCCGGACGCGACATTCGTGACGATTTGCCCGCGCCCTTGCTTCGAACAGACGTTATGGATATGAACGACCTCAAACCGGGAATGCAACTGACGGGAACTGTCAGAAATGTTATTGATTTCGGAGTTTTTGTCGATATCGGAGTTCATCAGGACGGGCTTGTGCATATCTCCGAGATAGCGAATAAATATATTAAACACCCCTCGGAAGTTCTTTCCGTCGGCGATATCGTCAAAGTAACCGTGCTTTCTGTTGACCCTGCCAAAAAGAGAATATCTCTTTCAATCAAAAGAAAGCCCGAAGATATAAAATGAGTAAAACTACGCCGTCTCCGTAAGGGGCGGCGTAAAAATATTTGGAAGTACCGTGTCGAACGTTGTGCAATACGCATAAATACGAAAAAGTTCATATAAGGGTATTGACAAAACGCTTTCGGCATGGTATAATGATTGAGCAATTGAAAAGCGGCTATGTGCCGGAGTGGCGGAATAGGCAGACGCCCGGGACTTAAAATCCCGTGGGAGTAACATCCCGTACCGGTTCGAGCCCGGTGTCCGGCACCATTTTTTCAATTTTATATATCGCGGGGTAGAGCAGTTGGCAGCTCGTCGGGCTCATAACCCGGAGGTCGTGTGGTTCAAGTCCCACCCCCGCAACCAAAAAATAAACACCGTTCAAAAGACGGTGTTTATTTTTTTTGAGAGTTGCGCAACGACGGGTATGAGACCGACGGCGAATAACTCGGAGGACGAGGCGGTAGCGAATGACTTTCCGAGGGGATGTCATGGCCGCCGAGCCGACCGCGGCATTTTCAACGCAGTGAAAAATGAGAGACCGTGTGGTTCAAGCCCTACCGCACCATAAAGAACGGATGTAACGGATTTCTGTTGCATCCGCTTTTGCTGTATATAAAGTCGATTATAAATTATACCTCAAAGAAGACTTGACAAAACACAGATGTTCTGTTAAACTCTATATTAAGATGAGAGTTTTGAGGTGTGCTTATGCAAAATGAATTATTGTCTATCGGAAAAATGGCGGAAATCAACAACCTGACGGTGGCAACGCTGCGTCTTTATGATGAACTCGGACTGCTGCACCCGCGGCGCAAAGACCCGCAAAGCGGCTATCGTTATTATGATATGGCTCAAAATGCGCGTTTGGACATGATTGCATATATGAAAGAATTGGGCATGAGCCTTGCCGAAATCGCGGATATACTGAAAAAGGAAGACATCACGCTGATAGAGACTATCCTGATTCGCAAGAATGAACAGCTGCACAGTCAGATGAGGGAGTTGAAAGCCCGTCACAATGCCGTTGAGCGGGCTATTGCCAGCGTGGAACGGTATCGAAAATCTCCTGTCAAGGGGACTATTGCGCTGGAATATATAGACCGCCGCTATCTGTGGGGATTGCCGTGCCGCGACAATTTTTATGAAACGGATATATATGCCTATGAGCGGGAATTGATGTACCTGCGACAGGCGCTGATGAATCGCGGATTTTCGCATATTCATTCTTATGCGACGGGAACAAGCATTACAAGGGAAAACTTCCTTGCGGGACGCTTTGAAGCAAAAGACGTTTTTGTTTTTCTTGATTACCGCGATGTGGAAAATTTCCGCGATGCGACGGTCCTTGACAGCGGTATGTACGCTTGTATTTATCTTGACAGTTACGACGACGAAGTACATTACGCCGACAGACTTCTTGAAGCCTGTCATGCCTGCGGTTGGCACGTCAGCGGCGATTACATCTGCGAAGTTCTGACCGAATTCAATGTTTTTGACAGTAACAGGCGGAATATGTTTCTGCGTCTGCAAGTTCCTGTGACATTCGGCGAAGAGTGATTGTGAAATTTTTATGAACCGTATTGACTCTCATCCTGCATGAGGGTATATAATAAAACAAAAAGGGTATATTCAAATTAAAAGGGTAGAGAAACGGCGTACTTTACAGACTGTGCACATTCAGTCTGCGTCATATACAATTTTTAAGGAGGATTTTCCCATGGAAAAAATCAAAGTTGTACAGTACGGTTGCGGAAAGATGAGCAAGTACATTCTCCGTTATCTGCATGAACACGGCGTACAGATAGTCGGCGCTATCGATGTCAATCCCGCAGTTGTTGGACAGGATGTCGGTGATTTTGCGGGGCTCGGGTTGAAAACCGGTGTTATCATCTCCAACGATGCTGACAAAGTTCTCGATTCGTGCGATGCGGACGTTGCCATTGTAACATTGTTCAGTTTCATCGGCGACATCTATGAGCATGTGGAAAAATGCGTGGCACGCGGTATAAATGTAATTACCACCTGCGAAGAAGCAATTTTCCCGTGGACGACATCTGCGGCGCAAATCAACCGTCTTGATGCTCTTGCAAAAGAAACCGGCTGCACAATTACGGGCAGCGGAATGCAGGACATATTCTGGATCAACATGGTTGCTCTGGTTGCCGGCGGTTGCCACAAGATTACAAAAATCAAGGGCGCATACAGTTACAACGTTGACGAATACGGTCTGGCACTTGCGAAAGCCCACGGTTGCGACCTGTCCAAAGAAGAATTTGAACAGCAGATAGCCCACCCCGATTCCTTTGAACCGTCATACGCATGGAATGCAAGCGAAGCGTTGGCAAACAAACTCGGGCTGACCGTTAAATCCATTACGCAGAAACACGTTCCTTATATCATCGACCACGACATCGATTCTTCCACTCTCGGCAAAACCATTAAAGCAGGTCGCTGCATAGGTATGTCCGCGGTTGTTACGATTGAGACCATGCAGGGCATAACTATTGAGGAAGAAACCATAGGCAAGGTTTACGGTCCCGATGACGGCGATATGTGCGACTGGAAAATCACGGGCGAACCCGACACGGAGTTTCACGTTGTCAAACCTGCCACCGTGGAACACACCTGCGCTACGGTTGTCAACAGACTTCCGAGCCTTCTTGCCGCTCCCGCAGGCTATGTGACCGCCGATCAACTCGCTCCCAACGAATACCTGACCTATCCGATGGAATTCTATTGCTGAACCTTTTGTCGAAGAAGTTGATAAACAGATTTTTTGTCCCCGGTCGTTTTTCGATCGGGGGCAGTTTTATGCGTTGGCTTTTGTCGCATGGTATTCGTTTCGATATACATAAGAAGTTTTATTGAAATTTGTCTTGATTTTTTTAGAAACTTGTGTTATAATATATCAAAATATAGGATTGCCATTTATTGATTCAAGGAGGACGATATATTGATTATCGGTAAAAAAGGAAAATATTTTACTGTTGAAGAGAAAAAGACCCATTGGAATGTATTTCGTCGTGAGGGTACATCAGGCGTAAATTACATGATATATAAGACGACGTGTCCGACTGTCGAAGATCTCGCCCGATATGTGGAAAAGAGTGATTTGGTAAAATAGATTTTTGTGTCTAAAAAGCCAAAACTCAATTAAAAAATGGATTTTTATATGATATAATAACATCGATAAAAAGATCGACGGCGGGTTTGAGTATATTACAGATTATATTTGTTATATTGGCAAAACGTCAAGGGCTTGCTTGAACCACTTGTGGCGGGCGCAAGCCGCAACCGACCATATTTCAGACAGACGTGAAAAATCGTGTTTCCGTATGGCGGTCACTATGATTGACAATTATGCTTATTTTCGTTAAAGTGTCTGAAATACCGATACTTGTTGAGATTTATGATGTTTGATAAATTAAAGAAACGCTTCTCCCGAAAAGAAAAAATAGATTATGTTTTGCCGTCGCATACGTAAATAGTTGATATGCTTTACGATAAGCATCTTGATTTTTCGGACGAAACAGTTATAAAAGTTGTTTACGGCGAGAATAATGAGCACAGAGTTGTAATCCTGAAAAACAGCGATGGGTATTTTCGGTATATATTCGAACGCATAGAAGAATATGATGCGGATGAAATGAAGTATTTTTCGGGGTATCCCGACCGATTGCCGGCAGAGTGGCGAGAGGTAGATGATATGCGTTTTTCGGCTTTCGGTTCTGAGGAAGAGGCTTGGAATGATTTGATAGCAACATCCGAGTACAAGACGTATTTCAATCGTTAATCTAAAAATTAAGCGGTAAGTGATACGCAATATCAGATAGTATCGTATAAAAAAGTATAGATAAAAACAGGCAGCCTTTTGAGGTTGCCTGTTTTAAGTTGTAATGTGTTATGCGATAAGTTCTATTATGAATATCGAAATTATCATCAGCGGAAGAACAATGAGGAAATACCATTTCATCCACGGATAGGCTTTAAGCCCCTTTGCCAGTGTTTGCTTCTTTCTTGTATTTGTCAAAGCCCCGTCCGAATTTTTTCACGCAGAACAGAGATATACAAGCAAACCGGGCGGTCGGTGAATGTTATCGGCAAGCAGGGTTTAGCTGTCGAGGATACATCGTCCGCCATCTTGGTGAAAAGCATTTGAAAGCGCATCGAATACCGCACCGTAACCGAAGCAGGCAGGGGAAACTGTATATCATTTCAAAGAATAGCGGATAACTGAAAACAGCGCATGAAAATTCATTGGTTCGGAAGCCTTTCGAGCAGCGTGTGTCCGTTCTCTTTCAGCCACTTGTTTCTTTCTTTATAATCGGGTAATATACGGCTCACTTCCCGATAAAACGCGGCAGAATGGTTCATCTGCTTTATGTGGCAGAGTTCGTGAACGACCACGCCGTCAAGCACTTCGGACGGAGCAAGCATCAAAAGCGCATTAAAACTCAAATTGCCTGCCGACGAGCAGCTGCCCCAGCGCGACCGTTGTTTGCGAATGGTTATTTTACCGTATTTAACGCCGACGGCGGGCGCAAAATATGCCACACGTTCCGGTATATGTTCTTTTGCCGCGGCGACCAACTCTTTGAGTTCGGTTTCCGTAAGCTTTCCGACTGTTGCAAGGCGCGCGCCGCGTTCTTTGACCTTTTTCTGTGTTTTTTCTATCCAATCCGTTTTTGTGTTTATGAATGAGTAAATCTGCGCCTTTGACGCAAATCGCGGCGCTTTTATAATTACGGAACCGTCGTCGCAGACTTTTATCGCTATCGTTTTTCTTTTGCTTCTGATTATTTTATACATCGGATATTCCTCCTTTTGAAATTATACCATTTTCGCGGACACATATCAAGAATAAAAACACATTTTTTTTCAATTTTGCTTGCGAAATCAAAATTGATGTGATATAATTAAAAAAACGGCAAAAAGGAGTATTTTATATGTCTGTTGCTGAAAAACTGAACAGTTCGCCGATGTATCTGATATGCGGCGGAATCATCGCCTTTGTCGCTGTTGTTTGCGTGATTTTTATGGTGCGCGCATATCGGCAGGGAAAGGCTCTCGGAATGGATACCGTCAAAATGAAGCGTGTTATTGTTTCCAGCGCAACGTTTTCGGTGCTTCCGAGCGTCGGAATATTGCTTGGCGTAATTGCGCTTTCGGGCAGTCTCGGAATCCCGTGGCCATGGCTTCGCCTTTCCGTTATCGGAGCGCTCCACTATGAAACGCAGGTCGCGCAGGGGGCTGCGGAACAGGTCGGAATGAAAGAGCTTTCATCAAGCGAAATGACGGCTTCGGGCTTTGCGACCATAGCGCTTTTGATGAGTATTTGCATTATCTGGGGAATGGTACTTTCCGTCCTCTTCAACAAAAAGTATACGAAAAAACTTGTTTCAAACAATAAAAAGAATGTCGGCGCAGGCTTCGGCGATACCGCAATGACAGCAATGTTTATCGGACTTGTCAGCGCATATATCGGCAGTTACATAGGTGCTTTTGCTTCATCCGAGGGATTGTTCACTTTTAAAGGCGATTGGACGCCTTTGCTTGTGGTTGCGGTTTCCGCGGCTGTTATGGCTCTTTTCGTGTACCTTTCATCCAAAAAGAAATTCGCTTGGGTAGACAGTTTTTCGATTGCTGTCAGTATGCTTGTCGGAATGGCGGCGGCAGTTGTTGTCAAACTCATATAAGGGGGAACGGGAAAATGGACGAAAATAAAGATTTAAACTGGGGAAAATACAGCAAAAAAACTCATGTGATAGGAAGAACCGTCAGCATTATCGCGCTTGTCATGCTTGTCGGCGTGCCGTTCCTTATCGGTACTTATCTCGGCGCGATGCCCGACCTTGCCGCAACCGCAAAAGGCTTTGTTGCGGTCGGTCTTGTATGGCTTGTTAGCAGCATTGCCGAATTTCTTATTTATACACCTATGCTCGGCTCAGGCGGCGGTTATCTTGCGTTTATAACGGGAAATCTGATAAATATGAAGATCCCGTGCGCCGTCAATGCCCGCGATATGGTCGGCGCAAAAACGGGAACGCGCGAAAATGAGATAATCTCGACGCTCTCCATTGCAACATCATCTCTTGTTACGATAGTTGTTCTTGCCGTCGGCGTTGCAATACTTACACCGCTTCGCCCCGTGCTTGAAAGCCCGACGCTCCAGCCTGCGTTTGCAAACGTCGTTCCCGCACTTTTTGGCGCAATGGCATACAAATACTATCGCAAAAATATAAAGGTTGCAATAGCGCCTCTTGTTTTGATGAGCGTTCTTTTTATTCTTGTTCCGTCTCTTGTATCCTCGACGAGTTTTATGATTATTCCGTCTGGCGCAATTGCGATAGGAATAGCGTTTTTCTTCTATAAAAAGGGAAAGAGGGCAAACAAATGATTCATCTTCTTTGGATAATTCCGCTCTGCATTATCGGCATACTTTTGCTGCTCGTTCTCGTCGCCGTGATAAAAACGCTGCTTACACCCGCAAAAGTCTCAGAATATAAGGCGAATGAAAACGAAAATGAGTCTCTTCGCCTTGCCGAAAAACTGTCTGCGATGATCAAGTATGACACGACTTCGCATTCGGGTGTTGATGAAGCGGAAAAATTCCGCGGCTTTCATAAAGTTTTGGAAGAACTTTTTCCGCTTGTACATAAAAACCTCGAAAAAACCGAAATTGACGGAAATCTGCTCTATTATTGGAAAGGCAAAAGCCACGATAAGCCGATACTTCTGATGAGCCATCAGGATGTTGTCCCCGCAGAGGGTGTTTGGAAACATGAACCTTTTTCGGGCGATATTGCAGACGGTAAAGTTCACGGCAGGGGAGCGTCCGATACAAAATGCTCCGTTATGGCTTTTTTTGAAGCGGTTGAGCAACTTCTCGCAGAGGGGTACGAACCCGATGTTGACGTATATCTTGCGTCTTCCTGCACCGAAGAGTGGGCGGGTGACGGCGCGCCGAAAATAGTTGAAGAACTGAAACGCCGCGGTGTTGAACTGTTTTTGCTCTGCGATGAGGGCGGCGGAATAATCAGCGAACCCATCGGCGGAATCCACGGCAACTTTGCAATGGTTGGCATTTTTGAAAAGGGTAAAGGTGACGTTGAATTTACCGCAAAAAGCACAGGCGGTCATGCAAGCGCCCCGTCGAAAAACACACCTATCGCAAGACTTGCCGCTTTTGTGAATGAGGTGGAAACAAAATCTCCTTTCAAAAAGAAAATGATGCCCGAGGTTGCCGCAATGTTCAAGGCGCTTGCTCCGTATGCTTCATTCGGACTTCGGCTCATTCTCGGAAATCTTTGGCTTTTCAAACCTCTTCTTGCCGCTCTTCTTCCAAACATCAGTGCACAGGCGGGCGCTATGTTGAAAACTACGATTGCCTTTACTATGCAGTCTGGCTCGGACGCCTACAATGTCATTCCGCAGGAAGCAACGCTTGGCGCAAATATGCGTTTTATTCCGCATCAGGGTGAAAAAGAAAGCCTTGAAATCATCACGGCTCTTGCAAAAAAACACGGTCTTGAAACCCGCGTGCTTCATGCAAATGATTACACCGAACCTGTCGATATTCACGGCGAGGCGTATACGCTTTTTACAAAAGTCATTGCCGATACTTTCCCCGGACTTCCGTCATCGCCTTATGTTATGACGGGTGCTACCGACGCACAGTTCTACCAGCCGATATGCAAAAACTGTCTGCGCTTTGCTCCCGTTATCTACGGTCCCGAACAGATGAAAGGTATGCACGGACTTGACGAGAACATTGAGTATAACTGTCTGCCCGGCGCGGTAAGATTTTATAAGAATCTGATAAAGGCGCAGAGATAAACTTTGATTAAAAAATATCCGACGCGAATTTTGAGGTTCGCGTCGGATAATCTATATGTACCGCATATCGGCATAACATTCTTTTTTTTGCGCAGATATGCGTGTTTTGTCAATATTTGAAGCCGTCGCTGAAAAGCGACGGCTTCAAAACTATATGATATTTTCAGACGGTTGGTGTATCAGTCGTTGACCTTCTTCTTTTTAATGCAAACGGCTGCGCCCGCAAGTGCGGTCAGAGCCATAATGCTCCAGAAGAAAACGCTGAGTTCATCGCTCGTCGGAGGTGTTTCTTTCGGAGGATCGTTTTCGTTGTCTATTGTGATTCTTCCGAGAGGTGCGGCATACTCTTCGCCTACAACACCGCCGAGTTTATCGGTTATATATTCAACAAGAACTTCATCAAGAAGTATGCCTGTATCAAGTTGCTCGGTCGAACTTGCGAACGCATAGTAAGTGTCACCGCCTGCGGCAACAAAGTTGTTTGTGATAACGGCATATTTTGCGTTTTTGTCAAACGGCTTGCCGTTCACTTCGGTTATTCTTACTCTCTGAATGGTTTTCGGTCCGAAATAGGATGAGCCGGGATATTCGGTGTCCGCTTTGTCGTATGTCGGTTTGGTATAAACCGTAAACTTAATGCCTGCAACCTGCGGAAAACCGCCGAGACTTTCGGGAAGTGCCTGCGTGGACGCTTCAAGAGCTTCGAGCAGCTGCTGACCGGAAACATAAACAATCGCAAGGCTGTTGCCGAACGGGAGAACTGTATTAACGTCTTTCTTCGTCAGATCTCCTTTATGGAGCCAAGCGCGGATTCCGCCGCCGTTTGTAAGAGCAACAACATTCTCTTCGGGAACGGTAAGTTCAACCGTGCTCTTGATTTTCCACATCATAGCATCCGTGATAAGGTCGCCGAGGTTTGTTTCTTCGGTTCTGTTTCCGGGTGCTTTGTCGCCGTTGAGTTCAACTTCGGATTTTGCAACAACGGCTCCGAATTCAGCGTCGATACGCGCGATGATTTTGTTTGCTTCCGCCTCAACCGCCGCGTCGCTTCCGCCCTCGTATTTTTTCATATCGAGAAGTTCGTTTTTCTCGATCTTCTTTGTTGCGTTGTCAATAACGATAACGCCGATATTTGCAAATGCCGTTCCCGTTGACTGAATGGGAAGTTTTTCTTCGCCGTAACTTGTCATAACGGAGTGAGAGTGACCGTCGATAATGAAATCAACGTTTGTAAGCGCTTTATAAAGGTCGTAAGATGTATTGGGCTCAGAACTTGCGTCAACGCCGAGGTGAACGATACCGATAACAACATCCGCCCCGTTCGATTTAAGCGTATCAACCTCTTTTTGAGCTGCCGCTTTCATTTTGTCACCCGCAAGGAAAGAGAGTCCCTTGATGAGCGCCGGATTTGCTTTTGTCTGCGCTTCGGGAGTTTCGAGACCGAAAAATCCGACCTTGACATCCCCGAGGTCTTTTATCGCAGATGCGTCGTAGAGCAGTTTTCCGTCCGTTCCGAAAACGTTTGCGCAGAGAACCTTGCCCGTAAATTTGGAAAGGTTGCTTTGCGCCTGAGCGGCGCCGTAGTCAAATTCGTGGTTGCCGAGAGTTACAAAGTCGTATCCGACAGCGTTCATCATCTCAATCGCGTCAGCACCTTTGGAAACGCTGACGTATGCGGAACCCTGAGAAAAGTCGCCTGCGTCTACGAGAAGCACTTTCGCGCCCTTAGCCTCGTAATCGGCCTTGACTGCCGCAAGTTTTGCGTATCCCGTGATGGAACCGTGAACGTCGTTTGTGTGAAGAATAACGGTCTTGCCGTCATATTCACCTGCGGCGAACGCGGGGAGCGCTGCAAGGCTGAGAACCAAGCAGACGGTCAGCAGGATACTGAAAAGCCTTTTTTTCATGTGTTTACCTCCTGATCTGATTTCCGAAGCCGGCATAGAATTTTCGGCTCCGATTTATTGTTCCGTTGTCATTGTATCACAGTTTGGCACGAAATGCAAGAGGAAAAAGACATTTTTTTAACTTTTTGAAAAGATTATTCATTTTTCAAGTGCATAAAGCGTAATATAATTGTTTTCGGCATAAAAATGCGGTGGGTCGAAAATCGACCCACCGAAAATGTTTTAATGTTAATTTATTTAATAAGTCCGCTTTCTTTGAGCAGGATTTCGATATCCGTGCCCTTGACTTTCTTCATAACGAGTTTCAGAGCCTCTTTTTCCGCAAATGAAAGTTTTACGTCGGTTATGGGCTTTTTGTCTATCGCGTAGTAGCACGCTCTCAACAGTTCGCGGACATCGTATTTGCTGCCCCAGACTTCGGGAACGCCTCTGTCAACATTGAGCAGAGTATAGACCGCTTCCATACCGGTACGGATAGAATATTCCGTGGTGAATATCGTATCTCTCGGAGTTTCCGCGAACTGACCGAGGAATGCGAAGTTGACGGCTCCGTGAGGAACAACAAGCGGACGGTCCTCTTCTTTTCTCGGCTGGAAGAATGCGTTGATAAACGGCATGAAGCAGGTCGTTGTATTGCAGGCATTCTTTGCGAGCTCGTCAATTTCGTTTGTCGGAACGCCGATATGATAAAGCCATTCGCGGCAGACTTCTTCGCCCGTGCAGTCGCGCATTGCCTTTTTGACGTAGTTGCCCTCTTTGTTTGTGCTCAGCGCATATACCCAAACAAGAACTGTGTTTTTGTCCTGTGCTCTGAACTGCGGCTGACGGTTTATAGTCCAAGACAGATACCAATTGTCCGTACTGTCTTTTACGGTAACGATACCGCCTGTCGTAACTTTGCCGGCTCTCGGGTCTCTCTTGCAGATGTCCATGATATGGCGGATAACTTTTTCGTCCGATGTTGCAACGGTGGCGCTCATCCAGTTTGTCGCTTCAAAGTCGTTGCAGAATTTGTCGGGATTGCCGTATTCGCCGTTTTTAGCCTGTCTTGCGATATTCTTCCAAAGATCCCAGGATTCGCCGACGCCGTCGCGAACATTCGAAATATCGGGTGCATGGGTCTGGTCGCCGTAGCAGGAAGTGTCCGTGCAGCAGCCGTTTGTTATGAATACAAGATCGTCTTCGATAAGGTCAATGGTCTGCTCTTTGCCGTCTTTTACATAAACTATCTGTTTTGCAATTTTTTTGTCGCCGTTGTCTTCGATTATAACATTCTTGACGTCCATACCGTATTCAATGGTGACGCCGTGCGATTCAAGATACTTTACAAGGGGAAGTATCATGCTTTCGTACTGATTGTATTTTGTGAATCTCAATGCGCTGAAATCGGGAAGACCGTCGATGTGGTGAACGTATCTGCAAAGGTATCTCTTCATTTCAAGTGCGCTCGACCAACGCTGGAACGCAAACATCGTCTGCCAATAAAGCCAGAAGTTTGTTGACCAGAACGATTCGGGAAGAACGTCGGAAATCTTTTTGTCTTCAAGGTCTTTCTCGGGCGTCATGAAGAGTTTTGAAAGCGCCAAAGCCGATTCTTTATCAAGAGCAAATTTCTTGTCCGTATGTGCGTCTTCGCCGCAGTTTACGGTCGCTCTGCAAAGCGAATAGTTCGGGTCGTGCTTGTTGAGCCAATAATATTCGTCGAGAACGGAGACTCCCGGCGTTTCAATGGAGGGAACGTCTCTGAACATATCCCACATAACTTCGAAATGGTTATCCATCTCGCGTCCGCCGCGCATATAGAAGCCTTTTGTCACATCTTTGCGTCCGTCGCAACTGCCGCCCGCCAAATCAAGTTTTTCGAGAAGGTGAATGTGTTCGCCTTTCATCTGTCCGTCACGGACAAGATAGAACGCCGCGGAAAGCCCGGCAAGACCCGTTCCGATGATATAAGCCGATTTTTTGTCAACGCCTTCCGGCTTTTCCGGACGAGCGAAAGATTCATAGTTACCTGCCGAATAATACATAATGGATTACCTCCGATTTATTTTTTCTGTCTTTATTATACTCACTTTTCGGCGAATTACAATAAACAAAAAAAGACCCGTGATAAAGAACTTATCACGGGAATATAATCTGTAAAAAATTTTATCATCTTCGGGGATTTGATAAGATTATGCTCTTCTCTTATCCGTTCTGAACCGTTCAAGCGCTGATGAGATATTTCCTTGAATGGCGAGTGCCAACCGTTCAACGAGTTGTTCGGGCTCTTCTTTCATGTCGTCGCAAATCCAATCCAACATAACGCCTACCAATATATAAGTATATATTTTTGCAATGAATTGTTTGTCGTCGTCGCGCACGGACATTCCGACGGACTGCTCCTCCACAACGCCCATAACAAGGGCGTCGGTAAGAGGGTTCAGGTATCTTTCGACGCGCTCTCTGCTGACACACCTGTAAACATTCATTATGAATGGCTTATTTTCTTTGACCGCATAAAAAATCTGAATAAGTCCCTGTTCCCATGTATCATGCGTCTTTTTTTCTTTCAGAGCCTTTGACGCATCTTCCAGACAAGACCATTCCACAAGGTCGTAAATATCCTTGAAATGATAATAAAACGTCATGCGGTTAATTCCGCAGTCATCGGTTATATCGTTGACGGTTATTTTGTTCAGCGGCTTTTTGAGCAAAAGATTTTTCAGCGACGCTTCAAGCGCCCGTTTCGTTATCTGCGACATTTTGTAGTTCCAGACATTCAATTATTTTTTTTCTTATTGTATCATAAAATTTATCTGATTGCAAGAAAAATCGTATGAATAAAAATCGGGAACCCCGTCAAGAGATTCCCGATGTGATTTACAGAATAATGCAGATAAGCCCGCCGCTGCCCTCATTGATTATTTTTTGAAGCGTTTCCTGAACTTTTCCGCGCGCTTCCTGCGGCATTTTGTTCAACTTCGCATTCAGCCCCTCGTTGACAAGTTCATGAAGCGATTTTCCGAAAATATTGCTCTCCCATATCTTTTTCGGGTCTTCTTCAAACCCTGTCAGCAAAAATCTGACAAGTTCTTCCGATTGTTTTTCGCTGCCCACAATGGGGGAGACTTCGGTCTGAATATCTGCTTTGATTATATGGTACGACGGCGCGGACGCTTTAAGTCGAACGCCGAACCTGTTGCCCTGTTTTACTATTTCAGGCTCATCGAGTGTCAGTTCGTCAATGCTCGGAGTTACGATGCCGTAACCGGTCGCGTCAGCCGATTCAAGTGCATCCGAAAGTTTGTCATACACCTGTTTTGACTGCGAAAGTTGTGTTACAAGCGAAATAAGGTCTCCGTCGTCTTCAAGTTTTACTCCTGTTGCATCGCCGAGAACTTTATAAAAGAGCAGTTTCGGCAGATCGAGCGTTATTCGCACTATACCGGTTCCGAGATCTGTTTTTTCGGACTTCGCGGAGCAAATGTATTCGTTCTTTTCGAGCCGTTCCGCAATTTTTGAAACTTCGCTTATGCGGCAACAGTCTTTTGTCGCTTCACGCACATCTTTATATACGCTTTCTTTCAGCGCGTGCCCGTCTTCAAGCGATGAAACCCAAGAGGGAACGGCAACTCTTATTTCCCGAACAGGGAATTCACAAAGTATCTGCCCGAGAATATACTTTATCTCTTCTTCGCCGAGTGTCAGACAATCTGCGGGAATGACCGTTACGCCGTACTCGTCCGCCATCGAACGCGCCAAAAGTTTTGTCGGTTCGGATTCCGGCTGCGTGGAATTGAGCAGTACGACAAACGGCTTTCCGAGGTCTTTCAATTCGGATATGACGCGCGTCTCCGCTTCAATGTAATCGTCACGCGGAATATCTCCTATTGTACCGTCGGTGGTAACAACAAGCCCTATCGTCGAATGTTCGGTTATAACTTTTTGCGTGCCTATCTCCGCCGCCATATTGAACGGTACCTGTTCGTCGAACCACGGTGTCATGACCATTCTCGGATAATTGTTTTCGATATATCCGAGCGCACTCGGCACAATATATCCCACGCAGTCAATAAGCCTTATGCGCATATCAATATTGTCGTCAACGCATATATTGACCGCTTCGTTGGGAATGAACTTCGGCTCTGTTGTCATTATGGTTCGTCCCGCCGCCGATTGCGGTAGTTCGTCAACCGCTCTGTCGCGTTTGTAGTCTCCGTCAATGTTCGGAATTACAAGCGCTTCCATAAATTTTTTGATGAATGTGGACTTACCAGTGCGCACAGGTCCCACGACACCTATATAAATGTCTCCGTCCGTGCGCGTCGATATATCCCTGTAAATATCGGTTCCCGTCATAGTTTACCTCCGAAAAATTCGTTTTGGTAATAACTATGACGGGAAATACTCATTTATGCGTTGATTTTGACGGCTAAAACATTTTCTTCTTTTTAAAATATATGATTTCAAGTATAACGGAAACGACGGCGATAACGATAACCCCGAGATAACCGTGTTTCCATTGAAGTTCAGGCATGTTTCTGAAATTCATTCCGTACCACCCCGTAAGAAGTGTCAAGGGCAAGAATAAGGTTGTTACTATTGTAAGAATGCACATAACCTTGTTTTGCTTTGCGTCCTGCTTTGCCTGATAAAGTTCCCGTAATTGCAGAATGTTTTCTTGCAGAAGTCGAATATGGTCTCCAAGCCTGTCGGCTCTGCCGCCGAGTCTTGACCAAAGTTCGGTTTCCTTAATTATTTGTGTTTTGCCGCATGCCCCGAGTATATCGGACATATCGGATATCTGTTCGTAAAATGCGTGCATTTCTGAGAGTTTTTTGCGTTCTTTCGTAATCTTGTCAAAAAAGTCATTCGGCAGATTTTCCGAAATGGAATCTTCAAGAGTTTCAATTTTTTTTTCGATATGGGAAAGATACATCAAATCGTTTTCAAATGAACTTTCAATGATCCTGAAAAGCAGCGTGTCGGAACTGTTGAAATCGCAGAGCTTTTCGGCTTGAACCTTTATCCATTGTTTGATGTTGCCGACGTCTTCGATTAAAACAAGTTTGCTATCAACCAAATAAAAAAGAAATGATACGGGCGGTTTTGTGTCGTCACTTTTGTTCGGTATTCTGACTGTTCCCCAAATACAGTTTGCGAAAACATCCGCTTTGCAATACCTTGCGGCGCCTTTACCGTGCAGCACATCCTTGACATGCAAAAACTCATTTTTCCGTTCTGCAAATTCTTCCGCAGTCATAATTGTCAGTATGGGCGAAGAGGCATTGTTTTCAGCAGATAAAAGAGTACCGCCGTTTTTTTCTGTTCGTATATATTCGGTCATATCTTTCTTTCTCCTAAATAGCCGTTTTATTAAATTATCTGATTACTGTTTTCATATAGAGGCAATGGGTGTAAACGGATACCTTTATGCGTTAATGTTTGTATGTATAAAATATAGCACATTATAAGAAAAAAATCAAGATATCGGTTATGTTTAAATCAGACATTCATTTTTTATAACCGGAAAGAATCTTACGGATATACCTCTTCAAATTTTTTAAAAACGCAACTTCCGTTTCATGGGCGAGTTTTGTTCTTGAAGTCGCGGCCTTTATTTCCGTGAGAACAAGATTGCAAGTTAGTCGGCAAGTTTACCGCCCCGGACTTCCATATATCATGCCTTTTGCTTGGGGCTGTATTTGTTGCGCGCGGTATGCCAGCCATATCGTTTCTTCTGACATTTTGTTTCTCTTTCTTCTGAAAAATTCAATATGACAAACTAATTGTATCTTATAATAAAACCATATAATATTCAATATAATCTTCAATAGAAAAATCCACCGTAATTTTATCAAAAACATGGCGACTGAGTCCGATAGGGGTATTTTGAAACGAAGTTTTTGAGATAAAAAGTGGCACAAAAAGTGGCACAAATTTTTATTTTATTGCGCTTCAAGTGTATTTTTCAGAGATAATCAAGGTATAAAAAATCCCCATAACCAGCGGTTTTTTGCCGTAGTTATGGGTTTTTCAATGGTGGAGGCGGGGAGAGTTGAACTCCCGTCCGAAAGAACATTCCCAAGACTTTCTACGAGTGTAGTTTATCGTTTGAATTCGGCGGCAGGGGAACAATAAACAAATCCTCTGTCGCTATAAACGGAATTAAGCCGCAAAGGAGTCCCGATACCCTCCGATGTCGTTCACCGCTGAATCGACGCCCTGTTCTTCGCCGCGGTACTCAAAGAGAGGACGGCTGCCGGGTTAGGCAGCTGCTAATTCTGTTCTATTAGCGTTTAATTTTAAGTTTAGGCCTTTAAAGTGATTGCCCGACACTACTCGCTTATCAAGGTTCAGCGCCCCCGTCGAAAACCGGTACGCCCCCGAATACGGTGTACCTGCGTGAATAATAAATCCGCGCAAGCACACATTTGGCGTTCCCGAGGTGATTCGAACACCCGACCTACCGCTTAGGAGGCGGTCGCTCTATCCTGCTGAGCTACGGAAACATTTTTTAGACCGTATTCTGTTTCAATATATTATACCATAAAACAAGCGCGTTTTCAAGCCTTTTTCATGATTGTTTTTATTTTTTTGCATAATTACCGCTTAATTCCTTGCGGTATTAGGCGGATTTATGCTTAAGGAAAAATCCGAATTTCTGAAAAACGTAGAGGATTCCCCGTTTTGGGTTGATGAACTCGCGGGCAATTTGAGATATTTTGAATTTGACTATGTTCGGTGTAATTACTATTTGATCTATAATGAAACCGAAAGAAAATACAATATTACGCCGTGGGAAGATGAAACATATACTTTTTTGGTCTTCGGCTTTGATGCGCAGAGCGGAATTATTTGCGTTTTCGAAGAAGAAAGCACATTGGGTAGATGAAAATTAAAAAAATTCGCCGAGAGACTGTCCTCTCGTCGTTTTTGTTCGTATAAAGGATTGAAGAATGAAAAATGCGAGAGATATTCGTCGTAGATGTCTTATATTGTGAAAAAGTGTGTGGGTCACAAAAAAATGCGCAAAGGGTTGTTGACGAATATGTGTTAAAATGGTATAATGTTATTATAAAATTCAGATTGGAGATTTCAGAATGACGATAGAAAAAAAACTTGACGGAACGTCTTTGACGATAACTCTTGAAGGCAGATTGGACACCAACACCGCACCTTTGCTTGAAGCGGAACTTAAACAGTCTCTGAACGGGATAACCGAGCTTACGTTTGATTTCGGCGGGCTTGCGTATATTTCTTCCGCGGGGCTCCGCGTTTTGCTTGCCGCGCAAAAAGTTATGAACAGGCAGGGCAGTATGCTGCTGAAAAACGTAAACGACGATATAAATGAAGTTTTTGAAATAACCGGGTTTTCCGATATATTGACGATCGAAAGATAAAGTTATGTTGATTAAAACTCTTTTACAATTAGCCCTGATTGCGGTTTTGCCCGTTATATTTTCCGTTGTGATATATTTTATCGAAAAAACGCGACTTGTAAAAAAGATTCCGTATGCGTTGAATCAGATCATGGTCGGGATCCTTTTCGGCGGACTGGCGGTTCTCGGAACGGAGTTCGGTGTTGATATAGGCGGCGCGGTGATGAATGCCCGCGATGCGGCTCCCATATGCGCGGGGCTTTTGTTCGGCGCGCCGGCGGGTATTATCGCAGGTGTTATCGGCGGCGTGGAACGGTGGTTTGCCGTTTTGTGGGGTGCCGGTGTTTACACGCAACTTGCGTGCTCCGTATCTACTGTTCTTGCGGGTGTGTTTGCGGCGCTTCTTCGAAAGTTTATGTTTGACAACAAGCGTCCCAAATGGTTTTACGGGCTTGCCGTCGGCATAATCACGGAAGTTATACACATGCTGATGATTTTCCTGACGAACATGAGAGATGTTCATACCGCATTTTCGTTTGTCCGCACCTGTTCGCTTCCGATGATAGCGATAAACGCGATTGCTGTTATGGCGGCGGTTGCTCTTGTGTCTTTCCTCGGGAGGAGAGGACCAAAAAGGAAACATCACGGTATAAAGAAAATATCGCAGACATTCCAGCGCTGGCTGCTGCTTTGCGTTGTGGCGGGATTCTTGCTGACCACATTGTTTACATGGGCTTTGCAGACGGAACTTTCCGCAAATGACGCTTATGAGTTGGAAAAACTCAATATTGAAGACGTCAGACAGGATATTCTCGACGCTTCAAACGAGAATTTGCTGCGCCTGACAAAACAAATAACAGCCGAAATCGAAAGAGCGTATCTGCCCAATTCGGATTTACTGAAATCGCTTGCGGAAAAATATGATGTCGCGGAAATCAACATGATTGACGAGGCGGGTATAATAATTGCTTCGACAGAGCCCGAATTCATGTATTACAATATGCGCGGCGGGGAGCAATCGGCGGCGTTTCTTGTGCTTCTTGACGGGCAAACGACCGAATTTGTTCAGAGTTATATGCCGACATCTTCCAACCCGAACATTCTGCGCAAATATGCGGGAATCGCTTTGGACGGCGGTGGGTTTGTTCAGGTTGCGTACGATGCCGAACGTTTTCAAAAAGACATAGATGATAAAGTCGTAGGCGCTACCCGCAACCGTCGCGTGGGCGAGGACGGCTGTATAATAATTGCCGACGAAAACGGAAATATCGTCAGCGACCGCCATGGCGGCGAGGGCAGAGACCTCGGCGCTACGGGCATAAATCTCGATAAAGAGAAAATTTCCGAAAATCAGATATTTGAAACCGAAGTTTACGGCGAAAACGCATATTGTGTTTATGTTGTTTCGGAGGGATATTACATAATTGCGACGATGCCGAAAGCGGAAGCGTTGTTTTCGCGTGATATTTCCGTTTATGTAACGGTATTTATGGAGTTTGTCGTATTCGGCGTTTTGTTTATATTTGTGTATTTCCTTATCAAAAAACTTGTGGTTGACAATATGGAAAAGGTCAACCGTTCTCTTTCCGAGATAACCGGAGGAAATCTCGATGTTGTAGTAGATGTCCGTTCAAATGAAGAGTTTGCGTCGCTTTCGGACGACATAAACTCAACTGTTTTGACGTTGAAACGGTATATCGCGGAAGCGGCGGCAAGGATAGACCGTGAACTTGAATTCGCAAAAGCAATTCAGCATTCCGCAATTCCGTCGGTGTTCCCGCCTTTCCCGGGACATTCGGAATTTGACATATTCGCTTCGATGTATACGGCAAAAGAGGTCGGCGGTGATTTCTACGACTTCTATTTTGTTGGCGAAGACAGAATAGCATTTCTTGTCGCGGACGTTTCGGGCAAGGGCATTCCCGCGGCTATGTTTATGATGACGTCAAAGACGATAATCAAAGGATATGCCGAATCGGGAATATCGGTTAACGATGTATTCACCGTCGCAAACGAGAAACTTTGCGAGAGAAACGAGGCTGGAATGTTCGTAACCGCGTGGATGGGCGTGTTGGAATTGAAAACCGGGCTTGTCGAGTTCGCGAATGCGGGACATAATCCTCCGCTTGTACGCCATAGGAACGGAAAATTTGAATATTTGCGTGTCCGTCCCGGGCTTGTTCTTGAGGGCATGGAGGACATCAAATACAAGAAGAACGAGTTGAAACTCTCTGCGGGCGATGAAATCTTTCTATACACGGACGGCGTGACGGAAGCGACAAATGAAGACGACGCCCTTTACGGCGAAGAGCGACTTCTTTCATTTCTGAATACGCTCGGCGACATATCGAGCCAAGAAATCTGCAACGCAGTAAAGGAAGATGTCTCACGCTTTGTCGGAGAAACTCCGCAGTCCGATGATATTACAATGCTTTGTTTGAAATACAACGGGGGTGTTACCGTGAAAGAAATGACTATTGAAGCGACCGTCGCAAATATCGAAAAGGTGACGGACTTTGTAAACGAACAACTGCAAGAAGTTGGGTGTCCGATGAAAGCGCAGACGCAGATAGATATTGCGATTGACGAACTTTTCGGCAACATTGCGCATTATGCTTATGACCCGAATGTCGGTCCCGCAACCGTTCGTGTCGAAGTTCCGAAAGAGCCGCTGTCCGTTATTATAACGTTTATAGACAAAGGTGTGCCGTATGACCCTCTCAAAAAAGCAGACCCCGATATAACTCTTTCGGCTGACGACAGGGAAGTCGGCGGGCTTGGGATATTCCTCGTAAAAAAGACGATGGATGACGTTTCATACGAATATAAAAACGGACAGAATATTCTTCGGATCAAGAAATCTTTCTGATAGGGGTATACAGGTAAAAAGATGAAAACGAAAAGAAATGCCGTACAGGGCAGACTCTTCGCGCTGTTTGATTATCAGCGCATTGCGGAAAACCCGAGACTTGCAAAAATGATCGAGGACACGGAAGCGCGCTACGGCGCCGCACTTTCGGACGATTCGCTTGAATTTGTCAGCGCGGCGGGCGAGACAGACATTCCTCAAAAGAAAAGCAAAGGCGGGAAAGAGAAACGATGAACACGCTGTGCGACAGGGAAAGAGTGTATCTCGACTATCGCGATAAGGTTCGTCGTTACATATCGGGAAAGGTTCGGAACATTCATGATATCGAAGACCTGACAAGCGATGTGTTTGTAAAGGTATACGAAAAACTTGAAAAGTTTGACGGCGAAAAAGCCTCCGTTTCGACGTGGGTATATACGATTACCAGAAATACCGTAATAGATTTTTACCGAACAAACAAAACTTGTGAAGAATTGCCCGAAACGTTGGTGTCGGATGACGGCGTAGACGAAAACGTTATAAAGGAAGAATCTCTTTCCGAACTTTGCGACGCGCTTGAAAGCCTTGACGAACGTTCGCGAGACCTGATAATATTTCACTATTATAAAGGTTTGACATTGAAAGAAATTGCGGAAAAAATGAGTATTTCATATTCTTACGCAAAACTTTTGCATAACAACGCTTTGGCAAAGTTAAAGGATTTTTTGAGTTAAAAAAATACATATACAAATTAACCGCCGTAGGAAAGTTCCTGCGGCGGTTCTGCTCTTGTTGCTCTATTTGTTTATAAGAAAGTCAATAAGCGTATCAATATCCTTTTTGCCGAATGAAACGTCGTTTTCGTTGACAACAAGGCACGGAACGCTCATTATTTTATACTTTTCCCGCAAGTCGGGGAAAAGGCTTACGTCATATACTTCCGCTGTTATATTTTCGTTTATCGTGGCTGTTTTTTGTGCCGCCGCCACGAGTTCGGGACACATCGAGCAGGTGAGAGTTACAAGTATTTTCATGTCTGTTTTCGGCAGAGATTTAATTTTCTGCTCCGTTTCGGCGCTTATTTTTAATCCCGAATCGGACGATGCATTGAGCAGTCCGAGAATGAACGGCGTAAATTCATGTCCCGTAGGCACGCCGTGAAAGCCGAGCCCTGTCTTCTTGACGTCGGCTGTCAGAATTTCGACGAACGGTTTATGCTGTTCTTCGCTGTTTTCCGCTGTCGTTACATTTAGTTTTTCTGTTTTCACAGCCAGTTCCGTTACGAACTTCCGCAGTTCTTCGGACTTCGGTGTTTTGTCAAGATGCAGTTTGAGCGTCAGCGGTTTTTTCATTTTTTCAAAAACTTTATCCAACTGTTCCGTTACCTTATCATCAAACATTTTTTTGGTCTCGGGGGTTGGGTCTGTCTTGTTTACGGCAGGCTCGTTTTTCGGCTTAAATCCTGTTTTTCGCTGCATTGCCGCCGCATATTTTTCAAGTTCGGTTGCCGCAGTCGCACCGTCGGACACCGCAGTAACGACTTGACGAAGCGCTTTTTCGCAAACATCACCTGCCGCGTAAACGCCGTCAATGTTTGTTTTTTGTGTCTTGTCCGTCAGAATATATCCGTATTTGTCCGTCGCAACAGCGTTCGCGACAAGTTCCGAGGCAGGTTCATATCCAACAAACACAAACACCCCGAACGCATCGTCTTTGCTCGCAAACGTCGTTTCTTTTCCCGTTTTATTATTTTTATAAATAATTTTGTTCGGATATTCGCCGCCCTCTACGCTGACAACTTCCGTATTCGTCAAAACGGTTATTTTCGGATTCTCCTTTGCTTTTTCCGCAACAGCCGCCGCGCAGGTAAAATCGTCTTCGCGAACAAGCACCGTAACGTGTTTTGCGTACCGTGTCAGAAAAACGCTTTCTTCCGCCGCCGCAAAGCCGCCGCCGATAACAAAGATTTCCTTTCCCGTAAAAAATTCTCCGTCGCATGTCGCGCAATATGCAACGCCGTGTCCTTTGAATTTCTCCTCTCCCGGAAAACCGAGCGTTCTCGGGCGTGCGCCGGTTGCAATCAAAACCCCGAATGATGAAAAAACGCCTTTGTCCGTTTTTACGGTTTTGATATCATCCGTAAGAACTGTGTCCATTACTTCCGCGACCGAAAATTCCGCGCCAAACTTTTCTCCTTGCCTGCGCATGACTTGTGTCAGGTATTTTCCGTCTGTCCTTTCTATTCCGGGGTAGTTGACCACTTCGGACGTTATTGTTATCTGCCCTCCGAACGTTTCTTTTTCAAGAACAAGAACTCTGTAACGCGCCCGTGCGAGATATATTGCGGCGGAAAGTCCCGCAGGACCTCCGCCGATAATTATTGCGTCGTAAATATTCTTTTCGTTCATCACAGCAACCCCACAAGGTCAAGGCTCGGTTTAAGCGTTTCTTCTCCCGGAGTCCATTTTGCGGGGCAGACTTCATCTCCGTGTTCCGCAACAAATTTGCACGCTTGCAACCGCCTGAACAGTTCCTCCGCATTTCTTCCCACGTTTCCCGCGTTGACTTCGTACATAACTATTTTGCCGTCGGGGTCAACTATAAAACTGCCGCGCTCCGCAAGTCCTTCCTTTTCAATAAGCACTTCGAAATCTCTGCACAGAGCATGTGTGGGGTCGGCAAGCATGGGAAATTCCGTCTTTGATATTCTTTCTGAACTGTCGTGCCATGCCTTATGCACAAAATGCGTATCTGTTGAGACCGTAAAAATCTCGCAGCTCTCTTTTTTGAAGTCATCATATCTGTTTTGCAGATCTTCAAGTTCTGTCGGACAAACAAAAGTAAAATCCGCGGGATAGAAAAAGAACACGCTCCATTTGCCTTTTATATCTTCCTTTGTGACCTTTTTGAAATCTTTGTCCTGATAAGCCCAAACCGAAAAATCATTTATTTCTTTACCTATAAGCGACATACAGATATCTCCTGTCTTTTTTTTGTTAGTTTGCGCGTCTATCGTATGAATATGCGTATTGACTTTTTTATCAGAAAACGTTAAAATAATGACGTTGCGAAAATTACGGATTATGTGTGGGGGGCAGATATGAACAGGGATTTAACAAAAGGACCTATCGTCAAGTCTATGCTGCTGTTTGCCGTTCCGATGATTTTGGGTGATCTTCTTCAACAGTGTTATAATATTGTCGATACTCTGATAGTCGGTCATTGGCTCGGCAGGAACGCGCTTGCCGCCGTAGGTTCATCTTTTACACTGATGACATTTCTGACTTCCGTTATTCTCGGATTGTGCTTGGGCAGCGGCGCTCTGTTTTCCATGCGTTTCGGACAACGGGACGAAAAAACGTTGCGCGGGAGTTTGTGCGCTTCTTTCTTTTTTATCGCAGTAGTTACTGCCTTTCTGAACATTTTTGCGTATGTTTTTTTGGACGAACTCCGCATTTTTCTGCGAGTTCCCCTTGAAGTTTGGGGCGACATGCGCGAGTATCTGTTTGTTATATTTATAGGTATACCCGCCGTTTTTCTGTATAACTACTTTGCTTCTTTTCTTCGGGCTGTCGGCAATTCCGTTATTCCGCTGATATTTTTGGCGGTTTCCGCCGCATTGAATATTATTCTCGACCTTTGGTTTGTCATAGGTTTGAACAGGGGAGTTTCGGGGGCTGCGGAAGCGACCGTGATTTCTCAATATCTTTCGGGCGTAGGTATCGCCGTTTACACGCTTGCTCGCTGCCCGCAGGTGCGCTCGATATTCAAAATCCGCTGTTTGCGAAAAGAGCGCATTCGGGAAGTTGTTTCCTTCTCTTCGCTGACTTGCGTTCAGCAATCGGTGATGAATCTCGGTATTCTTATGGTGCAGGGCGTTGTCAACAGTTTCGGCGCAACCGTAATGGTAGCCTTTGCCGCCGCCGTGAAAATTGATGCGTTCGCATATATGCCCGTGCAGGATTTCGGAAATGCTTTTTCAACGTTTATCGCGCAGAACTACGGTGCAAAGTCGAATACTCGAATCCGTGCGGGGCTGAAAAGCGCGGTCGGTATTTCAATGATTTTCTGTGCGGTGATTTCGGCGATCGTCTGCATTTTTGCAAAACCTCTGATGACGATATTTGTCGATGTCGGAGAAACAGAAATCATAGCGGAGGGCGCGCGGTATCTGCGTATAGAGGGCGCGTTTTATTGCGGAATAGGCTGTCTGTTCCTGCTCTACGGACTGTACCGTGCTCTCGGAAAACCCGGAATGAGCGTTGTTCTGACCGCAATTTCCTTGGGAACGCGTGTTGTTTTGGCTTATCTTTTATCCGCGATACCCGCCGTCGGTGTTGTAGGAATTTGGTGGTCCGTGCCGATAGGTTGGATATTGGCAGATCTTGCAGGTTTGTTGTACTATAAAAATAAAAGAAAGCGCCTGCTTTCATTTTTGTGATTAGAATTGACGCTTCAAAAAGCCCATACGAGGCTGACCGATGTTTCGGTATTTCCCCGTATGGGCTTTGTTTGTTATTGTTTATTTTGCGTCGCTTACAATACGGTAGTAGACGTTTGAAGTTATTTTATAAACAAGCGCATAGAATATCGCGTAAACAAAAAAGGTTCCTATCGTTACAAGCGCAAAAAGCGTTATGTTCTGCAATCCGGACAGCGCAAGCATTTTTTTGACCATCGGAAACGCAAACGCCAAGTGCAGCGCCGCAAAAAGGAGCGGCAAAAAGAAGACCGTCAGCAGTTGTGAGTTTATGTTCTTTCGAATCTCTTTTTTAGTCATGCCTATCTTCTGCATAATATCGAAACGCGCCTGATCCTCATAGCCCTCCGTTATCTGCTTGTAATAGATTATCAGAACCGCGGCAAAGATGAAGATTACGCTGAGAAGTATGCCGAGAAAGAAAAGTCCGCCGTATGTGCAATAGAAATCATTCCTGTTATTTTCGCGGCTTTCGACGTTTATTGAACCGTATCCCAGCTTTTCGGAAAGGGAAAGATCTGAAAGCGTATCGGAGTAGGCTATCTTTTGCGCGAGAGCAATTTGACCGTCGGCGTCAAGTCCTGTGTCAAAATTGAACGTGTACCTGAAAAGGACGCCGACAGGATCTTTCGCTGCGTATATGTCTTCAATGATGGCGTCGGGATCGGAAGAAACGATTATCAAAGACTGCGACAGATTCTTCGCCGCATCGCCTCTTTCAAAATCTGACGCGATCACGTCTTTAACATGATATGACTGTTTGCCGTTGAAACTCAAGGTGTCGTTCTCGAATTTTCTACCGTTTCCGTAAAAGGAGACGATCACTTCGTTTTTGTCAAGTTTTTCGCTATATTCGCTCATCGCATTGAAATCCGAGAGGGGGATGATGTATATCCAATATACGCCGCTTGCCGTTGCGTTGAATTCGGAATAGGAATAGACATCTTCCGCGTTTGTCAGAAAATCAGAACCCCTCGCGAGCGCCGAAAATGATATGCTTCGGTAAGCGCTTGTGTTTGATACTGTCGCCCCGTTTTCTGTCGCCGTTTTTGCGATTTCATCGCGAACGGTTGCCGCGTTTTCTTTCGTCGCCGCATCTGCTCTTCTGAAAGTGACTGTTGTGTTAATCTCTCTCGGATAGAGTTTTTTGACAGCGTCGTCCGCACCGAAATACAGGCTTGCCGTTGAAGAGATCATAACAAGCACCATTGTGGCGAGAATGCAGACGGACGCGAGCCCAGCGCCGTTTCGCTTCATTCTGTAAGCCATTGATGAGACAGAGACAAAATGCGACGGCTTGTAATAATATTTTTTATTTTTCTGTAAAATTCTGCAAAACGAGACAGAACCGGCTATCATTGTCAGATAAGTTCCGAGAATGACCATTATCACCGCGATAAAGAACATCAGCATTGCGGCAATCGGGTCTTTTATCGAAACCGCGAGCCAATACGCGCCTCCGAGAAGCAAAATGCCGAGTATTCCGATGAAAATGTTTCCTTTCGGGGGCTTTTCACCGAGTTTTTCGCTTCGCAGCAGTGCCGCCGTATTTGAAAATCTGATTTGCCTGATTGAATTGAGAAGCAACAGCAGAAAAATCGCTCCGAACACGGAGACAGTCATAACTATCGCAAGGGGAGAGATCGAAAACGAATACTTTACCGCGCCGTTCAGAATATTGACGAGCGCAAGTTCCGCAAGTTTTGATATTGCTATGCCTATAAACAGCCCGACCGCAAGAGAAAACAGCGCGATTATCAGCGATTCCCATACAAGAATTATGCCGATATTTCGTTTGCCCATACCGAGGATATTATATAGTCCGAACTCCTTTTTTCTGCGCTTCATCAGAAACGAGTTCGTGTAAAAAAGGAATATGCACGCAAAAACGGCGATTACGATTATGCCGAACGACAATATCTTCTGTACCGTGCTTCCGCTCCGCATCGCTCCGACGGTCTCGCTTTTTTGCAGAAACGTGATAATATAGAACATCGTGACCATTCCGACGCAAGTCAGAATGTATGGGATATACAGCCTTTTGTTTTTGCGTATCCCGTCAAGTGCAAGTTTGGGATAAAATGCGCCTTTCATTGTCTTTCACCGCCCGTCGCAAGAAGTGTGAGCGTGTCGGAGATCTTCTGATAGAGTTGTTCGTTAGTATCTTTTCCTCTGAAAATCTGATGAAAAACCTCTCCGTCCCTGATAAACAGCACTCTGTTTGCCGAGCTTGCTGCCTTGACCGAATGGGTGACCATAATTATCGTCTGACCGAGCATATTTATTTTGCCGAAAAGGCGCAGCAGTTCTTCTGTCGCTTTTGAATCGAGCGCGCCCGTCGGTTCATCGGCAAGAACGAGTTTCGGGTTTGTGATCAGCGCTCTTGCAACTGCCGCGCGCTGCTTTTGTCCTCCCGAGATCTCATACGGGTACTTTTTCAGAATCTCGGTTATCCCGAGATTCGCCGCTATCGGTTTGAGCTTTTCGCTCATCTGTTTGTAGTTCTTTCCCGCAAGAACGAGCGGCAGAAAAATGTTGTCCTCAACCGTGAAAGTGTCCAGCAGATTGAAGTCCTGAAAAACAAACCCGAGATTGTTCCTTCTGAATTCCGCAAGTTCCGAGTCCTTGACTTTTGCAATGTCTTTTCCGTCCAGCAACACGCTGCCCGCTGTCGGTTTGTCAAGTGCCGCGATGATATTAAGCAACGTCGTTTTTCCCGAACCCGATTCACCCATTATTGCGACGTATTCGCCCTCTTCAACGCTGAAATCGACTTTTTTCAGCGCTTCGGTCTTGGTTGTTCCGAAACGGGAAACATAGATTTTTTTAAGTCCGTTTACTACCAATATACTCATAAATCGTCCTCCGATCTTTTTTCTGCCTCCATTATAGCAGAAAGGGAAATGCCTCGCCATAGATAAGGCTTACATTTCCCGTTTCAAATCTTACGCTTCTGTAAGATTCAGATCGTATTGCTCAAAATTTATCGTTACTTCCGTACCTTTTCCTATTTCGGAACGGACGGATAGACCGCAGCCGAGTTTTTCGCATATATTCTTGCACAGATACAGCCCTATACCGCTTGCGCGCATATCTGTTCTGCCGTTTGCGCCCGTATATCCTTTTTCAAAGATTCTCGGCAGATCCGCTTCGTCTATGCCTATGCCGGTATCGGATATGCAAAGAGATTTTTCGTTTTTCATATATATTTTTATTGTTCCGTCGGACGGTGTGTATTTCAGCGCGTTTGAAAGTATTTGTTCGAACACAAACAAAAACCATTTTTCATCAGTTATGAGTTTTGAGTCAGTCGGCGTATATTCAAGTTTTATTTTTCTGTTGATAAACTCCGAAGAAAACCTCTTGACGGAGTTTTTTATTATTCGGTCAATCTCAAACTCTCTGAAAACGAAGTCCGTCGTCTTTGAGTTGAGCCGCAGGTACGCCATAACCATATCGACATACTGTTCGATTCTGAAAAGTTCCGCAAGAAGTTGCCTTGCCGCTTGTGTGTCCTCGTTTTGCAAAGTGAGTTTCATCGCGGCAATGGGCGTTTTAATTTGATGCGCCCAAACTGTGTAATACTCTATTGTATCGTTCAACCGTGCCGAAAACAGCTCTGAGGAATTGATACACTCCTGTTTCAGACCCGCAATTATCTCCTGTAAATCTTTTTCTTCAATCCCGTCCGCTGCCGGTATATCCGTAAGCGTTTCCGCTGTCAAATTCTTGACAGCGCTGTAATCCTTATGCTTTTTTCTTATTCGCAGGAAATCAATTGCAACAAAGACTGTGCCCGAAATCAAACAAAGCGCGGCAGGATAGGCAACCGCGCCGACAGGCAACTTGTAAAGCGCAAATGAAACTGCGAACAGCGCACAGAAGAAAAGTCCCGCAAGTATTCCGCGGCGACGCTGTTTCAGATATTGAAACAGCAGTTTTTCTCTTTGTTTTTTCATAACGGTTCAGTCAACGATGTAGCCGACGCCGAATTTTGTTTCAATAAAGTCGGCAAGTCCCGCCGCATCGAGTTTTTTTCTCAATCTGTTTACGTTTACGGTCAGCGTGTTTTCGTCAATGAACTGATCTGTCTGCCACAGCCGCTCCATCAATTTTTCACGGCTGACGGTCTTGCCCTTGTTTTCCATCAGACACAGCAGTATACGGTATTCGTTTTTTGAAAGTGAAATCTTTTCGCCGTTTACCGAAAGCGAACCGTCGCCTGTGTTCAAAATCGCTCCCTTATGTTCAAGCAGGGGAACGGACGCTCCGAAATCGTAGGTTCTGCGAAGCAATGCACGGACTTTTGCGGTCAGAACATTCATGTCAAACGGCTTTGAAACAAAGTCGTCCGCGCCGAGGTTCATTGCCATAACGATGTTCATATTGTCGGAGGCGGAAGAAATGAATATGACGGGTACTTTCGAAACCGCCCGTATCTGTTCGCACCAATGGTAACCGTTAAAAAACGGCAACGATATGTCAAGCAGAACGATATGCGGCTGAAACTTCGCAAATACCTGCATCACGTTTCGCAAGTCGTCGGCTTTTTTTGCCTCGATCCCCCAAGGAGCTATTTGCGCCGCCACCTCGTCCGCTATCATCGGGTCGTCTTCGACTATCAGCATTTTATACATTTCTTCGCCTCCTTTCCGTTATTATTTAATATTTCAGGCTCTGTCGGCAATCTCTTTCGTTATCTTCGAAACAAATTCGTCGAGCGTCATTGAGATGTTTTCGCTGCCGTCGCGTGTGCGGACGGAAACCGTGCCTTCTTCCGCTTCTTTCTGACCGATTATCAGCATATACGGAACTCTGTCAACCACCTGCGCTTCGCGGATAAGATATCCGATCTTTTCGTTTCTCTGATCAAGTTCGCAGCGGACGTTGGCATTTCGCAGCGCTTCATATACTTTTTTGCCGTATTCCGTACTCTTTTCGGAAACAAGAAGTATTTTTGTTTGCAGGGGAGCGAGCCATGTCGGGAACTTGCCCGCATAATGTTCCGTCAGTATTCCGATGAATCTTTCTATCGAACCGAAAACAACACGGTGAATCATTATCGGTCTTTGTTTTTCACCGTTTTCGGCAACATATTCAAGCCCGAAGTTGAGCGGCATTTGGAAGTCAAGCTGTATCGTTCCGCATTGCCATGTACGTCCTATCGAGTCTTCAAGGTGGAAGTCTATCTTCGGCCCGTAGAATGCGCCGTCGCCCTCGTTTATCGTATAGGGCATATTGAGTTTTTCGAGAGCGGCTTTCAATCCGTTTGTCGCGTCTTCCCAATCCTCGTCTCTGCCCATGCTGTTTTCGGGACGTGTGGAAAGCTCAACCGCATACTTAAAGCCGAACTTGCCGTAAACCTCGTTGATAAGGTGTACAACGCCCGCTATTTCGTCCGTTATCTGGTCTCTTCTCATAAAGATATGCGCGTCGTCCTGCGTGAAGCAGCGGACTCTGAAAAGACCGTGAAGCGCGCCGCGAAGTTCGTGACGGTGAACAAGCCCGAGCTCTCCCACGCGCAGGGGCAGCTCTCTGTAACTGTGCGGACGGCTTTTGTAGACCATAACTCCGCCGGGGCAGTTCATCGGCTTTACGCAATATATGTCATCGTCTATGACAGTCGAATACATATTGTCCTTGTAGTGATCCCAATGTCCACTTGTTTCCCAGAGTTTTCTGTTCATTATCATCGGGGTGGAAACTTCGACATAACCTGCTTTTGTATGAAGTTCGCGCCAATAGTCTATAAGCGCGTTTTTCAGTTTCATACCGTTGGGCAGGAAGAACGGGAAGCCGGGCGCTTCGTCGCAAAGCATAAAGAGCCCCATTTCTTTGCCTATTCTTCTGTGGTCTCTCTTTTCAGCCTCTTCAAGCATTTTCAGATGTTCGTCAAGTTCGGTCTGATTTCTGAACGCGATACCCTTGACGCGGGTAAGCATCTTGTTGTTCTTGTCATTTTTCCAATATGCACCCGATTGACCCGTTATCTTGAACGCTTTGAGCGCTTTTGTGTAGCAAAGGTGAGGTCCTACGCACATATCCGTGTATTCACCCTGCTTGTAAAAGCTTATCTGCGCGTCGGGGTCAAGGTCTCCTATATGCTCGACTTTATATTTTTCTCCGAGGTCTTCCATAAGTTTTATTGCTTCTTCTCTCGGAAGAATGAACGGTCTTATCGGGAGATTTTCCTTTACGATTTTTTTCATCTCCGCTTCGATTGCCGCAAGATCTTCGTCCGACAGTTTCTCTTCTCCGAGGTCAACGTCGTAATAAAATCCCGTTTCGGTCGCGGGACCGTAGGCGAAATCAGCGTTCGGGTGCAGTCTTTTTATTGCCTGCGCCATAATATGCGCCGCGCTGTGTCTTATAACGTGAAGTTCTTCCTCTTCGGGACACTCCGCAACGGTTCCGTCATTGTAGATAACTTTCATTGTCTTATCTCCTTAAATACGATTGTTTTTATGTTAAGTCTTTTCTATTCTGTTTCGGTATTTTTTATCTGACGCTCCTGCGCTCTTCGCTGTTCGCGTCTTTGAGAAATAAGTCCGGGCAGTCCGCCTTTTCCCGTGTGGCATTCTTTTGAAAAGATGTGGATCAGCAGTTCTTCCGCTGACGCGATAAACGCGATAATCACAACTCCGATGCAATACCACAGCGCAAACGTCAAATTTAGTATGAACGGAACGGTAAACACCGCAAGCCCCGTTATTTTGTTCATCAGAGTGTGAAGCGAAACGAACTTTTTGAATTTTATTGCGCCGACAATGTATGAGCAAAGACGAACGAATGCGGCTGCCGCAATAAGCATCCACACATGCGGCGTAAAAAGCGCAATAAGGTTCGGCAAAAGCCGTATTATCATAACTCCGTAAAACAAAATGTCCGCAATGCTGTCAAGTTTTGCGCCGAAAGCCGTTTCGGTATTTGTCAATCTCGCAAGCGTGCCGTCAACGACATCGCTGACGCCGCATATTCCGTAGACGATAAAAAACGGCAATGTCAGAGGCTCCGTCAAAAAAAGGCACAATGTTCCGACAATTCTTATAAACGTGCAAATGTTCGGAGGCGTAAATACTTTTTTCATTTGAAGTTTCATATTCCTTATGTAATGTTATCTTTTACCTTTTTTAAGAATGTTCAGCAGTATATATATCCCGATGAAAGCGACAACCGACCCTGCAAGAATCGCATACATTGCGCCCACTTCAACTTTATTTCCGAAGAAATAAATACTGCAATCTATTGATTTACGAATGTTTTCGACCACATCATTCGGAAATCCGAGAGAGGACATCTCTCTGAAAACGCCTGCCAGCGAATGCGAACGGATAAGCGCCGTTCCGTATGTCCCCGGCAGAAACGAAAGCACTTTTTGAAGCCCGCCGCCGAACTGCGATATGGGCATATATGCGCCGCAGATGAAACCGTAGCCCGCGCTTACAACCGTTCCGACCGCCGAAATCTGCCCCTGCGAGGTCAAAAAGAAGTTGACGATGCTTGAAAGCGCCGTTCCGAACATGACAAGTAGGAACACGTCAAGCAGCGAAAGCAGAATGTCGCTTGCCGAAAGATACCAGCCCACATTTGCAAGATAGATAAAACTTGCGCCCTCTGCGATAAGACAAATGATAAATGTTGAAATGAACGTTGAAAGGTAGTAACTCAATGCAAGCGTTGATTTTTTGACGGGTGTCATCATCAGGTCTTTGCGCGCGCCGGTCACTTTGTCCTGAACCATTGTCATGTTGCAGCAGAATGCGACCGTGATACAGCATACGGCAAGCAGTGAAGAAAACAACTGTCCGCCCACGGTTGCGTCAATGAGTTCCTGCGGAAAATCCGCAACGTGCGCTGCTTCGAGCGACGATAAAAAACTGTCCTTATAGACTTTTGCCAGAAACGTTATGTAGAGAACAAGCAAAATAAGAGGCGTTATCAGGGACGAAAAAAGCATACCCTTATCTTTGAAAAACAGTTTGAGACCTCTTTTTGTAAGACTTCCGAGCGAACTCATCTGTTTTCACCTCCCTCGGGCTTTTTGCCTGTGACGGCAAGGAAAACATCGTCCATTTTGCCCTTTGTGATTTCATAATCAGAAAAAAGTTCGGGGTGTTCAAGTATGAGTTGCGTTGCTGCCCTTGTGTCGGGAACGGAAACCCGGACCGCATCGCGTATCTTTTCAAACGGGAGTCCGAGATTGTTTATGTTGTCTTCGGAAACACCGTAAAGTGTAATAAAATCTCCCGTATATTTGTTTTTGAGTTCAAGCGGCGTACCCTCCGCGGATATTTTGCCTGAATCTATAATAACAACATAGTCCGCATCGGCGGCTTCTTCCATATAGTGCGTTGTCAGAAGCACCGTCATGCCGTCCGTTCGGCGCAGGTTGCGAACAACGTCCCAAAGCAGTTTTCTTGTCTGCGGGTCAAGCCCCGTTGTCGGCTCGTCAAGAATAAGCAATTCGGGCTTGTGCAAAATTGCCCGCGCAATGTCTATGCGTCTGCGCTGACCTCCCGAAAGTTTGCCGACGGTTCTGTTCAGCAGATTTTCAAAATCGAGCAGGGAAGCGAGTTCCGCAAGCCTTTTCTTGAATTCTTTGCCCGTTATACCGTACAGCGCCGCACGGCTTTGCAGGTTGTCCCTGACCGTAAGCGCTTTATCAAGCACGGAGTTCTGGAACACAACGCCGAGTTTTCGGCATATCTTTTCCGTGCCTTTCTCCACATCTTCGCCGCAAACGAACACAGAACCAGCATCTTTTGCAAGCTGTCCGCAGAGAATCGATATCGTCGTTGATTTTCCCGCGCCGTTGACGCCGAGAAATGCAAACAATTCGCCTTTTTTTACTTGGAACGAAAGGTTTTGAACGGCTTTGACGTCTCCGAACGATTTGCAGAGTCCGTCAATGCTGATTATCTGTTCCATACGTTTTCTCCCGTTTTTATCTAATCTTTTTTCTGAGGTTTCGGCGTCTGAACGTCAAGATTGCCTGCTTTGACATACAAAAGCAACGATATGAACATTCTGCCGAACATCTGCACGAGTTGGTTTTCCGAAAAACTGCACATCTTCGTTGCACACAGCATACTTACGCCGTATGTAAATATCCATGCCTGCTGAAAAAGTATCTGCGCTTCGTCGTCGTTCACGTCATAGTCGCGTTTTATGCAGTTAATACATTTTTGAGCGTGTTCTCCTAGCTCGCCGAATACGACGTTGAAACTTGATGCTTCCGTGTGCTCTTTCATGAAAAGAAACTGAAAAAGTTTAGGCTCTTCGGTTGCAAATTTGACCATTCTCATTCCGAACTGTTTGAATGCGGGAGTGTATTCAAACGCGGTCATTATTTCTTTTTCGAATTCGCTTTGAACGGATTTTCTGACATCAGAGATGAGTTCTTCCATATTCCTGAAAACCGTGAATATCGGTCTTGCGGAACTTCCGAGTTTTGCGCCGAGTTCTCGCGCCGTCAGCGCCTCTATACCTTTGTCTTTTATCAGTTCTATTGCCGTATCGACAACTTCTTCTCTTGTAAACTTCGGTTTCGGCGGCATTTTTATCCCTCCCGAGCAGGCTTTTTGTATTATGCAACGCTTGTTTTTATTATACGACAAGTCGGCTTTTTTGTCAATACTGTATTTATTAAATATTTATTATAGTGGCAATAATAGGCAAATTTTTTATAACAGCGTTTTATTTCGCCAAAAACGATTTAACATATCAAGTTGAACGTTAATACGTATTAAAACTTAGTATTTCAACAAAAAACAAGACCTCAAAGTATGATTTGAGGTCTTGAATATATACTGTATTATATCCGTGCGATAATAACTCCGTTTTGATAAAGATTGTACATCGCAAACGCGTGCATATTGTCACCGTTGTGCGCCTGTGTGTCAAAAGTCTGCGTTGCGTTTTCAACCACGATGACCTTTGCCTTGCAGTCGATTTCGTTGAAATGCGCTTTTTGCGTCAAAGCATATTGCATAACGGATATATCGGACATTCCGCCCGTGACTATGATGTTTTCAATCGTCGGAAGATTTGCTCCGAGCCATTTGACGTAATCGGGCGCGAGAAAGCCGTTTGTACAGTTCTTGTCAATTACGTCCGAATCGGGCAAAAAACGATTTAATTCGGGAATTATTTTGCATTCGTCCTCCGTGACGCAATGCAGGGGGTAGGCGGTGAATTCCGTACTGACCGCAGAGTGCGAATCAATGAAGAAAAGTTTTCTCGATTTGTCGAAAAGGTCATTTACCTTTTCTATTTTCGGAATTATCTTTTCAAGACGCGGCGATGCCATTGCGCCGCGAAGAAAAAAACCGACTATCGGGTCTATGTTTACAACCACTGTTTTTTCGGCGTTGAGGGAAAGTTTTTTGAGGTCTACCGTAACGTCGTCGACAAGTCTTTGAACGCCGTTCATCGGAAAAAGTTTCAGTCCAAGTTTCATTTCAGACCTCCTCAAACCGATTGCAGCAATTTGAGTTCTTCTTCTCTGTTTTCCGCTCCGAACAGGGCGGAACCGACAACCGCACAGTCAACGCCCGCATCTTTGCAGTCAATGATCGTTTGTCTGTTGACTCCGCCGTCGGTCTGAATCATGAACGAAAGTCCTCTTTTTTCTCTTTCGTCGCGGAGTTTTCTGCATTTTTCAAGGCAGTCTGCCATGAATTTCTGTCCGCCGAAACCCGGTTCAACGGTCATAACAAGCACCATTCCGACCTTGTCGAGAAACGGATAAATATCTTCAACAGGGGTGTTGGGCTTGACGGAAATCGACGGGACAGCGCCGTTTTCTTTTATCAGTTCGATACATTTGTCGGGACAATTTGTCGCTTCGATATGGAACGTTACTATGTCCGCACCCGCTTTGCAGAAACGCTCTATATATTTTTCGGGTTCGGTTATCATGAGATGCACGTCAAGCGGAATATCGACACTTGATTTGAGGTCTTTGACAATGGGCAGTCCGAATGTGATGTTCGGAACAAAATGACCGTCCATAACGTCAACGTGCAGGTAATCAGAGTCTTTTACTGTCAAAACATCGTCTCTGAGCCATGCGAAATTCGCACTCAGAATTGATGGGGAAATTTTCATGATATTTTCTCTCCTATTCTTTCAATCTTCTTGCTTTCCGTGTCAAAGAAAATTCCGTCTACACGAACGTCGTCCGTCGCCTTTTCGAAAACAACGGGCATTCGCGTTCTGAATTTTTCTATCACACATTCTTTTTTCACGCCGAGCACGGAGTCATGCGCTCCGCACATTCCGAGGTCGGTTATGTATGCGGTACCTTTCGGCAAAAACTGTTCATCTGCGGTCTGAATATGCGTATGTGTTCCGAAAACCGCCGTGACTTTGCCGTCAAGATAAAACCCGAGTGCGCGTTTTTCACTCGTCGCTTCCGCATGTATGTCAACCAAAATGTAGTCTGCGTCGATTTTTTTCAGCAGTCCGTCAACGGTCGTGAACGGGTTATCGACGTTTTCAACGTTTACCTGTCCCAAAAGATTTATCACGGCAACCGTTCCGAACGGGGTTTTTATTTCCATATATCCCGTACCCGACGCCGAAGACGGAAAATTCGCGGGACGGATTATGTAATCTTCTTCGTCAAGCAGGGGATAGATGCTTTTTTGTTTGAATACGTGGTTACCCGTCGTTATAACGTCCGCGCCGCAAAAATGCAGTTCCCGTGCGTCATCGGCGGAAATTCCGTTGTACTTGTTCGCGTTCTCGCCGTTGACAACGACAAAATCCGCACCGTATTTATTTATCAGACGGGGCAGAACTTTTTTGACAGCATCAAGTCCGATGTCCGCAACAACGTCGCCGAGACAGATAAATTTCATATATTTTCTCCGTTTTGGTATTCGAATAAGTTTTACCTAATCATTATAACCCGTTTTTCGACAAAAAGCAATAGAAGAAAATAATTTTTTTTCACATATTGCTTTTTTCGGCAAAATGTATTATAATCATCTTGTATAGGAGAAGATTTGAATATGGCATTACCTTTTGTGACCGCAATAGTCGTTGCGGCGGGAAATTCAACGCGTATGGGACGCAACAAACTGCTGCTGTCAGTGGGCGGAGAACCGCTGATAGTCAAGACCGTTGCCGCTTTTGTCAACGCCGAAAGCGTGCGTGATATAGTTGTCGTTACGTCTTCGGACGATGTAAAAAAAGCAATAACCGAAAAGCAATTTTCGAAAAATATAATGTTTGCGGACGGCGGAAACTGCCGTCAGGAATCTGTCCGTAACGGCTTTTATGCCGTTTCCCCGAACACTGAGATAGTTTGCGTGCATGACGGCGCGCGTCCTTTTGTCTTGGCTGACGATATAGACAGCGTGAATGCCGCCGCCGCAGAGTTCGGCGCAGCCGTCTGCGGTGTCCGTGCGGTAAATACAATTAAGACCCTTACGCCCGACGGGTTTATAGACGAGACCGTCAACCGTGAAAAAGTTGTTTCGGTCTTTACCCCGCAGGCGTTCAGACGTGATATATATGCCGAGGCGCTCTGCCGTGCGGAAAAATCGCTTCATTTATATACGGACGATTCGGGACTTGTCGAAGTTTGCGGTTATCCCGTCCGTTTTATCGAATGCGACCGCTGCAATATAAAAATAACGTATCCGTCCGATTTGAAGTGATTACAGCGGCGTTTTTTGCAGATATTCCCGAAGCGCAAGTAAAGCCTTTTTTTCCAGCCGTGAGATGTATGAGCGTGAAACGCCGAGCCGCTGCGCGGTTTGTTTTTGCGTAAGAGGCGGTTCGGTCAGCCCGTAACGGAGTTCGATTATCGTTCGCTCTCTGTCGTCCAGCTGCGTTCTGATACCTTTTATCAGTTGCTCGACACACATTTTTCTGTAAACGGAATCGAGAATTTTATCCTCTTCGGCTATCACGTCTATCAGCGACAGTTCGTTTCCGTCCTTGTCGGTCTCGATGTGTTCGTTCAGCGATATTTCATTTGCCGCACGTTTCTTTTTTCGGAAATGCATACGGATTTCATTTTCGACGCACTTTGCGGCATAAGTCACGAGCCTGACCTTCTTCTCGGGCTTGTAACTGTCAACGCCTTTTATCAGACCTATCGAACCTATCGAAATAAGGTCGTTCTGGTCTTCTGCGGACGCATAGTATTTTTTAACGATGTGCGCAACAAGTCTCATGTTGTGTTCGATGAGTTTCGAACGTGCGCTGTCGTCTCCTTTCAGCATTTTTTCAACGAGTTCCTTTTCTTCTTTTTCGGAAAGCGGCGGTGGAAACGACCCTGTCTGACCGATATGCAGTATAAGCAGAAACAGATTTAAGAAAGAACCGAACATATTATAATGCCTCCCTTGTAATTTCAATTTATGGCGGAACTCGGCTTGTCTATGAGTTTTTTACATTTAATCGTGAATTTTAATTCGGAACAACAGATAAAATAATTTCGGAGCATGATGTTTTATGGCTAAGCTTTATTTCAAATTCGGCGCGATGGGCAGTTCGAAAAGCGCACAGGCGCTGATGACAAAATTCAATTATGAAGAGAAAAACAAAAATGTTTTTCTGATGAAGCCCGCAACGGACGACAGGGGAGACGAAGTTGACGAATTCGGCAACGTCACGGCGGAAGTTCGGAGCAGAATAGGGTTGAAAGCCCCTGCGATAACCGTGTCGGACAACGATAACATTATAGATATGTACTTGGAGCGTGACAAAAAGCAAAAGGTCGATGTCATAATCTGCGACGAATGTCAGTTTTTGACGGAAGTTCAGATAGAACAGATGAAAGACATCGCGGATATGTATGATGTTCCCGTTCTGTGCTTCGGGCTTCGCGCGGATTTCAGAACACGGCTTTTCCCCGGAAGCAAGCGGCTTTTTGAGATAGCGGACAGCATAACCGAGATCAAATCCATTTGCCGCTGCGGCAGAAAAGCGACCGTCAATGCACGTCTTGACGGAAAAGGCAACATTCTGACCGAAGGTTCTCAGGTATTTATCGGCGGCAACGAAAGTTATGTCGGAATGTGCTACAAATGTTATCATGAGCAGATAAGAAAACAAAACGGCGAAAAATAAAAAATTTCGGAATGCGCAGCAGCGTTCCGAACAACAAAGGAGGAACTTCACATGGCAAACCTTACCCCTCACAACGAAGCGGCTCTCGGCGATTTTGCCAAAACCGTGCTTATGCCCGGTGACCCGCTCCGCGCTGAATTTATCGCAAATACTTTTCTTCAAGACGCAAAACTTGTCAACAATGTCCGCGGTATTCACGGTTACACGGGAACATACAACGGCGTAAAAGTTTCCGTTATGGCAAGCGGCATGGGTATGCCGTCCATCGGTATATATTCTTACGAACTGTATACTGTTTACGGCGTGCAGAACATCATGCGTATCGGCTCTGCGGGGGCGATAAACCCGAATATAAAGGTTCGCGACATTGTTATAGGGCAGGGCGCTTGCACCAATTCCAATTTTGCGGCGCAGTATTATCTGCCCGGAACTTTTGCTCCGATAAGCAGTTACAAAATGCTCCGTCATTGCGCAGACATTGCAGAAGATATGGGACTCCGTTATCACGTCGGCAATATTCTTTCGTCCGACACTTTCTATAATGACGAAGAGGGACTTCCCGACGGGTTGAAGTCAACGCCGTCCTGGAGCAAAATGGGCGTTATGGCGATAGAAATGGAAGCAGCCGCGCTTTATATGAATGCTGCAAGATGCGGACGCAACGCGCTTGCGATATGCACGATTTCAGACCATATTCTGACGGGTGAAAATCTGCCCGCGATAGAGAGACAGAATTCGTTTACGGAAATGATGGAACTTGCGCTTAAAACCGCAGTTGCGTTGGACGCCGAATAAAGGAGGTTTTCCGAAATGACGAAAGAAGAACTCTGTGCGCTTGCGATAGATGCAATGAAAATGGCTTATGTCCCGTATTCGGGTTATACCGTGGGCGCGGCTCTTCTGACTTCGACTGGAAAAGTTTTTACGGGCTGCAATATAGAGAACGCATCGTTTACACCGACGGTATGCGCGGAAAGAACGGCTATTTTTAAGGCTGTCAGCGAGGGCGAACGCAAATTTGAAATGATTGCGGTCGCGGGCGGCAAAGGCGGCGTTGTCAACGGTGAGTTTCCTCCGTGCGGCGTTTGCAGACAGGTGATGGCGGAGTTTTGTTCGCCTGAGTTTCCCGTTCTTTTCGTTGTCGGAGACGGGAAGTATACCGAGCATACTCTCGGAGAAATTCTTCCGAATGCCTTCTACCCGAATTTTGTCACAAATTGATTTGTGCAGTTTACACAAATGCATACAAAACTATTGACAATATGGGTGAATTGTGATAAAATTTTCACGAACAAGCAGTAAATACTGCATATTTTTAGGAGGTTCTTTTATGAAAAAGTTTCTTGCTGTTTTCCTGGCGGTAGTCATGGTAGCAGGTCTTTTCGTTCTCTCCGCATGCGGAAATAAGGATAATGATCCTACTTCTACATCCGGAACTGACGACAAAACCCCGGCTTCCGACTACAAAATCGCGATGATCACCGACTACGGCGACATCACCGACCAGTCTTTCAACCAGACCACCTACGAGGCGTGCAAAGCATTCGCAGAGGCTAACAACCTTCAATTTGAGTACTTCAAGCCCGCAGATAACTCCGACGCCGCTCGTGAGTCTATGATAGACAACGCGGTTGATAAGGGTTACAACGTTCTTGTTATGCCCGGTTATGCGTTCGCGACCGCTATCCTCAGCCGCGCTCCGCAGTATCCCGACGTTAAATTCTTCGCGCTCGACGTTGCTCAGGGCGACTTCCTTGAAGCAGGCGTTAAACTCGCAGGCGAAACCTACGACTACAAACCCGAAAACTGGGATTTCGACAAATATGTAAAACTTGACAACATTTACAGCGCTATTTACAAAGAAGAACTCAGCGGTTACATGGCAGGTTACGCCGCAGTTAAACTCGGCTACACCAAACTCGGCTTCCTCGGCGGTATGGCGGTTCCCGCGGTTATCCGCTTCGGTTACGGTTTCGTTCAGGGCGCAGATGAAGCTGCGAAAGAACTTAACATAACCATTGATATGAACTATGTATACGGCGGTCTTTTCCAGGGCGACCCCGCGATCACCGCTAAAATGGACACTTGGTTCGCTAACGGCACGCAGCTCGTGTTCGCTTGCGGTGGCGGCGTTTACACCTCCGCAGCAGAGGCTGCCAAGAAAGTCGGCGGCAAGATCATCGGCGTTGATACCGACCAGAGCCCCATCATTGATAAAGGCTACGGCAAAGGCATCACCGTTACGTCCGCTATGAAGGGCCTTTATCCCGCAACGTACGACACCCTTACCGACATCATTGCCGGCAAATGGGATAACTACAAGGGTAAGATCGTTTCTCTCGGTCTCGTAAACGGCGAAGACCCGACCAAGAACTACGTTCAGCTTCCTATGGATACCACGCAGTTCGGCGATACGTTTACCAAAGAGGATTACACCGCTCTCGTTAAGAATATGTTTGAGGGCAAGGTTACCGTATCCGATGACACGACCGTATTCCCGACCGTTACCAATTCCAACGTATCCGATCAGGGCAGAATAGTCGGCTAATCATTGTTAAAATAAGGGAATTGAAAAGATCAGATTCCCCGAACATTGACAGGGGTGTCCGAAAACGGACACCCCTGTTTTGCAAAGAAACAGGAAAAAACAGTAAGAAAGGGGGAGATCGTTATGGCGGAACAGTATGCGATAGAAATGTTGCATATAACGAAAAGGTTTGCGGGAATAACCGCGAACGACGATATAACTCTCCGACTTAAAAAAGGTGAAATCCACGCGCTTCTCGGCGAGAACGGCGCGGGAAAATCGACTTTGATGTCCGTTCTTTTCGGTATATATCAGCCCGAAGAGGGTGAGATCTACAAGGACGGCAAAAAGGTCAGCATAAAAGACCCGAACGATGCGAATGCGCTCGGAATAGGAATGGTACATCAGCATTTCAAACTTGTTGAGTGCTTTTCCGTTCTCGACAATATAATGCTCGGTGTCGAACCGACGAAAGCGGGCTTTCTGCAAAAGCGCGTCGCACGCAAAAAGATACTTGAACTTTCGGATAAATACGGACTCAGCGTTGACCCCGATGCGATTATCGAAAATATCTCCGTCGGAATGCAGCAGAGAACCGAAATTCTGAAAATGCTTTACAGAGAAAACGAAATACTTATTTTTGACGAGCCCACCGCGGTTCTTACTCCGCAGGAGATAACGGAACTTATGCAGATAATGCGTAGCCTTGCGGCAGAGGGTAAGTCGATACTTTTCATATCTCACAAATTGAACGAGATAATGGAAATAGCGGACCGTTGTACTGTTTTGCGTAAAGGCAAATATGTGGGCACTGTCGATATCAAAGATACGACCAAGAACGAACTTTCTCGCATGATGGTCGGCAGAGACGTTGAATTTGTTGTTCAAAAAGACGAACACCCCGTCGGCGATACCGTTCTTGAAGTCAAGGGGCTTTACGCTCAAAGCCGTATACATAAAAAAGACGCGGTCAAAAATGTTTCGTTCCGTGTTCGCAGAGGTGAGATTGTCGCTATCGCGGGCATTGACGGAAACGGACAGACCGAACTTGTTTACGCTCTTACGGGACTTGAAAAAATCAAAAAGGGAAAAATTTTGCTTCTCGGAAAAGATATTTCCCACGCCTCTGTCAGAAAGAGAAATGTTTCGGGAATGAGCCATATTCCCGAGGACAGACACAAACACGGTCTTGTTCTTGATTATTCACTTGAAAACAATCTCGTTTTGCAACGTTATTTCACTCCGAAATTTACTAACAAAGCGGGCTTTCTTAAAAAACGCGTTATTCGCGGTTACGCAAAAGACCTTATCGAACGTTTTGATATTCGTTCGGGACAGGGAAGCGTTACAATTGCAAGAACCATGTCGGGCGGTAACCAGCAAAAGGCTATCGTTGCCCGTGAAGTGGACTGCAATCCCGACTTGCTTGTTGCGGTTCAGCCTACCAGAGGTCTCGATGTCGGCGCTATCGAAAACATTCACCGTCAACTGATAAATCTGCGTGACGAGGATAAGGCGGTATTGCTTGTATCTCTCGAACTTGATGAGGTCATGAGCGTTGCGGACAGAATCCTTGTTATGTATGAGGGTGAAATTGTCGGACAACTTGACCCGAAGAAGATAACCGTTGAAGAACTCGGACTTTATATGTCCGGCGCAAAGAGAGAGGAGGTTTATGATGCCTAAGAAAAGTTTCGGACGTCGCCTTGTAGGCAATAATGTCTTCCAGACGATAGTTGCTTCCGTTCTCTGTGTCATAATCGGACTCATCATCGGTTATGTCGTTCTTCTGTGCATAAACCCTGACGGCGCATTCAAAGCCATTACGGATATGCTCAAAAACTTTATGACGTTCTCGCGCGCCACGTTGCGTGTAAAGAACCTCGGCAATACACTTGTAACGACCGTTCCTCTTCTTATGTGTTCGCTGTCGATACTGTTCTGCTATAAGGCGGGACTTTTCAATATCGGCGCTGCTGGACAGTACGTTATCGGTGCAGGCGTTGCTCTTTATGCGGCGCTCGGTTTGGGGCTTCCGTGGTATCTGTGCATACTCCTTGCAATCGTTGCGGGTGCTGTGCTCGGAACCGTCAGCGGTCTGCTCAAAGCCTATTGCAACGTCAATGAGGTTATCAGCGGAATCATGCTCAACTGGATAAGCCTTTATCTTGTCAATATGCTTTTGAACATTGTAAAAGAGCCTACCAGCCCTTACACAAAGAGCGTTCTCGGTGTTAATTCAAAGGCAATTATTCCGTCTCTCGGAATAGGTAAACTTCTCAATAACAACTATGCAACGATTGCAATTCCCATTGCTGTTCTTGTTGCAATTATAATCTGGGTAGTCCTTGACAAAACAAAATTCGGTTATGAATTGAAGGCGACAGGCTATAACCGTCACGCCGCAAAGTATTGCGGTATGGCTGAAAAACGCAACATCGTTGTAACTCTTGTTATCGGCGGTGCGCTTGCGGGCTTCGGCGCGGCTCTGTATTATCTCACGGGTATTATGCAATGGTCGTGCAGCGAATCTTCCGTTCCGGCAATGGGCTTCAACGGAATTGCGGCGGCGTTCCTCGGCGGACTTCATCCGATAGGTTCGATATTCTCGTCGTATTTCATTCAGCACATCACAAGCGGCGGTGCATACATCGACAAGATGGTATATTCGTCACAGATCTCCGACCTGATATCCGCAATCATAATTTACCTGTGCGGATTCGTATTCTTTGCGAAGACCGTGCTCAACAAATGGCTTATGACCCGCGATGCGGCAGCCGCTCGCAAACTTGAAGAAAAACAGGCTGCTGCGGTTTCTTCCGAAGAGAAAGGAGGTAAGGCTGAATGACGTTACTTGTTCAATATACTTTGATTTACGCTTCGGTTCTTATCCTTGTCGCTCTCGGCGGTTGCTTTGCAGAGCATTCGGGCGTTATCAACCTCGGACTTGAAGGTATTATGATAATGGGCGCACTCGGCGGCGCATTGACTTTGAAATATCTTTGTGCTGCATGGCAGGGCGTTCCCGCAATAGTTCTTATTCTTTCCGCCGTATTGGTTGCGGCGCTTGTCGGACTGATATATTCATTGCTGTTAAGTGTGGCGTGTGTTACATTCAACGCAGATCAGACCATAGTCGGCACGGCGCTGAATATGCTCGGACTTGCCGCTTCCGTTATTATCGCAAGAGCGATAAATACGGCTGAATCTCCCGACAACGTTTCTTCAAGCATAACTTATTACGACGGCAAAGGCGCATTTGTGCAGAAGATAGGCGACTTTGAACTTAACTGGTTCATGGTCATAACCGTTATCTTGCTTATTGTTGCTTACATACTGCTCTACAAAACAAGATTCGGTCTGCGTCTTATGGCGTGCGGCGAACATCCGCAGGCGGCGAACAGCGTCGGAATAAGCGTTTACAAAATGCGTTATGCGGGCGTTATGATTTCGGGTGTCCTCGGCGGTATCGGCGGTATCGCATATATTACCGCAGGCGTCAGCGAATGGAAATTTGAGGGCGGCGTTGCAGGCTTCGGTTTCCTTGCTCTTGCCGTTATGATATTCGGTCAATGGAAGCCCACGCGCATTGCGCTTGCCGCGCTTCTGTTCGGTCTTTTCCGTGCTCTTTCAAATGTTTATTCGGGTATCGGCTTCCTTGCAAATCTGAATATCAGCAGTTCCATTTACAATATGATGCCTTATGTTATTTCGCTTATCGTTCTTGCGTTTACTTCCAAGAAATCAAGAGCGCCGAAAGCAGAGGGCATACCCTACGATAAGGGACAACGATAATATTAAATCCTATCGGCGGGCATTTTTGCCCGCCGA